>Ga0207696_1000010_pt1 | contig 534681 bp, 461 predicted proteins | sample KBSS54metaG_FD_184403 | JGI IMG/M metagenome (GOLD analysis project Ga0207696, IMG submission 184403) | Switchgrass rhizosphere microbial communities from Kellogg Biological Station, Michigan, USA - KBS S5-4 metaG (SPAdes) (version 2) | ecosystem: Host-associated > Plants > Roots > Rhizosphere... | reverse complement strand
AACGATGCATTCTTTATCGGCGCTTTGGTGGAAGGGGTGGGGCGATGTCTCCCACGGTCTGTACTGCTGCGAACAGTCAGAATCGGGCATTTAGTCCCACCACCCCTTCAAGTCTAACCATACAAGCGGGCTTGCCCCGCGAACACCGGCGATGCCGGTGCCATGCATCGCATCGCCCCATTCGCGGGGCAAGCCCGCTCCCACAATGACCAGGCTCAATCACCTACAAGAAGGACTATCCGCCAGCGAGATCAACGCGCTGGGGCGAGCTTGCCCTTGTCGTCAGAAAAGACGATCTCCACCCGGCGATTCTGCGCCCTGCCCCGCTCCGAAGCATTGGCTTCGATCGGGTACTGGTCACCATAGCCTTCAACCTGCAGACGCTTTTCGTCGATGCCCAGGTCCACCAGCATGTCAGCCACCGCTTGCGCGCGATCACGCGAGAGCTTCAGGTTGTCTTCCGGGGCGCCGGTGCTGTCGGTGTAACCCTCGATACGCACCACACGGCGCGGGTTGAGCTGGAGGAACTGCACCAGCTTGAGCACCGTGCGGCTGGCTGAGTTCTTCAAGTCGGCACGCCCGGTATCGAACAGCACATCGCCCAAGGTCATCACCAAGCCACGGTCCGTCTGCTCCGAGGCCAATGCGGCAATCTGCGACTCGACCCACTTGCCTTGCTGCTGCACGCTGGCAAGCTTCGCTTCACGCAGCGCCAATTGCAGGCGCTGGCGCTCCAGGTCGAGCTTGGCCAGGCGCTCCTGATTCAGCGCAAGCTTGGCATGTTCGCTGGCAATTTCGCTGTAGCGCTGGCTCAGGTAGGCGTAGTGGCGCACATCGGTACCGGTGCCGATATAACTGGACAGGCGCTCGGCCCGCGCCAGCGATTCACCGGCACGAATCACATCGCGCGGCGCACTGCGCAGCACATCGGAGTCGTCTTTTACCTTCTGGAAGGTGGCACTGGCTTCATCCAGCGCCGCCTCGCTGCGATGGCTGGCGCACCCGTGCAAGCCTGCCGTCAGCGCCAGCAATACCAGCGCCGTCTTGGGTGTATGGCGCATCATGGCTGCACCTCCAGCTGTTTGCGCAGGCGCGTGACCCGCGATTGCAGCACTTGCAGCTGCTCTTCACTCTTCTGGTTCAGCACCTGGGCCTCGGCCAGGCGTGCATCCAGCTCGGCCTGCTCGGCACGCATGCGCGCATCGCGAAAATCTTCGGTAAGCATATTGGTCTTGGCCCGGGCGAGCTTGTCTTCTGCCAGCTTCAGCACCTCGACCTGCTCGGTGGCGCCAACGGCCTTGGCCTGTTCCAGCGCCTGCTCGGAAATGCGCAGCTGCTCGTTCGGCGCCGGATCGTTGGCGCAACCCGCCAGGCCGAGCATGGCCAGAGCAAGGAATAGTGGTTGGATTCTCACGCAATCTTCCTAATGTTTGGGGGCGTCCAGCGGCACCTGCATCTGCGCCTTCCAGCGCTCGACATTTCGTTGCAGCACAGCCTCGGACGCACCGGAGATCGGCAATTCTGTCAGTTTTTTCGCCAATTGCCCACGCAACCAGCTGTCATTGCACGCCGAGTTGTGCGACACGGCCAGGTACAGCCCTGGGCGATCGACTGGCAGGCCGCGGGCAATCAGGTCGTTGCTCATGCCCAGGCTCTGGGTCATGGCCATGCCGGAATAGCGCCCGGCGAGCACATAGTCCACCTGCCCCAGCACCAGTTTCTGGAATGCCTGGGTCAGGTTTTGCGCGGGCTGCAACTTCAGGTGGGCTTTGGCGAACGCTTCAAAGGCCGGCGTGAGACGCGCGCGCTCAGACAAACTGCCCTGGTACTTGGCCAGGTCTGCCGGGCCATCGAAGGCCAGCTCGGCGTCATGCCGCGTCCAGACCAGGTATTCGTTCAACTGCAACGGCGGGTGGATGTAGTCCAGTGCGGTCAGCTGGCCGACCTGCAGGGGTGTATCGAGCAGCAGGTCCATACGCCCACTGCGCACCTCTTCCAGCGCCTGATCGCGCCGCCCTGCACTCAGCACGTCCACCTTCACACCCAGCTCACTGGCCACCTGCTGCAACAGGTCGACATTGGCGCCGATCAGGTGCTTGGGGTCTTTCGGGTCCTGCCAGGAATACGGGGGCGCATCGGGGCTGCCGGTCGCGACCAAACGTTCGCACTTGCCTGCCGCCATCGCGACGGGCGCCAGCATCGCCGCCATGCATGCCAGTACACCGCCTGCTTTACGCAGCACCATTGCTCACTCCTTGCATTGCTTGGCCCGGCCCATCAGGTACACGCCGCACCTGTAGCAGCCTTGTGCTGCGAAAGGGCCGGCATGACCAACAAATTTCTGTGGCTGTGACTGCCTCTTCTCAGCACAAGGCTGCTCCTACAGGAACCGCGACAAGCACTGCATCGGAAAAGGCCATAAAAAAACCCGGCCCTCAGTACGAGGGCCGGGCTTCTTTATAAGTGAAGCAGGCGGATCAGACCAGCTTTTCCAGCTCCGGAACCGCTTCGAACAGGTCAGCGACCAGGCCGTAGTCGGCGACCTGGAAGATCGGCGCTTCTTCATCCTTGTTGATCGCAACGATCACCTTGGAATCCTTCATGCCGGCCAGGTGCTGGATCGCACCGGAGATACCGACGGCGATGTACAGCTGCGGTGCGACGATTTTGCCGGTCTGGCCGACCTGCATGTCGTTCGGCACAAAGCCTGCGTCGACCGCGGCGCGCGAGGCACCGACGGCGGCGCCGAGCTTGTCGGCCAGGCTGTACAGGTGCTTGAAGTTGTCACCGTTGCCCATGCCACGGCCGCCGGAAACGACGATCTTGGCAGCGGTCAGCTCTGGGCGATCAGACTTGGCCAGCTCTTCGCCGACGAAGGTGGAGATACCGGCGTTGTGCGCAGCGCCAACAGTTTCGACAGCAGCGGAACCGCCTTCGGCAGCAACGGCGTCGAAACCAGTGGTACGCACGGTGATGACCTTGACCGCAGCGCTCGATTGCACGGTGGCAATGGCGTTACCGGCATAGATCGGGCGCTTGAAGGTGTCGGCCGATTCTACCGAGATGATCTCGGAGATCTGGTCGACGTCCAGCAGTGCGGCGACGCGCGGCAGGATGTTCTTGCCGTTGGTGGTGGCCGGGGCCAGCACGTGGCTGTAACCCTTTGCCAACTCGACGATCAGCGGCGCGACGTTTTCCGGCAGGACGTGGGCGTAGGCTGCGTTGTCAGCAACCAGTACCTTGGCAACACCCGCGATCTTGGCAGCAGATTCGGCAACGCCGCCGACGTTCTGGCCAGCGACCAGCACGTGCACATCACCACCGATCTTGGCGGCTGCGGCGACAGTGTTCAGGGTGGACGGGGCTACAGCACCGTTCTCGTATTCAGCGACAACCAGGATAGTCATTTAGATTACCTTCGCTTCGTTCTTCAGCTTCTCGACCAGTTCGGCCACCGACTTGACCTTGATACCCGCGCTGCGTGCAGCCGGCGCTTCGACTTTCAGGGTCTTGTTGGTGGAAGCGAGCGATACGCCCAGCGCGTCTGGCGTAACGGTCTCCAGCGGCTTCTTCTTGGCCTTCATGATGTTCGGCAGCGACGCGTAGCGCGGCTCGTTCAGGCGCAGGTCGGTGGTGACGATCGCTGGCAGGCTCAGCGATACGGTCTGCAAGCCGCCATCGATTTCACGGGTGACGTTCAGCTTGTCGCCAGCGACTTCAACCTTGGAGGCGAAGGTGCCTTGGGCGTAGCCGGTCAGCGCAGCCAGCATCTGGCCGGTCTGGTTGTTGTCGCTGTCGATGGCCTGCTTGCCGAGAATGACCAGCTGTGGCTGCTCTTTGTCGACAACGGCTTTCAGCGCTTTGGCCACGGCCAGCGAATTCAGCTCATCAGCGGCTTCGACCAGAATGGCACGATCGGCACCCAGTGCCAGCGCAGTACGCAGCTGCTCCTGGGCAGTGGTCGGGCCGACGGAAACGACGACGATCTCGGTCGCAACGCCCTTCTCTTTCAGGCGTACGGCTTCCTCAACGGCGATTTCGCAGAAGGGGTTCATGGACATCTTGACGTTTGCAAGGTCGACGCCGGAGTTGTCCGCTTTGACGCGAACCTTGACGTTGTAGTCGACCACTCGTTTGACAGCTACAAGAACCTTCATGGATTCCTCGTTACTCTCCGGTGAATAGAAAGTCGCCTGGGGACATGCCCGGCGATGCGCGTGGGTACAAGGGCACCTCTAAAAACGTACCGGGAGAAGCAAACTTCAAGGTGACCGAGCAGTCTTGTCGCGACGCTTGCGGCAAATACCCGCGGGTCATTTTCTGTGGTGGCGTGTAAACTCCACTACATACCGTGAATTGGCCCGAAAGCCTTACTCCACACCTGGTCTTTAGAGGTGTACCTGCGCCCGGCGGTAAGCCTACGGCGAACGTAAAACCGCTCGTATCTTGACCGCAACACCCAATCCGGTCAATACGGCAAATCGGTCACCCTCCAGCCGTACGCCTGTGATTTTACTGGCCTGCGGCAAATTCAAACAAACGTTTGTATTGGACCCGCCAAGTGGTGTAGATATAATGCGCGGCCAAGACAAAACGGTGTAGTCCATCCTCTGCGCTGCTACAGCTCCGCTCCCGTGAAGCGCGGTGCGCATGATCACCCCACACCCATAAGACAAAGCAACAGCACGAGCCTTGATGAGTAGGAGAGAACCAGTGGAACGCGAATACATGGAATTCGACGTGGTCATCGTCGGCGCCGGCCCGGCGGGGCTGTCCGCCGCCTGCCGCCTGAAGCAGAAGGCCGCCGAAGCCGGTAGCGAGATCAGCGTCTGCGTGGTCGAAAAAGGCTCCGAAGTCGGTGCGCACATCCTCTCCGGCGCGGTGTTCGAGCCGCGCGCACTGAACGAACTGTTCCCTGACTGGAAAGCACTCGGCGCGCCGCTGAACACCGAGGTCAAGCGCGACGATATCTATGTGCTGAAGGACGCTGGCAGCTCGACCAAGGTCCCCGACCTGTTCGTGCCCAAGACCATGCACAACCACGGCAACTACATCATCTCCCTGGGCAACCTGTGCCGCTGGCTGGCCCAGCAGGCCGAAAACCTGGGCGTTGAAATCTATCCAGGCTTCGCTGCCCAGGAAGCGCTGTTCGATGAAAACGGCGTGGTGCGCGGCATCGTCACCGGCGACCTGGGTGTCGACCGCGAAGGCAACCCGAAAGACGGCCTGTATACCCCTGGCATGGAACTGCGCGCCAAGTACACGCTGTTCGCCGAAGGTTGCCGCGGCCATATCGGCAAGCAGCTGATCAAGCGCTTCAACCTCGACAGCGAGTCCGACGTCCAGCACTACGGCATCGGCCTCAAGGAAATCTGGGAAATCGACCCAAGCAAGCACGAGCAGGGCCTGGTCGTGCACACCGCAGGCTGGCCGCTGGATGTGGTGAGCACCGAAAACACCGGAGGTTCGTTCCTCTATCACCTGGAAAACAACCAGGTGGTGGTAGGCCTGATCGTCGACCTGTCCTATAGCAATGCCTACCTGTCGCCGTTCGATGAGTTCCAGCGCCTGAAGCACCACCCGGTGATCAGCCAGTACCTTGAAGGCGGCAAGCGCATCAGCTACGGCGCCCGCGCCTTGGCCAAAGGCGGCATCAACTCACTGCCGAAGATGGTCTTCAACGGCGGTGCGCTGATCGGTTGCGATTTGGGCACCATGAACGTGGCCAAGATCAAGGGCAGCCACACGGCGATGAAGTCCGGCATGCTTGCCGCTGAAGCCGTTGCCGACGCCTTGATCGCCGGCAGCGAGGGCGGCGACCAGCTCAATGGCTACGTCACCGCGTTCAAGGCCAGTTGGCTTCACGAAGAATTGTTCGCCAGCCGTAACTTTGGCCCGGCCATGCACAAGTTCGGCCCATTGCTCGGTGCGGCATTCAACTATGTCGACCAAAACTGGTTCGCCGGCAAGCTGCCCTTCACGCTGCACGACACCAAGCCGGACTACGCCTGCCTCAAGCTCGCGGCCGACTCGAAAAAGATCGACTACCCGAAACCGGACGGCAAGCTCAGCTTCGACAAGCTCAGCTCGGTATTCCTCTCCAGCACCAACCATGAAGAGGAACAACCCTGCCACCTGAAGCTGACCGACCCGAACATCCCGATCGCCAGCAACCTACCGCTGTACGACGAGCCGGCCCAGCGTTACTGCCCTGCCGGCGTGTACGAAGTGGTCAGCCAGGATGACGGCAGCAAGCGCTTCCAGATCAACGCGCAAAACTGCGTGCACTGCAAGACCTGCGACATCAAGGACCCCGCCCAGAACATCACCTGGGTAACCCCTGAAGGCGCCGGCGGGCCGAACTACCCGAACATGTAAGGCCCCCTGCCCTTGCGGCACTAAAAAGCCCCCGCCTCGTGAGAGCCGGGGGCTTTTTAGTGCCTACCCGCATCAGGCAGTGCGTACTTCTTCGAACAGTTCCGGGTGGCGATCCAGCAGTTTGAACAGTTTGACCAACGCCACGGGTGGCCTGGTTTTACCGTTTTCGTAACGGGAGAACGCATTGACGCCACCCCCGAAGATCTCCCCTGCTTCACGCTGGTCGAGATCGAATTTCTTGCGCACTGAGACGATGAAGCCCGGGTCGACCGCCGCAGCGTTGACCTGGCGATTGAACGCCGACATCAGGTCACTGATGCGCAAAGCTTCATCATGGCTCAGCACTGCCTCACCACAGGCAGCACAGTAGTCGCCACTGACATTCGGAATAAGGGTCGCTTCACCCTTGTATCGATAGGGCATGTCCTGAGTGTCGGGCGCAAGCTCCGCACCGCCGCAGATTGGACATCTCATGGTTACATCTCCTTGAAAGACACGATGAGAACGTCGTCCACCACAGACAGTTTGAGGTACACGTACCCCTTGACCGTAAGCGGACGATAAACATCCTGCCAAACGCGATGATCAACGTAGCTGGTCATGCTTTTGTAAAAGTCTCTGCGCTCCAAGCCATTGATGACATCGAGCATATCCGGGTATTCCATCCCCAGTGCCTGGGCGTCTCGCAACGAGGCGGTAGTCGGGCTGATACGTCCAGCACTGACCAATGCCCTTATCCGCTGCAGCGGACAGTGAGACGTTCTCTTTTCCATGAGAAATTAACCTTCCAGGTTAAATTTGGCTAATAGGTTATTCCAATAGCCCCCACCCGGAAGTCTGCCTCACCACTTGCCAGTCGCTAGTGGCTCATTTGTCACCGCACATGATTGGCATGGGCTCCGCCGCAAACGCCAAGGGCTCGCGACGCCCGAAGTACAGGGCAGTGAGCAGCCCCACCATGCCCATGATCAGACAAAACCCGACACACACCCATGGGCTCCAAGGCATCAAGGCGATCAGCGCCAGCGGCGTGGTGCTGGCCCACAGGGCATAGGCGACGTTATAGGTGAAGGAAATGCCCGACACCCGAATCTGCGCAGGGAACAGCCCGACCATCACCGACGGCACCACGCCCACCACGCCACAGCACAGCCCTGCCACGGCATAAGCCAGCCAGGTTGCGCCCCACTGGCCCACCAGGCTTGCATACAACACACCGATGCCCAGCGGCAGCAGCAGGCTGTAGATCATCAGGGCACGCCAGGCGCCCAGGCGATCGACCAGCAGGCCGGCCAGCACACAACCGATATTAAGGAAGACAATACCCGCACTGCTGAGGGCAAAGGTGTGCCCGGCAGTCATGCCAAAACGCTGTTGCATCACCGTCGGCGTGATCACCACCAGCACCACCACCGCCGACGTCAGCACACAGGTCAGCAGCGCCGCGGGGATCAGCGCCCGGCGATGCTCGCCCAGGACGCGCCGCAGCGGAAACGCCACCGGCTGCTCCTGGCGCTCGCGCAAGGCCAGGAACACGGGCGTTTCGCTGAGCCACCGGCGCAGCCACACGCCTATCACGCCAAACACCCCACCCAGCAGGAAGGGGTAGCGCCAGGCATGGTCGAGAATTTCTTCGGGGGTAAACACCTGCGCCAGCAGCGTGGCCGTCAGTGCGCCCAGCAAGTAACCGAAGGTAAGCCCAGCCTGCAAGAAGCCCAGGGCATAGCCCCGTCGCCCAGGTGGCGCATGCTCGGCAACGAACGTCCAGGCACTGGGCACCTCGCCGCCGACCGCCGCCCCTTGCAGAATGCGCAGCGCCAGCAGAATCAACGGCGCGGCATAGCCGATGTCGGCGTACGTCGGCATCACACCGATCAGCAGGCACGGCAGGGCCATCATCAGGATGCTCAGGCTGAACACCCGCTTGCGCCCCAGATGATCGGCGAAATGCGCCATCAGGATGCCGCCCAGTGGCCGCGCCAGGTAACCAGTGACGAAGATCCCGAAGCTTTGCAGCAAGCGCAGCCATTCAGGCATCTCTGGCGGGAAAAACAGCTTGCTGAGGGTCAGGGCGAAGAACACGAAGATAATGAAATCGTAGATTTCCAGCGCGCCACCCAGTGCCGCCAGGCCCAAGGTCCGGTGGTCGCCACGGCTGAACCGTGGCGGGCGAGCGGTATCGATGGCAGTCATGGCAGAGTCCGCAGATCGGCAAAGGGCAAGAGGATAGCAAATAGCTGCCCCCTTGCCCCGCCCACATCGGCGCTAGCGGCTGAAGAGCGTGTGCGCGAAGTTCACCCGCAGGCGCGGGCGCAGGGCGCTGGCGGGCACGGCAGCTGGCAGGGGCAGCTTGCCGACCACAAGCGGCGCATCGATGATCGCCATGAACGATTCCAGTGCCTCGTTATCGGGCGCTTGCGGCAGGCTCACGCTGACGGACTGGCGCTCGGTTTGCGGTACCGAAGGCACTTGCAACTGCTGGGAGTGGTAAAGCAGGGCGTGCTGGATTTGCGTACTCACCCGGCAGAAGCGCGCCAGATCGACGCCGACGTGGCTGGCCAGTTCGATGTTGCCAAGCAACAGATGAAAAGGCTGCAAGGCACATTGCACCAGGCGTTGCAGCTCCTCGAAGCTGTCCACAGGCGCAATCCGGTAATAGCCCAGGCCATTGAGCAACTTCTCCAGCTGCAAGCGCTGGCTGGGGTGCTCGTCGGCGATGAGGATGCGCAGGGTCTTGTTTGCCATGTTCGGACCTGGGCAGTTAGGTAATAAGGGACACTCCCTGACCATACTGCGCCAGTAACGGCAATCGCCAAAGCTTTGCCTGGCTGGGGTCTACCTAGATAGTTGTCGGGAAACCCGCAGAAATCAAGTCGATGCTTGACGGAATTTTCATTCGTCTTTCACCAGACTTTCAGGATTCCCACTCGCGCATGCGCACTCGGCAGTGCTTCATGGCATTGACGATGTGCTTTTCCACCACACTGCGGGACACCCCCAGGTGCTCGGCAATCTGCTGATGCGACAGGCCATCGAGCTTGCGCATCAGAAAGCAGTCGCGGCAGACCTTGCCCAGTTCATCCAGGGCGCGCTGCATCAGCGCCAGGCGCTGATCGAGCTGCATGTCGTGGGCGGGCGCCGGGCTGTGCCAGCGCTCGTCGCTGTCGAGCACCTCCAGTGGCTCGGCCTGGCGAACCTGATGCCGCCGGTGGCGGTCGACCACCAGGTTGAGCGCCGTGCGGTACAGAAAGGCACGCGGGTGCTCGATCCGTTCCGCATCGGTGCGCTCCAGCACCCGCAGATAAGCATCGTGCGCAACGTCTTCGGCCGCCTGACGACTGCCCAGGCGCGCGGAAAGGAAGCCCACCAGTTCGCGATAGTAATGTTCCACGACGTTACCTGAGAGGGCCCTGCTGCTTTTTTCTTAAAGCCTTTTCACAAAGCTGTGCAGGACCGAAGTGATGTCAACGTGCGATCTTACAAATTATAATTATTCTCAGCAACACGACATCCTCCTGCCCTGTACGCTAAATCCCGCCCGCTAGCCTTCGTCTATTTGGCACCTCAGTGCGCGCCGCTTTTTGCGCTGCGCGTAGCCTTCACTCCTGGCTGGAAGTCTGCATGCGACGTTTACCCCACCCCCGCCGTCGGCTACTGCTCAGTGCCTTGGCCCTGCTGAGCCTGGGCAGTTTGCTGGCCTGGAAGACCCTGCCCTTTGGCGCGCAGCCGATCAGCACGGTCGCCGTCACCCGTGCCGATATCGAAAGCAGCGTGACCGCCCTGGGCACCCTGCAGCCTCGGCGCTACGTCGACGTGGGCGCCCAGGCTTCCGGGCAGATCCACACGCTGCACGTTGAAGCCGGTGACCAGGTACGCAAAGGCCAACTGCTGGTCGAGATCGACCCGTCCACCCAGCAAGCCAGGCTCGATGCCGGGCGTTACTCGATCGACAACCTCAAGGCGCAACTGGCCGAGCAACGTGCACAGTTTCAACTGGCCCAACAGCAGCTCAAGCGCCAACGTGACCTGGCTGCCGCCGGCGCGACCCGTGACGAAGACGTGCAGACGGCCGCTGCCCAGCTCAAGGTGACTCAGGCCCGCATCGACATGTTCCAGGCGCAGATTCGTCAGGCCCAGGCCAACCTGCGCAGCGACGAGGCGGAACTGGGCTACACGCGCATTTATGCACCCATGGACGGCACCGTGGTCGCGGTCGATGCCCGAGAAGGCCAGACCCTCAACGCCCAACAGCAGACCCCTCTGATCCTGCGCATCGCCAGGCTTTCGCCAATGACCGTCTGGGCCCAGGTGTCGGAAGCCGACATCGGCAAGGTCAAGCCCGGCATGACCGCTTACTTCACCACCTTGGCCGGCGGCAAGCGCCGCTGGACCAGCACGGTCCGGCAGATTCTACCGATCCCGCCCAAACCGCTGGACCAGAGCAGCCAGGGCGGCGGCAGCCCGACCAGCGCCACCAATGGCACCACCGGCAGCCAGGTGGTGCAGTACACCGTGCTGCTGGATGTCGACAACCCGGATGGCGCCCTGATGGCTGAGATGACCACGCAGGTGTTCTTTGTCGCCGGCCAGGCCAGCCAAGTGCTGACCGTGCCGCTTGCCGCACTGGACGACAACAATGGCTTGCGCCTCGCCCGGGTACTCAACAGCAAAGGCGAAGTGGAACAGCGCCAGGTCCAGACCGGCCTGAGCGACCGGCTGCGGGTGCAGGTACTTGACGGCCTCAGCGAAGGCGAGCGCCTGGTGATCGGCGCCCCCAGCGTCAGCGGAGGTTGAATGACTACGCCCCTGATCGAACTGATCGACATCCGTAAATCCTACGGCGGCGTCGACACACCCAAGGTCGACATCCTCCAGGGCATCAGCCTGAGCATCCACCCCGGCGAGTTCGTCGCCATTGTCGGCGCCTCCGGCTCCGGCAAATCGACGCTGATGAACATCCTCGGCTGCCTCGACCGGCCAACCGCTGGCAGCTACCACTTTGCGGGCAAGGACGTGGCCGAGCTGGACAGCGACGAACTGGCCTGGTTACGCCGCGAAGCCTTTGGCTTCGTCTTCCAGGGCTACCACCTGATCCCCTCGGGCTCGGCTCAGGAGAACGTCGAGATGCCGGCCATCTATGCCGGTATCGCCGCCAGCGAGCGCCACGCGCGCGCCACCGCCCTGCTCACCCGCCTGGGCCTGGCCAGCCGCACGGGCAACCGCCCGCACCAGTTGTCCGGCGGCCAGCAACAGCGCGTATCGATTGCCCGGGCACTGATGAACGGTGGCCACATCATCCTCGCCGACGAACCTACCGGCGCGCTCGACAGCCACAGCGGCACCGAAGTCATGGCGCTGCTCGACGAACTGGCCAGCCAGGGCCATGTGATCATCCTGATTACCCACGACCGCGACGTGGCGGCGCGGGCGCAGCGGGTCATTGAAATTCGCGATGGCCTGATCATCAGTGATTCGGCCGCCGAGCAGCCTCCGCCCCCCACACGCCAAGGGCTGCAGGCCGACGACCTGCGCCAGCGCCTGGGCCGCGGTGCCACCCTGCGCGGGGCCTGGAAAGGTGAACTGATCGAAGCCCTGCAGGCCGCCTGGCGAGTGATGTGGGTCAACCGTTTTCGCACCGCCCTGACCTTGCTCGGCATCGTCATCGGGGTAGCCTCAGTGGTGGTCATGCTGGCCGTCGGCGAAGGCAGCAAGCGCCAGGTCATGGCGCAAATGGCGGCGTTTGGCTCGAGCGTGCTTTACCTCAATGGCAAGCCGGCAACCCTGGGTGAGCAGGCCGGCACCATCACCCTCGACGACGTCGCGGCTATCGGCGAGCTGCCCCAGGTCAAGCACGTCATGCCGGTGATCGGCGACAAACTGATGGTGCGCCACGGCAACAACAGCCAACGGTTCTATGTCGGCGGCAACAACATCTGGTTCCCGGAGATCTTCAACTGGCCGGCGGTCGAGGGCACCTTCTACACCGAGGCCGACGAAGCCAGTGCCGCGCCTGTGGCGGTGATCGGCCAGAAGGTGCGGGAAAAGATGCTCGACCCGGGGCGCGACCCGCTGGGGCAGTACATCCTGATCGGCAATGTGCCCTTCCAGGTCGTGGGCATTCTCGCCGGCAAAGGCGCCAGCTCCGGCGACCAGGACAGCGACGGGCGAATCGCGGTGCCCTACTCAGCCGCGGCTATCCGCCTGTTCGGCCAGCGCGACCCAGACTACATCGCCGTCGCCGCGCACGACTCCTCCCAGGTCAACGAAGCCGAAGTGGCCATCGATCACCTGCTGCGCCAGCGTCATCAGGGCCGTCAGGATTTCGAGCTGACCAACGACGCGGCACTGATCCAGGCCGAGGCACGCACGCAGAACAGCCTGTCGCTGATGCTGGGCGCGATCGCTGCAATTTCGTTGCTGGTGGGCGGCATCGGGGTGATGAACATCATGCTCATGACCGTGCGCGAGCGTACGCGTGAGATTGGCATCCGCATGGCCACGGGCGCGCGCCAGCGCGACATCCTGCGGCAGTTTCTCAGCGAGGCCGTGATGCTGTCGATGGTTGGCGGCGTGGCCGGCATCGTCTTGGCCCTGGCCATCGGCGGCGGCCTGATGCTGGCCGAGGTTGCCGTAGCCTTCGCCCTGCCGGCCATATTCGGCGCGTTCGCCTGCGCTGTCGTCACCGGCATCGTGTTCGGCTTCATGCCGGCCCGCAAAGCCGCCCGACTCGACCCGGTCAAAGCCCTTACCAGCGAATAATCCATGACCTTGCCAAGCCGTATCAGCCTGTTGACCTTGTGCCTGAGCCTCGCCGCCTGCAGCACGCCGCCCACGCCTGACAGTGGGATTGCCGCGCCGCACGCCTGGCAGGGTGAGGCCGCGCCGCCCTCAACCCAACTGCCGCAAGCACAGTGGTGGCGAGCGTTTGCCAGCAGCGAGCTGGACCGCCTGGTCGAGCGCGCCCGGCTCAACGCCTATGACCTCGCGGCCGCCACGGCGCGTGTACGCCAGGCCCAGGCCCAGGCGGTCATCGCTGGCGCGCCATTGCTGCCCGAACTGAACCTGGGCCTGGATGGCAGCCGCCAGCGGCTGTTGAAGGGTGAAGGCAACGACCAACTGGACGTCAGCAGCAGCGAACGCACCAGCACCTCGTTCGACCTGAAACTCAGCGCCAGTTACGAGATTGATTTCTGGGGTGGCCTGCGCGCAGCACGGGCCAGCGCCTTGCGCAGCCTTGATGCCAGCCGCTTCGACCGGCAGACAGTCGAGCTGACCTTGGTCAGCGCCGTTGCCGACAGCTACCTGCAAGGTCTGGCCCTGGAAGCGCAACTGAACATCGCCAGGCTCAACCTGCGCAATGCCCGTGACGTGCTGGGCCTGGTCGAAGCCCGCCAGCGCACCGGCTCGGCCACACGCCTGGAACTGGCCCAGCAGCGCAGCCTGGTGGCCGCCCAGGAACGGCAAGTGCCGTTACTCGAGCAGCAGTGGCAAGACAGCCGGGTCACCTTGGCGACGCTGCTCGGCGACCCGGTCCAGGCCCTGCCGCCCAGCCGTGAAGCATTCGATGCGCTGCAGTGGCCGTCCATTGGCAGCGGCGTCCCCAGCGAACTGCTGGCCCGTCGCCCCGACATCGCCGCCGCCGAAGCACGGCTGGCGGCGGCCAGCGCCAACGTGCAGGTGGCCAGGGCGGCGATGCTGCCCAAGCTGACACTGGGGGCCAACCTGGGCAGTGGCGCCAATACCTTTGCTCATGTGCTCGACAGCTCTTTTTATACCCTCAGCGCCGGGCTGGTCGCGCCGATCTTCAATAACGGCCGGCTGCGCGCTTCTCGCGACCTGGCTGAGGCCCAGCAAGCTGAATTGCTGGAGACTTACCGGGGCAGCATCCTGGCCGGTTTCGCCGATGTCGAGAAAGCGCTCAATGCCATTCACGGCGTCGACCGCCAGCGCCGGTGGCAGGACGAGGAGGTACAGGAGGCGCGCCTGGCTTTCGAGCTGGCCCAGCAGCGCTACGGCGCGGGGGCCGAGACCCTGCTCAGCGTGCTTGAAACCCAGCGCACCCTGTACCTGGCCCAGGATCAGCAGGCGCAGCTGCGCTTGGCACGGCTGCAAGGGAGTGTGGCGCTGTACAAGGCGTTGGGGGGTGGGTGGAAGGTTGAGCGGTAGTGTAGGGCGATGGATTTGCTGCGGGTTCGAGATCGAGCGCCGCCCGCGCGGCGCATCGCGAGCAACGCTCGCTCCTACGCTTGTTTCGGGCCAGTTATTCCTGGGACAAATGCGCACGGCCGCCTTGGCGCATGGCGCGATATCGCGTCGAACAAACAAGGCGTTCGCGCGCGCCTGTCACAGGCGTTATTGACCGAAAACAAACGTAGGAGCGAGCGTTGCTCGCGATGCGCCGCGCGGGCGGCGCTCGATCTAAAAACCACCGAAAATCCCTCGCCCTACACCCCGATCCCACCCCGATCCCACCCCCAATCCCCCTCAAAGCGACCGCTGCGCCACCTTGAGATTGCGCGCATACCAAGGCCGCTGGGGCACCTTCGGCCGTAACTTACCGAACAGGTCTTCATCGCTGTAGATGATGCGCAAAGCCAGCTTCATCGTCTCTGGGTCCATCTCGACGCTGCGCCCCGGCCGCAAGCCCGGCACCGTCGAGCAGCCATGGGTGTCAGGCCCGAGCCAAGGGTCCGCCACTTCGACCCAGCGCCCTGGCGCAAACCAAGGCACACCATTGATTTCCAGGCGCCGCACCTCGCCAGGGTGAACCCGCTCATGGGCGCGGAACCAGTCCTCGATGCGGTCATCGATCCAGCCATGAAAGTGCCAGAACACCGGGTTCACATGGGATGAAAACGGGTCACCCAGAAAGTCGTTTTCGGCCGCAAACCAACGCGCTGCAAAGTCGTCAGGCGTGCGCGCCGTCGGCACTGGCATGCCGTTGACCGGGTCACGTGGCACCGAGGCCCAGCGCATGTGCAGCCAGTCATGCAGGCCCAGCTCCACCTCTGAACCGAATTGGCCCAGGGTCAGTGTGCTCAGGTAGTCCGGGTCGCTGTAACGCGACTCCCATACCTGGAAATTGCCATAGTAGGTATCCGGGTTCTTGATGTCGCGTACCCACTGGGTGTAATCCGCATCACCACTCGCCAACCAAGTGGGCGGCAAGGCGTTGCCGTCATGGTTGTCCCAATAGCGGGCGAACCCGGCACGGTCGCGCTCGAGCTCCGGCTGAGGCTGCGGAAACCGCGTCCATGAAGGCAGGTCCTGCAAGGCCCGGGCACTGCCAAGCATGTGCCGGTGCATGAAAAAGAAATCCTCACCCGAGCCGTTGCGGTCCTTGTGCCGGCCACGCGCGTCACGCTCCCGATCACGCGGCCCCGGCTGCCAGCCCAGGCCGCGCAGAGCGGCTTGCTTGTCTTTATCCAGCTTGTGCCATTTGTCACGCGAGGCATGCCACAACTGGTGGAACAGTCGGTGCTCCGGAGTAATCAGCCAGGCCAGCAGTTGCGGGCTTAACGGCGTGCGTTCGCGCGCCTCGGGGAAGGTGTGTTTCAGCGCCAGAAAGTGGTTGTCTTGCACCGGCAACGACAACGCTCGGTCCAGTGGCGCAATGCGCCCGTTGAGGGTTGCAGGCCCGGCATTGCCGAAGCGGCCCCAGACCTCGTCGATGACGATATGGCATTCGTAGCGGGCTTGCGTTTCACCTGGCTGGCTCGAGAACAAGCGCCAGCGCAAGGTGCCCGGTTTGTCTGCCAGCAGGTCGCCCACCACGCGGTAGCGCGGCTGTTCATCGCTGCGTAGGCGCTCGGGGGTGTCCAGGTAGCCGCGCAACGCCCGCCCACTGGGCGCAACATCCAGGAACAGCTCCAGCTCGTCTTCAGGCAACCCTTGCAGGCCTGAGTCCCTGCCATGCAAGGTCCAGCGCCAAATCCCGCGCAAGGTGTCACCCAACTGCTGCAGGTGCGTATCAGCCAGTTCGACGACCGCCTCGCCGGGGGTTTCCGGAAACGCCTCGGCGGCTCGCTGGCGCTGTACATACAACGCACCGGGCACCACCACGCCCGTCAATGCCACACCGGCGATGAACCCGCGTCGAGAAATCGTCATTGCAACTACCTGTGCATTCATTGCGGCCGTGGAGCACAGCCCGTCCAAGGCTAGAACGTTGTCCACACCGCGAAATTTACCGCTGCCGACGCAGGGGCGCCGCCACGGCTGGCTAAATTTCCGCAGGGTGGGCTCGTTCACTCCAGGTAGCGGCGGCCTCTGTGCCCATCCCTCGACGGTGAACCTACTGAGACCAAGATGACGACTCCACGCTGGAAAAAAGCCCTGTTTATCAGCCTGGCAGCGGCCGTGACCGCAGGTGCCGGCTTTGCCGCCTGGCACTATTTCACTACACCGGCCGGCTACTCCAGAGAGGTGGTGCGCCAGGCCAACGACCTGCAGGAACGCATCATCTCGTTCGACAGCCATGTCACCCTGCCGCTGACTTTCGGCACTGAGGGCAGCGAGGCCGACAAGGATGGCAATGGCCGCTTCGACCTGGCCAAGGCCGCCCGCGGGCGGCTGTCTGGCGCCGCGCTGACGATCTTCGCCTGGCCCGAATCGTGGACCGGCGACGATGGCCCGCACCGGCCGACCGCAGGCTTCGTCGAAGCCGCACGCCACACCCAGGAAGTGCGCTACAACGCCATCGACGCCATGGTCCGCGACTTCCCCGAACAGGTCGGTATCGCCTACACCCCGCAAGACATGCGACGCCTGCACGGGGAAGGCAAATTCGCGGTGTTCCTCAGCATGCTCAATGCCTATGCCCTGGGCGACGATATCGACCAGCTCGACCGCTGGGCCGCCCGTGGCATGCGCATGTTTGGCTTCAGCTACGTGGGCAACAACAGCTGGGCCGACTCTTCGCGCCCGTTGCCGTTTTTCAATGACACCGCCGATGCGCTGGACGGCCTTTCGCCGGTAGGCAAACGCGCCGTACAGCGGCTTAACGACCTGGGGGTGATCATCGATGTGTCGCAGATGTCGAGCAAGGCACTGACCCAGGCGGTCAGCCTCAGCCGCGCACCCGTGGTGGCGTCGCACTCTGCGCCACGCGCCATGGTCGACATTGCCCGCAACCTGTCCGACAAGGAAATGCAACTGATCAAGGACAGCGGCGGCGTGATTCAACTGGTGGCCTTCTCCACCTACCTCAAACCACTGAGCGCGAAGACCCAGGACAAACTCAACGCCCTGCGCGCCCGCTACGACTTGCCGCCGCTGGCCAACCTCAACTACGCGCTGATGCCGGGTGACCCGGTCATCGCCGGTTGGCCGGAGCAGAAGGTGGGCCAGTACGCCAACGCGTTGTACGGCATCCTCGACGAAGAGCCACCGGCCACGCTCAAGGACTTCGGCGACGCCATCGACTACACGGTGCGCAAGGTCGGCATCGACCATGTGGGGCTGAGCTCGGACTTCAATGAAGGCGGCGGCATTGACGGCTGGCACGACGCAAGCGAAGCGCGCAACGTCACCGCCGAACTGATCACCCGAGGATACTCCGAGGCCGATATCGCCAAGCTCTGGGGCGGCAACTTCCTGCGGGTGTGGGAGCAGGTCCAGCACGCCGCGCAACCCGCCACCACTTCGTCCCGATAACCCTGCGAGCGCCTTCATGAACGACCGCCGTACCTTCCTCAAGCAGGCAGGCCTGCTGGCCGCGGCCCTGCCCTTGGCCAGCCAGTTGCTGCCGGGCGCTCAGGCAGCGCCATTGCCAGCCGCTGGCAGCGACGCCTGGGCCGCCTTTCGCGGCCTGTTCGACCTGGACCCCGCCTACGCGCACTTCGCCAACTTTCTGATCACGTCACACCCAAAGCCGGTACGCGAGGCCATCGAGGCCCTGCGTGCGAGCTTCGACCGCCACCCGGCGCGCAGGGTTGACTGGGACAGCCAGGCGGAGTGGAAGCACGAGGCCGCCGTGCGAGAATGGGCCGGTCGCTACCTCGAGGTAAACCCGCGACAGATCGCCCTGACCGGCAGCACCACAGAAGGCCTGGGCCTGATCTATGGCGGCCTGAAGCTTGCACCTGGGCAGGAAATTCTCACCACCGTGCACGAACATTCGGCGGCGCGCCAGACGATGAGTTTCCGCACTGCCCGCGATGGCACGCCGGTACGTCGCTTGCGCCTGTTCGAGACCCCATCCCAGGTCAGCACCGACCAGGTACTCGGCACCCTGGCTGCGGCCATTAGCGCCAAGACGCGGGTACTGGGCATGACCTGGGTCCATTCCGGTAGTGGTGTGAAGCTGCCGGTGGGCGAGATTGGCGCACTGGTGCGCGAGGTCAATCGCCAGCGCGACGAGAAGGACCACATTATTTACGTGATCGACGGTGTGCATGGCTTTGGCGTCGAGGACATGCGCTTTGCCGACCTGAACTGCGACTACTTCATCGCCGGCACCCACAAGTGGATGTTCGGACCACGTGGCACCGGGATCATCTGCGCGGCCTCCACCGAGCTCAAGCAGCTGAACCCGACCATTGCCACGTTTTCCGAGAATGAAGACTTCGCCACCATAATGACCCCAGGCGGCTACCACGCCTTTGAGCACCGCTGGGCGCTGGGCAAGGCCTTTGAACTGCACCTGCAGCAGGGCAAGGCGAATATCCAGGCGCGTATTCATGGGCTCAATGACTACCTCAAGCAGCGTCTTGAGGCGGTTGAAGCGGTCGAACTGGTGACGCCGCGCAGTGCCCAGTACTCGGCTGGGTTTACCTTTTTCAGGGTCAAGGGCCAGGATGCGGATGACGTGGCCGGGTATCTCAACAGCCAACGCATTGTCGTCGACGCCGTGTCACGTGATGCTGGGCCGGTGGTGCGTACCGCCCCGGGGCTGCTGAACACCGAGGCCGAGATCGACCGCTTGGTCGATGTGCTGGGGCGGCGGGTGCGTAGTTCGTGACGAATGCTGGGGGCGCTTTGCGCCCCTTTCGCGACGCAAGGCCGCTCCTACAGGCTGAGGATAGCGCTGGACGTGTAGGAGCGGCCTTGCGTCGCGAAAGGGCCGCAAAGCGGCCCCAGTGCCCCCAAACTAACCCCCAACCTTCTTCAGCCAGCCCCCCACATCCTGATAAATCTCCCCCACCTGCCCCACGATCCCGGACATGCGCAAGAAGTCATGGGTCAGCCCCTCGACCCGTGCAAACGTCACCTCGGTCCCCCCCGCCACCAACCAGTCTCGGTAGGCAAGCCCTTCGTCATGCAACGGATCGTACTCGGCCACGAACAGGTACGCCGGCGCCAACGGCTCGCGCACCGTCGACAGCAAGGGCGACACACGCCAGTCCAGACGCTGCTCCGGCTGCGGCGCATAGTGCTGGTAGAACCACTCCAGGGTAGGCGTTTCCAGCAGGTAGCCCTCGGCATGCTCGCGGTGAGAGTCGCGCTGGCAGGAAATGTCTGTCACTGGGTAGAACAGCAACTGCGCCAGTGGCTTGAACGCCAGCGCTTCGGGCTGCTCGACAGCAGTGATGGCCAGCACAGCGGCCAGGCTGGCACCGACGCTGTCCCCGGCCACCACCACCCGGCGGTTGTCCAGGCCCAGCGCCCCAGCCTGCTCTGCCAGCCAGTTGGCGGCATCCAGCACATCGTGCAGCGCCACCGGAAACTGCTGCTCCGGCGCCAATCGGTAGTCCGGCGCCAGCACCGCGAACTCACCCATGGCTGCCAGGCGGCGGCACACCGAATCATGCGAGTCGAGGCTGCCCACCACATAACCACCACCGTGCAGGTAGAAGATCACCGGCTGCAAGGCATCGCCTGCGTCGCCCGTGCGGTACAACCGTGCTGACAGGCTAGCGCCATCGCGCGCCGGGACCTGCAGCTCGCTCACCGCCACGCTGCCGGGCGGGCTTGGGTCGAGCACTTGCGAACTGCCCTCGAACTCCGCCCGGGCCTGGGCCACGTCCATCGCGTGCATGGGCAGGCTTCTACCCGTTAACCGGCCAAATTCGACCAGTTCCAGAAATCCCGCCAGATCAGGGTGCAATGCCATGTCGGATCCTTGCTTGAACAATATGACTGCTGTCCCTACGGGACGTAGAAGGCCCAGCGAAAATTAGCCGTAAACGACGCTAAATCGATGGCGGACACACTCGTTATCCCTGCACAACGAAATCCCGTCAGAGGCTAACCGTGGACCTTCAGAGCATCCTCAGCAAACTGTTCGCCAACGCCCATGCCGTCGGCATCGAAGGCGTGTTTCAGTTCGTCTTCGGCCAGGACCGGGCCTTCTGGTCGGAAGTGCGCGACACCAGCCGCACCGGCGCAGGCCGGCACAGCACCCCGGATGTCACCATCGAAGTGGCCGAGCGCGACTTCCTCGGCATCATGGGCGGCACGGCCAACGTCGAGGAGCTGTTCGCCAGCGCACGCCTGAAGATCACCGGCAACATGGGCCTGGCCACCTTGCTGCCGCAAATCATCAACAACGCCCGTAAAGGCGCGGCGCCGACCAAGGTGGCGATGAACCAGCGCTACCCAACGCCGGCACGCCTCAGCGAGCGGGTCTCGGCCGCCCTGCCGGTGCAGCGCGAGGTGCAGCGCATTGCCCGGGCAGACATGCCCCTGCAACGGTTTCAAAGCGACTACCTGGCGCAAGGCATACCGGTGGTGCTCAGCGATGCCCTGCAGGACTGGCCGCTGTTCACCATGGGCCGCGAAGCGTCACTTGAGCATTTCGCCGAGCTGCAAGGCATTACCCGGCACGGTGACTACGTCAAGAAAACCTTCTCTACCGACCGCGACTTCCGCTCGACCTCCATGGCCGATTTCATCGCCTCGCTGGACACCCCGGCCAAGCCTGGCGAAACGCCGGCTTACATGGGCAACAACATCGTGCCGGAAAAACTCCTGACGCTGATCCGCTTTCCGGACTACTTCGAGCGCCAGCGCTTCATCTCGCCACGCATCTGGATCGGCCCCAAGGGCACCCTGACGCCCCTGCACCGCGACGACACCGACAACCTGTTCGCACAGGTGTGGGGGCAGAAGTCGTTCATCCTGGCTGCGCCCCACCACCGTGCGGCGCTGGGCACCTGGTCGACCAGCCCCAAGGGTGGCCTGGACGGCTGCGATTTCAACCCCGACGCACCGGACTACCAGCGCTTCCCGGCAGCGCGTGACGTGCCGTTCCTGCGCGTGGTGCTGCAGGCCGGTGACCTCTTGTTCCTGCCTGAAGGCTGGTTCCACCAGGTGCAGTCGGTGTCCACGTCGTTGTCGGTGAACTTCTGGGTGAATTCCGGGCGCGGATGGTAACCGCCTGTGCGGGATTAATTTGCAGTGGCGTCGGCTCGTTCCTAGAGAAACCGCTTGCAAGAGGACTTCCGCATGGCCAACCCAACCCGCCTGTCCCAGGCGCTGCAGCAAGGCTTGCGCCGGCTGGTCAAAGGCCGCTCGCCGAGCACCAGCGCCTACCGCGTGTTCGACCTGGTGCTGGCCCGGCGCATCAGCCTCAGCCCGTCACTGACACGCCTGGTCTTCACCGGCCCCGATGTTGCCCAGATGTGCACCTTGGCCCCTGACCAGCGCGTGAAGCTGTTCTTCCCGGCCCCCGATGGCTCGCTGCCGAGCCTGCCGAACGAGCTGCACTGGAAGGCCGCGCACAGCGCCCTGCCGCCGGCCCAACGCCCACCGATGCGTACCTACACCATTCGAGACTTGCGCCGGGAAGCCCTGGAGGTCGATGTCGATTTCGTGCTGCACGGCGTCAACGGGCCTGCCTCGGCCTGGGCCACCCACGCCCAGGTGGGCGACGGCCTGCAAATGGTTGCCCCCAATCTGGCCTATGCCGGCGACCCGGGCGGTTATGAATGGAAGCCGCCGCAAGGCGTACGTAAGGTCTTGCTGGTAGGCGATGAAACGGCGCTACCAGCCATCGCCGGCATTCTTGAGCAATTGGCCAACCTGCAGCCCGAGCTCGCGGTGCAAGCCTTTATCGAGGTACCTCTGGAGGCCGACTGCCTGGCACTGCGCCACAGCGCCGCCGCCCACGTGCACTGGCTGCCCCGCGAGCGGCTGCATTGCGAGCATGGCCAGGCCATGCAGCATGCCGTGCGCGAGCTGGCCGACCTGCCCAATGGCAGCGCCGCACCCCGGCTGAAACTGGAAGAGGTGGACATCGACACGCGCATCTTGTGGGAACAGGCCAGCACACGCCACAGCGCATTCCATGCCTGGGTGGCGGGCGAGTCGGCGACGGTGATGGATATCCGCCGGTACTTGATCAAGGAACGCGGATTGCCGCGAGACAGCCTGACGCTGATGGGGTATTGGCGGGCTGGGCGCACATTCGACTGATGGGGTAATGCCGGGGGCGCTGTGCGCCCCAATCGCCGGCAAGCCGGCTCCCACAGGGTTCCTCAAAAGGTCTGAGCCTGCGCAGTTACCTGTGGGAGCGGCGGTGCGGCGGTCTGACTTGCCCGCGAAGAGGCCGGAACAAGCATCACAGGACAGTTGCTACCTAAGCTCGCGCCGAACCCGGCGGAAGCCGGCTTGCCGGCGATTGGGCCGCAGAGCGGCCCCGGAAATGATCAGACAGCTGCCCTGAGGGCTTCGGCAAACCGCTGCGCCACGTCGTCGATCTGCTCGCCACTGATGATCAACGGTGGCAGGAAGCGCACCACCGCGCCATGGCGCCCACCCAGCTCCAGGATCAGGCCGCGCTTGAGGCACTCACGCTGCACCTTCGGCGCAAGCTCACGGTTGGCCACAGGGTGACCAAGGGCATCGCGCTGGCCCTGCGGGTCGACCAGCTCCACCCCAAGCATCAGCCCACGCCCACGGACATCACCCAGTTGCGGGTAATCCCGCTGCAGGTGAAGCAAATGCTGACGCAGGCGCTGGCCCATGGCCTCGGCATGCTCGGCCAGGCGATGTTCGACCAGGTAATTAATCACCGCAGAACCTGCGGCCATGGCCATCTGGTTGCCACGGAAGGTGCCGGCATGGGCGCCCGGCTTCCAGGTGTCCAGCCAGTCGCGGTACACCACCACCGCCAGCGGCAGGCTGCCGCCAATTGCCTTGGACAAGGTCACCACGTCCGGCACGATACCGGCATGCTCGAAGGCGAACATCCGCCCGGTGCGGGCGAAGCCGCTCTGGATCTCGTCAACGATCAGCGCCACCCCGGCTTGCTCGGTGATCCGCCGCACGCCCTTGAGCCATTCGATATCAGCCGGGATCACCCCACCCTCGCCCTGCACCACTTCAAGAATCACTGCGGCTGGCAGCGGCACACCGCTTTCAGGGTCGAGCAGCAGGTTTTCAAGGTAATGCAGGTTAGCCTTCACTCCCGCTTCGCCACCCAGGCCGAACGGGCAACGGTAGTCGTACGGGTACGGCATGAACTGCACACCGTTGCCCAGCAAGGCACCCAACGGCTGCTTGGGCCCGTGGCTGCCCATCAGGCTCAGCGCACCTTGGCTCATGCCATGGTAGGCACCTTGGAAGGCCAGCACGGTGCTGCGCCCCGTGGCGCCGCGCACCAACTTCAACGCCGCCTCAACGGCATCGGTCCCGGTCGGGCCGCAAAACTGTACCTTGGCTTCCCGGCGCAGCGCCTCGGGCAGCACGCCGAACAGGTCCTGTACAAAGCGGTCCTTGACCGGCGTGGTCAGGTCGAGGGTGTGCAGCGGCAGTTCGTCGGCCAGTACACGCTGGATCGCCTCGATCACCACCGGGTGGTTATGGCCCAGGGCCAAGGTGCCGGCACCGGCCAGGCAGTCGATGAACTGACGGCCTTCGACATCTTCAACATGGATGCCACGGGCGCGCTTGAGCGCCAGGGGGATGCGCCGCGGGTAGCTACGGGCGTTGGATTCCTGTTGCTGCTGGCGTTGCAGCAAGGGCGAATCGGTGAACGCGTACAGGGGTTGCGGCGCACTGGCCGGCAAGACCTGGGCAAAGCTGGAAGCGGTCGACATGGGTAGATCCTCGCAAGCAAGCGAAAGTGCCCCGCCACGCCCCTGTAAGCAGATGTGTGCGGGTAGTTGTCGCTTGGAGAACGCTTCAGCGCAAGGAGGATTTAGCGGTTGTTGTGGGATTTTTACAGCCTGGGCAGGCCTATAGACCGGCCCAGGCCAAGCAGGTCAACGCCCCGAACGCGCCGGTACCTGCAACAGCACGCGCAAGCCATCGCTACGGCTGTCGAAATGCAGGCTGCCGGCACAGCGCTGGACGATTGCCTGGACGATCGCCAAGCCCAACCCACACCCGCCACTCTGGCCGTTGCGCCAGAAACGCTCGGTCAGGTGCTGCAGGTCCGCCTCAGCAATGCCCGGCCCGTGGTCGCGCACCATGAACCCCACCTGGCCGTCAGTCATCTGCACCTCCAGCTCCACTGCGCTTTCGCCACCATGGCGCAGGGCGTTGTCCAGCAGGTTGCGCAAGGCCGCAACTGCCAGCGGCGCGGGCATGCCCAGGTAGATTTGCGTGGCCTCCTCGGGCAGGCGCAATACGATGCGCCGGTTATCGCCACCGCCGGCATCCTGCACCGCCTGGCGGGCGACCTGCTCGGCGCTGCACTGCACGCCATCCTCGAACGACAGACTGCCTTCCACACGCGCCAGCATCAGCAGTTGCTCAAGCGTGCGGTGCATGCGGTCGGTACCTTGCTCGGCGTGTTCCAGTGCCTGTTCACGCACCGCGCCGTCGGTCATCCGCGCCACCTGCAGGTGAGTCTTGATCGCCGTCAGCGGGCTGCGCAGCTCGTGGGCGGCATCATCGGTCAGGCGCCGTTCGCGCTCGATGGTTTGGGCGATCCGCAGGAACAACTGGTTCTGCGTGTCCAACAGCGGCTGCAGCTCGCTGGGCAGGCCCGCCACCTGCAGGGGTTCGACACTGTCAGCGCGCCTTCGACGCAACGCATCGCGCATCCGGTTGAGCGGCTCCAGGCCCTTGCCCAAGCCGATCCACAACAGGCCGAGGCTGCCGAGCAATGCCATCAGCACCGGCGCCGAGGCGGCCAGCAGGATCGACTGGTTGAGGGCCTCACGCTCCATGTGGCGGTCGGCGGTAGTGATGCGCACATCGCCGTGGTTATAGGTGAACGTACGCCACAACGCGCCATCGATGGTCTGGTCACGGAAACCGCTGCGCTGGTCATCCATGGCGCCATCATGCTTGTGGTTGCTGGCCAGGATCTCGCCGCGCAGCGAGCTTACCTGGCACGCCATGCCATCCGGCACGCTGAACTGGTCGGCGGAAAAGTGCGCGTCCTCGCCCTTGGCCGCCAGCGGCTGCGGCAACTGGTCGATCAAGCCGGCCACCATGCGTGCCGAAGCCACCAGGCGCTGGTCGAGGGAGAACATCATCTGCTGGCGCAGGTCGCGCAGCATCCACGCGGCAGCCAGTACCCAGATAATCACGAAGGCGCTGCCCAGGATCAGGCTCAGGCGTACCCGCAGGCTCATGAAGCCGCCTCTTCCGGTGCTTGCGCCGGGCCAAGCCGGTAGCCCAGGCCGCGCACAGTCTCGACGATACCGTTGCCAAGCTTGCGGCGCAGGTGGTGGATATGCACGTTGAGGGCGTTGCTTTCGACCTCGTCGCTGAAGCCGTATACGCAATCCTTCAACTGCTCGCTAGACAGCACGCGCCCAGGGTTCTGCAGCAATGCCTGGAGCAGCGCCTGCTCACGACGGGACAAGTCGACCGGCTGCCCGGCCAGGGTCGCTTCGCAACTGCTGGGGTCGTAACGCAGCGGGCCATGCTCGATGACATTCACCGCGCGCCCGGCCACCCGGCGCAGCAGGGTGTGCAGGCGCGCTGCCAGCTCGCGCAGGTCGAATGGCTTGAGCAGGTAGTCGTCGGCACCGGCTTGCAAGCCATCGACCCGGTCGGTGACCGCATCGCGGGCGGTGAGCACTAGCACAGGCAGAGTCTCGCCCTGCTGGCGCAAGCGCCGCAACAGCTTGAGGCCATCCTCGTCGGGCAGGCCGAGGTCAAGGATCATCACATCGAACTGCGCGGCCTGGAGCATCGCCCGCGCACCTGCGGCATTGGCTACCCGGTCCACGGTCAGGCCCTGGGCGGTGAGGCCGGCGCAGATGCCACTGGCGATCAGGTCATCGTCCTCGCAGAGCAGAACGTGCATGGTGGGGGCTCCAGGGTAAGTGAGGCAGATACTGCACCACGGGTGGATTAAGTGGGGATTATGGACCTTGAGCGTGCGTTTAGGGGGGATGTAGGACCGGGTTAACCTTGGGTTAATCGACCCAGGCCAGCATGGCCCACTTCATCGTATAGCCAAGGCGAAGACATGCGCGCCCTCTTTCTGTTCCTGGCCCTCCTGCTGGCCGGCCCCCTGCAAGCCAACCCGTTCGAGGTCAAATCCGACTTCCTGCCGGTCGACCAGGCCTTTGTCCTGAGCCACGACCGCCAGCCCGACGGCCAGATGCGCCTGTACTTCCAGATCAAGCAAGGCTACTACCTGTACCAGAAGCGCCTGAAGTTCGACGGCCTGAGCCCCGAGCAGCAGCCACAGCTGCCCCCAGCGCTCAACCACCATGACGAATTCTTCGGTGACAGCGCGGTGTACCGCGACCAGCTCGAACTGTTAATCCCCGCCAGTGCGCAAGGCCAGCTACGCCTGGGCTGGCAAGGCTGTGCCGACGCCGGCCTATGCTACCCGCCGCAGACCACCGCCATCGACCTGGGCGGCAGCGTGGCCCCCGCCGCCGATCAGGCCAGCGACCAGGCCCTGGCCAGCAACCTGCAACAGGGCAACCTGGCCTGGGGCCTGCTGGCCTTCTTTGGCCTCGGCTTGCTGCTGGCCTTTACCCCCTGCTCGCTGCCGATGCTGCCGATCCTTGCCGGGCTGGTGCTGGGCAATGGCGCCAGCGCCCGGCGCGGCTGGCTGCTGGCCGGGGTCTACGTGCTGAGCATGGCGTTGGTGTACGCCGCCCTGGGGGTGGTGGCCGCGCTGCTCGGCGCCAGCCTGCAGGCCTGGTTGCAGCAACCCTGGCTGCTGGGCAGCCTGGCGGTACTGTTCGTGTTGCTGGCGCTGCCGATGTTCGGCGCCTTCGAGCTGCAGTTGCCCGCTGCCCTGCGCGATCGCCTCGACCGCGCCGGCCAAGGCACCCGTGGCGGCAACCTGTACGGCGCGGCGTTGCTCGGGGCGCTTTCCGGCTTGCTGCTCGGCCCGTGCATGACCGCACCGCTGGCCGGCGCGCTGCTGTATATCGCCCAGAGCGGCGACGTGCTGCAGGGTGCGCTGGTGCTGTTCAGCCTGGGCCTGGGCATGGGCGTGCCGCTGCTGTTGCTGGTGACCCTGGGCAATCGCTACCTGCCACGCCCCGGCGCATGGATGAATCGGGTCAAGGGCGTGTTTGGCTTCGTGTTCCTGGCCATGGCCTTGTATACCGTGCGCAGCCTGCTGCCAGAAAGCCTGCTGCTGGCCCTGAGCGGTGCCTGGCTGATCGCCCTGGCCTGGGCCGCGTGGCCGGCCCTGCAGCGGTTACCAGCACTTCGCGCGGTGCCGTTGCTGGGCGCGCTCTGGGGTGCCCTGTTGCTGGTCGGCGCGGCCGCCGGGGGGGATGACCTCTGGCAACCCCTGCGACCGTTCGCGGGGGGTGCCGCGCCTGCGGCCGGGCAGCACGCCGAGGATGCTTTCGTCACCGTCAACCGCCCCGAGGACCTGCAACGCGAGCTTGCGGCTGCCAAAGCCCGCGGCCAGTGGGTGATGGTCGACTACTATGCCGACTGGTGCGTGTCGTGCAAGGTCATGGAAAAAAACGTCTTCACCCGCGCCGACGTGCAAGCCAGCCTGGCCGGCGTGCACCTGCTGCGCCTGGACGTGACCGCCGACACCCCGGCGAGCAAGGCATTGTTGCAACGCTACCAGGTACCCGGCCCGCCCAGCATCATCTGGGTCGGCCCGGAAGGCGACGAACGCCGCGCGCGGCGCATCACCGGTGAAGTGGATGCCGCCGCGTTCCTGCAACACTGGACCCAGACCAGGAGCCAAGGCTGATGCTGACCGTAACCCTCGGGCCGCTGACCATGGCCCTCAACCACCTGCTGATGCTCACCGCCCTGGTGATCGCCAGCGTGGTCGGCTGGTGGGTCGCCCGACGCGGTGGCGAAAGCCCGGAGTCGGCCCTGTTCAACCTGTTTCTGATCGGTGTGCTGTGCGCGCGCCTGGGCTTCGTCGTGGCCTACTGGCCGATGTACCAGGATGACTTGGTGCAGGTCATCGACATCCGCGACGGCGGTTTCTTGTTCTGGTCTGGCCTTGCCGGCATCGTGCTGGCCGCACTCTGGCAAGGCTGGCGTCAACCAGGCCTGCGCCGCCCGCTGGGCTGGGCATTGTTCAGCGGCGCGCTGTTCTGGGGCCTGAGCAGCCTGGGCAGCCACCTGTACAGCAAAGGCACCGAGCTGCCTGAGCTGAGCCTGCGCAACGCTGGCGGGCAGCCCGTGGCGTTGCACAGCTACCGCGGCAAGCCACTGGTCATCAACATCTGGGCCACCTGGTGCCCACCTTGCCGCCGTGAAATGCCCGTGCTGCAACAAGCCCAGGGTGACTATCCCCACGTAACCTTCCTGTTCGTCAACCAGGGCGAGACGCCTGAGAATGTCAGCACCTTCCTCGCCACCACTGGCTTGAGCCTGACCCACGTGCTGTTCGACGGCGCCGGGCAACTGGCCCAGCGCGTCGGCTCGATGGCCCTGCCCACCACGCTGTTCTACGACAGTGATGGGCGGCTGATCGGCAGCCACCTTGGCGAGCTGTCCCGGGCCAGCCTGCGCCATGCCCTGGAACCTTTCGACCGGGCCATCGCGCCCACCCCTGCCGCACAAGGAAACTGACATGCGATTGACTGCACTACTGCCCCTCTCCCTGGCCCTGCTGGCCGCCCCGCCCTTGCACGCCGAAGACGCGCTGCCCAAGGCGATCCAGCAACTGCAAGCCAAGGGCGCCGTGATCAAGGGCAGCTTCGACGCCCCCGACGGCCTGCGCGGCTATGCCGCCGAGTACCAGAACAACGGCATCGCTCTGTACCTGACGCCTGATGGCAAGCATGTGTTGGTCGGCAGCCTGTTCGACGAACAAGGCCAAGACCTCAGCGCCGCACCGCTGGACAAGCTGGTGTATGGGCCGATGAGCAAGGAAGTCTGGGCGAAGATGGAGAAAACCGCCTGGATCGCCGACGGCAAGGCCGACGCGCCGCGCAAGGTGTACCTGTTCAGCGACCCCAACTGCCCGTACTGCAACATGTTCTGGGAGCAGGCGCGGCCGTGGGTCGAGTCGGGGAAGGTGCAGCTGCGCCATATCATGGTTGGCATCATTCGCGAGGACAGCCCCGCCAAGTCGGCCGCGCTGCTGGCAGCGAAAGACCCGGCCAAGGCCTTGGCAGAGCACGAGAAGGCCGGCAAGGCCAGTACGCTCAAGCCGCTGGAGAAGGTGCCAGAGGCCGTGCAGCAGAAGCTGGCGGCGAACATGGCGTTGATGGAAGAAATGGGGCTGCAGGCGACCCCGGCGATTTTCTATCAGGATGAGCAGGGTAACCTGCAGAGCCAGCAAGGGGCGCCGCGGCCGGAGCTGCTGGGGAAGATTTTGGGTAAGCGCTAGCGCATGTCTTGAGTTTTGCAGTGGGGCAGAAATCGAGCGCCGCGCGGGCGGCGCTCGATGTCCGCCGCTCCGCAAACCTCTCGGCATACCCTAAAGCCCAGAGAAGCCCCTTCGCCATACAGCCCCTCAAGCTCCGCCATCAGGTCACTCAGCCGGTCAACCTTGTCGTCATCCAGCACACGCCCCTGCAACCCCTCCACATACACCGCCAGTTCCGGCGCCGTGCCCGCCATGATCGAAGAGCATTACCCATATCTACTTCATGCACATAAGCCCTTTCGAATTTAGTACTACTTCTCTTTCGTACGTCAGCTTGCATAGCTGAGAACAGCTAATAAACCAAATGGAAATATAATGAAACACTACAATTTACTCATTTGCAATTGAACGCAGAGCTAGCAACACCAGTGCCAAAATATAAAATCAAACCAATCCAGGAAAGACCCTTAATTGAAATCAGAACCATCAGACACAGGAATCAGAAAATTCCGACTATGATTTGAGAAACGAAAACCAAATACCTGCAACGCTAACCCTTTGCAGGAATACCCCTAAAGAACACTCTTACACAAAGCTATTCTGGCAAACAAAGCCGGCAACAGTGCCTGCGACCCCAAAACCCACAAACCATTGACATTATTCAAATCCAAATCTAATCCTCTACTTGCCCTGGCAATCGGGGCGACAACAAAAACAATCGAGGATATAGCAATGGAAATTCAATATGGCATCAACCTGATGGAACTAGCCCCTGATGCAAACTGCGAAATGGAAGCGGCATTTTTCGGTGGTTCAGGGGGGGCCGGCGGGTGTGGCGGTAGTGGCGGTTGTGGAGGTGGTGGTGGATGTAGTGGTGGCAGCGGTGGTTCAGGAGGTAGCGGCGGCAACGCGGCAGACAATAGCGAAAACGCTAGCCACTAACTAAAAGGCGGCGCTCTTGATGATTTATCGAGAGCGCCCGCCCCTGCCCAGGCGACAACTATGAATACGCTGAGAATTTACAACTACGAAATCCTCAACTTTGACACTGAGCCTATGGTCTTCTCTGCCACGGGCTTTACGAAAATCAAAGAACCTAACATTACAAATGCGCTGCAGCGCATCGAAAAAATACGATCAAAATACATTCACTACAACGCATTACAACAACTACTTATCGACGAAAACCTTCATCCCGACACCGCCATTCAATTCCTGAAATCGCTACTAATTATTAGCGAAAAAGCAGAAACACCCCACATAAAAAAAACAATAATATATCACGACCTAAACATATCAGATGACCTGAGGCTCCACCTGGAGAAAACAAACGAAAGAAACATACAACTTAAAGATCTCCCAACCAACGACCTACCGCATTCGGACTCACCCACCTTATACGTGCTCGCCTGTTTGAAACTTCGCCCTCAATCGCTTAGAAAGACCTATACCGAACTACTAAAACAAAATCCAGAATGCGCGATTAGCGTTGGCTTTGTCAGTGGAAATCATTTCCACCTGACCGAGCCTCACATACCAGCGATTGGGAATCCTTGCGCCTACTGTACGCTCGACCGCATCGCTCATTACGAGTCAAACAGGACCAGCCAGCACTACTGGAGCAAGATTTGGACGTTCTGTTGCGCTAACAACCTTGACCTTCCCAGAACAGAGACTGACGAGTTTCAAAACACCTTAATTCTCGGAGCCATCATTTCCTTCGCAAACAAACTGACGCAGGCGCCTAAATCCAAGATCACGCAAGATCAAACATTACTCTCAAGAACCCTTAACTTGGACAACGGCACATACACTGAGGACTGCAGTATTCACTGGCCACTCTGCCAATGCCTAGGAGACAAATCATGAGCATTAGCCACGATCACTACCTGAAATACACCTCCCCCAGCGTACTGGATGAAACCTTAGCATTCCACGCCAAAGGCAATTACGTAATTCACAAGACCACCCACCACTTAAGCACCCTCCATCAACTACCACCCAGCGCGCTCGAAAAACTGACCGGCAATGAACTTCAGCTCAACATCCTCGCCTGCGAAAACGGACAAGGAAATATCGAACTTACAGGACTCCCCTCGTCCCATCCTCTGAAGAGAAACAGCTCCTGCGAACGATTTAATGAACGCCCACTCCACTTTGATACTGTCCGAACACTCCTCGCGCCCTTACTTGAAAAGGACAGTACCACGGGCAAGCGAGGTTACCCAAGTGGCGGAGCACTTTACCCTATTGAGGTTTTTTGCATCAATTTAAATAACACCATTCAACAATGGCCATCCGAGCAGAGCGCACTGCACTTACTTCCCTCATCAAGATCCTTTGAAGTGCATACACCCGACCTCAATTCAAAGCCACTCGCGCGTGCAATCCTACCGATGACTGCCGACATAGGCTCGCCCTCGCTGGCGCTGATTTACTTCATTTACTTACCCAAGGCGCTGTTCAAGTATCGCTACAGAGGGTATCGCTTAGCGCTCATGGAGGTGGGTTCAATGTACATGCTCACAGATCTGCGTTGTAAGGAGCTAAAGCTTGGCAGTAGGCCTTGGTCAGGCTTCACCGACCATCAAGTATCAAAGTACTTAAACTTAAATCCCACCCTCTTTTTACCTGCATGCATCCAACTAATTGGTTGACCCATGAATACGTATAACGAGATCCACAACCCTACCTTTGCTGATTTTAAATTACTCCGACCCAGCGCGACCCTCCACTTCCCGCACAGCATCGAATGCGGTAGCCGCTGGCAAACATTCGGCTCCAGCAGCGGCTGGACCACTGAAATAGCATCAAGCGCCTTAGGTGAGCATTTCGAACGCAAGCATTTCTATTTGGACGTACCGGTGCACGACACTGGTACGCTCGATGACGGATTGACATCTCAAGAATACGAAGATTTTATCAAAGCATTCTCCCAGACAAAAAACCACCGAACGAGGGCGGACTTGGCTTCACATGTCTTTGATCGTACAAATGTTTATAGGATCGTTGACTTTACACGCTGCAAAGTACCGACCGCATGCATCTCAATATCAGCGTGCCTAAGCCCCATCGACAATCACTTTTACCCCATGAGGGACACCTGCGGCTGCAGCGCACATATTAGTGTAGAGCGCGCACTTCTTGGCGCCCTTAAAGAGGCTATGGAACGCCAGTTTTTGCTCCGATTCTGGTTAACCAACACCTGCACTGAGAAAATCGGACATGACGAATCCTGCGCCATGCTTCTTGGGCGCTCTTGTTTGTCGCTTTTTAAGGAGCTGTGTAAAACGGGGGAAATCTGCGTACTCGATCTAACTGATAAGCGCTTCCCCGGTAGCTGCATTTTTCTGTCTTACGGAAATCAAAATGACAACGCTAAAGTCAAATACTGCGCTGGCATGGCGTATGCGGAATCGCTAGACAAAGCACTCGAAAAGTCGATTGTTGAATTATGGCAGACCTTTCGCTTCATGCTGTCATTCGACCAGGCAAACATCGGCAAGACTGAAACCTTAGACCCTTACATCAAGCACTTTCTAGAGTGCAATCGATATGAGACATTTGGCAAGACCTCTTCCCCCACCAAACTGGCAGCTCTCCAACATCACAAAATACAACCCGACACACTAAGCCTTAGCAGCTTGCTCCCTGTTGTACGCCGCCTCGAAATCAATGGCTATTTTTATTTAGCCTCCCTACCAACAAAAGGGCCGACCCTCTACTTTTGCAAGTACCTTTCACCCAAACTATTCCTCCACATGAACAATGCCAGCAACTTCAATCTTGAGAACACCTACTCCGCCCCCTTCCTTGACCAAGTTATTAAAAATCGTCTAACAGAAATGGTGCCCTTCCCATGACCCACTCCGCCCAGCACTTTACTTCCATTGCAGCAAGTATATTTAAGCTTACAAAAACTCTCACCCTCGAAAACCTGAGGGAACCCACAGCACTTCTATGGACAGCTATTGCACCATCGGTGATGTTCATTTTCGCAACCCAAAACAACCGAGCACTCCCCCCTTTAGAAGAAAACTTTCTAGCCTCAGCCGCGTGGTTTTACTCATACATTTCTGCAAGCGTCGCGTTTTTTGGGTTCAGCTTTTACTTAATAGGAAGAAGAGAAAGTGGGTTTCTCCGATCCTTTATTTATCAACGGAACGCAATCAGGCTCTTCCTCGCCTCACACACCCTAAGCTATTCATTACTCAGCCTCGTCTATTCCTCGCTTTTCTACATCGTCGCCAAACCCTTGTACGGACCTTATTCGGCCAACGAATTCTTGTACCTTACAGCGTGTTTCTATACCAGCTATCTTATATTTACCTGCATTGGCCTGGTGATCATTGCACTGCCGATTATATTCAGCACTGCCAGCACCCTATTCTCGCTCATGTCATTTCTCATGCTGCTTTCCGGCTATTTAGGTGCAGCTCAACACAGCACTCCTCACGCAGTGACACTGCTTAGCCCATTGTATTTAAGCACCCAAATCTTCCTGGGCGACGTCTCACTGCCTATCAGTTTTCTCTCAGCGTTTAGCGCCTCAACGCTTGGCATCTACCTCACGGGAAGATTCTTCAGAACCCAGCCTGTCTGGAGCAGATATTAAATGAACCTATTATCTATCGATAACTTAAAATACCAGCACAACCGCAAGACACTCATGGAGAACTTATCACTCACGTTAAAAAAAGGCGAACTCGTTGGCGTCCTCGGCATTAATGGTGCCGGAAAAACAACACTATTTGATCTGATCTGTAAAATGAGAAAACCCAGCCACGGGACGATTATCAACCGCGCCGAGCGCCAAGTTTACTTGACGCAGATCCTGACACCACCTCCTTTACTTCGTATGCGTGAGATTTTCAGCATCATCAGTTGCCTAAATTCAAACCATGCGCTCAGCCAGCGCGAAGTTTTTTCCCGTCTAGCCCACTGGTCACCCTCATTGTCCAAACGCTATGCGGATATATCGGAAAAGAAAGCCGCCACGTGCAGCTATGGTGAGATTCGCAGTTTTTTCACGCTGACGCTTCTGCTGATGGGCAGTGACTTGATCATCCTCGACGAGCCCACTGCAGGGGTGGACCCTGAGTTCCGACATTATATTTGGCTCGGCATAAAGCACGCCTGCGAGGAAGGCGCAAGTGTGCTGGTTTCCTCACACTACACTCAAGAAATCTCAGAGAACTGCCACCGTTTTTACATGCTTGCCCATCACCGGCTCGAAGCCTTCGACAATGGCGATCAATTTTTGAATCGCCACAACGCAGCCACGCTCGATGAGGCGTTTATCAATGCCGCGATGTAGTAGCTGAGGTTGCTGGGTGGGGAGACTTGGCATGCCCGCGAAGGGGCGCAAAGCGCCCCTCAACTTTTTACAGCCCCTCAAGCTCCGCCATCAGGTCACTCAGCCGGTCAACCTTGTCGTCATCCAGCACACGCCCCTGCAACCCTTCCACATACACCGCCAGTTCCTCCACCGTGCTGCACTCGAACATCGCCCGCAGCGGCACATCCAACTGCAACTGCTTCTGCACCCGCGAAGCGATCTGCGTGGCCAGCAGCGAATGCCCGCCCAACTCGAAGAAGTTGTCGTGTACCCCCACCCGTTCGGCCTTGAGCACATAGGCCCAGATACCGGCCAACACCGCTTCCAGCTCGTTGCGCGGCGCCAGGTAGGCCTGGCTGTGCTGGCTGCCGATGTCGATGGCCGGCAGTGCCTTGCGGTCGAGCTTGCCGTTGGCGTTGTGCGGCAGGCTGTCGAACCAGCCCCAGTGCAGCGGCACCATGTACTCGGGCAATGCCGCGCGCAGGCGCTGCTTGATTTGTTCGAGCAACGCCGCATCAGGGGTTACGCCCTGATGGGCCACCAGGTAGCCGACCAGGTGCTTGCCGTTGACGCCCTCCTGCACGCACACCGCAGCATCGCGGATTTCGGCCTGTTCATGCAGGCGCGCTTCGATCTCACCCAGTTCGATGCGATACCCGCGAATCTTCACCTGGTGATCGATGCGGCCCACATACTCCAGCACCCCGTCCGGGCGCTGGCGCGCCAGGTCGCCGGTGCGGTACAGGCGTTCACCCGGCGCGCCATGGGGGTGCGGGATAAAGGCCAGGGCGGTACGCACGGGGTCGCCGACATAGCCACGGCCGACGCCGGTACCAGCAACGCACAGCTCACCAACCGCGCCCAACGGCACCAGGGCCTGGTCCTCGCCGAACAGGTACAGGCGGTTGTTGTCGGTCGGGGTGCCAATCGGCAGGTAACTGCCGCGGGTGGACTCGACATCGACACGGAAGAACGCCACATCGTCCGAGCACTCCGCTGGGCCGTAGGCATTGACCAGGCCAATACCTGGGTAACGCTGCAGCCATTGCGCGGCCAGCTCAGGCGGCATCGCCTCGCCGGTCGGCAGCATCCAGCGCAGGCCGTTGAGGGCCTGGTGATCGTTGGCCAGCATGCCCTGGATCAGCGACGGTACGCTTTCCAGCACGGTGATGCCGGTAGCCTGCACATGCGCCAGCAGGCCTTGCGGATCATGGGCGATGGCATTGGGCACGATCTCCAGCCTGGCGCCGAACAACGGCGCGGCCAGGAACTGCCAGACCGAAATATCGAAGCTCTGCGAAGCGGTCTGGGCGATCACGTCCTGCTCGCTCAGGGCCAGGTAAGGCACCTTGCTGAGCTGGTTATTGAGCATGCCGCGCTGCTCGACCATCACCCCTTTGGGCAAACCGGTGGAGCCCGAGGTGTAGATCACATACGCGAGGTTGTCGGGCCCGCTATGAATACCCGGGTTGTGGCTGGCGATGTTGCTGGCCTGGATGTCTTCCCACACCAACAATTGCGGCCGCGCCACACCCTCCAGTGCGTCCAGCAACTGCCGCCCCTGCTCGGCACAGGCCGCGCTGCATACCAGCACCGGTGTGCGGCTGAGCGCGACGATGCGCTGCAGGCGCGCGGCGGGCAGGCCGGGGTCCAGCGGCAGGTAACCGGCACCGGCCTTGAAGCTGCCGACGATCATCCCCAGCAATGGCAAACCGCGCTCGGCCAACAGCGCAACCGGCTGATCGACGGTGACGCCTGCGCCGATCAGGGCATGGCCCAGGCGGTTGGCCGCAAGGTTCAGGCCCGCGTAGTCAAAGGACGCGTCCAGGCAACGCGCCACCGTGCGCTCTGGGTGCGCGGCGACCTGCGCCTCGAACTGCTCGACATAGCTGTGTTCCAGCGCGTAGGCCTGCTCGGTGCGGTTGCAGTCTTCAATCAGGAAGCGTTGCTCTTCGGCACCCAGCAGCGGCAGGTCGCTTACCTCGCCTTCAAAGCCCTGCACCAAAGCCAACAACAGACGCTTGAACTCGGCCAGCAGGCGTTCGACGGTCGAAGTGTCGAAGTAACGTTGGTCGAACGACAGGTGCAGGCCCAGGTCATCCCCCGGGTAGCACACCGCCGTCAATGGGAAGTTGGTGTGGGTGCGGCCTGAGTCGGAGCTGGCGTTTAGGTGTTGGGCGTGGTCCAGCACTGCGGTTTCCACCGGCGCGTTCTCGAACACGAACAGGCTGTTGAACAGCGGCTGGCCCTTGGGCAGTTCGCTGCATTCCTGGATCGCCACCAGCGGCAGGTACTCGTACTCGCGCACTTCCATATTGTGCTCGAGCACGCGTTGCAGCCACTGGCGTACGCTGCAGCGCTCGCCGGCGGCGGGCAGTTGCACGCGCAAAGCGATGCTGTTGATGAACAGGCCGACGGTGCGCTGCATCTGCGGCATGCTCACCGGGCGCCCGGCCACGGTGACGCCGAAGGCCACGTCGCGCTCGCCGCTGTAGCGCGCCAGCACCAGGGCCCAGGCCGCCTGGGCAAAGGTGTTGATGGTCAGCTGATGGGCCTGAGCCAGTTCGCGCAAGCGAACACCGTCAGTGACGTCCAGGCGGGTGTAGCAGTCGCCGACGATCATGCCGTCACCGGCGTGGTCGTGGCGCAACGGGCGGTCGCTGGGGATCGCCGTGGCCCGCTCGAAGCCGGTCAGGTTGGCTTGCCACCACTGGCGCGCTTCGTTCAGGTCCTGGCGTTGCAGCCAGCCGATGTAGTCACGGTAGCGTGGCGGCACCGACAACTGGGCCGGGCGGCCTTCGCCAAGGGCCTGGTAGACCTCGAAGAAGTCGTTCATCAGCAACGAGCGGCACCAGGCATCGATCAGGATGTGGTGGTTGCTCATCATGAACCAGTAGCGTTCATCGGCGACGCGCACCAGGCGCAGGTGGAACGGCGCTTCACGCAGCAGTTCGAAACCGGCCTCGCGCTCCTGCTTGTGCAGGGCTTGCAGGCGGGCTTCCTGGGCACCGTCGTCGAGGTCGCGCCAGTCTTGGTAATCCACTGCCGTCTTGCCGGGTTTGTGGATGATCTGCAGCATCGCCTCGCCGGCGTTCCAGCTGAACGACGCCCGCAGGGCCTCATGGCGCGCCACCACCGCCTGCCAGGCCTGGGCGAAGCGTTCGGCGTCGAGCGCGCTGTTGATGCGGTAGCGGTCCTGCATGTAGTAGATGCCGGTGCCTGGCTCGAGCAGGGTGTGCAGCAGCATGCCTTCCTGCATCGGCGTCAGCGGGTAGACATCGTCGATCTCGGCGGCAGCGACCGGCAAGTTGTCGATCTGCTCCTGGGTCAGGTGTGCCAACGGGAAGTCGGACGGCGTAAAGCTGCCGTTGCCGTCGGCCAGGCAATGGCCGACCAGTGCCAACAGCTCCTGGCGGTAGCCTTCGGCCAGGGTGGCGATGGTCTGCTCGTCGTAGCGCTCGGTGCTGTAGGTCCAGCGCAATTGCAGGGCGCCGGCATAGACCTGGCCGTCGACACTCAGCCAATTGGGCAGTGGCGCCTCCAGGTCATGGGCCAGGCCCGCCGGTGCGTCCAGCGGCTGGAACAGCGCATCGGCGTCAAACTGCTGGTCGAACTGCCCCAGGTAATTGAAGGTGATGCGGGTCTGCGGCAGCGCGGCCATGCGCTCGCGCCCGGCCGTGTCGGCCAGGTAGCGCAGCACGCCATAGCCCTGCCCTTTGTGCGGCACCTGACGCAGTTGCTCCTTGACCCGTTTGATCGAGCTGGCGCGGGCAGCATCGTCATCACCCAGCACCGGGCAAAGGCTCAGCGGGTAGGCGTTGGTGAACCAGCCGACGCTGCGGGTCAGGTCCATGTCTTCGAACAGCCCGTCGCGGCCGTGGCCTTCGAGCTGTACCAGCACTTCGCTGTCACCGCTCCACCGGCACAAGGCGCGTGCCAGGGCTGTCAGCAGCAGGTCGTTGACCTGAGTGTGGTAGGCCGCGGGTGCCTGTTGCAGCAACTGGCGGGTCTGCTCGGCATCGAGGCCGATGGCCAGGGTGCGGGCGTGGCGGTGCAGGTTGCCACCCTGCGGGTGATCACACGGCAGTTCGTGGCGCACAGTGCCGAGCTGGGCGTGCCACCAGTCCAGCTCGTCGCGCAGCGAGTCGCTGCCGGCATAGTTGGCCAGGCGTGCGGCCCAGTCGCCCAGGGTGTGGGTCTTGGCCGCTAGCGGTTGGCCACGGTACAGCGACTGCAAGTCTTCGAGCAGCACGCGCCAGGACACGCCATCGACCACCAGGTGGTGAATCACCAGCAGCAGGCGTTGGCTGCCCTGCCCGTCCGTCACCAACAAGGCGCGCAGCAGCGGGCCTTGCTCCAGGTCGAGGCTACGCTGCAGGTCGGTGTACAGCGCCTGGCAATCATCGAAATCGGCAACCGTGGCCGCCCACAGCAACTGCTGAGGCGCAGGCTGGGCATACTCGGCCAGCCAGCGGCCATTGGCCTGGCGGAAACGCAGGCGCAGGCTGTCGTGGTGCTGCACCAGTGCAGCCAGGGCCTGCTCCAGTGCCGCGCTGTCCAGAGGCTGGCGCGCTGCCAACAGTACGGCTTGGTTCCAGTGCTGTGGCTGGGCCACTTCGCTGTCGAAGAACCAGTGCTGGATTGGCGTCAGCCCGGTTTGCCCCTCGCGCAGGCCCTGTTCGATACCGCTTGGTGCAGCGCTCAGGCTGACCACGGTGGCCAGGGTCTGGATGGTCTGGTGCTGGAACAGGTCACGCGGGGTGAACTGCAGGCCCAACTGACGGGCCCGGCTGACCACCTGGATCGACAAAATCGAGTCGCCACCGAGTTCGAAGAAGTTGTCCTGCACGCCAACGCGGGCAACGTTGAGCACGTCGCGCCAGACCTGCGCCAGCTGCGCTTCCACTTCGTTGCCTGGGGCCTGGTAATGCTGGTGCGCCTGCTCCAGGTCCGGCAGCGGCAGCGCCTTGCGGTCGAGCTTGCCGTTGCCCATCAGCGGCAGGCTGTCGAGCAGCACCAGGTGCGCGGGCACCATGTAGTCCGGCAGATGCTGGCGGGCATCGGCCTTGACTGATTCGCGTAGCGCGGCCTCGGCCTCGCTGTTGGTACCGGCCTGCTTGCACACCAGGTAACCCACCAGTTGTTTGCCGCCCGGCAAGTCGAGGGCCAGGACCACCGCCTCGTCGACATCGGCATGCGCCTGCAGGCGGCTTTCGATTTCGCCCAACTCAATGCGGAAGCCGCGAATTTTCACCTGCTGGTCGGCACGGCCAATGTACTCGACCAAACCATCGACGCCCAGGCGCACCAGGTCGCCGGTGCGGTACAGGCGCCCGCCCTGTGTGCTGAACGGGTCGGCAACGAAGCGCTCGGCGCTCAGCCCCGGGCGGTCGTGATACCCCTGGGCCAGGCCGGCACCGCCGATGTACAGCTCGCCGATGCCGCCTTGTGGCAGCAAGGCCAGGTCCTCATCGAGGATGTACGCATTGCGGGCGCCGATCACGCGGCCGATCGGCACACTGCCCAGGTCGGCCGGCAGCGTGGGTGGCGCCAGGCAGGCCAGCGGCATGACCACAGTTTCGGTCGGGCCGTAGGCGTTGAAGAACTGTTGCGGCGTGAACGCCTGGCGAATGCGCTGCAGGTGCTCGCCGGTCAACGCCTCGCCTCCGGTGATCACCAGGCGCACCGGCAACTGCTCGCCCTGCTCGGCCAGGTACTGGGCCAGCTGGCTGCCGTAGCTTGGGGTGAAGCCAAGGATGCTCACCTGTTGCTCGCGCACCAGCTGGCAGATCTCTTCAGCGCCCCACTGGCCCTGGGCGCGGATAACCACGCGGGCACCACACAGCAGCGGGGTCAGCAGGCGTTCGCTGGCCGCGTCGAAGTTGATCGAGTAGAAGTGCAGTTCGCAGTCGTCGCTGCGCATGCCGAAGGCCTCGATCACGGCCTGGCAATGCATGGCGATTTCACCATGGCTGACCACCACGCCCTTGGGCTTGCCAGTGGAGCCAGAGGTGTAGATCAGGTAAGCCTGGTGCTGCGGCAGGTTGAGGTTATCCAGCGGGGCATCGCTGAAGGCGGACAAGCCTGCGGCATCGTCTTCCAGGCTCCAGCGGGCCACGCCGTCTGGCAGTTCGCCAAGGGTTTCCAGCAGCGCGCGCTGGCTGAGCAGCAGGCCGATGCGGCTGTCTTCGATCATGTAGCGCAAGCGGTCGAGGGGGTACTCGGGGTCGAGCGGCACATAGGCACCGCCTGCCTTGAGAATGGCCAGCAGGCCGACGACCATTTCCAGCGAACGCTCCAGGGCCAGGCCGACGCGTACCTGCGGGCCGACACCGCGCTCGCGCAGGGCGCGGGCCAGGCGGTTGGCCTGCTGGTCCAGTTCGGCGTAGCTCAGGTGCTGGCCCGCGAAGGTCAGCGCAGGGGCGTGTGGTGTGCGCGAAGCCTGGGCGGCGAACAGGCCGTGCAAGGTCTGGTCGAGGGCAAAATCTTGCTCGCCCTGTAGTTGCCCAACCAGCACTTGCTGCTCGCCCGTGCTCAGCATCGGCAGCTCGCACAGACGCTGTTGTGGGTCGTCCAGCAGGCCGATCAGCAACTGCTGCCAGTGCTCGGCCATGCGCGCAATGCGCGGCGCGTCGAACAGGTCGCGGCTGTAGGTCAGGCAGCAGCCCAGGCGGCCATCGAGGTCAGTGACTTCGAGGTACAGGTCGAACTTGGTGGCGCTGGCGTCGTTGACCAGGTAGTCGACCTGCATGCCCACCAGCTCGCGGCTTTGCTGGAACGCCCAGCGCTGGACGTTGCACATCACTTGGAACAGCGGGTTATAGGCGCTGCTGCGCGGTGGCTGCAGGGCTTCGACCAACTGGTCGAATGGCAGGTCCTGGTGCGACTGGCCTTCGATGGCGGCCTGGCGCATCTGCTCCAGCAGCTCGGCGGCGGTCATCTGGCCGTCCAGTTCGCAGCGCAGTACCTGGGTGTTGAGGAAGGCGCCGATCAGCCCCTCGCTTTCCGGGCGGATGCGGTTGGCCACCGGTGCGCCGATGCGCAGGTCACGCTGGCCGCTGTAGCGGTGCAACAAGGCCGCCAGGGTTGCCGTCATGGTCATGAACAGGGTCAGCCCGCGCTGGCTGTTGAACGCGTGCACGCGCGCCACCAACGCCGGGTCGAGCTCGAACCGGTGCAACTCGCCACGGTGGCTCTGCACCGCTGGGCGCGGGCGATCGGACGGCAATGCCAAGACCGGGTGCTCATCGCCCAGGCGGGCTTTCCAGTAGGCCAGCTGCCGCGCGCCTTCGCCGCTGTCCAGCCAGTGCCGCTGCCACACGCTGTAGTCCAGGTATTGCACCGGCAGCGGCGTCAGTGGCGACTCGCGATCATCGACAAAGGCTTCGTACAGCTCGCCCAGCTCGCGGGCGAAGATGTCCATGGCCCAGCCTTCCGTGACGATGTGGTGCAAGGTCAGTACGAAGTAATGCTCACGTTCCTCGGCCTTGACCAGGCAAGCGCGCAGCAGCGGGCCACGCTCGAGGTCGAACGGCTGGTGCGCCTGGTCGTCGGCGAGCTGTTGCAGGCGTTGCTGGCGGGCCTCGGCGGGCAAGGTGCTGAAGTCTTGCCAGTCGAGGTGCACGCCGCTGTCTTCGGCCACGCACTGGTACGCCACGCCGTCGATGCTGGGGAACGTGGTGCGCAGGGTTTCGTGACGCACGATCAGCGCCTGCAGCGCCCGCTCGAATGCGTCCACGTGCAGCGCGCCACGCAAGCGGGCCATGCCGCCGACGTTGTAGGCGGGGCTGTCGGGCTCCATCTGCCAGAGGAACCACATGCGCTGTTGCGAATACGACAACGGCACGGCCTGGCGGCGGTCGACGCGGGCGATTTCGCCTTGCAGGTTATGCGCGCCGGCCTCCCGCAGGCGCGTGATCTCGGCACAGAACGCGCCCAGCTCGCTGGCGTCGAACAGCACTTTCAGCGGCAGCTCGACATCGCAGGCCTGACGGGCCCGCGAGACGATCTGGGTGGCAAGTAGCGAGTGGCCACCCAGGGCAAAGAAGTCGTCCTGCAGGCCCACACGCGGCAGGTTGAGCACTTCACGCCAGATCGCCGCGACCTGCTGCTGCAGGGCACTTTGCGGCTCAACATGCTCCCGCTGTTGCCACACCGGGGCGGGCAGCGCCTTGCGATCGACTTTGCCGCTTGGGCCCAATGGCAAGTGTGCCAGCGGGATCAACTGCGCCGGCACCATGTACGCCGGCAGTTGCTCGGCCAAGGCGACCAGCAGTGCAGCCGGCTCGGCCGCGCCGCTGTAGTAACCGACCAGCTGGGCGCCCACAGCGTCCTTGTGGATTAGCACCAGTGCCTGCTCGACACCTGCTTGCGCCAACAGGCAGGCCTGGACTTCTTCGGGTTCGACCCGGAAGCCGCGCACCTTCACCTGCTGGTCGAGGCGCCCCAGGTATTCAAGTGCCTCCAACTGAACTTGCCAGCGGGCACGGTCGCCACTGCGGTACAGGCGCTGGCCGTCGCCGTCGGCCTGGGGCACGAAACGCTCGGCCGTCAAGCCCGGGCGGCCCAGGTAACCTCGGGCCAAGCCTGCGCCGCCCAGGTACAGCTCACCCGGCACGCCGGGGGCGGTCAGTTCCAGTTCATCGTCCAGCACGCGGCACAGCACGTTGCCCAACGGGCGGCCGATCGGCGAGCGCTCGCCGTCTTCGGCCTGGCAGTGCCAGTGGGTGACGTTGATCGCGGTTTCGGTCGGGCCATAACGGTTGTGCAGTTGCACCTGGGGCAGCAGTTGCAGCACACGGTCACGCAGGTTGGCCGACAACGCTTCGCCGCCGGAAAACAACCGGCGCAGGCTGGTGCAGGCGGCGGCCTGTGGCTCTTGCACGAACACCTGCAACAGCGGCGGTACGAAGTGCAGCGTGGTCACGCCATGCGCTTGCACCAGCGCAGCGATGCGCTGCGGGTCACGATGCTCGCCAGGGCCTGCCAGTACCAACTTGCAGCCGGTAACCAGCGGCCAGAAGCACTCCCACACCGAGACGTCGAAACTGATGGGCGCTTTTTGCATCAGCACGTCGCTGTCGTTCAGCGCATAGGTGGCCTGCATCCACTGCAGGCGTTCGGCCAGGGCCGCATGGGTGTTGCCCACGCCCTTGGGCTGGCCAGTGGAGCCCGAGGTGTAGATCACATAGGCCAAGTTGTCGCCGTGCAGGTGCAGGCCGGGGGCATGGCTAGGCCAGCTGTCCAGGTGCAACTGGTCGAGGGCGATGGCGCTGACACCTTCGACCTGCGGCAGCTTGCCCAGCAGGCCGCTGTGGCTCAGCAGCAGGCTGGCATTGCAGTCGCCGAGCATGTAGGCCAGGCGCTCGGCCGGGTAGTCCACGTCCAGCGGCACGTAGGCGCCGCCGGCCTTGAGGATGGCCAGCAGGCCAACCAGCAGCTGCGGCGAACGCTCGACGGCGATGGCCACGCAGGTATCGGGGCCAACGCCTTTGTCACGCAGGTAATGGGCCAGGCGGTTGGCTTGCTGGTGCAACTCGGCATAGTCCAGGCTGCCGCCCTGCCAGGCCAGCGCGGTTCGCTGCGGGGTCAGCCGAGCCTGCTCGTTGAGCTGTTCGACCAGCAGGCGCTGGGGCGCTGCCGCCGGTGCCTGGCCCCAGCCGAGCAGCTGTGCGCGGTGCTGTTCATCGAGCAACTGCACCTCGCCCAGCGCCAGCTGCGGCCGGGCGCAAACCTGCTCGAGCAAGGCCAACAGGTGGGCGGCGAGGCGTTTTACCGTGCTGGCCTCGAACAGTTCGGCGGCATAGTCGAAGGCCAAGGTCAGGCGGCCTTGATGGTCCTCTTCACTGTGCAGTTGCAGGTCGAACTTGGCTTCGCGGCTGTGCCACGGCAACTCTTCGGCAAGCAAACCTGGCAAGCGACGCAGCGCCGAGAGGTCACGCTGCTGGTGGTTGAACATGACCTGGTACAGGCCCTGCTCGCGCGCCTTGGGCAGGGCTTCGAGCAGCTGTTCGAACGGCAGGTCCTGGTGGGCCTGGGCCTCAAGGGTGGCCTGGCGGGCCTGGGCCAACAGGTGCTCGAAGGGCAAGCGGCCATGCAGTTGCGCACGCAGCACCTGGCTGTTGATGAAGAAGCCGACCAGGCCCTGGGTTTCCAGGCGCGGGCGGTTGGCATTGGGCACGCCGATGCGCAGGTCTGCCTGGCCGCTGTAGCGGTGCAGCAGCGCTTGCCAGCCGGCCAGCAGCACCATGAACAGGCTCGCCTGCTGCTCGCGGGCCAGGGCGTTGAGCGCTTCGGTCAGCTTGGCCGGCACCTTCAGGGTGTAGCGCGCCGCGCGTTTGTCACGCTGGCTGGCACGCGGCTGGTCGGTGCACAGGTCGAGCACCGGCAGTTCATCACCCAGCTTGGCTTTCCAGTACTGCAACTGGCGTTCGGCCTCGCCGTCGACCAGCCATTGCCGTTGCCAGGTGCCGTAGTCGGCGTAACCCAGGGGCAGCGGCGCCAGCGTGGCCGTTTGGCCCTGGCAGTGCGCGGCGTACAGTTTGGCGAACTCGTCGAGCAAAATGTTCAGCGACCAGCCATCGGCGACGATGTGGTGCAGCGTCACCCACAGCTGGTGGTCTTCATCGTCCAGGCGCGCCAGGGTCACGCGCAGCAGTGGCCCTTGGCACAAGTCGAACGGCTGCTGGGCCTCTGCCTCGCGGCACGCAGCAACCTGCGCGGGGGGCTGGCCTTCTAGGTCCAGGCGACGCAGGCTGAACGGCTGCTGCGCCTGAACCTGCTGCAGGGCTTGGCCATCCACTTCGCTGAACACCGTGCGCAGCGATTCATGGCGCGCCACCAGGGCCTGGAACGCAGCCTCCAGTGCGGCGACGTCCAGCTCACCGCGCAGGCGCAGGCCGGCCGGAATGTTGTAGGCCGCCGATTGTGGCTCCAGTTGCCACAGCAACCACAGGCGGTTCTGTGCCAGCGATTGCGGCAGCGACTGGTCGCGCGCCTGGGTGCTGATGGCCTGGGCTTGGGCGCCACCCTCAGCGAGGATCGCGGCGACCGCAGCGCTGTACTCGCCCAACAGCGGGGCTTCGAACAAGGTACGTAGGCTCAGGTTGATGCCCAGCTCATCCGCCAGGCGCGCGGTGGCCTGGGTGGCTGCAATGGAGTTGCCGCCCAGCAGCAGGAAGTGGTCGTCCGCCGCCACGGCTTCGACCTTGAGCACATCGCGCCACACGGCGGCGATACGGGCCTGCAGATCATCTAGCACCGCGCCGCTTGCGGGTTGCTCGCTGGCCTGCGGGAAGCGCGCGTAACAGTCGAGGCTGCCATCGTCCATGCGCTGGCGGCAGGCCGAGCGTTGCAGCTTGCCGCTGGAAGTCTTGGGCAGCGCGCCCGGGTTAAGCAACAAGACCACGGCCGGCGCCTGGCGGCAGGCGTCGGCGATGACCTGGCGCAGGGTCTTGATCAATGCCTGGGGCTCGAGGGCTTTTTGCACGTTGCGGCTGATCTCCACCGCCACGCCGATGCCCTCCTCGCCCTGGTGGTCCACGGCAAATACCGCCACGCGGCCTTTGCGCAGCACGTCGACTTCGCGCTCCAGGGTTTTTTCCAGGTCTTGCGGGTAAAGGTTTTGGCCGCGGACGATGAGCATGTCTTTCAAGCGCCCGGTGACAAAGACTTCACCCTCGCGCATAAAGCCCAAGTCGCCGGTGCGCAGCCAGGTCTGGCCATCGCGCTCGACGAACGTGCGCGCGCTGGCCTCGGGGTTGCGCCAGTAGCCCAGGGCGATGCTCGGGCCAGCGGCCCAGATTTCACCCACCTGGTTGTCGCCCAGCGCTTCGAGGCGCTGCGGCTCGACGATGCGCACCGCATGCCCGGGTTGCGGGTAGCCACAGCTCATCAGCACGCTGCCGCTGCCGTTTTCGGCGCGGTTGGCGGCAAAGGCTTCGGCGTCCAGCGCGAGGGCGCCGATGCCCTGGCCACGGCGGCTGCCGCTGACGAACAGGGTCGCTTCGGCCAGGCCATAGCTGGCAAAGAAGCTCTGCGGGTCGAAGCCACAGGCCTGGAACTTGTCAGCGAAGGTTGCCAGGCTGTCCTGGCGGATCGGTTCGGAGCCGGAATAGGCCACGCGCCAGCGGCTCAGGTCGAGCCCGGCCAAGGACGCTTCGCTGACCCGTTCGCTGCACAAACGGTAGGCGAAGTCGGGGCCACCGCTGATGGTGCCGCCGTATTCGCTGATCGCCTGCAACCAGCGCAGCGGCCGGGCGAGGAAGTAGCCCGGCGACATCAGCACGCACGGCACGCCGCTGAAGATCGGCTGCAGCAAGCCGCCGATCAGCCCCATGTCGTGGTACAGCGGCAACCAGCTGACGATGACATCGTCGGGGTTCACATCGATGCCGAAACCGTGACGGATCAACTGCTCGTTGGCCACCAGGTTGCCGTGGCTGACCTGCACGCCCTTGGGCAACGCGGTGGAGCCCGAGGTGTACTGCAGGAAGGCGATGTCATCGCTGGCCAGGGTTGGTGCCTGCCAGGCATCGGCCAGGGCCGGGTCTAGGCCATCTACGGCCAGCAGTTCAGGGGCGTTGTCCGCCGCCAGCGCGTCCAGGCCCTGCAAGCTGTCGTGCAGCGCCGCGACGGTCAGCAGCAGGCGCGGTTCGGCGTCGTCGATGATCGACAGCAGGCGCTCCTGGTGATGGTGACGGGTGGATTCCGGTGGGTACGCTGGCACGGCGATGACGCCGGCGTAGAGGCAACCAAAGAACGCCGCGACATAGTCCGGGCCACTGGGGAACAGCAGCACCGCACGGTCACCGAACCCGGCCCGGGCCTGCAAGGCGGCGGCGATGGTGCGCGCGCGGCGGTCCAGGTCCCGGTAGCTGAGCACGGCCTGCTCGCCAGGAGCGTCGGCGAGAAAGCGCAGGGCTATCTTGTCCGGGGTCTGCGCGGCGCGTTGCGCCAGGGCCTGGACCAGCGAGAGCGGGAGTTCGAAGGCGTCCGTCATGGGGTGTTCCTGCCAGTGTCTGGTGAAGTCGGGCCGGCTGCGCCGCGCACGTCGGCGGGCAGCACTCGGCGGCCGGATGTACACAGGGGAACGGATGGGCGAGGGAAGAAATTAGCGGGGTTTGCCTTGAGAGGTGTGGCGCGTGGGAGACCGAGCGCCCACGCGACACACGTCTCAATCCTTGCTTAGAACCGAAACGTACAGATACTAATTACGTTTCGTATTTGACAATCATTATCATTCTGAATAGCTTGTCGCACGTCTCGGGAAGCTTCCCAACTTTGGGTGCCTCCTCTCCCCTCTGTGACAAGGTGATTTCCATGGCGGAACAACTATCCACAAGTAAGTGCGATTCACCATTACTCCAGGCCTTCGTCGACAATCGCAGCATTCTGGTCAAGATCGCTGCGCGCATCACCGGCTGCCGCTCACGCGCGGAAGACGTGGTGCAGGATGCATTCTTCCGGCTCAGCGCCGCCCCGCAGATCACCTCGTCCTTCAAGGCGCAGCTCAGCTACCTGTTCCAGATCGTGCGCAACCTGGCCATCGACCACTACCGCAAGCAGGCGATGGAGCTGAAGTATTCCGGCAGCGAAGAGGAAGGCCTGAACGTGGTCATCCAGAACGCTTCGCCCGAAGCCACGCACATCAACCTCGCCGCCCTCGATGACATCGCCGAGGCATTGAGCGAGTTGCCACAGCGCACCCGTTATGCGTTCGAGATGTACCGTTTGCACGGCGTGCCGCAAAAGGACATCGCCAAGGAACTGGGCGTATCGCCGACCTTGGTCAACTTCATGATTCGCGATGCCTTGGTGCATTGCCGCAAGACGGCCAACCGTCAGGTCTGAATAGCTGAAATGGCTGGGGGCGCTTCGCACCCCTTTCGCGACGCAAGGCCGCTCCTACAACGGCGCGATCTCTTGTAGGAGCGGCCTTGCGTCGCGAAAGGGGCGCGAAGCGCCCCCCAGCAATCTCAGACCAGCGTGCACCGATCGAAAAACCGCTCCCGCCCCAGAATCATCAGCGCCGCGCGCTTGTGCGGGAAGTCGAATTCCTTGTCGCAATGGAAACACTGATCGTGCATGTAGCCGATCATCTTGCCGTTGTCCGCCCGCGGCTCTGCCACCACCCGTTGGGTGCGCGGGTCATCGAGGAACAGGTAGTGCACCAGCGCCGATAACCAGCTGGCCACCTTGTGCGGCCCACGGTGCGCCTCCTCCCCTACCAACATGTGAATGCCGCGGTCGTAATCATCGGCCGAGTAGAACGGCGCAATCCGGTCTTCCTTTGCCCAATACGCCTCGAAGTAGGCGAACGGCTCATCGTCGAAGCACCCGATCAGCGTGAGGGTATGCGGGTCGGCTTCCAGCTTTTCCAGGTATTCACGGTGCTGCTGTATAGAGCCGCTTTCCTGCCAGAATGCGTCGACCCGGGGGGTGTTCTGCCAGCGGCTGAAGCGCTCCAGGTCTTGATCGATTTCCAGTGCGCGCAGCGACACCCAACTGCCCAGGCGCGCATCGAAGCGCCGGTACACTTCGCCGCGGGGCTTGGGCGCCCGGCGCGGATGGCGCTTGCCGTTGCTGATCTGCATCTGCTGTGGGTAAACACTCGCAGCCGTGTCGCCGAGCCAAGGCTGGGGCAACTGCCAGAACAGCGCACGCTCGCACAGGTACACGCCCGGCTGCTCACCGGGCAGCAACAGCCCGCTGGCGAACGCCTGTGGCACGTCCTCGGGCAGGTGCCAGGCCAGGCGCTGGCAGGCGACATCACGCGATAGCAGCCAATAGCAGGCGGCCCACAGGGCCTGATATGGGCGCTCTGGACAAAGGCTTTGCAGGTGCACTTCCAGGCACGCACCCGGCACCAGCCGCAACTGGATCAGCGGGCGCCCCTCAAGGGTCAGGCTCAGCCAGCTATCGCCCTCATCGGCGCTGAGGGTGCGCCAGCGTGGCGGTGACAGTGGCTGCGAAGCGGCATCGAACGGCATGGTCTTGGCTCACGAAGATGAAAAGAAGGCTCACCGTGGAAAACGTTACCGCTGCAGCGGAATTTAGTCGCGCGGCGCCTGAACCGTGATCCGGTAGGGCTGGAAGATACGCGTCAGCTCCCCGTTGTCGCGCAGGGCACGCATCAGGGCCGCGAACGACTGCTCGCCGATGGGCGCGCCCGGGCGTAGCAAGGCGTAGTGGTGATAGACCTGGTCGATACGCTGCGATGCCACCAGTTGCGCCTGGCTGCCGGGGTTACGCTGCAGAAAGTCGCTTAGGTACGAACGCGTGACCAGGGCGATGTCGGCACGGCCAGCCTGCACCATCAGCAGGTTGCTGTCGTGGGAGTAGGTCAGGGTCGCGTTGAAGGCTTTACGCAAGTAGTCAGGGTCGGCATTGAAGCGGGCGAAGGCGTAGTGATAGCCGTTGAACAGCGCCAGGCGCTTGCCGCGCAGCTCATCGAAGTACCGAGGGTCACGGCCATTGGCCTGGCTGGCAACGAATACCTCGGCATCCTCCAGGCCCATGTCCACGGTCTGATGGGCAATGCCCTGCCAGCCCCATTGCGGGTTCTCGAAGATCGCCATGTCGGTGCGGCCCTGCTGCAAATCGCCAAAGCGCCGCTGGATGGAGGTGGGCACCAGCACAAAATGGTAGCCCTGTTGCGCACGGTTCAAGGCTGCGACCAACTGCGGCAACAGACCGGTGTCGGCCCCCTGCTCGGGGCGCACGGTGTAAGGCGGGAAGTGCGCGGCGCCGATCTTCACTTCGATCGCGTCGGCAGCCCAGCCTGGTATTGCCAGCCAAAGCGCAGCCAGCATCAGCAGAATGGGCAAGGCCTTTAAGCCGGGCGCTGGGGTCAAGACGCACACTCATCACGGTTCGTACCTGGTTGCGCCTAAGCTAGGCGTTTTCCGGGCAGGGCACAACTGCTGGTCGCCGGCCTTTGTGCCAAAGCAGGCGGCAAATTGCCAGGGGGTGCCGTAAGGCCAGACATTGGCTACGCTCTAGCAGGATCTGCAAGGGAGCCTGGTATGGGCCATTGGTTGGTGATCGACCTGGAAGCCACCACCGACGATGGTGGGTGGCCGGTCACAGAGATGGAAATCATTGAAATCGGTGCAAGCCTGGTAACCCGTGAAGGCCGCGAAGTCGACCACTTCCAGCGTTTCGTACGGCCCCGGCGGCGGCCACAGCTGACGCCGTTTTGCCGCGAGCTCACGCACATCAGCCAGGCCAGCGTCGACAGCGCCGCGCCCTTCCCTGAGGTGTGGGCGCGCTTCGAGCGCTGGCTGGGGCACCATCGCGGGCAGTTGCAGGCCTGGGTCAGCTGGGGCGACTACGATCGCCAGCAGTTACTGCAGGAATGGCAACAGCACGGGCTCGACAGCCTGCTGCGCAACGTGCCGCACATCAACCTCAAGCAGCGCTTCGCCAAAGCCCGTCACCTGCAGCGGCCGACCGGCCTCAATGGCGCCTTGCAACTGGCCGGCATGCACTTTTGCGGGCAGCAGCACCGGGCCCTGGAAGATGCGCGCAATACCGCGCGGCTACTGCCCTTGACCCTGCCGGCCAATGGCACCTGAAAGCAGATGACGACGGGGATGGCCTTGGGCATACTGGCCAGCCCTTTTTCATCCCCTGTTCAGGAGTCGCCCATGTTCCAGGTCAACGAGTACTTCAACGGCACCGTCAAGTCGATCGCATTCGCAGGCGAAGAAGGTCCGGCCACCGTGGGTGTGATGGCACCGGGCGAATACGAGTTCGGCACGGCCAAGCGCGAAATCATGCATGTGATTTCCGGTGCTTTGACCGTCAAGCTGCCGGGTAGCGACAACTGGGAAACCTTCAAGGCTGGCGACAAGTTCAATGTGGCCGCTGACAGCAAGTTCCAGCTGCAGGTGAAAGTGGATACCGCCTACCTGTGCGAGTACCGCGACTAAGCGCTGGCCTGCACCGGCCTCTTCGCGGGCTTGCCCGCGAAGAATCCAGCACTATTTCGACAAAAACCCCGCCACCTTCTCAGCCGCCGCCTGCAAATGCTGCGCATGGCTGAACCCCGAAGCCTTCAACGGCTTCAGGTCATGATCGCCCGCCACCAGCCAGCTCACCTTGATCGCCGGTGACAGTGCATACCCCGCCACAGCCTCACGGTTACCCAGCGCATCCCGTTCGCCCTGCACGATCAACGTCGGTGTCTTCAACCCCGCCAGGTGCTCGACCCTGGGCTTCTCCGGCTTGCCCACCGCATAGAACGGATACCCCAGGCACACCAGTGCATCCGCTTCGAGCTCGTCGGCCAACAAGCTGGCCATGCGCCCGCCCATGGACTTGCCACCGATAGCCAGCTTACCTGTGACCAAAGGTCGCACCTGCCGGTACACCTCGCGCCAGCATTCCAATAGCACCTTCTGCGGATTGGGCGGCCGCTTGCCGCCGTTCACCCTGCGCTCGGCCATGTACGGGAACTCGAAGCGAACCACCCCGACCCCAAGCGCCGCGAGCCTTTGCGCCATCTCGTCCATGAACCCGCTGTCCATCGGCGCACCGGCACCGTGGGCCAGGATCAGACAGCCTTTATAGCCGTCATCCCCTTGAATTTTCGGAAGATCGCAGCGCAAGCCTGGGACATTTCCGACCTTCGCCCATTGATCCCCGTCAATACCGGCACTTTGCCCATTAATCATGCTTGCCTCGCTCTATAGCCTGCCAATAACCGTGGATGGGAACCCATACATGAACACAACCAGCAGTACCGCCTACAACTACAAGGTGGTCCGCCAATTCGCCATCATGACGGTGGTGTGGGGAATCGTCGGGATGGGGCTCGGCGTCTTCATCGCCGCCCAGCTCGCCTGGCCGTCCCTCAACTTCGACCTCCCCTGGACCAGCTTCGGCCGCCTGCGCCCCCTGCATACCAATGCGGTGATCTTCGCCTTCGGCGGCTGTGCACTGTTCGCCACCTCGTATTATTCGGTGCAACGTACCTGCCAGACCACCCTGTTTTCACCCAAACTGGCCGCGTTCACCTTCTGGGGCTGGCAACTGGTGATCCTGCTCGCGGCCATCAGCCTGCCGCTGGGCTACACCAGCTCCAAGGAATACGCCGAGCTGGAATGGCCGATCGACATCCTGATCACCATTGTCTGGGTCTGCTACGCCATCGTGTTCTTCGGCACGCTGATGAAGCGCAACACCAAGCATATCTACGTGGGTAACTGGTTCTTCGGGGCCTTCATCCTGACCGTGGCGATGCTGCACATCATCAACAACCTGGAGCTGCCGGTCAGCCTGACCAAGTCGTACTCGGTCTACGCGGGCGCCACCGACGCCATGGTCCAGTGGTGGTACGGCCACAACGCGGTGGGCTTCTTCCTCACCGCTGGCTTCCTGGGGATGATGTACTACTACGTGCCCAAACAGGCCGAGCGGCCGGTGTATTCCTATCGCCTGTCGATCGTGCACTTCTGGGCACTGATCACCCTGTACATTTGGGCCGGCCCGCACCACCTGCACTACACCGCGCTGCCCGACTGGGCGCAGTCGCTGGGCATGGTGATGTCGCTGATCCTCCTGGCACCGAGCTGGGGCGGCATGATCAACGGCATGATGACCCTCTCTGGCGCTTGGCATAAGTTGCGCAGCGACCCAATCCTGCGCTTCCTCGTGGTATCGCTGGCGTTCTACGGCATGTCCACCTTCGAAGGCCCGATGATGGCCATCAAGACGGTCAACGCCCTGTCGCACTACACCGACTGGACCATCGGCCACGTCCACGCCGGCGCCCTGGGTTGGGTGGCGATGATCTCGATCGGCGCGCTGTACCACACCATCCCCAAAGTGTTCGGCAAAGAGCAGATGCACAGCATCGGCTTGATCAACGCGCACTTCTGGCTGGCGACCATCGGCACTGTGCTGTACATCGCCTCAATGTGGGTCAACGGCATCGCCCAGGGCCTGATGTGGCGCGCGGTCAACAGCGACGGCACGCTCACCTACTCGTTCGTCGAAACCCTGGTGGCTAGCCACCCTGGCTTCATCGTGCGCTTCGTCGGCGGTGCGATCTTCCTCAGTGGCATGTTCCTGATGGCCTGGAACACCTGGCGTACGGTGCGTGCGCCAGCCACTGACGCCGCCCCTGCGAACGCCCAGTTGGCCTGAGGAGACACGCCTGATGAAACATGAAGTCATCGAGAAAAACATCGGCCTGATGGCGCTGCTGATGGTGTTTGCCGTCAGCATCGGCGGCCTGACCCAGATCGTCCCGCTGTTCTTCCAGGACGTCACCAACAAGCCGGTCGAAGGCATGAAGCCCTACACCGCGCTGCAACTGGAAGGCCGCGACATCTACATCCGCGAAGGCTGCGTCGGCTGCCACTCGCAGATGATTCGCCCATTCCGCGCCGAGACCGAACGCTACGGCCACTACTCGGTCGCCGGCGAGAGCGTGTGGGACCACCCGTTCCTGTGGGGCTCCAAGCGCACCGGCCCGGACCTGGCCCGCGTGGGCGGCCGCTACTCGGACGACTGGCACCGCGCGCACCTGTATAACCCGCGCAACGTGGTGCCCGAGTCGAAGATGCCGTCCTACCCGTGGCTAGTCGCCGAGCAGGTCGACAACAGCCACACCGAAACCAAGATGCGCACCCTGCGAACCCTCGGCGTGCCGTACACCGACGCGGACATCGCCGGTGCCCGCGACGCGGTCAAGGGCAAGACCGAGATGGACGCGCTGGTCGCTTACCTGCAGGTGCTCGGCACCGCGATCAAGAACAAGAGGTGAGTGCGATGGAAATAGACATCGGCATGATCCGCGGGCTGGGCACCCTGGTGGTGATGATCGCCTTCATCGGCCTCTCGCTCTGGGTATTCAACCGCCGCCGCGACCGTGATTTCGCCGAAGCGCGCCTGCTGCCCTTCGTCGACGACCGCCTGCCCCCTGCCGGGCAGGAACCTGCTGCCAAGAGGAGTTCCGGGCAATGACCACCTTCTGGAGTACGTACATCAGCGTACTGACCATCGGCAGTTTGATCGGCCTTACCTGGCTGCTGCTGTCGACCCGCAAGGGCCAGAGTACCGACACCACCGACCAGACCATGGGCCACAGCTTCGATGGCATCGAGGAATACGACAACCCGCTGCCCAAGTGGTGGTTCTGGTTGTTCGTGGGCACCCTGGTGTTCTCGGTCGGCTACTTGATCCTCTATCCTGGCCTGGGTAACTGGAAAGGCATCCTGCCGGGCTACGACAACGGCTGGACCGGGGTCAACGAATGGCAGAAGGAAATGGACAAGGCCGATGCCAAGTTCGGCCCGATCTTCGCCAAGTACGCGGCCATGCCGGTCGAGGAAGTGGCCAAGGACCCGCAAGCCCTGAAGATGGGCAGCCGCCTGTTCGCCTCCAACTGCTCGGTGTGCCACGGCTCGGACGCCAAAGGCGCCTATGGCTTCCCCAACCTGACCGACAAGGACTGGCGCTGGGGCGGCGAGCCGGAGACCATCAAGGCCTCGATCATGAACGGTCGCCACGGCGTGATGCCGGCTTGGGCCGAGGTCATTGGCGAGCAGGGCGTAGCCGATGTGGCGGCGTTCGTGCTGACCAACCTGGATGGCCGCAGCTTGCCGGAAGGGGTCAAGGCTGACGCAGCCAAGGGCAAGGAAATCTTCGCCAGCAACTGCGTGGCCTGCCACGGGCCTGAAGCCAAAGGCACCCCAGCCATGGGCGCGCCTGACCTGACTCACCCGCAGGCGTTCATCTACGGCTCGAGCTTTGCTCAGTTGCAACAGACCATTCGTTATGGTCGCCAGGGGCAGATGCCGGCACAGGCCGAGATTCAGGGCAATGACAAGGTGCACTTGCTGGCGGCTTATGTGTATAGCCTGTCGCAGGATAGCGCTGCTGAAACCGTGACTGCCAAGTGAGTTCACCGAGAGAGGTTCGGCGTCTGTGAGATCGAGCGCCGCCCGCGCGGCGCATCGCGAGCTACGCTCGCTCCTACATTTGTTTCGGGCCAGTTATTCCTGAGGTATTGGCGCGCGGCCTCTTGGTGCCCACCTCGCTATCGCGTCGTACAAACAAGGCGGTCGCGTGCACGGGTGCAGGCGTTACTGGCCCGAAACAAACGTAGGAGCGAGCGTAGCTCGCGATGCGCCGCGCGGGCGGCGCTCGATATCCGCCCCACCCCAACACTCAAGCCTTACACCTGCCCCGCCCCCCTCCCCTTGCACCCCCCCCTAACCGAACTAAGCTTGTTGCCTCAGTGGGCTTCGCTGCCAATCCAGCGAAGCAGACGCGGTGCATAGCCTGGCGCCGTCCGACAAAAAAGCCTGACCGATCGATCAGAAAAAGATGAAAAACGGTACACATTACAAATATTTATTTGTGTACAATCGTTCGAACCCAACACCGCTGGACACAGGTGGACGGGCTTGGACACGGGTCGGCGTACCAAAGTTGCGTTGCGGTAACCCGAGGGGTTATCGATACTGGCGCCGATTTTTCGACCAACAAGAACATCAAAACCGTGGAACCTTAGAATGAGCACAGCAATCAGTCCGACTGCTTATAACTATAAGGTCGTCCGCCAGTTCGCCATTATGACGGTGGTCTGGGGGATCCTTGGCATGGGCCTCGGCGTTTTCATCGCCTCGCAACTGGTATGGCCGCAACTGAACCTGGACCTGCCCTGGACCAGCTTCGGCCGCCTGCGCCCGTTGCACACCAACCTGGTGATCTTCGCCTTCGGCGGCTGTGCGTTGTTCGGCACCAGCTACTACGTGGTGCAGCGCACCTGCCAGACCCGGCTGATCTCCGACAGCATGGCGGCCTTCACCTTCTGGGGTTGGCAAGCGGTGATCGTCGGCGCACTGATCACCCTGCCGATGGGCTACACCACCACCAAGGAATACGCCGAGCTGGAATGGCCGCTGGCGATCCTGCTGGCCATTGTCTGGGTGACCTACGGGCTGGTGTTCTTCGGCACCATCGTCAAGCGCAAGACCAAGCACATCTACGTCGGCAACTGGTTCTACGGCGCGTTCATCGTGGTCACCGCGATGCTGCACATCGTCAACCACATCTCGCTGCCGGTCAGCCTGTTCAAGTCGTACTCGGCCTACTCCGGCGCCACTGACGCCATGATCCAGTGGTGGTACGGCCACAACGCGGTGGGCTTCTTCCTCACCACCGGCTTCCTGGGAATGATGTACTACTTCGTGCCCAAGCAGGCCGAGCGGCCGATCTACTCGTATCGCCTGTCGATCGTGCACTTCTGGGCGCTGATCACCCTGTACATCTGGGCCGGCCCGCACCACCTGCACTACACCGCCCTGCCCGACTGGGCACAGTCGCTGGGCATGGTGATGTCGATCATCCTGCTGGCGCCAAGCTGGGGTGGCATGATCAACGGCATGATGACCCTGTCCGGTGCCTGGCATAAATTGCGCACCGACCCGATCCTGCGCTTCCTCGTGGTATCGCTGGCGTTCTACGGCATGTCCACCTTCGAAGGCCCGATGATGGCCATCAAGACCGTGAACTCGCTGTCGCACTACACCGACTGGACCATCGGCCATGTCCACGCCGGCGCCCTTGGTTGGGTAGCGATGATCTCGATCGGCGCGGTTTATCACATGATTCCTAAGCTGTATGGCCGGGCGCAGATGCACAGCGTCGGCTTGATCAACGCGCACTTCTGGCTGGCGACCATCGGCACCGTGCTGTACATCGCCTCGATGTGGGTCAACGGCATCACCCAGGGCCTGATGTGGCGCGCCATCAACGATGACGGCACGCTCACCTACTCCTTCGTCGAAGCCTTGCAGGCCAGCCACCCGGGCTACATCGTCCGCGCGCTGGGCGGTGCATTCTTCGCCTCGGGCATGTTGCTGATGGCCTACAACGTGTTCCGCACCGTACGCGCGGCCAACCCGGTTGAAGCAGATGAAGCCGCCAAGATCGTCGTCGTGGGAGCGCACTGATGAAGCATGAAGCCGTCGAGAAGAACATAGGCCTGCTGGCCTTCTTCATGGTCATCGCCGTCAGCGTCGGTGGCCTGACCCAGATCGTCCCGCTGTTTTTCCAGGACGTCACCAACAAACCCGTTGAAGGCATGAAGCCGCGCACAGCGCTGGAGCTTGAAGGCCGCGACATCTACATCCGCGAAGGCTGCGTGGGCTGCCACTCGCAGATGATCCGCCCATTCCGCGCCGAGACCGAGCGCTACGGCCATTACTCGGTCGCCGGTGAAAGCGTGTGGGACCACCCGTTCCTGTGGGGCTCCAAGCGCACCGGCCCGGACCTGGCCCGCGTGGGCGGCCGCTACTCCGATGACTGGCACCGTGCGCACCTGTACAACCCGCGCAACGTGGTGCCCGAATCGAAGATGCCGTCCTACCCGTGGCTGGTCGAGAACAAACTCGACGGCAAGGACACCGCGAAGAAGATGGAAGTCCTGCGGACCCTCGGCACGCCGTACACCGACGCCGACATCGCCGGCGCGCGGGACGCGGTCAAGGGCAAGACCGAGATGGACGCCATCGTCGCGTACCTGCAGGGTCTTGGCACCATCATCAAAAGCAAACGGTGACGCTGATGGATATCGGGATGATTCGCGGCCTGGGCACCGTCGTGGTGATGGTGGCCTTCGTAGGCCTGGCGCTGTGGGTGTTCAACCCACGGCGCAAGCAGGAGTTCGACGAGGCGACCCGGTTGCCCTTCGCGGATGATCCCGAAGCCACCCGGCACGTCGAGCAAGCGCAAGCAAAAGCTTCTGGGAGCAAAAAACAATGACAACCTTCTGGAGTCTGTACGTCACCGTCCTGACCCTGGGCACCATCTTCTCACTGACCTGGCTGCTGCTGTCGACCCGCAAGGGCCAGCGCGAAGAGGTCACCGACGAGACCGTCGGGCATGCCTTCGATGGCATCGAGGAATATGACAACCCGCTGCCCAAATGGTGGTTCTGGCTGTTCGTCGGCACCATCATCTTCGCCCTCGGCTACCTGGTGCTGTACCCAGGCCTGGGTAACTGGAAAGGTATGCTGCCGGGCTATTCGTACCTGGACACCGACAAGCAGACCGAGTTTGCCAACGGCCAGCCGGGCTGGACCGGCGTGCACGAGTGGGAAAAGGAAATGGCCAAGGCCGATGCCCGCTTCGGGCCGATCTTCGCCAAGTTCGCGGCGATGCCCATCGAGGACGTCGCCAAAGACCCGCAGGCCCTGAAAATGGGCGCACGGCTGTTCGCTTCCAACTGCTCGGTGTGCCACGGCTCTGACGCCAAGGGCGCCTACGGCTTCCCTAACCTGACCGACAACGACTGGCGTTGGGGCGGTGAGCCGGAAACCATCAAGACCACCATCATGGGCGGTCGCCACGGGGTGATGCCGGCCTGGTCCGAGGTGATCGGCGAGCAAGGCGTTGCCGATGTGGCAGCCTTTGTGGTCAGCAAGCTCGATGGCCGCACCCTGCCGGAAGGCGCCAAGGCCGATGCCGAAAACGGGCAGAAGATCTTCGCCGCCAACTGCGTGGCCTGCCACGGGCCAGAGGGCAAGGGTACGCCGGCCATGGGTGCACCAAACCTGACCCATCCACAGGCGTTCATCTACGGCTCGAGCTTTGCCCAACTTCAGCAGACCATTCGCTACGGCCGCCAAGGGCAGATGCCGGCGCAGGAACAACTGCAGGGCAATGACAAGGTGCACCTGCTGGCAGCTTATGTGTACAGCCTGTCGCATCAGGAGCAGGAGCCTCAAAAGGCTGAGTAAGCAGGTCCGGCCTCTTCGCGGGTAAACCCGCTCCCACAGGTATCTCGCCGAGCTTGAGGGCAGCGGGGTCCCTGTGGGAGCGGGTTTACCCGCGAAGAATCCAGCACAAGATGACCTGGATCAATTGACACCCGCCATATCACGATTCATACCACGAACCCAACGCGACTAAAGGTCGCAGTGCAACCCCTGGGTGCCATCACAGGCGTATCATGGGTCGCAGAGCGCTAGCAGATTGCGCGAGACTGCGGCCGGCATGCACTGGCCGCGGCATTTCTCCACTGCCGTGGGACTTGATGATGAGCAAGCAAATTCCGGTACATGACGTCACCCCGCCTGCCAACAAAGGGAAGGATTCCGTCGACCTCTACGCCTCCCGCGAGAAAATCTACACCCGCGCCTTCACAGGCGTCTTCCGCCGCCTGCGCATGGTCGGCGGGGCCGTGCTGTTCCTGCTTTACTTCGGCACCGTGTGGCTGAACTGGGGCGGTCACCAGGCGGTTTGGTGGAACCTGCCCGAGCGCAAGTTCTACATCTTCGGCGCCACCATCTGGCCCCAGGACTTCATCCTCCTGTCAGGCATCCTTATCGTCGCCGCGTTTGGCCTGTTCTTCGTCACCGTGTATGCCGGCCGGGTGTGGTGCGGCTATACCTGCCCGCAAAGCGTGTGGACGTGGATTTTCATGTGGTGCGAAAAAGTCACCGAGGGTGACCGTAACCAGCGCATGAAGCTTGACCGCGCCCCCATGAGCGGCAACAAGTTCCTGCGCAAATTCGCCAAGCACAGCCTGTGGCTGCTGATCGGTTTCGTCACCGGCATGACCTTTGTCGGATACTTCTCGCCGATCCGTGAGCTGGCCATCGAATTCTTCACCGGCCAAGCCGATGGCTGGGCCTACTTCTGGGTCGGTTTCTTCACCCTCGCCACCTATGGCAACGCCGGTTGGCTGCGCGAGCAGGTGTGCGTGTACATGTGCCCCTATGCGCGCTTCCAGAGCGTGATGTTCGACAAGGACACGCTGATCGTGTCCTATGACCCGCGCCGTGGCGAAACCCGTGGCCCGCGTAAAAAAGACATCGACTACAAGGCCCAAGGCCTGGGCGACTGCATCGACTGCACCATGTGCGTGCAGGTCTGCCCCACCGGCATCGACATCCGCGACGGCCTGCAGATCGAGTGTATCGGCTGCGCCGCGTGCATCGACGCCTGCGACACCATCATGGACAAGATGAACTACCCCAAAGGGCTGATCAGCTACACCACCGAGCACAACCTGTCCGGGCAGAAAACCCACATGCTGCGCCCTCGGCTGATCGGCTATGCGCTGGTACTGCTGGTCATGATCGGCGCCTTGGCCACCGCCTTCGCCACCCGCTCGCTGGTCGGGTTCGACGTCAGCAAGGACCGCGTGCTGTACCGCGAAAACGCCCAGGGCCGGATCGAGAACGTCTACAGCCTCAAGGTCATGAACAAAGACCAACGCGACCACGTCTACGTGCTCGATGCCGCCGGCCTGCCAGACCTCAAGCTCGAAGGCCAGCGCGAGATCCGCGTGGCGGCCGGTGATATCGTCAGCCTGCCCGTGCAGCTGTCGATAGCACCCGAGAAACTGCCATCGACCACCAACGAAATCACCTTCATCCTCAAGAGCGCCGATGACAGCGACGCCCAGGTTGAAGCCAAGAGCCGCTTCATCGGCCCACAGATCCGCTGAGAGAGATTATCGACAATGCCTGCCGCCACCGCCGCCAGCCCTTGGTACAAGCACCTCTGGCCCTGGATCATCATCGGCATCCTCACCACCTCGGTGTGCCTGAGCCTGACCATGGTCAGCATTGCCGTGCGCAACCCGGACAACCTGGTCAACGACAACTACTACGAGGCCGGCAAAGGCATCAACCGCTCGCTGGACCGTGAGCTGCTGGCCCAGACCTTGAACCTCAAGGCCAGCGTGCACCTGGATGAGCTGACCGGCGAAGTCGACCTGCGCCTGACGGGCGACAGCGACCCGCAAACGCTGGAACTGAACCTGATCTCGCCCACCCAACCGGACAAGGACCGCAAGGTAGCGCTAACCCGTGCCGAGGCTGGGCGTTATGTCGGGCAACTGGACGACAAGGTCGAAGGGCGGCGCTTCGTCGAGCTGCTGGGCAGCCAGCAAGGGCAGGTGTGGCGGTTGTTCGAGGAAGAGAAGGTGGAGCATGGTGTGACCCTGCAGCTGGGCGATGAAGCGTTGCTAGGCGCAGAACACAAATAATCGCGACACCACTGCCCCTGTGGGAGCGGGTTTACCCGCGAATGCGTCAGACCTGTAATCACCACTGCCTGACCTATCGCATTCGCGGGTGAACCCGCTCCCACAGGGTTCGATGCAAACCAGCTGATTTGTGTAAGGCAACAGCCCAATGACCCAACCCACCCCCTGCTACCACTGCGCCCTGCCCGTCCCCGCCGGCAACCGATTCACCGCCGTGGTCCTCGGCGAGCCCCGGCAGTTCTGCTGCCCAGGCTGCCAGGCGGTGGCCGAGTCCATCGTCGCCGGGGGCCTGGAGCACTATTACCAGCACCGCAGTGACACCAGCGCCAACCCCGAAGCCTTGCCCAGGCAACTGCAGGATGAACTGGCGCTCTACGACCGCAGCGACGTGCAACAAACCTTCGTCCGCCACGCCGGCGAACTGGCCGAAGCTACCCTGCTGGTCGAAGGCATCAGTTGCGCCGCCTGCGGCTGGCTGATCGAAAAGCACCTGCGCAACCTGCCCGGGGTCACCGAAGCACGCCTGAACCTGTCCAATCACCGCCTGCTGCTGGCCTGGGACGACCACCAGTTGCCCCTCTCGCGCCTGCTCGCCGAGCTGCGCCAGATCGGCTACGCCGCCCATCCCTACCAACCGGACCAGGCCGCCGAACAGTTGGCCCGGGAGAACCGCAGCGCCTTGCGGCGCCTGGGTGTCGCCGGGCTGCTGTGGTTCCAGGCGATGATGGCCACCATGGCCACTTGGCCCGAATTCAACATAGACCTGTCGCCCGAGCTGCACACCATCCTGCGCTGGGTCGCGCTGTTTCTGACCATCCCGATCGTGTTCTACAGCTGCGCGCCGTTCTTCAAAGGCGCAGCGCGCGACCTGCGCACCCGCCACCTGACCATGGACGTCTCGGTATCGCTGGCCATTGCCCTGGCGTTCGGCGCCGGGATCTGGACCGCGATCAGCGGCAGCGGCGAGCTGTATTTCGATACTGTCGGCATGTTCGCGCTGTTCCTGCTGACCGGTCGCTACCTTGAGCGACGCGCCCGCGAGCGCACTGCAGCGGCCACCGCGCAACTGGTCAACCTGCTGCCCGCCTCGTGCCTGCGCCTGGACCTCATCGGCCGTGCCGAGCGCATCCTGCTCAGCGAACTGCAGCGCGGCGACACGGTGCAAGTCCTGCCCGGCGCGGTAATCCCTGCCGATGGGCGCATCGTCGAAGGCCGCTCCAGCGTCGACGAATCACTGCTAACCGGCGAATACCTGCCGCAACCGCGTCGCGTCGGCGATCGAGTCACGGGTGGCACCCTGAACGTCGAGAGCACCCTGAACGTGGAAGTCGAAGCCCTCGGCCACGACTCGCGGCTGTCGGCCATCGTCCGCCTGCTGGAACGCGCGCAAACCGAAAAACCGCGCCTGGCCGAGATCGCCGATCGCGCGTCGCAGTGGTTCTTGCTGTTTACCCTGATAGCCGCCGTGGCTATCGGCCTGTGGTGGTGGCACCTGGCCCCGGACCGCGCCTTCTGGATCGTGCTGGCCATGCTGGTGGCAACCTGCCCTTGCGCACTGTCCCTGGCCACGCCCACGGCCCTTACCGCCGCCACCGGCACCCTGCACAAACTCGGCCTGCTGGTGACCCGCGGCCATGTGCTCGAAGGCCTCAACCAGATCAACACGGTCATCTTCGACAAGACCGGCACGCTCACCGAAGGCCGCCTGACCTTGCGCAGCATTCGCCCGCTGGGCGACCTGGCAGCCGACCGTTGCCTGGCCCTGGCCGCCGCCCTGGAAAACCGCTCCGAACACCCCATCGCACGCGCTTTCGGCCGCACCGCCGCGCCTGCGGACGATGTGCAGACCGTACCGGGCCTTGGCCTGGAAGGGCTGGTTGATGGCCAGCGCCTGCGTATCGGCCAGGCCACGTTCGTGTGCGCCCTGAGTGGCGCCGAAATCCCCAGCGTGCCCGAGCCGCGCGGCCAATGGCTGCTGCTGGGTGATCGCCAAGGACCGCTGGCCTGGTTCGGCCTCGATGACCGCCTGCGTGATGATGCCCCGGCCTTGCTCGCTGCCTGCAAGGCGCGGGGCTGGCGGACGCTGCTGCTGTCGGGTGACAGCTCGCCGATGGTCGCCGAAGTGGCGGCGCAACTGGGCATCGACCAGGCCATCGGCGGCCTGCGCCCGGACGACAAGCTGGACCGGCTTAAGGCATTGCAAGCCGCTGGCCGCAAGGTGCTGATGCTGGGCGACGGGGTCAACGACGTACCGGTGCTGGCGGCCGCCGACATCAGCATCGCCATGGGCAGCGCCACTGACCTGGCCAAGACCAGCGCCGATGCGGTGCTGCTGTCCAACCGCCTGCAGGCGCTGGTACAGGCCTTCGACCTGGCCCGCCGCACGCGCCGCAACATCCTTGAGAACCTGCTGTGGGCGACCCTGTATAATGGCCTCATGTTGCCGTTTGCCGCGCTCGGCTGGATCACCCCCGTGTGGGCGGCCATCGGCATGTCGGTGAGCTCGCTGATCGTGGTCCTCAACGCCCTGCGCCTGACCCGGCTACCAGGCGTGGCGGCCACCAGCAGCCACCCGCAACCCGCCACCGCCTGATCAGGAGCCGCCCATGCCAGCCCTCTATGTCATGATCCCGGCCGCCCTGCTGCTTGTCGGCGTCGCCGTGTACATCTTCTTCTGGGCAGTGGACAGCGGCCAGTACGACGACCTCGAAGGCCCTGCCCACAGCATCCTGTTCGACGACCAGGACCCACGCCACCAAGCTGCGGTCAAGCCGGACGACAGCCTGGCCGAAGACGACAAGGAACCCCCACCCCGTGCCTGACCTGTTGCCCCTGCTCGGCTCGGCGCTAATCCTTGGCTTGCTCGGTGGCGGCCACTGCCTGGGCATGTGCGGCGGCCTGATGGGCGCGCTGACCCTGGCCATCCCGCCCGAGCAGCGCGGCCGACGCTTGCAGCTGCTGTTGGCGTACAACGTCGGGCGCATTCTCAGCTATACCTGCGCCGGCCTGCTGGTGGGCCTGGCTGGCTGGGCCGTGGCCAGCAGCCCGGCCGCCCTGGCGCTGCGGGTGGTGGCCGCGTTGCTGTTGATTGCCATGGGGCTGTACCTGGCCGGTTGGTGGAGCGGGTTGACCCGTATCGAGGCCCTGGGCCGAGGGCTGTGGCGGCATATCCAGCCAGTCGCCTCGCGCTTGCTACCGGTGTCGAGCCTGCCGCGCGCCCTGTTGCTGGGGGCCTTGTGGGGCTGGTTGCCGTGCGGGCTGGTTTACAGCACGTTGCTGTGGGCTGCGAGCCAAGGGCATGCGGGGTACAGCGCGGCGTTGATGCTGGCCTTCGGGCTGGGCACCTGGCCGGTATTGCTGGCCACGGGCTTGGCGGCGGAGCGGGTCAGCAGCCTGTTGCGACGGCGCAGCGTGCGCATGGCGGGTGGGTTGCTGGTCATCCTGTTTGGCCTGTGGACGCTGCCTGGGCCACACCAGCATTGGTTGATGGGGCACTGAAGCGGGCTGCTGTGCAGCCCATCGCCGGCAAGCCAGCTCCCACTGCTACAGCACAAGCCTTGAGGCAGTGAGGCCCCTGTGGGAGCTGGCTTGCCGGCGATGGGCCGCTCAGCGGCCCTAAAGGCTCTTGATACAAATCAACACAGATTCCTACAGACGGCCATAGACTCCGGACACTGCTCGCTCTATCCGGGGACCGCCCACATGCTCGACGACCTACGTTGGGACACCGACCTGATCCGCCGCTACGACCTGGCCGGACCACGCTACACCTCCTACCCGACCGCCGTGCAACTGCACAGCGAAGTGGGCTCGTTCGACTTGCTCCACGCCCTGCGCGAGAGCCGCCGGGCGGTGCGCCCGTTGTCGCTGTACGTGCACGTGCCGTTCTGCGCCAACATCTGCTACTACTGCGCCTGCAACAAAGTCATCACCAAGGACCGTGGCCGCGCTGCGCCCTACCTGCAACGCCTGGAGCAGGAAATCCAGCTGATCGCCTGCCACCTGGACCCCAAGCAACGGGTCGAGCAACTGCACTTCGGCGGCGGCACGCCCACCTTCCTCAGCCCCGTGGAATTGCGCCAGCTGATGGCCACCCTGCGCCAGCACTTCAACCTGCTGGACGACGATTCCGGCGACTACGGCATCGAAATCGACCCACGCGAAGCCGACTGGTCGACCATGGGCCTGCTTCGCGAGCTGGGCTTCAACCGTGTCAGCCTGGGCGTGCAGGACCTGGACCCGGCCGTGCAGCGCGCGGTCAACCGCTTGCAGAGCCTGGAGCAGACCCGCACCCTGATCGAGGCAGCGCGTACCTTGCAGTTCCGTTCGATCAACCTGGACTTGATCTACGGCCTGCCCAAGCAGACCCCGGAAGGCTTTGCCCGCACGGTCGAAGAGGTGATCCGCCTGCAACCCGACCGCCTGTCGGTGTTCAACTACGCCCACCTGCCCGAGCGCTTCATGCCTCAGCGACGCATCGACAACAATGAACTGCCGAGCCCGTCAGCCAAGCTCGAGATGCTGCATGCCACCATCGACCAGCTTACCGCCGCCGGTTACCGCTACATCGGCATGGACCACTTCGCCCTGCCCGACGATGAGCTGGCCATGGCCCAGGAAGAAGGCACCCTGCAACGCAACTTCCAGGGCTACACCACCCATGGCCATTGCGACCTGATCGGCCTGGGGGTGTCTGCCATCAGCCAGATCGGCGACCTCTATTGCCAGAACAGCAGCGACCTCAACACTTACCAGGACAGCCTCTCCAACGCCCAACTGGCCACCCAGCGCGGCCTGCTGTGCAACCACGACGATCGCCTGCGCCGGGCAGTGATCCAGCAGTTGATCTGCCATTTCGAACTGGACTACGAGCCGATCGAACAAGCCTTTACCATCGATTTTCGCGGCTACTTCAACGACCTTTGGCCAGAACTGCTGACCTTGCAGCGTGATGGCCTGATCAGCCTGGACGACAAGGGCATCCGCATCCTGCCCGCCGGCCGCCTGTTGGCGCGCTCGGTGTGCATGGTGTTCGACGCCTACCTGGCGATGCAAAACCGCCAGCGCTTCTCACGGGTTATCTGAAAAGCGAGACGTTCAACCGCATGGACAAGTGGGCTTGTGCGGCACACTATGGGTACTCGAAAGGCCTCGGCGCGCACCCGCCGAGGCTTCGTCAGCGCGCACCACAATCGCGCACGCTGGCCTACAACCTACGCCGTGAGTTACCCTTACGTCTTATGTGTGCTTTCCCACAAGGATCGATTGAAAATGTCCGAGCCAGTTAAACTGCGCCCACATACCCAGGCCCATTGCAAGGATTGCAGCCTGGCCCCCCTGTGCCTGCCTCTTTCGCTGAACCTGGAAGACATGGAAGCACTGGATGAAATCGTCAAACGTGGACGGCCGCTGAAGAAAGGCGAGTTCCTGTTCCGCCAGGGTGACAATTTCGGCTCGGTCTACGCAGTACGTTCCGGCGCCCTCAAAACCTTCAGCCTCAGCGACAGCGGCGAAGAGCAGATCACCGGCTTCCACCTGCCCAGCGAACTGGTCGGCCTGTCCGGCATGGACACCGAAGCCTACCCGGTGTCGGCCCAGGCCCAAGAGACCACGTCGGTGTGCGAAATCCCCTTCGAACGCCTCGACGAACTCTCGGTGCAATTGCCGCAGTTGCGTCGTCAGTTGATGCGTGTGATGAGCCGCGAGATCCGCGACGACCAGCAAATGATGCTGCTGCTGTCGAAGAAAACCGCCGACGAACGCATTGCCACCTTCCTGGTCAACCTGTCCGCACGCTTCCGCGCACGTGGCTACTCGGCCAACCAGTTCCGCCTGAGCATGTCGCGCAACGAAATCGGCAATTACCTGGGCCTGGCGGTGGAAACCGTGTCGCGAGTCTTCACCCGCTTCCAGCAAAACGGTCTGATTCGCGCCGAAGGCAAAGAAGTGCATATCCTCGACCCGATTCAGTTGTGCGCGCTGGCCGGCGGTGCAATGGAGGCCTGAGCCTTTGTTAACGGGTATACTGGCGCCATCGTTTTTCCAGGATACCCGCAACAATGCATAGCGAAGCCTTCGACCTCAAAGCCCTGATCCGCCCGGTAGTGGACTTCCCCAAACCGGGTGTGATCTTTCGCGACATCACCCCGCTGTTCCAATCCCCGCGCGGGCTGCGCTATGTCGCCGACCAGTTCATCGAGCGTTATGTCGAGGCTGAGTTCAGCCACATCGGTGCCATGGACGCGCGCGGGTTCCTGATCGGCTCGATCATCGCCCACCAGCTGAACAAACCGCTGATCCTGTTCCGCAAGCAGGGCAAGCTGCCGGCTGACGTGCTGAGCGAGGGTTATCAGACCGAGTACGGCGAGGCCTTCCTCGAAGTGCATGCCGACAGCCTGTGCGAAGGCGACTCGGTGTTGATTTTCGATGACCTGATTGCCACTGGCGGCACTCTGCTGGCGGCAGCTAACCTGGTACGTCGTACCGGGGCTCAGGTATTTGAAGCGGCAGCGATCATTGACCTGCCGGAGCTGGAGGGTTCGCGCCGGCTGCAGGCTGCGGGTGTGCCGACCTTCTGCCTGACCGAGTTTTCGTTGAACGAATACTGAGTGCATTGCAGCCATCGCTTTTTGTAGGAGCAGCCTTGCGCTGCGAAGAGGCCAATGACAACGAGGCTATTTTCGTTGCCATTACCGGCCTCTTCGCAGCACAAGGCTGCTCCTACAGACCGCGAGTAAGGTTTTTAGAGCGAAATCGGCCGGCGCCCGGCAAAGGCATGGGCCAATGTCCCGCCATCTACCAGCTCCAGCTCGCCACCCAGCGGCACACCATGGGCAATGCGCGACGCCACCAGGCCTTTCTCGTTCAGCAACTGCGCGATGTAATGCGCCGTCGCCTCCCCTTCCACCGTCGGGTTGGTCGCCAGGATCACCTCGGTGAAGGTGCCCTGCTCTTCGATTCGCGCCATCAACTGCGGCACGCCAATCGCCTCAGGCCCCAGGCCATCGAGCGGCGACAGATGCCCCTTGAGCACGAAATAGCGGCCGCGGTAACCGGTCTGCTCCACCGCATACACATCCACCGGCCCCTCGACCACACACAACTGCGTGTCGTCACGGCGCGGGTCGGCGCACTGCGGGCACAGTTCCTGCTCGGTCAGGGTGCGGCACTGACGGCAATGGCCAACCCCTTCCATGGCCTGGGTCAACGCCTGAGCCAAACGCAGGCCGCCGCTGCGGTCACGCTCAAGCAGCTGCAGGGCCATGCGCTGGGCGGTTTTCTGGCCGACACCCGGCAGGGTGCGCAAGGCATCGATCAGTTGGCGGATCAGGGGGCTGAAGCTCATGTAGGCAGGCCTGCAAGTCGGGGGAACAGAATGAACAAGGGAGCAACGGCCCCAAGGCCGTTGCTCCCCATTTGACGCAAAAGGTGAATCAGAACGGCATTTTGAAGCCTGGCGGCAACTGCATGCCAGCGGTCATGCCGCCCATTTTTTCCTGGCTGCTCTGCTCGACCTTACGCACCGCATCGTTCAGTGCAGCAGCGATCAGGTCTTCAAGCACTTCCTTGTCGTCTTCATCGGTCGACATCAGGCTTTGGTCGATGCTGACGCGCTTAACGTCGTGACGACCAGTCATCACCACGCTCACCAGGCCGCCACCGGATTGGCCGGTCACTTCGGCGTTGGCCAGTTCTTCCTGCATCTTGGCCATTTTTTCCTGCATCTGCTGGGCCTGCTTCATCAGGCCGGCCATGCCACCTTTCATCATGGGGGTATACCTCGATTGGGTCATGTGATGCGGCCCGGCACCGGGCCAGCCGCATGGTTATCCGTTACTGGCCCTGATTGGCCAGGGCCTCTACAGGCTCAATAGTATCCTGTCGCACCTTGGCACCGAACTGCTTGATCATCTGCTGGATCAACGGATCCTGCTCGATCGACACCACGGCGTCCTGCTGGCGCTCGGCACGCTTGCGCGAAGCGGCCTGGGCTGGCGTTTCCTGCTCAGGGCGTATCAGCTCGATACGCAGGTTCAGGGTGCGCCCCAGGTGCTGATTGAGCGCGTCGTTCAAGCGCCGCTGCTGGGTGGCGTTGAACAATGCGCCCTGGCCTGGGTCCAGGTGCAACAGCCAGTCGTCGCCGTCGGCGGCAATCAGCGTACAGTTTGCGGCGATGTTGCCTGTCATACCGGAGACAGGCAACTGTGGGAATAATTCCAGCCATTGCAGGGCCAGGCCCGTAGCCGGCTGGGCGGCCGGCAGCGGTTCGGCAGCAGGCTTGGGCTGCTCTTCCTGGACGTGCTCGGCCAGTTCATCAAGGTAGCTGAAGCCGACGGGGTCGCTGTCACCTACGTAGTAATCTTCGTCCGCCGGCGGTTCGTCGTCGCGGTCCATGCCCGCTGCCGCATAGGCCGACGGGTCGAACGGCGGCTCGTCGTAGGCCGGCTGCTCGCGCTGCGGCTCGGCCATGGCTGGCTGGGGCGCAGGTGTTGGCTCAGGCGCGGGCTCAGCCACAGGCACCGGCGAAGCGGCAACCGGCACGGGGGGCGTTACAGGCGCTTCCCAGGGCAGGTCGATGACGTCCTCGACAGGTGCGGGTGCCGGCGCAGCAGGTTCAACTGGCGCTGGCTGAGTAACCGCAGGCGTCGGCTCTACAGCGGGTGCTACAGGGGGCGGCACCTCCACCGCTTGCGCGACAACCGGCGCCACGGGCGCTGCGGCTGGCTGATGGGCCACTCCCGCAGCTGCCACCGGTGTTGCAGGATCAGCTGTGGCTTGGCTGATCCCCACCGGCTTTAGCACCGGTTTCGGCGCGTCATCGATGTCGGCTGGGCGGAACGCCAGCATGCGCAACAGGACCATCTCGAAGCCACCCCGTGGGTCCGGCGCCAAGGGCAGGTCGCGGCGGCCAATCAGGCCCATCTGGTAATAGAACTGCACGTCTTCGGCCGGCAATGCCGAGGCCAGCGCCAACACGCGGTCGCGGTCGCCCTGACCGTTGTCCACCGCCTCCGGCAGTGCCTGGGCAATGGCGACACGGTGCAGCACGTTGAGCATTTCGGCCAGCACGCCGCTCCAGTCCGGCCCTTGCTCGGCAAGGTTGCGCACCGCCTCCAGCAGCGCCCGGGCATCGCCTTCGAGCAGCGCCTGCAGCACGCCATAGACCTGGCCATGGTCGAGGCTACCGAGCATGGCCCGCACATCGGCTGCCAGCACCTTACCTTCACCAAATGCGATGGCCTGGTCAGTCAGGCTCATGGCATCGCGCATCGAACCGTCGGCGGCGCGGCCCAGCAGCCACAGGGCATCTGGCTCGAACGGCACGTTTTCGGCGGTCAGCACATGGCTGAGGTGCTCGACTACTCGCTCTGGGCTCATGTTCTTCAGCGAGAACTGCAGGCAGCGCGACAGGATAGTCGCCGGCAGCTTCTGCGGGTCGGTGGTGGCGAGGATGAACTTGACGTAGGGCGGCGGCTCTTCCAGCGTCTTGAGCAAGGCGTTGAACGAGTGGGTCGAGAGCATGTGCACTTCGTCGATCAGGTAGACCTTGAAGCGCCCACGGCTCGGGGCATATTGCACGTTATCCAGCAACTCGCGGGTGTCTTCGACCTTGGTGCGGCTGGCGGCGTCGATCTCGATCAGGTCGACGAAACGGCCCTCGTCGATCTCCCGGCACACCGAACAGGTGCCGCAGGGCGTCGAGGTGATGCCGGTTTCGCAGTTCAGGCATTTGGCAATAATGCGGGCGATGGTAGTCTTGCCCACGCCGCGGGTGCCGGTAAACAGGTAGGCATGGTGCAGGCGCTGGTTGTCCAAGGCATTGATCAAGGCCTTGAGCACATGGGCCTGGCCGACCATTTCGCGGAACGAGCGCGGACGCCATTTTCGTGCAAGAACCTGATAACTCATCGAAAAACCATCGTAGCCTGATCGAGCGGAAGATCGCTAATGCTAGCGGAGCGGGGCCGAAATTGCACCCTGCACGACTGGTCTAAGCTATGAAACTGGCGCGCTATCCAGGGAGGATGTGCCTTGCGAAGACTGTTGCCCCTGCTATTGCTGTGGACCACCCACAGCCTGGCCGACCCACCCGTGCTGCGTTTTTCCGTCGCCGAGAGCTGGAGCATGCCGCTGATGCGTGTCGAAGGCGATCAACCGGTGGAAGGTTTGCTGTTCGACCTGATGCAGGCCATTGCCCGGGAAGTGGGTGTACGCCCGGAGTATCACGTACTGGCACGCCTGCGCCTGCAGGAGGCCATGGAAAGCGGCGATATCGACGTGCGCTGCTATGTCAGCACCCAGTGGTTTCAGGATCGGCCGGGCAATTTTGTCTGGAGCATCCCCGTGATCCACCAGCGCGACGTATTGGTTGGCGGCGCTGATGCAAGCAACCCTACCCGCCCAGAGCAACTGCCGCCGCAAGCCATCGGCACTGTACTGGGTTATGCCTATGGCACCCTGCAACCCTTGTTCGAACAGGGCCGATTGCACCGCGAAGACAGCCGCAGCCAACTGCTGGCCCTGCAGAAGCTGCACGCAGGGCGGTATCTGCATGCGGTGAGCAACGAGTTGTCGTTGCAGTGGTTCAACCAAGGCTTGCCGGCGGGGCAACAGCTGCAAACGCTGGCAGTGCTGGAAGAGCAGGACTTGGGATGCATGGTGCGCACTGACCCGGGGGTACCGACGCAAGGGGTGCTCAGGGCACTGGTGCGCATGAAGCAGTCCGGGGAGATTGAGCGGATCAGCCAGCGGTATGGGGGTGCGGGGTATGCTGGGAATGCCGCAGCGCGGACGCCCTAAATAGAGACGTTTCGCACAATTTGGGGAACAGGCGTGTGCTGCGAAGAGGGCGTGCACTGCGCTATTCCGTCAAGCCTCTGCCCCTCAAGATCCGCTGCAGGTTGTGGGCGTTGACGAAGATCAAGATGCCCAGCAAGACGAAGCCAATCGCAATCGCTTTGGCAATGCTCATCTGCTCGCCAAAAAACAGGTAGGAAGCAACCAGCCCCGATCTGAACCGACAGCGACCGCAAAAGCCTATTGGGTGGGGTTTCCAAGGACAATCAGACGGGAGTCGACGGGATGCGTAGGATATTTCTGCAAGCCTTACAAATGCAGCAGGAAACCGCCTATACGAGAGTAGGATCCTTCCTTGTTGGCAATTGGACTACGAAATCTGGTGTATAGAGCGATTCCGACCTCTCGCCTGATGGCGCATAGTTTTCGCCACCCCTCAAAAAGACACCTCCCGATGCTCCAAGATGATCGAGACAATCTCGAACTCGACAGACTACAGATCGAGAATCGCAAGCTAGCTGCAGAAGCACTCAAATTCATGGCTGAAGAGCGCAAGCTTAGACAAGAGGCGTTCTGGCACCCCTTCGCAACCGGCTCGGTCATACTGACTGCCATTGCGGGTATCATGGCCCTGCTGGTTAAACTCTAAGCACGCTCGTTTATGGCAAGAGGAAAGATCATGCCCCGTTCCACTCAAGATAGGGTTGAACAATCCCATCGCGAAGTAGAGGCCCTGGCCGAAGAAATGCGCAAGGCAAGAGCCTTTTCTCCTTGGTCAGCGCTTTTGCCGTTCAGCCTAGGTGCGGGCTTTGCTTTGGCGTTACTTCTCGCCGGTCTCTTGATCTTGAGACTGCTGTAATCCCGAGCGCTGTCTTCAACCTGACGCAATCAAACCGGCACTCAAGAACATCCCAACCCCAAACACCGTATGGGTCACCAGACTCTTCAGGCAGTTACGCCCAGGTGTCGGCGTCCGCGAGGCAAAGAACCCCGCCCCCATCACCGGCTGCATGAAACACAGCGGCGCCACCACCGTCGCCACCCCCCAAACCAGCGCAGGCCACAGCGTCGGGGCACTCAGCCAGCCCTCCCCGACCATCCCCACCAGCATCACGGCAAACAGCACACCGATCATGTAGTGGATAACCCACCCCAAGGCCAGTTCGTTCGCAACCGGTTCGGCCTTGGCGATAGCGTCGTGGCGCACCTGCCCCTTCATCAGATGGCCCGCCCAGCGCCCCACCATGGCGAAATTCAAGGTAGGGATACCCAAGCGCCGCAGCAACATCCCCCACAGGTCCATGATCACGGTGGCCCCTACCCCGATCAGCAAAGCGGCTTTTAGCATGGCAAGCGTCATCGATTCAGCCCTCTAAGATTGACGTTCAGCAACATGCCGCGCAGCATAGAAGTTGAAGTCAACTTCAAGTCAAGGCCCAGAATGGACATTGCCGATGTCGCCAAGCGCACAGGCGTACCCGCATCAACGCTGCGCTATTACGAAAAGAAAGGCTTGCTCAAGTCCCTCGCCGGCCGCGGCCAGCGGCGGCAGTTTGCTGCCGACGTGGCGGACCGGCTGGCACTGATTGCCCTAGGCCAGGCCGCAGGCTTTTCCCTGGATGAAGTGGGCGCGATGCTGGTGGACCTGCAGGTCGATCGGCAAATGCTGATAGCTAAAGCGGACGAAATCGATGCACGGGTCAAGCGCTTGCAAGCAATGAGCAAGGGGCTGCGGCATGCAGCGCAGTGCCCGGAGGACGATCACCTGGCCTGTCCGAAATTTCAGCGCTTGATGAAGCTTTCAGCCGCCGGGGCGTTGGGGGAAAAGCACCTACACCAGGGCGGGCCTGGAAAAACGCGAAGCCAGCCACCTCGCCGTACTTAGCCCTACAACCAAAAGCGCAACGCCCTCAATGCTCAACATCATCGCACTGATGCCTAGCTGCGTGATCAATTGACTGGCTACGAAGGGGAACCCGAACACACCGATGAAATACGACAGGCTGAACAGCAGCAGTGCTTGCGCGGTAAGGCCCGCTGGCGCCTCATTGGCAGCCAGCCCGTTGATTACCGAGTAGTTCAAGCCATAACCCACGCCCAACAGCATGGCCATCGCCAGATAGCGTTCGGCGCTGTGCACCCATTGATCAAAGCCCACTACAGCAGTGGCCATGATCAAGGTTAAAACCCACGAAGTCGCCAGCGGCGGTTGCTTCACAACCCAGCCGGCCAGCAAGAGCCTGCAGGCGATCGCAGCGCCCATAAAGCCAATGAAAAAGATCGAGTAATCAAGCCCGAGGCGGTCGGCATAGCTGGTCTGGAAACTGCCCATCGTGCCGAAAATCGCCCCACCCAGCCCTACCATCAAAATCGACAAGCCCGAACGCGAACGCATCACGTTGAGCGCGGACACCAAACCGATCTGCACCTTCTCAGCCGGTCGTTGCCCCAGCGAAGTCGAACCAAGCCAAGCAAAGTACAACCCCGCCAAACCTGCAGCACACGCCGCCACCCAAAAAGCGAGTTGGGTAGGCAGCGCCACGAAGGCCGCGAACTTACCCAGTAATGGCCCGGTACCTATGCCAGTCAACATGCTGCCGGAGAGCAATGCAAAACAGTGCGTGCGGCGTGATGGCTCGACCATTTGAGCAACCATGATCGGCCCTACCGTGTAGAAGAGCCCCCAACCAACTCCAAGCATCAAGCCACACGCCAACAACGCGCCGCCCAGGCCGGGCACCACGGCAAAACCCACTGACGCCACGACCAAGCAGAACGCCCCGACAGCGATAGCGCGAGCAGCGCCAACGCGCTGCAACAGATGCCCCGAGCCCACCACAGACATCAGCGTACTGAGCATCGCGACTGCTAATACCCGCCCTGCATCGCTCGCAGTGCCGCCCAACGCCTGCACCAGCATAGAGAGCAGAAACGTCGTGCCATAGCTGATGGACAGTAGGAAACAGGCGATGCAGAACACGGTAAAGTGCTGAAACCGTGGCGGGGGTACAGACGACTTCATGTAAGCAGTCCTTGCTGAAAGGTACTGCTTTCTATCACGGCACGGCACTGGCACAGGCATGCATTTGCTGACGTTGAGATCGTCACTTCAGTACCTAAACGACCGCCGCCCTTTGACGCCACTGATCGCGGCTCAACTCCCAGATCTCTTTGAGCACGGCACCACAGACGAAATGCCCCGGCTCAGTCCCGACCAGGCGCATGCCTTCGTGCAGGGAAACACTGCGCGATCTGTCATTGCTCGCCGCCTTGGGCACCTGCATGACGCAACGCCCAAGCGTCTCGAACCAATAGTCGTTAATGACCACACAGGCCTCGCGGATGTAGCCGTTTTTTTGCCATGCAGGGGCGAGCCAGAAGCCACGGTTGTTACCCGGCTGGTCATAGAGGCTGATGCTGCCGATGAACTGCGTTGGCGCGGTTTTCAGGCGGATCATCCAGTGCCATTCGCAGCCAGCGTTCATGGCAGGCAATGCGATGTCTCGGACGTAGACGAGTGCGCCGTCTTCGGGATAGGGCCATGGCACGCGGCTGTCCAGGTAGCGAACAATGTCCCAGTACGGGAACAGTTGCTGAATAGCGGGTGCGTCGCCAAGCTGCAGCGGCGTGAGTATCAAGCGCGAGGTTTCGAGGGTTGGAAGGCTGTCCATGGCGCAGCGTCCGTTCTGGAGGCGGTATGGCCTTCTGGCATTCTCACAGAGCAGGGGTTGAAACGTCGAGACGTCATGCGCTTTCGCACATTGACTAAGAGGTATTTTTGAACGAGAGATCCTTGAGAGCTCAAGGATTTAAAGAATGGAGGCAGCCCCACCAGCCACACCCCGGCACTCGATGTTCCCGCTATGGCTGCTCCCTTCCGGGCCTGACCAGATCGCATGCAAGCATGCTCGGGAATCAATGCGGGCCTTATGGGGCAAGGGTTTCAGGCTGATTCGGTGGTTTGCTTTTCACCTGTGCGAATTCACTGCACAGGCGCTCAAAACTTGGGGTGTAGCCAGCACTGTCACACTTTGCTGTCACACTTTGGTGTCACACCCATGGCCTATCTAATCCGACGCAAAGCCGTCTATTACCTGAATCTCAAGCTGCCCAAGCACCTCTTCCCGAGGTGTCACACTTTGCGTTTTAGCTTGAACATCAGGCACCGGCAGAGCGCCTTGTTCCTTGCCGCATCCATCGTCCAACGGCTACATGGCCACCTCAGCGAGCACCCGCTGACAGACCTGCAGACGCTTCGTGCGTTATGTTCTCAGTGGCGAGACTCAGCCCCAACACCAGCCATTCCCGTAGCACCACGCGCGACTTCGACTGCCCCAGTGAAGGTCGGGAGCGACAGTCCAACCCTCGCCGCACTATCCAAGCTCTATATAGAAGAAGGGAAACGCGGCGGCACATGGCGGCAAGTCAGTGCGGATGAAGTCGAGCGTGCTTTATCTGACCTGTTCGAGCTGATGGGTGACATGCCTGCTCTGGCCTTCGATGCCCAGCAAGCACGCCTGCTGAAAGAACGACTCAGCCGCTGCCCCCAGTACTTCGGCTTACGACCTGAGTTCAAGGGCAAGACACTGAAGCAAGTGGTCGAGTCAGGCAGCATGTACAAGACCATCACTGCCGTCACCGTGAACAACCGGCTACGCAAGCTGACCGCCTTCATGAACTGGTGCAAGGCCAACAGCTATATAGAAGCGAACCCGCTAGCCGGCATGAAGGTCATGACGGGATCAGCGAAGGAAGCACGCCTGTCATTTGACCGCCGCGATCTGGCAGCCCTGCTGGATCCTGGGGCGCTGCGAAAGGAAGCACGCAAGCACCCATGGCGATACTGGCTGCCACTGCTTGGGCGAGTTACCGGGGCTCGACTGGAAGAGCTGTGCCAGTTGAGGGTTGATGACTTCACTGAGCAACAGGGGATTCAGTGCATCCGCATTGATGACAGCCGTGAAGGCCAGAACCTGAAGAACGCCAGTAGTCGTCGCATCATACCTTTACACCCTGCCCTGTTGGACCTGGGCCTGCTCCAGCATGTTGAATCAGTCAGAGCCAGTGGCGCTGATCGCCTGTTCCCTGAACTGGAAGCGGTACGAGGGAAGCTGGGCCATGCTCCGTCGAAGTGGTTCGGTCGGTATAAGACAAAGCTGGGCATCACCGATTCTAGAAAGACCTTCCACAGCTTCCGCCACACGCTCATTGACGATCTGCGTGATGCAGGTGTTCAGGACTCACTGATCAAGCGCATAGCCGGCCACGAGGATGCGGCGGTGACCTTCAGCATCTACGGCAGCCGAAGCCTCATACGGGCCATGGCAGACGCTTTGAAGCACATTCATCTTGCCCCCCAACCAACTCTGTAGCGCGGCACTCCTTCACTCGATCCCATATGCGACCACCAACCAACCTCGATAAGTTAACAAATCCGCTATAACAGGGTATTCGGTGCCAACTTCGAGGCCGAACAGAGAAAACTTAAATTAACAACAGAGGGGTAAGTCAATGAATACGGGAAATACCCCTTAAACCGCTGAAAAGTCAACGCAAATAAGTATTGCATTAGAAATCGACTTCGGTAGGATGGCGCCACACAGAGCGACGACGACCAACAGCAAGAAGACTGTAGCCCGCACTGTCAGACTCAGCATTAAAGGCGAACATCTTTATATGCCGATCTAAAAAGCCAATGCCTTCCACACTTACTAACCACAAGAGAAACATGATGACTTGATATCTAAGCGACGGACAACTACACCTTGCACAACACCTCTAAAGGAAGCCACGATGAATTAGTCATCCGCAAAAACATCATAACGCGCTAAATACTAAATATATCCTCTCGACCACACATGCTCACATACAGAGCACGGGAGAGACTTGCCTAAAAACGGTAAATAGAAACATGAACACAAAATACAAAATGCAAAAAAGTAATACCTTCACTAACCGCCAACATCGTCGGACTGCCTCAAAGCGCCCGAGCGGTAGCTCTAAGGCACAAGTACCAGTGGTTAGCTGGGAGAACGGTCCAGTAGTAGGATCTACTGTTTACAGTACAGATATCGCATTGATTACTGGAAAGACTCACTCTCAAGTCATGTCGGAAATTGACGCTCTGCTGAAGCAACTTCAATTGTGCCCGAGTGAGTTCTTGACAGAGTCAGTCGATTCCACTGGACTTTTGGTACCTAGCTTCCAACTACGCTGCGATGACCCAACGGCACTGTATTCCGAGCAAAAAATCATACAAGCCATAATCAATCAATATGTTTTTGTTCAAAAAGAGCGGGTACGCGAACTACAAGCGCGGCTTAGCGAACATACTGAGAAGGTTGAGTTATATGACCTCATGAACGGATCGAGTGAGACCTTTAATCTGGGAGTTGCTGCTAAGACTCTGGACACTGGAAAAACACGGCTGCTTCGTTACCTTCGCAAGCATGGAGTTCTTACCGCAGGCGGTTACAAACAGAACCTTCCATATCAGGAGCACTTGGACTGCGGACGTTTTAAAGTAGAGTGGGGCTTTTACGAGGATTCCGCTGGCAATCGTAATCTCAAGCCAATTCCACTTGTAACTGGAAAAGGACTGATCTGGCTTAAAAAGCTCATCGAAAAGCATGGTCGCATTGGACTCTAAATAACTAAGCACCAACTAGCCACAGACGTCCTTTGCTGCAGAGATAGCCTTGACACAGCAGCGCGCTAGAATAGAAGTGACATTCTACCCGGACGACCTCATGAACCGGCCTGGAAGACCTATACTTCAGGGGTGACTCGTGTCTAAACAAGCCACCCTCTAGCATTTCAATTCGAGCACTGTATATCTGACCTTAGCTAGCAAGCTGATTACTAGCGCCTAAACACTATCAACCCAGCAACTACGCTTAACCTACAACAAACCAACATGACACCAACAAGCTCGGTAAATATTAAAATCGAGCTACGGACACTCATGACCTTAAGAAACCAAAATGAAAACTGAAAACATGATTACCCAACCGCAAAACCTTGTAACCATCTACCCTTCAAACAAGGTTATTATCAAGCAATCGAACTACACTCAATACGTTATTCCAGTAACCGGACCTATTGGAGAAATCGACGAATTCGGCGAGTTAACCCGAATGCTCGCTAATGCCACAGAAAACGATGAAGTCTACATTCAACTGTCTTCATCAGGCGGCAGCCTTGAGACATGCGACTACATCTGCCGCCGCATGGATGAATGTGCCGCGCACATCGTTGTAGAAATCGGCCTAACTTGTGTGGGAGTAGCTAGCGCTATTCCTTTCCATGCAGACGACTGGGTGATCCATGACAGCAGCACTATGATCATTACCCCGCTCTACTACAGCCCTGGATACGGTAAAGAGTCTGACATTCGCGATCATGCAAAGTACATGAAGACAGTGCATAACAACTGGATTGAAAGAACCTTCAACGGGGTACTTTCAGAGGAAGAGAAATATGAACTACTAGAAAATGGCAAAGCATTGGACTTTTACGCTGACGACCTACTCTCATGCTTGGACGCCTACCAAGATCATCGCAATAAAAGCAAACTCAACGATTACCCAATCCAGATACCAAGCGACACCACAAAGTAATTCAAAGACGCTTACATCTATAGAGGGCCAATAACAAGACATAGCCGCATCATGCCAACAACCAAAACTCAACAACCTAACTCACACACCTAGGCGTAAACACTTTAACTTTACCGATCAGTCCGGGGCTTAACAGTCTCTGCCAATTAAGGCTGGACTCCCGTTGAGCCCCTGAGAGATTCCAAAGATAGAATCACACGAGGCACTAAAATTCCAATAATCATTACAGATACCGCACCGAGCTTGTCACATCGCAAAACAGCACGAAGTAGATTGGCAGAAGCACGTACAGGGTTAGTGGGACGTCATGTCTACGACAAAATAACTGGTGAACATTACGGCGAATACACAATCTCTGCCTACATCCCCGAGCCTATCACGTACACACAGACGGCCCCGAAAAATTCACGAGAGCGCTGGCATATCGAGGATGACGGAACCTTAGCCCCCATCGACGTAGCACCATCTCAACGGAAGCATTTACCCTGTGTCATTGAGCACCCTGCAGGTCAACTGAGTAAACCATGCAAGCAGTCAAGCCCCGGAAGAAACCCGCAACATATACTCAACCCGTTGGCGGCAGTGTTATACGCATTAAATTTAGAACAACACCCAACCCCTTGGCTAGATGACATCGCATTCGGAGCGATATACACCGGACCGGGTGTGATTAATGGGAAGCAAAGCGTTTCTCTTGAAGACGTAATGCTCGTACTTCGATTACCTATAATTACAACAGCTGCTGCCGCTGAGAGATTGTTAAACCATGACCGGAAACCTATGTCCACCCGACAGATACAGCGAGTTGTCGAAGCCGCGAGAATAGCTTTAAGAGGCCTAGCCCTTTATCTTGAGCGGCATCCACATATCGCTCAGGCCTTGGACATGACTATCGATTTCGACAAACTCTGGACCAATGACACTGATCACACTGAGCCGACCAAAAATTCAGAGCACCCCAAGAAACAGGCGGCGTTAATGATGATTAGATCCAAAATACATAAAAAGACCATTGCGAAGGAGCTGGACGTATCCAAGAACACGGTCAAGAAATGGTATCGTGAGATTGACATTGAGCTTGGCACAGGGGGTCAACCACCACCAATTAACGACAGATAATATAAGGAAGTGGCTAACTACCATGCACACACGCATCAGAACAAACAATCTCTATTAAGCAGGGGAAGAAGGGGCACAACCCCTTCCCCGCTCTTGATCTTGCTTTTAACTCTACAGGCATCAGTGCAGCATAACCCAGTAACGGTACGTTACATCTAAACCTACAGTTCAGCCTAAGCAGATCGGGGGCTTCCGCCTCTGCCCCCTCCTTTATAACTACCATGCCGCAAGGCATCACAGGAAATACTAGCTATACATTGCGGTGTGGTGCACCACCAATCATCTCCACCTAATTGAACATAGAAGGAGCATCACTTCGTGACCAAGCGTCACAAAATAACTTGTGCAGGTGAGGCTCGTAGCACTGTTGCTCCGCCTCTGTTAAGTCAATGTGGGGAGCACTGCTGGATGGCGGTCAGTGCACAGATGAGCAGATACACAGTACGCCGTGCTGGTGGACCTCGTGCACTCTGCAGGAAGACCCGCGAGGATCATCCAGTCAACTCACGCTCACACCCGCTCTTCGGGCCTCATGACCTGAAGAACTACGGGGTTAATGGTGCATACCAGTGGACCGCCCGGCTCGATGCTTACGTCTACCAATTCTATCCAGCTGCCATCGACAAGGTAAGTGAGCTCCTTAGAGAGCCTGCGTAGGGTGATGTCGCACTCATGAGCGATCGCTGCCTGTGTAACCCGTACTGTCCCGCCCTCACCCACCTTCGACCACAGGGCAAGCATGACTGCACCTGCAGAGCGATCTGAAAGCACCAACCGGAGCATGTGCGTCATGGCTTCAGGCTTGAAGTACACCGCACCTTGGGACTCATGGGAATTTGTAGCTAGCTCGGTCATCGATGGAATCCTTTGGGGGCCCTATGAAGATAGTTCATCTGACGGATGTCACGATTAGTGTGTGTCCGATTAGATCACATCCCCGGACCATTGGGGAATGCCCGCACCACCGCCTTCCCCTGCGCTTCAACATCAGCTCGGCACCCGTGTGAGGGAGCTGCGTATGGCTATGGGCATGAGCCAAGAAGCTTTTGCTGATCGTTGTGGCTTTGCTAGGACCTACATGTCTCGCATTGAGACCGGTGGCGCTAACCCGTCAATCAACGCCATCAAGGTGCTTGCCGATGCCTTAGGTGTCAGCATTGCTGCTCTGTTCGAAGGAATGTGAGCTGCCTGTCCACAGGGACCCTCCGCCTCGTGCGACGCGCAGCAACACCTAGTCAGACGTGTCAGAGTCCACTTACGCCTCATCGCTGAATGTCGTTAAAGGCAGAGATCCACCCATACCTGCCGATGATCAGCGGGCAAAGTTCGGCCATTAGCGGCCATTCTAGGGGTGTAAAGTCGCTGGGCACCCAGTTTACAATGAGGGTATATATAAAGTGTATTGTGCGGGATTCCAATGAGCGTAGAGGGACCGCCAACCAGCCCAATCCCAAGGCACCAGTCATCTTAGGTATGTTGCTGGCTCTCAGATGTGGATGACGTTAAAGAACCGTGTTGAGTGACTGCAGTGTAGCTTAAGCAAGTAAGTTGGAAATTCAACTCAACTCTGGCTAGAAGCAAAGTGCGGAAGCGATCAGCTTCTAGCCGGTGAAATTATTATTAAATGACGGAAATGAAGTTTAACAAAAATCCGCCACAGCGAAATCAAGTCACATAATCAACCACTTGGATATTAGCTTTTCCAGCCGATCTCCTGGCAAGCTCTGCGTAAGGAAGTCTTTAACTTCTAGTGAAAATTCACTATCGAGTTTAAAACCAAAGCCTGATGAGGCCTTGGACAACTCTTTAAGCAAAATACCCTCCGACACTAGCGAGTTTAAAAGTGAACTTAGACCCACATTTAATTTCAAGCTTGCGCATTGTTGCCTGTATACTTGCTCAGACTTCCACACAAATGCGCCACCCTTAAAACCTACCCGAAATATCTTCTTGAGGTCAGTTATTACATGATCTCGGCGCCGCTCTTTGTCTTCATTTGTGGCCTCGATTACTTCTCTCAATCCGTCACAAATGACGCAATCACTATCGAAATTATTCCAAGTTAGGTGCTTTTTACCAAAAAAACTCCTTTCAAAGTTTACGAAAGTACTGGATAAGAATATTACTTCATTTTCAGGAATTGAGCTGCGACCAAGCCCAGAGTACCCACTAAAGTAACCATCGCGAACTTTAAGTGACGAGAAATCTAGTGGGTAGAACTCGCCAAAAATTGAAAGGTTTCTTACTTCGCTACCAATGGCCTCATCGAAGAGCCTCAAAATTCTTTCAGAGTTCTCAGTCCGGCCGCTCGCGACGCCTTCAAAGTTGATGTGCAGCAATGCGGATATTAGCTTCCTTCCGACAACTTCATCTTTTGCCCCAGCCATCGATTTGCTAAACTCCTGAAGCACTGTCGCCTCATAGTCGGTTGTGGGTTCTTTATATTTGCAAATCTCTTTAACCAGCACTCCTCCACGATAACAACTCTGAGCAAACTCTCTCAGGATGTTGAAGTCTTTTTCTGCATGCTTTGTATTAATTAGGTATGTGAGATAGCGTGCCTTTACCCAGAACTCAAGTGAGTCATACTTTACCGAAAAATGTCCGTTATTCCTCGCGAGCAGTGTGGACGTGTGGTAGTTTCGACTAGTGCCTTCGTCATAGTCTACACCTGTGCCAGCAAGTGCGAGTGCCACCAAGTCAAACAGCTCATCTTCTTTTACTCTACCATCGTATTGGAATACGATGTCGCGCAATATTTCGAAATATTGATCACATGTTCTAATACCAAGAAATTGCTTTCCAATCTCCCGATCCATAAGTTGATATATTACTTTATCCAGAGGCTGGTCGAATTTAAAATACGCGCTTTGTTGATGCTTGAGTTTCTCCCCGCCCTCAGCGGCCAACTCACACGCGAGGCGTAGGATTAGCGGGGTAACTTGAGAGCTACTTCCGAGCTCAGCCATATACTCGCGCGAACGCGCTATAAATTTGTGAGGTGACTCAAAACCCCTGAATCGTTTAGTTAGGTATTTTTCAATAAGCTGTTCATCAAAACCCTTGATGAAAAAGACATGTACATCTTCGCTATCAAAAGACTTTTGATTTATCTCTCGCGAAGCCATTAATACCGAGCAATTTAGATATGTATCATTAAGCTCGCGAACTGAATCTATAAACCTGTCGAGCACAAAGCGCTCTTTTAGTTTTGATTGAATTTCATCTAATCCATCAATGATGATTAGCACATTTCCAGAGCTTACATTCAATCCGAAACTGTGGACATCGATGGTATCATCCTCTCCTGAAACTAAAGAATATAGGGATTCCAAGGAGTCGACCAGACCACCAGATGCCGGCAGCTCATCAGGAATGTCGAATGACGATATCAAGATCGCCTTCTTCTTCAGTCCCTCACTTTGATACTTGTTGATCAATTGTACTGCCTGATCACAGAATGTGGTTTTCCCTGCACCCCCATCTCCAAATATCACGTATATTGGCTTTTTAGCTCTGAGCTTATTCGTTATTAGAGATTCAATGAAGCTCAAGCCAAGAAGACTAAAATCTTTCGAATGAAGCTTTTGGTCGATAAAGTAAGGTTCATCTGGCGGATCCATTATTTCTTTTGCGCTTTCAGGTAAGCAGCGATCCCAAATATAATCTTCGATAAACTCAAATCCGCACTTCATGCTTGAAAACTTTGCAGTGAATTCCTTGGAGATTCGCTCAATGTTTTCTTTTCGGTGCCTAACAGGTGTTCCAGTTGTTTCACTAATCTCAACGGGGAACAAAAAAGTTAAGCTGGAAAGATTTTCTAGTCCGTCGAACTTGAAGACCGTTTCAAAAACCTGTCTGAACCAGATATTTCTACCGAGGAAAAGAATGCCAATTTTCCGCCCGTCGGCTTCATCGAGGCAGTAAAATTCAAAATCTTTTGAAACCTCTCTCTTGAAAATTTTTCGATTCGGGTAAACAATAGATACTATTTTTTCGCAGCGCCAGTTTTCATCGCTAATAACTGACTTGTGAAGCTTGTAATAGATTTCGCTTGGTATTTTTTGATCTATGTATATCTTGTCCTTTGATCCAAAAACCAATTTGATAAGACTATCCACCGATACGGTGACACGCTCAGTATCTCCCGCCGTCATTACTTCGTCATTATCGTGCGACTCGATATTACCGAAGGTTTGAATGGTTCGAAGATCATCCTTTATTCGTTTAAGATGATTATCAGGAATTTTCACATTCTTGAGATTCAATGACTCTATTAGAGTATTGAGATTGGACTCTTTTGCTTTTTCGTCAGCGCCAGATATATCCGAATTAAGCAAGAGCACCCGACAGAAGGATTCCGCAGCTTTTCTGGCTATGTTTAAATCTTTAGTCTTGTCGAAATCTGAAATATAATTACCAAGACGTTGAATAACATCCCCAATATCCATTTAAATTCTGCTCCCGTACGAATGAACACATAGTTTCTTGGGGGGCAAGATAGCTCAATGCCAGCACGGCAATCAAACTGAATCTTCACCTGCAGCTTGGATTACGGTCATCAAGCCAACGCTCAGACTGGCTGATGCAGGGCAATGCGGCGTGGTAGGAGAATGTTGCGATAACCGCTACGGAGGCGGACAGGCTGTATCGGCGATCATTGAGGTACCTGGACGGGAAGCAGCGAGGGGTTTTTCTATGCTGAGCGACAACTCGAGCGTTTCGACGTGCCTGTCAGAGCATACGGACGTGGCTTGAGATGTAGCAGAGGTCTAAAAATAGGTTTCAGCCGACGTGATGTGCTCCGACCATAGCGCCCAAGACGCATGAGACAGCTTGAGGCCGGTTTCTACCCTTCATTGTGGGCCGCAATGGGTCGACAGCAGGCATTCGCTATCGGTCCCAAGTTTAACTAATGCGGATCTAATCTCCACCCCACCCCTGCAATCGACATGTCACCTGTTAATTCTACGCTACCCCCATGAATGCTGGGATTGGTTTAAATTGGGGTAAGCCAAGCCCCCCATCCCCGTATTCCCATAGCATTTGCGTGGATATTCCTTCAGATTGTGCTCATTCCAGCCTAGTACTGCCTATCTTTTCCTAACTACCCAAGATTGGTGGCGGCTCAACTAGGTCGCCGCCCCTGACTTGATTTATTAGCTCAGGGGCAACCTTGAAAACACATTACAGTGGTTGATCGGTCGTTGTAACAGTTGTAAAGTGGCATCACTAGCTGCTCGAAAGGAATCACCACAATGGAAGTTGTCGCCTACTACCGAGTTTCGACCAAGGGCCAGGGCGAGTCCGGCTTGGGCCTTGAAGCCCAGCGGGAATACATCAAGTTTGCTGCCGAGCAGCATGGCTGGGTGGTGGTGGCTGAGTTTCAAGACGTGGGCGTATCAGGTTCGATTCACCCGCTAGAGCGTCCAGCAGCTTCCAAGGCGTTTGCAGACGGTCGCCCTGTACTAGTCGCCAAGCTGGACCGCCTGAGCCGCGACGTAGAGCACATAGCGGGTTTGATGAAGCGTCACAAGTTTCGTGTCGCAACTATGCCCACTGCCGACACTTTCCAACTTCACATTTATGCCGTTCTGGCCGAGCAGGAACGCACTTTCATCAGCGAACGCACCAAAGCCGCTTTGAAGTCGCTAGAAGCCCGAGCAGCCAGCGGTGATGCAGAAGCTGTGCAGAAAATCAGCAACCGCTCTCAGGCACTAGCCAAGGGTCGCAGCATGCTGAATAGAACAAAGGGGCACGCCACCCAACGCCAGCAGGCCGACAACCGTGCTGCACTGGTCAAGGACGCCATCGAGCTATGCGTGCTCAAGGGGGCCAGCAGTCTACAGGCAGTGGCTGAGTGCCTGATCGCACGCAACATCCCCACCGCACGTGGTGGACAGTGGTCACCCACAGCAGTGATGCGAGTAATGCAACGCCTAGAGCTAACGCTTGCCCCAAAGGGCTAACGCAGAGTATTTCTATAAGCTCGCAACGTCATGATCCCTGATCAAGCAAACAGGACACCACCCCATGGAAGACAAGGTTGCTAGCACCGCTGATGCTCTTGAACTGCTGCTCATGAATCAGACGGCACTTAGAGCAGCTATTGAGGAAATCAGTACCTGGATACGACAGCGGGGCTCAGTGGATACCCATGACAACGTGATGGTTGCCCTCCAAGCACTCGACACCAACGCTGGCGCCATCAATTCAGCCATAGAACGCCTACGCACCTAAGCCGCCTTCGGGCGGCTTTTTGCTGCCTGCGATATTCTGAAATTAGCGGCTGGGGGCAGACAGCAAATCGGCGTGGGGGTTAGGCACCGACCCAGCCTGAGTACAGGTATCAGCAAGCCTGCTGGCTCCCGCCTGATATTCGCATCCTGATTCCCCGACGATATTCGGGAGTAGGTGGAAGGCGGTTTAGGAGTTTACGGGGTAGCTGGTCCGCTGAAGGGAGGTAGTCTTCAGAAGTGTTCGCACCACCCGAAGTACACATCACTGTCACTCAGGAAAACGAACGGCTTGCGTACACCATCGGCATACTCGTTGATCGTCAGTGCGAACAAGCTCGACCCCGCCCCGGCTCCCTGATCCTTCCGCATAGTCGTGACGACTTTGTAGCTGTTCTCACTAGAGCCGTGGTCGATAACCTGCGGTTCGGTAACGTACGAGTTTTTTAGGGCACCAGCCATCAGACCAGTGTTACGCTCGACGTTGAACTGTTTACCGATGTACATAGGGGCAAGTGAGCTTTCAGACGCAGATACTGCCCGCTCGACGGTGCAGCGGTAGTCTGGGGATGCCCAAGCGTTGCCCGCCCTAATCATCGCGATGACTGCCACTATCCCTGCTGACTTCATTGTGAGGTTCTCTTATGTGGCTGGTGACGTACGCATCCACACCAACGTGCTCTCAGCCTTACAGACTCTTGATACGAACGCGCAGGGCATTGGTCAAGGGATTGCTCAACTACGCTCGGAGCAAGGCTGAGAGAGGGCTGCAGACGCAGCGGAGTCGCGCACCGGAAACTTCACTGTACTCTCCATATTTTAGAATGGTGGAAATCCATGTCAATCTGGAAGATAATGGCGATCAAGCTCGGCTGGCATTGTCTTCGCAACACTAAACTCATTATCGCGAACGAAAGAGCAATCTTCGCAATTGATAGTAGCGCCGGATTCCACAGCCTATTCATGGCGAAAATCGCTCTCACTAATGTCATCTTCAGCAGTCATGCACTTTTCAAAAAAGCGGCAACTTCTACTTCTTTAGCCTTGGAGAACACCCACCCACCCAGCGTATTATTCCATCTGCCGCCCAATTCCTTTAGTTTATCCTTCAGCTTTTTGGTATCACCCTTCACAACAAACGACTTGACCTGCCCATCCTTCTCATAGTCTTCCATGAAGACTTTATCTTCCTTCAGGATCCTTTTCAGCGTTGCCGCTTTCTCCTTTACTTCTTTAGGGGATTGGGTTGGCGCCGGAGATCCACGAAGTAGAGCACGCACATTGACTGAAATCTGATTAAGTAGCTGCTCTTTGAAATCCGTAATACTGGTATAAGACCCGGTCAACCCCAGCTTTTGCATCTTCTTCTCAAAATCCTTCAGCGCCTTGTACTGATCTATATCTAAATTCTTCGGATCGATACTACGAGATGAGAAGTAGACCATTACAGGTTTTTGATTATCGATGAACCATTCGATTTCCTCTGCTGTTCCACTCTCGCTAACCCCTGTAGGGGAGCCCAGCCTTGTCCAGAACACGCCGATTACCATATCGCAGGTCGTCACAATTTGACTGTTGATTACGCCCTGAGCCCTATCCCCGAGTAGTGGCGCCGCGTGCGTTTCCCATTTGACAGGAAGCAATACCACATTATTTGTCTCTGCATTGTTATTATTCCAACGAGAGATAACCTCTGGGATAGCTTCCCGTTCCTCATCGACATCACCCGGGCTTGCAATCAGTATTTTGAAGACCTTAGCGTCAAAGGGCATACTTTAACTCTCTCAAGATTATGAACGAACAATTTGAAGAACGAGCAGACCCTTACCAAAAGGCCCTAATCGCACCCCAGAGGGGGACGCGTGATTACCACACAAAGCAATGTAGTCAATCGTAAAGCGCAAGGTGCCGACTTGGCCTAAAATCCTTATCGAAGCCCATCAAACAAATGCTTAGCAGTCAAAGGAACTCGGTCTATCTGACCCGCCTCAAGTACTCTGACAATAGAATGTTCCTCATCACCTTCAACCCGACCATAGAATAGGTAATAACGATCCCGCTCAAAGGTCTGCCAACCACGAGACTCAAAAATATTCAACTCGCAATGGCCACTAAGCTCATGCTCCGGAGACTTGAAGTTGAAAAACACCCTACCGTACGCCCCTTTAACAATGGATGTCGGCATACCGAAAAACAGTAAGCTCTTCCCCAAGTAAGGCTTTATATTCCGTTGAGCTTTTTCAATGGAAACGATTAGATCATGTAACCGAATAGCATCTTCCTGACCAAACTGCACAGCAATGTTCAGGTTTACTTGAGCCAGTTGCACCAATCGCTTAACAGTTTTAAATCGCCCAGGATTTAGCAGATTTCCGTCTGCATCGAAGAAATTCTCGAACCCTCCCCTACCATTTACTGCGGAGCCGTTCTGTGCCTCTTTCCTTTTTGGCCTGAGATAGTCGTCGTCATCGTCGTACCCTTCCTGCTCGTCATTGTCCGCAAGACTCTTCCAACCAGCAAAGGTCACAAGGTTTATCGCCCGCTTCTCTTTAGCACCATCATCGCCACCACTCCCAGCCCCACCTTTCTTCCTATGCGGGCATTCCACCTTATCGAAGCCTGGTAGGTGGAAGTAGAAGGCATCAACCCCATCCTTTCTCTTCGGTGTTTTGCGAGGTCGTCTGCTGCACATGACACCGCAATCCGGGCAGTAGACTCGCCCATGGTGCTCATCATCAATGTAAAGCTCAGGAGGAAGCTTTGGCGAGGCAGTGAGACACACCGGATCTACAGATTCCGGCTGCGGTTCGAGAGGATGGAAAGCAAGATGAGGGATCGATATCTGCGACATTACATTCCTTTGCATAACTGGCATTAGGCTGGTTGCGTTGAGCACCACCCGCACATCAAGTGCCTGACCGCAAGCAACATAGAATCAACAAAGCGATGACGCGTTCACAGCTAGCCTGGCATAGGATCTAGACACCGATCCACCGACACGGATAGTAGCTTATTGCCACATAAATTTTGGCGGGTCAATTATGAGATGCAAGCGAACGCGATTTGGAGCTTGGGCAGGAAGCCATCGGAGGGTAGAATCGAGCACAGTGCACCACTTAGGTGTACCTAACTGCTGTCACACTTCGAGATTTTTGAGCAAAAAATCCTTGTAGAATCAAGGACCTACAGAATGGAGGCGGCCCCACCAGCCACACCCCGGCACTCGATGTTCCCGCTATGGCTGCTCCCTTCCGGGCCTGACCAGGTTAACGGGTAATCAATGCGGGGGGACCGATGGGGCCACCACTGACGCAACTCGCTAAGCAGCGAGCCGCGCCATTGTACCGGTCTGAGGCGAAGTTACAACCTCTGCGGGGAGAAAAAGTCATCATTTCTCAATGACTTGTTTAAAGGTGGGTCAGATTGCGATGCCCTGCTCCGCCAAGAAGGCGATGAACGCGTCTTCGTCCAGCACCTGCACACCCAGCTCACTGGCCTTGGCCAGCTTGGAGCCCGCGCCAGGGCCGGCGACCACGCAGTGGGTCTTGCCGGAAACGGAACCTGCCACCTTGGCGCCGAGGCTTTCCAGTTTGTCTTTGGCAATGTCGCGGCTCATGCGCTCCAGGGTGCCGGTCAAGACCCAGGTCTGCCCGGCCAGAGGCAGGCCTTCGGCGACTTTCTTCTCGCTGTTCCAGTGCATGCCGAACGCCAGCAACTGGGCTTCGATATCCCGCGCCAGCTTCTGGTTCGCTTCGTCCTTGAAGAACTCGCGCACGGCCTCGGCCTGCTTGGCGGCCAGGGCCTGGCGCAGGTCGATACCGTCGGCGGCGATGATCTTGTCCAGGCTGTCGAGCTTGGCCACCAGCTTCTCAGCGCCGGTCGGGCCGACCGAGGCGATGTCGAGCTTGGCAATCATCCCAGCCAGGGTGGTGCTGGCGGCGAACTCGGCGGCCAGGTCGCCTTCGTCCTGCAACTGCATGCCGCAGGCGAGCAGTTGCTCGATGACTTTGCGGTTATGCTCGTCTTCGAAGAAGTTGTGGATTTCGTATGCCACTTCAAGCCCGATGTCTGGCAGGTAGGTCAGCACCTGTGGCAGCGCCTGCTGCACCCGCGCCAGGCTGCCCAGCGAGCGAGCCAGGACCTTGGCGGTTTCCTCCCCCACATCCGGAATGCCCAGGGCGTAGATGAAGCGCGCCAGGCTCGGGCGCTTGCTGGCTTCGATGGCATCCAGCAGCTTCTTGCTGGAAACTTCGGCAAACCCTTCCAGCCCGACGATCTGGTCGAACTGAAGCTTGTACAGGTCTGCTGGCGAGCCGATCAGCCCTTCATCCACCAACTGCTCGACGCTCTTTTCGCCCAGGCCGTCGATATCCATCGCGCGGCGCGAAACGTAGTGGATGATCGCCTGCTTGAGCTGGGCACCACAGGCCAGACGACCGACGCACCGGTACACCGCACCTTCGCTGGTGGTTTCCTTGCCTTTGCTGCGTTTGACCAGCTGCGTGCGCTCGACCTGCGAGCCACACACCGGGCATGCGCTCGGCACTTCAACCGGGCGGGCATCTTCGGGGCGGCGCTCGAGCACCACTTGCATGACTTGCGGGATCACGTCGCCCGCACGGCGGATGATCACCGTGTCGCCAATGCGCAGGCCCAGGCGGGCGATTTCGTCCATGTTGTGCAGGGTGGCGTTGGACACGGTCACGCCGGCCACTTTGACAGGCTTCAGGCGTGCCACAGGCGTCACCGCCCCGGTACGCCCTACCTGAAATTCCACATCCAGCACCTCGGTCAGCTCTTCCATGGCCGGGAACTTGTGGGCAATCGCCCAACGCGGCTCGCGGGCGCGGAAGCCCAGTTCACGCTGAGACGCCAGGCTGTTGACCTTGAACACCACGCCGTCGATCTCGTACGGCAGGCTGTTACGGCGCTCGCCGATGTCGCGGTAATACGCCAGGCACTCTTCGATGCCGGCGGCATGCCGTAGCTCACGGCTGATCGGCAGGCCCCAGGCCTTGAGCTGCTCAAGGATGCCAATGTGGCTGTCGCCGATACTTGCGGACACCTGGCCCACACCATAGCAGCAGAACTCCAGCGGGCGGCTGGCGGTGATTTTCGAATCCAATTGGCGCAGGCTGCCGGCGGCGGCGTTGCGCGGGTTGGCGAAGGTTTTGCCACCCGCTTCTGCCTGGGCGGCATTGAGCCGATCGAAACCGGCCTTGCTCATGTACACCTCGCCACGCACCTCCAGCACCGCAGGCCAACCTTCGCCCTGCAGCTTGAGCGGGATGTTACGCACGGTGCGCACGTTGGCACTGATGTCTTCGCCGGTGGTGCCATCGCCACGGGTGGCGCCTTGCACCAATTGGCCGTCGCGGTACAGCAGGCTTACCGCCAGGCCATCGAGTTTGGGTTCGCAGCTGTAGTCGACCGCACCCGGCTGATCGAGGCCATCTACCACACGGCGGCCGAATTCACGCAGATCAGCTTCTTCGAAGGCGTTACCCAAGCTGAGCATGGGCACTTCATGACGTACCTGGCTGAATGCAGCCAGGGCCTGGCCGCCGACGCGCTGGGTTGGCGAGTCCGGCGTTACCAAGTGCGGGTGTTCGGCTTCCAGCGCCTTGAGCTCGTTGAACAGGCGGTCGTATTCAGCATCGGGCACGCTGGGCTCATCGAGCACATAGTAGCGGTAGTTATGCTGGTCGAGCTCGGCGCGCAGGGCGTGGATTCGGGATTCGGCGGTCATTCGTTTGTCTTCTCTTGCAAAGCAAAAGAGCAGCCTGGGGACGTTGCCTGGGGCCCTGGATCCTTTATCCCTGGTCTGGCCCCTTCGCGGGTAAACCCGCTCCCACAGGTACGCCACTGGGTTCAAAAACAGTGGGGTACCTGTGGGAGCGGGTTTACCCGCGAAGGGGCCAGATCAGACGACCTAGGAGCCCGAACCGGCCAGCACGCCCCGCAGGCTGCTCTTTCGTCTGGATCTATCAGCGCTTCTGGGTCAGCGCGCGGCGCTCGAACTCGACGATGCGCTGGCGGTAGTGCTCGATGGTCTGGGCGGTCAGCACGCTGCGCTGGTCGTCCTTGAGTTCGCCATTGAGCTCATGGGCCAATTTGCGCGCCGCCGCGACCATCACGTCGAAAGCCTGCTTAGGGTGACGCGGGCCTGGCAGCCCCAGGAAGAAGCTCACCGCACGGGTGCTGAAGTGGTCGATGTCGTCCAGGTCGAAAATACCGGGCTTCACGGCGTTGGCCATGGAGAACAGCACTTCGCCGTGGCCGGCCATGCTCTCGTGGCGGTGGAAGATGTCCATCTCGCCAAAACGCAGGCCGCTCTCGAGAATGTTCTGCAGCAGTGCCGGGCCCTTGAAACCACCCTCGTCGCGGGAGATGACGCTGATCACCAGCACCTCTTCAGCGGGAGGCAGTTCCTTGACCGTGTTGTTGCTGGACGACACACCGCTGTTGCGGTTGTTGTCGGCGGCAAAATCATCATCGGCATCGGCGAACAGATCAGGCTCGCGCGCCTCTGCGACCAGGTTCAGGTCACCTTGCGGCACTTCTGCGGCGCGCTTGCCACGCTTGCTGGCCTTGACCGGCTTGGGCTCGCGTTCGCGATCGCGCGACGACGCACTGAGCGAGGGCAGGTCGCTCTCGTCCAGTTCTGGCTCCTTGTGGTTATCCAATACCCGCGATGGGCCAAGCACTTCAGCGCCGCCCTCTTCGTCGGGGACATTGGAATAACTGCGGTCCAGACGGAATTTCAACTTGCCTTTCCCGCCGCGCATGCGGCGCCAGCCGTCGAAAAGAATACCGGCAATGACAATGATGCCGATGAGGATCAGCCACTCGCGCAGACCGATTTCCATGTAATCCCGTGCCTCTATAAAAATATGCTTGAAAACAAAGGGTTCAAAGCCCTTTAACACGTGGCGCCAACTCTATGTTCTGACAGGCGTTTTACCCACGCAAAAAACGAGTGACATTAAGCTAGCACGACCAAAGACAACTTTACACCGTCTGTCGCACATGGCGGGGCCATTTCGCTACAGAATGTGCCCTATCTTCGCGCATCAGGCGTCGACCATGGCCATCGCCTCCTCCACATCCACTGCAACGAGGCGTGAGCAGCCCGGCTCATGCATCGTCACCCCCATCAATTGATCCGCCATCTCCATGGCAATCTTGTTATGGGTGATGTAGATGAACTGCACGCTTTCACTCATTTCCTTCACCAGCCGGGCGTAACGCCCAACGTTGGCATCGTCCAGCGGCGCATCGACTTCGTCGAGCATGCAGAACGGTGCGGGGTTCAACTTGAAAATGGCGAACACCAGCGCCAGGGCGGTCAGTGCCTTCTCGCCACCGGACAGCAGATGGATGGTGCTGTTCTTCTTGCCCGGGGGTCGCGCCATGATCGTTACCCCTGTATCGAGTAGATCTTCGCCCGTCAGTTCCAGATAAGCGCTGCCACCACCGAAAACTTTTGGAAAAAGCGCCTGTAATCCGGCATTTATCTGATCAAAGGTATCTTTGAAGCGGTTGCGCGTTTCCTTGTCGATCTTGCGGATGACGTTTTCCAGCGTCTCCAGTGCTTCGACCAGGTCGGCGTTCTGGGCGTCCAGGTAGCGCTTGCGCTCGGACTGCTGCTCGTACTCTTCGATGGCCGCCAGGTTGATCGCGCCCAGGCGCTGGATACGCGCCTCGGTCTGCTCCAGCGCCTGTTCGGTGCTCTGTTCGGTGGCGTCGGCTTCAAGGGTGGCAAGCACGCCTTGCAGGTCGTAGCCGTCGGCCAGCAGTTGCTCCTGCAGGGTCTTGCGCCGCACATCCAGGCCCTGGCACTCCAGGCGTAGCTGCTCCAACTGGCCACGCAGCAGTTGGGCTTGCTGCTCGGCTTGGGTGCGGCGTTTTTCGGCGTCGCGCAGGGCGCGGTCGGCTTCGTCCATGTGCAGGCGCGCCTGGCGCATTTCTTCGTCGACGCTCATGCGCCGCTCCAGCAGCTCTTCGAGCTTGAGCCGCAGCTCTTCGAGGGGCGCTGCGCCCTCCTCCAGGTTCAGGCTCAGTTGCTCCTGGCGCTCGGTCAGGCGTGCTGCCTGCTGCTCCAGGCGCTCCAGGGCCTGATGGGTGGAGTCGTGCTGGGCACGCAGCGAGCCCAGGCGCACGGCCAACTGGTGGGCGTGATCCTTGTGCTGGCGGGCCTCCTGACGGATGCGGTCAAGGCCTTCGCGCAGGGTATCGCGGCGGGCCATCAACTGCTCGCGCTGCTCGGTGTCCTGGGCCATCAGGTCCAGGGCTTCTTGCAGCACCAGCCGCGCCTCGCCCAGTTGCTCGTGCTCCAGGGCGCGCTGCTCTTGCAGCTCGGTCAGCTCTTCGTGCAGGCGGCGGCGACGCAATTCGACTTGCTCGGCACGGGCCCGGCTGGCCGACAGGCTGGCCTTGAGCTCGCCGTGCTGGCGGCTTTCTTCCTGGGTGCGGCGGCGCAGTTGCTCGCGCTGTTCTTCCAGGCCCAGTTGCTGCTCGCGCAAATCCTGCAGCTGTTGCTCAAGGTGCTCCAGGGCGGCTTCCTGCTCCAGCTGTTGCTGGCCCAGGCGCTCGATTTCCTGGCCACGGGCCAACACCCCGCCTTCGGCCTCGCCGCCTCGGCTAACCCGCAAAAAATGCCGGCCAACCCAATAACCGTCACGGCTGACCAGGCTTTGCCCGTCAGCCAGGGTCGCACGCAGTGCCAGCGCTTGGGCCAGGTCATCGACCGGTTTGACCTGCCCCAGCCAGGGGGTCAGGTCGGTACGCCCTTCGACTTTGTCCAGCAGGCTGCCCGCCAGCCGCGCACCCTCGCCGCCTGCCAGCAGCAAGCGCAACTCGCCTTGCTCCAGGTCGGCAAAAGCCAGGTTGTTGAAATCATCAACCAGCACGGCCTGCAGATCGGCGCCAAGCACCGTCTCCACGGCCAGCTCCCAGCCCGGCTCGACCCGCAGCCCTTCGGCCAGGCGTGGGCGCTGTGCCAGGCCCTGCTCGCGCAACCAGTCTGCGGCACCCACGCCCGGCTCCAGCGCGGCCTGCTGCAAGGCCTCCAGCGATGCCAGCCGCCCGCCCAGGCGCTGCAGGTCACCCTGCGCCTGTTGTTGCGCCTGGGTGGCCTGCTGCAATTGCTCGCGCGTGCCCTCGAGTTGCTCGACCACTTGCTCTTCGGACAGCTGCAAGCCTTCGAGCAGCATCTCGCTGCTGGCCAACTGCTCGGACAGCTCGACCAGGGCCGCGTCCTGCGGCTCGGCACCTAACAGGTCGCGTTCTTCACCCAGCTTGCGCTGGCGCTCCGACAAGCGTTCAAGGCTGGCTTCAAGCTGCTGCAGGCGGGACTGTTGCACTTCTGCCTGACGGCGGGGCTCGGCGGAGCGGGTGTTGAAGGTGTCCCATTGTTCTTGCCAGCCGTGCATGCCCAGCTCGGCTTCTTCGAGGGTGGCGGCAGCTTCTTCGGCGGCCGCCAGGGTCATTTCCTGTTCGGGCTCGAGCATGGCCAGTTCTTCGCCGAGGGTGGCCAGCAAGGTGCGGTCGTGGCCCAGGTGGGACTCGGTCTCCAAGCGCGTGCGCTCGGCCTCTTTGAAGTCGTCCTGCAACTGGCGAAGGCGCTGCTGGCCGTGCTGGATGCTCTGCTCGACCCGGGCGATATCGCCCGCCACCGAATAGAAGCGGCCCTGCACCTGGTTGAAGCGCTCGGACAATTCGTGGTGGCCATCGCGCAGGCGCTCGATACTCGCGTCGGCGTTGCGCTGCTCGGCCACCAAGGCCTCGTGGGACACGTCCTGATCACCGATCACCGCCTCGCGCTGGCGTACGCGTTCGTCCAGGTCGCGCCAGCGCAGGGCCGACAAGCGGGCTTTCAGCTGGCGTTCCTGGGCCTTGTACTCACGGTACTTTTCAGCTGCCTGGGCCTGACGGTGCAGCCTTTCGAGCTGGCGTTCGAGCTCGTCACGCAAGTCGGTGAGGCGCGCCAGGTTTTCCTGGGTGCGGCGGATGCGGTTCTCGGTCTCGCGGCGGCGCTCCTTGTACTTGGAGATACCCGCCGCTTCTTCGATGAAGTTGCGCAGCTCTTCGGGCTTGGCTTCGATCAGCTTGGAGATCATGCCCTGCTCGATGATCGAATAACTGCGAGGCCCAAGGCCGGTGCCGAGGAAAATATCGGTGATATCCCGGCGACGGCATTTTGCGCCGTTGAGGTAATAGCTGTTCTGCGCGTCGCGGGTCACCTTGCGGCGGATGGAAATTTCAGCGTAAGCCGCGTACTCCCCGACCAAGGTGTTGTCGCTGTTATCGAACACCAGCTCGATACTGGCCTGGCTGACCGGTTTGCGGCTGGTGGAGCCATTGAAGATGACATCGGTCATCGACTCGCCTCGCAGGTTCTTTGCCGAGCTCTCGCCCATCACCCAGCGCACCGCGTCGATGATGTTGGATTTGCCGCAACCGTTGGGGCCTACCACGGCCGCCATGTTGCTGGGGAAGTTGACCGTAGTGGGGTCGACGAACGACTTGAACCCGGCCAGGCGAATGCACTTGAGGCGCATCGTCAGGCCCGGGCCAACGCCGCCAGCACCAGCTCACAGCTGCGCTGGCAATAGGCGGTGAGCACCTCGCGAATGCGCGGCAAGTCGCGGGCGACCACCGCCTCAAGCAGGCGCGCGAACAGCTCCAGGTAGTCGTCCGTGCTGGCCTGGCGTTGATCCAGGGCCAGGTAGTAGGCGCGGCTCATGGCCGGCTGCAGGTTTTCGACGGTTTCCTGCAGGTACGGGTTGTCGGCGAACGGGTAGGCAGCCCGCATGACGGCGAAGCTTTCAGCGACGAAGGCCTTGATGTCTTGCTGGTCGCGGGCATGCTGCAAGCGCTGCTGGATCTCCAGAAACGGGCGCAAGTCGGCCTCCAGGCACCATTTTTGTGCAACGGCGTTACCCAGCAGGATATAGAACTCGCCCATCAGGTTGCACAGGCTGCGCACACTGCGCTCGTCCAGCTTGGTCACATGCGCACCGCGACGCGGCAAGATCGCGACCAGATGGCGACGTTCGAGGATCAACAGCGCTTCACGCACCGAGCCGCGGCTGACATTCAGCGCCTGGGTGACCTTCTGCTCCTGGATGCGCTCACCCGGCGCCAGCTCGCCGCGAATAATGCGTTCGGCCAGGTAATCGGCAATCTGCTCGGAGAGGCTGTCCGGGGCCTTGAACGTCATGGTTTTCCTTCAAAATCATTGAACTGGGCACAAGGGGCGGATTGTAGCGTACTTGACCCGCACTCGCGCAGAGGGGCCTTGCGCTTTATTTGACCTGCCAGGCAGCTGCCTGCACGGCGCGATCTATGCTTGTGATATGGGCAATGTGTTCGGCCGGGTGTAGACATACGCATTTTCCTGACCTTTGAGTCAGAAAAATATTGACCAGCTCGTCAGGTCTGCTTATTGTCCGCCCAACAACAATAAAACCATTGCGAGGCCATCCCCGTGATCCAGTTTCTCGTCAACCAGGAGCTGCGTAATGAGCACGCCCTGGACCCGAACATGACGGTGCTGCAATACCTGCGCGAGCACCTGGGCAAACCCGGCACCAAGGAAGGCTGCGCCAGCGGTGACTGCGGTGCGTGTACCGTGGTGGTCGGTGAATTGACCCAGGACGACCAGGGCCAGGATACCCTGCGCTACCGTAGCCTCAACTCGTGCCTGACGTTCGTTTCGTCACTGCACGGCAAGCAGTTGATCAGCGTCGAAGGCCTCAAGCACCAGGGTGAACTGCACAGCGTACAAAAAGCCATGGCCGACTGCCATGGCTCGCAATGCGGCTTCTGCACCCCAGGCTTTGTCATGTCGCTGTTCGCCCTGCAGAAAAACAGCCAAGGCGCCGACGTGCATCAGGCCCAGGAAGCCTTGGCCGGCAACCTGTGCCGCTGCACCGGCTACCGGCCGATCCTCGATGCCGCCGAGCAAAGCTGCCGCCAGCCTTGCCGCGATCAGTTCGACGCCCAGCAAGCCCAAACCATCAGCCGCCTCAAGGCCATTGCGCCAACCCAGACCGGCGAGCTCAACAGCGGCGACAAACGCTGCCTGGTGCCGCTGACCGTGGCCGACCTGGCCGACCTGTACAGCTCGCACCCCGAAGCACGTCTGCTGGCCGGTGGTACCGACCTGGCGCTGGAAGTGACCCAGTTCCACAAGACCCTGCCGGTGATGATCTATGTCGGCCATGTGGCCGAGCTCAAGCGCATCGACAAAACCGCCAGCCACCTGGAAATCGGCGCAGCCACCTCGCTCACTGACTGCTACGAGGCGCTCAACGCCGAGTACCCTGATTTCGGCGACCTGCTGCACCGCTTCGCCTCGCTGCAGATCCGCAACCAAGGCACCCTGGGCGGCAATATCGGCAACGCGTCGCCGATTGGTGACTCGCCGCCCCTGCTGATCGCCCTGGATGCCCAGGTGGTGCTGCGCCAAGGCGAACGCCAGCGCACCCTGGCGCTAGAGGATTACTTCATCGATTACCGCATCACCGCGCGCCAGGACAGCGAGTTCATCGAGAAGATCATCGTGCCGCGCGCCAGTGAGGATTGGGCGTTCCGCGCCTATAAAGTGTCCAAGCGCCTGGATGACGACATCTCTGCCGTGTGCGCAGCGTTCAACCTGAGCATCGAGAACGGCGTGGTCAGCGGCGTGCGTATCGCCTTCGGTGGCATGGCCGCGACCCCCAAACGCGCCCGCGCCTGCGAAGCGGCCCTGCGCGGCAAGCCATGGAACCAAGCCAGCATTGAGCGCGCCTGCCAGGCCCTGGCCGAAGACTTCACCCCGCTCAGCGACTTCCGCGCCAGCAAGGAATACCGCCTGCTGACCGCGCAAAACCTGCTGCGCAAGTACTTCATCGAACAGCAAACGCCGTACATCGAAACCCGGGTGACCGCTTATGTCTAACCATCACGTAGCCAAGAGCCAGGCCGAGATGGCCGAACTGTTCAGCCAGGACCTGACCACCGGGGTCGGCCGCAGCGTCAAGCACGACAGCGCCGACAAGCACGTGGCCGGCGAAGCGGTGTACATCGATGACCGCCTCGAATTCCCCAACCAGTTGCACGTCTATGCGCGCACCGCCGACCGTGCCCATGCGCGCATCCTGCGCATCGACACCACGCCGTGCTATGCCTTCGAAGGCGTGCGCATCGCCATCACCCACGAAGACATCCCGGGCCTTAAGGACATCGGCCCAGTCGTAGCCGGTGACCCACTGCTGGCCATCGACAAGGTCGAGTTCTTCGGGCAACCGGTGCTTGCCGTGGCCGCCCGCGACCTGGAAACCGCCCGCCGCGCCGCCATGGCGGCCATCGTCGAGTATGAAGACCTGGAGCCGGTACTGGATGTGGTCGAAGCGTTGCGCAAAAAGCACTTCGTACTCGACAGCCACACCCACCAGCGCGGCGACTCGGCCGCGGCCTTGGCCAGTGCTCCGCATCGCCTGCAAGGCACCTTACACATCGGCGGCCAGGAGCACTTCTACCTGGAGACGCAGATTTCTTCGGTGATGCCCACCGAGGACGGCGGCATGATCGTCTACTGCTCCACGCAAAACCCCACCGAGGTGCAGAAGCTAGTGGCCGAAGTGCTGGACGTGCCGATGAACAAGGTCGTCCTCGACATGCGCCGCATGGGCGGTGGTTTCGGCGGCAAGGAAACACAGGCGGCCAGCCCGGCCTGCCTGTGCGCGGTAATTGCGCGCCTGACCGGCCAGCCGACCAAGATGCGCCTGCCGCGCGTTGAAGACATGACCATGACCGGCAAGCGTCACCCGTTCTATGTCGAGTACGACGTCGGCTTCGATGACAACGGCCGCCTGCACGGCATCAACTTCGACTTGGCCGGCAACTGCGGCTACTCGCCCGACCTGTCCGGCTCGATCGTCGACCGCGCCATGTTCCACTCCGACAACGCCTATTACCTGGGCGATGCCACCGTGCATGGCCACCGCTGCAAGACCAACACCGCCTCCAACACCGCCTACCGAGGCTTCGGCGGCCCACAGGGCATGGTCGCCATCGAGCAGGTGATGGACCATATCGCCCGCCACCTGGGGCGTGACCCGCTGGCCGTGCGCAAAGCCAACTATTACGGCAAGACCGAGCGCAACGTCACCCACTACTACCAGACCGTCGAGCACAACATGCTCGACGAGATGACCGCCGACCTGGAAGCCAGCAGCGATTACGCCGAACGCCGTGAGTCGATTCGCCGGTTCAATGCCAACAGCCCGGTCCTCAAGAAAGGCCTGGCGCTGACCCCGGTCAAGTTCGGCATCTCGTTCACCGCCACCTTCCTCAACCAGGCGGGGGCGCTGATCCACATCTACACCGACGGCAGCATCCACCTGAACCACGGCGGCACCGAGATGGGCCAGGGCCTGAATACCAAAGTCGCCCAGGTGGTCGCGCAGATCTTCCAGGTCGATTTCGACCGTATCCAGATCACCGCCACCAACACCGACAAGGTGCCCAACACCTCGCCTACCGCAGCCTCCAGCGGCGCAGACCTAAATGGCAAGGCAGCGCAAAACGCCGCCGAGATCCTCAAGAAGCGCCTGACCGAATTCGCCGCGCGGCACTACCAGGTGACCGAGGAGGACGTCGAGTTCCGCAACGGCCATGTGCGTGTGCGCGATCAGATCGTCAGCTTCGAGCAACTGGTGCAGCAGGCGTACTTCGCCCAGGTGTCGCTGTCGAGCACCGGCTTCTACCGCACCCCAAAAATCTTCTACGACCGCAGCCAGGCCCGCGGCCGGCCGTTCTACTACTTCGCCTTTGGCGCAGCCTGCGTGGAAGTGATCGTCGACACCCTGACCGGCGAGTACAAGATGCTGCGCGCCGACATCCTGCATGACGTGGGTGACTCGCTGAACCCGGCCATCGACATCGGCCAGGTTGAAGGCGGCTTCATCCAAGGCATGGGGTGGCTGACCACCGAGGAACTGGTGTGGAACGCCAAGGGCAAACTGATGACCAACGGCCCGGCCAGCTACAAGATCCCGGCAGTAGCCGACATGCCGCTGGACATGCGCGTGAAGCTGGTGGAAAACCGCAAGAACCCGGAGGACACGGTGTTCCATTCCAAGGCCGTGGGCGAGCCGCCGTTCATGCTCGGCATCGCCGCCTGGTGTGCGATCAAGGACGCCGTGGCGAGCCTGGCCGACTACCGCGTGCAGCCGAACATCGACGCACCGGCGACCCCGGAGCGCGTGTTGTGGGGCTGTGAGCAGATGCGCAAGGAAGTGGCTGCGGCGCAACCTGCTACGCAGGAACTGGAAACCGTGACCCACTAACACCGAGCCCCTTGTAGGAGCGGCCTTGTGTCGCGAAAGGGGCGCGAAGCGGCCCCAAAATTTCAGCTTCGACTGAAGCATTGCCGGGGCCGCTGCGCGGCCCTTTCGCGACACAAGGCCGCTCCTACAAAAAGCGGACCGCGTTGTCCTGAAGAGGAATTGAATCATGCACCAATGGATCAACGCCCTCGCCGACCACCAGTCCCGTGGCGAACCCTGCGTACTGGTCACCATCATCGAGGAACGCGGCTCTACCCCGCGCAACGCCGGCTCGAAAATGGTCGTCAGTGCCACCGCGCTGTTCGACACCATCGGCGGCGGCCACCTGGAATACAAGGCCCTGCACATCGCCCGGCAGATGCTCGAAGCACAACGCACCACCCCGCACCTGGAGCGCTTCAGCCTCGGTGCCAGCCTCGGCCAGTGCTGCGGCGGCGTCACCGTGCTGCTGTTCGAACCGATGGCCGCGGTGCAGGCGCAGATCGCGGTGTTCGGTGCGGGCCATGTCGGCCGTGCTCTGGTACCCTTGCTCGCCGCGCTGCCCTGCCGGGTGCGCTGGATCGATTCGCGCGAACAGGAATTCCCCGAGCTCATTCCCGCTGGGGTGACCAAGGTGGTCAACGAGGAGCCGGTCGATGAAGTGGCCGAGCTGCCAGCCGGTTGCTATTGCATCGTCATGACCCACAACCACCAGCTCGACCTGGAACTGACCGCCGCCATTCTCAAGCGCAACGATTTCACCTGGTTCGGCCTGATCGGCTCGAAGACCAAACGGGCCAAGTTCGAGCACCGCCTGCGCGAGCGCGGCTACGACGATGCCGTCATGGCCCGCATGCGCTGCCCCATGGGCATTGCCGAGGTCAAGGGCAAGCTGCCGATCGAGATCGCCGTGTCCATCGCCGCGGAAATCATTGCCACCTATAACGCCTGCTTCGGCCAGCATGACGCTGCCGCCAACGCTGGCCCCATTGCCCAGTTGCTGCCGCCCTCCCGGCGCAGCCAAGCCATTTGACGAGCGCTTTATGACCGCAACCCGCAAAGCCTACCGTGCCGCCATCCTGCACAGCATCGCCGACCCGGCCGAGGTCGGCCTGGAGGCCTCCCATGAATACTACGAAGACGGCCTGCTGGTAGTCGACGATGGCCGCATCAGCGCCATCGGCCACGCCAGCGAGCTGCTGCCGACCCTGGATGCCGGTATCGACGTGGTGCATTACCAGGATGCGCTGATCACCCCGGGCTTCATCGATACCCATATTCACTTCCCACAGACCGGCATGATCGGCTCCTACGGCGAACAGCTGCTGGACTGGCTCAACACCTACACCTTCCCGTGCGAGAAACAGTTCGCCGACAAGGGCCATGCCGACCAGGTCGCGAAAATCTTCCTCAAGGAACTGCTGCGCAACGGCACCACCACGGCCCTGGTGTTCGGCAGCGTGCACCCGGAGTCAGTCAACGCCCTGTTCGAAGAAGCCGAACGCCTCGACCTGCGGATGATCGCCGGCAAGGTGATGATGGACCGCAATGCCCCTGATTACCTGACCGACACGGCCGAGTCTGGTTACACCGAAAGCAAGGCACTGATCGAGCGCTGGCACGGCAAGGGCCGCCTGCACTATGCGGTCACCCCGCGTTTCGCACCGACCAGCACCCCAGCGCAACTGACCCTGGCCGGCCAATTGCTCAAGGAGCACCCGGGCGTGTACCTGCACACGCACCTGTCGGAGAACCTCAAGGAGATCGACTGGGTCAAGTCGCTGTTCCCCGAGCAGAAAGGCTACCTGGACGTCTATGACCACTTCGAGCTGCTGGGCGAGCGCTCGGTGTTCGCCCACGGCGTGCACCTGTGCGACGACGAGTGCCAGCGCCTGGCCGAAACCGGCTCGGCCGTGGCCTTCTGCCCGACCTCCAACCTGTTCCTGGGCAGCGGTTTGTTCAACCTGCCGCAGGCCGAGCGCTTCAAGGTCAACGTTGGCCTGGGCACCGACGTGGGCGCCGGCACCAGCTTCTCGCTGCTCAACACACTGAACGAGGCGTACAAGGTCATGCAACTGCAGGGCGCGCGCCTGCACCCGTACAAGTCGCTGTACCTGGCCACCCTCGGCGGCGCCCGCGCACTGCGCTTGGACGACCGCATCGGCAGCCTGCGCGCCGGTAACGATGCCGACTTCGTGGTGCTCGACTACAAGGCCACGCCGCTATTGGACTACCGTATTCAGCAGTCCAACAGCATCGAAGAGACCCTGTTCGTGCTCACCACCCTGGGCGATGACCGCACCGTGCGCGAGACTTACGCCGCAGGGCGTTGTGTGCACCAGCGCTAAGGCTCTTTCGCCAGGCCCCGGTACAACGCGCCGCCGATCGCCGCCCCGATTAGCGGCGCCAGCCAGAACAGCCACAGCTGCTGCAGGGCCCAGCCACCGACGAACAGTGCCGGCCCCGTGCTACGCGCGGGGTTGACCGAGGTATTGGTCACCGGGATCGAGATCAGGTGGATCAGGGTCAGGGCCAGGCCGATGGCAATCGGCGCAAAGCCCGCCGGGGCGCGGGCATCGGTGGCCCCCATGATCACCACCAGGAACATCGCCGTCATCACCACCTCACTGACAAAACCCGCCCCCAGCGAATAGCCGCCGGGCGAGTGATCAGCGTAGCCGTTCGACGCCAACCCTGACGACAACTCGAAACCGGCCTTGCCGCTGGCGATGAAATAGATCACCGCTGCCGCAAGGATGGCGCCGATCACCTGGGCGATGACGTAGGGCAGCAGTTCTTTGGCGGGGAAGCGCCCGCCCACCACCAGCCCGAACGACACGGCGGGGTTGAGATGACAGCCAGAAATGTGACCGATGGCGAACGCCATGGTCAGGACAGTGAGGCCGAACGCGAAGGCGACACCGAGAACGCCGATGCCGAGCGGAGAACTGGCTGCGATTACAGCACTGCCACAGCCGCCGAGGACCAGCCAGAAGGTGCCGATCAGTTCGGCCCCCATGCGTGTACCGAGGGACATGCTCATGAATCCTTTCCTCAAGAAGTTGAACGCAATGAATGCGCAAGCCCAACTGCTTGATGAAGGTTTGCTCACAAGAATTTAGCAGACGTTTGGTTTATGGCCAGTAATGACCAGGGGCCGCTTCGCGCCCCATTCGCAGCACAAGGCTGCTCCTACAAAGGATCGCGTAACCCCAGTAGGAGCAGCCTTGTGCTGCGAATGGGCCGCAAAGCGGCCCCTTAGTTCACACAAGCAAACGATCAACCCTTAGCAGCAACCTTGGGCTTTTTCAACAGATGCGAAAACACCGCATGCAGATCGTCCGAGGCACTTTCTTCGTCCAGGTTCAGCTTGCTGTCGATGTGGTCCATGTGATGCATCATCAGGCTTACCGCCTGCTCGGCATCACGCGCCTCGATGGCATCGATCAGCTGCATGTGCTCGTCGTACGAGCAATGCGAACGGTTGCCGCTTTCGTACTGGGCAATGATCAGCGAGGTCTGCGACACCAGGCTGCGCTGGAAACTGACCAACGGCGCATTACCCGCCGCCTCGGCCAGCTTCAGGTGGAATTCGCCAGACAGGCGGATGCCCGCGCCGCGGTCACCACGGGAGAAGCTGTCGCGCTCCTCACGTACCATCTGACGCAGCTCGTTGAGCTGTTCGAGGGTAGCGTGCTGCACGGCCAGTTCGGTGATGGCGCGTTCGACCATGCGCCGCGAGAAGAACACTTGGCGTGCCTCTTCCACCGTCGGGCTGGCCACCACCGCACCGCGGTTGGGCCGCAGCAGCACCACGCTTTCGTGGGCCAGGCGCGACAAGGCGCGACGGATGATGGTGCGGCTGACGCCAAAGATCTCGCCCAGCGCTTCCTCGCTCAACTTGGTGCCCGGCGCCAGACGCTGTTCGAGGATCGCCTCGAAAATATGCGCGTAGACGATGTCGTCCTGGGTACCGCTGCGCCCAGCCTTGCCAGCGCGCACAGGTTTTTTCAGAGGTTGCAGCTGTTCGTTCATGGGCTCTCGAGGCACGAAGGAAAGTATGGCGCCATTGTACACAGGCTGAGCCGTTTCTGCAGGTGGCCTTTTACCTATATAGCCGTTGTACGACGCATTGCGCACACAAAAGATAAAACATTATTTGCTTTCTTTGTACACAAAAGCATAATCCACCGTGCAACTTCCTGACCCATAAGTCAACAAAACGGTCAGACGTCTGCCTTCCCTCGCGGAGCCGCCAAGTGCAAGCGCAGGACAATGGCTCCAAAACAACAAGAAAGACTTGAGGAGTACCCGCTGTGGAAAGCCGCAAATCCGAAGCCCCTACGCTGGATCTCGCCCCACCGCTCGAAACGAGCTGGTTGGAGCGGATTTTCAAACTCAAGCAACATGGCAGCACCGTCAAAACCGAAATGATCGCCGGGGTGACCACCTTCATCACCATGGCGTACATCATCTTCGTCAACCCCAACATCATGGCTGACGCCGGCATCGACCACGGCGCGGCGTTCGTCGCCACCTGCATCGCCGCCGCGCTGGGCTGCCTGCTGATGGGCCTGTACGCCAACTGGCCGGTGGGCCTGGCGCCCGGCATGGGCCTGAATGCGTTCTTCACCTACACCGTGGTCGGCACCATGGGCTACAACTGGGAAACGGCACTGGGCGCGGTGTTCGTCTCGGGTGTGCTGTTCATGTTCCTGACCTTGTCAAAAGTGCGCGAGTGGTTGCTCAACAGCATCCCGGTGAGCCTGCGCCATGCAATGGGGGCCGGCGTCGGATTGTTTCTCGGGCTGATCGGCCTCAAGACTGCAGGCATCATCGTCGACAGCCCGGCCACGCTGATCAAACTGGGCTCGCTTCATGAACCCGGCCCACTGCTGGCGGCGCTGTGCTTCCTGTCGATTGCCATCCTCAGCTACAAGCGGGTGTTCGGCGCGATCCTGATCAGCATCATCGGCGTCACCCTGGCCGGCTGGGGCCTGGGCCTGGTGAAATTTGGCGGGGTGATGTCGATGCCGCCAAGCCTGGCGCCCACCTGGATGGCCATGGATGTGGCCGGCGTGTTCAACGTCAGCATGATCAGCGTGGTGCTGGCGTTCCTCTTCGTGCACATGTTCGACACCGCCGGCACCCTGATGGGCGTGGCGCAACGTGCCAACCTGGTGGCAGCGGATGGCCGCATCGAAAATCTGTCGCGGGCGTTGAAGGCCGACAGTGCATCGAGCGTGTTCGGTGCCGTGGTCGGCGTACCGCCAGTGACCAGCTATGTGGAAAGTGCTGCGGGGGTTGCGGCGGGTGGGCGTACGGGCCTGACTGCCGTCGTGGTCGGCCTGCTGTTCGTCGCCGCGATGTTCTTCGCGCCGCTGGCGGGGATGATTCCTGCCTATGCCACTGCCGGTGCGCTGATCTATGTAGCGATGCTGATGATGGGCAGCATGGCGCACATCCATTGGGACGAAGCCACCGACAGCATTCCGGCGATCGTCACGGTGATCATGATGCCGCTGACCTTCTCGGTCGCGGACGGTATTGCCCTGGGGTTCATCACCTATGTGGCGCTGAAGGCGGGGACTGGCAAGTACAAGGAAATCTCGGCCAGCCTGTGGGTGCTGTGTGCGATTTTCGTTGCCAAGTTCGTGTTCCTCTGACACCCACTTGCACTGACAAAGGGCGCCTCGGCGCCCTTTTTTGGTGCCTAAACTGGCCTCTTCGCGGGCAAGCCCGCAGGTGTGCTCCACTGCCCGGCTGATCGACGCGATCTCTGTGGGAGCGGGCTTGCCCGCGAAGAGGCCAGTTGAGGCAACACAAAAACCCCAGACGAAAAAAAGCCCGCCAGTGTGAGAGCGGGCCAAAGGACCTACGAAGATTCTTCTAGCGACCAACTAGCTTCCGCGATAGGTCGAATAGCTGTACGGCGAGATCAGCAGCGGCACGTGGTAATGCTCCTGTTTCTCGTCGATGCCAAAGCGCAGCACCACAACATCCAAAAACGCCTGGGCCGGCAGTTGCACACCGCGAGCGCGGTAGTAATCGCCAGCACTGAACTGCAACTGGTAAACGCCCGTGCGGTAATCGTCACCCTGCAGCAACGGCGCATCAACACGGCCATCGCTGTTGGTCAGGGCGGTGTTCACCAGCTCCAGCTGTTGGCCTTCGACACGGTACAACTCGACCTTGATCGAGCTGCCCGGGCAGCCATGCGCGGCATCCAGTACGTGTGTGGTCAAACGTCCCATTGCTTGTCGCCTCTTGTTCAATCTGTGGGCAAAAAATACACGGCCATCATCACGCCAACCGGCCTGCGATGTGCGGGAATGACGTTATTAAGACATTCCATCGACAAATTGTACACAATTTTTTGAACCCGTCCGTCGCGGCCCAGGCAAACCCGCCAACAGTCGCAAATACAGACACCGTGCCGAGGCCAACGTCATTAGCTGACCAATCAGGCAGGTTTATTGCAAGGGATTCTCAGGCGACAAAAGGGAAGAAATGCGGAAAAACAGGCTTACAAAAGATTTCAGAAGTTGTATACAATCAGCCCATCCGGTGGTGCGACATACCGACGCGGCCCGCCCACCCCGCACTAACACACAAGAAGGAAGACTGCAGTGAGCGCTGACTATCCTCGCGACCTGATCGGTTACGGCAACAACCCACCTCACCCGCAATGGCCGGGCAACGCCCGCATTGCCCTGTCTTTCGTCCTCAATTACGAAGAAGGTGGCGAGCGCAACATCCTGCACGGTGACAAAGAGTCCGAAGCCTTCCTGTCCGAGATGGTCGCCGCCCAGCCGTTGCAGGGCCAACGCAACATGAGCATGGAGTCGCTGTACGAGTACGGCAGCCGTGCCGGCGTGTGGCGCCTGCTCAAGCTGTTCAAGGACAGCGGCGTACCGCTGACCGTGTTCGCCGTGGCCATGGCCGCCCAGCGCCACCCGGATGTGATCCGCGCCATGGTCGAAGCCGGCCATGAGATCTGCAGCCACGGCTACCGCTGGATCGACTACCAGAACATGGACGAGGCCCAAGAGCGCGAGCACATGCTCGAAGCCATCCGCATCCTCACCGAACTGACCGGCGAACGCCCTGTGGGCTGGTACACCGGCCGCACCGGCCCGAACACCCGCCGCCTGGTGATGGAGGAAGGTGGTTTCCTCTATGACAGCGATACCTACGACGACGACCTGCCCTACTGGGAGCCGAACAACCCCACCGGCAAGCCGCACCTGGTGATCCCCTACACCCTGGACACCAACGACATGCGCTTCACCCAGGTACAAGGCTTCAACTGCGGCGAGCAGTTCTTCCAGTACCTCAAGGACGCCTTCGATGTGCTGTACGCCGAAGGCGCCGAAGCGCCGAAGATGCTCTCCATCGGCCTGCACTGCCGGCTGGTCGGCCGCCCGGCGCGCCTGGCCGCGCTCAAGCGCTTCGTCGACTACGCCAAGAGCCATGACCAGGTCTGGTTCGCCCGTCGCGCGGACATCGCCCGCCACTGGCACACCACCCACCCGTACAAGAAAGAGAACGCCTGATGACCGCTTTCAAGACCCTCACGCCATCGACCCTGGGCCGCGACGCCTTCGTCGCCGCCTTCGCCGACATCTACGAGCACTCGCCGTGGGTCGCTGAAAAAGCCTATGGCCTGGGCAACCTGAGCGAGCTGGACGAGATCGAAGTGCTGCACCAGCGCATGAGCGACATCCTGCTCAGCGCCAACCACGCCGACCAGCTGGCGCTGATCAAAGCTCACCCGGACCTGGCCGGCAAAGCCGCCATCCAGGGCGAGTTGACCGAATCGAGCACCAACGAGCAGGCCGGCGCCGGTATCCACCAGTGCACCGCCGAAGAGTTCGCCCGTTTCACCGAACTCAACGACGCCTACAAGGCCAAGTTCCAGTTCCCCTTCATCATGGCCGTGAAGGGTAGCAACCGGCACCAGATCCTCGCCGCTTTCGAGAAACGCATTCACAACGACGCGGATGCCGAATTCAAGGAAGCCCTGGCGCAGATCAACCTGATCGCCTTGTTCCGTCTGCTGCAGCTGTAAGCAACAGCCGAACCTCATTCAGAAAACGAACAATAGAAGAGATAACCGCATGCGCACCCTGATGATCGAGCCCCTGACCAAAGAAGCCTTCGCCCCCTTCGGTGACGTGATCGAAACCGATGGCAGCGACCACTTCATGATCAACAACGGCTCGACCATGCGCTTTCACAAGCTCGCCACGGTCGAAACCGCCGAGCCTGAAGACAAAGCGATCATCAGCATCTTCCGCGCCGACGCGCTGGACATGCCGCTGACCGTACGCATGCTGGAACGCCATCCGCTGGGCAGCCAGGCTTTCATCCCGCTGCTCGGCAACCCCTTTCTGATCGTGGTCGCGCCCGTTGGCGATGCACCTGTATCAGGCTTGGTCCGCGCCTTCCGCAGTAACGGCAGGCAGGGCATCAATTACCATCGCGGCGTTTGGCACCACCCGGTGCTTACGATCGAAAAGCGGGATGATTTCCTGGTGGTTGATCGCAGTGGTTCTGGCAACAACTGCGATGAGCATTACTTCACCGAGGAACAGATGCTGATCCTCAATCCCCACCAATAAGAAAAGGTCGATCATCGTAAGGTGATCGGCAGAGGTACATACTGTGGAAGCACACCTTCACGAATGGCTGAACCTGAGCATTCGCTGGGTTCACATGATCACCGGTGTCGCCTGGATCGGTGCATCGTTCTACTTCGTCTGGCTGGAAAACAACCTGAACCGGAGCAATCCGCGTGACGGGCTGTCGGGTGACCTTTGGGCCATCCACGGCGGTGGTATCTACCACCTTGAAAAGTACAAGCTGGCACCCCCGAAAATGCCCGAGAACCTGCACTGGTTCAAATGGGAAGCCTACTTCACCTGGATGTCCGGTATCGCCTTGCTGTGCGTGGTGTTCTACTGGAACCCGACCCTGTACCTGCTGGCCCCTGGCAGCACCCTGAGCGGTGCCGAGGGCGTGGCCATTGGTATCGGTTCGCTGGTGGCCGGCTGGTTCATCTACGACCTGCTCTGCGATTCGCCGCTGGGCAAGCGCCCGGCACTGCTGGGTGGCGTGCTGTTCGTGCTGATCATCGCTGCGTGCTGGGGCTTCAGCCTGGTATTCAGCGGCCGTGGCGCATACCTGCACACCGGCGCGATCATCGGCACCATCATGGTCGGCAACGTGTTCCGCATCATCATGCCGGCCCAGCGCCAGCTGGTGGCAGCGATCGAGAACAACACCACGCCTGACCCACGCCTGCCGGCCAAAGGCCTGCTGCGTTCGCGTCACAACAACTACTTCACCCTGCCGGTGCTGTTCATCATGATCAGCAACCACTTCCCGAGCACCTACGGTAGCCAGTACAACTGGCTGATCCTGGCGGGCATTGCAGTGGCGGCGGTATTGATCCGTCACTACTTCAACACCCGTCACGACAGCAGCAAGTACGCCTGGACCCTGCCCGTCGGCGCCCTGGCGATGATCTGCCTGGCCTATGTCACCGGCCCCAAGCCGATGGCCGTCAGCCCTGAGCAAGCAGCCGCGAAGATCGAGTACCAACCGCTGCCCGCCACCGCCGTCGGCGGCAAGACGGCTGCCGAGCTGCGCGCCGAGGAGGCCAGCAAGCCCGCCGAAGCCCCTGCGGCACCGGCGCCAGCCACTGCCCAGGCAAGCGGCGACAGCTTCGACAAGATCCACAATGTCATCCAGGAACGCTGCACCGTGTGCCACTCGTCCAAGCCGACCAGCCCACTGTTCAGCGCCGCCCCTGCCGGCGTGATGTTCGACACCCCGCAGCAGATCCAGGCCCAAGCCGCGCGCATCCAGGCGCAAGCGGTCGCCAGCCAGATCATGCCGCTGGGCAACATCACCCAGATGACCACCGAAGAGCGCAAGCTCGTCGGTGACTGGATCGCCAAAGGCGCCCCGGTCAACTGACCCATCGGGCACGCCCCGCTCCCGGTGGGAGCGGGTTTACCCGCGAAGAGGCCGGCCTGTCCGGCCTCTGTTTCAAGGCAATACGCAACTAGCAAGCATCGAGCGCCCAGGCCTGCAGCCTGGCGCTTGGATCCGAGAATAAAAACAAAACTCGAGGTGCTGCATGTCCGAGTCACGCAAGGCGTACATTCCCGTTGCGCCGCCGCGTCAGCCTCTGCCCCTGTTCCAACTGATCCTGGTAGGCCTGCAACATGTGCTGTTGATGTACGGAGGCGCGATTGCCGTGCCTTTGATCATTGGCCAAGCCGCCGGATTGTCCCGTGAAGAAGTCGCCTTCCTGATCAACGCCGACCTGCTGGTCGCAGGCGTCGCCACCATCATCCAGTCGTTCGGTATCGGCCCGGTGGGCATCCGCATGCCGGTGATGATGGGCGCCAGCTTTGCTGCCGTCGGCAGCATGGTGGCCATGGCTGGCATGCCCGGCGTCGGCCTGCAGGGGATCTTCGGCGCGACCATCGCCGCCGGGTTCTTCGGCATGCTGATCGCGCCGTTCATGTCCAAGGTCGTACGCTTCTTCCCGCCCCTGGTTACCGGTACCGTGATCACCTCTATCGGCCTGTCGCTGTTCCCGGTCGCGGTCAACTGGGCCGGTGGCGGCCATGAGGCAGAAGCCTTCGGCTCGCCCATCTACCTGATGGTCGCAGGCCTGGTACTGGCTGTGATCCTGCTCATCAACCGCTTCATGCGCGGCTTTTGGGTCAACGTTTCGGTGTTGGTGGGCATGGGCCTGGGTTACATCCTCGCCGGCTCCATCGGCATGGTCGACCTGACCGGCCTGAAAGACGCACCGTGGCTGCAAGTGGTCACCCCACTGCACTTCGGCATGCCGACCTTCAGCCTGGCACCGATCCTGTCGATGTGCCTGGTGGTGGTGATCATCTTCGTCGAGTCCACGGGCATGTTCCTCGCCCTGGGCAAGGTGACCGATCGTGAAGTCACGCCTGGCATGCTGCGTCGCGGCCTGCTGTGCGATGCCGGCGCGTCGTTTGTCGCGGGCTTCTTCAACACCTTCACGCACTCCTCGTTCGCCCAGAACATCGGCCTGGTGCAGATGACCGGGGTACGCTGCCGCTACGTCACCGTGGTGGCCGGCGCCCTGTTGATTCTGCTCAGCCTGCTGCCCAAGGCGGCCTTCCTGATTGCTTCGATCCCGCCTGCGGTACTGGGCGGCGCGTCCATCGCCATGTTCGGCATGGTCACCGCCACCGGGATCAAAATCCTTCAGGAAGCAGACATCGGCGACCGTCGCAACCAGCTGCTGGTTGCGGTGAGTGTCGGTTTCGGGCTGATCCCCGTGGTACGCCCGGAGTTCTTCGCACAGATGCCGCAGTGGATGGAACCGATCACCCACAGTGGCATCGCCATGGCCACGGTCAGCGCCCTGGTGTTGAACGTGCTGTTCAACATCCTCGGGGGTGCCGACCGCGCGGCGCATAACGACGCCTGTCACCAGCATTGAGCCAGACGGGGCGGCGCAATGGCCGCCCCTGACTCACACCCGCAGTAACCGCTACACCGTCGGCCCGCCGGAATGGGCCGCTCGGGGCGCCCCTGCGCGCTAAAAAAACCGCCAACAAAAACAATAAGTCCGGGAATCACGACATGAAGCGCATCACCACGTCCCTGTTATTGGGCAGCAGCCTGCTGGCCACCCTCCCCTCGCATGCAGGCGAATGGCTGCAATGGCACGGCGAAAGCCTGAGCTACCTGTACGGCAAGGACTTCAAGGTCAACCCTGATATTCAGCAGACCATCACGTTCGAGCACGCCAACAAATGGAAGTACGGCGACACCTTCATGTTCGTCGACAAGATTTTCTACAACGGCAAGGCCGACCGCAGCAAAGGCGTGACCACCTACTACGGTGAGTTCAGCCCACGCCTGTCGCTTGGCAAGATGACCGGCCATAAATTCGAATTCGGCCCGATCAAAGACGTGCTCATCGCCATGACCTACGAGCGTGGCGAAGGCGACAACGAGGCTTACCTGATCGGCCCCGGCTTCGACCTGGCCGTCCCCGGCTTCAACTACTTCACCTTGAACTTCTACGTGCGCAACACCGAGGGCAGCCGCCCCGGCGACAACGTCTGGCAGATCACCCCGGCCTGGTCGTACACCATTCCCGTGGGCAGGTCCGACATCCTCATCGACGGCTACATGGACTGGGTCGTGGACAACGACCAGACCCGCCGTGGCACCTACCACGCCAACTTGCAGTTCAACCCGCAGGTCAAGTACGACCTGGGCAAGGCGCTGAACCTGGGTGCCAAGCAGCTGTACGTGGGCTTTGAATACAGCTACTGGAAGGACAAATACGGCATCGACAGCCGTGGCAATGTGGACAGCAACCAGAGCGTTGCAAGCGCCCTGATCAAAGTCCATTTCTAATAACCTGACCAAACGCACAAGTTTGATTCACACCGCTCCAGGACGGAGCACTTGAGGACCGGCGCGCAAGCCAGTAATCTGCGCGCCCCCTCGATCAGGGCAGAACGGATTCTGCCTGCGTTTACTGACCGCTCAGTCAATGAATACGGGCGGTTGGCCAACGTGTTGCCAGCCTGAAAGACCCTTTTCATCCGTTCAGAACGAAGTCGAGCAGGAAGGTTGTGCCAGCCCGGAAAAGTTGGCTCAGCTCTTGCCAAACAGCTGTGGCCTATCGAAAAAAGCTGACTCAAAAGACAAAAACAGCGCCAACACCGAGCGCTGACAACAGATCAATCAAGGGAGCGACACTCGCAATGCGTACCATCAACAGCCTGATCCTCGCCGGCGGCCTGCTGGCCTGCGGCACCACCTTCGGCGGCGACCTGCTGCAGTGGCAGAACAACAGCCTCACCTACCTGTGGGGCAAGAACTTCAAGGTCAACCCCGAGATCCAGCAAACCGTGACCTTCGAGCACGCCGATGGCTGGAAGTACGGCGACAACTTCATTTTCGTCGACAAGATCTTCTACCAAGGCAAGAAAGACGCGGGTAACGGCCCCAACACCTACTACGGTGAAATCAGCCCACGCCTGTCGTTTGGCAAGATCTTCGACCAGAAGCTGGCGTTCGGCCCGGTCAAGGACGTGCTGCTGGCGATGACCTACGAGTTCGGCGAGGGTGATACCGAGTCCTACCTGATCGGCCCGGGCTTCGACCTGGACATCCCAGGCTTCGACTACTTCCAGCTGAACTTCTACCAGCGCACCACCGACGGCAGCCGCGCGGGCGACAACGTCTGGCAGATTACCCCGGTCTGGTCTTACACCATTCCAGTGGGCTCGTCCGACATCCTCATCGACGGCTTCATGGACTGGGTCGTGGACAACGACGAGAACCGTCGCGGCACCTACCAAGCCAACCTGCACTTCAACCCACAGGTCAAATATGACCTTGGCAAAGCATTGCACCTGGGTGAGAAGCAGCTGTATGTAGGTTTTGAGTACGATTACTGGAAGAACAAGTACGGCATCAAAGATTCAGATGCCTTTACCACTGACCAAAACACGGCGAGCTTCTTGGTAAAAGTACACTTCTAAGCCGCTGAAACGTGACAGCGTTGCTAACCGGTGACGCTGTCACGCACTAAGTTGTAAGAAACTTCTTACAAGCTTTTAGGAGAAAACCTACCTAACAAATAACTTGCCTTGTAGGTCAGAATAACCCCAGCCGGCAGAACAATGCCAACTATCACCAATGCCATCTCCACCTGATGGTGCTCAAGCATCTGCATGATATCCACCACTAGCATCACCACACTGATGGTCAGCGCCACGCCGAACATCGCGCAGCCCTTGTAGAGCGCCTGCATGTCTATCCCCCGCAGCAAGAAGGCAAAGCCCAGGCTCACCCAGGCAATCGCCGTGATCAGATACAACGCCAAGTGATAGGCGTCGTAGGTCAATACATTGCCAAACATGTGCACACCTCCCCATCAAGTCTGTAAGCGACAGTGCCTAACTATAATTCTGACTTTCTCTGTGCGCACCGCAAAATTTTGACATTTTTTTTGCAATCGCTGATCTAGTCTTCCGCTCTCTGCACAACTAAAAAAGACAACAGGGCTATTTGATGCGCACTACCCTCGCCGCCCCTTGGCGCTACTTGGTACTACTTTGCTCACTCTGGTTCGGCATTTTCCTACTAACGCGGTTGGTATTGCTGGTAACCCACCTGGATGAAGTCAGCGGTAATTACTTCTCATTGTTTTTTGATGGGGCAACCTACGACCTGAGTTTTCTTGTCTATGCTGCCCTGCCGATGGGCCTGTACCTGGCGCTTTGCCCGACCTCGCTGTGGCGTACGCGCGCCCATCGCGGGCTGCTGACCGGGCTGCTGGTGGTCAGCCTGTTCGTGATGCTGTTCGTCGCAGTGTCGGAATGGCTGTTCTGGGACGAATTCGGTGTGCGCTTCAACTTCATCGCCGTCGACTACCTGGTCTACTCCAAGGAAGTACTGGACAACATCCGCGAATCCTACCCCTTGCCCACGCTGCTCAGCGCTATCGCGTTGGTCGCAGTGGTACTGGCAGTGCTGCTGCGCAAACCGCTGGCCCAGGCCCTAACCGCCCCCGCCGCGAGCGTGCGTCAACGCGTATTGGGCATTGCCCTGCTGGCGGCGCTGGCTGGCCTGAATGGGGTGGTAATCGATCAGCAGTTTCCGCGCGGCCAAGGCGGCAACGCCTACCAGCGCGAGCTTGCCAGCAATGGCCCGTATCAGTTCTTCGCCGCCTTCCGTAACAATGAACTGGACTACACGCAGTTCTATGCCAGCCTCGACGCAGCTGACGTCGGCGCGCACATGCATCAGGAACTGGCCGAACCCGACGTCCGCTTCCAGGGCCAGGAGCCACAGGACATTCGCCGCCACATCAGCGCCCACGGCCCACAGCGCACCCCGAACATCATCCTGGTGACCCTCGAAAGCTTCAGCGCCAAATACATGGGCAGCAACGGCGACGCACGCAACCTCACGCCCAACCTCGACGCCTTGCGCCGCGAGAGCCTGTACTTCAACAATTTCTACGCCACCGGCACCCGCACCGACCGCGGCCTGGAAGCCATCACCCTGTCGATTCCGCCAACCCCGGGGCGCTCGATCGTCAAGCGCATCGGTCGCGAAAGCGGCTATGCCAGCCTCGGCCAGCAGTTGACGGCCAGGGGCTACGATGCCGTGTTCGTCTACGGTGGGCGCGGCTACTTCGACAACATGAACGCGTTCTTCAGTGGCAATGGCTATCGCATCGTCGACCAGAGCAGCATCGATGAAAGCGAAATCAGCTTCAAGAACGCCTGGGGCATGGCTGATGAAGACCTGTATCGGCAAACCCTGAAGCTGGCCGACGCTGACCATGCCAAGCAGCAGCCGTTCTTCCTGCAACTGATGACCACGTCCAACCATCGCCCCTACACCTACCCGGAAGGCCGCATCGACATTCCATCCGGTGATGGCCGTGAAGGTGCGGTGAAGTACACCGACCATGCCATCGCGCAGTTCCTGCAGGCGGCCAAGCACAAGCCGTGGTTCGACAACACGCTGTTCATCTTCGTCGCCGACCACACCGCTGGCAGCGCTGGCGTCGAAGACCTGCCGGTGAGCAATTACCAGATCCCGTTGTGGATCTATGCACCCAAGCTCATCGCGCCCCGAGAGGACGCCAAGCTGGCCAGCCAGATCGACCTGGCGCCGACCGTGCTCGGCCTGCTCAACCTTGACTACACCTCGACCTTTTTCGGCCGCGACTTGCTCAAGGAAGATGCACTGCCACCTCGCGTACTGATCGGCAACTACCAGCACCTGGGCCTGTTCGACGGCAAAAACCTGGCCATCCTCAGCCCACGCGGTGGCATGCGCGTGCATGAAGACGCCTTGGGCAACAGCCATGAAACCACCGTGGGCAACGACAACCCGTTGGTACGCCGGGCCATTGCCTACTACCAGAGCGCCGCCTACGGCTTCAGCAAGGGCCTGCTGGCCTGGAAGCCGGAAGAAAGCGGTGTGGTCGTCAGCCCCTGACGGCGCGCCACACCTTCGTTACACCGCTGACCACCGCCAGCACCACGGCCCCGGCCACGACACCGGCCACGCCGTTGAGCAAGGCCACGGTCAGCCCACCACCGCGCCCCGCGCTGAAGGCCTCGATGGCATGATGCAGGGGCGCGATGCCATGCACCAAAATCCCGCCGCCGACCAAGAACATCGCCGCCGTCCCGATCACCGACAGGCTCTTCATCATGTAGGGCGCGGCGCGCAGGATGCCGTTGCCGACCGCCTGGGATAGTTTGGATGCTTTCTGGGTCATCCACAGGCCCAGGTCATCGAGCTTGACGATCCCGCCCACCAGCCCGTAAACGCCAACCGTCATGACGACGGCGATGCCCGACAGCACGATGATCTGCTGGGGCAGCGGCGAATCCGCCACGATCCCCAAGGTGATGGCAATGATCTCGGCCGACAGGATGAAGTCGGTGCGCACCGCGCCCTTGATCTTGGCCTTCTCGTAGGCGACCAGGTCGACAGTGGCGTCGGCCACGGCCTCCTTGCGGGCCTCATGCTGCGCGCTGTCCTCTTCCTTGCTGTGCAAGAACTTGTGCGCCAGCTTCTCGAACCCCTCGTAGCACAGGTATGCGCCACCGACCATCAGCAACGGCGTCACCGCCCACGGGATGAAGGCGCTGATCAGCAACGCTGCCGGCACCAGGATCGCCTTGTTGACGAACGAGCCCTTGGCCACCGCCCAGACCACAGGGATCTCGCGCTCGGCGCGCACGCCGGTCACCTGCTGGGCATTGAGCGCCAAATCGTCCCCCAGCACGCCGGCCGTCTTTTTCGCCGCGACCTTGGTCATCAACGATACGTCGTCGAGTACCGTGGCGATGTCGTCGATCAGTACCAGTAGACTGCTTCCTGCCATGTGCCTGTTTCCCGTGAAATGAATGTGCCGGAGTCTAGCCGAAAGTCGCTGCCTTGAGCGCCCTTCAGCCGCGGTGCTAACATGCCCGATCCCTCTTAGAGGTGGCCAGACACGAGGAAGATCCCTGACAATGAGCACCATTCGCGAGCGCAACAAGGAACTGATCCTGCGCGCGGCCAGCGAGGAATTCGCCGACAAGGGCTTCGCCGCCACCAAGACCAGCGATATCGCGGCCAAGGCCGGCCTGCCCAAGCCGAACGTGTATTACTACTTCAAATCCAAGGACAACCTCTACCGCGAGGTCTTGGAGAGCATCATCGCGCCGATCATGCAGGCCTCGACGCCGTTCAATGCTGACGGTGACCCTAAAGAAGTGCTGAGTGCCTACATTCGCTCGAAAATCCGCATTTCCCGCGATTTGCCGCATGCCTCCAAAGTGTTTGCCAGCGAGATCATGCACGGTGCGCCGCATTTGTCGCCCAACCAGGTCGAGCAGCTCAACGAGCAGGCACGGCACAATATCGAGTGCATCCAGGGCTGGATCGAGCGCGGGCAGATCGCCAATGTGGATGCGCATCACCTGATGTTCAGCATCTGGGCGGCGACCCAGACCTATGCCGATTTCGATTGGCAGATTTCGGCGGTGACGGGCAAGGCCAAGCTGGCCGAGAGTGATTATGACGCGGCGGCCGAGACCATCATTCGGCTGGTGCTCAAGGGCTGTGAGCCTGAGGCGGCCTGATAGGGCCAGTGGGGCTGCCTTGCAGCCCATCGCGACACAAGGCCGCTCCTACAGGGGTTACGCGGTCCCTTGTAGGAGCGGCCTTGCGTCGCGATTGGGCCGCAAAGCGGCCCCAGCAATCTAAAGCCTTATGCAGCCACCCCCGCATCCGCCTTCAACCCAACTTCCTCGATCGCACTGATTGCGCATTGCTCGTCGATATCCGACGTATCCCCGCTGATCCCCACCGCACCCAGTACCTTGCCGTCCTGATCACGAATCAGCACACCCCCCGGTGCCGGCACCACCGGCCGCTCCCCCAGCCCATTCAACGCGGCAAAAAACGCCGGCCGCTGCTGCGCATCCAGCGCCAACAAGCGTGAGCCCTTGCCCAGGGCAATCGCCCCCCAGGCCTTACCGGTAGCTACTTCCGGCCGAATCAGGCTAGCGCCATCCTCGCGCTGCAGCGCCAGCAAGTGCCCGCCCGCATCCAGCACCGCCACAGTCAACGGCGCAGCGTTGATCTGGCGGCCTGCCGCCAGCGCAGCATTGACCAGGCTTACCGCGACTTTCAGGTTCAGAACGTTCATGAAAAGGTCCTCTTCTTGTTGTGAGAAGCCCTAAGGGCAGTTGAAAACCAATAGCGCAAATAGAACACAACAGAAGATATTTTTGTATACAATATTTTAAAACGATCGTACTCGATCCGACAGAACGCCGTTTTCATGGGCGTTCCGACGAAAGCCATTCTCCCCGATGAAAATCCATTGACCTAAGCGGGCAGGCGTGAATACACTCTGCCGCACAGCAAGTTGTATACAATTACAAAATCGATGAGGCACAACCCATGAGCAAAATGAGAGCAATCGATGCAGCCGTTCTGGTCATGCGCCGTGAAGGTGTAGATACCGCGTTCGGCATCCCAGGGGCTGCCATCAACCCGCTGTACTCGGCCCTGAAAAAAGTCGGTGGCATCGATCACGTCCTCGCTCGTCACGTCGAAGGTGCCTCGCACATGGCCGAGGGCTACACCCGTGCCAACCCAGGCAACATCGGCGTGTGCATCGGCACTTCCGGCCCTGCCGGCACCGACATGGTCACCGGCCTGTACAGTGCGTCGGCCGACTCCATCCCAATTCTCTGCATCACTGGCCAGGCCCCGCGTGCACGTCTGCACAAAGAAGACTTCCAGGCCGTCGACATCACCAGCATCGTCAAGCCGGTGACCAAGTGGGCGACCACCGTGCTGGAGCCAGGCCAAGTGCCTTACGCGTTCCAGAAGGCCTTCTATGAAATGCGCACCGGCCGCCCAGGCCCTGTGCTGATCGACCTGCCGTTCGACGTGCAGATGGCCGAAATCGAATTCGACATCGACGCCTACGAGCCGCTGGCCGTCAACAAGCCATCCGCCACCCGTGTACAGGCCGAAAAAGCCCTGGCAATGCTCAATGACGCCGAGCGCCCACTGCTGGTGGCAGGCGGCGGCATCATCAACGCCGACGCCAGCGACAAGCTGGTCGAGTTCGCTGAGCTGACCGGTGTACCGGTCATCCCGACCCTGATGGGCTGGGGCACCATCCCGGACGACCACGCCCTGATGGTCGGTATGGTCGGCCTGCAGACGTCGCACCGCTACGGCAACGCCACCCTGCTCAAATCCGACCTGGTGTTCGGCATCGGCAACCGTTGGGCCAACCGCCACACCGGCTCCGTCGACGTCTACACCGAAGGCCGCAAGTTCGTGCACGTGGACATCGAACCGACCCAGATCGGCCGCGTATTCACCCCAGACCTGGGTATCGTGTCGGACGCTGGTAAGGCACTGGACGTGTTCCTGGAAGTGGCCCGCGAATGGAAAGCCGCTGGCAAGCTCAAGTGCCGCAAGGCCTGGCTGGAAGACTGCCAAGAACGCAAAGCCACCCTGCAGCGCAAGACCCACTTCGACAACGTGCCGGTCAAGCCGCAGCGCGTGTACGAAGAGATGAACCAGGTGTTCGGCAAGGACACCACCTACGTCAGCACCATCGGCCTGTCGCAGATCGCCGGCGCGCAGTTCCTGCACGTGTACAAGCCACGTCACTGGATCAACTGCGGCCAGGCTGGCCCGCTGGGCTGGACCATCCCTGCCGCACTGGGTGTGGTCAAGGCCGACCCATCGCGCAAAGTGGTTGCCCTGTCGGGTGACTATGACTTCCAGTTCATGATCGAAGAGCTGGCAGTCGGCGCGCAGTTCAACCTGCCGTACGTCCACGTGTTGGTGAACAACGCCTACCTCGGCCTGATCCGCCAGGCGCAGCGTGGCTTCGACATGGATTACTGTGTACAACTGGCGTTCGAGAACATCAACTCCAGCGACGCCGCCAGCTACGGTGTCGATCACGTCGCCGTGGTCGAAGGCCTGGGCTGCAAGGCCATCCGCGTATTCGAGCCAGGCGAAATCGCCCCTGCCCTGCTCAAGGCGCAGAAGATGGCCGAAGAGTTCCGCGTGCCGGTGGTGGTTGAAGTGATTCTCGAGCGTGTGACCAACATTTCCATGGGCACCGAGATCAACGCGGTCAACGAGTTCGAAGACCTGGCCCTGGTCGGTAACGACGCGCCAACCGCCATCTCGATGCTGGACTGATCGCCTGACGCCCCCAGGCATGCCCTGGGGGCCTTCATCGCAAGGAGACAACTCATGCCTCGCTTCGCTGCCAACCTGTCCATGCTGTTCACCGAACAGGACTTCCTGGCCCGCTTCAAGGCCGCCGCCGATGCTGGTTTCAGCGGCGTCGAATACCTCTTCCCGTACGATTTCAGCGCGGCCGAAATCAAACAGCAGCTCGATGCGCACGGCCTGACCCAGGTGCTGTTCAACCTGCCGGCCGGCGACTGGGCCAAGGGCGAGCGTGGCATCACCTGCCACCCCGACCGCGTTGAAGAGTTCCGCGCCGGTGTCGACAAGGCCATCGAATACGCCAAGGTCCTGGGCAACACCCAGGTCAACGCCCTGGCCGGCATCCGCCCGCAAGGCCTGCAATGCGCCGACGTGCGCAAGACCTTCGTCGACAACCTGAAGTTTGCCGCCGAAAAACTGAAAGCCGCCGGGATCCGCCTGGTCATGGAAATGATCAACACCCGCGACATCCCAGGCTTCTACCTGAATACCACGAAGCAAGCCCTGGAAATCCAGGCCGAAGTCGGCAGCGACAACCTGTTCCTGCAGTACGACATCTACCACATGCAGATCATGGAAGGTGACCTGGCTCGCACCATGGAAGCCAACCTGAAACTGATCAACCACATCCAGCTGGCCGACAACCCAGGCCGCAACGAGCCAGGCACCGGCGAGATCAACTACCGCTTCCTGTTCGAGCACCTGGACCGCATCGGCTACCAGGGTTGGGTGGGCGCAGAGTACAAGCCGCTGACCACCACTGAAGCGGGCCTGGGCTGGCTGAAGACCCATGTGGGAGCGGGCTTGTCCCGCGAAAGCGCCCGCAAAGACACCTCCATTGCCTGACCGACCGCATTCGCGGGGCAAGCCCGCTCCCACAGGGTTTTGTGGCAGCCCCGCGATTAGGTATCAACAACTATAAAGAGGCACATTTATCATGGCTAAAATCGGCTTTATCGGCACCGGCATCATGGGCAAGCCCATGGCTCAGAACCTGCAAAAAGCAGGTCACAGCCTGTTCGTTTCCACCCACCACGACGCCGCCCCGGCCGACCTGATCGCCGCTGGCGCGGTGGCCCTGGCCAACCCGAAAGAAGTGGCCCAGGAAGCTGAATTCATCATCGTCATGGTCCCCGACACCCCGCAGGTGGAAGCCGTCCTGTTCGGTGAAAACGGCGTGGCCGAAGGTGTCGGCCCGAACAAGGTCGTGATCGACATGAGCTCGATCTCGCCAACCGCTACCAAAGCCTTCGCCGAGAAGATCAAAGCCACCGGCGCCGCCTACCTGGACGCCCCGGTGTCCGGCGGTGAAGTCGGCGCCAAGGCCGCGACCCTGAGCATCATGGTCGGTGGCTGCCCGAAAGCCTTCGAGCGCGCCCTGCCGCTGTTCGAAGCCATGGGCAAGAACATCACCCGCGTGGGTGGCAACGGCGACGGCCAGACCGCCAAAGTGGCCAACCAGATCATCGTCGCCTTGAACATCCAGGCCGTCAGCGAAGCGCTGCTGTTCGCCGCCAAGAACGGCGCCGACCCGGCCAAGGTGCGTGAAGCACTGATGGGCGGCTTCGCTTCGTCGAAAATCCTCGAAGTGCACGCCGAGCGCATGATCAAAGGCACTTTCGACCCAGGCTTCCGCATCAACCTGCACCAGAAGGACCTGAACCTGGCCCTGCAAGGCGCCAAGGAGCTGGGCATCAACCTGCCCAACACCTCCAACGCCCAGCAAGTGTTCAACACCTGCCAGGCCCTGGGTGGCGGCAACTGGGACCACTCGGCGCTGATCAAAGGCCTGGAGCACATGGCCAACTTCTCGATCCGCGACGACAAGTAAGCTGAATTTGGGGGCTGCTTTGCAGCCCTTTCGCGACGCAAGGCCGCTCCTACAGGGATCGCGGTCTCATGTAGGAGCGGCCTTGTGTCGCGAAAGGGGCGCAAAGCGCCCCCAGGGTCTCTGACCCAACACCGAGCAACACCCGCCCCTGGTTCGGCCTGCACGGAGGCAGTTCCAGGGGCGTTTTCGATTCTGCAGAACAACAATAATTTGGGAGCCTGCCATGTCGGTCGATCCGCAAAAAATTCTTCGCGAGCTGTTCGACACAGCCATCGCCGCCGCCCACCCGCGCCAAGTCCTCGAACCCTACCTGCCCGCCGACCGTAGCGGCCGGGTCATCGTCATCGGCGCCGGCAAGGCCGCAGCCGCCATGGCTGAAGTGGTCGAGAAAAGCTGGCAGGGCGAAGTGTCCGGCCTCGTCGTCACCCGTTACGGCCACGGCGCCAACTGCCAGAAAATCGAGGTGGTCGAAGCCGCTCACCCGGTCCCCGATGCCGCCGGCCTGGCCGTGGCCAAGCGCGTGCTGGAGCTGGTCAGCAACCTGAACGAAGACGACCGTGTCATCTTCCTGCTCTCTGGCGGTGGTTCAGCCTTGCTGGCACTGCCCGCCGAAGGCCTGACCCTGGCCGACAAGCAACACATCAACAAGGCGCTGCTCAAGTCCGGCGCCACCATCGGCGAGATGAACTGCGTGCGCAAGCACCTCTCGGCGATCAAGGGTGGCCGCCTGGCCAAGGCCTGCTGGCCAGCCACGGTCTACACCTATGCCATTTCCGATGTACCGGGCGACCTGGCCACGGTCATCGCCTCTGGCCCCACCGTCGCCGACCCAAGCACCAGCGCCGACGCCCTGGCCATCCTCAAGCGTTACAACATCGAAGCGCCCAAGGCCGTCATCGACTGGCTCAACAACCCGGCCTCGGAAACCGTCAAGGCCGATGACCCGGCCCTGGCCCGCAGCCATTTCCAACTGATCGCCAAGCCCCAGCAATCGCTGGAAGCCGCCGCCGTCAAAGCGCGCCAGGCTGGCTTCAGCCCGCTGATTCTGGGCGACCTGGAAGGCGAGTCGCGTGAAGTGGCCAAGGTGCATGCTGGCATTGCCCGGCAGATCGTCCTGCACGGCCAGCCCCTCAAGGCACCGTGCGTGATCCTGTCGGGTGGCGAAACCACCGTCACCGTACGCGGCAACGGCCGCGGCGGGCGCAATGCCGAGTTCCTGCTCAGCCTCACCGAAAACCTCAAGGGCCTGCCGGGCGTGTACGCGCTGGCCGGTGATACCGACGGCATCGATGGCTCCGAAGAAAACGCCGGCGCCTTCATGACCCCGTGCAGCTATGCCCGCGCCGAAGCCTTGGGCCTGTCGGCCAGTGACGAGCTGGACAACAACAACGGCTACGGCTACTTCGCCGCGCTCGATGCGTTGATCGTCACCGAGCCGACACGCACCAACGTCAACGACTTCCGCGCCATTCTGATCCTCGAGACTCCGCAATCATGACGCCTGATAAAAAAGTCAAAATCCTCGCCACCCTCGGCCCTGCGATCAACGGCATCGACGACATCCGCCAACTGGTCGAAGCCGGGGTGAACATCTTCCGCCTCAACTTCAGCCACGGCGAGCACGCCGACCATGCCCTGCGCTACCAGTGGATCCGCGAAGTCGAGCAACAGCTGAACTACCCGCTGGGCATCCTCATGGACCTGCAAGGGCCAAAGCTGCGCGTGGGCCGTTTTGCTGAAGGCAAGGTGCAACTGCAACGTGGCCAGGCACTGCGCCTGGACTTGGACACGGCACCAGGCGATAGCCGCCGGGTCAACCTGCCGCACCCAGAGATCATCGCTGCGCTGGAACCCGGCATGGACCTGCTGCTTGATGACGGCAAGTTGCGCCTGCGCGTGACCGCCAAGCACAGTGACGCCATCGACACCGAAGTGCTGAACGGTGGCGAACTGTCCGACCGCAAGGGCGTCAACGTGCCGCAAGCGGTGCTCGACCTCTCCCCGCTCACCGAGAAGGACCGCCGCGACCTGGCCTTCGGCCTGGAGCTGGGTGTTGACTGGGTGGCCCTGTCGTTCGTGCAGCGCCCTGAAGACATTGTCGAGGCGCGCCAGCTGATTGGCGACCGTGCCTACCTGATGGCCAAGATCGAGAAACCCTCGGCGGTCGAACAGCTGCAGGCTATCGCCGAACTGGCAGACGCGATCATGGTGGCCCGCGGTGACCTGGGCGTGGAAGTACCCGCCGAAAGCGTGCCGCAGATCCAGAAGCGCATCATCGGCACCTGCCGCCAGCTGGGTAAACCGGTGGTGGTGGCCACGCAGATGCTCGAATCCATGCGCTTCTCGCCTGCGCCCACCCGCGCCGAGGTCACCGACGTGGCCAACGCTGTGGCCGAGGGTGCTGATGCGGTGATGCTGTCAGCCGAGACCGCGTCGGGCGACTACCCGTTGGAAGCCGTGCAGATGATGAGCAAGATCATCCGCCAAGTGGAAAACGGCCCCGACTACCAGGCCCAGCTTGACGTTGGCCGGCCGAAAGCCGAAGCCACCGTGTCGGACGCCATCAGCTGCGCGATCCGCCGTATCAGCGGCATTCTGCCGGTGGCGGTGCTGGTCAACTACAGCGAGTCTGGCGCCTCGACGCTGCGTGCCGCGCGCGAGCGACCACGGGCGCCGATCCTCAACCTGACGCCGAACCTGAACACAGCGCGCCGCCTGAGCGTGGCCTGGGGTGTGCATTCGGTGGTCAACGACCGCCTGCGTCAGGTTGACGAAATCTGCTCGACCGCCTTGGAAATTGCCCAGGCGCAAGGCATGGCCAGCCGCGGGGACACGCTGTTGATCACCGCCGGTGTGCCTTTCGGCAAGCCGGGTTCGACTAATACGCTGCGGATCGAGACCTTGGTCTGAAACCGCTGGGGGCGCTTTGCGCCCCTTTCGCGACACAAGGCCGCTCCTACAAAAATGCCGCTGTACTCATGTAGGAGCGGCCTAGTGTCGCGAATGGAGGGCAAAGCCCTCCCCTGGCACCGCGACAAAAACCCTGCGGAAAACCGAGGCCCAAAGAGGCCCACCGCTTTTCAATCAACCTCACTGACTGCCCATGTACACCAAAAATTTCGTCAACCCGTGCCCCGACTGGGCCACGGCGCTGCTCAACGGCTTCAGCCAGGTGCTGCTGCTGCGCAACCCCTTGTGCGGCCTGTGCTGCCTGCTGGCCATCCTGCTGACCGCCCCCAACCTGGTTGGCGGCGCCCTGCTCGGCGCCCTTGCAGGCTTGCTCACCGCCCAGCGCCGCGGCTACAACCGCGCCGACCGCCAGGCCGGGTTGTACTGTTACAACGGCGTGCTGATCGGCATCCTGATCAGTGCGGTACTGCCGTGGTCAGCGATCATGCCGCCGCTGATCCTCGCAGCCGGTGGGCTGTCGAGCATCATCACCCACCAGTGGCGCAAGCGCGGTGGCAAGTTGCTGATCGCCTATACCGCGCCGTTCGTGCTGTTGGGCTGGGGCACTTTGCTGATTGCTGAACCCTCTACGGCTGTCTTTGCCGAGCCAGACCCGCTGTACGCCCTGGCGCGCGGTGTCGGCCAGATCTTCCTGCTTGATAATCCATTCGCCGGACTGCTGATCATCGTCGGCATGTTCATCGCCAGCCCCTACGCGGCTATGTGGGCCGTGATCGGCTCTGCGATTGGGGGCGGCGTCGCACTGCTCATCAACCAGGCGCAGGTGGCCTGGATGGGGCTATACGGCTTCAACGCAGCGCTGGCGGCACTGGCGTTCAGCCGGCAAGGTGAAAAGCCGTGGGTGACACTTCTTGCCATCACTATAGCCTTGGCATTGCAGCCGCTGTTGAGCGTGCTACCCGTTGCTGGCTTGACCGCTCCCTTCGTCATCGCCTGCTGGTTGATGCATATCGGTATTCACCTGATGAATCAGCATCTAAATCGTCTCCGCGCACGCGCCCAACATCAGTAGCAACTGGTGAATAGGTATATTCATTGCCTTGTGTACTCCCCGTCCTTGGGTTGTCCAAGGTCACGCCGGAAAGAGGAGAATTTAAAGTGAATTCCTTGAAGTCCGTTGTGAGGGTTATCACCTTGCTCGAAACTCCTTTTTCCCAGGGTACATACAAGTTTTTCTTGTTAAGATAAGTACCTGGAGGCAGTTGATTCTGCTTGCGGCCCGTTGATGAGACCACCGCAGAATAGCCAGAAGACGCGATCGTAATTTGGAAGGAAGTCGCGTCCTCACCGTTGACACTAATGAGCGTGAAGCTCTCGCGCCCGCCTAGCTTTAGCAACTTCATAAGTGGCCTGATGTATTTCTTGCGTGCCCCATGCTGCTTCAGCAATTCTTTAATTCCAGTGCCTGCTCGGCCGCTGGCATCTTTCATATTCACTGGATCGCCATTACAGTACATGTACGGATTGATGCCACCTGCGGCGAACGGACTCAGTCCATCAGCGCTGTGAAAACGCATCAAACCAGGATTGTACATACGATAGCCATTTCCGAGCAGATAGTTTCGGATAGGCATAGGGCTCCAGTACCCACAAAACCCAAGGCCTGAATTCGAGTCGCTTAACCCTCCAAACCCATAGCTGCTGTAAGAAACCATTCTTGATCCGGTGCGCTCGTTCATATCAGTTCCTTCAATATTGAAAGACCATGATCGGAGAATTAAGGGCTGGCGAATACTGGCAATTCTGTCAGTCCTTATGAACAGTAACGCCTTGTGCGAGCCCGCTGCGACCTCTAGTCTTACCGCCTCCGGCTTATGAAGCATCAGACTCATGTCCACCCCTAAAACCTTGCGTGAGCGGCTGTTCGTCACGGTCTTCCAGACCGACACCGTAGCCGGCCGCCGCTTCGACAAGACCCTGCTACTGATCATCCTCGCCAGCCTGGTCACAGTGATCCTCGACAGCATCGACGAGGTGCACCAGCGCTACGCCGGCCTGCTGGCGGGCATCGAATGGGGCTTCACCGCGATCTTCCTGGCCGAATACCTCACGCGCCTATACTGCTCGCCCAAGCCCCTGCGCTACGCCTTCAGCTTCTACGGCCTGGTCGACCTGCTGGCGATCGTACCCGGGGTCATCGCCATCTATTACAGCGACGCGCAATACCTGCTGATCATCCGGATCATCCGCATGCTGCGGATCTTCCGCGTACTCAAGCTTGGCCAGTACCTCAAGCAGGCCAACTACCTGATGGCCGCGCTGCGGGGCAGCAAGCAGAAGATCATCGTGTTCCTGGTCACTGTCTCGACCCTGGTGACCGTGTTCGGCACCTTGATGTACGTGATCGAAGGGCCGGAGCACGGCTTTACCAGCATTCCCAAAGGCATCTATTGGGCAATTGTCACCCTGACTACGGTGGGCTTTGGCGATATCGTGCCGAAGACGCCGCTGGGGCAGGTGCTGTCGTCGCTGGTGATGATCACCGGTTATTCGATCATCGCCGTGCCTACCGGCATCTTTACCGCAGAGTTGGCCAATGCCATGCGTGGGGAGCAGTTGCAGCATGACTGCCCAACCTGCCACAAGAGCAGCCACGAACACGATGCGTCATTCTGTTCGCGGTGTGGCAATGGGCTGTTTCCCAAGCAGTGATGCTGCCTGCGCCGGCCCTTTCGCGGGTAAACCCGCTCCCACAGGGAACGCGCACTGTTCAGGCCTGTGGTGATCCTGTGGGAGCGGGTTTACCCGCGAAAGGGCCGGCACAGGCAGAAGCATAACCAAAGTCGTTTTTGTTCTTTAACCCGCACAAATCCAGCCGCTATAGTCGCTGGCAATCTGCCCAATAACCTTCAAGAACAAGGAAGCAACGTGAAAAAACTCTTCACCGCCTCGCTGCTCGCCGTAGGCCTGACCCTCGGCAACCTCGCCCAAGCCGCCCCGACCCTGCTCAACGTCTCCTACGACGTGATGCGCGACTTCTACAAGGACTACAACCCGGCCTTCCAGAAACACTGGGAAGCCGAGCACAACGAGAAGGTCAATGTGCAGATGTCCTTCGGCGGCTCGAGCAAGCAAGCGCGCGCGGTGATCGACGGCCTGCCGGCCGATGTCATCACCATGAACATGGCCACCGACATCAACGCCCTGGTCGACAACGGCAAACTGGTGCCAGACAACTGGGTCACTCGCCTGCCGAACAACAGCGCGCCGTTCACCTCGGCCACTGTGTTCATCGTGCGCAAAGGCAACCCCAAGGCACTCAAAGACTGGCCCGACCTGCTCAAGGATGGCGTGCAAGTGATCGTGCCCAACCCGAAAACCTCGGGTAACGGCCGTTACACCTACCTCTCGGCGTGGGGCTATGTGCTCAAGCAAGGCGGTGACGAGGCCAAGGCCCGCGATTTCGTCGGCAAGCTGTTCAAACAGGCGCCCGTGCTGGATACCGGTGGCCGCGCCGCGACCACCACCTTCATGACCAACCAGATCGGCGACGTGCTGGTGACCTTCGAAAACGAAGCCGAAATGATCGCCCGCGAGTTCGGCCGCGACCAGTTCGAAGTGGTCTATCCAAGTGTTTCCGCCGAAGCCGAGCCACCGGTGAGCGTGGTCGACAAAGTGGTGGCGAAGAAAGGTACCCAGGCCGTGGCCGAGGAATACCTGAAGTACCTGTGGTCGCCAGCGGCACAAGAAATCGCCGCCAACAACTACCTGCGGCCACGTGATCCGGCAGTACTGGCCAAGTACACTGACCGCTTCCCGAAAGTGGACTTCCTGTCGGTGGAAAAAACCTTTGGTGACTGGCGTACCGTGCAGAAGACCCACTTCAACGACGGTGGTGTGTTCGACCAGATTTACAGTGGGCAGTAACTCTCAAACATAGTCCTCACCGTACGGCTACTGATAGTTCTGTCAGTAGCCGTACTTCAGAAACTTGACAGCATGGGCCTCATTACTCAATGAGGCACTCACATGCGTAAACTCCTATTAATCTCCGCACTCGCTCTTGCAGGGCTCAGTACGGCCATTGCCGCAGACGCCCACCGCCTTTCGCCGACTGCCGGTCTCCCACTGAACCACCCTGGCATCCTGGTTGACACCGCACTTTTGAATTTCGTCAAAGCCCGATTGGATACGCAGCCTTGGAAGGATGCCTTTACCCAAGCCAAAGACACTAAATGGGCCGCTGATGACTACAAGGCCACGCCCTTCGCCATGGTTGAATGCGGCTCGGGCTCCACTAATCCGCGCGTTGGCTGCTTTGAAGAAATGGATGACGCAGCGGCAACGTACACACAAGCATTGCTGTGGTCGTATACCGGTAATCCTCAATATGCCGCGAACGTCAGAAGCATTCAGCTGGCGTGGGCAACTACGCTGACAGGCGGACATCAGGCGAGTAATGGTCCATTGCAAGCTGCCTGGACCGCCGCACTCTTTACCCGGGGCCTTGAAATCGTCGATGAAGGCTACACAGGCTGGTTGCCGGATGAGCGGGCGAAAATCAAGAAAATGCTCACGGAGCAGCACCTCCCCGCTATCAAGCAGATGTTCATCTCCGGCTCGCTGTGCCATAACAAGAATTGGCATGCCACCGCGATTGAGGCAATGGCCAATATCGGTATCGTCACGGATGACCGCGCGTTATTCGACGAAGCCATCGCGCGTTGGCGGCAACTCGTACCTGCTTATATTTATGACGAGCAAAACGATAATAGGCCGCCCAATGCACCGTGGTGCAAAATCGATGACGACCGAATCAAGGCTCACTGGCACTTTCCCGATCAGTACGTGATGGGCCTTAGCCAAGAAACCTGCCGTGACCTCGCCCACACTTCAATGGGCTTGGCAGCCATCATCAATGTCGCAGAAACCGCCAGGCTGCAGGGCGTCGATTTGTATAGCGAACAGGAGCAACGCATCGTCGCAGCCCTGGAACTGCATAGCGCGCAGATGAATGGCAACGCCCCGCAGCCGCTCTGTAACGCGCCTATTCGCGAGAATATCAGCGGCACCTTCGAAATTGCCTACAACCATTACGCACTGCGCAAAGGGGTCAACCTGCCCGAGACACACACATTTCTGGCCAAAGTCCGCCCACAAGTGGGCGCGTTTCACCTGCGCTGGGAAACGCTCACCCATGGACTGACGGGCTCGCTGCACGGTAACCGCTGACCCCTGCACACGCACATCGAACTTTCGCGACGCTGAACGGCTCAGTTTCTGGAGTAACCCTGCCCCGCTCATCCCGGCCCAAGGAGTACTCCAGTGCTGCGCTACCTCACCACCCTGCTGCTCGGCTGCCTGCTGAGCACCCACCTACTGGCGGCCGACCCCGCCCCCACCGAAGCACAACCTGCCGAACCGGAACCGGTGCTTCAAGGCGGCCTGCTCGGTGCCTTGGCTGACGGCCTGGACAGTGCCGCCCAGGAGCTTGACCTGGATGCCCACTTGGTCGACGCCTGGCGCCTACGCACCGACCGTGCAGCCAAGGAAATGGAACGCCTGGTCGATCGCCATTCGGCCAGTGACTCGGTTACCCTGGCAGGTAACTTCATCCTGCTGACGATGACCTGGGCCGCGGCCTTCGCAGCGCTCACCACCCTTGGCCGCTGGGGCGCCACGCGCAGCGCCCGCACGGCATGGCTGTGCGAACGCCCTCGTGCCAGCAGCCTGCTCGGCTACCTGCTGCCCTATACGCTTCCTGCCCTGGCCAGCTTGCCGCTGACCTTGTATGTCAGCCGCTTCCTTGATCCATCGATCGCCCGCGCCCTGGGCCTTAGCCTGGCGTACGCCACCAGCAGCGGCCTGTTCTCCACCTCGATCATCCTGTGCCTGATCACCCTGTTCGATGCCGGTCACAAACGCCCCGCCGTGGCAGTAATCAAACGTCTGGCACCGCGCCCGCTGTTTCTGATCGGCTTCCTGGCCGCCTGGAGCGATGCGCTGACCAGCCCGCAGATCGCCCGCCAGTTAGGCGGCAACATCACCGCCAGCATCGCGGTACTCACCGGCCTCACCGCCACGGTCATCTTTGCCAGCCTGGTGATTCGCCTACGCCGCCCGGTTGCCCACCTGATCCGCAATCGTGCTTTCAAGGACCGCCTGCAACACCGGGCGGTGCAGGAAACCCTGCGCATCTTCTCGGTGGTTTGGTATTTGCCGATCCTGCTGATGATCTTGGTCTCGGCCATTCACCTGATCGGCGCAGGCGAAGAAAGCCAGAAGGCGCTGCAAAAAGCCTTACTGACCACGGTACTGCTGGTGTCCACGGTATTTATCAGCACCTTGCTGCAACACCTGTTGGCGCCCCGCGAAGCCGATGCCGGGCAACGGGTACGGCCTTACAAGGAACTGCTGCGCAGCCTGGCCCACGCGCTGCTGCGCATTGCCATGGCGGTGGCCTTCATCGAACTGCTCGGGCGTATCTGGGGCGTCTCGATGATCGGCTTCGCCCTGAGCAACCGCCTGGGCCAGGCCATCAGCAATTCGCTGTCGAGCATCGGTCTGATCCTGCTGGTCACCTGGCTGCTTTGGGTGGTGCTCGACACCGCCATCCAGGAAGCACTCAAACCGGCTCCCGGGCGACGCGCCGCGCGCCAGCCGAGCACACGGGTGCGGACCATCCTGCCCATGCTGCGCAATGCCATCAAAGTGGTGCTGATCGTCATATGCACCATCACCACCATGGCCAACCTGGGCATCAACGTCGCGCCGCTGCTGGCCGGTGCCGGGGTGATAGGCCTGGCCATCGGCTTTGGCTCGCAGCAACTGGTGCAGGACGTGATCACCGGGCTGTTCATCCTGATCGAAGACACCATCTCGATCGGCGACTGGGTGGTGCTCGACTCCGGCCACGCCGGCACTGTCGAAAGCCTGACCATCCGTACCCTGCGCCTGCGCGACGGCAAGGGGTTTGTGCACTCGGTGCCGTTTGGCCAGATCAAGGCGGTTACCAACCAGTCGCGGCAGTTCGCCTATGCGTTTTTCTCGGTGCAATTCACCTACGACAGCGATGTGGACCAGTCGCTGGCGCTGATCCATGAGGTGGGGCAGTCGATCAGCGACGACCCGCTGCTGCGCATCAACCTGCAGGGGCCGTTGCAGGTATTCGGGGTGGACCGCATGGACTTGAACGGGTTTGTGCTGACGGCGCAGTTTCGCACCATTTCCGGTGGGCAGTATGCGGTGAGCCGCGCGTTCAACGAGCGGCTGAAGAAGCGGGTGGACCAGACGGAGCAGGTGAGCTTTGCCCAGGTGTATCCGCTGCCTATGCGTGGCGTTTCAGCGTGATGCAGGCTTCACCGGCCCTTTCGCGGGCAAGCCCGCGAAGGGGCCGGCAAAACAAGCCTCAACCCTGCCGGAATACCAAGGCTTTAAGGCCCCCAGCCGGATCGGCATCAGGAAACTCCGGCGGGTTCTCCAGCCGCTCGACAAAAGCCAACGCCGGCGCCTGCTCGGCCATGCCCTCGATCAAAAACGCCGGCCCGATCCCCGGGTCGTTCACACAGGCCAGCACGGTCCCGCCCTCACTCAGCAGCTCCGGCAACCGCCGCAGAATCTTCGCGTAATCCTGGGTCAGCACAAAGCTGCCCTTCTGGAAGGTGGGCGGGTCGATGATGATCAGGTCATAGGGCCCGTACTTACGCACCTTGCCCCAGGACTTGAACAGCTCGTGCCCCAGGTACGCTACCCGTGACGCATCGTGGCCATTGAGCCGGTGGTTGTCTCGCCCGCGGGACAACGCCGACTTGGCCATGTCCAGGTTCACTACCTGCTCCGCCCCACCCGCAATGGCCGCTACCGAAAAGCCGCAGGTATAAGCAAACAGGTTGAGCACCCGTTTGCCTGCTGCCTGTTCGCGCACCCAGCGTCGGCCATAGCGCATGTCCAAGAACAGGCCATTGTTCTGACGTACGCCCAGGTCCAGCAGGTAAGTCAGGCCGTCCTCGACGACCTCCCGCTGCTGGCACGGCTCGCCCCACAGCCATTGGCCGGGGCTGTCCGGCAGGTAGCGGTGCTGGATGAGGATGGCCTGGCCATGCCATTGCGGGCGCTGGGCGAGGTCACGCAGCATGGCCTCCAGCTCCGCCAGTTGGCCTTCAGGCGGCTCACGGAACAGCGCCACCGACAGCACGCCTTGCAGCCAGTCCACCGTCACCTGCTCAAGGCCCGGCCAGCAGCGGCCACGGCCGTGGAACAGGCGACGGGTTTCCTGTGGGGCGGGGTCGAGGGCGGCGAGCAGGTGTTGCTCAAGGGTCTGGATCGGCGAGGTCATGGCGGGTCGCAAGCTGGAAAAAGCGGCATTCTACCCTTGCGGGCCTCTTCGCGGGTAAACCCGCTCCCACCCGTACTGCACCGCTTCGAAGGACAGCACGATACCTGTGGGAGCGGGTTTACCCGCGAAGAGGCCGGCAAGGTCACCTCAATGTTTGGCTGCAACCCGCGCAGAACTGAACCACCATCCCTGCTGCATCCCCGCCGCTGCCAGCAGAATCAATGCCACGCCCAGCCATTGCAACGGTGCCAGCCGGTGCCCAAAGGCCACCCAGTCGACAAGAATTGCCGCAATCGGGTAAACGAACGACAGCGCGCCGGTCAGTGCAGTAGGCAAGCGCTGAATAGCGCTGTACAGCAACACATACATCACCCCGGTATGAACGATGCCGAGGGTCACCAGGCTGGCCAGCGCCGAAGTCTCAACCGGCAACCCACCCAGCTTGACCCACGGTGCCAGCAGCAGCACGCCGGTGGCAACCTGGATCAATGCAATCAGGTGCGGTGGCGTACCTTTAAGGCGCTTGATGATCAACGCAGCGATTGCATACAAAAACGCCGCGCCCAGCGCCAGGCCAATACCCAGCAGGTAATCCTCGCCACTGCCCTGCCCCACGCCGTGGGCGCTGACGATTGCCAGCATGCCAAGGAAGGCAACGCTCAACCAGGTGACCTTGGGCAAGGTGATCTTCTCGCCCAGAAACACGGCCGCCAGGCCCACCAGCATGAACGGTTGGACGTTGTATACGGCGGTGCCGATGGCGATCGAAGCGCGTGAATATGAGGCGAACAGCAACACCCAGTTGCCAACGATGGCTACGCCGCTGGCAATCGCCAGCAGAAACGCCGTGCGGCCGATCACACCCGGTTTGAGAAAGCCCAAGGCCGCGCAGATCACCAGCAGCGTGCCGGTACCGAACACGCACCGCCAGAACACCACGTCGAGTACTGGCTGGCCCGACACCAGCACGAACCAGCCGATGGTCCCGGAAATCAGCATGGCAGCGACCATTTCCAGCGAGCCACGGCGCAATGAACTGTCCATCTCACACCTCCCATTGATAATGGCAACAGTATGCAGAGGGTGGCTGGGGACCTTCCAGCGGATATCAAAGGCGTATCCGCCAGCTTGCCTTTACTATCAAGGCAAATCAACCGAATAGCCTGATGAGGTTAAGCATGACCGATGCTATCGACCAACTGCTGATCAACGCGTTGATGGAAGACTCGCGGCGCTCACTCAAGGCCCTGGCGCAGATCAGCGGCTTGTCTGCCCCCAGCGTCAGCGAGCGCCTGCGCCGCCTGGAAGAGCGCGGCGTCTTGCGCGGTTACACCGTGGATGTCGACCCGCGCAGTTTCGGTTACCAGTTGCAGGCGATCGTGCGTATCCGCCCGCTGCCGGGGCAGTTGCAGGAAGTGGAGCGGCAGATCATTGCGATCCCTGAATTCACCGAATGCGACAAGGTGACCGGCGAGGACTGCTTCATTGCGCGTTTGCATGTGCGCTCGATGGAACAGCTCGACACCCTGCTCGACCGGATCAATGTGCTGGCCGAAACCAACACCGCGATCATCAAGAAGAGCCCGGTGAAGCGACGCCTGCCGCCGATGGGCTGAACCTGCGTCGACGTGGTAGGCACAGGCAAAAGCTGACTATTTTTTGTACACAGGAATGTCACCATAGGTGCCATTTTTGTGTGCACTTTTCTCAACCGCGCCCCAATACGTTACACCCTCCACGCCAATAATTTTGACCAATTGATCAACTAATAAAACGATCAAAAAATAAAAGCTGTTTAGTTGGTCAAATTTTATTTCCTAAATTTCATTTAGTTAGCGTTAAACAAGACGAAATCAAAACAAGGGCAACTTGAACGTCGCTTTTCGGCTGGCATGGAACTCGCTTTTGTGTGTTCGTGTTTTGTATACAAGTTAGGCAAAACATAAATACACAAGAACCCGCGACGCCGCCCTACCCGTCGGCCGCCGCGCCCAGAACCCAGTGATGCCAACGCTGCACCGACGAGATGGCGAGCCCGTGCGCATTGCCCGCTCATCGCAGTCCACGTGCATCAGGAGCCTGCCGGAATGCGTACAAGCCTCGACCTTGCCCCTGAACTTTCCGTCGCCAGCAGCAACCCCATCTCCACACTTGCCGGCCCTGCGCCAGCACTTGAACTGAGCCCGCGCCTGCACAACCGCGACCTCGCCCCGACACGCGCCGAAGGTCGTCGCTGGGGCGGTTACAGCATCTTTGCGTTATGGACCAACGATGTGCACAACATCGCCAACTACTCGTTCGCCATGGGGCTGTTTGCCCTCGGGCTGGGCGGCTGGCAGATACTGGTGTCGCTGGCCATTGGTGCGGCGCTGGTGTACTTCTTCATGAACCTGTCTGGTTACATGGGGCAAAAGACCGGCGTACCGTTTCCGGTCATCAGCCGCATTGCCTTCGGTATCCATGGCGCGCAAATACCGGCGTTGATCCGCGCGGTCATTGCCATTGCCTGGTTCGGCATCCAAACCTACCTGGCCTCGGTGGTGCTGCGCGTGCTGCTGACCGCCGTGTGGCCGCAACTGGGCGTCCACGACCAGGACAGCATCCTTGGCCTGTCGAGCCTGGGCTGGGTCTGCTTCGTGGCGATCTGGCTGGTGCAGTTGGTGATCCTCGCCTACGGCATGGAGATGGTGCGCCGCTACGAGGCCTTCGCCGGCCCGGTAATCCTGCTTACCGTCGCCAGCCTGGCGGTGTTCATGTACTTCAAGGCCGACGCGCGAATCGCCTGGTCGGTGGCGGCGCCGCTGACCGGTTACGAGATGTGGCGCAACATCTTCGCGGGCGGTGCCCTGTGGTTGGCGATCTACGGCACCCTGGTGCTCAACTTCTGCGACTTCGCCCGCTCTTCGCCCTGCCGCAAGACCATCCGCGTCGGTAACTTCTGGGGCTTGCCGGTGAACATCCTGGTGTTCGCGATGATCACCGTGGTGCTGTGCGGCGCGCAGTTCCAGATCAACGGCCAGATCATCGACAGCCCGACGCAGATCGTCGCCAGCATCCCCAATACCCCCTTCCTGGTCCTGGGTTGCCTGGCCTTCCTGATCGTCACGGTGGCCGTGAATATCATGGCCAACTTCGTCGCCCCGGCTTTCGTGCTCAGCAACCTGGCGCCACGCCACCTGAACTTCCGTCGCGCCGGGCTGATCAGCGCCACCCTCGCCGTGCTGATCCTGCCCTGGAACCTGTACAACAGCCCGCTGGTGATCGTGTACTTCCTGTCGGGCCTGGGCGCCCTGCTCGGCCCGCTGTACGGGGTGATCATGGCCGACTACTGGTTGCTGCGCAAAGGCTGCATCAACGTGCCGCAGCTGTACAGCGAAGACCCGGCTGGCGCCTATCACTACACCAAGGGCATCAACCTGCGTGCCGTGGCGGCCTTCGTGCCGGCCGCAGTGCTGGCCATCGTGCTCGCCCTGGTACCCAACTTCCATAGCGTGGCGCCGTTCTCTTGGCTGATCGGTGCCGGCATCGCCGCGGCCCTTTACCTGCTGATCGCGCCACGCAACCGCCAATACCTGGATGTCAGCGGTGAGTGCATCGCCGTTGACCACAGCAGCCACTGATCAGGGAGAACTGCCATGCGTATTCTGATTGCCAACGTCAACACCACCGAAGCCATCACCGAGGCCATCGCCGAGCAGGCGCGCGCCGTTGCCGCGCCAGGTACCGAAATCATCGGCCTGACCCCGTGGTTTGGCGCCGAGTCGGTGGAGGGCAACTTTGAAAGCTACCTGGCGGCCATCGCGGTGATGGACCGGGTGCTGGCCTACGATGGCCCCTACGATGCAGTGATTCAGGCCGGCTACGGTGAGCACGGCCGCGAAGGCCTGCAAGAGCTGTTGAACGTCCCCGTTGTGGACATCACCGATGCCGCCGCCAGCACGGCCATGTACTTGGGCCACGCCTACTCGGTGGTGACCACCCTGGACCGCACCGTGCCCTTGATCGAAGACCGCTTGCGGCTTTCCGGCCTGTACGACCGTTGCGCATCGGTGCGCGCCAGTGGCCTGGCCGTGCTCGAGCTGGAAGCCGACCCGCAGCGTGCCGTCGAAGCTATCGTCGAGCAGGCCGAGCGCGCAGTGCGCGACGACAAGGCCGAGGTGATTTGCCTGGGTTGTGGTGGCATGGCGGGGCTGGATGAGCAGATCCGTCAACGCACCGGCGTGCCGGTGGTGGAGGGTGTGAGCGCGGCGGTGACCATTGCCGAGTCGTTGGTGCGGATGGGGTTGAGTACGTCGAAGGTGCGGACCTACGCCACGCCGAGGGTGAAGAAAGTGGTGGGCTGGCCGATGCGCTTCGGGCGTTAACGCTACTTCGTTCTTACCGACCTCTTCGCGGCTAAAGCCGCACAGGCTCAGCGCTGCTTTCGGGCACTGCGCGGTCCCTGTGGGAGCGGGTTCACCCGCGAAGAGGCCGGTACATTCAGCGCAATATCCTGGCCAACCGCTCCCCACTGCCACAGGCCAACGTAAAACCCAGTGCCCCATGCCCCACGTTCAGCCACAGGTTTCGATAAGCCGTAGCCCCAATGATCGGCACCCCGGTAGGCGTCGCTGGCCGCATCCCCGCCCATTCCACCCCCTGCCCGTAGTCGGCGGCGTTGGGCAGCGTATCCAGCGCCAGCCGGCGCATGCTGTCGAGTCGGCGCGCATCCACCGATTCGTCGTAGCCGACGATATCCACCATCGCCGCCACCCGCAGTTGGCGGTCAAGGCGCGCATAAACGATCTTGCGTTCGTAGTCGGTAACACTGACCTCCGGCGCCCGATGTTCCGGGGCAATCGGCGCAGTCAAGCTGTAGCCCTTCAGCGGATAGACCGGCAACTTCAACCCCGGTAGCGCCAACCCCGCACTGCGATGCCCCGCACACAGCACCAGGCGCTGCACATCGACCTGCTCGCTGCCCAGTTGCAACGCAACCAGCTGATCGTGATGTACGACCAGCTGAGTCACAGGCTTACCGAGCAAAAACTGGCACTGCCCGGAGGCGCGCAAGCGCTCGGCCAGGCGTACACAGAAGCGGTGACAGTCGGCGACTTCCTCATCAGGTGTGAGCACGCCCCCCACAAACGGCCCCCCGGCCAAGGCCGGCTCCAGTGCCTTGAGCTCGGTGGCATCGAGCACGCGTTGGCTGATTGGATCGAGCAGGCGCCTGCGCCCTTGGGCGAACGCCCGCTCACTGCGAAAGGCGACCAGCTTGCCGTTACGCCGCCAGGCAAAATCCGTCAGCCCATCCTCCTCGCGCCAGCGCGCCAGGGCGGCTTGGCTTTCCAGCGCCAACGCCAACAGTTGTGCGCCATTGCGAGCATTGACACGGCTGCGACAGGCCATCATGAACGCCAGTAACCAACGCCACTGCGCCGAGTCAAATCGCAACCGCAAACGCAGCGGCGAATCCCCCTGCAGCATCCAGCCCAGTGCCTGCCACGGCACACCGGCATCGGCCAATGGCGCCACATAGCGGTACGACAACTGCCCGCCATTGGCGAAACTGGTGGCAGACGCCAGGCTGTCCCGCGCCTCGATCAGTGCTACCGACAACCCTTCGCGCACCAGTGCATAGGCCGTCGCCAGACCAATGACACCCCCTCCAATGACCGTCACCTCGTGCTTCATGCATGGCCCCTGTTTCGGCTTCCTTGCCCAAACAGTAGCAGCGCATCAGCTCGGACAGCTATGGGCACCGTCATTGAGGCCCTGCCGCACATTGCGGCTGAGCAGGCTGGCCTTGCCGTCGTGCCAGGTCAGCGTGAGCACATACAGGGTGTCGAAATCGTCGCCGTTCCAGTCCTCGGTAATCACCCGCTCCTCGCCCAGGGCCTTGCCAGCCACGGTATTGATGAGCTCTGGCAGGTAGCCGTGGGACCAGGCGGTGTAGACCGTCGCGTTGCGGTATTTGTCGCTCAGCAACTCTTCGGCCAGCGCGTCGGTGTCGTTGGCACCGTAATCGATGTTCACCGGCAGGCCCTGGCGGATGGCGCTGGGGGTGATAGTCATCAATGGGCGGATATAGCTGTAGCTCTCGTCCTTGCTGCCTTCCTCGACATGCCGTGACGGGTTGGCAGCGAACACGTAGTCGGCATTGCCAAAACGTTCTGGCAGCAGCGTGGCCAAGTCCAATGCCCGGTTGAGGCCTTGGCAGTTCAGTTGCCCGAGCCCCTCGCCCGGTTTCTCGGCGTGGCGCAGGAAGACCAGGGTCTGGGTGCCATCGACCGGCTGCGCACGGCTTTCGACAGCATCCAACGCCAGCGGTATGGCCACGGCCGTGAGCGCGAGGCTCAACAGCAAGTGGCGACGACGGCGGAGAAAGGTTGGCAACTTCATCAAGGCAGGCTCTTGTGGCAGAGAAAATCGGGTTGACCCGCCACGTTGCCCTGCGCCGCAGCCGCAGGGCGTCCTTGTAGTGAGTGCCATCCCTGGCAACGAGTGAGGGTCAGAGTGCCGTCAACCCGTTTGGTTCCTCCCTGAGCGTGATTGCCGTTCCCTAGGCAAGGCCAACGTTAGAGGATGTGTGTTGCTGAATTATGTCCTGATCAGGCAAATACGTGCGCAAGCAGCGGCTAAGGTAGGTTGCCTGCGTTGATCTCAGAGGTTGGAACGATAATGGTTACACCAAACATAACAGCCATCGGCCATCTGGCTGTTACTCCTTGCGCAACCGTGAATACGCCGCTTTGAATGCTGCTTTCAATTCCGAGCGTGATTTTTGGGTACAGGTCAGGACGCCTGCCAATTCGCGCGGTAGCGAAATCTCCATTCGGGCGCCGGATGCCACCAGCAAGGCATTTGCCTCTCGCACCACTCGCGAGGAAAAATGCGATTTCATAGCATGCCCTCTTCACTCAAGTCATGTTGAAGAGTAACCATCCTTGAATGAACGCTCAATCAGACAGGGGCCGACAAGGCGTGTAATCCTTTTCCTATCTGGCGTAGGACTGGATTATTCAATCATCCCGCGTCAGCACTTCCAGCAGCTCGATCTCAAACGTCAAATCCGAATTCGGCGGGATCGCCCCCACACTGCGCTCACCGTAACCCAGGTGCGCCGGCACCTGCAGTTTGCGTTTGCCGCCGACGCGCATGCCCATCAGGCCCTGGTCCCACCCTTTAATCACGCGCCCCGTGCCGATCACGCACTGGAAGGGTTTGCCGCGCGACCAGGATGAATCGAACGTGCTGCCGTCGGCCAGCCAGCCGGTGTACTGGGTGGTGATCAGGGCGCCTTTCACGGCGGCTTTACCGTCGCCTTCGACGAGGTCGATGATCTGCAGTTCGCTGCTCATGGGCATGCTCCAACGCTGAAAAAATCAAAGCCGCCCTTTTCTCAGGTATGCACCGGTTTGGCAAGTTCTCGCGGCGTTCCGTGCTGGCGCATGGACCACAGCACGCCGCCAATCACCAGTATGATCGCTGCCGCCTCTAGCACGCTCGGCCCGGTCTGCCGCCAAAGGAAGGCATAAAGCAGGGCGAACAGGGTTTCGAAGACAATCAGTTGGCCGCTCAGGGTGAGTGGCAGGCGCTTGGAGGCAGCGTTCCACAGCGCCGTGGCCAACCACGAACCCAGCACCGCGCAGCCCAGGCTGGCCGCCCAGAACAACCACCAGCGCGACATCGGCGCCTCCACCTGCAGTTGCTGTGGCTGCCACAGGGCCAAGGCTGCAACCATCACCAGGCTGGCCAGTCCGGTCATCACCCCGCACAGCACCGACCACTGATGGCTGTCGAAATGCCCGCATTGCTTGAGGTAACGGCTGTTCTGTACCGCGTACCAGGTCCAGCAGGCCAGGGCGGCCAATGCGTAGAACAGGCCCAGGAGCTTGTCGCCGATGTCGCCGGGGGCGAAGGCGAACGTCTGCAGATTGATGCACAGCATGCCCGCCAGGATCAGCGCCAATGGGCCAATCAGCCGCGCCAGCGGTACCGCGCCACTGTCGTTGCGACCGTACAGGGTGATGGTCAGGGGCAGTACGCCGACAATCAGCGAAGCCGGCGCCACGCCTAGACGCTGGATGGCGGCCACCAGGAAGACGAAATAAACCAGGTTGCCGATGACGGCCAGGCGCAACAGCATCCACGCGTCGTGCAGGGTTAGCTGACGCAGCTGGCGGGCCATGGGCAGAGCCAGCAGCAGCGAGATGACCCCGACCATGACATAGCGCACGCTGCTCAGCAGCATCGGGTTGAACTCAGGCAGCAGCTCAGGGACCATCAACACCATGCCCCACAACGCACCGGCCATGCCGGCGTACATCACACCGCGTCTCACGTCTGCGATCCTCGTTTGAATTGAGCGCAGGCTACTGGTTGTGCGGGGGGGGAGGCAATGATTTGGGAGATGGGGGTTGGGTTTGCGGGTGCATGCCTTGGGGTTTGCACCTCAGGCACCAAAAACATCCCTCAGATAAACACCTGCCCCCGCAGATACAACGCCGCCCGCCCGCTGATAATCACCCGCCCATTGCCCGGCACTTCGCACAGCAGCTGCCCCTTGCGCACTCCACCCTGCTCGCAGCTCAGCACATTCTTGCCCAACCGTTCGGCCCACAACGGCGCCAGCGAAGTGTGCGCCGAGCCTGTTACCGGGTCCTCGTTCACGCCCACCCGCGGGCCAAACCACCGGGTGACAAAATCAAACCCACGCCCCGCCGCAGTCACAGCGATACCGCGCACATCGAAGGCCGACAGGGCGACAAAATCGGGTTTCAACGGGTCCAGCAACGACGCGTCATCAATCACCACCACCAAGTCATCGCTGCGGTACACCGCACGCGCACTGCTCAGGCCCAGCGCCTCGAACAGGCCCGCTGGGGCCTCCACCGCTTCCGGCTGCTTGGCTGGGAAGTCCATCGCCAGCAGCCCGTCGGCGCCGCGGCTGACTCGCAACTCGCCACTGCGGGTATTGAACCGCAACACGGGCGCCTGCACACCCAACTGCTCGAACAACACATAGGCCGAGGCCAAGGTGGCATGGCCGCACAGGTCGACCTCGACTGTCGGGGTGAACCAACGCAGGTCGTATGCCTCACCGTTACGCACGAAATAAGCGGTTTCGGACAGGTTGTTCTCTTCGGCGATGCGTTGCAGCACATCGTCCGGCAGCCAGCTGTCCAGCGGGATGACTGCCGCCGGGTTGCCACCGAAAGGCTCAGTGGAAAACGCATCGACCTGGAAGATCTCGAGTTGCATGCACACACTCCTTGTTGGCCAGGCCGCTGCCGGGCTCATGGGTGAAAAGAGTCAGTTTCGTACCGGGGTGAGCACCGGCTCACCGGCAAAGAACGCCTGCAAATTGCGCACGACCAACGTCACCGTGTCGCGCGCGGCCTCCGGCGACTGGCCCGCCACGTGGGGCGTCAGCACCGTGTTGCGGAGCGCCTTGAGGGCATCGGGCACTGCCGGCTCGTCGTCGAATACGTCCAGGGCAGCACCGGCAAGCTGGCCGCTCGCCAGCGCCGCTACCAGGGCCTGGGTGTCCACCACGCTGGCACGGGCGATGTTCACCAGGTAGCCTTCGGCGCCGAGGGCTTCGAGTACCGGTGCATCGACCAAGTGATGGGTAGAGGCGCCCCCTGGCGTGGCCACGACCAGAATGTCGACGGCATCGGCCAGGTGCAGCGGGCTGTCGTACCGGGTGTACGGCACATCCGGGCGCGGCGTGCGGCTGTGGTAGCTGATGCTCATGTCGAAGCCGAGGTTGGCACGCTTGGCGATTGCCAGCCCCACCGCGCCCAGGCCAAGAATGCCCAGGCGCTTGCCGCTCACCGACGGGCTGATCACACGGTTCCACTCGCCACGGCGGGTACTGGCATCGGCACGGGGAATGTCGCGCAACAGCGCGAGCACCATTGCCAGGGTATGGTCGGCGACCGCGGCGGCATTGGCCCCAGCACCGTTGGTCACCGTGATACCGCGCGCGGCGGCGGCGGCCAGGTCGACCTGCTCGTAGCCGGCACCGATCACGCAGATGATCTGCAAGTGGGGCAGCGCCTCGATTTCTGCGGCGGTCAGGCCCAATGGGCCCCGGGTGAGCACGGCATCGATTTCGCGGGCGTGGCGCTGGATGGCTTCGGTACGCAGTTGCCGCGACGGTGCGCGGATCAGCCGATAACCCGCCTGTTCCAGCAGAGGCAGGTAATCGTCGACGGTTTCCACCAACACCAGGACTGTCTTGCTCATGCCACCTCCGCGTCTGATCGAAGGGGCATTATGCGGAATCAGCAGGCAGTACAGTCAATCGATAAATCAGCAGAAAATTGTACTGTACCGGGCAAGTTACTGGGCGAACGCCCGCCCAAGGCCACCGGGTACACCGCTGCTGTCGGTGCCCTGCCATGGGCCATCGGGGCTCAGTGACCAGCTCCAGCCCCCGTCGTAGCGGTAGTAGGTGCGCTGGCGGTAGAAGGTGTTGGGTTTTTTCTCCAGCACGTAGACGCCCAGCTTAGGGTCCCAATGGCTGGAACCGCCCGGTGGTGGTGCAAAGCTGGCGGACGTGCGGGGCATCGGCTTGGGCGTCGCTGCGGGTTTGCTCGGCTGGGTCGAAGGCTGCCCGCCCGGCAACGGCTTGACCACCGGCCCCTGGTGCGGCGGTAGCCGCTCGATCGGTGGCGCGGGCTGCTCGTAAGGTTCATGCACCGTACACGCGGACAAACCCAGGGCCAGGGTGATCAGGGTCAGGCGGACGGTGCTGTGCATGGCAATGCTCTCTTACGGGTCTGGGCTGTCGATGGTCAGGTGTTGCGTGGCCTGGGTGGCAGTGGCCAGTGGCGAACCCTGGCCGATCCACTCGCCATGAGTGGGCTGGCCGGCACGCGACACACGGGCAACGAGTTGGACTTCAGTAAAGTCCGACAGTTTCATCTGCGGCATCATCGCGTCGGCATCGGACAACTCCACCTCGATCGGCAACTGCGCCACGGTCACCCGCTTCGCGGCCACGGGCATGGGCGGGCCATTACTGGCTCGGGCGAAAATGAACACTGTGTCGTCGGGCTTGACCTTGTCTTTGAGCGCCGCTGCCAGCTCCACACGCACCTTCAGCCGGGCCGCCACCGGTGTGACGGTTTGGCCAGGCTCACCGCCCAGCCGCTCGGCAGCCCGGTCGATACCGCCTTGCAAGGCGGCGCGCGAGGCATCGCCTTCAGGCAGTTGTGCCAGCAGGCGCTTCCAGTAGTCGATGGCTTCCTGGTAACGCTCACTCTCGAACGCAGCAATGCCGCGCAGGCCCAGGCTGGTCACTTCGTTCGGGTCAGCCTTGAGGGCTTCATCGGTCAACGCCTGCAGTTGCGGGTTCCACTGTTTGTCGGCGGCAAAGTACTGCGCTTGGGCCCATTGCCCCAGCAACTCGGGCTGACGGCCCGCCAGGGCCACGGCACGTTCGAAGGTACGCGCCGCATCGCCCGGACGCTGTTCGGCCATGTAGGCACGCCCAAGGAAATACAGGGCTTCTGCCGAATCCGGCTGGGCCTTCACCACACGCTCAAGGCGCGTGGTCATCTCTTCCATGGTCTTGGGCGCCTGGGCAAATTCCTGGGTCAGCTCGACTTTGTCCGCCGCACCAAAGTGCAGGTACAGCCCCAACGCCATCAGCGGCACCAGCACCGCCGCCAACAGCGGCAGCGCTTTGCCCAGATGGCCTTGGCGCGCGGCCTCGCCACCTTCGGTGTCAGCCAGCAGTTCACGGGCTGCTTCGTCACGGCCTTTGGCCAATTGCACGTCATCGAGCACACCGACGGCTTGCTGCGCAGCCAGTTCGGCCACGCGCTCCTGGTACAGGGCGACGTTCAGGGCGGTGCGGTCTTCCTCTTGCTGACGGCGACGGCCACGCAGGATCGGGATCAGCAGAAAGCTGAGGGCAGCGAGCAGCAGCAGGCCCGCGCTAAGCCAGAATTCAATCATGGGTCTGTTCTTTTTCCAGCAGTTTAGCGAGACGCTCGCGTTCGTCGACGGACAACTCTTGCGCACCTTGGGCCGCGGCACCGCGGCGGCGGCGAACGATCACCAGCAGCACCACGAAGCCACCGGCCAGCAGGATCCCCGGGCCGAACCACAGTAGCCAGGTGCGCCCGCTGAGCGCGGGCTTGTAGCGCACGAAGTCGCCATAGCGGTCGACCATGAAGTCGACGATCTGCTCGTTGTTCTTGCCTTCGCCCAGCATGCGGAAGATTTCGCGGCGCAGGTCGGCGGCAATCGGTGCGTTGGAGTCGGCGATGTCCTGGTTCTGGCACTTCGGGCAGCGCAGTTCCTTGGTCAGTTGCTGATACCGCTCACGCTCGGCGTCATCGCGGAACTGGTAGGTATCGATGGCCGCCCTGGCCACGCCCGCCACGCCCAAGCCCAGGGCCAACCCCAGTACGGCAGCTGCCAGCCCGCGCTTCATGGCTTGGCCTCATCGACCAGGCCCTGGTACAGCGGCGCCAGCTGTTCGCGCCAGACGCTGGCATCGACAATACCCACGTGCTTGTAGCGGATGATGCCCTTGGCGTCGATCAGGAAGGTTTCCGGCGCGCCATACACGCCCAGGTCCAGGCCCAGGGTGCCCTGCTCGTCGCGGATATCCAGTTGGTAAGGGTTATGGAACTCGGCCAGCCACTTCAGCGCCGCGCCATTGTCGTCCTTGTAGTTGACCCCGTGGATGACCACGCCCTGCTCGGCCAGCTGGTTCAGGTACGGGTGCTCGACCTTGCACGACGGGCACCAGGTCCCCCACACATTGACCAGCGCCGGGCGGCCCAACAGGTCGGCCTGGGTCAGGTTGCGGTCGCCCTGCACCGAGGCCAGGGAAAACGCCGGGAAGGGCTTGCCGATCATCGCCGAGGGCAGCTCGTCGGGCTTGAGGAACAAGCCTTTGTAGAGGAAAACCGCCACCAGCAGAAACACCGCCAGTGGCACCACCATGATCCAACGCTTCATGCAGCTGCTCCAGACACGCCCAGGACATCACGCACCCGGGTCTTGACCTTGACGCGGTAACGCCGGTCGAGGGCCGCCAGCAACCCGCCCAGGCCGGTCAGTAGACCACCCAGCCAGATCCAGCGGACATAAGGCTTGATATGCACACGCACCGCCCAGGCGCCGTTTTCCAGCGGCTCGCCCAAGGCCACGTAGAGGTCGCGGGTGAAGCCAGCGTCGATGCCGGCTTCGGTCATCATCGACTGCTGCACGGTGTACAGCCGCTTCTCGGGGTGCAGTGTGGTCACTTCGCGACCGTCGCGAGACACCACCACGGTGCCCTTGTCGGAAATGAAGTTCGGCCCCTCAAAATGCTTGGCACCCTGGAACAGGAAGTGATAACCGCCCAGCTCCACGCTTTCGCCCGGCGCCATGCGCAGGTCGCGTTCGGCACTGTTGTTGCTCGACAGCACCACGCCCAGTGCGCACACCGCCAAGCCCAGGTGCGCCAGCTGCATGCCCCAGTAGCTGCGGGTAAGGCCACGCATGCCTTTGGCCAGGCCCTTGTGGCGGGTCTTGTCGAGCACATCACGCAACCCGCTGAGCACGACCCAGGCCGCCAGGGCAAAGGCTGTCAGGGTGGGCCAGTCGAAGTCGTCGACAATGAAGCCGGCGACCGGGGCAAGCACTGCACTGCCGATCAGGACCGGGGTCATCATGCTTGCCAGCCATTTGCCGGGCGTATCCTTCCAGCGCACCACCACGCCCACCCCGAGCACCACCATCAGCAGTGCCATCAGCGGCAGGAACAACGCATCGAAGTAAGGCGGGCCGACCGACAGCTTCGCCCCAGTCAGGGCATCAAGTACCAGGGGGTACAGCGTGCCCAAAAGGATCATCGAGGCCGCCACCACCAGCACCAGATTATTGGCCAACAGCAGCGTCTCACGCGACCACAGGGCAAAACCGACCTGGCTCTTGACCACCGGCGCACGCAGGGCGAACAGGGTTAGCGAGCCACCCACCACGAACAGCAGGAAGATCAGGATGAACACGCCGCGTGACGGGTCAGCGGCAAAGGCATGCACCGAGGTCAGCACCCCGGAACGGACCAGGAAGGTGCCCAACAGGCTCAATGAGAAGGCTGCGATCGCCAACAGCACGGTCCAGCTCTTGAACACGCCACGCTTCTCGGTCACCGCCAGCGAGTGGATCAAGGCTGTGCCCACCAGCCACGGCATGAACGAGGCGTTTTCCACCGGGTCCCAGAACCACCAGCCGCCCCAACCCAGCTCGTAGTAAGCCCACCACGAGCCCAGGGTGATGCCTACGCCAAGGAAGGCCCAGGCGACGATGGTCCACGGCCGCGACCAGCGCGCCCAGGCGGCATCAAGGCGCCCGCCAAGCAAGGCGGCGATGGCGAAGGCAAAGGCCACCGAGAAGCCCACGTAGCCCATGTACAGCATCGGCGGGTGGACGATCAGGCCAATGTCCTGCAGCAACGGGTTGAGGTCACGGCCATCGGTCGGCACTTGCGGCAGCAGGCGCTGGAACGGGTTGGAGGTGATGATCAAAAAGCTCAGGAAGCCCACGCTGATCATGCCCATTACCGCCAGCACACGGGCCAGCATCACTTGCGGCAGCTGACGCGAGAACACCGACACGGCGAAGGTCCAGCCGCCCAGGATCAACGCCCAGAGCAGCAACGAACCCTCGTGCGCGCCCCACACGGCACTGAACTTGAAGTACCAGGGCAAGGCGCTGTTGGAGTTGCTGGCGACGTAGGCGACCGAGAAGTTGTCGGTCATGAAGGCATGGGTGAGGCAGGCAAAAGCAAAGGTCAGGAAGGCGAATTGCCCCCAGGCTGCCGGGCGTGCCAGGCTCATCCACAGGCTGTCGCCACGCCAAGCGCCTAACAGCGGCACGCTCGCCTGCACGGCGGCGAAGCAGATGGCCAGGATCATCGCCAACTGGCCGAGTTCGGGTATCACCAGTGCCGCATTCATGGTTTCGCCTCCGCGCCGGCGGCGGCTTGGCCGCTCTCCTTCAGGGCCTTGGTGACTTCGGGCGGCATGTATTTTTCGTCGTGCTTGGCCAGCACTTCATCGGCCACCACCACGCCCTCGGCATTGAGCTTGCCCAGGGCAACGATGCCCTGCCCTTCGCGGAACAGGTCGGGGAGGATGCCGCGGTAGGTGATCGGCACCGACTTGTTGAAGTCGGTGACCACGAAGCGCACGTCGAGTGAGTCGGCCGAACGCTGCACCGAGCCTTTTTCGACCATGCCACCGGCACGGATACGGGTATCCTGCGGCGCCTCGCCGTTAGCGATCTGGGTCGGCGTGTAGAACAGGTTGATGTTCTGCTGCAAGGCGCTCAGGGCAAAGCCGACGGCAATCCCGACACCGACCAACAGGCCGACGATAAGCAACAGGCGTTTCTTGCGCTGCGGATTCACTGGTTGTTCTCCCGGCGCAAACGGCGCGCCTCTTCTTGCAGGTAGCGACGGCGGGCCAGCAGCGGCGCGGCGACATTCAGCGCCAGCACCGCCAGGCAGATGCCATAGGCCGTCCACACGTACAGGCCATGGTGGCCCATGGCGAGAAAATCGCCGAACGAGGCAAAACTCATCGTGCGGCCCTCCGCCCCAGGCTGTTCAATACTTCCTCCTTGACCCAACTGGCGCGTGCCTCGCGCTTGAGCACTTCAAGGCGCATGCGCATCAACAGCACCACGCCGAAGAAGCAGTAGAAACCCAGCGCCGTGCACAGCAGCGGCAACCACATTTCGGCAGGCATCGCCGGTTTTTCGGTCAGGGTGAACGTGGCGCCCTGGTGCAGGGTGTTCCACCACTCCACCGAGTACTTGATGATCGGGATGTTGATCACGCCGACAATCGCCAGCACCGCACAGGCCTTGGCCGCGCTGTCACGATTACTGATTGCCTGGCCCAGCGCAATGATGCCGAAGTACAGGAACAGCAGAATCAACATCGACGTAAGGCGAGCATCCCACACCCACCAGCTGCCCCAGGTCGGCTTGCCCCAGATGGCACCGGTGACCAGCGCCACGGCGGTCATCCAGGCGCCGATCGGCGCTGCGCACTGCAGGGCGACGTCGGCCAGTTTCATCTTCCACACCAGCCCCACCACCCCGGCCACCGCCAACAGCACGTAGCAGGACTGCGCCAGCATCGCCGCCGGCACATGGATGTAGATGATGCGGAAACTGTTGCCCTGCTGGTAATCCTGGGGCGCGAATGCCAGGCCCCAGGTGATGCCCACCAGCAACAGCGCGAGGGAGGCAATGGCCAGCCACGGCAACATACGGCCGCTGATGGCATAGAACCATTTGGGGGAACCGAGCTTGTGGAACCACGTCCAACTCATTTTCATCAGGGTACATCCAGGGTATTAGCCAGGCTTGAGAGCCCAGGACTCGTTATTCGCCGACGCTGATCTTCAGGCCGGCCGCTATCGCAAAGGGTGCCAGTGTCACCGCCAGGGCCGTGAGGCTGGCAAGCCAGAGCAGATGGCCGGTGGCTGGCATATTTTGCAACGCCGCCTGCAACGCACCACTGCCCAGGATCAATACAGGGATATACAACGGCAGAATCAGCAATGCCAGCAGCAGACCACCGCGCTTAAGACCGACCGTCAGCGCCGCCCCCACCGCGCCCAACAGGCTCAGCACGGGCGTACCCAGCAGCAACGAGGCGAGCAGCACCGGCAGGCAATGGCTCGGCAGCCCTAGCATCAGAGCCAGCAGTGGCGCCAACAATACCAGCGCCAGGCCGGAAAAGATCCAGTGCGCCAGCACCTTGGCCAATACCAGTAACGCCAGCGGATGCGGCGACAGCACCCATTGCTCCAGCGAGCCATCCTCGAAATCGCTGCGGAACAGGCCGTCCAGCGACAGCAGCACGGCCAGCAAGGCCGCCACCCACACCAGGCCCGGCGACAAGGTTTGCAACAATTGGCTCTCAGGGCCGACCGCCAGTGGGAAAAGGGCCACGACGATGGCGAAGAACACCAGCGGGTTGGCCAGCTCGGCTGGGCGGCGGAACAACAGGCGCGCTTCGCGGCGCAACAACAGGATGAATACGCTCATGCCGCCCATTGCCCCAGGTTCAGTTCACGGTAACCCGACGGTTTGCGCTCGAGGCTGTGGTGGGTGGTCAGCACCACCGTGCCGCCCTGCTCGCAGTGCGCCGCCAGGTGCGCTTCGAGCTGCGCCACGCCTTGCTTGTCGAGGGCAGTGAACGGCTCGTCGAGAATCCACAAAGGGGGGCTTTCCAGGTACAAGCGGGCCAGGGCCACACGGCGCTGCTGGCCGGCGGACAAAGCATGGCAAGGCACGTCTTCGAAACCTCGCAGGCCGACGGCCGCGAGCGCCGCCCAGATCGCCTCGGCGCTGGCAGGTTGGTGCAAAGCACAGAGCCAGGTGAGGTTCTCCTCGGCGGTGAGCAGGTCCTTGATCCCCGCAGCATGGCCAATCCACAGCAGGATGCTGGCCAGGGCATGGCGCTGTTCGGCCAACGGCTGTCCACCGAGCAGAATCTGCCCGGCAGTCGGCTGCATCAACCCGGCCAGCAGGCGCAACAGGCTTGTCTTGCCGCTGCCGTTGGGGCCACTGATCTGCAGCATGTCGCCGGGCCGTAGCTCGAAATCCAGGTGCTCGAACAGCAGGCGCCAGTCGCGCTCGCAGGCCAGGCCCGCGGCTTGGAGGTGAAGGGTCACGGTTTCGCCTTATCTGTGTAGGGTTCAAGACCAGTCGCCGATCTTGAACCCAGTGTCTCAAGTCGCCCCCCTCCCTGCCGTTACAGTGGCAGTGGCGGACGGGCGGCATTATTACATGCACGGCCTCGCTGCCAAGAGGGCGGGTTCGACAGGTTGTATACAATCATGACTGAAATCAATAGTCTCGGCGCACAAACCGCGATCAGCGCCCAGGCCATCAAGGCGGGCATGACCGGCGAACTGCTGCGCCTCACGCAAGCACAACCCGGCTTGCTGGCCCCGGGCGAAACAGCGCAGGCCGAGGTATTGTCGATGCGTCAGCTGGGCCGGGAATTCCAGCTCGTGCTGCGGCTGATGCAGGCCAACGGCGCCCAGACCCAACTGCAAGCCAGTGCCAGCCAGCCCTTGCCCCCGGGCAGCCAGGTCACGGTCAGTCAAACCGAAGGCAATCGCCTGGCCATCTTGTTGCAACAGGCCAGCACCAGCAACATCGCCACCCTCACCCGCCTGGACACGGCCAAGGTACCGGTCGGCACCCTGCTGCAAGGCAAGGTCCTGACCAACCAGCCCATCCTTCAAGCGCAGGGCCAGGCCGCCGGTTACCGTTCGCTGGTCAGCCTGCTCAACAGTGCCCAGGCCGGCGCCACCCTGACCATCGACAGCCCACGCCCGCTGCCGGTGGGCAGCCTGCTCAGCGCGCGGGTGCAAGGCGACCAATCGCTGCAATTCGTGCCACTCAGTGGCCGGCAAGACCAGCTGAGCATTGCCCAGCAACTGCTCACCCAGCAAAACCGTCAGGCCTCGTTACCTGGCCTGCTCAGCGCATTGCAACAGCTTGCCCGCGACCCGGGCGCCGACGGCGACCTGCGTGCGACGGCCGACCGCGTGCTCGCCGGCCTGCCGGACGCGCGCCAGCTCGGCGATGCCAAGGCCGTCGCCCAGGCCCTGAACAACAGCGGCGCCTTCCTTGAAGCGAAGCTGCTGGGCGGCCTGCCAGCAAGCGTCGCGACCGACCTCAAGGCTCACCTGCTCAGGCTGGTAACCCAAGCGTCGGTCACCACGCCCGGCGCACCAGCCCTAGCCCCCAGTACCTTGGCCCTGACAATGCCGGCCTTGGCCCGCGGGGCGCTGGGCATGCTGGACCGGGTCAGCCCGAAACCCCAGCCTGGGGCGTTTCCGCTGCCCTCACGGCTGCTCAAGGCCATGGAAGACGAAGGTGACCTGCAACAACTGCTGCGCCTGGCTGCGGCGGCTGTCTCGCGCCTGCAGAGCCACGCCATGAGCAGCCTGCAGCAAACTGGCACGCTTGAAAACGGCAACCTGCAAACCACCTGGCAGACCGAAGTCCCCATTCGCCATGGCCAGGAATTCATCCCGCTGCAGGTCAAGCTGCAACGCGAGGAAACGCCGCAGCAGCAGGCCGACCGCCAGCAGGCATCGCAAGACCCGCTGCAGGCCCTGTGGCGCATCGAACTGGCCTTTGACCTCGCGCCGCTTGGCCCGCTGCAAGTCCAGGCCCAGTTGAGCCAGGGCCGCTTGAATGGCCAGCTGTGGGCAGAACGTGAACCCACCGCACGGCTGATCGACAGCCAGCTCGGCACATTGCGCGAGCGCCTGCTGGCCCGCGGCCTGGACGTCGGCGACCTGGAATGCCACCCCGGCATCCCTCCTCAAGGCCCCCGCACGCGGGTCGAACAACGCTGGGTGGACGAAAACGCATGAGCCTCAACCCACCCCGCCAAGCCATTGCCCTGAGCTACGACGGCCAACAGGCACCCACCCTCAGCGCCAAGGGCGACGATGCCTTGGCCGAAGCCATCCTCGCCCTGGCCCGCCAACACGAGGTGCCGATCTACGAAAACGCCGAGCTGGTGCGCCTGCTGGCACGGCTGGAGCTGGGCGATCAGATACCCGAGGCGCTGTACCTGACCATCGCCGAGATCATTGCCTTTGCCTGGCAACTGCGCGGCAAGGTGCCGCCAGGCTTTGACGATTCCACCAAACCCGAGCGTGACGTCACCGAGTTGTTGCCGCGCCTGCCCGGCAAGTCGGGCTGAACCGCCCGGCAAGCATTATCTACCGTCGCACCCTGGCCCTGTCGGTCGATCCTGTGGTTTTTCCCGCAACACGGAGACCGACATGCCGACCACCCACATCAACACGGCTGGCGTGCAGTACGTACGCAACCACCTAGCCACCCTGCCCCGCCCCGACCGCGACGCCAAGCAGGCCATCCAGGACTGGCTGGCGACACAAGGCGTGCACCTCGACCCCGACCAGGTCGAGGTGGTGACGCTGCACATACACCCGGCCGGAGCCGCCCAGTACCAGGCACAGGTAGTGCAGCGTGTGAGCCTGACGCAAGCCGTGCTGATGAACTGGCAAGGTGAATCCAACAACGACTTTTTCGGCGGCCTGTTCAAAGCCCCCTGGGCCGGCAGGCTGCCCGAAGACGGCCCAATCACCTGTGTCGAGCACCTCCCAGCACAACCGCACGTCGACAACGGGGCCTGGTATGAGGTGTTCAACGGCCTGTTCAAGCGGACCGAACCTGCGCGCTACGACCACTCGACGCTGCTGAACGTGCGCGCCGAAGCCCTGCAGCGTCACATCGAGGCACTGGACTTCCACACCCGTTACAAGGCGTCGCTGGACGCCTACTGGCACGACCAACTGCCCAGCTACCGCCTGTGCTGCAAACTCAACTTCCTTGCTGCCTGCAACAAGCAGATCGGCGACGGCAGCCTCAGCGACGCCGCGCGCCAGCTGGCCTGGCGCGCGGCCGATGTCATCCCACGCGGCAAGGGCCTGCGCCTGAGCACCCTGAGCATCTACGGCTACGCATCCACGGACCTGCTGTACATCAACGACAGCCACAGCGACCTGACTTTGCTCTATGTACCCGGCAACAGCTCGCCCCTGCTGGAATTCGCCAGCGAAGCACTGTTGAAGGATTGGGTCGGCCAACACTGCAAGGACGCCAGCCGGCGCCAGGCGCTCAAGCAACACTTTCGCTTGGCCGATGCCCCGCAGGGTATCGACTTCAGCGGCCTGGACACCGCCCTTGAAGGCTTGGGCGAATATCCACGCAGCCATCGCCTGCCACCGGAACATGGCTTTTTCAACGACGACGGCACCTGGCCCCCGCGCACCTATGTCAACTACCGCCCCGGCAAGTACAACCCGCGGATCACCGGCGACCTGTTCCAGGCCATGGCCCTGCGTCAGCGGCAGCGCTGCTACGACGATGCCGATTTCATCATCACCAGCAACAGCGAGATCAGCAAACGCCAATGGCGCAGTTACCTCAACAGCACGCTCAACCTGCTGGCGCCGCTGACCTTCGTGGTGCCCGGCCTGGCGCCCTTGCTGGCGCTGGGCGGTATCGTGCAACTGGGCCTGGGCCTTGACCAAGCCATCAATGGCAAGACCCTGCACGACAAGCTCGACGGCATCGGCAACATCACCTACGGCCTGCTCAATGCAACGCCGCTGGCACTGGAAGCGGTGGCCAAAGGCAAGGGCCTGCTGCGTTTCGAGCAGGACGGCTTCGTCGCCCCGCGCCGGGTGAACGAGCAGTGGGGTTACCCGCTGAGCCCTTCCGACCCACCACATTTACCCCCGGTGGATGTCGCGCCTTACTTCCACCGCCCTGCCCCCATCGCGCCATTGCCGGACGGCGATGCCGCAGTGGCCAACTCTATACGGCGCTACCCGCGGTACAACGGCGACACCGATCGTATGATCAGCTATTACGAGGAGACGCCGGATTACCCGGAAGAGCTTGAATTGGTTTATGACATGCAGGCCGACCTGTTCATCACCGAGGAAGGCACCAATGAGGTAGACCCGACCTACTTCGAAGCCGAACCGCTCACCGGCAACATGCGCCTAGCCAACCCCGAAGGCCGGGCCGTCACCGACCCGATGCGCATGGCATCACTGCGTGGCCTGGGTATCGACCTGCAACTGCCCGTGCAGCTACCCAGCCCATTTCCCGCCGGCGCGCGCCCCATCCCGCAACGGATTACATCGCTGTGGGTAGGCGACAAGACGCTTGGCCCCGAGCTGCTTGAGACGTTGGCTGGCAATGCCCGGCGCCTGCAGGAAGGGCCGTACCAGTACCGGCTGTACCTCTCCAAGGCAAACCCGCAAGCCTATGCGCACAACGTCGATGAACTGGCCAGGAACGTGCCGGGGCTGCAAGTACTGCCATTGGAGGACCAAGCGTTTTTCAAAGCCTTCGAGCAGAGTCAGTATTTCAGCCATTACCAGGCAGCGATCGAGGGCAATAATGGCGTGGCCACCAACTTCTCTTCCGCGTCAGACGTGTTGCGCTACCCGATGCTGCACGCCGAAGGTGGGCTGTACATGGACGTCGATGACGAACTATTGGGCCAAAGCGCACAGGCGGCGATCAATGATGTGGTGCTGGCAACCACCGATGACGGGTTGCTCCTGCATCCGCCCATGTCCAATCAGAAACTGGGCATGAACACCCTGTATAACACCAGCATGATCGGCAGCCATGCCGGCAACCCGACCTTGCTGGCGATATCGGAAGAGATGCAGGCGCGTTTTCTCGCTGACCCGGACTTCTACCGGGCGCGGCCTACCCTGGCCAGCGACCCGCGAGGGTTCTATGCGTACGCCAAACGCCTCAGCCACATCACCGGCCCGGCGATGCTCAACGCCGTGACCGACCGCTTGCTGCCCGACCTGTACCTGATTCGTCAGTTGTACAACCTGTACGCGATGCCGCGCATCAACAGCTTTCTGTATGTCGACATGGAGGCCTTGCGCCTGGTCTGGCATGACCGCTTGCCGCTCAATCGCCTGGCCAAGGTAGGTGGGATGCATTCCTGGGCTACCACCTGACCTGTGAGCAATTGGGGCTGCTGCGCAGCCCTTCGCAGCACAAGGCTGCTCCTACAAAATGGCGCTGTACCTGTAGGAGCAGCCTTGCGCTGCGAAGGGCCGCACAGCGGCTCCAGGGGTTCAGCTCACTCGGTGCGGTGCAACTTGCTCATCAACTCCGCCTCGGCCTGGGTCAGGCCGCAGGTCTCGGTCAGCTCGGATACGCTCGCGCCCATGCCGACCAGCTTGGCCGCCTGGCTGAAGGTGACGCTGCTGGGGTCACGCTGCTCCAGCCGCTCCAGCCGATCCGGCAAGGTGGCCAACGTCTCGCGCACGTCATGGATGGCCTCACCCATGCGCACGGTACCGTTCTGGTAGTCGTCCAGGCGCTTGGCCAGGTCCTTGATGCGCTGATCACGCAGCGCATCGCCCGCAGCCTGTTGCGCCGCCAGCTCGCGCTGGCGCTTGGTGTGGTTGAGGAACATCCACACACCCAGCGCCCAAAGCAGCGCCAGGAAGATGACAGCAACCTCGAGGATCAACTCAGATGTTCTCAAGCTCGGACCACTCTTCCTCGGTCATCATCTTGTCCAGTTCCACCAGGATCAGCAGTTCGCCGTTCTTGTTGCACACACCCTGGATGAACTTGGCCGACTCTTCGTTACCCACGTTCGGCGCCGTCTCGATCTCGGACTGACGCAGGTAGACCACCTCGGCAACGCTGTCGACCAGGATGCCAACCACTTGCTTGTCCGCCTCGATGATGACGATACGGGTGTTGTCGGTCACCTCGGTCGGCATCAGGCCAAAACGCTGGCGGGTGTCGATCACCGTCACCACGTTGCCACGCAGGTTGATGATGCCCAGCACGTAGCTCGGCGCGCCCGGTACCGGGGCGATCTCGGTGTAGCGCAGCACTTCCTGCACCTGCATGACATTGATCCCGTAGGACTCGTTGTCCAGACGGAAGGTTACCCATTGCAGGATCGGATCTTCGGAACCTTGTGCGGACGACTTTTTCATTCCCCTACCCCTCAAAATCCGCGCTAGGCGGTGTGTTCGGTGTCATTTGTGTTTGGCGTGCATCTGCTTGACTGCGCCGCTGGCGATCAGCTCGGCCAGTTCGGCGACGTCAAGCAAGGCACACATGTGTTCGATCACCGTGCCGGCCAACCAGGGGCGCTGGCCCCGCTGGCTGCGCCACTTGATCTCGGACGGGTCCAGGCGCAGGGAACGGCTGACCTGGTGCACGGCCAGCCCCCATTCATAGCCCTGGACCGAAATCACATACTGCAGGCCCTGGCGAAAATCGTCGCGGTAGCGGTCGGGCATTACCCAACGCGCGGTGTCGAGGACCTTCAGGTTGCCGGCCTGGCAGGTCAGGATGCCAAGAAACCAGTCCGGTTGGCCGAACAGCGGCGTCAGCTCCTGGCCGGCCAGGTTGTAAATCGAGCCCAGGCACACCAAGGGCACCGCCAAGGTCAGCCCGGCGACGTCGAACAGCAGGCACTCGAACGGCTCCGCTGCCCAGGCCGGGCGGCCATCGATGCTTACCGGCGGCACCGGCAGGTTCGGCGCAGGCAGGTGCACATCCACCACCGGCACCGCCGGTTCTACCGCGGGCGCTTCGATCAGTACCGGGATGCTGGCCTCGGCCACAACTTGCTGCTCGACCACCGCCACCACCGGTTCTTCCACCGGCAGCACGCTGGGCAGCACCTGTAACCGCGGCTCGGCAAAGGGCCGGGGCGCCGCAAGGGTGGCCTGGGCAGGCTGGCGTGCATCACGCGCCTGCTCCTCGCGCACCGCGTCGGCGAAGGCCTCCGGTGCTGTCGGCAGTTCGATCAGGTCGTCGGCCTCGGTGGCCTCTTGCAACAAGCCATCGAGGTAGGATTGCAGGGCCATCTGCGGCCGTGTGCTGGTTTGCCGTGTCTGCGTCATCAGGCCACCTGCACTGCGGTTTTGTAGGTCAGTAAATGCTTGAGCAGCGCCCGGTAGGCAATCAGCCCACGGCTCTTGCCATCGAACTGCGAAGGCGTGACGCCCTTGCGGCTGGCATCGCGCAAGCGCGTGTCGACCGGGATGTAACCCTGCCAGACATGCTGCCCATAGGTGTCGCGCAGCAGTTTGAGCGTGCCCAGGGAGGCCTGGGTACGGCGGTCGAACAGGGTTGGCACGATCTGGTAAGGCAGGGCCTGTTTACGCGAACGGTTGACCATGGCCAGGGTGCCGACCATGCGTTCCAGGCCCTTGACCGCGAGGAATTCGGTCTGCACCGGGATCACCAGTTGTTGGCTCGCGGCCAGGGCGTTGACCATCAGCACGCCGAGCAAAGGCGGGCTGTCAATCAAGGCAAAGTCGAAGTCTTGCCACAGCTGCGCCAGACTCTTGGCGATCACCAGCCCCAGGCCGTTCTTGCCCGGCGACTGGCGCTCGAGCACCGCCAGCGCAGTGCTCGATGGCAACAGCGAAATACGCTCGTCGCTCGTCGGCAGCAGCAATTGCCCCGGCAAGCCCTCGGGCACGCTGCCCTGGTGCAGGAACAGGTCATAGCAGCTGTGTTCCAGCGCATCGGGGTTGTGCCCGAAATAACTGGTCATCGACCCATGCGGGTCGAGGTCGACGACGACCACGCGCTTGCCCGCCTCAGCCAGCAGGCCAGCCAGGGCGATGGTCGTGGTGGTCTTGCCGACGCCACCTTTTTGATTGGCTACTGCCCAGACTCTCATAGGACAACTCTTGACTCATGATGACGCTGATACCCTGTGGGAGCCGGCTTGCCGGCGATCACCGGCAAAGCCGGTGCCACACACCGCGTTGTCTGCATCGCCGGCAAGCCGGCTCCCACAGGGTACGCGGTGACAGAGAATTGACGAGTTATTGCCCCGTCCCCATTGCTGGCGTTGCCGGTGCACTTTGTGTGCCAGCACGGCGCAACGCCGCATCCGGCGTGGCATTGGCGCTGCCTGTGCCGGTCAGGCTGCGGCGCACTTCGAGGTTTCGCGAAATCACCAGCACCACCCGGCGGTTGCGCGCACGGCCTTCGGCACTGTCGTTGCTGGCGACCGGCTGATACTCGCCATAGCCGACCGAGGCCATGCGCGCCGGGTTGACCCCTTCCATGGCCAGCAGGCGGACGATGCTGGCCGCCCGCGCCGACGACAGTTCCCAGTTGGTCGGGTACTGCGCGGTGCGAATCGGCAGGTTGTCGGTAAAGCCTTCGACATGCACTGGGTTGGCGAACGGCTTGAGGATGTTCGCCACCTTTTCGATGATGTCGAAGGCCTTGTCGCTGGGCATGGCATCACCGCTGCCGAACAACAGCGAGGAACTGAGCTCGATTTCAATCCACAGCTCATTGCCGCGCACGGTCATCTGGTCGGTCTTGATCAGGTCGCCAAAGGCGTCGCGCACGTCATCGCTGATGGTCTTCAGCGGGTCGACGTTGGTCTGCGCCAGGCCCGCTTCGGTCTGCTCGCTGTCCCTGACCAAAGGCTCGGCCGGGCGCACGCTCAGCGGCTGCTCATCACCGATGGGGATCGGCTTCATGCTCCGCTCGGGGTCGTTGAACACCCCGAGCAAGGCCTGCGAGATGACCTTGTACTTGCCCTCGTTGATCGAGGAAATCGAGTACATGACTACGAAAAACGCGAACAGCAAGGTGATGAAGTCGGCGTACGACACCAGCCAGCGTTCGTGATTCTCGTGTTCCTCGGTATGACGACGGCGGCGCATGGTTACTCCATGAAGCCTTGCAGCTTCAGCTCAATCGAGCGCGGGTTTTCACCCTCGGCAATCGACAGCAGGCCCTCAAGCAGCATCTCGCGGTAGCGCGACTGGCGCATGACGATGGCCTTGAGCTTGTTGGCGATCGGCAACAGGATCAGGTTGGCGCTGGCCACGCCGTAGATGGTGGCGACGAACGCCACGGCGATGCCGTTACCCAGCTGCGACGGGTCGGCCAGGTTGCCCATCACATGGATCAGGCCCATCACCGCACCGATGATGCCGATGGTCGGGGCGTAGCCGCCCATGCTCTCGAACACCTTGGCGGCCTGGATGTCACGGCCCTCCTGGGTCAGAAAGTCGACTTCGAGAATGCTGCGGATGGCTTCAGGCTCGGCGCCGTCGACCAGCAACTGCAGGCCCTTGCGCGCATAAGGGTCGGGCTCGGCATCGGCAACCCCTTCCAGGCCCAGCAGGCCCTCTTTGCGCGCCGTCAGGCTCCAGTTGACCACCCGGTCGATACCGCCTGCCAGGTCGACCCGGGGCGGGAACAGGATCCAGCGCAAAATCTGCAAGGCCCGCTTGAAGGCCGACAGCGGCGACTGCAACAGCGCCGCCGCCAAGGTGCCGCCCAGCACGATCAAGCCCGCCGGGCCATTGATCAGCGCACCGACATGCCCGCCTTCGAGGAAGTTGCCGCCGACAATCGCGACAAACGCCAGGATCAGGCCGATCAGGCTTAGCACGTCCATCAGACGCAGGCCTCGACCAGGTGCTTGCCGATCTCGTCCAGGCTGTACACCGCGTCGGCCAGGTTGGCCTTGACGATGGCCATGGGCATGCCATAGATCACGCAACTGGCTTCATCCTGGGCCCACACGGTACTGCCGCCCTGCTTGAGCAGGCGCGCGCCTTCACGGCCGTCGGCGCCCATGCCGGTGAGCACCACCGACAGCACCTTGTCGCCGTACGACTTGGCCGCCGAGCCGAAGGTGATGTCCACACACGGCTTGTAGTTGAGGCGCTCGTCACCCGGCAGGATCTTCACCGTGCCACGGCCGTCGATCATCATCTGCTTGCCACCCGGGGCCAGCAGCGCCAGGCCTGGGCGCAACAGGTCACCGTCCTCGGCTTCCTTCACGCTGATCTTGCACAGCTTGTCCAGGCGTTCGGCAAACGCCTTGGTGAAGGCCGCTGGCATGTGCTGGATCAGCACGATCGGCGCCGGGAAGTTGGCGGGGAGTTGCGTCAGCACCCGCTGCAGCGCCACCGGGCCGCCCGTGGACGTACCAATGGCCACCAGCTTGTAAGGTTTGCGCTTGGGTGCCGGGGCATGTGCCGCGGGTGCCGCAGCTGGGGTGCGTACCGGCGGTGCCGTGCGCGCCGGGGCCGAGGCTGGGCTTGCGAAGCTGCTGGTCGGCGCATGGCTGTTGCTGGTAGTGACCGGCGCAGCGGCAGGCGCTGGGTTGTAGCTGCCGAAACGACGGTTGCTGCGCGACAGGGTATGCACCTTCTCGCACAGCATCTGCTTGACCTTCTCGGGGTTGCGCGAGATGTCTTCGAAGTTCTTCGGCAGGTAATCCACCGCACCGGCATCCAGCGCGTCGAGGGTCACCCGGGCGCCTTCATGGGTCAGCGAAGAGAACATCAACACCGGCGTCGGGCAGCGCTGCATGATGTGCCGCACTGCGGTGATGCCGTCCATCATGGGCATTTCGTAGTCCATGGTGATGACATCGGGCTTGAGCGCCAGCGCCTGGTCGATTGCTTCCTTGCCATTGGTCGCGGTACCCACTACCTGGATCGTCGGGTCCGCCGAGAGGATTTCCGAGACACGGCGGCGGAAGAAACCGGAATCATCCACCACCAGGACCTTGACTGCCATAAACACTCCATTAGGCGGCGCAACCCGCCAGGGCGCGCCACCGAAATCAAATACGCCGCGCGGCGTAACGCTTGAGCATGCTCGGAACGTCGAGGATCAACGCGATGCGACCGTCGCCGGTGATCGTGGCCCCAGACATGCCCGGCGTGCCCTGCAGCATCTTGCCCAGCGGCTTGATTACCACTTCTTCCTGGCCCACCAGTTGATCGACGACAAAGCCGATGCGTTGGGTGCCGACCGACAGGATCACCACATGGCCCTCGTGCTGCTCTTCGTGCACCTGGCCCTGGACCAGCCAGCGCTTGAGGTAGAACAGCGGCAGTGCCTTGTCGCGCACGATCACCACTTCCTGGCCATCGACCACGTTGGTGCGCGAGAGGTCGAGGTGGAAGATCTCGTTGACGTTGACCAACGGGAAGGCGAAAGCCTGGTTGCCCAGCATCACCATCAGGGTCGGCATGATCGCCAGGGTCAGCGGCACCTTGATGACGATCTTCGAACCCTGGCCTTTGGCCGAGTAGATGTTGATCGAGCCATTGAGCTGGGAAATCTTGGTCTTCACCACGTCCATGCCGACACCACGGCCAGACACGTCAGAGATCTCGGTCTTGGTCGAGAAGCCCGGGGCGAAGATCAGGTTGTAGCAGTCCGACTCGCTCAGACGCTCGGCGGCGTCCTTGTCCATCAGGCCCTTTTCCACGGCCTTGGCGCGCAGGATGTTGGGGTCCATGCCCTTGCCGTCATCAGAGATCGACAACAGGATATGGTCGCCTTCCTGTTCAGCCGACAGCACCACCCGGCCCGTACGCGCCTTGCCGGTGGCTTCACGCTCGTCGGGCATCTCGACGCCATGGTCGACGGCGTTGCGCACCAAGTGCACCAACGGGTCGGCCAGGGCCTCGACCAGGTTCTTGTCGAGGTCGGTTTCTTCACCGACCAGCTCCAGGTTGATCTCTTTCTTGAGCTGGCGGGCCAGGTCGCGAACCAGGCGCGGGAAGCGGCCGAAGACTTTCTTGATCGGCTGCATGCGGGTCTTCATGACCGCGGTCTGCAGGTCGGCGGTGACCACGTCGAGGTTCGACACGGCCTTGGACATGGCCTCGTCACCGCTGTTCAAGCCCAGGCGCACCAGGCGGTTACGCACCAGCACCAGTTCGCCGACCATGTTCATGATCTCGTCCAGGCGCGCAGTGTCGACGCGCACGGTGGTTTCCGCCTCGCTGACCGCATGTTTTTCTGCCGCTGGGGCCGGCGCGCGAGGCGCAGGTGCGGGCTTGCTGGCAGCTGCTGGGGCGGCGGCTGGAGCAGGTGCCGGTTTGGCCACCGGCTTGCTCTCGACCTTGGCGGCGACAGGCGCTTCGACCGCGACCGCGTCACCCGAGAACTTGCCCTTGCCGTGCAACTCATCGAGCAAGGCTTCGAACTCGTGCTCGCTGATCTCGTCACTCGTTGGGCTGGCCGCGGCAACGCTTTGCGGCGCTGCCGCTGCTGGCGCATTGGCGGCCGGCAAGGCATCGGCCTGGAAGGTGCCCTTGCCGTGCAACTGGTCGAGCAGCGACTCGAACTCTTCATCGGTGATTTCATCGCTGACCGGGGCCGCAGCGCTGGCCACAGGCTCAGCGGCGACTTCAGCGCTGAACTGGCCTTTGCCATGCAACTGGTCGAGCAACGATTCGAATTCGGCGTCGGTGATTTCGTCACCGGCGCTGCTGACGGTTTCGCCTTGCATCTGCTCATCGGCAGCGGCCTGGGCCTTGACCGCGTCGAGCGAGTCGAGCAGTTGCTCGAATTCGCTGTCGGTGATGTCTGGCTCTTCGGCAGGCGCCGGGGCGGCCGGCTCGGCTGCAGCCGCAGGCGCTGCGACCTCTTCGGCAGCAGCAGGCTCGGCCAGGCGCGACAACGCCGCCAGCAGTTCTGGGGTAGCGGGGATGACCTCGCTGCGCTCGCGGACCTGGCCAAACATGCTGTTGACCGTGTCCAGCGCCTCCAGCACCACGTCCATCAATTCGGCGTCGACCCGGCGCTCACCTTTGCGCAGGATGTCGAACACGTTCTCGGCGATATGGCAGCACTCCACCAGCTCGTTGAGCTGGAGGAAGCCGGCGCCCCCTTTTACAGTGTGGAAACCGCGAAAAATGGCATTGAGCAGGTCGGCATCATCCGGTCGGCTTTCCAGCTCGACCAGTTGCTCGGACAGTTGCTCAAGAATTTCGCCGGCTTCTACCAGGAAATCCTGAAGGATTTCTTCATCGGCGCCGAAGCTCATTAAACGTGCTCCTTAAAAACCCAGACTGGACAGCAGATCATCGACATCGTCCTGACCGGACACGACGTCTTCACGCTTATCGGCATGAATCTGCGGACCTTCACCCCGAGTCGGATGTTTTTCTTGATCTTTTTCAGCACGCAGCTGCTGGTGGTCATGTTCGATACCGGCAAAACGGTCGACTTGACTGGCCATCAGCACGAGCTTGAGCAGGTTGCTTTCCACCTCGGTGACCAGCGCGGTGACCCGCTTGATCACCTGCCCGGTCAGGTCTTGATAGTCCTGAGCCAGCAGAATGTCGTTGAGGTGGCCTGAGACCTTGCGGTTACCTTCGGCGCTGTGCGTCAGGAAACTGTCGACGCGTTTGACCAGGTCACGGAATTCCGGCGCGGCCACTTCGCGGCGCATGAAGCGCTGCCAGTCCACGCTCAGGGCCTTGGCCTCACCCGCCAGGTCGTTGAGCACCGGTGTGCTTTCCTCGACCAGGTCCATGGTGCGGTTAGCGGCACCCTCGGTCAGCTTGACCACATAGGACAGGCGCTCGGTGGCGTCGGTGATCTGCGAGACCTCCTCGGCCTGCGGCATGTGCGGGTCGATCTGGAAACTGACGATCGCACTGTGCAGCTCACGGGTCAGCTTGCCGACTTCCTGATACAGGCCGCGGTCGCGGGTCTGGTTCAGCTGATGAATCAGCTGCACCGCCTCGCCGAAGCGCCCGCGCTCCAGGCTCTCTACCAGCTCCTGGGCATGCTTCTTCAGGGTCGATTCGAACTCCCCCAAAGACGTTTGTGATGAATCCATGGCGCGCCCCCTGACGTGACTCAGCCGTTGACGCGTTCGAAGATCTTCTCGATCTTTTCTTTGAGCACCTGAGCGGTGAACGGCTTGACCACGTAACCATTGACGCCGGCCTGGGCCGCTTCGATGATCTGGTCGCGCTTGGCCTCGGCCGTCACCATCAGTACCGGCATGGTTTTAAGCTTTTCGCTGGCGCGGACTTTGCGCAGCAAATCGATACCGGACATGCCCGGCATGTTCCAGTCGGTCACCAGGAAGTCGTAGTGGCCGTTTTCCAGCATCGGCAACGCGGTGGTGCCGTCGTCAGCTTCGTCGGTGTTGGTGAAGCCCAGATCACGCAGCAGGTTCTTGATGATCCGCCGCATCGTCGAAAAGTCGTCAACGATGAGGATTTTCATGTTCTTGTCCAATTAGACCTCCAAGCAGTCTCAAACGCGCTCGGCCCCCGAGCACGCATTCATTCAATTCGGCACAACGTGAAACGGCTGCAGCGTCTTCAGTGCAACGGCTGGCGCTCAGCGCGCCCGCCACTCACCCAGACGGCTGCGCAAACGTGCGGCGCACTGGCTGTGCAACTGGCTTACCCGCGACTCGCTGACGCCCAGCACCTCACCGATTTCCTTGAGGTTCAGCTCTTCGTCGTAGTACAGCGCCAGCACCAGCCGCTCGCGCTCTGGCAGGTTGGCGATCGCATCGGTCAGGGCAGCCTGGAAGCGCTCGTCTTCAAGGCCCCGCGCCGGTTCGACCTGACCACTGGCGCCGTCTTCGTGCAGGCCTTCGTGCTCGCCGTCCTGCAACAGGTCGTCGAAGCTGAACAGCCGGCTGCCCAGGGTATCGTTCAAAATCCCGTAGTAATCATCGAGACTCAATTGGAGTTCGGCAGCAACCTCGTGATCTTTAGCGTCGCGACCGGTTCTTGCTTCAACGGCGCGCATTGCGTCACTGACCATGCGGGTATTGCGGTGCACCGAACGCGGTGCCCAATCGCCCTTGCGCACCTCATCGAGCATCGCGCCGCGGATGCGGATGCCGGCGTAGGTCTCGAAGCTGGCGCCCTTGCTGGCGTCATACTTGTTGGCCACTTCCAGCAGGCCGATCATGCCGGCCTGGATCAGGTCTTCGACCTGGACGTTGGCCGGCAGCCGCGCCAACAGGTGATAGGCGATGCGCTTGACCAGCGGGGCGTAGCGTTCGATCAGCTCGTACTGGGCGTCTTTTGACGCCCTGCTGTACATCTTGAAGCCGCTCGCATTCATAGTACCGGTCCTGCGCTGGTGGGCTGCACCAGACGCTCGACGAAGAATTCCAGATGCCCGCGCGGGTTGGCCGGCAACGGCCAGCTGTCGACCTTCTGCGCAATGGCTTTGAAGGCCAACGCACACTTGGAACGCGGGAACGCTTCGTACACCGCGCGCTGCTTCTGCACCGCCTTGCGCACGCACTCGTCGTACGGCACGGCGCCCACGTACTGCAGGGCAACGTCAAGGAAGCGATCGGTGACCTTGGTCAACTTGGCGAACAGGTTGCGCCCTTCTTGCGGGCTCTGCGCCATGTTGGCCAGCACCCGGAAGCGGTTCATGCCGTAGTCACGGTTGAGCAGTTTGATCAGTGCGTAGGCGTCGGTGATCGAGGTGGGTTCGTCGCACACCACCAGCAGCACTTCCTGGGCCGCGCGAACGAAGCTGACCACCGAGTCACCGATACCCGCAGCGGTGTCGATCACCAGCACATCGAGGTTGTCGCCGACGTCGCTGAACGCCTGGATCAGGCCAGCGTGCTGGGCCGGCGCCAGGTGCACCATGCTCTGAGTGCCGGAGGCCGCCGGTACGATGCGCACACCGCCGGGGCCTTGCAGCATCACATCGCGCAGCTCACAGCGCCCTTCAATAACATCGGCCAGAGTGCGTTTGGGGGTCAGGCCAAGCAATACGTCGACATTGGCCAGGCCCAGGTCGGCGTCCAGCAACATGACCCTGCGGCCAAGCTCGGCCAGCGCCAGAGACAGGTTCACTGAAACGTTAGTCTTGCCGACGCCACCTTTGCCACCGGTCACGGCGATCACCTGTACGGGATGCATGCTACCCATGTCTGTTCTTTACCTTGTCTCGCTGGGACTCAGGCCACACGTGAGGCAATTCTGCGTGCCCCTTGGCATAGCTACGTTGCACACACTTCATCATCAACCCGCTCGCCGTGGGTTGTGATAGAGATCAGCGAACATATCGGCCATGGCCTCTTCGCTGGGCTCGTCCTGCTGCTGCACATTGACCGCACGGGTGACCAGCTGGTGCGCCCGGGGCAAGTGCAAATCGTCGGGAATGCGCGGCCCATCGGTCAGGTAGGCCACCGGCAATTCATGACTGATGGCAAGGCTCAGCACGTCGCCGAGGCTTGCCGTTTCATCGAGTTTGGTCAGGATGCAGCCGGCCAGGCCACAGCGCTTGTAGCTGTGGTAGGCGGCGGTCAGCACCTGCTTCTGGCTAGTGGTTGCCAGCACCAGGTAATTCTTCGCGGCGATGCCACGGCTGGCCAGGGTTTCCAGCTGCATGCGCAGGGCCGGGTCGCTGGCCTGCAGGCCAGCGGTATCGATCAGCACCACGCGTTTACGCAGCAGCGGTTCCAGCGCCTGGGCCAGGGACTGGCCCGGGTCGACGTAGGTCACCGGCACATTGAGGATGCGCCCCAGGGTCTTGAGCTGCTCCTGGGCACCGATGCGGAAGCTGTCCATGCTCACCAGCGCCAACTGCGGGGCGCCGTATTTGAGCACGTAGCGCGCAGCCAGCTTGGCCAGGGTGGTGGTCTTGCCCATGCCGGCCGGGCCGACCATGGCGATCACACCGCCCTCTTCAATGGGCTCCACCTCGGGGATTTCGATCATCCGCGCCAGGTGCGCCAGCAGCATGCGCCAGGCCTGGCGTGGCTCTTCGATCTCAGTCGTGAGGTCGAGCAGTTCACGGGCAATCGGGCCGGACAGGCCGATGCGCTGCAGGCGGCGCCAGAGATTGGCCTGCTGCGGCTTGCTGCCTTGCAGCTGGCTCCAGGCCAGCGAGCCGAGCTGTACTTCCAGCAGCTCGCGCAGGCCCGAAAGCTCCGAGCGCATGGCATCGAACAGGCGCGGGTCGACCGGCGCCGGGGCTGGCGCAGCGGCAGGTGCCGGGGCGTCCACGTGCGGCTCGACCAGCGGCTCAGAGGCCGTCAGCGACTGGCCGGCGAACAATTGGCGGTTGTTGTCGCTGGTGTCGCTGCGCTGGTCCAGTTCAGCCTGAGCCGTGGCAATGCGCGTGTGGGTCTTGCGCAGCTCTTCTTCAAGCTCGGCGTTGGGTACGCGCGGGGCCAGGGCGGACAATTTGTAGTCCAGCGCGGCCGTCAATTCGACACCACCGGCGATGCGGCGGTTACCGATGATGGCGGCATCGGAGCCAAGCTCATCCCGGACCAGCTTCATGGCCTGACGCATATCGGCGGCGAAAAATCGCTTAACTTGCATTATCCACTACCTCAGCCGTTAGGGCCCACGGTGGCAACGATGGTGACTTGCTTGTTGTCAGGTATTTCCTGATACGCCAGAACATGCAAATTCGGTACAGCCAGGCGACCGAAGCGCGACAGCATGGCGCGGATCGGGCCGGCGACCAGGAGAATGGCCGGCTGGCCTTGCATCTCTTGGCGCTGGGCCGCGTCAATCAGCGAACGCTGCAGCTTTTCGGCCATGCTCGGCTCCAGAAGAACACCGTCTTCCTGACCCTGCCCGGCCCTTTGCAGACTATTGAGCAAAATCTGTTCCAACCTCGGTTCAAGGGTGATCACCGGCAGCTCAGACTCAACGCCGACAATGCTTTGCACGATGGCGCGACACAATCCGACGCGTACTACAGCCACCAGCGCGGCGGTATCTTGACTCTTGCCTGCGTTGTTGGCGATCGCCTCGGCGATGCTGCGGATATCGCGCACCGGCACTTGCTCGGACAGCAATGCCTGCAGGACCTTCAGCAGCCCCGACAAGGAAATGACACCCGGCACCAATTCTTCTGCCAGTTTAGGCGAAGCCTTGGACAACACTTGCAGCAGTTGCTGCACTTCCTCATGGCCGATCAGCTCGTGACAGTGCTTTTGCAGGATCTGGTTGAGGTGCGTGGCCACCACCGTACTGGCATCGACCACGGTATAGCCCAGCGACTGCGCCTGGGAGCGCTGGCCAACGTCAATCCACACCGCCTCCAGGCCAAAGGCCGGGTCGCGTGCGGCAATGCCGTTGAGGGTGCCAAATACCTGGCCTGGGTTGATCGCCAGTTCGCGGTCCGGGTAAATCTCCGCTTCAGCCAGGATCACCCCCATCAACGTGAGGCGGTAGGCGCTGGGCTGCAGGTCGAGGTTGTCGCGAATGTGCACGGTGGGCATAAGGAAACCCAGGTCTTGGGACAGCTTCTTGCGCACGCCCTTGATCCGCGCCAGCAACTGGCCGCCCTGGTTGCGGTCGACCAGCGGGATCAAGCGGTAACCGACCTCAAGGCCGATCATGTCGATCGGGGTGACATCGTCCCAGCCCAGCTCCTTGGTTTCCAGCGCACGCTGTGGCGAGGGCAGCAGGTCCTGCTGGCGCTGCGCCTCTTCCTGGGCCTTGACCTTTACCTGCTGCTGTTTCTTCCACACCAGATAAGCGCCGCCACCGGCCATCAGGCCAAGGCTGAGGAAGGCCACATGCGGCATGCCCGGCACCAGGCCCATGATGATCATCAGCGCACCAGAGACCGCCAAGGCCTTGGGAGAGTCGAACATCTGCCGGTTGATCAACTTGCCCATGTCTTCCGAGCCCGAAGCCCGGGTGACCATGATGGCCGCAGCAGTGGACAGCAGCAGTGATGGCAATTGCGCCACCAAACCGTCACCGATGGTCAACAAGGCGTACACCTTGCCGGCTTCGCTGAACGGCATGCCGTGCTGGAGCATGCCGATGAGCATGCCGCCGATGAGGTTGATGAACAGGATCAGCAGGCCGGCGATGGCGTCGCCGCGCACGAACTTGCTGGCACCGTCCATCGAGCCGTAGAACTCGGCCTCCTGCGCGACTTCGGAGCGGCGGGCCTTGGCCTGGGCCTGGTCGATCAGGCCGGCGTTGAGGTCGGCGTCGATGGCCATCTGTTTGCCGGGCATGGCATCGAGGGTGAAGCGCGCGCTCACCTCGGAAATACGCCCAGCACCCTTGGTCACTACGACGAAGTTGATGATCATGAGGATGGCGAACACCACCGCACCGACCACGTAGTTGCCGCCGATGACCACTTCACCGAAGGCCTGGATCACCTTGCCCGCAGCGCCATGGCCCTCCTGGCCGTGGAGCATGACCACGCGGGTGGAGGCGACGTTCAGCGCCAGGCGCAGCAGCGTCGCCACCAGCAGGATGGTGGGGAACGCGGCGAAGTCGAGTGGGCGCAGGGCGTAGACGCAGACCAGCAGCACCACGATCGACAAGGCGATGTTGAAGGTGAAGAACACGTCGAGCAGGAACGGCGGTATCGGCAACATCATCATTGCCAACATCACCAGCAGCAACAGCGGCACACCCAGGTTGCCCCGACCGAGACCGGCCAGGTTGTGGCGTGCGTTGTTGATTAACTGAGTGCGATCCACCGCGAGTCCTCTTGATGCAAAACTTTGACGCCCAGGGGGCGCCTGGGCGTGGCTCTGCAAGAAGCCTTCCAACTTTGCTGTTTGGGTGTTCGCCTTGGGGTTTTTGGTGGGTTTGAGATCGAGCGCCGCGCGGGCGGCGCTCGATCTCACAGGCGCTAAACGACCATCGCCATGCACCTATCAGCTATCGCGCCGCAAATCCGGCGGAATCGGCAGGTCATCGTTCAACGGCTCCGGCCGCTTGCCCTTGCCCGACCGGTACTGACGAATCTGGAACACATACGCCAACACCTGCGCCACCGCCAGGTACAACCCCGCAGGGATCTCATGCTCAAGCTCGGTGGAGTAATAGATCGCCCGCGCCAGGGCTGGCGATTCAAGGATCTGGATTTTGTGCTCGACACCAATCTCGCGAATCTTCAATGCCATGAAATCGGTACCCTTGGCCAGCAGCAAGGGCGCTGCCCCACCCTTCTCCGGGTCGTACTGCAGGGCCACGGCATAGTGCGTCGGGTTGGTGATGATCACGTCCGCCTGCGGCACCGCCGCCATCATGCGCCGCTGCGACACCTCGCGCTGCAGCTGGCGAATACGCTGCTTGACCTCAGGCTTGCCCTCCGAGTCCTTGTACTCGTCACGCACTTCCTGCTTGGTCATCTTCATTTTCTTGTGCGTCTGCCACAGCTGGAACGGCACGTCCGCCGCCGCGATCAGCAGCAGCCCCGCCGACATCCACAGCGCGCTCCACCCCACCACCTGGACACTGTGAATGATCGCCTGCTCCAACGGCTCATTGGCAATCGACAGCAACGCCTGGCGGTCGCTGACCAGCACCACTACCGCCACGATCAGGATCGCGAAAAACTTGGCCAACGCCTTCAGCAACTCGGTCAGGGCATGCATAGAGAACATGCGCTTGATCCCCGACAGCGGGTTCATGCGGCTGAATTTGGGCTGCAGCAGGCTGCCGGAAAACAGGAACCCACCCAACGCGATCGGGGCCACGAACGAGATCACGAACAGCAGAATCAGTACGGGTTGCACCGCCCAGATCGCCATCTTGCCCGAGGCCAGCAAAAACGCGCCCATGGCGCGCTCATCGACGATCATGTCGCGGGTCAGGCTGAAGTTCATGCGCATCACGCTCAGCAGCGTCTCAGCCAAGTGGCCGCCGAACATCAGCAGGCCGCCGGCGCCTGCCAGGGTCACCGCCACCGTGTTCAGCTCCTTGGAGCGGGCGATCTCACCTTTTTCACGCGAGTCGCGCTTGCGCTTGTCGGTGGGGTCTTCTGTCTTGTCCTGACCACTCTCGCTCTCAGCCATGCTCAGCGCGCCCTTGCCAGATCACGCAGCCATTGCAGCGCGTCGCTGGCCAATGCCTGGTAGTGGGAAAGCATATCGGCCAGGCCGACCCAGAAAATCCCCATGCCCATGACCAGCGTCAGCGGGAAGCCAATGGAGAAGATGTTCAGCTGTGGCGCCGCCCGCGTCATCACGCCAAAGGCGATGTTCACCACCAGCAACGCGGCAATCACCGGCAAGATCAGCAACAGCCCGGCACCGAACACCCAACCCAGGCGCCCGGCCATTTCCCAGAACTGGCTGACCATCAGCGCATTGCCCACCGGCAAGGTGGTGAAGCTTTCGGTCAGCACTTCGAAGACCACCAGGTGCCCGTTCATCAACAGGAACAGCACACTGACCAGCATGGTCATGAACTGGCTGATCACCGTGACGTTGACGCCATTGGCCGGGTCGACCATCGAGGCGAAGGCCATGCCCATCTGCACCGCGACAATCTGCCCAGCGATGACGAAGGCCTGGAACAGCAACTGCAGCGAGAAGCCGAACAACGCCCCGACGATGATCTGCTCGCCACACAGCAGCAGGCCCTGCAGGCTCAACGGCTCGAACTCGGGCAACGGCGGCAGCGCCGGGACGATCACCACCGTGATGGCCACCGCCACGTACAGGCGCACCCGCGCCGGCAGCATACGCGTACCGAAGATCGGCATGGTCATCAGCACCGCCGTCACCCGGAACAACGGCAGGATGAAGGTGGCGACCCAGGTGCCGATCTGTGCGTTGGTCAACTCCAGCATGGCCGTGTCAACCGATCAGCTGCGGGATGCTGGTGTAGAGCGTGGTGATGTATTCCATGAACTTCTGCACCAGCCAAGGCCCGGCGACGATCAGCGTGACCAGCATCACCAGCAGACGCGGCAGGAAGCTCAGGGTCTGTTCGTTGATCTGCGTGGCGGCCTGGAACATCGCCACCATCAGGCCCACCAGCAGGCTCGGCACCACCAGGATGCCGACCATCAGCGTGGTCAGCCAAAGCGCATCGCGGAACAGGTCGACAGCAACTTCAGGGGTCATGCGTGGCTCTCCTTGACGGCGTCAGACGCCGCCGAAACTACTGGCCAATGTGCCCATGATCAGCGCCCAGCCATCGACCAGGACGAACAGCATGATCTTGAACGGCAGCGAAATGATCAGCGGCGACAGCATCATCATACCCATGGCCATCAGCACGCTGGCGACCACCATGTCGATGATCAGGAACGGGATGAAGATCATGAAGCCGATCTGGAACGCGGTCTTCAACTCGGACGTGACGAAGGCCGGCACCAGAATGGTCAGTGGCACCTGATCAGGGCCTTGGATGTCAGTGCGCTTGGACAGGCGCATGAACAAGTCCAGGTCGCTCTGCCGAGTCTGCGCCAGCATGAAGTCCTTGAGCGGCCCCTGGGCCTTGTCGATGGCCTGCTGGGCAGTCATCTGCTCTTTCAGGTAGGGCTGCAGCGCATCTTGGTTCACCCGGTCGAACACCGGCGCCATGATGAACATGGTCAAAAACAGCGCCATGCCGGTCAGAATCTGGTTCGAAGGCGTCTGCTGCAGGCCCAGGGCCTGGCGCAAAATCGAGAAGACAATGATGATGCGGGTGAAGCTAGTCATCAGAATGACGAACGCCGGGATGAAGCTCAGCGCCGTCATGATCAGCAGGATCTGCAGGCTGACCGAATACTCCTGCTGCCCGTCTGCCCCATTGGACAGAGTAATGGCCGGGATCGACAGCGGGTCGGCGGCCAGGGCCAATGGCGCGGCCAGCAGCAGCGCCAGGGTCAACATCATGCGCAGCACGCCGGTCATCACTTCTTGTCCTTCTGGTCCTTGCCCATCAGCTCCATCAGCCGCTGGGCAAACTCCGGCGCTGCCTGACGGGCAGCCGCGGGCACTTCGACGGGTTCGGCCAGCACATGCAGGGCCTCGATACTGCCTGGGGTGTGGCCGATCAGGATCTGCTCCTTGCCGACTTGCACCAGCAGCAGGCGGTCACGCGGGCCAATGGCCCGGCTGCCGACGATCTCGATCACCTGGCCACCTTTGACCGCCGCGCCTTGCATGCGGCGCAACATCCAGGCCAGGAAGAAGATCAGGCCCACCACCAACAGCAGGCCAAAGACCATCTGCGCCAGTTGCCCACCCAGGCTGCCAGGTGCAGCAGCGGTGGTTGCCGCAGGGCTGGCCGCCGCGCAGGCCCACTGGCTGGCGAGCAGCCCAACAAAAGCGGCGCCGGCGCGCATCGTGCCCTTCACTCAGCGCAGCTTCTTGATACGTTCGCTGGGGCTGATCACGTCGGTCAGGCGGATGCCGAACTTCTCGTTGACCACCACCACTTCGCCATGGGCGATCAGCGTGCCATTGACCAGCACGTCGAGCGGCTCGCCGGCCAGGCGGTCGAGCTCGATCACCGACCCCTGGTTGAGCTGCAGCAGGTTGCGGATGTTGATCTCGGTGCTGCCCACTTCCATGGAAATGTTCACCGGGATGTCCAGGATCACGTCCAGGTTAGGGCCTTCGAGGCTGACGTTCTCGTTAGGCCGCGGCGAGCTGGCGAACTCTTCCATCGGCAGGCGGCCAGCGCCGCTGTTGCCGGTGTTGCCGCCCAGCAGCGCGTCGATATCGGCCTGGCCGGCATCACCGGTTTCTTCCAGCGCCGCCGCCCATTCGTCGGCCAGGGCCTGGTCTTCCGGGGAAGTGATCTCGTTTTCGTTAGCCATGATTTCCTCGACAGGCATTCAATTCGTAGTGAGCGACCGGCACGCCGTCAGCGGCGTTCGATCGGGTCGATGATCTGCAGGGCCAGGTTGCCCTTGTGCGAACCCAGCCGCGCCTTGAACGACGGCACGCCGTTGGCGCGCAGCACCAGGTGCTCGGGCAACTCCACCGGGATCACATCGCCAGGCTGCATGTGCAGGATGTCGCGCAGCTTCAGCTGGCGGCGGGCAACCGTGGCGGTCAGTGGCACGGCCACGTCCAGCACGTCTTCGCGCAGGGCCTTGACCCAGCGCTCGTCCTGGTCGTCCAGGTCGGACTGGAAGCCCGCATCAAGCATCTCGCGCACCGGCTCGATCATCGAGTACGGCATGGTCACGTGCAGGTCGCCGCCACCGCCGTCCAGCTCGATGTGGAAGGTCGACACCACCACCGCTTCGCTGGGGCCGACGATGTTGGCCATGGCCGGGTTGACCTCGGAGTTCATGTACTCGAAGTTGACCGGCATGATGGCTTGCCAGGCTTCCTTGAGGTCGACGAAGCACTGGTCGAGGACCATGCGCACCACGCGCAACTCGGTCGGGGTGAACTCACGGCCTTCGATCTTGGCGTGACGGCCGTCACCGCCGAAGAAGTTGTCCACCAGCTTGAACACCAGCTTGGCGTCGAGGATGAACAGCGAGGTGCCGCGCAGTGGCTTGATCTTGACCAGGTTGAGGCTGGTCGGCACATACAGCGAATGCACGTACTCGCCGAACTTCATCACCTGCACGCCGCCCACCGCCACGTCCGCCGAGCGGCGCAGCAGGTTGAACATGCTGATACGGGTGTAGCGGGCGAAGCGTTCGTTGATCATTTCCAGGGTCGGCATACGACCGCGGACGATACGATCCTGGCTGGTCAGGTCGTAGCTTTTGATACTGCCTGGCTCGGAAGCGCTTTCGGTCTGCACCAGACCATCGTCGACACCGTGCAACAGCGCATCGATTTCATCCTGGGACAGCAGGTCCTGTACGGCCATTGCGGACTCCTACTGCAATACGAAATTGGTGAACAGCAACTGGTCGATGACCGGCTTGCCGACTTCCTTCTGAGCGACTTCCTGCACCACGGCGGTGGCTTTCTGGCGCAGCATCTCTTGCCCTACCGGGCTGCCGGCCAGGGTGTCGAAGCCCTGCCCGGAGAACATCATCACCAGGTTGTTGCGAATCACCGGCATGTGCACCTTGAGGGCATCCAGGTCAGCCTGGTTGCGCGCTTGCAGGGTGATGCTCAGTTGCATGTAGCGCTGACGGCCGTTCTGGTTGAAGTTGACCACGAAGGCCGGGGTGAGGGCTTCGTAGATGGCCACAGGCTTGACGTTGGCGGCGGCCGGGTCGGTGGCCGGCGCGGAGTCGCTCTTGTGCATGATGAACCAGGTAGCGCCCACCGAAAGGCCGATCGCCAGCACCAGGCCCAGCACCAACAGCAGGATCAGCTTGAGTTTGCCTTTTGTGGCGGGGTCTTTTACTGCTTCGGTCTTCGCCATGCCAATAATCCGTCGTCCATCGGGGGTTCAAAGGAGGATGACGTGGCTTGAGCAAGTGTTATGCCAGGTTTTGGGTGGGGGATGGAATGAGGTTTGGGTGGGTTTGGCGTTAGGGGGGCAGCGCCTGGGAGATCGAGCGCCGCCCGCGCGGCGCATCGCGAGCAACGCTCGCTCCTACGTTTGTTTCGGGCCAATTATTCCTGGGGCATACGCGCGCGACCGCCTTTGGCGCATGGCGCGATATCGCGTCGAACAAACAAGGCAGTCGCGCGCCTGTCACAGGCGTTATTGGCCGAAAACAAACGTAGGAGCGAGCGTTGCTCGCGATGCGCCGCGCGGGCGGCGCTCGTTCTCAACGGCACCAACAACCTAAAGACAGGCACCCCGCCCTCACGCGTAATAATCAACCGCACTGTCGCCAATCACCACCTGCTGCTCAACCGGCCTGCTGCTATCGACCTGCTCGGAGCCGCCCTGCCCGGCCTGTTGCCGCGCCGCAACGCCCGATAGATTGCTGTCCTGCTCCTGCGCCTGCTGATGCTGTTGCCCACGCGACTGATCAGCAACGTTGACGTCTGGCTGCGCCAGGCCCTGCTGGATGAACAGCTCGCGCAAGCGGTGCACCTGGCTGTCGAGGGCATCACGCACACCGGCGTGGCCGCTGATGAAGGTCACCTGGGTCGACTGATCCGCCGCTACATTGACGCGGATGTCCAGCCGCCCCAACTCGGCCGGTTCCAGCTGGATGTCTGCCGACTTGAGGTTCTGGCTGGACAAGTACATGACCCGATTCACCAGCCCTTCGGTCCAGGCGTTCTGGTTCATCGGCAAGGGTTGGTGCAAGGGGCTGGCATTCGCCGGCACGGCATTGGCGGTTTTCGCCGTGGCCGCCTGGGTCAGGCTGGCCAGGCGATCGGCGAAATCGTCGACGCGCGTGTCGCTGCTGGCGCTCTTGGTGTCCTTCAGGCCCTCTTCAAGCAGTGCACCGAAGGCCTTGTCGCCTGGCTCGCCCGCCTCACCCTCAGCGGTATCGACCAGATTCGCCAAGGTATTGACGGCTCCTCGGCCTTCATCACCCTGAGCCTGCGAGGGGTCCACGGCGTGTGCCGAGGTGGTGCCTTTGGCCTGGGCGCTCTGTTCCAGTGCCAGGCGCAAGGTTGGCAGGTTGGCCAAGGGGTCGGCGTCGGGGTCGAACGCCTCTTCGGCGGCAGGCTCCTCCGTCAGCGCTGCGGTAGCTTGCGACTGTGCAGTGGCAGCCTGGAGCACGGGCGCCACGACCTCAGCCTGGGCCTGAATCAGTTGCGCGCCGGGCTGCGCATCGGTGACCTGGCCGGCCACCAGGCTGGCGTCGCGCAACCCTGTGTCAGCGGGGTCTGAAGCCTGATCGTCGGCTGGCAATTTGTTGCCGTCATCGGCAACCGATGGCTTGTCGGCAGCGTCTTTCTTGCCGCCGTGTGCCACTTCTGGCTTGTCCTTGGGCTTGGCCTGGGCGACCTTGTCGTCCTGCCCAAACGCTTTCTGCTTGGCCATGACCTGGTCGAAGCCACCGCCCGCGTCACCCAGCGCCTGCGAGGGCTTGTCCACCATCGAGCTGGTCGCTCGCGACGACTTGCCAACGGCGTTTGCTTGCAACAAAGGATTGGGTGCGACAGGCATTGAGCGGTCTCCGCGCCAGAAACTGAAAAGTCATCCGGGCAAAGACAGGCAAGACTCGCGCCAAGTCGCGCATCAGCCCGCCGAGATACGGTGTTCCTCACCCCGGTAGAAGCGCCGAACCTCAACATATTCCAAGTCGATGCGGTTGATCAGGTCCTCAATGCCATACAGCGGCGGCTGGCGCACGCGGTCTTCCAGTTGCTGGCACAGGCCAGCCAGCGCGACAGCCCCCATGTTGCTGCTGCTGCCCTTGAAGCTATGGGCCGCCGAGCCCAGCTCATCGGCGTTTTTGGCAGCGTGCAACTCGCTCAAGCGCCGCTCGGAGTCATCCAGGAATGTCTGCACCAGATGCAGGTAGCCATCCTCCATGACCTCACGCAGGTCGTTTAGCACCTTGTGGTCGATATGAATCTCAGTCACTTGCTCACTCCTTGATCAAGCCAGATTATGCCCGAGCCAGCCCCAGGGTCACAGGCGGGCTCACCATACAAACTCTACCCGGGCGCAGCGGCCGCCCTCGCACCATTGCGCGTTACTGCCCAGTCGCGTTATCAGCTGCAGGCCACGGCCACTCAGGCCCTGCTCTGAGGGCGGCTGCGACAGCACCCGCTGCACATCGAACCCTGCCCCACTGTCACGCACCTCGATCATCAGACGCCCGCCTTCGGCGTGGGGTTCAACCTTCAAGTCAATGCGCACAAAACCGTCAGCCAATGCCGCCAGGCGCTGGGCACGCTCCCGGTAGTAATCGGCAAAGCCCTGTACATCGCGCTTGAGCCGTGAATCCAGGCCCAACACCCCATGTTCCAAGGCATTGGAGAACAACTCGCTGAGCACACTGTGCAAACTGCCGGTGCGCGAGCGCAGCGGGTGGATTTCCTGCAACAGCTGCACCAGGTACGGCACCGGGTTGGACTGCTTCAGGCTTTCGCCGCGCAGCTCGAACCCGAGCGACCAATCCAGCGGGCTGGGGCGACCGCGTTCAGCGTAGATCATCGGCGCCGGCACGCGCTCATCGGCCGCGAACATACGGATATCGCACAGGCTGATGTCGTCCCGAGGCTGCCCGCCGAAACGCTCCAGGGCCTGCATCACCTCATCGAACAGGTGGGCCGGGTCTCGGTTGCCGGCCAGTACCCCCTGCAGACGCTCGACGCCGAACAAGCGCTCCAGGTCATCGGCCGTGTCCAGCACGCCGTCCGACAACAGCAGCAAGCGCTCACCCGCCGCCAGCGGCAGCACTTGCGTGCTATCGTCGAAGCGTTCAGGGGCAAGAATACCCAGTGGCAAATGGCGCGAAGCCAGTGTCGACAGCACCTCGCCGCCTGCAGACAAGCGATAGCCGTCCGGCATGCCGCCGTTCCACACCTCCACTGAGCCACGCTGCACGCTCAGGTTGAGCATCACTGCACAGCAAAACATGTCCACCGGCAGGATGCGTTTTAGCTTGGCGTTCATTTCGCGCAGGGTTTGCGCCAGGCCATACCCCTTGGCTGTCATGCCGTAGAACACTTCAGCCAGGGGCATGGCGCCGACGGCGGCGGGCAGGCCGTGGCCGGTGAAATCCCCCAGCAGCACCTGCATGTCCCCCGAGGGCGTGAACGCGGCCAGTAGCAAGTCACCATTGAACAGTGCGTAGGGCGATTGCAGGTAGCGAATGTTGGGCGCAGCCAGGCAGCCCGCATGGGCCACCTTGTCAAATACCGCCTTGGCCACCCGCTGCTCGTTGAGCAGGTGGTGGTGGTGGCGGGTGATCTCGTCGCGCTGGGCCAGCACGGTGGCCTGCAGCCTGCGCAGGCGGCCCATGGCGCGTATCTTGGCAGCGAGGATCACCGCGCTATAGGGCTTGGCCATAAAGTCATCGCCGCCGGCCTCCAGGCAGCGCACCAAGGCATCCTCCTCGTTCAGCGAGGTGAGGAATATGATCGGCACCAGCGTTTCGCCGGCCAGGGCCTTGATCTGCCTGGCCGCTTCGAAGCCGTCCATCACCGGCATCAGCGCATCGAGCAGCACCAGTTGCGGGCGCTGCTCGACAAACAGCGCCACCGCCTGCTCGCCGTTTTCTGCGGTGAACACCTGATGCCCCTGGCGCCGGACGATTTGCGCCAGCAACAGGCGGTCGGCGGCCCCGTCTTCGGCGACCAGCACGGTCAACGCCTGTTCGGCAGCCATCACACGGCTCAACTGATATCGAACAGTTTTTCGAAATTGGAGATGGCGAGTATCTTGCGCACATCGGAGCTGGCATGCACCACACGCACGTCCGAATCGTCGCCGCCCGCGTGATCGCGCAGCAGCAACAACATGCCGAGCGCGGAGCTATCGAGGTAGGTGGTTTCTTTGAGGTCGACGACCACCGAGTCCGGCCGATCAGGCTGGCGCTCGTAGGCTTCGCGAAACGCCTGATGCTTGCCGAAATCGAAACGACCCTTGACCTTGATCGTCAGCTTTTTCCCTTCCTGCGAAAAATCAGTCTCGACTGCCATGCTAGCGATTCCTTCGATGATGGCGGATGCAACCCTTTTAGGTTTAGCAGCCTGGGGTGGGAGCGCAAGCGAGACGGCCACCAGATCGCCCTCAGCGGCGCGCGCGCCGGCGATAAGAAATCAGGGGTGATTCTGCCTGGGCAAGCGCTGCGACAGCTCATCCAGCAAGCGCTGCTCGCGCTTGTCTTCAGCCCGCCGCGCTTCATCCAGGTAACGCTGTACCAACTTGCGCAACCCCTCGACCCGGGCATAGGCCTGCTGCCAAGTGCCGCGGGCGTTGTTCAGGTTGTTCTGGTGCCAGGTCAGGCTCTGACGCTGCTGGGTCATGGCTGTTTCCAGCTGCCCGAGAAAGCGCTGGTAATTGACCAGCCAGCTGCCATTGACGCCCTGCCCGCCGCGGTTGATCCACTGCAACTGGTAGTCCTCGCGAAAACGCTCCAGCTCAGCCAACTTGACCTGTGCCTGGGTCACCAGTTGCTGAAAATGCCCAAGGCGCTGGGCGGCCTTGCGCTCGGCCTCTTCGGCCATGTCCACCACCGGCGCCAGGCGCGCGGCACGTCCGGGCAGTGCCATGGCCTATCAACCACCCGCCGGAGGCGTGAATATCGCCCCCAGCTGATCGCGGCTCTGCGCCATGCCGACGTTCTCGTCCAGGCCTTGACGCAGAAAGTCCACCAAGCGGGACTGCAAGGCGATGGCCAGGTCGGTCTCCGGGTCACCACCGGCCACATAGGCACCGACGCTGATCAGGTCGCGGCTCTGCGACAGGCGCGACCACAACTGCTTGAATTTTTGCGCCTGGCGCAGATGATCAGCATCGACCACCTGCGGCATCACCCGGCTAATCGACGCTTCGATGTCGATCGCCGGGTAGTGGCCTTCTTCGGCCAAGCGCCGGGACAACACGAAGTGGCCGTCGAGCACCCCCCGCGCCGAGTCGGCGATCGGGTCCTGCTGGTCGTCGCCCTCCGACAATACCGTGTAGAACGCAGTGATCGAGCCGCCACCAGGCTCGCCATTGCCCGCCCGCTCCACCAGCTTCGGCAGCTTGGCGAACACCGACGGCGGGTAACCGCGGGTGGCCGGCGGCTCGCCGATCGCCAAGGCGATCTCCCGCTGAGCCTGGGCAAAACGGGTCAGCGAATCCATCAGCAACAGGACATTCTTGCCCTTGTCGCGGAAGTATTCGGCGATGCGCGTGCAATACATGGCGGCGCGAAGGCGCATCAGCGGCGCGTCATCGGCGGGCGAGGCGACCACTACCGAGCGCTTGAGGCCCTCTTCACCGAGGATGTGCTCGATGAACTCCTTCACCTCGCGGCCCCGCTCGCCGATCAGCCCAACGACGATGATCTCGGCTTCGGTGAAGCGCGTCATCATGCCCAGCAACACCGACTTGCCCACACCGGTACCGGCGAACAGGCCCAGGCGCTGGCCACGGCCGACGGTGAGCAGGCCATTGATGCTGCGGATGCCTACGTCCAGCGGCACGCTGATGGGGTCGCGGTTGAGCGGGTTGATCACCGGGCCATCCATCGGCACCCAGTCTTCGGCCTTCATGCCGCCTTTGCCATCGAGGGCGCGCCCGGCGCCATCCAGCACCCGCCCGAGCATGCTCATGCCCATGGGCAGGCGGCCGCCGTCGTCCAGCGGTACCACCCGCGCACCAGGGGCGATGCCGACGATGCTGCCAACCGGCATGAGGAATACCTTGGACCCGGCAAAGCCCATGACCTCGGCCTCGACCTGCACCGGGTGGTAGCTGTCGTCATTGATCACCAGGCAGCGGCTACCCACCGCAGCGCGCAGCCCTTCGGCCTCGAGGGTGAGGCCAACCATGCGCAGCAGGCGGCCTTCGACGATCGGCTGCACCGGCAGCTCGATCGCCTCGGCGTAACTGCCCAGGCGTTTGCCGAAACTGGTGCGATCAAGGCGCATCGGGGCGGTCCAGGTCGATCGACACATCGGCCGGTGCGGGGTGCAGGGAATGGTCGTGAAGCTGGTCGAACAGCTGCGCCACGGCCTTCTCGATCCGCGTTTCCATGCTGGCGTCGATACGGCTGTGGGCGGTCTCGATGCGGCAGCCTCCCGGCAGCAAGGCTTCGTCTTCGAGCAGCCGCCAATTTTCTTCGTGGCGCTCGCGCAGGGCCTTGGCCAGTTCGAAGTCCTGGGGGTTGAGGTGAATGCGGATGTTGTCCGCGCCCATTGGCAGCAGCTTGAGGGCTTCGCGCAGCACCTGGGTAATCTGGCTGGAATCGCTGCGCAGCTCGCGGCCGATCACCTGGCGGGTCATGTGCGCGACCAGGTGCACCAGGGTTTTCTCGATCTGCGTGTCTTGCTCGGCGATGGGCGCCATCAGGTTGACCATCAACCGCTCGAGGCTGCCGACCTTGGCCGCCAGGGCCTGCTCAGCCTCTTGGCGCACCTTCAGCTGGGTGCTGTGAAAGCCCTCGCGCTCGCCGGTGGCAAAGCCTTCGTTGTAAGCGTCCTGGCGAATGGCTTCGAGTTCTTCGAGGGTCAGCGGCTGGACTTCTTCCAGCGGCACTTCCTCGACTTCTTCCTCGATGACTTCGGGTTCCGGCTCGGGCTCGGGTTGCGGCTCGGGTTCCGGGTCGAAGCTGGGCAGCGCCCAAACATCGACGCCCTCGAGGTCGCGGGCGCGGATCAGGTCGCTGGGGTGATGTTCTTTGCTGGACATGCTGTGATGTTCTCAAACCACGTTCAGCCAACGCGATCCCTGTGGGAGCGGGCTTGCCCGCGAATGCGTCGGCAGGGACAACCTCATCACCCGATCTGGCGCCTTCGCGGGCAAGCCCGCTCCCACAGTGGGCTGCGCCAGTCGGCAGAATCCGGCAACGTTAGATCATTTCCTCGGCACCCTTGCCGCCGAGCACGATCTCGCCGGCCTCGGCCATGCGTCGGGCGATGGTGAGGATTTCTTTCTGCGCCGTTTCCACGTCGCTGACCCGTACCGGCCCTTTGGCCTCCAGGTCGTCGCGCAGCAGTTCCGACGCACGTTTGGACATGTTCTTGAAGATCTTGTCCTTGACCCGCTCGTCGGCGCCCTTGAGCGACACCACCAGCACGTCCGAAGACACCTCGCGCAGCAGCGCCTGGATGCCACGGTCGTCGACATCGGCCAGGTTGTTGAAGACGAACATGAGGTCTTCGATCTGCTCCGAGAGGTCGTTGTCGACTTCGCGGATCGAGTCCATCAGCGCACCTTCCACCGAACTGTCGAGGAAGTTCATGATGTCAGCCGCACGCTTGATACCGCCCAAGGTGGTCCGCGCAGCATTGGAGTTGCCCGAGAACTGCTTCTCGAGGATCTGGTTCAGCTCCTTCAGCGCCGCCGGTTGCACGGTGTTCAGCGACGACACGCGCAGGATGATGTCCAGGCGCACCTTGTGGTCGAAGTTGCTCAGCACTTCACCGGCCTGGTCAGGGTCCAGGTAGGCGACCACAATGGCCTGGATCTGCGGGTGCTCGTAGCGGATCACATCGGCCACGGCACGTGGTTCCATCCACTTGAGGCTGTCCAGGCCACTGGTGTTGCCGCCCAGCAGGATGCGGTCGATCAGGCCGTTGGCCTTGTCCTCGCCCAGGGCCTGGTTGAGCATCTTGCGGATGTAACCGTCAGAGCCCACGCCCAGGCTGGTCTGGTCGCCGACGATGTCGACGAACTCGCTCATCACCTGCTCGACCTGGTCGCGGTGCACGTTACCCATCTGCGCCATGGCCACGCCCACGCGTTGCACTTCCTTGGGGCCCATGTGCCGCAGTACCTGGGCAGCATCAGTTTCACCCAGCGAGAGCAGGAGGATCGCCGCTTTGTCGACGCGGCTCAACTTGGCGGTAACGGCTCGGTTATCACTCATCGGCGTTGATCCAGTCTTTCACGACCTGGGCCACGCGGCCCGGGTCTTCGGCCACCAGGCCTTTGATTGCGTTGAGCTGTGCCTCGTAGCCCTCGCTCGGGCTTGGCAACAGAATGCTTGTCGGGCCACCCAGACTGACGCGGTCGTTGGCCAGTTCGCCATCCAGACCGATCATGCCGCCCAGCTCCATGTCGCTGTCCGAGGCAGCCTGCTTGCCGCCCCCTGTGATGTTGTTGAGCACCGGGCGCAGCACGCCGAACACCAGCACCAGGATGAACACCACGCCCAGCACTTGCTTGACGATGTCCCAGAACCACGGCTGCTGATAGAAGGCGATGTCGGCGATTTCTTCGCCGCGGTCGGCGGCAAATGGCACGTTGATCACCGTCACGCTGTCGCCACGGCTGGCATCGAAGCCGACCGCGTCCTGCACCAGGCGGGTAAAGCGCGCCAGGTCCTCGGTACCCCAAGGGGCACGCGTGGTCTCGCCACTGGTGGGGTCGATCTTGAGCTGGTCGTCGACCACCACCGCCACCGACAGGCGGGTCATGCGGCCCTGCTGCTGACGGGTGTGGCTGATGGAGCGGTCCAGCTCGAAGTTCTTGGTGCTTTGCTGGCGTTTGTCTGCCGGGTACGGCGCGAGCATCGGCTGGCCGGTGGCTGGGTCCATGATCTGCTGGCCATTGGCATCCACCAGCGGCTGGCCAGGCTGGATGGCAGCGGCCGGGGTGGCTGCGGCACCCGTGGTTTGCGGCGCGGACGCAGCACCCGGTGGCTGGTTGCTCAGCGCGCCAGGCACGCCTTGCGGGCCCTGGCTGCTGGCGCGCTGTTCGTCCACCGACTGCTCGCTGCGCAGCGCAGGCTGGTCGGGGTTGAACTGCTCGGAGGTCGATTCGACCGCACTGAAATCCAGGTCGGCGGAGACTTCGGCCTTGTAGCGATCGTTACCCAACACCGGCTGCAAGATATTGTGCACGCGCTGGGTAAGCATGCTTTCCATGCGGCGGCTGTAGTCGAACTGTTTGCCCGCCATGGTCAGGGCGGTGTCCTGCAGCTGTTCGGAGAGCAGGTTGCCCTTCTGGTCGACGACAGTGACTTGCGACTTGTCCAGCTCTGGCACGCTGGTGGCGACCAGGTTGACGATCGCCATCACCTGCCCAGCTTCCAGCCCACGGCCTGGGTACAGCTCGACCAGTACCGAGGCGCTGGGCTTGCGTTCGTCACGCACGAACACCGAACTTTTCGGGATGGCCAGGTGCACGCGCGCAGCCTTGACGTTGTTCAGGCTGGAAACGGTACGGGCCAGTTCGCCTTCCAGGCTGCGGCGATAACGGGTGGCCTCCATGAACTGGCTGGTGCCCAGGCCCTGCTCCTTGTCGAGCAGCTCGAAACCGACGTTGCCATCGCTCGGCGCCACGCCTGCGGCCGCCAGCTTCAGGCGCGCACGGGAGAGGTCGTCGGCCTTCACCAGCAACGCGCCGGAATTGGGCTCGACGTTGTAGGGAATGTCTGCGGCGGCCAGGGTTTCCATGACCTGCTTGGTGTCCATGCCCGACAGGCTGCCATACAGCGGCCGATAGTCCGGCTGTTGCGACCACAGCACCACGGCGAAGCCGATCGCCACGCTCGCCGCCAACCCGACCATGAGGCCGACCTGACGCAGCATGGGCATCTGCGAAATGTTTTCCAGAAACGCCATGCCGAACAGCGGCGGTTTGGCCGCTGATTGGCCGCTCTTGGCGGGGGCGTTATCGACGACTGCTTCAGCCATGGGTTACGTCCGTCCTCAAACCGGCATCTGCATGATGTCTTGATACGCCTGGACCAGCTTGTTGCGTACCTGGGTGAGTGCCTGCATGGAGACGCTGGCCTTTTGCGAGGCGACCATTACATCGGTCAGGTCGACGCCGGTCTTGCCAATTTCGAAGGCGTTGGCCAGCTGGGTGGAAGCCTGCTGCGTCTCATGCACCTTGCCGATGGCCTGGCCGAGCATGTCAGCAAAGCTGCTCTGGCCCGGGGCCAGTTCGGGGGCAGCGGACACCTTGGGCAGCGACATGGCATCAGCCTGCATCGCGCGCATGTCCAGCATCAGACGATTGAATTCAACACCTTGGCTCATGACCTTCTCTCTCCGGCGGCCGCATTTTTTTGACACTCATGCGGCGGATAGCTCGTGTAAAGCAACAAAGGTGCCAGCCTTGCCACCCCTTCTGATTTGACGCGCAGTTGTAGGAGCGGCCTTGTGTCGAGAAAGGGCCGCACCCGATATAACCCGCACCAGTGGCTTATCAGCCGAAGAGGCTGGCCTCGACATCGAACCCGGCATCGCGCATCTGCGCCAGCTTGTAACGCAGGGTGCGCGGGCTGATGCCCAGGCGCTCGGCGGCTTCCTTGCGGCGGCCGCGTTCGGCGCGCAAGGTGTCGATGATGGTCTGGTACTCATGACGGCGCAGGTCATCGCCCAGGCCACTGGCTTCGGCAACCACGGCTGCCACTGACGGCGCCGCGCCGGCCGACAATGGAATGGCGCCCGCCAGACAGAAATCCGCCGCTTCGATCACCCCGCCCTGCTGCAGGATCAAGGCGCGCTGCAAGGCGTTGTCCAGTTCGCGCACGTTGCCGGGCCAGGCATGCGCCTGCAGGCAGGCCCGCGCATCGGTAGACAGGCGCACGGGTGCGTGCTTCATCTTGCTGACATGGCGTGCCAGCAAACGCTCGGCCAGCGGCAGGATATCGCCCTTGCGCTCGCGCAGCGCGCACCAGGCCAGGGGGAACACCGACAGCCGGTAATACAGGTCTTCACGGAAGCGGCCAGCCGCCACTTCGCCTGCCAGGTCGCGGTTGGTGGTGGCCAGCACGCGGATGTCCAAGCTGATCGGCTTACGCCCACCTACCCGCTCCACCTCGCGCTCCTGCAGCACCCGTAACAGTTTGGCCTGCAAGGCCAGCGGCATCTCGGAAATCTCGTCGAGCAGCAAGGTGCCGCCCTCCGCCTGCTCGAACTTGCCGGCCTGGGCCGCGATGGCGCCGGTGAAGGCGCCTTTCTCGTGGCCGAAAAGCGTGGCTTCGAGCATGTTGTCGGGGATGGCCGCGCAGTTGATCGCCACAAAAGGCTCGGCCGCCCGCGGGGACTGCTGGTGAATGTAGCGCGCCAGCACTTCCTTGCCGGTACCCGACTCGCCAGAGATCAACACAGTCGAGTCACTGCGCGCTACCCGCGCAGCCAGCTCGAGCAACTGCCGGCTGGCTGGCTCGCAGGCCACCGGCCCTTCTTCTTCCGCTGCACTGACACGGCCTGCGGCGTAGCGCTCTACCAGGCTCAATAGCGCCTTGGGCTCAAAAGGCTTGACCAGGTAATCGGCAGCGCCTTGGCGCATCGCCTCCACGGCACGTTCGACTGCGGCATGCGCCGTCATCAGCAGCACCGGCAGTTGCGGCTGCTGGCGGCGCAATTGCGCCAGCAGCTGATGCCCATCCATGCCGGGCATGTTCACGTCACTGACCACCAGGCTGAACGCCTCGGCCAGCACCGCTTCCAGCGCCTCTTCGGCACTGCCCACGGCGCGGTAGTCGAAGCCGCCGATTTCCAGGGTGTCGCCAAGCGCCTGGCGCAATACGCGGTCATCCTCGACCAGCAGCACCTTGATCGCCATCAGCCCGCCTCCGCCAGTTGCCCATCGATCAGCGGCAGTTCGACCCGCACGCAGGTGCCGCGCCCAACCTTCGAGCGCAGGCTGAGGGTGCCCTGGTGCGCCCGCACCACGGCCTTGACCACGGCCAGGCCCAGCCCGGTGCCGGTGGCCTTGGTGGTCAAGAACGGCTCGCCCAGCCGACCCAGCAAATCGGCGTCGATACCGCTGCCGGCATCACTCACGCACAGGCACAACACCTGCTCACGGCGGAACACGTGCACCTTGAGCCGGGCCGGTTCTTCGCTGGCTTGCAGGGCGTTCTCGATCAGGTTGAGCAAGGCGCCAACCAGGGTGTCGCGGTTGCACAGCAGCTCGCCCAGGTGGCTGTCGCACTGCCAACGCACGGCGTGCCCTTGCACGTGCGACTGCGCCGCCTGCTGCAGGGCCTGGAACAATGCTTTCGGGGTCACACGATCACCCAGCGGCAGCTCGCCGCGGGCGAACACCAGCATGTCGCGCACCTGGTGCTCCAGCTCGTGCAGGCGTTCCTTTAAGGTACCGGCGAAGCGCTGGCGGGTTTGGGCGCTCAGGTCTTGCTCGCTGTCGGCTAGGTGGCTGGCGTAGAGCATGGCTGCCGACAGTGGCGTGCGAATTTGATGGGCCAGCGAGGCGACCATGCGCCCCAGCGACGACAAGCGCTCATGGCGCGCCAGTTGGTCTTGCAGGCGACGGGTTTCAGTCAGGTCGTTGAGCAGCACCAGTTGGCCGGGTTCGGCATCCAGCGAACGGGTGGCGATGGACAAGCGGCGGCCGTCGCGCAGCGACACTTCGTGGCCGTCATCCTTGCGCGGGGCGAAGCTGCGGGCAATGACCTGGCGCCACAGCTCACCGATCAGCGGCTCGCCGAGCAGTTCGCAGGCGGCCGGGTTGGCTTCGCGCACCCTGCCCTGGCCGTCGATCACGATCACCCCACCGGGCAACAAGTCCAGTAGGTTCTGCAGGCGGTTAGCCAGGCGCTCTTTTTCGTTCAGTTCGTCCATGCGCTGGGCGCTGACCACGGCCAGTTCGCCCTTGAGCTCGCTGACGCGGGCTTCGAGCAGGCTGTAGGACTGGCTTAGCTGGTTGGAGACCTGATTGAACAAGGCGAAAGCCTGCTCGACACCCTGTCGGCTTTCCTGCTCGACCGGGGTATGCCCCTGCAGATCGGGGGCTCGGGAAACGTGGGCGGCCTGGGGCATCGTGCTCTCTCGCGTGGCTGACCGTCATAAAAACGGTGTGGTGCCAGCGGTGTAGCAATAGCCGTGCCGAAGATGGGGTTTTACCAAACTGCGATGCGTATTGTGCAACCTGTGTAGGAGCAGCCTTGTGCTGCGAAGAGGCCGGTGCATGCACAGAGCCTTTCTGTGCTGCCGCCGGCCTCTTCGCAGCACAAGGCTGCTCCTACACGGGTTTACCGGCTGCCTGAAACAGGCGCAAAGGGGGTCAATCCTCCGCCTGCTCCTCGCCACCCTGACGGCTCATGCCGTACTTGCGCATCTTCTCGACCAGCGTGGTACGGCGGATACGCAAACGTTCAGCCGCGCGTGCAACGATACCGTTGGCATCGTCCAGCGCCTGCTGGATCAAGCCCTGCTCCAGGCTGCCCAGGTAGTCCTTGAGGTCAAGGCCTTCGGGCGGCAGCATCGCGGGGTTGGCGAAGTTGGGTGCATGGCCGTTGATGGCCACGCGCTCTTCGAGATCACTGCGCAGGTGGTCGACCATCTGCTCGTCTTCATCATCGACGTAGCGGAATTTTTTCGGCAGTTCGGACACGCCGATCACACCGTACGGGTGCATGATCGCCATGCGCTCGACCAGGTTGGCCAGCTCGCGCACGTTGCCCGGCCAGCCATGCCGGCACAGCGACATGATCGAGGCCGAGTTGAACCGGATCGAACCGCGCTTCTCGTGCTCCATACGCGAGATCAGCTCGTTCATCAGCAACGGGATGTCTTCCACCCGCTCACGCAGGGGCGCCATCTCGATGGGGAAGACGTTCAGGCGGTAGTACAGGTCTTCGCGGAAGGTCCCATCCTCGATCATGCTTTCGAGGTTTTTGTGGGTCGCTGCGATGATGCGCACGTCGATGCTCTGGGTCTTGTTGCTGCCCACGCGCTCGAAGGTACGTTCCTGCAACACGCGCAGCAGCTTGACCTGCATCGGCAGCGGCATGTCGCCGATCTCGTCGAGGAACAGGGTGCCACCGTTGGCCAGCTCGAAACGCCCGGCACGGCTGGTGATGGCACCGGTAAAGGCGCCCTTCTCATGGCCGAACAGTTCGCTTTCCAGCAGCTCGGCCGGGATCGCGCCGCAGTTGACCGGCACGAACGGCGCATCGCGGCGCTTGGAGTGGTAGTGCAGGTTGCGCGCCACCACCTCTTTGCCGGTACCCGACTCGCCGAGGATCAACACGCTGGCATCGGTGTCCGCCACTTGCTGCATCATCTGCCGCACATGCTGGATGGCGCGGCTGGTGCCGACCAAGCTGCGGAACAGGTTCGGCTCGCGCTGGCGCCCGCGCTCGCGTGCTTGGTCGTACATCTCGCGATAGACCTGGGCACGGTGCAGCGAATCGAGCAACTGGCTGTAGCTCGGCGGCATTTCGAGGCTGGAGAGGACCCGACGGCGAAGCTCTTCCGGCAACTCTGCAGAAGAAATTTCACCTAAAAGCAGCACCGGAAGGAACTCATCCCACCCGGCCACTGTCTTAAGGAGCCCAAGGAGATTGCCCGGAGCATTCACGGCACCGACAAGTACGCACAGCACTTCCCGGCTCGAAGACAACGATTCCACCGCCTGCTGCCAGTCCTGGCTCGAGCACGCGAGGTTTTCTTCGCCTAGAAAATTCAGGACCACCGCCAGATCGCGGCGGCGGGCGCTGTCGTCATCGATCAGAAGAATCTTGGTTTCACGCCACATGCAATAGCAACTTCCCTAGTCATATCGGCGCCCTGTGGGGCGTGCTCGACATCATTCCGACTGAATGGTCAGTGTTCGGACGTCTGAAATTCGAAAACAGCCACTAGTAAAGTCAAAAACTTAGAAGCAGTCAAATTTATGGCGCCGAGCTTTGCGTTCTGCTCAGCGTCAGCTGAACAGATGGTATACCTTTGTGGCCTGTTTCGCTTGATTGATATTGGACATTTGCTGGACTAAAGATTGACGTTCGTCACTTGCAACGTCGATTAGTTGGCGATAAACGTCCATGAGCGCTTCGAGGTTCACCCGAACCGCCGCCTCATCCTCCACCGCCCCTTGCAGCAATTCGTCCATCTGCGCCCTGCAGGCCAGGTCTAGCTCGCCGATGGCGGCCCAGTCGCGCGCTTGCAGTGCCTCGTTCAGGGCCTGACGGGTATCTTCGATTCGCTGCAACGCGTTCATGTGGCCTCCTGGCGTGTCACTGCTCGGCTGTGGCGATGGCATCCCAACCGCTTTTGACGGTGATCATCAGCTGGGCGACTTCGTCGATGATGGCGGGGTCGCTGTCCAGGTTGGCCTGGATCAGACGGGTGGCCATGTAGGCATACAGGCTATCGAGACGGTCCAGTTCGTCTGGGTTGTCGGTCTTTTCCTTGTCCAGCCCTTCACGCAGGCCACCGATGATGTCGATCGCCTTGCCCAGCATCACACCCTTCTGCGCCACATCGCCGCGGCTGATCGCGCCCTTGGCCTGGGCCATACGGTCCAGCGAACCTTCCATCAGCATCTGCACCAGGCGGTGCGGCGTCGCTTCGGAGATCTGGGCGTGGGAATTGACCTTCTGGTACTGGCGAAGGGCTCTCATCGGGTGCATGGGGGATCCTCAGTGAACGGGGCAGAACAGTGGCCGTATACCTAGGTAATCGGCCCTGAGCTGGATTTCTTTAGGCTATTAGGAGTCGCTGTTGGCCTTGTTCAGCGCGTTCAGCGTGGTCATCACGCTATCACTGGTCGCCTTGAGCTTGGCCACCATGCTGTCCATGGCGTTGTACTTTTTGGTAAGGGTGTCGGTCAGCGATTCGATACGGCGATTCAAGGCAGTCTGCGACTCTTCCAGCTGCTTGAGTTGTGTGGTCAGGCTGGCTTGACGCGAAGCGAGAATACCACCGGTCTTAGCATACTCGTCGGTCGCAGCAGTCATACGGCTCAGCAGGCCATCTTTGCCAGTCAAGAAGCCGCCAATGTCGGAACCGTAGGTTTTTACCGCTGCATCCCACTTGGCATCGTTGAGCTCCAGCAGGCCAGTTTTTTGTACGGTATTGATACCCAACTGGGAAAGCGTACGCAGCCCACCGCTACCCACACTTCGGGTGAGTTCGCTGCGAATAGAGCTAACCAGCGAGCGCATGGTCGCATCGCCAGTCAGCGAAGCCCCAGCAGCACTGCTGTCATCGGCGCCAGTAGTGACCTTGGTCTGCCCGTTAATAGCGGTCATCAAGGCATTGTATGCAGTAACGAAGGACTGAACTGAGGTTTTCAGCGTGTCGTTGTTACTCGACAACAGGATTGTCGACTTACCTTCCTTCACCAGCGTTATGTCCACGCCACTTACGGCACCCGTCACGGTATTGGAAGCCGATTCCAGTTCCAGGCCGTCAAGTTTGTACTTGGCGTTTTGCGGCGTCGCAATTGTAGTTACGCCGGTAGCCATGCCGGCATCCCCGCCCAACGTCAGCTCGGTGCCATCACCCATTTTGGTCGACGAGAAGATTAGGCGCGAGCCACTGGCATCTGTGACGATGTTCGCGGTGATGCCTTTGGACTGGAGCTGGCCATTAATCGTGTCGCGCGCTTGCTGCAGCGTTGCGCCATTGGCAATGGTAACGCTGTGGGTAGCGCTGCCTTGGCTGATGGTCAGGATTTGGGAATCACCCGAGTCATTTACGACAGTCGAGGTATTTTTATAGACCTGCGTCGAAATTTTCGAAGCAGTCGCCAGCTGAGTAACCTCAAGCGAGTAGCTACCCGACGACGCGCCATCCCCCAACTTGATCTTGGCAATAGTCTCGTCGGAAGAAGACCCGGCCAAACCGCTGAAACTCGACGCCGTATTGAGCTTGGCGAGGGCTGCGCGGTAAGTATCCAACGCGCTTTTTACCGTCCCGATTGCCGACAAGGTCGTAGTGGCGGTAGCGGTCTGATTATTGATCTGGGTTTGCTTGGGTGCTTTCTCGGCACCCGCCAACGCCGCAACAAGCTCGTCGATCTTCAGACCCGAACCCAGGCCGGTAATAGTAGAACTCGCCATCTTCACACTCCTTATCCGGTAACCGTCGATTATCCGACGAAAACGCGTCCGTGCGGCTTTACAACAAAAGCCGTGCCAACTAAGCCTTCAGGTCAAACAACAGGCTATTGGCATCCTTCAGGTTTTCCGCCAGTTTCAGCGCCACTTCGGAGGGCAACTGACGGATGACTTCGCCGCTCTGGCGGGCGATGACCTTGACGACCACCTGGCCGGTAGAGTCATCGATCGAAAAATCGAGTTGTCGCTCTGAAGCCTGGACGAAATCCTGGATGGCATTGACCGCACTTTCCAGGGTTTCACGGGCTACAGGCTGGGATTCTTTATCGGCAGGCTGGTTTGCTGCCTGCTCGTCTGCTTGCCGCTTGCTCGGCGTAACGTCGGGCGTAGCGGAGGCGGGATAGGACAGGCCCAGTTTCACGCTCATATCCATGTCTTACACCTCTTTTTCGTGAAAAGACGAAAGGGTACGTCGCCGTACCCTTCGTCAAACTACCTAGCGGATCAAGATCAGCCCAGCAGTTTCAGTACCGAGGATGGCAGCTGGTTAGCCTGGGACAGGATCGCGGTGGAAGCCTGCTGCAGGGTTTGCTGCTTGGTCAGTTCTGCAGTTTCAGCAGCGAAGTCGGCGTCCTGCACACGGCTGCGGGCAGCGGTGGAGTTTTCCGAGATGCTGTTCAAGTTAGCGACGGTGCTGTCGAAGCGGTTTTGTACGGCACCCAGCTGAGCACGCTGGCTGTCGACCTGGGCGATGGCGGCGTCAAGAGCCTGAATGGCGATCTGGGACGACTTAGCATCGGTGATGCTCAGATTGGAAACGGTTGTCTCCATACCCACCGCGGTGGTGCTACCAGCAGTCAAGCCCAGCGCATCAAGGCCTTTGCCAGAACTCCCGTCTTCAATCTTAATATCGGCATCGGAGAACAGAGACAGCTTGCCATCAGAAGTCTTGCTCGCCGTCACACCGGTGCTAGCGCTGTTGATGGCGGAGACAACGTTATCCAAGGTAGCGCCTTTTTGGAACTTAACTTCCACCCCATTTAGGGTAACGGAAGTATCTTCAGTAACCTTCGCCTCAGATTTACCTGCGGTCAAGCCAACTTTAGCCAGGGCGCCTGGACCAGTGGTGGCGTCAGAGCCATTGGCTAGAGTGATGTCCTTACCATCTTCCGAAGTCAAGATCAGGCGACCCTTGTCGAGAGCGGCTGTTACCCCAGTATTCGCAGTTTCCGTGTTGATAGCAGTTACTACTTGAGCCAACGTCGAATTTGCCGCGAGATCAATAGAAGTACCGTTAACGCTAATCTGTGCAGCAGCATTCAAGCCAACTGCAGCCGGAGTATCGGTATCCGAGACACCAGAGTCAGCGCTGGCTACGCTACTCTTGATGCTGAATGCAGCGTTACTGCTAAAGACCAGATTACCGGTGGCATTTTTCGATGCCGTGACGCCGGTATCTGCTGTTGCAGCGTTAATCTTGGTAATTGCCGCGTCGACGTCATCGCCAGTTGTCAGATCAACGGTTTTGCCATTGACAGTCAGAGTTTCATCAGCGGTTAGCGTTGTAAATGCACCAGCAGTCACGTTGTAGTTCGATACCACTGCGCCGGTTGTTGTAGCCGACAGCGAAGTAGTTCCACCCGCTACAGACGCCTCGCTATAGGTACCTTTCAGCCCAGTTGAGCTGATATCAGTCATACCGAAAGAAATCGTTTCGTTGGCGCTAGCACCGATCTGGAAGCCAATGTTCTGGAACGAACCATCCAGAATATTGCGGCCACCAAAGGTGGTGGTGTTGGCGATACGGGTCAGTTCTCCCGACAGCGCGGTGAATTCTTGTTGCAGGGAAGTACGGTCGTCATCGCTGTTCGAGCCGTTCGCCGACTGCAGGGACAGTTCGCGCATACGCTGCAGGATGCTGGTCGATTCTTGCATCGCGCCTTCAGCGGTCTGGGCGATGGAGATGCCGTCGTTGGCGTTTTTCACGGCAACGCTCAGGCCTTTGATTTGGCTGGTCAGACGGTTGGCGATCTGCAGGCCGGCGGCGTCGTCTTTGGCGCTGTTGATTTTCAGGCCGGAAGATAGGCGGGACATCGAAGTACCCAGCGCGTCGGAAGCACGGTTCAGGTTCTTCTGAACGCCCAAGGAGGTGATGTTAGTGTTAACGGTCAAAGCCATGACGAATTCCTCGTTGAATGGATACAGCGGCTTCCGGCCCTGGCAACCGCCGGGTGTGGCCTAGAGAACCTTCGTAATGGTTATCGTCGGGTGCGCGGGTTGCTTGAGGGGTTTTTCAAAAAAAAAATGGTGGCACGCTGCCAGCCCAGTGAAATCAGGGGGTTAAGGGCGAATTTTTGACGTCAAAATCTGTGCAGAAAAAACCTGATGGCACTGCCAACCTGTGGGAGCGGGCTTGCCCCGCGAAACAGGCAACGCGGTGGATGGCACCGGCTTTGCCGGTGTTCGCGGGGCAAGCCCGCTCCCACAAAGAAGGCACAGGCTTCAAAAATTGGTTCCTACAGCTGGATCTAAAAGGATTTTGAATCATCCATGGACCCACACCCGGCAGGTACAAAAAAAGCGCCGGGCGGTGGCCGCCGGGCGCTTTTTTCGAGACTGCTGAGGGTCAGTCGCGATAGAGAATCGCCGAGCCCCACGACAGGCCCACACCGAACCCGCTGATCGCCACACGCTTCCAGTTACCGTCCAGCATGTGCTTTTGCAGCAGCAACGGCACGCTGGACGACACGGTATTGCCGGTCTCCAGCATGTCCTTGACGAACTTCTCCGGGTTTTCTTCCTCGAAGCGGCGCGCCACGGCATCGACAATCGCCGCGCTGCCCTGGTGAATGCAGAAGGCGTCGATATCCTTCGAGGTCAGCCCGCTGGCGTCGAGCAGCTCATGCAGGTGCGCCGGCACTTTGATCAGGGCAAAGTTGAACACCTGGCGGCCGTTCATGAAGAACTTGCCGTCGTTGACCTTCAGGTGCTCCGCGCCGGAACCGTCGGTGCCAAAACGCGCCTGGCCCAGGTTCCACACCGCATTTTCGCCCATCCAGGTGGCCGTGGCGGCATCACCGAACAGCATGGTGGTGTTGCGGTCTTCCGGGTCGACGATTTTCGAGTACGGGTCGGCGGTGATCAGCAGGCCATTCTTCAGCCCTGCCGCTTCCATGAAGCCCTTGATCGCATACAGGCCGTACACATAACCCGAGCAGCCCAGCGACACGTCGAACGCCGCCACGCGGGTCGACAGGCCAAGCTTGCTCTGGACAATGGCGGCCGTGTGCGGCAGGCCTTCTTCGTCACCGTTCTGGGTGACCACGATCAACGCATCGATCGATTGCGGATCAAGGTCAGGGTTGGCGGCGAACAGGGCCTGGGCCGCTTCGACGCACAGGTCCGAGGTTTCTTGGTCTTCGGCCTTGCGCGGCAGGAAGGACGCGCCGATCTTGCCGAACATGAACTCTTCGTCCTTGCCGAACTTCGCACCCTGGACGTAGTTGTCCAGGCCAGCGGTGGGCACGTAACTCGCGATGCTTTTGATGCCAATCATTCTGGCTTCCCAATGAAAACAGCCAAAGACCACCACTCGATGAATTGAGGGCGCCAAATACCGGAGCGTCACCCCACAGGGGGCGAGCAAGGCCTGGCAGCCTCGCTCGAATGCAAACCGGTAACAAAATGCTGCAACAGCTGCTGCATAGAATACAGGGAAGATGACCGTTTTGACTCATTGGTCACATTGAAATGCTACGAAAGCCTGGCGGGGGGTGTGGAGACTGGAGGGTTTTGCGGGGGGATTGAGGGATTTGGGGGCGCTTTGCGCCCCTTTTCGCGACGCAAGGCCGCTCCTACAAAGAGATCGCGTCATGCGCAAATGAACGCCCCCCTTTGTAGGAGCGGCCTTGCGTCGCGAAAGGGGCGCAAAGCGCCCCAAAAATCTCACAGCAAGATCAAAGCTTGTTGAACAGGCTCAACTGCGAAATCCGCGCAAACGCCAGCTGCGAGGCCTCGAGCATCGCCTGCTGCAGGGTCAGCTGAATGGTCGCCGAGGCCATGTCGGTATCGCCAATGGCGCTCTGGGTGGTCTTGTTGGCCAGGCCCAGGCTGATGTTCTCCTGCTCCTGGATCTCCAGCGAGTTACCGCGCGCACCAATCGAACCGCGAGTAATGTCGATACGCTCACGGGCACTGGCCAGGTTGGAAATCGCCGAGTCGGTCGCCGTCTTGAGCGCTGCCTGCGCCTCCGGGCTGTCGACCGGCTTGCCCAGCGCCGTGCGCAATTGGCCGAGGCTGTCGAGCACGTTCTGCGTGCGGTGCGTGTTGGCCGTCACCGCGAACTGGTCACCTTCGCCAGGCGCACTGTCGAGCTGGAAGGTCACACCCGCCACCGTAACCGCGTTACCCGCCCCGACCGTGCCCGAGGCCACCGGCTTGCTGTCGGCACTGTACGGCTGCGCATACAGCGAATACTCGGTCGCACTGGTGAACTTGATCACCGCGCCATTGCTGGGGAAGGTGCTGCGATAGGCATCGGCATCGGTGATGCTGCTGTCGGTAACCTGCGCGGTCGATGGGTTACCCGCACTGCGCGTGGCATTCAGGGTGTCGGGCTTGGCTTCGAGGGTGAACACATGGCCCGCCACCGCCGCGTCGGCATCGTCACCTTCCTGAAGGTTCAGGTTGATCTCGAAATCGACACCGCGCAGCGAAATCATCTTGCCGCCTTCGGTGTTGACGTCGAACTTGCCGTTGCTCGCGGTTTCGCTGGTGATGTCCTTGCCGGTGGCATCCTTGACGCTGTACTCGGTGGCACTGGTGAAGGTGATGGTGTACGGCTGGCCGCCAGCGAACTGGTTGTTGTAGGTGTTCGCCGAGGTCATCAGGCCACCGGACAACAGCACCTTGCCGTCATCCGGGGTCGGCGCCTGCAGGCTCGACTGCGTACGGCTGTTGTTGGTCGCCTGGTCGAAGATGCTGAAACCGCTGTCATTGGTCGCCAGGCTCAAGGTATCGGAAACCTGCAGGCTGAGCTGGGTCTGGTCACCCTGGTAGCTGTAGGTACCGTCGCTATTGCGCACGTAGGGCGGCGTTGACGACTTGGAGCCACCGAACATGTAGTCGCCATTGGCGTCGCGGGAATTGAGCAAGCCGAAGACGTTCGCCTCGATCTCTTTGATCTCGCTGGCGATCGATGCGCGGTCGGCATCGCTCTTGCCACCGTTACCCGCCTCCAGCGCCAGCTCGCTGGCACGCTGCAGGGCATCGTTGATGGTCGAGAGCACGCTCTCTTCCTGCAGCAGGGCATTCTTGACCGTGGTCATGTTGCCGTTGTACTGGTCCAGCAGTGCGCTCTGCTGCTGCAGCAACAGCAGGCGCGCGGCACCGACCGGGTCATCGCCCGCCGTCTGGATACGCGACTTGGACGTGATCTGCTCGGTGGTCTTGGCCGTGTCCGAGAAGTTCTTCGAGTAGGTGTTGGCGCTGGTCTCATAAAACTGAGCAGTAGAAATACGCACGGCCAGCACTCCTTAAAGGGCGTTGATCAAGGTCGAAAAGGTTTCTTGCGCCGCCTTGATGATCTGCGACGACGCGGTGTAGTAATGCTGGAACTTCACCAGGCTGGCCGCCTCGTCATCGAGGTTGACCCCCGACACCGCACTGCGGCTTTCGGCGGCGGACTTGAACACGGCCTGGGTCGCGGTGGTGTCGATGGCGGCCTGGCTAGCCTTGGCCCCCACGCGCTCGACCAGCGAGGCGTAGGCCGAGGTGAAGCTGGTGCCACCGCCAGAGCCGGTGGCCACGGTCGATTTGGTCTGCAGCTCCAGCAGCGAGGTAGCGTTGCGGTTGTCGGCCTTGCCGTCTGCATTGAACGACAGGGTGAAGCTGTCGTTGGCAGACGGGCTGCCGCCGATGGTGGTCTCGACATTGAAACTGCGCGGCTTGCCGTCGCCATCAAGGATCGGCTGGCCAGCGGCATCGAGCATTGGCACGGCGATGGACAATTTGTTGTCCTGGCCAGGCACCACACTGCCGGTGCCGATCTGCGTGCCCTTGGCATCGAACAGCTTATAGCTTTGGGAACCGCCGTTGGCGGCATCGAACACCACACGCACCGGCATCGAGTCGCGAATCGCCTGCTGCATCAACGCTGTATCGGCACCGCCGTAGATATCCAGCGAGTCGCCCAGCACCGGCTGGGTGATGGTGCCCGTGCCCCCGTTGCCGCTGCCCGCTGTCGCGCTGATCGGCCCGGCAAAGGCCAGCTTGTTGGCATCGGTCATGATGGTCGAGATATTGCCCGCCGCGGAACGGGTCGGGATGACCTTGAAGCTGTCCCCCGCGGCCAGGCCACCGCCCTTGAGCGCCAAGCTGAAGCCGTCGATCACCGGGGCCGGGTCGGCGTTCAGGTCGAAGCTGCCCATGTCGGTGCCATCGGAGCGGCGCACGCTGTACTGGTTGGCGCTGGTGAACTTCACTTCGTAGTCGTAGGTGGTCAGCGCGCCGCTGTCGGCAATGGTCACATCGAGGTTGCCGGACCCGGCACTGTTGCTCGACGAAGCCAGGCTGCGCTGGGCCAATGCACTGGCGCTGTTGATGCTGGAGAACAGCGCGCTGCCGAATTGGGCGTTGGCATCCAGGCCTTGGCCCAGCTGGCTGTTGATGCTGTCAGCAACCACCAGGGCCACGCGGCCGAGCTCGTTCATCGACGGCATCAGCACGTCCTGGCGGTAGCGCAGCAGGCCGCCGATGGTGCCACCGGTCACTACCGAGGTCACGTCGGAGCTGAACGACTCGTAGTTGATGCGCAGGCTGGCTTGGCTTTTGTCAGCCACACCCGGCTGCACCGACAAGGTGTTGGCCTTGACCCCGGTGACCAGTGACTGGCCACTGCCCAAGTAGACGTCGTAGTTGCCGTCGCGCTCCTGCACCGTGACCCCGACCAGCTCGTTGAGCTGGCGCACGGCTTCGCTGCGCGCATCCAGCAGGCTGTTAGGGGTATTGCCGGTGGCGGTGGCCGCGACGATCTGCTTGTTGTATTCGGCAATGTTGCTGGTGAGCTTGTTGACCTGGCCTGCGAGCGTGCCGAGCTGAGAGTTGATCGTTTCGTTCTGCTGGGTCAGCTGAGTGCCCACCGCATTGAAGCGGTTGCTCAGGGTTTGCGCCTGGGTCAGCAGCAACTGCCGCGAAGCGACATCACCCGGCGTGGCCGAAGCGGTCTGCAACGCCGAGAAGAACGCGGTCAGCACCGAGCTGATGCCGGTATCACGGTCGGCCAGCAATTTGTCGACGCTGGTGATCTGGTCCTGGAACGCCAGCGAGTCGGCCTGCAACGAGGTCGCAGTCTGCAACTGATTGTCCAGGTAGGCGCTGTAGATCCGGCGCACATCCGACAGCGTGGTGCCCGTACCCAGAAAGCCCGCGCCCATGTTGTGCGAAGGGCCCGCAACCTGTACCGCTTGCTGGCGCGAATAGCCACTGGTGGCGGCGTTGGCAATGTTGTTACTGGTTACCGACAGTGCCGCCTGGCTGGCACCCAGGCCACTCAGACCGATCGAAATCAGACTCGACATGTTTTAGTCCTTATAGATTCGTAGTTCTGCCAGCCATGGCGTATTGCGGGGTTGCTTGCATTTGCTGGGCGATGCTGATGATCTTCTTCGCATAGCCCGGGTCGGTCGCATAACCTGCTTTTTGCAGCTCTCTTGCAAACTGCTCAGGGTTATCGGCCGCGTCCAGCGCACCTTGATAGCGGGAATTGCCCTGTAACAGGTTCACCAGGTCATGGAAGCTGTCCTGGTAGGAATCGTACGAGCGGAACGCTGCGGTTTCCTTGACGAACTGGCCATCGCGGAACTCGCTGGTGATCGCCCTCGCCTGCTCGCCCTGCCAGTTGCCACTGGCCTTGATGCCGAACAAGTTGTGGCTGCTGCTGCCATCGGTGTTGCGCATGACCGACTTGCCCCAGCCCGTTTCCAGGGCCGCCTGGGCGACCAGGTAACGCGGGTCGATACCGATGCGCTTGGCGGCCTGCTCGGCCATCGGCAGCATGGTGGCGACAAAGGCGTCGCTGTCGGCGAAGGCCTTGTTCGGTGCCAGCGGCGGCTGGGCCACGGCACGCCCGACAATGCGCAGGCCGTTTTCTGGCACGGCGAAGGCCTTGGCCACTTGCTGGCCGTCACGGGCCGGCACATTGGCGGTGTTGGTGGTCGCAGCCGACGGCACGATGCCTGCCAGCAGGCGGTCGGTGAGCTTGCTTGGCAAGGCCAGGCGCCGCGCATTGAGGGCCGCGACGTCATTGCGCGCTGCGCCGGTCTCGGCGGCATGCGCAGGCTCGGCCACCTTGTTGCCCCACAGCGCCGGGCCACTGCCCTCGCTGCGCGGAAACGGGCTGGTGGCACCAGCCGTGCTCTTGCTCTTGGTCAACTGGCGCACCAGTACGTCCTGCAGGCCGATACCGCCCCCCTCGCGGGACATGCTCACGGCCAACTGCTGGTCATACATGTCGCGGTATTGCTTGACCGTTTCGGTGTTCATCGGGTTGTCGTCGGCCAGCACATCGCTGGCCTTGCGCGAGGCCTTGAGCATTTCGCTGATGAACAGCGACTCGAATTCCTGGGCCACCTTGCGCACGTTGGCTTCGCTGTCGCGGTCGCCGTGCTTGAGCGAACTCAAGCGGTTGAGGTCGGTGTAGGCGCCGCTGTCGGCGCTGCCAGACACCAAGCTTTTGCTGTTCATGCGCGGCGTCCTCAGATCACGATCAGGTCGGCCTGCAAGGCGCCGGCCTGTTTCAGGGCTTCAAGGATCGCCATCAGGTCGCCGGGGGCCGCGCCGACCTGGTTCACCGCGCGGACAATTTCATCCAGCGTGGTGCCCGGGCCGAACTTGAACATCGGCTTGGCTTCCTGCTCGGCGTTGACCCGCGAACGCGGCACCACGGCGGTCTGGCCGTTGGAGAACGCGCCCGGCTGGCTGACGATCGGGTCTTCGGTAATGGTCACGGTCAGGCTGCCGTGGGTGACCGCCGCCGGCGACACCTTGACGTTCTGGCCGATGACGATAGTGCCGGTACGCGAGTTGATGATGACTTTCGCCACGGCCTGGCCCGGGTCGATTTCGAGGTTTTCCAGAATCGACAGGTAGTCCACGCGCTGGCTCGGGTCCATCGGCGCACTGACGCGCACCGACCCGCCATCCACAGCCTGGGCAACGCCGGGGCCGAGCAGTTCATTGACCTTGTCGACGATACGCTTGGCCGTGGTGAAGTCCGGGCGGTTGAGGTTCAGGGTCAGGCTGTTGCCCTGGTTGAACCCGCTCGGCACCGCCCGCTCGACGCTGGCACCACCGGGAATGCGACCGGCCGACGGAACGTTGACGGTGATCTTCGAACCGTCACGGCCTTCTGCATCGAAGCCGCCCACCACCAGGTTGCCCTGGGCGATGGCGTACACGTTGCCGTCGATACCCTTGAGCGGGGTCAGCAGTAGGCTGCCGCCGCGCAGGCTCTTGGAGTTACCGATCGACGAGACGGTGATGTCTACCACCTGGCCCGGCTTGGCGAACGCCGGCAGTTCGGCATGCACCGACACCGCCGCAACGTTCTTCAACTGCACGTTGCCGGAACCGGCCGGCACCTTGATGCCGAACTGCGACAGCATGTTGTTGAAGGTCTGCAGGGTGAACGGCGTCTGGGTGGTCTGGTCACCCGTGCCGTTGAGCCCCACCACCAGGCCATAGCCGATCAGCTGGTTGGAACGCACGCCAGAGATGCTGGCAATGTCCTTCAAGCGCTCGGCCTGAGCCGCGAAGGCGCAGGACAGTAGCAGGGTTGCGGCAATCAACTGCCTCACGTTGAACATGGTCATCCGTACTCAGAAAGGCCAAAGCGGGCTGATGAAGAAGCGGTCCAGCCAACCGGGCTGGCTAGCATCGGCAAACGAGCCGGTACCCGAATAGGTGATGCGCGCATCGGCCACGCGGGTGGACGGCACGGTGTTGTCGGTGGCGATATCATCGGCGCGGATCATGCCGGCAATGCGCACTAGCTCTTCACCGGTGTTCAGGGTCAGCCACTTCTCACCGCGCACGGCGATGATGCCGTTGGGCAGCACTTCGGCCACGGTCACGGTGATCGAGCCGGTCAGGGTGTTACCCTGGGTGGCCTTGCTGTCGCCCTTGGTGGCGCGCTCGCCGTTGTAACCGGCCTCCAGCGACAGGTCACCGCCGCCGAACGGGTTGTTGGTGTTAGGCGTGCTGCCGAACAGCGAGGTCAGGCCAATGTCGGCCTTGCTGTTCTTCTGGATCTGCGAACCTGCGTTCTTGCTGGCCGAGGTCCTCTCGTTAAGGGTGATGGTGATGATGTCACCGACCCGGAAGGCCTTGCGGTCGCTGTACAGGTTCTGCTCGAAACCGGCCTGGTAGATCGAACCGTTGTTGGCCGCCGCCGGCAACGGGGTGCGCGGCAACACCGGCGCATAGTACGGGTCGTTGGGCTTGGGCGTCGGCCCGACGCAACCTGCCAACAACACCGCTCCCCCCAGGGCGAAGACGGACAACAGACGATTCATGACGCTTACCTCACGGTGTATCTGGGCTACGGGGCCGGGATCAGGGGCTTACAGCTGCTGGGTGACGAACGACAGCATCTGGTCGGCGGTAGAGATGACTTTCGAGTTCATCTCGTAGGCACGCTGGGTGGTGATCATGTTCACCAGCTCTTCCACGGTGCTGACGTTGGAGTTCTCCAAGGTCTGCTGCAGGGTGGTGCCGAAGCCGTTCAGGCCTGGAGTACCGACTTGCGGCGCGCCGCTGGCAGCGGTTTCCAGGAACAGGTTGTTGCCCATTGCCTGAAGACCCGCAGGGTTGATGAAGTCGGCAGTCTGGAGGTTACCAATGACCTGAGCAGCCGGGTTACCGGCAGTGGTGATCGACACGGTACCGTCCTGGCCAACGGTGAACGTCTGTGCGTCATTCGGCACGACGATCGCAGGCTCCAACGCCAAGCCATCGGCATTGACGATCTGGCCATCGGAATTCAGGTGAAAGGTACCGTCACGGGTGTAGGAAACGGTGCCATCCGGTTGCAGAATCTGGAAGAAGCCACGCCCATTGACCGCCATGTCCAGCGGGTTTTCGGTGGTCTGCAGGCTACCGGCGGTGAAGTTTTTCTGGGTGCCGACAATGCGCACACCGGTACCCACCTGCAGGCCCGAAGGCAGCTCGCTGTCTTGGGTCGACTGGGCGCCGGGTTGACGCTTGATCTGGTAGAGCAGGTCCTGGAATTCGGCGCGATCACGTTTGAAGCCGGTGGTCGAGACGTTGGCCAAGTTGTTGGAAATGACCGTCAGGTTGGTGTCCTGGGCGGACAGGCCGGTTTTAGCGACCCAAAGAGCCGGAAGCATGCTGTTCTCCTCGTGCGCCTGTTTTACGGCACCCGTTCAAATGTGATTAGCCGATTTGCAAAACCCGAGCCATGGCTTCGTCGCCTTCCTTGGCCGTGTTCATCATCTTGACGTGCAGTTCGAACTGACGGGACAACGCCAGCACCGAGGTCATTTCCTCGACAGCGTTGACGTTGCTGCCTTCCAGGAAGCCCGACACCACGCGCACGTTGACGTCGGCATCCGCCGGTTGGCCATTGGTGGTGTGGATCATGCCGTCCAGGCCCTTGGTCAGGCCTTTGATGTCGGGGTTGACCAGCTTGATGCGGTCGACCTCGGCCATCATGCGCGGGTCTTCGCCCATGGCGCGGATGCTGATGGTGCCGTCTTCACCCACTTCCACCTTTTGCTCTGGCGGAATGGCGATCGGGCCGCCGTTGCCGATTACCGGCATGCCGTTGCCAGCACGCAGCACGCCCAGGGCGTCGATGTTCAGGCTGCCGGTGCGCACGTAGGCTTCGCTGCCATCCGGTGCCTGTACAGCGATGAAACCCTTGCCGGTTACGGTCACGTCCAGCTCGCGGCCGGTCTCGACCATCGGGCCTTCGCTGAAGTCGGTGGCCGGGCGCTCGGTCATGGCAAAGGCGCGCGCCGGAAAGCTGTCGCCAAACACCGGCATCGAGCGCGCCTGCTCCAGGTCGCGCTGGAAGCCGTTGGTGGAAATGTTCGCCAGGTTGTTGGCATGGGCCTTCTGCGCCAGCGCGTTCTGGCTGGCGCCGGTCATGGCCACGTAAAGCATCTTGTCCACAGCATCTCCTATGCGCGTACCTGCCGCGCTGTCACTGAGCAGGGATAAGCAATAATCGAACCAGGTCCGCAAACCAATGAATTCAGGGGTTGCAGCGCACCGAGAGGCAAAAACCGTCAGTTTGTCGGCGGATGTTTGCCGCGAGCGGCAAGGCAGTGTTCAGTACGTCCGGCAACCGGCGTTGTTGTAGGGGCCGGAAAAGCGCACCCAGCCTTCGCCTGGGTTGGTGGCCGAGCACATGAAACGGCCGGTGGTCAGGCTTTGCCATTGGTAGAAGGGGGCGGGGGCAGCGGCGAGCAAGGGGGCCATGGCGAGGACGGGGAGAATCGCTAGTAGCAGCAGCCTTTTCATGGGGTAAACCTTTGGGATTTTGGGGCCGCTTTGCGGCCCTTTCGCGACGCAAGGCCGCTCCTACAGGGATCGCGTCGACCTGTAGGAGCGGCCTTGCGTCGCGAAAGGGGCGCGAAGCGCCCCCTATTTCAGACAACACTCCACCAAACCAACCACCATCAGCTCATCTGAATGATGGTCTGCATGATGGTGCTTTCAGTGGAAATGGTCTTGGCGTTCGCCTGGTAGTTGCTCTGCGCCTTGATCAGGTTGACCAGTTCGCCGGTCAGGTCGACGTTCGAGTCCTCCAGCGCGCCGCCGGTGATCTGCCCCAGCGTCCCGGTATCCGGCTGGCCGACAACAGGCACGCCCGATGTGTAGGACTCTTTCCAGGCAGTGCCGCCCACCGGCGTCAGGCCTTGGAGGTTGGCGAAGTTGACCAGCGCGACCTGGCCGATCACCTTGTTCTCACCGTTGGTGAAGTTGGCGAACATGTTGCCGCTGGCATCGATGCTCAGGCCAGACAACTCACCCGTCGCAAAGCCATCCCCGCTCTTGGCGGTCGTGGCGGAGGCGGCGTTGTATTGCGTGGTGGCGATCATGTCCAGCTTGACCCCGGAGGCATGCGCGTTGGCGCCGTTGGCCGCCCACACACCTGCAACTGTCTTCTGTGCCGGCACCCAGCCGTCCAAGTTGAAGGTCTTGTCGGCGTTGATGCTGAGCCCACCTGCCACTGCACCCTCGTTCATGAGCGCCGTGTCCAAGGTGCCGTCACTCTTGAATGGCAGTGTGTTTGCCAGCGGGGTGGTCAAAGACGGGTCGGCTGGGTTGCGGCCGTCGATGGTGGTGTACATGGTCCAGGAGTTAGTACCCTCATCCTTCATGAAGTACTGGTTCATCTGGTGCAGGTTGCCCTGGCTGTCATACACATCGGTGTTGAAGGTGTAGTTATAGGTCTTGACGTTACCCGGGTCGAACGGCGACTCGGCCGGGGCGGTATCGCTGGATTTGAGGTTGAGCGTCTCAGTGATGCGCCCGGTAGGGTTGGGCGTCAGGTTGGACGTGTCGATTTTCAGGTCGGTCAGCGCGCCCGGGACGACATTGCCATTGCCATCAACCCCATAACCTTGCAGCTTGGCGCCCGACGAGCTGATGACATTGCCTTCCTTGTCGCTGTAGAACATGCCGGCACGGGTGTAGATCTTCGAGCCATTGTCATTCAGGGCGAAGAAGCCGTTGCCGTCGATCGCCATGTCCAGGGCTTGGCCGGTACCGTTGATATTGCCCGGCGTGAACATCTGCGACACCGATGCGGTTCTCACGCCAGTGCCAACGACCGTCTTGCCGCCGCTGGTGCCGCGGATGGAGTTGGAGTACTGATCCGCGAACTCGGCGCGCGAGGCTTTGAAGCCGGTAGTGGCGACGTTGGCAATGTTGTTGCCAGTGACGTTCAGGGCCTTGTTTGCTGCATTGAGGCCGCTAAGGCCGGTATTGAAAGACATGTGCTACTCCTGTCGTTAGCTTAGGCCCTAGATGCCAATGGTTTGAACTTTGGACAGCGCGACGCTGCCCAGCCCGGCGAGGTTGAGCGTCATTTCGGCGCCGTTGGTACCCATGGTCACACTGGTGACCGTGGCCGGCAGGTTGGTGGTCATGGCCGTAGAAGTGCCATCGATACTGGCGGTGGCCTTGAAGGTGTAGGTACCCGCCTCCAACGCCTCGCCGTCGTCGTCCAGGCCATCCCAGGTGAAGTCGGCCTTGCCAGCAGCCTTGGACCCCAGGTCCAGGGTGCGCACCAGCTTGTCGTCTTTGTCATAGATGCCGACAGACGTGGCGGTACTCGACGAGGTCAGGTTGACCGACCCTTTCATCTCTTTGCTGGTGTCGACCAAGGCCTTGTCGGTTTGGACGATCACATTGCGCCCAACCAGCGATGAGGCCTGCAGCGCCTGCGAAGACTGGAACGAACCGGCGATGTAGTTCACCGTGTCGTTCAGCGTCTGCATGCTTTCAAGGCTGCTGAACTGCGCCAGCTGCGCAACGAACTCGCCGTTTTCCTGCGGGTCGAGCGGGTTCTGGTTTTTCATCTGCGTTACCAGCAACTGCAGGAACGCATCCTTGCCCAGCGCACTGCCGGCAGCACCGGTGCTGCTGTCGGTTTTGCTGGTCTGCTTTTGCAGCGAGGTCAGGTACGCGCTGCCGACGTCACTGGTGGAATTGGTCGTGGTCATGTCGGCTTCCTATCACTGACCCAAGGTCAAGACTTTCTGCATCATGCTTTTGGCGGTGTTCATCAGTTCGGCGTTGGTCTGGAACGCACGGCTGGCAGAGATCATGTCAGCCATCTCTTCAACCACGTTAACGTTCGGGTAGTAGACGTAGCCGTCCTTGTTCGCCGCTGGGTGGTTAGGCTCGTAGCGCGCCTCCAGATTGCTCTGGTCTTCGACGATGCCTTTGACCTGCACGCCCTGCCCCGCTTCGCCTTGGTCCTCGAACAGCGACTGGCTGGCGCCGCCCTGTGCGTTCTGGAAGGTGGTGGCGAACACCGGGTGGCGGGCACGGTAGGTCTGGTCGATGCTCGACGATACGGTCTCGGCGTTGGCGATGTTCGAGGCCACGGTGTTGAGGCGGGTGTTCTGCGCGCTCATGCCGCTGCCGGCAATGTTGAAAACACTGGAAAGGGACATGGTTACTCTCCGCGCAGGGCCGAAACCAGCCCTTTGAATTTACTGTTGAGCAAGGTGAAGCTGGCCTGGAAACCGATGGCGTTTTCCGCGTAGTTCGATTGTTCGATCTGGGCATCCACGGTGTTCTGGTCGATCGACGGCTGCAACGGCGTGCGGTATTTGAGCGCCTCGTCGCTGAGGGCCAGGCCGTCGGCCTCGATGTGCCGGCTGTTGGTGCGGTCCAGGGCGAAGCGGCCGCTTTGCTGCTTTTCACTCTCGGCGGCGAGCACCGAAGAGAAGTCCATGTCACGCGCCTTGTAGTTGGGCGTGTCGGCGTTGGCGATGTTGTTGGCCAGCACTTCAGCGCGCTGGGCGCGGAAGCCCAGGGCCTTTTCGTGAATGCCAAGCGCCTTGTCGAAACTGATGCTCATGTCGGGGAAACCTTCGGAGGTTGACCGGAGTGTCGTTGGTCAAGGTATAGCAAGGGCTGTGCCAACCGGCGCAAAGGCCGGAAACACGGGGTTGCAAGGGGATGCTGGCAGGCGGGATGCCAGAAAAGCGGCAAAGTGCTTCCGCTTGGGGAGGGAAAAGCGGCAATCGCCGGGCGGTAAAAGCGGCAAAACAAAATATTGACGTCAGACCATCACAGTCGAATCCAGGCCCGTGTAGGAGCAGCCTTGTGCTGCGAAGAGGCCGGTGCAAGTGCAGTAAATCTACTGTGGCTTCACCGGCCTCTTCGCAGCGCAAGGCTGCTCCTACAGGAATCGCGTCTGGCTTTACTTGGCCTGGTAGATGATCCCTGGGCTGCACTGCACCATCTGGTAATGGTCCGGCAACCCGTTCAGCGCCTCCGAGGCGCCGAGGAACAGGTACCCGCCAGGCTTGAGCGTGCTGTGAATGCGCAGCAGGATGTCCTTCTTCACCTGGGCCGAAAAATAGATCAGCACGTTGCGGCAGAACACGATGTCGAACTTGCCCAGGCTCGCGTAGCTGTCGAGCAGGTTGAACGAGCGGAACTCGACGCGGCTGCGAATGGCCGGCTTGACCGCCCAACGCCCCGGCCCCTTGGGGTCGAAGTAGCGCTGCAGGCGCTCTTGCGACAGGCCGCGGGCGATGGCCAGGCTGTCATATTCGCCGGTCTTGCAGTTGTTCAACATGGTCCCGGACAGGTCGGTGGCGACAATCTGCGCGCCCATTTTCAACTGGCCCAGGTTGCTGCGCTCGAACTCGTCGATGGCCATCGAGATCGAGTAAGGCTCCTGCCCCGACGAGCACGCCGCCGACCACATGCGCAGGCGCTGGCCTGGGTTGTTCTTGATGAACTCGGGGATAACCTTGTTCTTCAACACCTCGAAGGGGTAGCTATCGCGGAACCACAGGGTTTCGTTGGTCGTCATCGCATCGACCACCTGTTCGCGCAAACCGCTGCGCGGCTGGGCCTGGATGCGCTGCACCAGCTCGCCCAGGCTCTTGATGCCCTGTTGCTCCATCAGCTTGTTGAGACGGCTGGAGACCAGGTACTGCTTATTCTCGCCCAGCAGGATGCCACAGGCTTTCTCCAGGAAGACCCGGAACTGTTCGAAATCCAAATTACCCGTAGACACTCTTGCCGCCTCTTTTCAATCGCTGGTGCCGGGAGCGGGCTCCCGGCTGCTTCAATGCGTTGCTTTGATCCGGTCGACCACGCGCTGGGCCAGGTCGTCCGGCTTGAACTTGGCCAAAAAATCATCGGCGCCGACTTTTTTGACCATCGCCTGGTTGAATACCCCGGAGAGCGAAGTATGCAGGACGATGTGCAATTTTTGCATGCGCGGATGGCTGCGGATCTCTGCGGTGAGCGTATAGCCGTCCATTTCTGGCATTTCAATGTCCGAGATCATCATCAGGAACTCTTCTTCAGGCCGCTTGCCCTCCTCCACCAGCTGGCGCAGGTAATTGAGCGCCTGGCGGCCGTCGTTGAGCGCCACCACCTCGACACCGACGGTTTGTAGGCAGCGGCTGACCTGCTTGCGCGCCACCGACGAATCGTCGACGGTTAGCACCCGCAGCAGCACGGCCTTGTCCTGCACCTCGGCATCGACCACCCCGGCAGACACCTGTTCGGACGACGGCGCCACTTCGGCCAACACCTTCTCCACGTCGATGATCTCGACCATGCGGTTGTCCACACGGGTGACAGCGGTCAGGTAATGGGCGCGGCCAGTGCCCTTGGGTGGCGGGTGGATTTCTTCCCAGTTCATGTTGACGATGCGCTCGACCGAGTGCACCAGGAAGCCCTGGGTCTTGGTGTTGTATTCGGTGATGATCACAAAACTGTTGCGCGTGTCTTCCTGCAGCGGCGCCAACCCCGTGGCCATCGACAAGTCGAGGATCGGGATGGTCGCCCCGCGAATGTTGGCCACGCCGCGCACCACCGGGTGTGACTTGGGCAGCAAGGTCAGCGCCGGGCACTGCAGCACCTCTCTGACCTTGAACACGTTGATGCCATAGAGCTGACCGCCATTGAGGCGAAACAGCAACAATTCCAGGCGATTCTGCCCCACCAGCTGAGTGCGCTGGTTGACCGAATCCATAACACCCGCCATGCCAGACTCCTTAACGTTTCAGCCTTTCGTTGCAACTCAGGTACCGAGTCGGCACGGGCTTTGCTTTTTTGAGCGCCATGTACACGAAAACGACATTTTTCCGACGATTGACGCACCTGCTGACTGGCTCGCTGGCCACGCTGTGCCTGCTGGCGCCCGGCGTTCGCACGCTGGCGGACGCTTTTACCTTGCCTGAACAGCTTATCGGTGTCACCCAAGGGTTTCTTGAATTCACCGTAGAAGATTATCTGGCCAGCACCCAGACCGCCGGCCGTTACGAGATCCAGGTCAGCACCCTTGACCCGCGCTTGCGCATGCCGCTGTGCAGTCAGCCGCTGGACGCGTCGCTGGAAAGCCCCGCGCAGCCGCTGGGCCGGGTCACGGTGCGGGTCCGCTGCGACAGTGCCGCGCCGTGGACCGTGTTCGTACCGGCAACGGTGCGGCTGTTCCGCGACGTGGTGGTGGTCACCCGCCCGCTCAAGCGTGACAACGTGGTAGGCGAAGGCGACGTGGCGCTGCGAGAGCGCGATGTCGGCACCCTTGGCCAAGGTTTTCTCAGTGAGCTGGACCAGGCGGTGGGCATGAAGATGCTACGCCCCACGGTCATCGACCAGGTCCTTACCCCGCAGCACCTTGAGCAAGCGGAGGTGGTGCGCAAGGGCGACCAGGTGGTGATCATCGCCCGCAGCGGCAGCCTGAGCGTGCGCATGCCCGGCGAAGCGTTGAGCAAGGGCGGCCTGAGCGAACAGATCCGGGTGCGCAACCTGAATTCCAAACGGGTGATCAAGGCCAGGGTGACCGGCCCCGGCCAGGTCGAGGTGACGATGTAGCGGCATTGTGCTGGCGGTGTGGAACCGCTTTTCCTAAACTGTGTCAGAAAACGGGTTCGCGGGCTTGCTGACAGGCGGCTACGCAATTGGGCCTAAAGTTTCTTTCGGGTTGGCCGAAAACAAGGCAAGCGTCCAAATACCCAGGGGTTTCTGATCATGGTCATCGACTTCAGTCGTTTGAATAACTCTCCGTCCGTTACGGGCGGCGTTCGCGGCAATGCTGCGGCCGGCAGCGCCGATAAGGCCGCTGCCAGCCCGGAAGCGCCAAAAGGCACCAGCGCCAGCGGAGAGGCAGTACACCTCAGCCAAGAGGCACAGCAGTTGCAGAAGGTCAGCGATACGCTGCGCGACCAGCCCGTCGTCAACAGCGCCCGCGTGGCCCAGTTGAAACAGGCCATCGCCGATGGCAGCTACCAGGTCGATGCCGGCCGGGTTGCCAGCAAACTGCTCGATTTCGAAGCCCAGCGCTGACCGTTCGGCGCGCTGACTTCACGGACGCTTACTAAAGCCAAGAGTTAGCCATGCACGACACCACCTTGCTGCAACTGATCGAAGATGACATCGCCCCGATGCAGGAACTGCTCGACCTTCTTCAAAAAGAAGCGATTGCCCTGCATGGCCGCGACATGGCGCTGCTGGAACAGATCCTGGCCCGCAAGCAGTCATTGATCATCTTGCTCGAGCAGCATGGGCAGCGGCGCAGCCACTTGCTCACCAGCCTCGGCCTCAGCGCCGACCGCGCCGGTGTGCAGGCAGTGGCCGCGCAGTCACAGCATGGCGACGCGATGCTGCAACGGCTGGACATGCTCTCGCAACTGATGGACACCTGCCAGCAGGTCAACGAGACCAACGGCCGGATCATCCAGGTGCAGCAACACATCACCAACAATCAGGTCAGAATCCTCATGGGTGGCGATTCTCCGTCGCTCTACGACAGCCGCGGCAGCACCTCGCTGCTGGCCAAGCCGCGCGCCCTCAGCCAAGTGTGATACTTCTATCAAGCCACGTCACATACTGGCAAAATGCCGTTACTTGCGTGTGTCGTTTTTGCCTGGAGAGTGATTAGCCGTGTTCAATGAAGCCGATGCCCCGCAGCCACCAAAGGTGCTCAGTACGCCTTTGGAGATCGCGGCCAACCTGCGACAGCTGCAGGAAAGCCATGACCCCCTGATCATCACCTTCCCTGATCGCAGCCAGCGCTTCCAGAGCTACGTGGTGCATGTCGACCGCGACAGCAATACCCTGGCACTGGACGAGATGATCCCCCGCGACGGCGAAAAATTCATCGAGAACGGCGAACCCTTCCGCGTCGAGGGCTTCCACGATGGCGTGCGCATCGCCTGGGAATGCAATGCCCCACTGACCATCAGTGAAGTCGACGGCCATCGCTGCTACCGCGGCGCGATGCCTGAAGAAATGACCTACCACCAGCGCCGCAACGCCTTCCGTGCTGCGCTGAAGCTGTCGCAACTGGTCGACATCATCCTCGACGGCACCCACCTCAAAGGCAACGGCGCCCTGCGCGGCAAGCTGCTGGACATCTCCGCCACCGGCTGCAAATTGCGTTTCGACGGCAACGTCGAGGATCGCCTGCAACTGGGCCAGGTGTACGAGCGCTTCAAGGCTGGCAACCCGCTGGGCCTGGTGGACACCATGGTCGAACTGCGCCACCTGCACTTCGAGGAGCGTATCAACACCACCTTCGCAGGCGTGCGCTTCCATAACCTCAGTGGCCAAGCGCAGCGCAAGATCGAGAGTTTCGTCTACCAGCTGCAGCGCGAAGCGCGACGGTTCGATAAAGACGATTATTGATCCGCCTGCCTGGCTTTCAGTGAAGGCCGAAGGGGCTGCTGCGCGGCCCCATCGCGGTAGGCAGAAGGGATTCCCCGTTACCGTTACTTGACCGACTGCATAGTGTGGCTTACGCCGCGCCGACTTCAGGCGCCTTCAGGAGCCGGACACTATGATTCGTTCAACATTCACTGCCGCGCTGCATTGCCAATACGGCCAGGTCGGGGTGATCGATACGCCTTTATGGGCCCACCCGTTTTTTTCCGCTGACCAAGACGGCTGGCTGTGCACCGATTACAAGCGAGGCGACTCCGTCAGCTTCAGGCCGATCGAATTCACCTTTACCTTCATCGAGGCAGCGAATAACCGTCTTCATTACAAGATCAACTGCACGACTGGCGTGAAGTTTTTCAGCGGGCGGCTTGAGCAGAACTCAAATGGCTGGCTGGGCTTGTATGGGTATGCGTGGGGGGATGATCTTGCCAACTGTATTTTCCCACCCAGCCTGCTGGCCCGGCTGCCTGCCCTGCAGGACACGTGGAAAATGGAATTGCTCGGCGCCTGGGATGGCGACCTGGAGAGCGCCGAGAATGTCGAGTTCTACCTGCGCGACGAAAAGGGCCACAGAGTCGCGCAGGTTGAATCCAGGTATTCGAGAAATAGGCCACCCCTACGTCACTGGTTCCTGCACGCCGGCAACAAAGCGGGCGACATACTGAGATTCCACCTGCACGACATCAAGGTTGAATGACTGCCGCGTGGCCCACCGATGAAGCGAGCAGCGCCCCTTCATCGGTGCCCACACCGCATCACACCGACCTGTCGACCTCGACCTCAGGTTTGACCCCACGCTCACTCGCCGCCTGCTCTTCTTCGGTATCCTCGGCCGCCACCGGCGTCTGCATCACATCCTGCACGGTCTGCTCATCGACCCGCGGGTCGAGCGCTGCCGACAACGGCGAACCAGCCGCTGGCATCGCCACGTGGCCCAAGGGAGCGTCCTGCACCTGGTGCAGCCCGGTGACCGCTTTCGGCCGAATGCGCCACACCAGCACCAGCGCGAAGAACACGAAGAAGGCATAGAGCATCTGCGCGCCCAGCACCTTCATCAAGACCCCCGCTGCCAGCGGCCCGATACAGGCACCCACACCATAGGTGACCAGCAGCATGGCCGTCAGCGAGACGCGGCGCTCGCTCTCCACATGGTCATTGGAAAACGCCACCGCCAACGGATACAAGCAGAACTGCAGCAACGAGATGACAAAGCCGATACCGAACAGCAGCTCCAGCGGCACGCTGGGCAAAATCGCCAAGGGCGCCGAGGCCAGCGCCAGCCCCACCGCAGCACTGCGGATCAGTACCGCGCGGTCGTAGCGATCAGACAACCAGCCCAATGGCCACTGCACCACCAGCCCGGCAAAGATGCAGCTACCCATGAACAGACCGATCTGCTCGGTGCTCAACCCCTGGCTGGAGGCGTACAGCGGCGCGAGGCCGTAGAACGAGCCGACGATCAAGCCCGAGCCCAGCACCGTACTGAGTGACTGCGGCACGCGCTTGATGAAAAATTTCGGCTCCATCGGCGCCGGCCGCAAAGGCGCCGGGTGGATGCGCCGGGTCATTGCCACCGGCACCAGGCACAGGGCAAAGCACATGGCGACCAGCATCAGCAGCTCAGGGCCGAGTTCAGGGTGCACCACCAGGATCAGTTGGCCGAGCACCAACCCGAGGTAGGAGGCGATCATGTAGCCACTGAACACCGCACCCCGGTGCTTGGCGTCGGCTTGTTCGTTGAGCCAGCTCTCGATGACCATGTACTGGCACATCATCCCCAAGCCGACCACCATCCGCAGTCCGACCCAGGCCGGGAGCCAGTTGGTCATGCCATGGCCCAGCACCGCCGCACAGACAATGCCGGCGCAGGTCGCATAGGCGCGGATGTGCCCTACCCGGCCGATCAGCCGGTGGCCGACCTTGCCGCCCACGGCCAGGCCAAAGTAGTTGGCGGCCATCAACGCACCGACCCACAAGCTGTCGACATGATCGGCTGCCAGGCGCAGCGCCAGGTAGGTACTGAGCAGGCCCGAGCCGATAAGCATCATCAAGGCAGCGAAATACAGCGACTGAAACGGCTTCCAGATGTTTCGCATACGTCCCGTCGGGCTCCCTGGTCAGGTGGCGTTGGCTTGCTGGCTAGCATAAAAGCAATTTTGCTGCGGCGCAGTCCCCTGCCGGCGAAATAGCCAACGGGGGACGCGTCCAGTAGTGGTTGTGTCGCGATCAGGCCTGTGCCGCCAGCACACGCCGCTCCCAGGGTGTGATCTCATCAAAGAAATCGCTCAGCTCCAGGGTCTTGGTGGCGACGTAGCCTTCGATGAACTCAGCCCCGAACAGTTCCCGCGCCAGCGCACTGCGCTTCAGCCGTTCGAGTGCCGCGTGCAACGTGCATGGCAGGCTCAGATGCTCTGGCACAGCGAACTCACCCTGAATCGCCGGGGCAGGCTGCAGGCGTTGCTCGATGCCATGCAGCCCGGCCGCCAGGCTGGCGGCGATGGCCAGGTAGGGGTTGGCGTCGGCGCCCGGCAGGCGGTTTTCCACGCGCCTGGCCACCGGCGCACTGGCCGGAATGCGCAGCCCTGCGGCACGGTTGTCCTCGGACCAGCAGGCATTGTTGGGTGAGGCGTAGGGGTGACAAAGCCGCTGATACGAGTTGACGTTGGGCGCGAACAGCGCAGTGAAATCAGCCATGCACGCTTGCTGGCCACCGATGAAGTGGTAGAAGGTCTCGGTCGGCTGCCCCTGGTCATCGCTGAACACATTTCGGCCGCTGTCGATGTCCACCAGGCTCTGGTGGATGTGCATGGAACTGCCCGGCGTATGCGCCAATGGCTTGGCCATGCACACCACGGTCAGCCCATGCTTGAGCGCCACTTCCTTGAGCAGGTGTTTGAACAGGAACGTCTGGTCGGCCAGCAGCAGCGGGTCACCGTGCAAGAGGTTGATCTCGAACTGGCTGATGCCCATCTCGTGCATGAAGGTGTCGCGCGGCAGGCCAAGCGCCGCCATGCAGTGGTAGACCTCCTTGAAGAACGGCCGCAGGCCGTTGTTAGAGCTGACACTGAACGCCGAATGGCCCAGCTCCCGGCGGCCATCCTTGCCCAGTGGCGGCAAGAACGGCTGCAGCGGGTCGGTGTTGGGGGCGAAGACGAAGAACTCGAGCTCTGTCGCCACCACCGGTGCCAGGCCCAACGCCGCATAGCGGGCGATGACCGCCTTGAGCTGACCGCGGGTGGACAACGCCGAAGACCTGCCATCCAGTTCGTTGGCATCGCAGATTGCCAAGGCCCGGCCGTCTTCACTCCAAGGCAGGCGGTGAATGTGAGCGGGCTCGGCCACCAGCGCCAGGTCGCCATCATCACTGCCATAGAACCGTGCCGGCGGGTACCCCCCCATGATGCATTGCAGCAGTACACCGCGGGCCATCTGCAGGCGCCGACCTTCGAGGAAGCCCTCGGCGGTCATCACCTTGCCGCGCGGTACGCCATTGAGGTCGGGGGTGACGCATTCGATTTCATCGATGCCCTGAAGGTGCTCGGCGAGGGTGCTCGGGCCTGGGGTGGTCATGACGCTTGTCCTTGTTGTTATAGGCTGGCAACAACATAGGCTGGGGGTGTTTAAAATATCAAGCACCTGATTCTGGATGGCCCCCATTCTGTAGGAGCAGCCTTGTGCTGCGAAGAGGCCGGTGATCGCGCTGCACATCTTTGCAGTCATTACCGGCCTCTTCGCAGCGCAAGGCTGCTCCTACAGGTGTGTGTGTAATTCCGCTTCCCTTATTCGCGCAGGGTCATCCCATTCGCGGGCAACGGCAGCGCCGTTTTATAGCGCACTTGCTTCAAGGCAAAACTCGACCGGATATTCGCCACGCCCGGCAACCGCGTCAGGTAATCGAGAAAGCGCTCCAGCGCTTGAATACTGGGCAGCAGCACCCGCAGCAGGTAATCCGGGTCGCCCGTCATCAGGTAGCACTCCATCACCTCGGGGCGCTCGGCGATCTCTTCCTCGAAGCGGTGCAGCGACTGCTCGACCTGTTTTTCCAGGCTCACATGGATGAACACATTCACGTCCAGCCCCAACGCCTCCGGCGACAACAAGGTCACCTGCTGGCGGATCACCCCCAGCTCTTCCATCGCTTTGACCCGATTGAAACAGGGGGTCGGCGACAGGTTGACCGACCGCGCCAGCTCCGCGTTGGTGATGCGGGCGTTTTCCTGAAGGCTGTTGAGAATACCGATATCGGTACGATCGAGTTTGCGCATGAGACAAATTCACCGGTTTTTTGTGTTTATGCGGAATGTTTATCTGCGCCCGTCACCAAAGGCAACCAACTTGAGAGAAAAATTCTCCTGCCGTGCCACTAAGATGTAGGTGACGCTGACTTACCAGTCACAAGCCGGTACTCAGCGGCGGCCGCTTCAGAGCTCACAAAAACAACATTCGAGCGAGCGTAAAAAGCATGAACGAGTACGCCCCCCTGCGTTTGCATGTGCCCGAGCCCACCGGCCGGCCAGGCTGCCAGACCGATTTTTCCTACCTGCGTCTGAACGATGCAGGTGTTGTCCGCAAACCGTCCATCGACGTCGATGCTGCCGACACCGCAGAGCTGTCCAACAGCCTGATCCGCGTGTTGGACGCGCACGGTGACGCCCTCGGCCCATGGGCCGAAGACATCGACCCGCAGGTGCTGCGCCAAGGCATGCGCGCCATGCTCAAGACGCGCATCTTCGACAGCCGCATGGTGGTTGCCCAGCGCCAGAAAAAGATGTCCTTCTACATGCAGAGCCTGGGCGAGGAAGCCATCGGCAGCGCCCAGGCCCTGGCCCTGAACCGCACCGACATGTGCTTCCCCACCTACCGCCAACAGAGCATCCTGATGGCCCGCGACGTGTCGTTGGTGGAGATGATCTGCCAGTTGCTGTCCAACGAGCGCGACCCACTCAAGGGGCGCCAGCTGCCGATCATGTACTCGGTACGCGAGGCCGGCTTCTTCACCATCAGCGGCAACCTGGCGACCCAGTTCGTGCAGGCGGTCGGCTGGGCCATGGCCTCAGCAATCAAGGGCGATACCAAGATCGCCTCGGCCTGGATCGGCGACGGCGCCACCGCCGAATCGGACTTCCACACCGCACTGACCTTTGCCCACGTGTACCGTGCGCCGGTGATCCTCAACGTGGTCAACAACCAGTGGGCGATCTCTACCTTCCAGGCCATTGCTGGCGGTGAATCGACCACCTTCGCCGGCCGTGGCGTGGGCTGCGGTATCGCCTCCCTGCGCGTCGACGGCAACGACTTCGTCGCTGTGTACGCGGCCTCGCGCTGGGCCGCCGAACGGGCCCGCCGTGGCCTGGGCCCGTGCCTGATCGAATGGGTCACTTACCGTGCCGGCCCGCACTCCACCTCCGACGACCCGTCCAAGTACCGCCCTGCCGATGACTGGAGCCACTTCCCGCTGGGCGACCCGATCGCCCGCCTGAAGCAGCACCTGATCAAGATCGGCCACTGGTCCGAGGAAGAGCACCAGGCGGTCACCGCCGAGTTCGAAGCTGCGGTCATCGCCGCGCAGAAGGAAGCTGAACAGTACGGCACCCTGGCCAACGGCCATATCCCGAGCGCGGCCTCGATGTTCGAGGACGTGTACAAGGAAATGCCCGAACACCTGCGCCGTCAACGCCAGGAACTGGGGGTTTGAGATGAACGACCATAACAACAGCATCAACCCGGAAACCGCCATGGCCACCACTACCATGACCATGATCCAGGCCTTGCGCTCGGCCATGGATATCATGCTCGAGCGTGACGACAATGTCGTGATCTACGGCCAGGACGTCGGCTACTTCGGTGGCGTGTTCCGCTGCACCGAAGGCTTGCAGACCAAGTACGGCAAGTCGCGGGTGTTCGACGCCCCGATCTCGGAAAGCGGCATCGTCGGCACTGCCGTGGGCATGGGCGCCTACGGCCTGCGCCCGGTGGTGGAAATCCAGTTTGCCGACTACTTCTACCCGGCCTCCGACCAGATCGTGTCGGAAATGGCCCGCCTGCGCTATCGCTCGGCCGGCGAGTTCATCTCTCCGCTGACCCTACGCATGCCCTGCGGTGGTGGCATCTATGGCGGCCAGACGCACAGCCAGAGCCCCGAAGCGATGTTCACCCAGGTGTGCGGGCTACGCACCGTCATGCCGTCCAACCCCTATGACGCCAAGGGCCTGCTGATCGCCTCGATTGAATGCGACGACCCGGTCATCTTCCTTGAGCCCAAACGCCTCTACAACGGCCCGTTCGACGGCCACCACGACCGCCCCGTGACGCCGTGGTCCAAGCACCCGCACAGCGCCGTGCCGGATGGCTACTACACCGTGCCGCTGGACAAGGCGGCAATTACCCGCCCCGGCAGCGACGTTACCGTGCTGACGTATGGCACCACGGTCTACGTGGCCCAGGTGGCTGCCGAGGAAACCGGCGTCGATGCCGAAGTCATCGACCTGCGCAGCCTGTGGCCGCTGGACCTGGAGACCATCGTCGAGTCAGTGAAAAAGACCGGCCGTTGCGTGGTGGTGCACGAGGCTACCCGTACCTGCGGTTTCGGTGCCGAGTTGGTGGCGCTGGTCCAGGAGCACTGTTTCCATCACCTCGAAGCGCCGATCGAGCGCGTCACCGGTTGGGACACCCCCTACCCTCACGCACAGGAATGGGCTTACTTCCCAGGGCCTTCGCGGGTAGGTGCGGCATTGAAACGGGTCATGGAGGTCTGAATGGGCACGCACGTCATCAAGATGCCGGACATTGGCGAAGGCATCGCGCAAGTCGAGTTGGTCGAGTGGTTCGTCAAGGTCGGCGACGTGATCGCCGAAGACCAGGTGGTGGCCGATGTCATGACCGACAAGGCGACCGTGGAAATCCCTTCGCCGGTCAGCGGCAAGGTATTGGCCCTGGGTGGCCAGCCGGGTGAAGTGATGGCAGTCGGCAGCGAGCTGATCCGCATCGAAGTGGAAGGCAGCGGCAACCATGTCGACGCGCCGCAGGGCAAACCCGCCGAAGCCAAGCCCGTCGAGCCAGTGGCCGCGCCAGCAGCCAACACACCGCCAGCGCGTGCCGCAGTCGCAGCGCCGGCCTGCCAGGCTGCAGCCACCGCCACTGCCGCGCCCATCGTGCCGCGCCAGGCGGGCGACAAGCCGCTGGCCTCCCCGGCCGTGCGCAAACGTGCGCTGGATGCCGGTATCGAGCTGCGCTACGTGCATGGCAGCGGCCCAGCCGGGCGCATTCTGCACGAAGACCTCGATGCGTTCATGAGCAAGCCACAGACCGCCACCGGGCAAGCGCCCAGCGGCTACGCCAAGCGTACCGACAGCGAGCAGGTGCAAGTCATCGGCCTGCGCCGCAAGATCGCCCAGCGCATGCAGGACGCCAAGCGCCGAGTCGCGCACTTCAGCTATGTCGAAGAGATCGACGTCACGGCCCTGGAAGCCCTGCGCCAGCAGCTCAACCAGAAGCATTGCGACAGCCGCGGCAAGCTGACCCTGCTGCCGTTTTTGGTCCGCGCGTTGGTCGTGGCCCTGCGCGACTTCCCGCAGATCAACGCCACCTATGACGACGAAGCGCAAGTCATCACCCGCCATGGCGCGGTGCATGTGGGCATCGCCACCCAAGGCGACAATGGCCTGATGGTACCGGTGCTGCGCCATGCCGAAGCCGGCAGCCTGTGGGGCAATGCCAGCGAGATCGGCCGTTTGGCGACCGCCGCGCGCAGCAACAAGGCCAGCCGCGAGGAACTGTCCGGCTCGACCATCACCCTGACCAGCCTCGGTGCGTTGGGCGGCATCGTCAGCACACCGGTGGTCAACACCCCGGAAGTGGCGATCGTCGGCGTCAACCGCATGGTCGAGCGGCCGATGGTGATCGACGGCCAGATCGTCATACGCAAGATGATGAACCTGTCCAGCTCGTTCGACCACCGGGTGGTCGACGGCATGGATGCTGCGCTGTTCATCCAGGCCGTGCGTGGCCTGCTTGAGCAACCCGCCTGCCTGTTCGTGGAGTGAGCATGCAACAGACTATCGAAACCACCCTGCTGATCATCGGCGGCGGCCCTGGCGGCTATGTGGCCGCCATCCGCGCCGGGCAACTGGGTATTCCCACCGTGCTGGTGGAAGGCCAGGCGTTGGGCGGCACTTGCCTCAACGTTGGCTGCATTCCGTCCAAGGCGTTGATTCATGTCGCCGAGCAGTTCCACCAGACCTCGCGCTACACCGAGCCATCGGCACTGGGCATCAGTGTCAGCTCACCGCGCCTGGACATCACCCGCAGCGTGGCCTGGAAAGACGGCATCGTCGACCGCCTGACCACCGGGGTGGCTGCCTTGCTGAAGAAGCACGGGGTCAAGGTGATCCATGGCTGGGCGAAGGTCCTCGACGGCAAGCATGTCGACGTCGACGGCCAACGCATCCAGTGCGAGCACCTGTTGCTGGCCACAGGTTCCAACAGCGTCGAACTGCCGATGCTGCCGCTGGGTGGGCCGATCATTTCCTCGACCGAAGCGTTGGCACCCGAAACCTTGCCGCAGCACCTGGTTGTGGTGGGCGGTGGCTATATCGGCCTGGAGCTGGGTATCGCCTACCGCAAGCTGGGCGCGCAGGTGAGCGTGGTGGAAGCGCGCGAGCGCATCCTGCCGACCTACGACAGCGAGCTGACCGCCCCGGTGGCCGAGGCACTAAAGAAGCTGGGTATCGCCGTGCACCTGGGCCATAGCGTCGAGGGCTACGAGAACGGTTGCCTGCTGGCCCGTGATGGCCAAGGCCAGCAACTGCGCCTGGAGGCCGACCGGGTGCTGGTGGCTGTGGGCCGGCGCCCACGTACGCAAGGCTTCAACCTTGAATCGCTGGAACTGAAGATGAACGGCGCCGCCATCGCCATCGACGAACGCTGCCAGACCAGCATGCGCAATGTCTGGGCCATCGGCGATGTGGCGGGTGAACCAATGCTCGCACACCGGGCCATGGCCCAGGGCGAGATGGTCGCCGAGATCATCGCTGGCAAGGCACGGCGTTTCGAGCCGAATGCGATTGCCGCGGTGTGCTTCACCGACCCGGAAATCGTGGTGGTGGGCAAGACGCCGGAGCAAGCCAGCCAACAAGGCCTGGACTGCATCGTCGCGCAGTTCCCGTTCGCGGCCAATGGGCGGGCCATGAGCCTTGAGTCGAAAGCCGGCTTCGTTCGCGTGGTAGCGCGCCGCGACAATCACCTGATCTTGGGTTGGCAAGCGGTTGGCGTGGCGGTCTCGGAACTGTCCACGGCCTTTGCCCAATCGCTGGAAATGGGCGCTTGCCTTGAGGACATTGCCGGCACCATCCACGCTCACCCGACACTGGGTGAAGCGGTACAGGAAGCTGCGTTGCGTGCACTGGGCCACGCCTTGCATATCTGACACTGAAGCGGCTGAGGCCGATTTGGCCCGCTGCGCCGCAAGGCGCCGCGGGTCTTTTTTCTTTAGGTTAGCGGGGGCCTGTGAGGCCAAAGGGGCCGCACAGCGGGCCCCAGTCAGCTCATTCAGCTATCGCGTTCTTGCCCGCACCCTTGGCGCGATACAGGGCCTTGTCGGCCCGGGCCAACAAATCATCCGGGTCTTCACCCTCCTGCCACTGCACCACCCCATAGCTCATGGTCAGGCGACACTCGCCAACCGGCTCCACCTGCTCCATCACCTGGCGCAACCGTGCGGCCACTTCAAGCGCATCGTCCAGCGCCGTCTGCGGCAGCACGATGACGAACTCGTCACCGCCCCAGCGCGCCAACAGGTCATGCTCGCGCAGGCAAGTATGCAGGTTGTCGACCACCTGCACCAACGCCGCATCGCCACGGGCATGGCCGTAGTGGTCGTTGATCGGCTTGAAGTCATCCACGTCCATGGCAATCAGCGACAAGGGCTGGCGGAAGCGCTGGGCGCGCCCGCACTCTTGCTGCAACACTTTTTCCAGCCGGTACCGATTGGCGATGCGGGTCAGTGCATCGCGTTCGGCCAGTTCGCGGTTTTCATCCAGCTGACGCTGCAATTGCTGGTTGACCCACGACAGCTCGCGGGTGCGCTCGGCCACCAGGCCTTCCAGCGACAGGTTCTGCTGCTCAAGCTGGGCCACCCGTCGCTTGCCGGCATCGATATTGCGGTGGGCGCCAAGCATGCGGGCCACCGAGCCGTCGTCGTTGCGGGCGATGATGTAGCCGCTGTCTTCGATCCACAGATAGCTGCCATCCTGGCAGCGGCAGCGGTACTCGATCAGGTAGCGCTCGTTGCGCTGATTGATGTAGGCCTCGAAATGCGCCATGACCCGCGGGTAGTCCTCCGGGTGAATCACGCTTTCCCAGGTCAGCACCGAGTTGGCCATGGAATGGCTGGCGTAGCCGAGCATGGCGTACCAGCCTGGGTTGCGGTAGACGTAGCCGGTGTTGGCATTCCAGTCCCAGATGCCGTCACTTACCAACTCGAACAAGGTCTGCAGCTGCTGCTCACTGAAACCGGCGGGTGCCGGCATGGTTTCCTGACTCATGGACGCTCTCCCTGATGCCCAGCAACTGCGCTCCGTTCAAGGGGCTGCCGACAGTATTGATGGTTGCCGCATGCGGCAAGGCAATGCCTCTGACGGGCAAGCATATGCCCACCGGAAAGTAACCGGAATAGGCCCGAAGGCCTATTTTCGGCCTGTTCAGTGCTGGCATGGCTTTTGCGCGGAGTGCCTGCCAATGAGATTTCCAGGAGGAAACATGATAATCGCCCCCAACGGCGTCAGCTGGCAGCCCACAGTTCACCAACCCCAGCGCGCCACCGATGAACAGGCCGTCGCCCAAGCCGCGCAACTGCGCGCGCCAGCGGCCACCGGCAACACCGCAGCGCAACAGCACAGCCAAGGCAACACCTCACAGCAAAACGCCGAGGATGCGCGCGAAGAAGCCTTTGCCAAACTCAAGGTAGCGCTGCAAAACCCTGAGGTCGCTGCGCGCCAGCAAGCCGATGCTGAAACAGAGACGACCAGTAGCGCCCTGCAAGAGTTTCGCGACTACATGGCCAAGTCACCTGGCGAGATGATTAAGGAAAAATTACTGCGTGAGATCGGCATCACGCCAGAGGAGTACAACGCCTTGCCGCCGGAGATGAAGGCAAAGGTCGACGAACTGATCGCCCAGCGCATGAAAGAGGACATGCATCAAAAGGTACAAGCGAAGATCGAGGAGCAGGTCGCCGCATCGGAAGATGAGGATCCGGTAGCCAGCCTGGTGTGACGCCGCGGTGGCGGTTGATTTGGATAGACCAAGGTTTCGTATAAGATATCCGCAAAGCCACCTGCTGGAAAATCCTGTGCCGCTGCCGTCCTTCAAAGCCACCAACCTGGGGGCAACCCCCTCAATGTCCGAAATCATCGCCAAGCACCTGCGCGAGGCGATCATTTCAGGCCAGCTCGCCGAAGGCGAACCCGTGCGCCAGGACGAAGTGGCGCAAGCCTTCAATGTCAGCAAGATTCCCGTACGTGAAGCCTTGAAACGCCTTGAAGCGGAAGGCCTAGTGGACTTTCATCGTAACCGCGGCGCACTGGTCACGCGCATCTCGGAGCCGGAACTGGCGCAGATGTTCGAGGTAAGGGTGCTGCTGGAAGTGAAGGCGATCCGCCTGGCGATCCCCAACATGACCGAAGAACACTTTGCCCGTGCCGAAGCCATCTGCGCAGAGTTCATCGGCGAGGATGACATCGGCCGTTGGGCCGACCTCAATTGGGCGTTGCACGCTTGTTTGTACGAGCCGGCGAAACGCCCCTACTTGATCAGCCTGATTCGTTCCATCCATGACAAAGTCGAACGTTATTTGCGCATGCAGATGAGTTTGTCGGCGGGCAAGGACCGGGCCGATCACGAGCATCGCGATATCGTCGCCGCCTGCCGTGCACGGGATGTGGAGCTGGCCGCTCGGCTGATCGAAGCGCACATCAATGGTGTGTGCCAAAGCCTTTACGATCACCTGCCCCATAACTAACTCTCTCACCCACCGCGCGCCCTTTGCAGGAGCAGCCTTGTGCTGCGAAGAGGCCAGTAATAACCCCGTAAATCTCCGCCGACAGCACCGACCTCTTCGCAGCACAAGGCTGCTCCTACACGCTATAGCGTGGGCGATCTGTTTGGCTTCGTTTTTGCTTATCTAGATATCGTATACGAAATACCATATAAGGAATGCACGGCACCTAATCGATGCCGAACTGCCTACTCCTTCTTCCAATAATACGTATCGGAGTGCAAAACGATGGCCACACCCTCAACGGCGGCATCAGTGAATGCCGTGAACACAGCAGACAAGGCGCCTGCGGGCATCAAACGTGTGGTGGCAGCCGCGATGGCGGGCGCTGTTGCCGAGTGGTACGAGTTCTTCCTCTATGGCACAGCATCGGCCTTGGTGTTCGGCCAGCTGTTCTTCCGCCAGACCGGCAGTGCGATGGACGGCATCATCGCGGCTTTCGCGCTTTACGCCGTGGGCTTTCTCGCACGCCCCAGCGGCGGCTTGGTGTTTGGCCACTACGGCGACAAGGTCGGCCGCAAGCACCTGCTGCAGATCAGCCTGATCGTCGTCGGGGTGACCACCTTCCTGATGGGCTGCTTGCCCACCTTCGAACGTATCGGCTACGCCGCCCCCATCCTGCTGGTGGTACTGAGGTTGATCCAGGGCTTTGCCTTTGGCGGTGAATGGGGCGGCGCGGTATTGCTGGTGTCCGAACACAGCCCGGACAACCGCCGCGGATTCTGGGCCAGCTGGCCGCAAGCCGGCGTGCCAGCAGGCAACCTGATTGCCACGGTCATTCTCTTGCTGCTCTCCACCAACCTGACTGAAGCGCAGTTCCTGGACTGGGGCTGGCGCGTTGCGTTCTGGTTCTCGGCGGTGGTCGTGCTGATTGGCTACTGGATCCGTACCCGGGTCGACGATGCGCCCATCTTCAAAGAAGCCCAGGCCCGCCAGCAGTTGATGGAAAGCCAGCAACTGGGCGTGGTCGAGGTGGTCACCAAATACTGGCGCGAGGTGCTGATCGGCATTGGTGCGCGGTTTGCCGAAAACATTCTGTACTACATCGTCGTCACCTTCTCCATCACCTACCTGAAGCTGGTGGTGCACAAGGACACGTCACAGATCCTGTTGCTGATGTTTGGCGCACACCTGCTGCACTTCTTCATGATCCCGTTCATGGGCTACCTCTCGGACATCATCGGGCGCAAGCCGGTGTACCTGATCGGCGCCGTGCTCACCGCCTTCTGGGGGTTCATCGGCTTCCCGATGATGGACACCGGCAACAACTGGCTGATCATGGCCGCCATCACCCTGGGGCTGGCCATCGAGTCGATGACCTACGCGCCCTACTCCGCCCTGATGGCCGAGCTGTTCCCCACCCATGTGCGCTACACCGCCCTGTCGCTGTGCTACCAAGTCGCGCCGATCCTCGCCGGTTCGCTGGCCCCGCTGATCGCGGTGACCCTGCTCAAGGAATACAACAGCTCCACACCGATCGCCTGGTACCTGGTGGCCTCCGCCGTGATCTCGATCATTGCCGTCGCCGGTGCCAGGGAGACGCGCGGCAAATCGCTGCGGGCGGTGGACGAAGAATCCGTGGCGCGCACTGCCAAGCGCTGACCGACCAACAAGAACGACAACTCTCGAGGTAATGACCATGAGCAACATCTTCACCGGTACCATCCCCGCCCTGATGACCCCGTGCACCCCGGACCGCAAACCGGACTTCGACGCACTGGTACGCAAAGGCCGCGAGCTGATCGACGCCGGCATGAGCGCCGTGGTGTATTGCGGCTCCATGGGCGACTGGCCGCTACTGACCGAGGCCGAGCGCCAGCAAGGCGTGGCACGCCTGGTCGCCGCCGGCATCCCGACCATCGTTGGCACCGGTGCGGTCAATTCCCGCGAAGCCGTGGCCCATGCCGCCCATGCGGCCAAAGTCGGCGCCCAGGGGTTGATGGTGATCCCCCGCGTGCTGTCCCGCGGCGCCTCGGCGGTAGCCCAAAAGGCCCACTTCAAGGCCATTCTCGACGCCGCCCCTCAGCTGCCGGCGGTGATCTACAACAGCCCGTACTATGGTTTCGCGACCCGCGCCGACCTGTTTTTCGAACTGCGCCGCGAACACCGGAACCTGATCGGCTTCAAGGAATTCGGCGGCGGTGCCGACCTGCGCTATGCCGCAGAATTCATCACCTCCAAAGATGACGACGTGACCTTGATGGTGGGCGTCGATACCCAGGTGGTGCACGGTTTCGTCAACTGCAATGCCACCGGCGCCATCACCGGCATCGGCAATGCCCTGCCGCGCGAAGTGCTGCACTTGGTCGCGCTGGCCAAACGCGCAGCCAAAGGCGATGCGAAAGCACGCCGGCTGGCCGGTGAGCTGGAAGCGGCCCTGGCCGTGCTGTCATCGTTCGACGAAGGCTGCGACCTGGTCCTGTACTACAAGCACCTGATGGTGCTCAATGGCGACCAGGAATACGCCCTGCACTTCAACGAAAGCGATGCGTTGAGCGACGCCCAACGCCGCTATGCCGAACAGCAGTACGCCTTGTTCCGCACCTGGTATGCCGATTGGTTGGCGGCCAACAACATAGACTGACCGCGCTGACGCATCGCTGAGCAAAGCCCCCTTCCTCTGGCAGGGGGCAACACCTTTAGCACGCAGCCATTGCGGGCAACTTTCACGCGCATTACCTTGGGAGCGAGCCCCCCTCTCCCGTACACCGTCAAGGAATTCAAATGCCGTACCCCAGCGCGACCCAAGCGTTCAGACAGGGCGCCCACAGCGTCCTGCCGTTGACCTCCGGGGTCGTGCCCTTCGGCTTGATCACCGGGGTCACGGCCATCGGCATGGGCCTGTCGCCCGCCGATGCCATCGGCATGACGTTGCTGTTCTATTCAGGCTCCGCGCAGATGGTGGTGATGCAATTGATGCAAAGCGGCGCCCTGCCGGTGACGATGGTGGTCACCGCGCTGGTGATCAACCTGCGCTTTCTGATGTACAGCGCCAGCCTCGCCCCGCACCTGAGCCACCTGCCACGGCGCCACAAATGGCCGATGGCCTACCTGCTTTCCGACCAGTCCTTTGCCTTGTGCTCATTGAAGATGTCTTCAGGCGAGCTCGGGCGCTTCGCCTTTCACTACTACGCTGGCACGGCGATTACCATGTGGTTTGGCTGGAACCTTTCGGTGCTGGCCGGCATGTACTTGGGCGCGGGCATCCCCGAAGACTGGTCGCTGGGCTTTGCCATTCCTTTGTCGTTCCTGGCGCTGCTGATCCCCAGCATCCGTAACCGGGCGACGCTCGGCGCAGCGCTGACCGGTGGCGTGCTCGCGGTGCTGGCGGTCGGCCTGCCATATAACCTGGGCCTGTTGGCGGGTGCATTGGGTGGGATCATCGCCGGCTTGACCCTAGAGAACCTGCAGAAAACAAAAGCCGTACAGCCCGTGGCAGATGAACACATCGAGCAGGACGCATGATGAGCGAAATGAGCCAATGGATTACCTTCCTGCTGATCGGCCTGGGTACCTTCGCGGTCCGGTTGTCGTTCATCGAGTTCTACACCGTGCTGCGCATCCCGCCGCTGTTTCGCCGCGCGTTGGCCTATGTGCCAGCCAGCGTGCTGGCCGCATTGGTGCTACCGGCCGTGGTGTTCCCTGACCGGCACGCCGACTTCGACTGGATGAACCCGCAGATTCCCGCCGCGATACTGGCGGGCCTGGTGGCCTGGCGTACGCGCAGCACGCTGTTGACGCTGGGGGTGGGCATGGGCGCGCTGTGGGCATTGAAGCACTGGGGGCTGTAGGCAAAGCGCGCGCACGTCTGCCGACAAAAGCGTCGGAGGGCGATGAAGGTGTGGAATCGTTTGAAGAAATGGCGTCCCAGGCAGGAATTGAACCTGCAACCTTCCCCTTAGGAGGGGGATGCTCTATCCAATTGAGCTACTGAGACGCAAGAACCGACAGTGAACACTGCACGGTTGGACGGCCAGCATGTTAACCAGCATGCTGCCGTTTGTCATGCTGCAACAGGCCTTTTTCACGTAATCCTTTTCTGCGGTTCCGGGGCTGGCTAGGTCAGGTACGGGATCACGCCTTCATCATGAAGCAGTTTGAACAACCCGGTCACCGCTGCGTCGAGCGTAGTGGAATTGTCCAGCACATGCACGGCAGGGTCGTCGAAGGCCTGCAGCCCCGCATTACGCGCCAACCGCTGTTCGATCTCGTCCGGGGTTTCCCTGCCTCTCGCCAGCAAGCGCTGGCGCAGTACCTGAGGCTTAACGTCGATCAGCACTGCCAGAAGATCCGGGTAGCGCAGCCGCGCTTCGGCCAGATAGGCACGAGAGCCGTTCACCAGCACCGCGCTGCCCGCTTCCAGCCATTGATCAACGTGCTGCGGGATCCCGTAGTTCAGACCATTGGCCTGCCAGTGCATGGCGAACGCACCCTGCGCACGCATCGCTTCGAACTGTTGGGCAGTGACGCCTTGGGCTGCCTCGCCTTTGGCTTCAGCCGAGCGTGTGATGACGCGGCGGGCAATTTTTACCCCGGCAGCAGTGAGTTGGTCGCGCGCGGCATCGATCAGGGAATCTTTCCCTGAACCCGAAGGTCCTATCAGAAATATCAGGCGGCCTGTCGCTGATCGCCGTGCGCTTGCGTCATGTTGCATAGCCACTATGCTCTATGAAAGGAAACCCGCGCATTCTAGGGGTTTTCTTGGCCTTTTGCTGCGTTTTACCAGTTTTTGACGGCAGAAGACTGACGGCGGGACAAGTCGGAGCATGTAAAACTTTTCAAACCAGTGCTCATTTCTGATAATTGGTACTGGCAGAAAGCCTTTACCGGGCTCACTATTTGTCACAGAATTGACGCCAAGGAAACGGCGACCATGAGGCAAGATGAGCATCCAATTTTCCACGAGGGTTGAACATTTTGTTGTCGCCACGGTCGTATTTCCACCCCGTGCGGCCAATTTGAAAACCGCGTCCCCTGAACCAGTAAATCCGGTCAATTTATATGCGCCCAATGAAACAGGCTATTTACTCCAGCCGCACTGCTGACAAGTTTGTCGTCCGCCTGCCAGATGGGATGCGTGAGCGCATTGCCGAGGTAGCGCGCAACCATCACCGCAGCATGAACTCCGAGATCATCGCGCGCCTGGAACAGAGCCTTATCCAGGAAGGCGCGTTGGGTGACGAGCTGAGCATGCGCCTGGACAGCCCTGAACTGTCCCTGCATGAGCGCGAGTTGCTGCAACGCTTCCGCCAACTGTCCCACCGCCAGCAGAACGCCCTGGTCGCCCTCATCGCTCACGATGTAGAAATGGCCGCCGACGCTTCCTGAAGGTTGCAAGCGAACATAAAAAAGCCAGCGTAAGCTGGCTTTTTTATTGTTCGTCACATCATTAGCAATCGTGTGTAGGAGCGGCCATAGGCTGGCCCCCAACAATCAGAGCAGGAACAGCGTCGCCAAGCCCAGGAAGATAAAGAACCCGCCGCTGTCGGTCACTGCCGTGATCATCACGCTGGATCCCATCGCCGGATCGCGCCCCAGGCGTGTCAGGGTCATCGGGATCAACACCCCCATCAACGCTGCCAACAGCAGGTTCAAGGTCATTGCCGCGGTCATCACCAGGCCCAACGACCAACTGCCATACAGCCAGAACGCCACCGCACCGATCACGCCACCCCAGATCAAGCCGTTGAGCAACGAAACTGCCAACTCCTTGCGCATCAGGCGGCTGGTATTGCCTGGCGACACCTGGTCCAGCGCCATCGCACGCACGATCATGGTAATGGTCTGGTTGCCGGAATTACCACCGATACCCGCCACGATCGGCATCAAGGCGGCCAGCGCCACCAGCTTCTCGATCGACCCCTCGAACAGGCCGATCACCCGCGAAGCCAGGAATGCAGTAATCAGGTTGATGGCCAGCCACGCCCAACGGTTGCGCAGTGAACGCCAGACCGAGGCGAAGATGTCTTCTTCTTCGCGCAGGCCGGCCATGTTCAGCACTTCGCTCTCGCTCTCCTCACGGATCAGGTCAACCATTTCGTCAATGGTCAGACGGCCGATCAGGCGATCGCTCTTGTCCACCACCGGGGCGGATACCAGGTCGTAACGTTCAAAGGCTTGAGCCGCGTCGTAGGCATCTTCCTCGGGGTGGAAGGACACAGGGTCGGTCGCCATGACCTCTGCCACCTTCTTGTCCGGGTCGTTGACCAGCAGGCGCTTGATGGGCAGCACGCCCTTGAGAATGCCGTCATAGTCGACCACGAACAGTTTGTCGGTGTGGTTCGGCAGCTCTTTCAGGCGGCGCAGGTAGCGCAATACAACTTCGAGGCTGACGTCTTCGCGGATGGTGACCATCTCGAAGTCCATCAACGCACCGACCTGCTCCTCGTCGTAGCTCAGCGCCGAACGCACGCGCTCGCGTTGCTGGGCATCGAGGGTTTCCATCAACTCGTGAACGACGTCGCGCGGTAGCTCGGGCGCCAGGTCGGCCAGTTCGTCGGCGTCCATTTCCTTGGCAGCGGCGAGCAGCTCGTGATCGTCCATGTCGGCGATCAGCGATTGGCGAACCGAATCGGATACTTCAAGCAGGATGTCGCCGTCGCGGTCCGAGCGCACCAGCTGCCAGACCGTCAGGCGGTCTTCCAGGGGCAATGCTTCGAGGATGTAGGCGACGTCGGCGGGGTGCAGGTCATCGAGCTTGCGCTGCAGCTCGACGAGGTTCTGGCGGTGGACGAGGTTTTCGACCAGGTCGTGATGAGCACCCTCCTGGCGGTGGGTGAGGTCTTCGACCACGCGCTGGCGCTGCAGCAATTCGACCACCTGAGCCAGGCGATCCTGCAGGCTCTCTTGCGCTTTCTTTACTTCTACTTCAGTCATAGGCGAACTCCACTCCCAGCAGCGGAGCACGCCGGGGGAATCAATCGGTCAGATCTTTCTGTATGAATCTTGTTAAGGAGTAACTACTGGGTAAGTCCATGGTGGTATTCCACAAGCCCCGGCGGGGCTGACGGGCGCAATCATACACTGCCTAAGCTGTCAGATCGCTTAAATTTTTGGCCAGAACAATCGTTTGCGAGATAAAGCTAGGACAACGCTCGAAGCTATGTGTGCGACGGCGCAAGCAAAAGAAAAAACACAGATGCCGCGCAAAAGATTATCGGGCCGGGTTACATGCAGTCTAGCGGGCATCACTGAGAAACAGTGACGGGAGAAAACAAAAAGCCCGCTCATTTGAGCGGGCTTCTTGATTGTATGGCGGACTCAGCAGGATTCGAACCTGCGACCGCTCGGTTCGTAGCCGAGTACTCTATCCAGCTGAGCTATGAGTCCGTGGTTGGTATTTTTAGGCCAGATTACCACTGGCTTGTTGAAACGTCTTTGCAAGCAGAGCCACTTCAAAAGTGGCGGACTCAGCAGGATTCGAACCTGCGACCGCTCGGTTCGTAGCCGAGTACTCTATCCAGCTGAGCTATGAGTCCGTGGTTGGTAGTTTTAGACCAGATTACCACTGGTTGTTTGAAGTAGCCTTGTAAGCAAAGCCACTTCAAAAGTGGCGGACTCAGCAGGATTCGAACCTGCGACCGCTCGGTTCGTAGCCGAGTACTCTATCCAGCTGAGCTATGAGTCCGTGTCTTGCCGCGCATTATAGGTCGCTGAAACATTTTTGCAAGAACTTTTTTCGTTTAATTTCAACTACTTAGCGTTCTTACTGTTTACAGCGGCCTAAGCGAATAATGGCGGTGAAGGGGGGATTCGAACCCCCGATACCCTTATGAGGTATACTCCCTTAGCAGGGGAGCGCCTTCGGCCACTCGGCCACCTCACCGCAACACGAGGCGAATATTAAAGAACCTCTTTCACCTTTGCAACCCTTTTTTTGAAAAAAACTTCAAAAGAATTAAAGGCTTGGCTCCTCGTCCTTCTCTTTCTTGATCCGCAGGTAGATTTCCTCGCGGTGCACAGCCACTTCTTTCGGGGCGCTGACGCCAATACGCACCTGGTTGCCTTTGACGCCAAGCACCGTCACGGTGATCTCGCCGTCTCCAATGATCAGGCTCTCGGCGCACCGGCGAGTCAGAATCAACATAGCTTTCTCCTTACGCAAAACATTCAGGGATAACAGTCTTTGGTATCGGGGGCCTGGTCGTGGACGACGACCCAGCCCTGGTTGCCCGCCCCGCAGCAACGCGTGCGTGGCGAGCAGAAACGCGAAGGGCGCGGCAAGCCGCGCCCTTCCAGGCAGCGCCTTACTCGCCCTGTCGGGCAGGAGCGTCCAGTTCGAACGCGGTGTGCAGCGCGCGTACGGCCAGCTCCAGGTACTTCTCTTCGATCACGACCGACACCTTGATCTCGGAAGTGGAGATCATCTGGATGTTGATGCTCTCCTTGGCCAGGGCTTCGAACATGCGGCTGGCAACGCCCGCGTGGGAGCGCATGCCAACGCCAACGATGGAAACCTTGGCGATCTTGGTGTCGCCGATCACTTCACGGGCACCGATTTCGCGGGCGGTGTTTTCCAGCACGTTCTGCGCCTTCTCGTACTCGTTGCGGTGTACGGTGAAGGTGAAGTCGGTGGTGTTATCGTGCGCCACGTTCTGCACGATCATGTCGACCTCGATGTTCGAGGCGCTGATCGGGCCGAGGATCTTGAAGGCCACGCCTGGGGTGTCCGGCACGCCGCGAATGGTCAGCTTGGCTTCATCACGGTTGAAGGCGATACCGGAAATGATCGGCTGTTCCATGGATTCCTCTTCATCAATGGTAATGAGGGTACCCGGACCCTCCTTGAAGCTGTGCAGCACGCGCAGCGGGACGTTGTACTTGCCGGCGAACTCCACCGAACGGATCTGCAGCACCTTGGAACCGAGGCTGGCCATTTCCAGCATCTCCTCGAAGGTGATCTTCTCCAGGCGCTGTGCCTGCGGCACGACGCGCGGGTCAGTGGTGTAGACGCCATCGACGTCGGTGTAGATCTGACACTCGTCAGCCTTGAGCGCCGCCGCCAAGGCTACGCCAGTGGTGTCGGAGCCGCCACGGCCAAGGGTGGTGATGCTGCCGTGCTCGTCGACACCCTGGAAACCTGCAACCACGACCACACGCCCTTCCTTGAGGTCGGCGCGAATCTTCTGGTCGTCGATCTGCAGGATGCGGGCTTTGTTGTGCGAGCTGTCGGTCAGAATGCGCACCTGGTTACCGGTGTAGGACACCGCTGGCACACCACGCTTGATCAAGGCCATGGTCAGCAGGGCAATGGTGACCTGCTCACCGGTCGACACGATCACATCCAGTTCACGCGGAACCGGCTGATCGGTGATCTGCTTGGCCAGATCGATCAGGCGATTGGTTTCACCGCTCATGGCCGACAGCACGACCACCAGGTCATCGCCCGCCTCACGGTGTTTCTTGACCTTTTCGGCTACCTGCTCGATCCGCTCGATGGAACCGACAGAGGTGCCGCCAAATTTCTGTACGATCAACGCCATTTCAATGGTGCCTCAGCCCATACAGGGCCCCAAAAAACAATCCAACATGAAGGAGCCGGCAATTAGACCGCCGGCCCCCTCATCTCAAAGTCCCTGCTCTGCGAACGGCACGGCCAGCGCCAGGGCCTGGTCCAGCGCAGCGACGTCGACGCCGCCACCCTGGGCCATGTCCGGACGGCCACCGCCCTTGCCACCCACTGCCGCAGCGGCTTGTTTCATCAGATCGCCAGCCTTGAGTTGGCTGGAGAGGTCCTTGGTCACGCCGGCCACCAGCACGACCTTGCCCTCATGCTCACTGCCCAGCAGGATCACTGCGTGGCCGAGCTTGTTCTTCAGCTGATCGACCAGGGCCAGCAAGGCCTTGCCATCCTGCCCATCCAGGCGAGCGGCAAGCACCTTGGCACCCTTGACCTCAACGGCCGCATTGGAGAGATCATCCCCGGCGGCGCTGGCGGCCTTGGCCTGCAGCTGTTCCAGCTGCTTCTCCAGCTGACGGTTGCGCTCGAGCACCGCCGACAGCTTGTCGATCAGGTTGTCACGGTTACCCTTGACCAGTTGCGCGGCTTCCTTCACCTGCTCTTCAGCAGCGTTCAGGTAGGCCAGCGCAGCCGCGCCGGTAACCGCTTCGATACGACGTACCCCAGAGGCCACGCCGCCTTCGCTGATGATCTTGAACAGGCTGATATCGCCAGTGCGCTTGGCATGGATACCCCCGCACAGCTCCACCGAGAAGTCGCCACCCATGCTCAGCACACGCACGGTATCGCCGTACTTCTCGCCGAACAGGGCCATGGCGCCTTTGCGCTTGGCGGTCTCGATGTCGGTCACCTCGGTCAGCACCTCGGTGTTGCGGCGCACTTCACGGTTGACGATGTCTTCCAGGGCCTTGATCTGCTCTGGCTTGACCGCCTCGAAGTGGCTGAAGTCGAAACGCAGGCGCTGGCTGTCGACCAGCGAGCCCTTCTGTTGTACGTGATCGCCCAGCACCTGGCGCAGCGCTTCGTGCAGCAGGTGAGTGGCGGAGTGGTTCAGCGAGGTGGCGTGCTGCACGTCGGCGTCGACCTTGGCATCGACCTCGGCACCCACGCTCAATGCACCGCTGGCAACCACACCGTGGTGCAGGAAGGCACCGCCGGTCTTGGTGGTGTCGCGCACGTCAAAGCGCACGGCGCCGGCCTGCAGGAAGCCGCTGTCACCCACCTGGCCGCCGGACTCGGCGTAGAACGGCGTGCGGTCGAGGATCACCACGCCCTGCTCGCCTTCGCCCAACTGCTCGACGGCCTGGCCGTCCTTGTACAGGGCAATGACCTTGGCCTGGCCTTCGGTGGTGGTGTAGCCCAGGAAGTCCGTGGCGGTGTCGACCTTGACCAGGCTGTTGTAGTCCATGCCGAAGGCGCTGGCAGAGCGCGCACGCTCACGCTGAGCGTCCATTTCACGCTCAAAACCGGCTTCGTCGATGGTCAGCTCGCGCTCGCGGGCGATGTCGGCGGTCAGGTCCATGGGGAAGCCGTAGGTGTCGTACAGCTTGAACACCACGTCACCCGGCACCACGTCACCCTGCAGTTGCGCCAGGTCCTGCTCGAGGATGCGCAGGCCTTGCTCCAGGGTCTTGGCGAATTGCTCTTCTTCAGCCTTGAGCACGCGCTCGATATGCGCCTGCTGGCTCTTCAGCTCTGGGAACGCTTCGCCCATCTCGGCCACCAGTGCGGCAACAATCTGGTAGAAGAAGCTGCCCTTGGCGCCCAGCTTGTTGCCGTGGCGGCAGGCGCGGCGAATGATGCGGCGCAGCACGTAGCCACGGCCTTCGTTGGACGGCAGCACGCCGTCGGCAATCAGGAAGCCGCACGAACGGATATGGTCGGCCACCACTTTCAGCGAGGCCTGGCTGTCATTGCTGCAACCGATGGCCTTGGCCGCGGCGCTGAGCAGGTTCTGGAACAGGTCGATCTCGTAGTTCGAGTGAACATGCTGCAGTACCGCACTGACACGCTCCAGGCCCATGCCGGTGTCTACCGAGGGGGCTGGCAGCGGGTGCAGGACGCCATCGGCGGTGCGGTTGAACTGCATGAAGACGTTGTTCCAGATCTCGATGTAGCGGTCGCCGTCTTCTTCCGGCGAGCCGGGTGGGCCGCCCCAGATGTCGGCGCCGTGGTCGTAGAAGATCTCGGTGCAAGGGCCGCACGGGCCGGTATCGCCCATGGTCCAGAAGTTGTCGGACGCGTACGGGGCGCCTTTGTTGTCACCGATGCGCACCATGCGCTCGGCCGGCACGCCGATTTCCTTGGTCCAGATGTCGTACGCTTCGTCATCGGTGGCGTAGACGGTGACCCAGAGCTTTTCCTTCGGCAGGTTCAGCCACTTGTCCGAGGTCAGGAAGGTCCAGGCGTAGGTAATCGCGTCGCGCTTGAAATAGTCGCCGAAGCTGAAGTTGCCCAGCATCTCGAAGAACGTATGGTGACGCGCGGTGTAGCCGACGTTTTCCAGGTCGTTGTGCTTGCCACCGGCGCGTACGCATTTCTGGCTGCTGACGGCGCGGGTGTAGGCGCGCTTTTCCTGGCCGAGGAAGCAGTCCTTGAACTGGTTCATGCCGGCGTTGGTAAACAGCAGGGTCGGGTCATTGCCCGGGATCAGGGAGCTGGAGGCAACTCGGGTGTGTCCCTGCTCTTCGAAGAAGCGAAGGAAGGCTTCACGGATTTCTGCGCTTTTCATAGGTTCTTCCACGGAAACGGCGGCCCTGGTGGGCAAACGCGTCGACGAAACGACGGCAAAGGGCCGCATTATATCGGTCCTGCAAACTCGGTGCAGTGTGTTTATGCGATGGAAAACGTCGAATAGACGGTTTTCAGGCGGTTGCAAACGAAAATGACATGATCGGATGCTAATTGCAGCCTTTCGCCACTGGCAAGCCCATTACGGCCGAAGGGAAGGGAAAATGGAATAGACGGTGAATTAAAAGGATTTCATGGTGAAACAGGATCCAATAATCCTGCATTTCCGGTAGGCGCAGCCTTGTGCTGCGAAGCGGCCATTGCGGCCTCAGCAAGCCGGTTATCTTACCGGCCCTTTCGCAGCACAAGGCTGCTCCTACAAGGGCGGTATTCAGCCTAGGCGCTGGCCCGAATCCGGTACCACCAGAATTCCCGCGCGCAGCCCGTTTTTTACCTTGGGGTTAGGGAAGATGATCCGCGCGCCCTCCTCCTCGACCACCCAGCGCATTTCGGCCAGGTCTTCGGCCAGCAGGTAACCCTTGCTCAGCTCGGAGAAGTTTTCGATATCCGCCGGCAAGTGCAGACGGAAGCCCTCGCTGTGCTTGATGATCTCGCGGGCGACGCGGAACAGTTTCAAGCCCTCCAGCGAGTCTTCGGTCTCAGGCTCGGTGCCTTCGATGATCTGGATCAGGCGCTCTTCCAGCTTGTCGAGGTTGACCTGCTCGTTCTCCCCGAACGGCCTCGCCTTGCCAAGCTCCAGGGTGAACGCCTCGGCGGCGAGCTGCTCGTAGGTGAAGGCGCTGAAGGTAATGGACGACTTGCTCTGCAACAGCACGGCCTCCATACCCGCTGCGGCCAGGCGCGCCAGCTCCCGGCGGGAATGCTTGCGCCCTTCCTTGTAGGGGTACAGGGCAAACTGCTCGATCTTCGAGCCACGGATGGCGGTATGCAGGTCGTAATGCAAGCGGGGGCGGCCCGGCTTGCTGAAGAACACCCGGGCAAACTGTTCAAGCTCGGCGGCGCGCAGCGCCTCGAAACCACTGGACAGCTCGTGGCGACCATTGAACAGGCGGTTGATGTCCTGCTCGACGAAGCGCTCGCCCTTGCGGATGGCCGCCGGGTTACCGAACAGGAACAACACCCGCGCACGCGGCTTGATCTTGCCATTGGCCACGCCATGCAACAGGCGCTCGAGCAACTCGATCGGCGCCGTTTCGTTACCATGGATACCGGCCGACAGCAGCAGGTCGAGCCCACTGTCCTCATGCTCGGGCGGGCGCACCTCAAGGGCACCCTCCCCCAGCCAGCGCAAACGCACGCCCTTGGGTGTAACTTGGGTCTTCTCGGCCGGTTCGTGATCGGTCAAGGTCAGCTCAAGCAATTTGCCGAGGGCGAGCATAGGCACTTCCTTAGTGGTGGTGGCCGCAATCAGGGCCATGGACGTGATCGTCGCCTTCAGCGGCTTCAGCCAGCTCCATTTCCAGCTGCAGGCTGACCAGGTTGGTGGCCATCGGGCGCAGCAGCAGGTTGGCATACTCGGTGTCGTTTTCATCGACATCCACGCCAATCAGCAACTGGCCGCGGCCGTCCTGCTGAATCCACACTTCCTTGCCTTGCCAGACCACAGCAAAACGGGTGCAGGAGGTTTCCAGCTGGGTGCCGTCTTCGTCTTCGAGGATCAGGCGCAGGGCATCGGTCATTACTTAGTCTCCTTCAAGGTTGGCGTTGGAACGGATAGACCGAACCCAACTTCAGAATCTGGGTCAACTCATCCAGTGCCGTACGGCATTCGACCAGCAGTTGCGGATCGGCCAGCTCCGCTTCGCCAAGGCGATCGCGGTAATGCTTGTCGACCCATTGCAGCAGGGTGTCGTACAGCGGCGCGGTCATGATAACGCCTGGATTCACCGCCGCCAGTTCCGATTCCTTCAATGCCACGCGCAGACGCAGGCAAGCAGGGCCTCCGCCGTTCTGCATGCTCTGCTTGAGGTCGAACACCTTGACCTCCTTGACCGGGCCGCCCTGCTGGGTCAGTTGTTCCAGGTAGGCCCAGACGCGCTCGTTACCGCGGCACTCTTCCGGCACTACCAGCAGCATGGAGCCGTCGTCACGGCTGAGCAGCTGACTGTTGAACAGGTACGAACGCACGGCGTCGTCTACTGCCACCGCCGCACGCGGCACACAGATGGCCTGGAAGTTGCCGCCCTTGTTGGCCAGTTTAGCTTGCAGCTGGCCAAGCACCGCATCGGTCTCGAGGAAGGCGTCCTCGTGGTAGAACAGCACCTCGCCGTTGCCCACCGAAATCACGTCATTGTGGAACACGCCCTGGTCGATCACTGCCGGGTTCTGTTGAGCGTAGACCACGCCGTCGTCGCGCAGGCCGTGCAGCCGCACCACGGCCTGGGACGCCTCCAGGGTTTGCCGCGCCGGGTACTTCTGCGGCGCAGGGTAGCGGCTGTCGAAGGCGCTGCGGCCGTAGACGAAGAATTCGACGCCCGCCTCGCCGTAGCTGCGGCAGAAGCGAGTGTGGTTGGCCGCGCCCTCGTCACCGAACTGCGCCACCGCCGGCAATGCCTCGTGGTGGGCGAAGTGCTTGGCATCGGCGAACATCGCCCCCAGCACACGGCTGGTGGTCGGGTGCTCGATGCTGCGGTGGTATTTGCAGTTGAGGTTGGCAGCAGTGAAATGCACGCGGCCATCGGCGGTGTCGGCGCTGGGGCTGACCGTGGCAGCGTTGGCCACCCACATGCTCGAGGCAGAGCAGCTGGCCACCAGCAACGGCATGGCCTGCTTGGCGGCGCGCTGGATCACCTCGGCATCGCTGCCTGAGAAGCCCAGGCGGCGCAGCGCCGCTACGTCCGGGCGCTCCTGCGGGGCCAGCACGCCCTGCTTGAAGCCCATGTCGGCCAAGGCCTTCATCTTTGCCAGGCCCTGGCGCGCCGCTTCACGCGGGTTGGACGCCTGCTGGCTGTTGCTTTGCGAAGCCACATTGCCGTAAGACAAGCCGCCATAGTTGTGGGTAGGCCCCACCAGGCCATCAAAATTCACTTCATAGGATTTCATCGGCTAGGCTCCGAGACCGTTTGTTATAGGGTGACGCCCGGCGTCAAGGTTGCCGGCAAGGCGAGGCTGGCGGTCTCCAGCGAAGCCACGGGGTAAGCGCAGTAGTCGGCCGCGTAATAGGCGCTGGCGCGGTGGTTGCCGCTGTTGCCGACACCCCCGAACGGCGCGCTGCTGGCGGCGCCGGTCAACTGTTTGTTCCAGTTGACGATGCCCGCCCGGCTGCGCAGCCAGAAGTACTGGTAACGGGCGCGGGAGTCGGACAGCAGCCCGGCGGCCAGGCCGTACTGGGTGTTGTTGGCCTCATCGATGGCGGCATCGAAATCGGCGTAGCGAATCACCTGCAGCAACGGGCCGAAGAACTCTTCGTCCGGGCGATCAGCAACGGTGCTGACATCGAGAATGCCCGGTGTCAGCAACGCGGCATCGGCCTCGGGTTGGGTCATTTCCAGCAACTTCACGGCGCCCTTGCCCACCAGCTCGGCCTGGGCTGCGATCAGCGCCTGTGCTGCCTGCAGCGAAATCACCGAACCCATGAACGGCGCTGGCTGCTGGTCGAAGGCGCCAACGGTGATGCTTTTACACACCTCGACCAGCCGTGTGATTAACGAATCGCCCCATGCCCCTTGCGGCACCAGCAGGCGTCGCGCACAGGTGCAGCGCTGGCCAGCAGAAATGAAGGCCGACTGGATGATGGTGTACACCGCAGCGTCCAGGTCCTTGACCTCGTCCACCAGCAACGGGTTGTTGCCGCCCATCTCCAGCGCGAGGATCTTGTCCGGGCGCCCGGCGAACTGCTGGTGCAACAGGTTGCCAGTGCGGCTGGAGCCGGTGAAGAACAACCCGTCGATACCCGGGTTGGCCGCCAGCGCCACGCCTGTTTCACGCGCGCCCTGGACCAGGTTGAGCACTCCGGCAGGCAGGCCAGCGGCGATCCAGCAGTTGACCGTCAGTTCGGCCACCTTGGGCGTCAGTTCGCTGGGTTTGAAGACAACGCAATTACCCGCCAGCAGGGCCGGCACGATGTGCCCATTGGGCAAGTGGCCGGGGAAGTTGTAGGGCCCGAACACCGCCACCACACCGTGGGGCTTGTGCCGCAGCACGGCCGTGGCATCGGCCAGTGGGCCGCTTTTTTCACCGGTGCGCTCACGGTAGCTCTGTACCGAGATCGCCACTTTGTTGATCATGCTGGTGACTTCAGTCGCCGATTCCCACAGCGGCTTGCCGGTTTCTTCGCCGATGCAGTGCGCCAGCGCTTCGGCATGCTGCTTCAGCTGTTCGGCGAACTTTTCCAGCACATCGATACGAGCCTCCAGGCTCAACTGTGCCCAGGCCGGAAAGGTCTGGCGCGCAGCCTTCACGGCAGCGTCAACCTGGCTGGCGTCGGCGCCCTGCCCGTCCCAGACAACCGCCTGGGTCACGGGGTTGAGCGATTGCAGGGGGGCTCCCTGGCCGGCCTGCCAGTGGCCGGCGATGTAATGCGTGGTCATTTACTGGGCCTCCCGGCTTGCCGACAGCGGCACGGCACGCACGTTGTCGCCAGCCCCCATGCGCAGGCGCTTGGCGGTCAGCGGGTCGACCACCAAGGTGCCAGCCGCCAGGCGTGCAGGCGCGGCCGTGATGCGGCAGTCGTCGCGTTTGCGGTTGTGGATGATGTAAGGGGTGGCGTCATCGCCCGGGGTACCGACCGCCAGCACCAGGGTCTGGCTTTCGCGCACGGCGCGAATCTTGGCGGTCTCGCACTCGATGGCCGGGCCTGCGTCGAAGATGTCGACATAGCCCTGGTAGTTGAAACCTTCCTGCTTGAGCATGGCCAGCGCAGGCTCGGTGTCGGTGTGCACACGCCCGATCACGTTGCGCGCGGCTTCGGAGAGGAAGCAGGTGTACAGCGGGAACTTGGGCATCAGCTCGGCGATGAACGACTTGTTGCCCACCCCGGTCAGGTAGTCGGCCTGGCTGAACTCCATCTTGAAGAAGTGCCGGCCCAGGCTTTCCCAGAACGGCGAGCGGCCCTGCTCGTCGGACATGCCGCGCATCTCGGCAATGATCTTCTTGCCGAACAGCTCCGGGAACTCGGCGATGAACAACATCCGCGCCCGCGACAGCAAGCGGCCATTGAGGCCGGAACGGTAGTCACTGCGCAAAAACAACGAGCACAGCTCGGAGTTGCCGGTCAGGTCGTTGGCCAGGAACAGGGTGGGGATCTCGCGGTAGATGTTCAGCTCCTGCGAGGCGCTGACGGTGAGCCCGACCCGGTAGTTGTACCAAGGCTCACGCAGGCCGACGGCCCCGGCGATAGCGCTGATGCCCACCACCAGGCCCTCGTCGTTTTCCAGCACGAACAGGTAGTCGGTGTCGCCCCGCTCGGCCTCGCCACGGAAGCTCTTTTCGGCCCAGCCCACGCGATGCCCAAGGCGCTCTTCGTTGGCTGGCAGCGTGGTCAGCCCGGTGGTACCGGTGCTGCGAGCCAATTCGATCAGCGCGGGTAAATCGCTGCTGCGTACGGGACGAACGATCATGCTATCTCCTTGAGCGGCGACCTCTGCCACCGCGAAACGCTTCGTTTCGAGCTTGCTGTTTCGAGCTACCTGCGCAGGCTCACGCCTTAGACGGCAACCAGCCGCACGCTTGCACCCTCACCGACACCCAGGGCCTCGGCTGCGTCACGCCCCAGGCTGACCGGCTTGCCGGGCACCCAGTCGAGTTCCAGCAACACCGCGCGGTAGTCCTGCAACTGGCCGTTGCACACCAGGTACGGGCGCCCACCCTTCGCCGGGGCCTCCTCCAGCTTGACCGGTACTACACGGCTCTGGGCAATCGAGCGGATGCCCGAAGCCCGTGCGTGCAAGGTCGGCCCGCCGTCGAAGATGTCGATGTAGTGTTCTGTCTCGAAGCCTTCGCGCATCAGGATGTCGAAGGTGATCTGCGCGCGCGGATGAACCTGGCCCATGGCCTCCTGGGCTTCGTCGGGCAGCAGCGGCACGTAGATCGGGTAGTGCGGCATCAGTTCGGCCAGAAAGGTACGGCTCTTCAGCCCGCACAGGCGCTCGGCATGGGCGTAGTTGAGGTCGAAGAAGTTGCGGCCTATGGCATCCCAGAAAGGCGACTCGCCCTGATCGTCGCTGTAGCCCACGATCTCGGTCACCACCGAATCGGCAAAACGCTCCGGGTGCGACGCCATGAACAGCAGGCGGCCGCGCGAGTTGAGCTCGGCCCAGCCGCTGCCGACCAATTCGGGCAGTACATAGAAACTGGTCAGCAAGCTGTTGCCAGTCAGGTCGTGGCACAGCGAGAGGACGTGGATCTTGTTGTGGATCTTCAGCTCGCGCGAGGCGTGCACGAAGGTCTCGTTACGGAAACTGTAGAACGGCTCGGAGTAACCGGCCGAGGCGACGATGGCCGAGCAGCCGGCAAGCTTGCCGGAGTCGCTGTCTTCGAGCACGAAGAAGTAGCTTTCTTCGCCATTGAAGCTGACCTCGGCGGCGAAGGAGGTTTCCGACGCGGCGATCTTGTCGCCCAGACGGGCAGTATCGTCCGGCAGCGAGGTGACACCAATGGGGCTGTCGGCAGCCATGCGCTGCACTTCGTTCAGGTCAGCCATTTGCGCGGGGCGCATCACCAGCATGGTGTCACTCCTTTGGTAAAGCGGGCCGTTCGTGACGGCACGAAAAAACGGCGGGCGCGTGATTGAAACGGCAAGCACGCGCCCGCACTGGAATTCAGCTATCGCCGGCCCGCAAAGGGCCGGCGAAGGGACCGCAGGCCAATCAGCCTTGGGTCAGTTTGGCCACGGCGCGCTCGAAGCGGTTCAGGCCTTCATCGATGTCGGCGTCTTCAACCACCAGGCTAGGCGCGAAACGCACCACATCCGGGCCGGCCTGCAGCACCATCACACCTTCTTTCTCGGCGGCGTTGAGCACGTCCTTGGCCTTGCCTTGCCAGGCGTCGGTCAGCACGCAACCGATCAGCAGGCCGACGCCACGCACCTGGGAGAACAGGCCGTACTGCTGGCCGATCTGCTCCAGACGGGTTTTGAAGCGTGTGTGCTTGGCCTTGATGCCGGCCAGGGTTTCAGGGGTGTTGATCACGTCCAGCACGGCGCAGGCAACGGCGCAACCCAGTGGGTTACCGCCATAGGTGGTGCCGTGGGTGCCGACGGCCAGGTGTTTTGCCAGCTCGGTGGTAGTCAGCATGGCGCCGATCGGGAAACCGCCGCCCAGGCTCTTGGCGCTGGTCAGGATGTCCGGTGTCACACCGTAGTGCTGGTAGGCGTACAGCGAACCGGTACGGCCAACGCCGGTCTGCACTTCGTCGAAGATGAGCAGGGCATTGTGCTCATCGCACAGCTTGCGTGCGCCTTCCAGGTACGCCTTGTCGGCCGGGACCACACCACTTTCGCCCTGGATCGGTTCGATCACCACGGCGCAGGTCTTGTCGGAAATCTGTGCTTTCAGTGCTTCCAGGTCGTTGTACGGCACATGGCTGATGCCGGTGATCTTCGGCCCGAAGCCATCGGAGTACTTCGGCTGGCCACCGACGCTGACGGTGAACAGGGTACGCCCGTGGAAGCTGTTCACGGTGGCGATGATTTCGTGCTTTTCAGGGCCGAAGCGGTCATGGGCCACACGACGGGCCAGCTTGAAGGCGGCCTCGTTGGACTCGGCACCGGAGTTACAGAAGAAGGCACGGTCGGCAAAGGTCGCGTCTACCAGCTTGTGCGCCAGGCGCAGGGCCGGCTCGTTGGTGAAGACGTTGGACACGTGCCAGAGGGTGTTGGCCTGCTCGGTCAGCGCCTTGACCAGTGCCGGATGGCAGTGACCCAGGGCATTGACGGCGATACCGCCAGCAAAGTCGATCAGCTCGCGACCCGACTGGTCCCAAACCCGGGAACCCTCGCCTCGGACAGGAATGAAGGCCGCCGGCGAATAGTTGGGAACCATGACCTGGTCGAAATCGGCACGTTGCACCGGGGCTTGCTCAACGGACATCTGAGTCTCCTGAAGAGGAACGCTGGCCTGGAAGTGGCGAGCGATGGGGGGATTGTAAGGACTGATCAGCGCCTGTCCTTGCGGCCAAGCGACAACTTGTTACAGCGCAAAACCCTGTTTTACCCAGGCTTTCGGCAATGCGACAAACACTGTCGCAATCGCGCAGTGTAACGGGAGTGGGTGGCTGGGTGAACGGGTGTTCACACGGAATTGGGCGGAGGGGGGCGGTGCGGGCGTAGGGCGATGATGTGGCAGTGGCGCGGAAATCGAGCGCCACCCTCACCCCCAAGGCATTCGCCCGAACCCAACCAGAATCTCAGCCCTTTTCAGCCGGCGCCGAGCTCAACTCGAACGGGCTGCTGTTACGCCGCTGGTTGCGATCTTCCCGCGGCGTCGCGCCAAAGAAATTGCGGTAGGCACTGGAAAAATGCGGCCCGGAAGAGAACCCGCACGACAAGCCGATCTGGATGATCGACTTGCTGGTCTGCATCAGCATCTGCCGCGCCTTGTTCAGCCGCAGCTCGAGGTAATACTGGCTAGGTACGCGGTTCAGGTACTGCTTGAAGATCCGCTCCAACTGCCGACGCGACACGCACACATGCTGGGCGATCTCGTCGGTGGTCAGCGGCTCTTCAATGTTGGCTTCCATCAGCAGCACAGCCTGGGTCAGTTTGGGGTGGCTGGAGCCCAAGCGGTTTTGCAACGGAATGCGCTGACGCTCGCCGCCCTCGCGAATGCGTTCGACCACCAGCTCCTCGGACACCGCCCCCGCCAACTCCGCACCATGGTCACGCGCCAGCACGGCCAGCAACAGGTCGGTCACCGCCATGCCACCACAGGCGGTCAGGCGGTCGCGGTCCCAGTCGAACAGATGGCTGGTGGCGATGACCTTGGGGAAGCGCTCGGCAAAATCATCCTGCCAGCGCCAGTGCACCGCAGCGCGGTACCCGTCGAGCAGGCCAAGCTGCGCCAGCGGATACACGCCGGCAGACAAGCCACCGATCATGCAACCACTGCGCGCCAGTTGCTTGAGCGCGGTGGACAGCACCGAACCCACGGCCTGCGGCGGCTCATCGGCCAGCAACAAGAGCTTCTGGCACCCTTCGAGGCGGCCATTCCACGGCTCGCCCGGCAAGCGCCAAGCGCCCTCCACCGCAGGCTCCGCCTGCAGAAACGCCAAGTCGTAGACCACATCCGGATGTACCCGCTGGGCCACCTGCAACACTTCCTCGGCCAGCGCCAGGGTCAAGGGCTTGGTGCTGGGCCAGATGAGAAAACCGATTCGCTGGGTGGTCATAGGGTGCGGTCCGAAACCTTGGGGGCGTTCACGTCAGTGGCACAGGGTCAGGCTGCGCTCGCTGCGCAGCATGCCCTATTCTGGTGCAAAGATGCAGCCTACTTTACTTGAGGCTGCCGGAGAGGAATTGCTTGAGCCGCTCCGATTGCGGGTTGGCCAGCACCTCGCGCGGGCAGCCGGTCTCTTCGACCAAGCCTTTGTGCAAGAACACCAACTGGTTCGACACCTCGCGGGCAAAACCCATCTCGTGGGTCACCACCACCATGGTCCGGCCTTCCTGGGCCAGCGCCTGCATGACCTTGAGCACATCGCCCACCAGCTCGGGGTCAAGGGCCGAGGTCGGCTCGTCGAACAGCATCACCTCAGGCTCGACGGCCAGGGCACGGGCAATCGCCACGCGCTGCTGCTCACCACCGGACATGTGCCCCGGGAAGGCATCCTTGCGGTGGGCCACACCGACCTTGGCCAGGTAGTACTCGGCCTTTTCCAGGGCCTCTTTCTTGCTCACCCCGAGCACGTGCACGGGGGCTTCGATGACGTTCTCCAACGCGGTCATGTGCGACCACAGGTTGAAATGCTGGAACACCATCGACAGGCGCGAGCGCATGCGCTGCAACTGGCGCGCGTCGGCCGCCTTGAGCGCGCCATCCTTGCCGGCAACCAGTTTCAGCTCTTCGTTGTTGAGCAAAATCTTGCCGGCGTGGGGCTGCTCCAGCAGGTTGATGCAGCGCAGGAAGGTCGACTTGCCCGAACCGCTGGAGCCGATGATGCTGATCACATCGCCTGCCTTGGCCGCCAGGGACACGCCCTTGAGCACTTCATGGCTGCCATAGCGCTTGTGCAGGTCTTGGACTTCGAGTTTGTACATGCTGTCGATTCTCACAAAGCGGTCAGTGCTTGCGCGGCGCCAGGTAGCCGAGCCAGCGGCGTTCGGCCATCTTGAACAGGCGCACCAGGATGAAGGTCAGGCACAGGTAGAACACGCCCGCCGTGATGTAGGCCTCGAAAGGCAGGTAGTACTGGGCATTGACCGTGCGCGCCGCACCCGTGATGTCGATCAGGGTGACGATCGACGCCAAGCTGGTGGTCTGCAGCATCATGATCACTTCGTTGCTGTACTGCGGCAATGCCCGGCGCAAGGCCGAGGGCAGCAGAATGCGGCGGTACATCTTGAAGCGCGACATGCCCATGGCCTTGGCCGCTTCGATCTCGCCATGGGGCGTGGCCTTGAGGCTACCGGCGATGATTTCTGCGGTGTAGGCACTGGTGTTGACGGCAAAGGCCAGGCAAGCGCAGAAGGTCGCACTGGACAGCAGCGGCCAGAAGATGCTCTCGCGCACCGCTTCGAACTGGGCCAGGCCGTAGTAGATCAGGAACAACTGCACCAGCATCGGCGTACCGCGGATCACATAGGTGTACAGCCAGGCGGTGAGGTTCACCAGCGGCTGCTTGGACACCCGCATCAGCCCCAGCGGAATCGCCGCGAGCAAACCGAACAACAGCGACAGCGCCAGTAGCTTCAGGGTGGTCAGCAACCCGCCCAAGTACAGCGGCATGGCCTCCCACACCACGTTGTAGTCGAAGATCATAGTTCAACCACCTTGACGCCTACCGAGTAGCGTTTTTCAAGATACTTCAGCGCCAGCAGCGAGACACTGGTCAGCACCAGGTACAGGGCCGCCACCGCCAGGAAGAAGGTGAAGGGTTCACGGGTGGCGTCCGCCGCCTGCTTGGCCTTGAACATCATGTCCTGCAGGCCGACCACCGAGATCAGCGCCGTGGCCTTGGTCAGCACCAGCCAGTTGTTGGTGAAGCCCGGGATGGCCAGGCGGATCATCTGCGGCACCTGAATGCGGAAGAACACCTGACGGTTGCTCATGCCGTAAGCCACGCCGGCTTCGGCCTGGCCCTTAGGGATGCCGAGGAAGGCGCCGCGGAAGGTTTCCGACAGGTAGGCGCCAAAAATGAAGCCCAAGGTCCCGATACCCGCCGCCAGCGGATTCAGGTCGATGTAGTCTTCGTAACCGAGCAGCGGTGCCACCCGGTTGATGATGTCCTGCCCGCCGTAGAAGATCAGCAGGATCAGTACCAAATCCGGAATACCACGGATTACCGTGGCATACATATCGCCCAGCCAAGCCAGCCAGCGCACCGGCGACAAGCGCAGCGCCACACCGATCAGGCCGAGCACGATGGCCAGGGCCATCGACGACAGGGCGAGCTGCAGCGTCAGCCACGCCCCGTCGAGGATGACTGCCCCGTAGCCTTTCAACATGATGAGGTCCTCGACCTAGAGAATGAAAAATGGTGCAAACCTCAGAGCCTCTGCTGTTTGCACCATTGCACAGGTTTAACCCGACGTCTTACTTCGAGTCTGGACCGTAGATATCGAAATTGAAGTACTTGGCTTCGATTTGTTTGTACTTGCCGTTGGCACGGATGGCGTCGATGGCCGCGTTGATGCGGTCGACGTTGGCCTTGTCGCCCTTGCGCACGGCAATGCCGATGCCGTCACCGAAGTACTTGGCGTCGGTGAATGCTGGGCCTACGAACGCGAAGCCTTTGCCAGCGTCGGTCTTCAGGAAGCCATCTTCCAGCAGGGTGGCGTCAGCCACGGTGCCATCGAGGCGACCGGCCGCGACATCCAGGTAGATTTCGTTCTGGGTGCCGTAAGGGACCACGGTGGCACCTTTGGCGCCCAGCACTTCCTTGGCGAAGCGGTCATGGATCGAGCCGCGCTGCACGCCGATCTTCTTGCCCTGCAGTTCGTTGAGGCTGTCGCTGACGGTGGTGCCTTCCTTCATGACCAGGCGCGCCGGGGTCAGGTAGTAGCGCTTGGTGAAGTCGACCGATTTCTTGCGGTCATCGGTGATCGACATCGACGACAGGATAGCGTCGATCTTACGCACCTTCAGTGCCGGGATCAGGCCGTCGAACTCTTGCTCGACCCAGGTGCACTTGGCTTTCATCTCTTCACACAGGGCATTGCCGATGTCGTAGTCGAAACCGGCGATGCTGCCGTCGGGCTGCTTGAAGGCGAAGGGTGGATAAGCGGCCTCGATACCGATTTTCAACGGTTTTTCATCGGCCTGCGACACCAGGGAAAACACGGACAGCGCCAGGGCGCCAAGCAGTGCGAGCTTCTTCATCAGGTAACTCCATCGGTACGGGGCAATACAAGGCAGGGTAACAACTGCCCGATATGCGAATGGGTACAACGCGAGCCGCGCAGGGTTCGACCAAGGCCGCAGACCACGAGCGAGTGAGTGGCATTTTAACGACAGCCCGGTAGTCGATATTTCTTCAAAGCGACAACTACTTACAGAAGCGCTTGAAACCGCTGCGGGCGATGTTGACAGCCATTGCAAAACATGCAAAGGCGCAAGGAAAATAACCTATAGACCTAGCAATTACTGGGCCTATTATTCGCAAAGCCTTGTACGACGGCAAGTGTAGCGTGCTGAGTTGTAGAAAATGGCCCAGCAAACGCACCGAAACGGGTCATGACTGTTTCCGCTCGCCCCGCGCCTGTGCGTAATCGGTGACAGAAGAGTTACCGATGAATGTCGGGTAACAGTAAAGCAAAAAACCCCGCCGGTTGCCCGTGCGGGGTTTTCTGACACATACACACCCCTGTAGGAGCGGCCTTGTGTCGCGATGGGGCGCGAAGCGGCCCCACCATTTCAGCTTCGCCACTGGCAATGCCGGGGCCGCTTTGCGGCCCTTTCACGACACAAGGCCGCTCCTACAAGGGCTCGCGCTCTGCCCCAATATCAGGCCGTAGCCAGGTTCATGGCCTTGTGCGTGTCGATCAGATGCTGCACCACACCCGGGTCGGCCAGGGTCGAGATATCACCCAGCGAGCCGTATTCCGCCGTGGCGATCTTGCGCAGGATACGCCGCATGATCTTGCCCGAGCGCGTCTTCGGCAGCCCTGGCGCCCACTGGATCACATCCGGCGAGGCAATCGGGCCGATCTCCTTGCGCACCCAGTTCTTCAGCTCCAGACGCAATTGCTCGCTAGGCTCCACGCCGGCATTGAGGGTGACATAGACATAGATACCCTGGCCCTTGATGTCGTGCGGCACGCCCACCACTGCCGCTTCGGCGACCTTGGAATGGGCAACCATGGCGCTTTCGATCTCGGCAGTCCCCATCCGGTGGCCAGACACGTTGAGCACGTCGTCCACACGCCCGGTGATCCAGTAGTAGCCATCCTCGTCGCGGCGCGCGCCGTCGCCGGTGAAGTACATGCCCCGGAAGGTCTTGAAGTAGGTGTCGACGAAGCGGTCGTGGTCGCCATACAGCGAGCGCGACTGGCCCGGCCAGGAATCGAGAATCACCAGGTTGCCTTCGGCAGCGCCATCGATCAGGTTGCCCAGGTTATCCACCAGTGCCGGCACCACGCCGAAGAACGGACGGGTCGCCGAACCCGGCTTGAGGCCAGTGGCGCCCGGCAGTGGGCTGATCAGAATGCCGCCGGTCTCGGTCTGCCACCAGGTGTCGACGATCGGGCAACGCTCCTTGCCGACGGTCTTGTAGTACCAGTTCCACGCTTCGGGGTTGATCGGCTCGCCGACCGAACCCAACAGGCGCAGGCTGGACCCATCAGCACCCTCTACCGCAGCCTGCCCTTCGGCCATCATGGCGCGGATTGCGGTCGGTGCGGTGTAAAGGATATTGACCTTGTGCTTGTCGACGATCTTCGACACACGGGTGATGTCCGGGTAGTTCGGCACGCCTTCGAACAGCAAGGTGGTGGCGCCGTTGGCCAGCGGGCCGTAGACGATGTAGCTGTGGCCGGTGACCCAGCCAACGTCGGCGGTGCACCAGTAGACTTCACCTGGGCGATAGTCGAACACGCGCTCGTGGGTCAGCGCGGCGTAAACCAGGTAACCCCCGGTGGTGTGCAGCACGCCCTTTGGCTTGCCGGTGGAGCCAGAGGTGTAAAGGATGAACAGCGCTTCTTCAGCGCCCATCTCTTTCGGCGCGCAGTGGCTGGAGGCCACTTTCATCAGGTCTTCGTACCAGATGTCGCGGTGTTGGTGCCAAGCGATATCGCCACCGGTGCGCTTGCACACGATGATCTTCTGCACGCTGCTGGTTTCAGGGTTGGTCAGCGCCAGGTCGACGTTGCCTTTGAGCGGCGTACGACGCCCACCACGCACACCTTCGTCGGCGGTGATCACCACCTTGGACTTGCAGTCGATGATTCGGCCAGCCAACGCCTCAGGGGAGAAGCCGCCGAACACCACCGAGTGGATTGCACCGATGCGGGCACAGGCCAGCATGGCGACCACGGCCTCGGGGATCATCGGCATATAGATAGTCACCACATCGCCACGGTGCACGTCTTGGCCGCGCAGGGCGTTGGCGAACTTGCAGACCTGCTCGTGGAGCTCGCGGTAGGTGATGTTGCGGTGCTCGGAAGGGTCGTCGCCCTCCCAGATGATCGCCAGTTGGTCGCCACGCTCTTCGAGGTGACGGTCCAGGCAGTTGGAGGAAACGTTGAGAGTGCCGTCGGCAAACCACTTGATATCGACATGGTGGTCATCGAACGAGGTCTGCTTGACCTTGGTGAACGGCTTGATCCAGTCGAGACGCTGGGCCTGCTCGCGCCAGAAGCCGTCCGGGTTGATCACCGATTGCTGGTACATGGCCTTGTAGGTGGCCTCGTCGGTCAGGGTAGTGGCCGCAACCTCGGGACGAACGGGATACAGTGGAGCCGCACTCATCTGTGTTACCTCGGTGTAATAGTTGTTTTTGTATGGAACCGTTTGTAACTGTACCAGAGCGGCAAAAGCCATTCGACGTTGGTAGTAAAGCAGCAGATTTTGGTACTGACGTACGAGCAAAGCGCTCTAGCACGCGGCTCGCAGCCCTAGGCAGAAAGAATCGCGGTTTTTTTCGCGTGATTGTTACAGATTCTGTCAAAACACTTTATCAAAAGTCCCACTGTTTCAGCGGTTGCCACCCCCCTAGAATTCATCTCGCCAACAACGGCAAGGCGATTAACTTCTGGCAACAGCCCCCACGAAGGCAAGCGTTAATCACCCGCTAAATCCCGATCGTTAAAACTAGCAGCACTCGCGGCGCCACAAGCGCCGCGCCCCCCCTCACGACCTTAGACAGGTAAATAGAAAATGAAAGCGTTACTGGCATTGGTACTTGGCAGTCTTTGCGGCGCGGCCATGGCCGGCGAAGCAAACGATGCCGAGCAGATTCCGGTTGAACAGTACAGTTACTCGCAGCACTTGGACATTGCCCGCGTCATCTCCATGAGCGAAGTGCCCAACGTCTGTGAAGTCGTGCCCGCCCGCATGACCTACGAGGACTCCCAGGGCCAAAAGCACATTCTTGAATACCGCGTGATGGGGAACGGTTGCTCTAACGGCTAACCCTTGAGATTGGGGCCCCGCTGGGGCCCTTCGCGGGTTTACCCGCGAACAAATAAACCCCGTGGGCTGGCATTATTCAGTTGACTTGCCCAACGCATAATCCCGCAACTTATTGGCAATCGTGGTGTGCGAAACACCCAATCTTTTGCCCAGTGCACGACTACTTGTAAATTCCCCCATCAAACTTTCCAGCACGGCTTTTTCAAAACGGCCGACAATCTGTGAAAGGTCCCCTTCCAATGAAAACTCCCCCAACGGTTGCCGCACACCGTAGTCCGGCAAACGTATATGTTCACTTTTAACTACTCCGCCTTCACATAACGAAACCGCCTGGAACAATACGTTTTCCAGTTGCCGTACGTTGCCTGGCCAGTGGTACTGGCTTAGTTTATCCATCGCGGCCGGCAATAACCGTGGCAAGGCGCAGCCGATCTGCCGGCTGGCCTGGTCGAGAAAGTGCTGCACCAAGCCTTCCAGCCCGTCCATGCACTCACGCAATGGCGGAATGTGCAGCGACAGCACGTTGAGGCGGTGGTACAGGTCCTGGCGGAACTCACCGCGCGCGCACAGCTCGGACAAATCCACCTGAGTGGCGCAGATCACCCGCACATCCAGGTACACCTCTTCATCACTGCCTACGCGGCGAAAGCAACCGTCCTGCAGAAAGCGCAGCAGTTTCACCTGCAAACGCGGGCTCATCTCCCCTACCCCATCAAGGAACAGCGTGCCGCCGGCCGTAAGCTCCAGCAGGCCCAGCTTGCCCTCAGCCCGCGCGCCCTCGAAAGCACCCGGCCCGTAGCCGAACAGCTCGGTCTCGGCCATGGACTCTGGCAACCCCGCACAGTTGAGCGCCATTAACGGCGACTGCCCACGCGGGCTGGCCAGGTGGCAGGCACGTGCCAGCAACTCCTTGCCGGTGCCAGTCTCCCCTTCGATCAGCAAAGGGGCATCCAAGGGCGCCATGCGCCGTGCCTCGCGCACCACCGCCGCCATCACCCGCGAGCTCTGGAAGATACTGTCAAAACCGCGCAGCTCCTGCTTGCGCACGTTGTAGATGCGCTCACCGATACGGTCGGCGCGGTGCAAGGTCAGCACCGCGCCGGCCAGCGCCTCGCTGTCGTCATGCTCGGACTGCAAGGGGGCGATGTCGGCAAGAAACACATCCCCTTTCACCTTGACCCGCAGGCCATTGATACGCGACTTGTTGGCGCGCACCAACTCGGGCAGGTCGAAGTCTTCCACATAACGCGCCAGCGGCATGCCCGGCACCTCGTCGACGCGCACCCCGAGCAACTGCGCCGCAGTGCGGTTGGCGGCGACGATGCTGCCGCCCATGTCGATCGACAGCACCGGAAAGTCCAACGCACCCAGCAACGCGTTCAGCTCCATGTGCCGGCGCTCGCTGGGCATCAAGCCGACGCGCTTGACGCCGAACACCCCGGCAATGGCTTCGAACTTGGGCCGCAGCGCCTGAAACTGCAGGTTGATCAGGTTCGGACAGTGCAGGTAGATGGCGTTGCCATGGTCGCCGCCCACCTCACCACGCAGCACGTTGATGCCGTACTCCACCAATAGGTTGAGAATGTCGCGAAGGATGCCGATGCGGTTCTGGCAATGCACTTTGATACGCATGAAAGCTCTCGAAGCGCCGAAGTTTTTCAACCGGACGCAGAAAATTCGTAAAGATAAGCTGACAAAAACACGTAAACCATCAGCCCTTTGCCCTGGATTTTCCGACACCTACGCCTTTTTGTAAAATTATCGTTACGAACCAGGGCCGATCCTGGACCGGGGTGGCCACCCTACCCCCGTGCAAATCGGGCAATGAGGGGATATTCCTTAGGTATGTCGTGGACATAACAAGAAAAGCCCTCACCAGGAGAGCCACATGAAACAGACGCAATACGTGGCACGCGAGCCCGATGCGCATGGTTTTATCGACTACCCGCAGCAAGAGCATGCGGTGTGGAACACGCTGATCACGCGTCAGCTGAAAGTCATCGAAGGCCGTGCCTGCCAGGAATACCTGGACGGCATCGATCAGTTGAATCTGCCCCACGACCGTATCCCGCAATTGGGCGAGGTCAACAAGGTCTTGGGCGCCACCACCGGCTGGCAGGTTGCCAGGGTGCCAGCTTTGATCCCCTTCCAAACGTTCTTCGAACTGCTGGCCAGCAAGCGCTTCCCGGTCGCCACGTTCATCCGCACGCCGGAAGAGCTGGACTACCTGCAGGAGCCTGACATCTTCCACGAGATCTTCGGCCACTGCCCGCTGCTGACCAACCCGTATTTCGCCGAATTCACCCACACCTACGGCAAGCTCGGCTTGGCTGCGACCAAGGAACAGCGCGTTTACCTGGCGCGCCTGTACTGGATGACCATCGAGTTCGGCCTGATGGAGACCCCGCAAGGTCGCAAGATCTATGGCGGCGGCATCCTCTCCTCGCCGAAAGAAACGGTCTACAGTCTGTCGAACGAACCGGAACATCAAGCGTTCGACCCAATCGAGGCGATGCGCACGCCGTACCGTATCGACATTCTGCAGCCGCTGTACTTCGTGCTGCCGAACCTCAAGCGCCTATTCGACCTGGCCCATGAAGACATCATGGGCATGGTGCAGCAGGCCATGCAGTTGGGCCTGCACACCCCCAAGTTTCCACCCAAGGTTGCTGCCTGAAGCCACCCTGATAACAACTCGAACTGGAAAAGACACCATGAATGCCTTGAACCAAGCCCACTGCGAAGCCTGCCGCGCCGACGCCCCGAAAGTCAGTGACGAAGAGTTGGCCGAGCTTATTCGCGAAATCCCGGACTGGAACATCGAAGTGCGTGACGGCCACATGGAGCTGGAGCGCGTGTTCAAGTTCAAGAACTTCAAGCACGCCCTGGACTTCACCAACGCCGTGGGTGAAATCGCTGAAGCCGAAGGCCACCACCCCGGCCTGCTGACCGAGTGGGGCAAGGTCACCGTGACCTGGTGGAGCCACTCGATCAAAGGCCTGCACCGCAACGACTTCATCATGTGCGCGCGCACCGACAAGGTCGCCGAGACGGCCGAAGGCCGTAAGTAACGAGAGAAAACGGGGCCGCAATGGCCCCGTTTTTTGTAAGGCAAATGTCCGCTATTCGCCCGTAAAACCGACAAACGAACGGGAAAAATTTCAAACTGTCATCCAGACTGCTGTATCCTGCCCCAGCTTTTTAAAGCCCCACACGCGCCTGGCGCAGCCTTTTCACTCACACTTGCGAGGAACGACGAGATGCATGAAATCCCGAATCTTCCCTTCCCAAGCCTGAACCCAGAAGAGCAAACCGTTACTGTCCATGCCGAGCCGACGCCTGCCGTCGATCAGGATGGTGACGATCAATCCAGCGCTGACCAGGAATAACTGCGCATCCCCCGACTGTGTGAAAACGGCTGACCTGCGGGCCACCCCCGTCATCACGTTTTCACACCGTCCAGAACTCTGCCACGAAGGCCCCCATGCCCCACTCACCGCGCCCTCTTGCGGTTACCCTGCAAGTCGTCTCCATCGTCCTCTTCACCTTTATCGGCTACCTGAACATCGGCATCCCCCTGGCCGTACTGCCCAGCTATGTGCATAACGACCTGGGCTTCAGCGCCGTGGTCGCTGGCCTGGTGATCAGCGTGCAATACCTGGCCACGTTGCTCAGCCGCCCGACGGCCAGCCGCATCATCGACAACCTCGGCAGCAAGAAGGCGGTGATGTATGGCCTGGCCGGTTGTGGGCTCAGCGGCGTATTCATGCTGGCTTGCGCCTTTCTCACCCACCTGCCCTGGCTGAGCCTGAGCTGCCTGCTGATCGGCCGCCTGGTGCTGGGCAGCGCCGAAAGCCTGGTGGGCTCTGGCGCGATCGGCTGGGGCATCGGCCGGGTGGGCGCTGAGAATACCGCCAAGGTCATCTCCTGGAACGGCATTGCCAGCTATGGCGCTCTGGCCATTGGCGCGCCGCTGGGGGTGCTGATGGTCAAGACACTGGGGCTATGGAGCATGGGCGTGAGCATCATGCTGCTGTGCGCGGCCGGCCTTCTGCTGGCCTGGCCCAAGCGCGCGGCGCCCATCGTCAGCGGCGTGCGCCTGCCATTCCTGAGCGTATTGGGCAAGGTATTCCCGCATGGTTCAGGCCTGGCCTTGGGCTCGATCGGCTTTGGCACCATCGCCACGTTCATCACCTTGTACTACGCCAGCCGCGACTGGCCGAATGCCGCACTGACCTTGAGCCTGTTCGGCGCCAGCTTCATCAGTGCCCGCTTGTTGTTCGGCAACCTGATCAATCGCATCGGTGGTTTTCGCGTGGCGATCGCCTGCCTTTCGGTGGAGACCGTGGGGCTGTTGATGCTGTGGCTGGCCCCCAGTGCCGAACTGGCATTGGCAGGTGCGGCACTGAGCGGGTTTGGTTTTTCGCTGGTGTTCCCGGCGCTGGGCGTGGAGGCGGTGAACCAGGTGTCGGCGGCCAACCGCGGCGCGGCGGTTGGGGCGTATTCGCTGTTCATCGATTTGTCGCTGGGGATTACCGGCCCGCTGGTGGGTGCGGTGGCGGCAGGGTTCGGGTTTGCTTCGATGTTCTTGTTTGCGGCGGCGGCGGCGGCGTGCGGGCTGGTGTTGAGCCTTTACCTGTACAGGCAGGCGCGCCGGGCTCGGGATACCCTGCAGCAGTCCTGATTATGCAGTGCCTGCACCGGCCTCTTCGCGGGCAAGCCCGCTCCCACAGGGATACCGTTGACTCGACGGTTGTGGTGATTCCTGTGGGAGCGGGCTTGCCCGCGAAGAGGCCGGTGCAGGTTTAACGCTGCGCGTACTGCAACACCACTTCAAGCGGATGGCGCATCTGCCGCTCGGTCATGCGCTTGACCTGGCTACGGCACGAATACCCTGTCGCCAGCGGTTCGTCATGCTTGTCCAGCTTGGTCGCCCAGGACTGCTCGAAGATGGTCCGCGAGGTCTCCTGGTTTCGCGCTTCATGCCCATAAGTACCGGACATGCCACAGCAACCCGTAGCCTCGGTCACCAGCTTCAAGCCCAGGCGGGCAAACACTTGCTCCCATTGCCGGGTGCTGGCCGGCACGTTGGTCTTCTCGGTGCAGTGCGCCATCAGGCGGAAGCTGCCAGCATTGGCCGCCGCTTGCTCAGGCAATGCATCCATCAACCATTCCTGCGGCAACAGCACCTTCGGGCAGTCTTCCAGGCCTGGTACCTTCTGGTACTCCTGGCGATAGACCAAGGTCATCGCAGGGTCCAACCCCACCAGCGGTACACCACAATCGGCCAGGGCCTTGAGCTGGGTGCCATTACGGATCGCCGCCTTGGCGAACGCGCCAAGGAAACCCTGTACGTGCAGCGGTTTGCCGTTGGCACTGTACGGCGCCAGGAACACCCGGTGGCCAAGGCGGTGCGCCAGGTCGATGAACGCGGCCAGCAGCGGCGTCTCGAAGTAGCGGGTGAAAGCATCCTGCACCAGCACGATGCTGCGCTCACGCTGGGCCGGGGTCAGCTCGCGCAGCGCTGGCACGCTGGCCACGCCAACGCGGCAGCGGGTCAGGGTCGCCTGGAAGTTGAAACGGCTGATCAGCGGGCTGTCGACCATGCCGACCTTGTCCGCCAGCAGCTTGCTCACCCACTTTGAGCCCATCACCGCGTTATACAGCCCCGGCGCATGCGCCAGGTATGGGATGGTGAACTCCAGCGAACCGATCAGGTAATCCCGCAGCGGGCGCTGGTAGCGGCCGTGGTACAGCTCGAGGAAACGCGAGCGGAAGTCCGGCACGTTGACCTTGATCGGGCACTGCCCCGCGCAGGACTTGCACGCCAGGCAACCGGCCATGGCGTCGTAAACCTCGTGAGAGAAGTCCGCCTGCCCCTGATCACGCCCGCGGTTATTGCGCAGCCGTGCCGGCAGGCCCTTGAGCCAGGACACCTTGTTACGCGCGGCCGCCAGCACATCGATATCCGCCGCGCCTTGCAAACGCAGCCACTCACGCATCAACGAAGCACGGCCCTTGGGCGAATGCTGACGCTCACGGGTGGCCTTCCACGACGGGCACATGGCATCGTTGGGGTCGTAGTTGTAGCAGGCGCCGTTGCCGTTACAGTGCACAGCGCTGCTGAAGTCCTGCCAGACACGCTCGTCGATGGTGCGGTCGAGGTCACCGCGCAAGGTCACGCCATCGACCCGGGTCAGGCCTTCGGCGCTGTCGGGTGGGGTGCAGATTTTGCCGGGGTTGAGCTGGTTGCGCGGGTCGAAAGCGCCTTTCAGGCGCTGCAGCGCCGGGTACAGTTCGCCAAAATATTCGGGCACGTATTCTGATCGCAAGCCCTTGCCGTGCTCACCCCACAGCAGGCCGCCATAGCTTTTGGTCAGCGCCGCCACGGCATCGGAGATCGGCTTGACCAGCGCGGCCTGGGCCGGATCTTTCATGTCCAGCGCCGGGCGCACGTGCAGTACACCGGCATCGACGTGGCCAAACATGCCATAGGCCAGGCCGTAGCCATCCAGCAGTGCGCGGAAGTCGGCGATGTAGTCAGCCAACTGCTCCGGTGGTACTGCGGTGTCTTCCACGAACGGCTGCGGGCGCACCTCACCCTCGACGTTGCCCAGCAGGCCCACCGAGCGCTTGCGCATGGTGTAAACGCGAGTGACCGCCTCGGCGCCCTCGGCCAGGGTGTGCCCCAGGCGCTCTACGCTGGTGTCGTTCTGCAGGTGCTGGATGAACGCCTGCACCCGTGCATTGACCTCGTCCGGCTGATCACCGCAGAACTCCACCAGGTTGATGCCCAGGGTCGGGCGCTCGGGGTCAGCCGGGAAATACTCGGCCACGCTGTGCCAGACGATGTCCTTCATGGCCAGCATCAACACCTTGGAGTCGACCGTTTCGATCGACAGCGGCTTGTGCGCCATCAGCGCATTGGCGTCACGCAGGGCGTCCATGAAGCTGGTGTAGCGGACGTTGACCAGCACCGCGTATTTCGGAATCGGCAGCACATTGAGCTTGGCTTCGACCACGTAGCCCAGCGAGCCTTCGGCGCCGCACAGCACGCTGTTGAGGTTGAAGCGCCCCTGTTCATCGCGCAGGTGCGCCAGGTCGTAACCCGTCAGGCAGCGGTTGAGCTTGGGGAAGGTGCTTTCGATCAGCTCGGCCTGGGTTTCCTGGATCTCGCGGGCCACACGGTAGACCTCGCCAACCCGACCAGGCGCTTCACAGGCCTGCGCCAGCGCAGCGTCATCGATGGGCAGGCTGTGCAGGCGCTCACCGCCGAGCAGCACGCTGTGCAGTTCGAGCACGTGATCGCGGGTCTTGCCGTAGGTGCAGCTGCCCTGGCCGCTGGCATCGGTGTTGATCATGCCGCCGACGGTGGCGCGGTTGGAGGTGGACAGCTCAGGGGCGAAGAACAGCCCGTGGGGCTTGAGCGCGGCATTGAGCTGATCCTTGACCACACCGGCCTGGACCCGCACCCAACGCTCCTCGGCGTTGATTTCGAGGATGGTGTTCATGTGCCGCGACAGGTCGACGACGATGCCATCGGTCAGCGACTGGCCGTTGGTGCCGGTGCCGCCGCCACGCGGGGTCAGCTTGACCTGGGCAAAGCGCGCGTCCGCCATCAGCGCGGCGACCCGCGCCACGTCATCGGCGTCACGTGGGAACACCGCTGCCTGGGGCAGGCGCTGGTAAATCGAGTTGTCGGTGGCCAGCACGGTACGGGTGGCGTAATCGGCACTGATCTGGCCACGGAAGCCGCTGTTACGCAGGGCCTCGAGGAATTCGGGGTAGTTGGCGGTCGGTGCACTGGTCGGCAGCTGGGCGATCATCGACGGATGGCCTCTTGATATGGGCTAATTCACGGAAAACCTGTCATGCCGGCATGGGTTATTTCACACCAGATGACGAATAGGCCAATGTTCCTGTAGTTTCGCGCCAAGGGCAAACGGATAATCCTGCCGCTATCGATGACTTTTATGAATGAATTACCGCCACCTGACACCGTCCATGTCGCTGCTGCTGGCGTTCGAGGCTGCCGCCCGGCATGAAAGCTATACCCGCGCCGCCGCCGAACTGTCGTTGACCCAAAGCGCTGTCAGCCGCCAGGTGCAGGCACTGGAGCAGCAATTGGGGCTGACGCTGTTCCGCCGCGAGGGGCGCCAGGTGCAGTTGACCGACGTCGGCCGGCTGTACCAGCGCGAGCTGAGCGAGGCCTTGGGGCGCATCCGCAGCGCCACCTTGCAGGCGCTGGCCTACCAGTCGGGTGTCGGTACGTTGCGCCTGGCCACCCTGCCCACCTTCGGCTCGAAATGGCTGCTGCCGCGGCTGCATGCGTTCTATAGCGCCCACCCGGGCATGCTGGTGCATATCCATTCACGGATTGAAGCGATCAACTTCGATACCAGCGAGATCGATGCGGCAATCGGCGTGGCGAGCCACGACCTGCCGGGGCTGATCTGCCACCGCCTGCACGCCGAAGAGTTGCTGGTGATTCTGCCGCCAGAGGCAGGCGCCGACGCGCATGGCTGGAGCCCCGCCCGGGTTAGCGAAGAAGTGCTGCTGAACGTCGCCAACAACCCGCATGCCTGGGGCGAGTGGTTCTCGCACCACAGCCTGCCGCACCGGGCGATGCGCCTGGGGCCGAGTTTCGAGCTGACGTCGCATTTGATCCAGGCGGTGCGGGCCGGCATCGGCATCGGCCTGGTGCCGCGGATATTGGTGGAAGAGGAACTGGCCAAGGGCGAGCTGTTCAGCCCTGGCGAGGCGTTTGCCAGCCAACGCAGCTATTACCTGATCTATCCGCCACGCAACGAAGCACTGCCGTCGTTGCGGGCGTTTCGCAGTTGGTTGCTGGAGCAGATCTGAGTTTTGTGCTGGCAGCACTGGCCTCTTCGCAGCACAAGGCGGCTCCTACAAGGGGCGCGTAACCGAAAAACCCGATGCCAGTCACCTGGCATCGGGTTTTTCTTGCCACCTATGGCGATTACTTGGCCACAGTACCGGCAGCCCCGTTAGCCTGCGCGTCACGCTTAGGCTTGATGAGGTAGAAGAGGAACATCACCACCACCCACACCGGGATCGCATACACCGAGATCTGGATACCCGGGATCTGCAGCATGATGCCCAGGATCAGCACCACGAAAGCCAGGCAGATGTAGTTGCCGTAGGGGTACCACAGCGCCTTGAACAGCGGCTTCTGGCCGGTGCGGTTCAGGTGCTGACGGAACTTCAGGTGCGAGTAGCTGATCATCGCCCAGTTGATCACCAGGGTCGCCACGACCAACGACATCAGCAACTCCAGCGCATTCTGCGGGATGAAGTAGTTGAGCAACACGGCAATCAGGGTCACCGCCGCCGAGACCAGGATCGAACGCACCGGCACACCGCGCTTGTCGACCTTGGCCAGGGCCGCCGGGGCATCACCCTGCTCGGCCATGCCCAGCAGCATGCGGGCGTTGCAGTAGGTGCCGCTGTTGTACACCGACAATGCTGCGGTCAGGACCACGAAGTTCAGCAGGTGGGCGGCCACATCGCTGCCCAGCAGGGAGAACACCTGCACGAACGGGCTGCTGCCGTAGCTGCCGCCGGACGCGTCGATGCTGGCGACCAGGTTGTCCCATGGGGTCAGCGACAACAGCACGACCAACGCGCCGATGTAGAAGATCAGGATGCGGTAGATGACCTGGTTGATAGCCTTGGGGATCACGGTTTTCGGTTTGTCGGCCTCGGCTGCGGTAAAACCGAGCATCTCCAGGCCACCGAACGAGAACATGATGAACGCCAGGGCCATGACCAGGCCGCTGACACCATGCGGGAAGAACCCGCCGTGTGCCCACAGGTTGGTCACCGACGCCTCCGGGCCACCGCTGCCGCTGGTCAGCAGGTAGGCACCCAGGCCGATCATGCCGACGATGGCCACGACCTTGATGATCGCGAACCAGAACTCGGCCTCACCGAATACTTTCACGTTCATCAGGTTGATGAAGTTGATCAGCAGGAAGAAGCCCGCCGCCGTGACCCAGGTCGGGATCTCCGGCCACCAGTAGTGGATGTACTTGCCGACCGCCGTCAGTTCCGACATGCCCACCAGGATGTACAGCACCCAGCAGTTCCAGCCCGACATGAAGCCCGCGAAACCGCCCCAGTATTTGTGGGCAAAGTGGCTGAACGAACCGGCCACCGGCTCTTCGACGATCATCTCGCCCAACTGGCGCATGATCATGAAGGCGATGAAGCCGCAGATGGCGTAGCCAAGGATCATCGACGGGCCGGCGGATTTCATCACGCCTGCCGAGCCGAGGAACAGACCCGTACCAATCGCACCACCGAGAGCGATCAACTGGATGTGGCGGTTCTTCAGGCCCCGCTTTAGCTCGCCTGAATGCATGTTTTGTCCACTCATGAACGAAGTCACCTGCATTGTTTTTATCTGTGACGAAATCGGACCCACCGCGCTCGTGGCGCAGCGGAATGGGCAAGGTGGTTACCTTGGTTTTCTTGAACGCGGGCGCCGCCGAGGCGGTTCAGCCGGGTGTGATCAAGAGTGCGCGGTACGCAAGAGGGTCACAGGTAAAACGCGGCGCACTGTATACCCCTGCAAGCGCGCAGGCGTCAACGCGTTGCGTCATTTCCTTGGGAAAAAACGCAGCGATCCTGTGGTGTGAGCCTTGAAAGGCGGAGTGATCGGCGTACATGGCGCCTCCATTTGTTGTTTTGTCAGCACGCCTCTGTGGGCGAGCTCTTGCACACGGCAATGCCTGCTATATCAGCGTGCGGCGGGGGTTTGGGCAATAGGTAGGCAGGGTAGACGGGGTGGGCTGGCGACGTGGGCGCGGCAAGTTCTGTTTACAGGTCTAGGAAAATACGCATTCGATGGCCAGAAAGGGATGATTCTGTATAAAAAACGTTACACGGTGGTTTGCCAGCTTTCCACTCGTCAGAAAAAGGGTGATTGATCAATGAGTTGGGGCCGCTTCACGCCCCAGGTCCGCGCTTCATTCGGGTTGGGTGGAGGCGAAAAAAAACCAGCCCGAAGGCTGGTTTTTTATCTCACGCTGCGGATCAACCGCGCGGCTTGCCGCGGCCACGGCCTGCCGGCTTGTCGCCCTCTGGCTTGCCGGTACGCTTGCGCATCTCGCTCGGGCGCTCGGCCACCGTGCTGCCACGGTTGCCTTTGCGTGGCGCTTCATCACGCGACGGGCGCGCTGGGCGCTCGGCGGCGGTGTCACGCGGCTGACGCGCTGGGCGCTCGCCAGCCGTCGCATCGCTGGCTGGGCGCAGGTTACGCACGCGCTCGCCACGCCCCATCGGACGGCTCGACTTGCGCTGCATGCGCTCCATCTTGTCCTTGGCCTTGAGGTTCAAGGTCGGCAGCGCCACCGGCTGCAGGCCCACTTCGGCGGCCAGGATGTCGATTTCGCCCTGGGTCATTTCGCGCCAGCGGCCCATCGGCAGGTCGGAGTTGAGGAACACCGGGCCGAAACGCACGCGCTTCAGGCGGCTGACCACCATGCCCTGGGACTCCCACAGGCGACGCACTTCGCGGTTACGGCCTTCCATCACCACGCAGTGGTACCAATGGTTGAAGCCTTCGCCGCCCGGGGCCTTCTGGATGTCGGTGAACTTGGCCGGGCCGTCTTCGAGCATCACGCCCGCCTTCAGGCGCTCGATCATCTCGTCGTCGACCTCACCCCGTACACGCACCGCGTATTCACGGTCCATCTCGTAGGACGGGTGCATCAGGCGGTTGGCCAATTCACCGTCGGTGGTGAACAGCAACAGGCCGGTGGTGTTGATGTCCAGGCGGCCGATGTTGATCCAGCGCCCTTCTTTCGGGCGCGGCAGGCGGTCGAACACCGTCGGGCGGCCTTCTGGGTCGTCACGGGTGCAGATCTCGCCGTCGGGCTTGTTGTACATGATCACGCGGCGGGTGGCCTCGGCGGCTTCCTCGCGCTTGATCAGCTTGCCGTCGACAGCGATGGCATCGTGCAGGTCGACGCGCTGGCCGAGGGTGGCGGCAACGCCATTGACCTTGATCCGGCCCTGGCTGATCCAGGCCTCGACGTCACGGCGCGAACCGACGCCAATGCGCGCCAGCACTTTCTGCAGCTTTTCGCCGGATGGAGGGGTAATTTCGGTATTTTGCAGGTCTTGCTCACTCATCTGGGCACCTCCCGGTGTAGGAATGAAAAAGGGGTCTTGGCGGCGAACGCGCCAAAGGGCCGCGCATCATACGCGGTTCGTGTCGGGAACGCACTGGAGCGTAGTGGGTTTTGTGGGGGGGGCAGTGATTTTCAGCCCAGTGGTTCTTAAGTTGGCTGTACCGGCTCTTCGCGGGTAAACCCGCTCCCACACGGAATGTGCAAAGCCTGAAGCTTGCTCCTTACCGGTGGGAGCGGGTTTACCCGCGAAGAGGCCGGCACTGGTGGTAGAGGGTTCAGGGCTGTACCGGGTCTTCACCCTCAACCGAAGGCTCTGGCTCAACCACGTCCTGCTCGCGCAAATCATCGAAGTCGATCTTCAACCCTTCTTCCATCGCATCCAATTCCACCAGCAAGGTGCGGAAGCTGGTCTCATCCTTCGGCGCCTCGGCTTCAGCCTCATCCCCCAGGCTTGCATCAGCCAACGCCTGAAGGTGCGCAGGCACCGGCGCGTCGTCGGGGTCGAGCAAGGGTTCGGGCTCCATCTCGCGCAACTCGGCCAACGCCGGCAGCTCCTCGAGGCTCTTGAGGTTGAAGTGGTCGAGAAAGGCCTTGGTGGTGGCGAACATCGCCGGCCGGCCCGGCACTTCGCGGTAGCCGACGATGCGGATCCACTCGCGCTCCATCAGGGTCTTGATGATGTTGCTGTTCACCGCCACACCGCGCACATCTTCGATCTCGCCACGGGTGATGGGCTGGCGATAGGCGATCAGCGCCATGGTCTCGAGCAACGCACGGGAGTAGCGCTGCGGCCGCTCCTCCCACAGGCGCCCGACCCAAGGAGCAAAGTCTTCGCGGATCTGCAGGCGATAGCCGGTGGCCACTTCCTTGAGTTCGAAGGCGCGGCCGTTGCACGACTTGCCGAGTACTTCCAGGGCCTTCTTGAACACCTTGGGCTCCGGGCGTTCCGCCTCTTCGAACAACTCGTACAGGCGCTCAAGGGACTGCGGTTTGCCCGAGGCAAGCAGAAAGGCTTCGATCAGCGACGCCAGGTCGCGGGGTTCATTCAGGTTCATCAGGTTCTTCAACAAACTCGGCGCGAAGCCGCACGTGGATCGCGGCGAAAGCCTCATTCTGCACCAGTTCGATCAGCGATTCCTTCACCAGCTCAAGAATCGCCATGAACGTCACCACCACTCCCAGCTTGCCCTCTTCAGCGGCAAACAGCTCAACAAAGGGCACAAAGGCGCCGCCCTTGAGGCGGTCGAGCACCTGGCTCATGCGCTCGCGGGTCGACAGCGTCTCGCGGGTGATCTGGTGGCTTTCGAACAGGTCATTGCGGCGCATGACGTCGGCCATCGAGACCAACAGCTCCTCCAGGCTGACCTGTGGCAGCAGCTTGCGCACCTTGGCCTGGGGGGCCTCCAGGCGTGGCACGACAATGTCGCGGCCCACCCGTGGCAACGTGTCGATACCTTCAGCCGCCGCCTTGAAGCGCTCGTATTCCTGCAAGCGGCGGATCAGCTCGGCGCGCGGGTCGCCCTCTTCTTCCTCGACCTCGGTGGAACGTGGCAACAGCATGCGCGACTTGATCTCGGCCAGCATGGCTGCCATGACCAGGTATTCGGCAGCCAGCTCCAGGCGCACGCTTTTCATCAGCTCGACATACCCCATGTACTGGCGGGTGATCTCTGCCACGGGGATGTCGAGGATGTCGATGTTCTGTTTGCGGATTAGGTAAAGCAGTAAGTCCAGCGGCCCTTCGAACGCTTCAAGAATGACTTCCAGGGCGTCCGGCGGGATGTACAAGTCCACCGGCATCTCGGTCAGGGCTTCGCCGTAGACCAGGGCCAGTTGCAACTGTTGAGGCGACTCGACCTCCTCGGCCGGCGCCTCGGGCGCTTCCACCTGGCTCACGCGTTGACCAGGAACGGGGTCGGGTCGCCGCAGCCTTCGCGGATCAATGCAGGCTCATCGCCCGTCAGGTCGATCACCGTGGATGCCTTGAGGTCCCCGAAGCCGCCATCGATAATCAGGTCGACATGGTGCTCCAGGCGTTGACGGATCTCGTAAGGGTCCGTCATGGGTTCTTCATCGCCTGGCAAGATCAGGCTCACACTCATCAACGGCTCGCCCAGCTCCTCCAGCAGTGCCAGGACGATAGGATTGGACGGCACGCGCAGGCCAATGGTGCGGCGCTTCTCGTGCATCAGAAGCCGCGGCACTTCCCGGGTGGCATTGAGGATAAAGGTATAGGGCCCCGGAATGTGCGCTTTGAGCAGACGGAACGTGGAGGTATCGATTTTGGCAAACAGGCCCATTTGGGACAGGTCGCAGCACAACAGGGTGAAATTGTGTTGCTTGTCCAACTGGCGCAGACGGCGGACCCGTTCGATGGCGTTCTTGTCACCGATCTGGCAGCCCAGTGCATAGGCCGAGTCGGTGGGATAGACCACCACACCGCCCTTGCGAATGATTTCGACGGCCTGTTTGATCAGGCGCGCTTGCGGGTTTTCCGCATGTATCTGGAAAAATTGGCTCACATAGTCGTCCTGTTCATACCGCCATAGGCTGTTCATGGCTGAATCGGCGCCACAGAGGTGGCAGGTCCTCGGGCAAAGGCCGGTAGGCACCGATCTCTCCCCAGGTGCCGGGGCCGTGGAAGTCACTGCCAGCGCTTGCCAGCAGGCCGAACTCACGGGTGAGGATGGACATCGTGCCCACCTGCTCGGCGGGCATCATCCCGTTGACCACCTCAAGCGCTTGCCCGCCTGCCTGAATATAGTCGGCAATCAGCCGTCTGCGCTTGCTGCGGGTCAGATCGTAATGCATCGGATGGGCCAGGCTCACCCAAGCGTTGGACTGGCGAAGGGTCGCCACAGTTTCGTCCAGGGTCGGCCAATGCTGCTTGACGTCGCCGAGCTTGCCGGCGCCCAGCCACTTGCGGAAGGCCTCACCGCGGTCCTTGACGTGCCCTGCGCGCACCAGAAACTCGGCAAAGTGCGGGCGCGCTGGGGCGTTGCCGCTGTCGCCGAGCTCTTGTTGCACGGCCCTGGCACCGTCAAGCGTGCCCGGCATGCCCTTGGCCGCCAGCCGTTTGTCGATTTCCTCGGCGCGCAGCCAGCGGCCACGGTGCAACGCCTCGATAGCGTCGAGCAAGGGCGGTGCGTCGAGCGGGAAGTCATAGCCCAGCACATGGATGGTTGCCCCACCCCAGGTGCATGACAGCTCTACCCCGCTGACCCAGTGCATGCCGTGCGCGTGGCAGGCCTGGCGAGCTTCGACGAGCCCTTCGAGGGTGTCATGGTCGGTCAGTGCCAGCGTTTGCACCCCGTGCTCATGGGCCCGGGCGACCAGGACCGTGGGCGACAGGGCGCCGTCGGAGGCCGTGCTGTGACAGTGCAGATCAACATTCATGGAGGAGCGCTACCGCTGGAATCGATGTTTGTTATTATGCCGTCACATCCCGATTCTGGCTGCCATTGTGAAACAATTCATCGATTTCATCCCGTTGCTGCTGTTCTTCATCGTCTACAAGCTCGACCCGCGGCCCATGGAGGTCGCCGGCCACAGTTTCGAATTCGGCGGTATCTACAGTGCCACGGCCATGCTCATCGCCAGTTCCCTGGTGGTGTACGGTGCCCTGTTCCTGCGCCAGCGCAAGCTGGAAAAAGGCCAATGGCTGACCCTGGTCGCCTGCCTGGTGTTCGGCGGCCTGACCCTGACCTTCCACAGCGAAACCTTCCTCAAATGGAAAGCGCCGGTGGTCAACTGGTTGTTCGCCCTGGCGTTCGCCGGCAGCCACTTCATCGGTGACCGGGTGCTGATCAAGCGCATCATGGGCCACGCCCTGACCCTGCCCGATGCCATCTGGACCCGCCTGAACCTGGCCTGGATCTGCTTCTTCCTGGTCTGCGGCGCGGCCAACCTGTTCGTCGCCTTCACCTTCCAGGCCTTCTGGGTCGATTTCAAGGTGTTCGGCAGCCTGGGCATGACCGTGATCTTCCTGGTAGCCCAAGGTGTCTACCTGTCGCGTCACCTGCACGACGACCCTTCTACCTCCAAACCCAAGGATTGACATGCTCTACGCCATCATCGCCAGCGACGTCACGAACTCCCTGGAAAAGCGCCTGGCTGCCCGCCCTGCGCACATCGAGCGCCTGCAGCAACTCAAGGCCGAAGGCCGCGTGGTGCTGGCCGGCCCACACCCTGCCATCGACAGCAATGACCCAGGTGAAGCCGGTTTCAGCGGTAGCCTGATCGTGGCTGAGTTTGATTCCCTGGCCGCTGCACAGGCTTGGGCCGATGCCGATCCGTACATTGCCGCGGGCGTGTACGACAGCGTCATCGTCAAGCCATTCAAGCAAGTTCTGCCTTGATTCAAGGCCGTGCGGCCTGCTTTTGCGGGCAAGCCCGCTCCCGCAGGGGCAGCGCAAGCTTCGCGCTTTGCGCAAACCTGCAGGCGCGAGCTTGGCCGCGAAAGCAGGCCACGCGGTGCTGCTGGTTACACACTTGCCATCAGTCTGCGGTATCTTTGCCACTGGCGGACCAATATGACGCCGTCGATGGTTGAGTTGAGTGAGTCATGAGTGAGCTGTTACTGATTGATGATGACCAGGAGCTGTGCGAGCTGCTCGGCAGCTGGCTGACCCAGGAAGGTTTTTCTGTACGTGCCTGCCACGATGGCCTGAGCGCACGTCAGGCCCTGGCCGCGCATGCGCCAGCGGCGGTGGTGCTGGATGTGATGCTGCCTGACGGCAGCGGCCTGGAGCTGCTCAAACAGCTGCGCAATGACCATGCCGAGCTGCCGGTGCTGATGCTGTCGGCCCGCGGCGAGCCGCTGGACCGCATCCTTGGCCTCGAGCTGGGCGCCGACGATTACCTGGCCAAACCCTGCGACCCCCGCGAGCTCACTGCCCGCCTGCGCGCCGTGTTGCGCCGCAGCCACCCGACAGCCACCACCACCCAGGTAGAGATCGGCGACCTGATCTACAGCCCGGCACGGGGCGTGGCCAGCATCGATGGCCGCGAGATGACCCTGACCCTGTCCGAAAGCCGCATCCTCGAAGCCCTGCTGCGCCAGCCCGGTGAGCCGCTGGACAAGCAGGAACTGGCGCAGATTGGTCTTGGCCGCAAGCTGACCCTGTATGACCGCAGCCTGGACATGCACGTCAGCAACCTGCGCAAGAAAATCGGGCCCCATGCCGATGGCCGCCCGCGCATCGTTGCGTTGCGTAGCCGGGGCTATTACTACAGCTTGTGAGATCGCTGGGGGCCGCTGCGCAGCCCATCGCCGGCAAGCCAGCTCCCACATGAGCAGTGCAGTGTTCAAGGGCAGCGCTATCGCTGTAGGAGCTGGCTTGCCGGCGATGGGCTGCGCAGCGGCCCCAAAATCTCAGCCGCCATCTTTACCCAGCCTTTACCCTCCCCTGACCGCCCTTGACGGTGAGCTGCGTAGACTGTGCTCATCCGGTAACCACCGGCCTATGAAAGGAGAGACACCATGCGCAAGACCCTTATCGCCCTGATGTTCGCCGCCGCCCTGCCGACCGTGGCCATGGCCATGCCTGAAGGCGGCCCGCGTCACGACGGCCCGCATCATCGCGGTGATGCGCCTTTCGCCCAACTGGACCTGAGCCGCGACCAGCGTCAGCAGATCGGCAAGCTGATGGGCGAGCAGATGAAGCAACGCCGCGACATCACTGAGCGCTACCTGTCCAAGCTGCCGGCCGCCGACCAGAAGGCCATGCAGGATGAACTCAAGGCCAGCCACGACAAGACCGACAGCCAGGTCCGCGCCCTGCTCAAGCCTGAGCAACAAAAGCAGTTCGACGAACTGCAGAAAGAGCGGGCTGCGAAGAAAGCCGAATGGCAAGCGTTCCAGGCCTGGAAGGCTGAAAAAGCCGCCAAGGCCCAGTAAGCTAACCGCCCGACGCCCGGCCCGCCCCCCCTGCGGGCCGGGCTTTTCCCGTTTGCAGGAGGTGCACTTGCGTTCACTGTTCTGGCGCATCCTGGCCAGTTTCTGGCTGGCCATTACCCTGGTTGCCGGGCTATCGATCCTGTTGGGCCACATGCTCAACCAGGACGCCTGGATCCTCAGCCGCCACCCGGGCCTCAACACCCTCGCCAGCCACTGGGCCAAGCACTACGAACAGGAAGGCACGGCCTCGGCGCAGCAGTTCCTCGAACGCCGCAAGCAGCGCTTCAAGATCGATGTGCAAGTGCTCGACGACAGCGGCGAGGCTGTGGTGCCCGGCACCTTCCCACGCCGCGCGGCGGCCTTCGAGGCGCGCCAACACAATGACGAGCGGCGCTTGCCATGGCGGCGCCTGACCGAGGAATACACCAGCCCCTACAGCGGTGAGACGTACCTGCTGATTTACCGGATCCCGCACCCCGAGCTGGACGCGTGGCACCGCGAGAGCCTGCTCTGGCCGCTCAGTGCACTGGGCATCGCCCTGGTGGTACTGACCTTGTTCAGCCTGTTGGTGACCTTGTCCATCACCCGCCCCTTGAGCCGCCTGCGCAGCGCAGTACACGACCTCGGCCAGACCAGCTACCAACAGAACAGCCTGGCGCGCCTGGCCGCCCGGCGCGACGAGTTCGGGGTCTTGGCCAACGACTTCAACAAGATGGGTGCCCGCCTGCAGAGCACCATCGGCAGCCAGCGCCAGTTGCTGCGCGACGTCTCCCATGAACTGCGCTCACCGCTGGCTAGGCTGCGTATCGCCCTGGCCTTGGCCGAACGCGCGGAGCCCGAGCAGCGCCAGGCGCTGTGGCCGCGCCTGACCCGCGAATGCGACCGACTGGAAGACCTGATCAGCGAAATCCTTGCCCTGGCCCGTGTCGATGCCGAGCAGGCGCATGCCGAGCCGGTCGACCTCAACGCCCTGCTGGGCGGGGTGCGCAAGGATGCGTTGCTCAGCGCGCCGGAGCAGGAAGTACGCCTGCAGGCGCAACCTGGGCTGACCTTGCAGGGTTGGCCAACCTTGATCGAGCGCGCCGTCGACAACCTGCTGCGCAATGCCTTGCGCTTCAACCCGGTCGGGCAGCCGATCGAAGTGAGCGCCGAGCGTGAGCAGGGCCGCATTGTGTTGAGCGTGCGTGACCATGGGCCAGGGGTGGCGCCAGAGCACCTGGCACAGCTGGGTGAGCCGTTCTTCCGGGCCCCGGGGCAGCAAGCGGCTGGGCATGGACTGGGGCTGGCGATTGCACGCAAGGCGGCCGAGCGCCATGGCGGCAGCCTGGTGCTGGCGAACCATCCGCAAGGGGGATTTGTGGCACGGCTGGAGTTGCCTGTGACACAGGTTGCTAGTTGACATTCGCAGCACAAGGCTGCTCCTTCAGAGGATCGCGCGCCCCTTGTAGGAGCAGCCTTGTGCTGCGAATGGGCCGCAAAGCGGCCCCAACCCTCTCAGCGCTTACTCGCCCCAGGCACTGACAAAATCAGCAGTGTCCAGCACCGGCGCTGTACGCGGCTCGTTCACCGGCGTGCCGACATACAGGTAACCGATCAACTCCTCATTCTCAGCCAACCCCAGCCCTTTGTGCACATGCGCATCGAACGCCATGTCACCGGTACGCCACACCGCACCGACACCCTGGGCATGCGCCGCGATCAGAATACCGTGGGCCGCACACCCGGCCGCCAGGCGCTGCTCGGACTTGGGCACCTTGAAATGATCCTGCAGCTTGGCGATCACCACAATCAGCAACGGCGCACGCAGCGGCATGGCACGTGCCTTGTCCAGCGCTGCCTGGCTGGCATCGCCCTTGTGCTGCACCGCTTCGGCGAACAGCTCGCCCAGCTTCTCGCGGCCCTGGCCTTCGATGGTCAGGAACCGCCACGGGCGCAGCTGGCCGTGGTCCGGTGCACGCAATGCAGCCTGGAACAACGCCTCACGCTGGGCATCATTTGGCGCGGGGTCGGTCAGACGTGGCACGGAAACACGGTTGAGCAATGCGTCGAGAGCCTCCATCGGCTACCCTCCTGGCAGGTGAATGTGCGGCCATTCTAGCGTTTACATCACCAGACCCATAGGTAGAATGGCGCCCTTCCGTTCAGAGTCAGAGCAGATCACATGGCGTTGCCGACCTTAAGGATCATTGGTTTCATCATCGGCATCTTCCTGATCACCCTGGCCGTCAGCATGGTCGTGCCCATGGCGACCCTGGTGATCTTCGAGCGCACTGGCGACATGCCGTCGTTCCTCTGGTCCAGCCTGATCACCTTCATCGCCGGCCTGCTCATGGTCGTGCAGGGCCGGCCCGAGCACGTCCACCTGCGCCCGCGCGACATGTACCTGCTAACCGTCAGCAGCTGGCTGGTGGTGTGCGTGTTCGCGGCCTTGCCGTTCCTGTTGACGCAACACATCAGTTACACCGACGCCTTCTTCGAGAGCATGTCCGGCATCACCGCGACCGGCGCCACGGTGCTCAGCGGCCTGGACAGTATGTCGCCAGGGATCCTGATGTGGCGCTCGATGCTGCACTGGCTCGGCGGCATCGGCTTTATCGCCATGGCCGTGGCGATCCTGCCGCTGCTGCGCATTGGTGGCATGCGCCTGTTCCAGACCGAGTCCTCGGACCGCTCCGAAAAGGTCATGCCGCGTTCACACATGGTCGCCAAGTCGATCGTCGGCGTGTACGTCGGTTTCTCCGTGCTCGGCGCGCTGGCCTTCTGGTGGGCCGGCATGCGGCCATTCGATGCCATCAACCACGCCATGTCGGCGATTTCCACCGGGGGCTTCTCGACCTCCGACCAGTCGTTGGCGAAATGGGATATCCCTGCCGTGCATTGGGTCGCGGTGGTGGTGATGATCCTCGGCAGCCTGCCCTTCACCTTGTATGTGGCCACCCTGCGCGGCAACCGCCGGGCGTTGATCCGCGACCAGCAGGTTCAGGGGTTGCTCGGCATGCTGGTGGTCACCTGGGTCGTGCTGGGTACCTGGTATTGGGCCACCACCAACCTGCACTGGCTGGATGCCTTGCGCCACGTGGCGCTGAACGTGACCTCGGTGGTCACCACCACCGGCTTCGCCCTGGGCGACTACAGCCTGTGGGGCAATTTCTCGCTGATGCTGTTCTTCTACCTGGGCTTCGTCGGCGGCTGCTCCGGCTCGACCGCAGGCGGTATCAAGATCTTCCGCTTCCAGGTCGCCTACATCCTGCTCAAGGCCAGCCTTAACCAGTTGATCCACCCGCGCGCGGTGATCAAGCAGAAGTACAACGGGCACCGCCTCGACGAAGAAATCGTGCGCTCGATCCTGACGTTCTCGTTCTTCTTCGCGATCACCATCTGCGTGATGGCGTTGCTGCTGTCGCTGCTGGGCGTGGACTGGATGACCGCGCTGACCGGTGCTGCCGGCACCGTGTCGGGCGTAGGCCCAGGGCTGGGCGAAGTGATCGGCCCAGCCGGCAACTATGCGACGCTGCCGGACGCCGCCAAGTGGATCCTCGCCGGCGGCATGCTGCTCGGCCGGTTGGAGATCATCACGGTGCTAGTGTTGTGCATGCCGGCGTTCTGGCGTCACTGACCCCTTCAGGCTCCGCGCCCAGGCGGGCGCGGTATTCGCTGGGGGTGGCATCGAACCAGCGGCGGAACGCCCGGTAGAAATTGCTCGGGTCGGCGAAACCCAGCAGGTAGGCGGTTTCCAGCAGGGTCATGCCGGGCTGGGCCAAGTACTGCTCGGCCAGCTCACGGCGGGTATCGTCGAGCAAGGTCTGGAAGCTGGTGCCCTCCTCTTGCAGGCGCCGCTGCAAGGTCCGCTGAGACAGGTGCAGGGCCTGGGCCAGGGTTTCACGCTTGGGCTCGCCCTGAGGCAGGATGCGGCACAGCACCTGGCGCACCCGGTGGGTGACCCGGCTTTCCGAAAAGCGCGCCAGGTACTCACCGGCAAAACGGTCGTGCAATATGGCCATGGCCTCGTTGGCCGTCGGCAGTGGCGCTTCCATGTCGGCACGCTCGAACACCAGCGCATCGTGCGGTGCATCGAACACCAACGGTGAATGGAAGGCGACCTTGTAGGGTTCGATGTTCTTCGGCTGCGGCCCCTGCACCAGTACCCGGCGCGGCTGGATGACGCGCCCGCTGAGCCAGGTGCACAACGACAGCGCGCACGCCAACGACGCTTCGGCGCTGTGCCGGGTCGGTGGCAGATGGTCGCCATGCACGGTCAGAATCAGCGAATAGCCCTCAGGGCCAAGGCGGAAGCTCAGGTCGGAACTTTCGGCAATGATGCGCTGGTAACGCACCAGCCGCTCGAAGCCTTCGGCCAGGGTGCGGCTGGACATCAACGCATAGCCCACCACATGGAACGAAGCCGGGCGCACTACCCGCGCCATGTTCAGGCCGATGGCTTCGTTGCCCGACAGTTCCACCGCCAGCTGCCAGAGCCGGGTCATGGAGTCTTGGGGGAAACGCGCGTCGGGGTCGTCGAGGGCGGCGAAGTCGAGCCCGAGTTGCTTGAACATGGCTGGGCAATCGAGCCCTTCCAGCTCGAGTGCCTTGACGATCCCTGATGCCCAGCTGGCTGACGTGGTTCTTTCACTCATGACAGGCTTCTTATGCTGACCGCTCCTGCGGTGAACCCCAAGGATACTCAATTGGCGCCTATTGTCACTGGTAGGCCCCGCCAATGACTCTAGACTCGATTCAGGCTCCACGCCGTGCATCTTATCCAGAAGTATTAATCCCGGAGCAGTGCCATGAACAGCACAGCGCAGTTTCGCAGTTTTGCCGAGTTCTACCCCTACTACCTGGGCGAGCACAGCAACCCCACCTGCCGCCGCCTGCATTTTGTCGGGACAAGCCTGGTGATTGCCTTGTTGGCGTACACCATCGGCAGCGGCAAATGGTTGCTGCTGCTGGCCGTGCCGCTGTTTGGCTATGGCTTTGCGTGGATCGGGCATTTCTTCTTCGAGAAGAACCGGCCGGCGACGTTTACCTATCCGCTTTACAGCCTGATCGGTGACTTCGCCATGTTCCGTGACATCTTGCTGGGCAAGATCAGCCTTTAAATGGCTTGGGCCGCTTTGCGGCCTTCGGCGTGTCGCGCCTGCGCGTCCGCCAGGCGATACAGCTCGATGCTGCCATCCCAGTGCTCGATCAAGGCCGTGCACGATTCCACCCAATCTCCGCAATTGAGGTACTCCACCTCCCCCACCTTACGGATCTCGGCATGATGGATGTGCCCGCATACCACCCCCTGGAACCCGCGGCGGGTGCACTCGTGGGCAATGGCATCCTCAAAGTCGCTGATGAAGCTCACAGCGCCCTTCACCTTGTGCTTGAGGTAAGCCGACAACGACCAGTAGCCATAGCCGTAACGGGCACGCCAGTGGTTGAGCCAACGGTTGAGCACCAGGGTGAACTCATACGCACGGTCACCTAGAAATGCCAGCCAGCGGTGGTAGCGGGTAATTACGTCGAACTGGTCGCCATGGATCACCAGCAGGCGGCGCCCATCGGCCGTCAGGTGCTCGGCCTCATCCACCAACTGGATGTTGCCCAGCATCAGCTTCGAATAACGGCGCAGGAATTCGTCATGGTTGCCGGTGACATAAATCACCTCGGTGCCTCGCTTGCTCATGGTCAACAGGCGCCGAATGACATTGGTGTGCGCTTGCGGCCAATAGATGCCGCCACGCAGCTTCCAGCCATCAATGATATCGCCGACCAGGTAGATGCGGTCGGCCTGGTAGCCCTTGAGAAACCGCGACAGGTGCTCGGCCTGGCAGTCACGGGTGCCCAGGTGCACATCGGAAATCCACAAGGTGCGCACACGTTGCTTGCGCGAGGGACGGGAGAGTTCAGCGTGGGTCATGGGCGGGCTCCGGCGCAGTTTGCTGGAGACTGGCAGGCGCGGATGACACTGCTGTGGCAAAACCATGACGGGTGATGGCCTGCTGTGAATGAGGCACAATGCGCGTCTGCCCTGCGAGGACGCCCCCATGACCACAGGCCCGATCCTCTCGCTGCGCCACTACCGTGACAGCCTGATCGCCCACAGCCACGAACACCCGCAACTGGTGTTCGGCCTCAGCGGCCGCCTGGAATTCGAGGTCCAGGGCCACGGTGCACGGGTAGATCGTCAGGCCCTGATGGTGGTGCCGGCGGGTGCGCACCACACCTGCTCCAGCGGTGCTGGCAGCGACTGCCTGGTGCTGGATGTGCCTGGGGAGCACTGGTTGCGCGAGCAACTGGGTGAGCATGCCGATGCCAGCCGCCGGCTGCTCGATCGCCCCGCAGCCTTGGGCCTGGACGCTCGCCAGCAGCAGCTGGTGGACTGGCTGGCGGCCAGCCCCATGGGCGACCCGCTGATCGCCCGCCAAGGCGCGGCGCTGCTGTTGGCCAGCCTTACCCCGCCGGCAGTCGCCAGCATCAGGGCCAGCCAGCGCCTGCCTTATGCGGCGTTCGATGCGCATATCGAGCAACATGCTGCCTACCCGTTGCAGGTCGCCGACCTGGCGCGCCTGGCCGGGCTGTCCACTGCTCGCCTGCATGCACGCTTTATTGCCGAATGCGCGATGACGCCGATGGACTACATGCGCCAGCGGCGCTTGCTCAAGGCACGGCATCTGGTGGAGCAGACGGTGCTGCCAATGGGGGAGATTGCGGCGCGTGTGGGGTACAGCTCGCAGAGTGCGTTTTCGGCGGCGATGTTGCGGGCGTTTGGCTGTACGCCTTTGGCGTTGCGGCGAGAGTCTGGCGATAACGGACGCTAGTTGGGCGACAGAACGGGTTTGCCTGAAGACCTACACTGTGCCTGCACTGGCCCTTTCGCGGGGCAAGCCCGCTCCCACATGCTTCGGGAGTTGCGCCGTACCTGTGGGAGCGGGCTTGCCCCGCGAAAGCGCCAGTACTGACATACTCTTGCTCAAGGACCACCATGAACCACCGCACAGCCCTAGGCGCCCTGCACATTGGCGCGCTGTTCTTCGGCCTTACCGGCGTCTTCGGCAAACTGGCCGCCAGCGCCAGCCCGGCCATCATCGTTTTTGGCCGCGCCGTTTTTGCCGTCCTGGCCCTGGCCCTGTTCGCCAGTTTTGCCCGTCAAGGCTGGCACCGGCTCACTGGCCAGGATATGCGCCGCCTGCTGCTCGGCGGCGTGCTGCTGGCAGGGCACTGGGTCAGCTTCTTCATCGCCGTCAAGGTGGGCGGCGTGGCCATCGCCACCTTGGGCTTCGCCAGCTTCCCAGCCTTTACCGTGATCCTCGAAGGCCTGCTGTTCCGCGAACGCATCCGCCGCAACGAAGCGGTGCTGGTGCTGCTGGTGAGCGTCGGCCTGGTGCTGGTCACACCGGCCTTCGACCTGGCCAGCGAGGCCACTGGCGGCTTGCTCTGGGCGCTGCTGTCAGGGCTGTTGTTCTCGTTGCTGTCGCTGACCAACCGCGCCGGCTCCGGCCGCTTGCCCGCCGTGCAGGCAGCACTGTGGCAAAACCTGGTGGTCAGCCTGTGCCTATTGCCGTTCGCAGCACCCGGGCTGGGCGCGGTGACGCCGGTGGACTGGTTGTGGATCGCCCTGCTCGGCGTCTTCTGCACGGGGGTGGCCCACAGCCTGTTTGTCGCCAGCCTGGCCGTGATCAAGGCGCGCACGGCTGCCGTGGTGTTCGGCATGGAGCCGGTCTACGGCATCGCCGTGGCCTGGGCCGTGTTCGCCGAAACGCCCACGGTACGCATGCTGCTGGGTGGCGCGCTGATCATTTTCGCCATCGTGCTGTCCAGCCGCCTGGCAGCCGAACAACCCGTAAAGCCACGGCCGCTGGCCGAAGGCGCCTGATCAGCGATCGTTGTGGCCCAGGTCGCGCTGCGGGTCGATTTGGTCACGCACCCGCTGCTTGAGCACCTTGGCCTCCGGGAAACCAGCGTCGGCCTTGCGCTCCCAAATCTGCACGCCATCACAGGTGATGCGGAAGATGCCACCGGTACCCGGCTCCAGTGCTACCCGACCAAGGTCGTCGGCAAAGGTGCTGAGCAGTTCTTGGGCCAGCCAGGCAGCGCGCAGCAGCCACTGGCACTGCGTGCAATACGTGATGACGATTTCAGGCTTGCTAATGGCCATTGCGAAGCATCTCCAGGTAAGGGGCCGCTTATACTAGCGGTCTTTTGCCCACGGTTTGAGACTCACGATGCGCCGTTTGCTGTTCTGTTTTTTGCTGATGCTGGTTGCTGCCACGGTCAATGCCGCCGAGCAGGTACGGCCCAAGGTTGGCCTGGTGCTCTCTGGCGGTGCGGCCCGGGGCCTGGCCCATATCGGCGTACTCAAGGCCCTGGAAGAACAAGGCGTGCACATCGATGCCATCGCCGGCACCAGCATGGGGGCGGTGATCGGCGGCCTGTATGCCTCGGGGTACAGTGTTGAAGAACTGGAAAAGCTGGCCACTACCCTGGACTGGCAACAGGCCTTGTCGGATGCGCCACCGCGCAAGGACGTGCCGTTCCGGCGCAAGCAGGACGACCGTGATTTTCTGGTCAAGCAGAAGCTGAGCTTTCGCGACGACGGCAGCCTGGGCCTGCCGCTGGGCGTGATCCAGGGCCAGAACCTGGCGCTGCTGCTGGAAAGCAAGTTAGCCCATACCGCCGACACCCGCGATTTCGACAAACTGCCCATCCCCTTCCGGGCGGTGGCCACCGATATCGCCAGCGGCGAAAAGGTGGTGTTCCGCCGCGGCCACCTGCCTCAGGTGATCCGCGCCAGCATGTCGATCCCCGCAGTGTTCGCCCCGGTCGAGCTGGATGGCCGCTTGCTGGTGGATGGCGGCATGGTCGACAACATCCCGCTGGATGTGGCCCGAGACATGGGTGTGGACCTGGCCATCGTGGTCGACATCGGTACGCCGCTGCGTGACCGCAAGCAACTGGCCACGGTGGTCGATGTGCTGAACCAGTCGATCACCCTGATGACCCGGCGCAACTCCGAAGAACAACTGGCCAGCCTGCACCGCGACGACATCCTGATCCAGCCGACGCTGGCCGCATTTGGCGTGACCGACTTCGGCCGCGCCCGCGAGATGATCGAAGCCGGCTACCGCGCCACCCGCTTGCTCGACCCGCGCCTGGCTGCGTTGCGCCAGCCCGAGGGTGACAGCAGCCTGGCCGTTGCCCGCTCGCCGCGTCAGCGCACGCCGGTGATCACTGCGATCCGGGTGGAAAACGATTCCAAAGTCAGCGACGACGTGATCCGCTCCTATATCCGCCAGCCGATCGATGCGCCACTGGAGCTCGACCGCCTGCAGACCGACATGGGCACGCTGTATGGCCTGGACTACTTCGACCGGGTGCAGTACCGCGTGGTGCACAAGGGCGCTGACAACACCTTGGTGATCAATGCCCGTGGCAGGCGCGGCGGCACTGACTACTTGCGCCTGGGCCTGAACCTGTCGGATGACCTGCGCGGCGACAGCGCCTTCAACCTCGGCGCCAGCTACCGGGTCAATGGCATCAACAGCCTAGGCGCCGAATGGCTGACCCGCGCCCAGATCGGCGACCAGCAAGAGCTTTACAGCGAGTTCTATCAGCCGCTGGATGTGGGCTCGCGCTACTTCGTCGCGCCTTACCTGGACATAGGCTCGCGCAACATTGAGGCGACCCTGGACAACGACCCGATCGCCGAGTACCGCCTGGAACGTTATGGTTTTGGCCTCAACCTCGGCCGGCAAATCGGCACCTATGGCGAAGTACGCCTTGGCGCGGGCAAGGCCTGGGGGGAAGCCGAAGTGCGTATCGGTGACCAGGACCTGCCCAAAGTTAGCTTCAATGAGGGGTTCTACGAGCTCAAGTACTCGTTCGACACCCTCGACAACGTGTACTTCCCGCACAGCGGCGAAGACATCGGCCTGACCCTGCGCAAGTACGACAAATCGCTCGACTCCGACCAGGACTACCGCCAGTGGCTGTTCAACCTGGACAAGGCCATCAGCAGTGGCCCGAATACCTGGGTGCTGGGCGGGCGCTACGGGCGCACGCTGGATGATGCCGAGGTGGTGACCTCAAGCTTCGTGATGGGCGGCGCGCGGGAGCTGTCAGGGTTCCGCCAGGACTCGGTGTCGGGGCAGAACATCAGCTTGCTGCGCATGGTCTATTACCGCCGCCTGACGCCACGGGCCTACGTGCCGCTGGACTTCCCGTTGTACATCGGCGGCTCGCTGGAACGTGGGCGGGCGTGGAACAACGACAATGAGTTCGACAGTGGCTACATCAATGCGGCGAGTATCTTCCTGGGGCTGGAGACACCGTTGGGGCCGTTGAACCTGAGCTATGGGGCCAACAGTGCGCATGAGCAGGCGGTGTACCTGAACTTGGGGCATACCTTCTGAATCAATGGGGCCGTATCCGGCCCCGAAATCAGGATTTTTCGAGGTTACCCAGAATCTTCGCATGTACCCGCATGCACACTTCCAGGTCCGCCTCATCCACCCCGGTGAACAGCTCTACCCGCAGCGCATTGGCAATGGTCTCGATCTGTTCGATCAGCGGCTTGGCCGGTGGGCACAGCAAAATCTTCTTCGCCCGCCGGTCTTCAAGCACTGCCTGCCTGCGCACCAGGCCCTGTGCCTCCAAGCTGTCGAGCAAGCGCGCCAGGGTCGGGCCTTCGACACCCACACTCTGGGCCAGCTCACGCTGGGTCGGTGCTTCTTCGAAACGGGCCAGGTGCAGCAACACCAGCCAGCGCGCCTGGGACAGGTTTAACCCGGCCAAGCGGCGGTCCAACTCGGCACGCCAGCCCCGGGACATCTGGGCCAGCTGCATGCCGAAGCGGTGTTGGTTGTCGGTCAGGGGCATAAGCAACTCATTGAATAGATCTAATTATTAGGCAGCTAACCATGCCCCGGACCACGTGGCAAGGCTCGGGCGCTTGCCAGTGTTCGATAATCGTCAAAAAGCATGACAAAGGTCAGCAGTTGGCGGTTCTGGCCTCGAACCTGCCGCCTGTTAAACGTCGAACTCCGCGGCCAATGCTGCGCGTATGCAATACAGCACCCCCTCCGGTACCCGTGGCCCGAACAAGGGCGCGATAGTCGACACCGGCGGCAGCTCGCCTTCGCCGTCGAGGAAGGCGTCCTGCACCTCCATCATCAGGTCTTCCGGCAGGTCGAGGGCCTGATCGAGGCTCAGTTCCTGGCGACCGATGGCCTCGGCCAGCAGGCTGTACACGTTCTTTTCGCTGCAATTGAGCTGGCCGGCGATCTGCGCGGGGGTCATGCCCGCGCGCGCCAGGCTGACCAGCTCGTGGCGCAGGTCGAGCACCACCTTGGGCGCCTCATCGGTGCCACCGCTGTTGTTGAGCACCTCCAGGAAGGCCTGACCGTAGCGCTCCAGCTTGCGCGCACCTACGCCGCTGACCTGGGCCATGTCGCTGAGGCTGGCGGGTTGGCTGCGCAGCATTTCAAGCAGCGTCGAATCGGGGAAGATGACGTAAGGCGGCACGCTGTGCTCCTCGGCCAGCTTGCGCCGCAGGGTACGCAGCGCCTCCCACAGCTCGCGTTCTTCGGCACGCACCAACTGGCTGGCCGGGCTGCCGCCGCTGCCAGCGCTCTTGGCCACCGTCTGCGGCTTGAGGTCGCGGCGCAGTTGCAAGGTCACCTCGCCGCGCAACAGCGGCCGGCAGCTGTCGGAAAGGCGCAGGCCCCCGTAGCCTTCAAGGTCGATATCTACCAGGCCGCGTGCGACCAACTGGCGGAACAACGAACGCCACTCGACCTCGGCCAGCGACTTGCCGACACCGAACACCGAAAGCTTCTCGTGGCCGAAATTGCGCACTTTCTCGGTGTCCTTGCCCAGCAACACGTCTACCAGGTGCCCGACACCATAGCGCTGGCCGGTACGGAATACGGCCGACAGCGCCTGGCGAGCAGGTTCGGTGGCGTCCCAGGTCTGCACTTGGTCGATGCAGTTGTCGCAATGCCCGCAGGGCTGCTCAAGGGTTTCGTCGAAGTAGGCCAGCAACGACTGGCGGCGGCAGCGGGTTTCTTCACACAGGGCCAGCATGGCGTCGAGCTTGTGCTGCTCGACGCGCTTGTGGCGCTCGTCGCCCTCGGAGTTCTGCAGCATCTGCTTGAGCATCACCATGTCCTGCAGGCCGTAGGCCATCCAGGCATCGGACGGCAAGCCATCACGGCCGGCACGGCCGGTCTCCTGGTAATAGGCCTCGAGCGACTTGGGCAGGTCGAGGTGGGCGACAAAGCGTACGTTGGGCTTGTCGATGCCCATGCCGAAGGCAATGGTGGCGACCATGATCAAGCCTTCCTCGTTGAGGAAGCGGTGCTGGTTGGCGGATCGCGTTTCGGCAGCCAGGCCGGCGTGATACGGCAGCGCCGGGAAGCCCTGGTCGCAGAGGAAGGCAGCGGTCTCGTCGACCTTCTTGCGCGACAAGCAGTAGACGATGCCTGCGTTGCCGCGACGCTCGCCGAGGAAGGCCATCAGCTGCTTGCGCGGCGCCTCCTTGGGCACGATGCGGTAGAAGATGTTGGGCCGGTCGAAACTGGAAAGAAAACGCTCGGCGCCCTGCAGGTGCAGGCGCTGGACGATCTCTTCGCGGGTGCGCATGTCGGCGGTGGCGGTCAGGGCGATGCGCGGCACATGCGGGAACAGCTCGGCCAGTTGGCCCAACTGCAGGTATTCCGGACGGAAGTCGTGGCCCCATTGCGACACGCAGTGGGCCTCGTCGATGGCGAACAGCGAGATGTCCAGGTCGCGCAGGAAGTCGAGCATGCGCGGCTGAACCAGACGTTCAGGCGCCAGGTACAGCATCTTCAGCTCACCGCGGCGCATGCGCCCAGCCAGCTCACGTTGCTGCTCGGCGCTCAGCGTCGAGTTGAGTGCGGCCGCAGCCACGCCAAGCTCGTCGAGCGTGGCGACCTGGTCGTCCATCAACGCAATCAGCGGCGAAACCACCACGGTCAGGCCTGGGCGCAGCAGCCCCGGCACCTGGAAACACAGCGACTTGCCGCCGCCGGTGGGCATCAGTACCAGCGCATCACCGCCGTTGGCCACGCATTCGATGATTGCTGCCTGGCGCCCACGGAAACTGTCGTAGCCGAAGATATCCTTGAGAACGCGCTGAGCCTGTTCGAGCATGTGCAACTCCACAAATCGCCGTACCATCCTGGAGACAGGCTGGACGAAAAACCCGCCCCGCACACGCCGAATGCGTAAGCGGTTTTTACCAGACGGCCGACAAAGACCGCCCCTGGATGAAAAATCGCGGATTATACCCCACTGCTAACCCACGCAGGGTGCCGCTGTGACAGACGTTCCCTTTGCCCCGCCAACGCTGCAAGGTGCTAGAATTCGGTATCGTTTATTCCCCAAGGTAGCCCTGTAATGTCCTTCGCCGAGCAACTCACCCGCCTGCAAGCCTTCCTCGACGCCGACGAGCTGCACGAAGAAGCGCTGGACTACGTCGCCGCTCACGGCTACCTCACGGCCCTGTCGATCAATGCCGAGGACGTACCGGAGCGCGAGTGGATCGACGCCCTGTTCGCCGAAGAACCCCACTACGCCAGCGAGGCCCAGCGCACCGAGATCGAAGCGACCCTGGTGGCACTGAAGGCGCACATCGCGCGTCAACTGGCCAGCGACGAAGAATTCGACCTGCCGTGCGACCTGGACCTAACCGACGAGCCGGACGATTCCGATCTGCGCGGCTGGTGCATCGGCTTCATGGAGGGCGTGTTCCTGCGTGAAGAGGCCTGGTTCGAGAACGCTGAAGAAGAAGTCAGCGAGATGCTGCTGCCGATCATGGTCGGTTCGGGCCTGTTCGACGAGCAACCAGAGTTCGCCGACATCGCCAGCAATGCCAACCTGCAGGACGACATGATCGTGCAAATCCCGGAAGCACTCAGCGCGCTGTTCCTGCTGCTGCACGCCCCTGACGAGAAGCCGGCGCTGCTCAAGCCTCGCCACCACTGAGTCGGCTGTGCGCTACCTGCTGCTGGCCGTCGGCTGGCTCAGCGTTGCGCTGGGGGTGCTGGGGATATTCCTGCCGGTGTTGCCCACCACCCCTTTTCTGCTATTGGCGGCGGCGTGTTTCGCGCGCAGCTCGCCCCGCTTTCACTACTGGCTGGTCCATCACCCGAAGCTCGGGCCGTGGATCCGTGATTACCTCAGTGGCGAAGGCATACCGCTAAAAGGCAAGGTTTACGCCATCGGCCTGATGTGGGCCAGCATTGGCCTGTCGTGCTACTTGGTACCGCTGTTCTGGGCTAGAGCCTTCATGCTCACCAGCGCGGTGCTGGTCAGTCTCTATATCCTCAAGCAAAAGACCCTGCGCAAGCAGTGATCAAGGCTGCGTGCGCCAGTAATAGCACCCTCTTGGTGAACACATAGCGGGCTTAAATCCCTTATCGTCATTTTTTTGTCGCCAAATATCTATTTCGCCTATCCAGCCTTTTTTTTAGCTGCAAAAGTTCTGGAACTCGCTGTAAACCTTGAATAACGAGACTTTCAGCCGCTTTGATTTCGGTGGTCCTTAAGCATCGCCTGCGCTCTCTTAGACCTGATAAGTCAAATATCAATATCTGTTATGAGAAAATCTTCTTATCACTTTGATTGAATGTTCTTAGCTCTGTTGTTAAAAACCTGAAACGATTTGCATGATAACTATATCGTCATTTTTTTGGCGACCAGCAGGACTTATTTTAGGATCAGGGAGAGGTACCCATGCGCGTTTTGACCCCCATCACCAGTGCATTACTGTTGGCAATGGCGTGTGCCAACGTACAGGCGATGTCGATTACCGAGGCTGTTCAGAGCGCCGTGGACTACCATCCGCAGATCAGCTCCAACCGCAACAGCAAGCTGTCTGCCGATGAAGACGTGAAATTCGCGCGTGGCGGCTACTACCCTTCCGTTGACCTGGTCGCAGGCTATGGCCGCCAGCGTTCGGACAACCTCAATACCCGCGGCACCAACCCCGACGGTACGCGCAACCATGACAAGGCCACCCTCAGCTACACCCAGTCTGAGCTGCGCCTACGGCAGATGCTGTTCGATGGCTTCAACACCTCGAACGAAGTAGGCCGCACCGAAGCGGTCGCCACCTCCCGCGCCTACTACACCCAGGCGGTCGCCCAGGATGTTGCCCTGCGCGCAGTGGAGGTTTACCTCGAAGTGCTCAAGCGCCGTGAACTGGTGACGCTGGCCAAGAACAACCTGCAAGCCCACCTGCGGGTGAACGACCAGATCGGCCTGCGCACCGAGCGCGGTGTCGGCAGCACCGCCGACCTCGATCAGTCCCGCGCCCGCCGTGCCTTGGCGGAGAACAACCTGGACACCGCCGAAGTCGACCTGGCCGATGCCGAGGCCAACTTCTTCAGCGTCATCGGCAAACACCCCGATGAACTGGAGGGGCCGCAATCGATCAAGGTTGAAATTCCTGGCACCCTCGACGATGCTCGGGAAGCCATGCGCCAGAACAACCCTTACATCAAGTCCGCCCAGGCCGACGTCAATGCGGCCGAGCGGCAGTACGAAGTGGCCAAGTCGACCTTCTACCCACGCCTGGACGCTGTGCTGGCCACGGGTGCCAACAACAACCTTGGCGGTGAGAAGGGCCACAGCAACAACGATTGGCAGGCCGGTGTCGAGCTGAACTACAACGTGTTCCGCGGCGGCAGCGACAAGGCACGCCTGCAGTCCGATGCCCACAAGATCAACCAGGCCCTGGACATCCGCAACAACGCGCTGCGCGAGCTGACCGAGAACCTGAGCCTGGCCTGGAACGCCATGAACAACGCGCGCAAGCAGACCCCGACTGCGCGTGAATACGCCGAAACCACCAAGCGCGTGCGCGCGGCTTACCAGGATCAGTTCGGCCTTGGCCAACGTACCCTGCTCGACGTGCTCGACAGTGAGAACGAGCTGTACAACGCCGACCGTCGTTACACCGAAGTGCGTTACACCGAGGAATTCTCGATGTACCGCGTGTTGGCAACCATGGGTGAACTGTTGAGCAAGCAGCGTATTTCGCTGCCGCCAGAAGCCATCGCCAGCAATGAGGTGAAGACCGACGCACAGCTGCCTGAGATGCGTTGATCAACAGTCGGGGCAACCTGACTGTTGGCTGATCCACGTCACGTGTAGGAGCAGCCTTGTGCTGCGAAGAGGCTGCTCCTAGACGTTTATGGGGTGCCGTGATTGCGCTGGAACGTCTCGGCACCCATGGCTTTGATCTGGCCCTCGATCAGGGCTTCGAACGGTTTGAGCAGTGCATCGAACCGGGCTGGCTGCTCCAGCACGTTCAGCGCCTCCACCACCGCCTCGAGGGTCGACAATGCCCCCGGCTCCGGCGCCTTGCGCAACCGGTAGCGCGAAGGCGCGACCGCCCCCAGCGTCACACGCGGCAAGGCCTCCAGCAACGGATTCAGGTACAGCAGCTTGCGTGCCTTGCGCCAGGTACCGTCGGGCACGATCAACAGCAAGGGCCTGTGATCCACCTCACCATAAGCCGTCAGCACCTGGGCATGCTCACCCGGGAACAGCAGCGCCGGCCGGTAGCCAGGTGTCTGCAGCAATTCAACGAGGTCGTCGAACACCTCGCCAACGCGCAATTGGGCATTGACCAGGCCAAGGGCGGCCAGGCGGGCGGTATTCAGGGCGTGCGAGCTTTCACTGGGGTGCTGCAGCAGAACCACGCGGGTGCGGCTGTCGAGCGAGGGTATCAGTGGGCAAAGGCAGTGGTCGAGCGGGCGCTGGCAGCGCTCGCAGCGGGGTCTGGGCATCGGCTTCTCCTTACCGGGCGCAGTGTGCCATAGCCCTGCAGAAAAGCCCCACTTCCTTGTGGGATACGCCGAACATCAGCGGTTGAAACGCTCCGCCAAGCTATGCAGATACTCCGCCATACGCTCCAGGTCCTGGCTGATTTCCGCCCCTTGCCTGGCCTGCCCGGCGCTCTGATCACACAGCTGTGCAATCCTCACGATCTGCTGGTTGATATCCTCGGCAACATGGCTTTGCTGCTCAGAGGCCGTCGCCATCTGCTGGCTCATGCCGGTAATCCGGCTGACCGCCTGGGCGATACCGGTCAACGCCGCTTGCACCGCTTCGACACTGTGTACGCTGTCGCGCGAAATCTGCTCACCGCGGTTGGCCGTGCTCACCGCCCGCTCTGCACCTGCCCGTAACGAGGCGATGATCTGGTGGATCTCCTCGGTCGAGGCACGGGTGCGCTGGGCCAAAGAGCGGACCTCATCGGCCACCACGGCAAAGCCGCGCCCCTGCTCCCCGGCGCGGGCTGCCTCGATGGCGGCATTGAGCGCCAGCAGGTTGGTTTGCTCGGCAATCGAGGTGATTGTATCGACCACGCTACCGATCGACTGGGTCTGCTCGGCCAACGCGTTGACCGCCTGGCCGATGTCGTTGACCGCATCGCTCATGCTGCCCATGGCCTTGAGACTCTGCTGGGCCAACTCACTGCCTTGCTGCGCCAACTGGTCGGCATCGCCTGCCGCATGGGCGGTGCTTTGCACGTTGTGGGTGACCTCCTGGATAGTCGCCGCCATCTGCGCGATGGCCGTGGCGGACTGGTCGGTTTCGTTACGCTGGCGGTCAAGCATCTGGGCCTGGGCGTCGGACAGGTCAGCCGACTGCGCCGCCCGCGACTTCACCCCGACGCCGGCGTCCACCAGGCGGGTCAAGGCGGTTTGCAAGCGGGCCTCTTCGCTGATGATGGCCATGTCCAATTGGCCTTGCAGGCCCAGGTTGTCGCTGTAGGTCAACGCCACCAACGGGCTGGTGAAGGCTTTCGGGTGCTCGCCAAGGGTGCGCCGAATGGCCTGGCTGTGGTGATGCTCGATCAGGTACCAGGCCAGCAACAGGCTGGCCATCAGCACCCCCAGCGCCGCGTAGGGCGGCAGCCACAGGTAGCTTGCCGCCGACAGCAGGCCCGCGCTGATCAGTGGCCAGCCGTGCCCCAATTCATGCCCTAGCCGCGCCGCCCACGACACCGGCGAACGGCCGGCACGCAAGCGCGCGTAAAGCGCTTCGGCACGGCGAATCTGCTCGCGCGTCGGCACTGAACGCACCGACTCATAGCCACTGACCCTGCCCTGCTCATACACCGGGGTGACGTAAGCGCTGACCCAATAGTAATCACCGTTTTTGGCGCGGTTCTTAACCACGCCCATCCAGGGTTTGCCTTGCTTGATGGTGTCCCACATGTGCCCGAACACCGCCGGGGGCATGTCGGGGTGACGCACCAGGTTGTGGGTCTGGCCGACCAGTTCGTCGTAGGTAAAACCGCTGATCGCCACGAAGGCGTCATTGCAGTAGGTGATGCGGCTGTTGAGGTCCGTCGTGGAGATCAGGCGTTGATCGCTGGAGAAGGTTCTTTCGTGCTCAGTGACGGGCAAATTCATGCGCATCTTGGGCGATCCTTGCAGGATGAAATAGGGAGGAATCATCAGCGCAAGTTGATGTTTAGCAGAGCGCTATCAGGTTAGCGGTCAAGTTCTGTAGGAATTGAGCCCATCCCGACGGAATGCATGAACAGGCTGTGTATCAGCCCACGTTGAGCTGGCTTTTAAGCAGGTCACGGAACGTCTGAATCAACGGCTCGCGGCTGCGGCCACGACGAATGATCAACGAAAAGGGTGCCTGATAGCCGAAGGTAGACGGCGACAACACCCGTAGATCGCCCTTCTCCACCCAAGCCTGGGCGTAATGCTCTGGCAGGTAGCCAATGTAGGCACCGGAGAGAATCAGGATCAGCTGCGCCTCCATGCTTTCCACCGTCGCCGCACTGTGCTTGAAGCCATGCCGGGCCAGCTCTGCCTGGCTCCAGTAGCCGCGCCCGACCATGCGCTGCTGGGTCACCACCTGCTCAGGAATGCGCCGCTCGTTGAACAACGGATGGCGGCTGCTGCAGTACAGCCAGTGCTGCTCACGGTACAACGGCTGGTAAACCAGGCCGCTCATGCGCGAAGAGAACGCCCCGATGGCCAGGTCGAGGCGGTTGTCCTGTACACCCAATTGCAGTTCGTACGGGCTGGACACCGACAGGTGCAAGTGCACCGCCGGGTGCTCCTGGCTGTAGGCACCGATGGCTTCGGCCAGGGGCAGTGCGCGGTCGCCCACGGTGGAGTCGATCACGCCCAAGTTGAGCGTGCCGCGCAGTTCACCCTTGAGGGCCGCGGCATATTGCTCAAAGCCATCCAGCTCGGCCAGCAGGCGCAGGCTCTCCTGATGAAACAGCTCGCCTTTACTGGTGAGGCTGAAACCGCCGCGACCACGGTGACACAGCACAATCCCCAACCCGCCCTCCAGCTGGCTCATGTACGTGCTGATGGCTGACGTCGACAGGTTCAAATCACGCTGGGCGTTGGCGAAGCCCTGGTGACGCACCACGCTGACGAAGATGCGTAGCAGTTTCAGATCGGGCAGGGTCGAGGTCATGGTGCAACGGTTCCGCAACAGTAAATGCGTGAAGTCTAACCGGTTGCGCGGGCATTAGTTCAGAAATTCCTGAAGTAAGTATTTGCCGGTAGCGATTCTTCCTACGCACTACCTTGCGCAAACTCGGCCGAAATGTCCTGCCCGCCGGCACAACCAGACTACACAGGCGCGCCGCGGCACAGGTTCGAACAAACACAACAATCGACCGACTGATGAGGCCCACCGTGGACAAGACTCTCCACCAACCACTGGGCGGCAACGAAATGCCGCGTTTCGGCGGCATCGCCACCATGCTCCGTCTCCCCCACCTGCAAAGCGCCGCCGGCCTGGATGCCGCATTCATCGGCGTGCCCCTGGACATCGGCACTTCGCTGCGCTCCGGCACCCGCTTCGGCCCGCGTCAGATCCGCGCGGAGTCGGTGATGATCCGCCCGTACAACATGGCCACCGGGGCTGCGCCATTCGACTCGCTGTCGGTGGCCGACATCGGTGACGTGGCCATCAACACCTTCAACCTGCTCGATGCCGTGCGCATCATCGAAGAAGCCTACGACGAAATCGTCGAGCACAACGTTATCCCGATGACTCTGGGCGGCGACCACACCATCACCCTGCCGATCCTGCGCGCCCTGCATAAAAAGCACGGCAAGATCGGCCTGGTGCACATTGATGCCCACGCCGACGTCAACGACCACATGTTCGGCGAGAAGATCGCCCACGGCACTACCTTCCGCCGCGCCGTGGAAGAGGGCCTGCTTGACTGTGACCGCGTGGTGCAGATCGGCCTGCGCGCCCAGGGCTACACCGCCGACGACTTCAACTGGAGCCGTCGCCAGGGCTTCCGCGTGGTGCAGGCCGAGGAATGCTGGCACAAATCGCTGGAACCGCTGATGGCCGAAGTCCGTGAAAAAGTCGGCGGCGGCCCGGTTTATCTGTCGTTCGACATCGACGGTATCGACCCCGCTTGGGCCCCTGGCACCGGCACGCCTGAAATTGGAGGCTTGACCACGATCCAAGCGATGGAGATCATTCGCGGCTGCCACGGCCTGGACCTGATCGGCTGTGACCTCGTCGAAGTCTCCCCGCCTTACGACACCACCGGCAACACCTCGCTGCTCGGCGCCAACCTGCTGTTCGAGATGCTCTGCGTGCTGCCGGGCGTCGTGCGTCGCTGATCCTGGCGATACCACGGCACCGCTTGACTGCAATACCCCGGCAGGAGCCATGAGGGAGGGCCACTGAGGCCCGCCAACACAAGACTAGACCGCCGGGTGGCGCTAAGCCCGTGCGGTCGATCTCGCCATAATAAAGATAATCGGGAGACCCCCAATGGCCTTGGACATCATCGTTGTAATGATCTATACCGCCGGCATGCTCGGGCTTGGCTGGTATGGCATGCGTCGGGCAAAAACCCAGGAAGACTACCTGGTGGCCGGACGCAACCTCGGCCCGACCCTGTACATGGGCACCATGGCCACTACCGTACTCGGCGGCGCCTCCACCGTCGGCACTGTGCGCCTGGGCTATGTCCACGGCATTTCTGGCTTCTGGCTGTGTGCAGCCCTGGGCCTGGGCATCATCGCCCTCAACCTGTTCCTCGCCAAACCGCTGCTGCGCCTGCGCATCTATACCGTGACCCAGGTCCTGGAGCGGCGCTACAACCCAATGGCCCGCCAGGCCAGCGCGGCGATCATGCTGGCGTACGCGCTGATGATCGGCGTTACCTCGACCCTGGCCATGGCGACCGTGCTGCAAGTGCTGCTCGAGTTGCCGTTCTGGATGTCGCTGATGCTCGGCGGTGGGGTGGTGGTGCTGTACTCGACCATCGGTGGCATGTGGTCGCTGACCCTGACCGACATCGTCCAGTTCGTCATCAAGACCGTCGGCCTGATGTTCATCCTGTTGCCGGTGTGCCTGTACAAGGCCGGTGGCTGGGACACCCTGGTGGCCAAACTGCCTGCGGCCAGCTTCCAGCTGACCACCATCGGTTGGGACACCATCATCACCTACTTCCTGATCTACTTCTTCGGCATCCTCATCGGCCAAGACATCTGGCAGCGCGTTTTCACTGCCCGTGACGAGAAGGTCTGCCAACGTGCCGGTACTACCGCAGGCGTCTACTGCGTGGTGTACGGCCTGGCCTGCGCCCTGATCGGCATGGCCGCGCACGTACTGATGCCCGACTTGGCCAACCCGAACAATGCCTTTGCGGAGATGATCAAGAGCACCCTGCCCGATGGCATTCGTGGCCTGCTGATGGCGGCGGCCCTGGCGGCCATGATGTCGACTGCCAGCGCCGGCCTGCTGGCCGCGTCCACCACCCTGACTGAAGACCTGCTGCCCAAGCTGCGTGGCGGCAAGCAGTCGAGCCTGGCCATCAGCCGCCTGTTCACCCTGCTGACCGGCCTGGTGGTACTGGGTATCGCCTTGGTGGTGAACGATGTGATCAACGCCCTGACCCTGGCCTACAACCTGCTGGTCGGCGGCATGCTGATCCCGCTGATCGGTGCGATCTTCTGGAAACGCGCAACCACCGCAGGCGCCATCGCCAGCATGTCGCTGGGCTTCGCTACTGCGCTGCTGTTCATGTTCAAGGACGGGCTGGAAGCCAACACGCCGATCTACTACAGCCTGGCAGTTGGCCTGGTGAGCTTTGTGGCGGTCAGCCTGATGTCGCGCAAATCGATGGCAGCAGTCAAACTGGCCTGATACGCGCTAGGCAATACAGACGATCCACCGCAACAAAAAGGCCGCCGCATCAGCAATGATGCGGCGGCCTTTGTCATTTCAGCGACGGCGCGGTTGGCGCTTGCGCTGCTCTTCATCAGTCGGGATCGGCACCGGCTGCAAGGGGGGTGGAATCAACCCCAGTGCGACAGCCAAGTCGTGGAGCCAGTTGAACAGTGGTTTCTTCATAGTGCCCCCTTGACGGGTCAGCCTCACGGTCAATCAATCCAGTGATGTTTCATACAGATCATAGCCCGATGTCCTGTATTGCGCATGCATCTGGTCCTAGAGATAAGGGCCATTTTGACGCGGATCAAGCCTGAACGGCGCATTCCGACGATTGGTTAATCGTTTCGCTTTGTTGCAGATCGATCCAGGCCTGCAAATTTGCCCCGCGCATGCCCTGGCGCCACATCAACCAAGTCACAGCCTGATCGAAAGGTGCCTGCAGCCGGTGGACCCGCACCCGGTCGCGCCCCGGCAGGCTGTCGAGCATGGACTGCGCCATCATGGCCACACCTGCGCCGGCAATCACACAGGCCAGCATGCTCTGGTACGACTCGATCTCCATCACCCGCCCCATCGGTGTATGGGCGTGGGCGTACCAGGCCTCCAGGCGCATTCGGTACGAGCAGCCTTGGCGGAAAGTGAACACCGCTTTGCCTGCCACGTCTTTTGCCGTGAGCACGGGCGGGTGTTCGGGGCTGGTGATCAGCACCAGCTGTTCTTCGCACAGCGGCACACCGTCCAGCCCGGCCAGGCTCGGAGGGCCATCCACCAAGGCCGCGTCCAGGCCATGGCTGAGCAAGCCCTCGAACAGCTCACCGCTGGGCGCTGCACGCACCTGCAGGTTCACCGCCGGGTACGCCTGGTGATAACGCGCCAGCAACGCTGGCAGGTGGGTGGCTGCGGTGCTGTACATGGTGCCCAGCACAAACTCCCCAGCCGGCTGGCCACCTTGCACGGCCGCCATCGCCTCGTCACGTAGCGCCGACAAGCGATTGGCGTAGTCCAGCAGCACCTTGCCCGCGGGCGACAATTGCAGGCGCTGGCGCTCGCGCAGAAACAGCTCCACGCCCAATTGCTCTTCGAGCTGGCGCAGGCGTGTCGACAGGTTCGACGGCACCCGATGCAAGCGCTCGGCGGCGCGTGTGACCGAACCTTCCTCGGCGACCGCCTGGAAGATGCGCAGTTGGCTGAACTCCATACCATTCTCCAAAACAGATCAACTTCATCATCATTATTCAATTTTAATGAAAATGAAACCGGCCTAACCTGCCATCCATCGCTTACCAACGTGCAGGAGCCCTTCCATGTCGCCCCGTATACAACTGCTGGCCAGCGCCGTGGCCCTGATGATGGCCATGGGCATCGGCCGCTTCGCCCTGACCCCACAACTGCCGCAACTGATCGCCGAAGGCCAGTTCGACCTCACGGCCGCCGGGCTGGTCGCGGCGGCCAATTACCTGGGTTACTTCATCGGTGCGGTGGATGGCATGTTCGCTCGCAAACCTGCCCAAGTACGCGTGCGCCTGCAAGGTGGCCTATGGCTGTGCGTGCTGTTGACCTTGGCCTCGTGGGCCGCCGATGGCTTCTGGAGCCACCTGCTGTTGCGCTTCGGCACCGGCGTAGCAAGCGCCTGGGTATTGGTGATGATCACCAGCCTCAGCCAGCAGGTTGCCAGTGCACATCATCAACCCCGCTTGGGCGCCTTGGTGTTTGCCGGGCCGGGACTGGGGATCGCCGTTACCGGGCTGTTGGCACTGGTGGCGCATGGGCTGGGGCTGGGTTCGGCGGCGCTGTGGCTGATCTACGCGGTGGCGGCGCTGATGATGCTGTTGGCCGTACGGCCCTGGTTGCCCCAGGCGCAAGCGCAAACCGTGCACCCGGCCACTGCGCAGCCCGGTAGGGCAGGTAATGCCGGGATTGGGCGCCTTGGGCTGGTCTATGCCTTGTACGGCGTCGGTTACATCCTGCCGGCCACCTTCTTGTCACAGATGGCCAACCAGCAGTTTCACGGCCAGTGGATGGCCGACTTGTTCTGGCCTGCCTTTGGCCTGGCAGCCGCGCTGGGCGTGCTGCTGGTGAGCGTGCGCCGGGCGGGCCGGACCTCTGCCTGGCTGACCGCCACCCTGTGGCTGCAAGGGCTCGGCGTGTTGGCATGCTTGATGGGCGGAGGCCTTGGCCTGGGGTTGGGCGTGGTGCTGTGCGGCGCGCCGTTCCTGGCCTGCATGCAACTGGTGATGCAGCGTTCGCGGGAGCTGGCGCCGCACGCGACGCAGCGTAATGCTGGGCTACTCACTGCGTGCTTTGCGCTCGGGCAACTCAGCGGGCCGTTGTTGGCGGCAGTCAGCAACCACTACACGGGGAGCCTGGAGTTGGCATTGCTGCTGGCTGCGAGCGGGTTGGCAGTGGCCGGGGTGCTGGTGCTGACTGCAGCCCATACCAACCCCAGCTGCCTGGCGGCCCCTTCAACCACCGCGCAATCCGTGTAGGAGCAGCCTTGTGCTGCGAAGAGGCCAGTCGCAACAACGTAGATGCTCGCTGCTGCTACTGGCCTCTTCGCAGCGCAAGGCTGCTCCTACAGGGGTTTCGGTTGACGGTCAGTGAAGCACTGGGCAGCGGCTGTTACCCCACCCATTTGCGCAATTGCTGCTTCACCCAAGGCTCGGCGCTCACCAGCACTACGCCAAGCAACACCATCACCGCGCCAAGTACAAAGTTCACGCTCAGCGGCTCATCCAGCAGCAGCACGCCGAACGTGACGCCGAACAGCGGCGTGATGAACGAAAACACCGCGAGGTTCGACGCCAGGTATTTGCGCAATAACCAGAACCAGGTCAGGTAGCTGACAAACGACACCACGATCCCTTGGAACAGCACACTGCCCACCGCCAAAGGCGTCAGCGACACCGCGCCGATCTGGCCGCTGAGCAAGGCAATCAGCAGCAGCCCGACAAAGCCCACCGCCAACTGATAGAACAGGGTCAAGGTCGCCGGTGCTTCCGACAGCCGGGAACAGCGCACCACCACCGTCGTCGCCCCCCAGGCCAGCCCCGCCACAACGCCAAAGGCATCGCCCAGCAACGTGCGGCTGTCCATTTCTTCAAACGACATGCCACCGGCAAACGCGGTGGCAATCCCGCCGAAGGCCAGCAAGATCCCCAACCACTGCAGCAGCCGCAGCCGCTCACTGGGCAGCATGAAGTGCAGGCCCAACGCCGTGAAAACGGGTGCCGTGTAGAGGAAGACCGACATGTGCGCTGCCGACGTCAGCTTCAACCCTTCAGCGATGAACAGGAATTCGACACCAAACAACCCACCCGCCAACAGCCCGGCGCGCCAAGTGCTGCCCACCTGCTCCCAACCACCGCGCCAGCAGATCATCAGGCCCACCAGCACAGCGGCGATGCAGTTGCGCAAGGCGGCCTGCATGACCGGAGCGATGTCGACGGCAGCCGTCTTGATCAGCACTTGCTGGCAGCCCCAGATCAGGCACAACCCAAGCATGACCTGGAAAGCGAAGGCATCGGGGTTCTTCCGGGCCGCGCTCATCGGCGGGCCTTTGGGGTAGTCATTGGCATGGGATCAGCTCGGCAGTCTTCAATGACTGCCGATTATCGGGTTTACAGGCCCACCCGTGCCACCCTCAAAACGACCTCAAGCAATCTGTGCCTTCGATGACACCTGCTCAAAGGTCGCTTCATCCAACGCATCGGCTTGTTCATCCAAGACCTGACGCGGGTGCTCGAAGCCCGGAATGCTGCTGTCGATCAGGCTCAACAGGCGCGAACCGCGTTCGCTGAGGACGAAGTTTTCACCGTTGCCCCCCTCTTCATCAGGACGACTTTCGATGAAGCCGCGCTCGAACAGCAGTTTTTCGTATTCGCAGGCCCGGGTCTTCAGGTGGTCCAGATCGCCTATCGGCTGGCCTTTGGCGGCCAGCGCCGCGGCGTGCTGCTCGGCGTAGGGGCGTGGCGTAAAGCTGTGACCGGCGCTGTTCTGCACTTCATGCAGCAAGCGTTCGATCAAGTCCCAGTCGTAGGTGGTGCTCATGGCGGCAGGCTCCTGCTGTGGACGGAAGGGGTACACAGGTTGGGACCTGCCGCTGACAGGCTGCGTTCAGAAAGATATCAGCGCTGTCTTTGCTGAGCCTGCATGTACTGGCGCAGCAACTGATTTATACGCGTCTGATACCCGGCGCCCTGATCCTTGAACCAGGCAAGAACATCAGCGTCCAGACGAATGGTCACCGCCTGCTTTGCAGGAACCCGCAGGTCGGCCTGGCGAAAAAAATCCTGATCCAACTCGGCGATATCGGAAGTATCGATATCCTTGTCTTCCTGCCGGGCCAAACGGCCCCAATCAGTTTTCGATGCTTTGGTCATAGTGTTTGGCCTCCCATTTGGTGGCTTTGCGTGCGGATATGATGCGTATCACCTCACCTCGCCTTTCCGTATAAACCACAACGCCTATCAGCGCCTTGAGCCAGCCCAGGCAAACCCAGCGCTCTTCACTACATGCCGCATCATCGTCTCGTCGCGTGAGCATAGGATGGTTGAACATGTCTGGCACATCGGCGAAGTCGATGCCGTGTTTACGGATGTTGATTTCATTCTTGGCTTCATCCCACTCAAAAAACATGAGACGACCTGTATTTACAGTCGTACATACAATACCCCCTCTTTTCTGCCAAGACTAGCGGTATGGCTACCCCTCATCAATGGCGCCTCGGCGGTTAGAAGGCGTTAGAGAAAGGGACTACTACTCGATAGAAAAAGAGCATCAGCAAAGGCCTTCTGAAGCGGATTAGTCAGGACGGAACTGCAAAGCTGGAGGCCACCTGTCGCAGATACTGAACTTCTCAGGGAGCAGAATCCTCCACCGCGCATAGCCAACGCGAGAGGTAGAAAGGATGAAATCGCTGCTGCGCATCACCTGTGCAACCGCCTTGCTCTGCGCCCTGCCCGCTTGGGCCTGTACGCCGGAGGAGGCCACTCAGAAGCGCGAAGAACTGGCCGGGCTGGTCAGCCAGCTGACCGAACAGAACCCGCAGAAGGCCAAGGAGATCAACGATGAGCTCCAGGGTATGGAGCTGGGGACGGCGAGCAAGGACCTGCCGGACAAGTGCCAGCTGATCGATACGCGAATCAAGGAATTGAAGACAGCGGAGAAGAAAGCGGAGTGACGGCAGAGGCGGTAAAGGCCCTATCGCCGGCAAGGCGGCGATAGGGCTGCAGACGACTTACTCAGCCGCTGGCGTGCGCTTTTTCAGCGGCGCCATGCCGTCGGAGCTGGCCAGTGGCGCGTTGGCCTTTGGCTTGGCGGTCGGCTTGCGCTTGGCCCCAGCCTTCTTGTCACCCGACTTTTTCTCGACCTTTTTCTTCTTGGTACCGGCAGCCTTGCCCGAAGCCTTGACCTTTTTAGGCCCGGTGTAGGTGCCTTTGACTTCTTTGATCACCCGGCGCTCGAACTGCTGCTTGAGGTAGCGTTCGACACTCGACATCAAGTTCCAGTCGTTGTGGGTGATCAACGAGATCGCCAGGCCTTCGCCCCCCGCACGGCCGGTACGGCCAATACGGTGCACGTACTCGTCACCGCTGCGTGGCATGTCGAAGTTGATCACCAGGTCCAGGCCGTCAATGTCCAGGCCACGGGCGGCGACGTCGGTTGCCACCAGGACGTTGGAGCTGCCCTGCTTGAAGCGTTCAATGGCCAGCTTGCGGTCTTTCTGGTCCTTCTCACCGTGCAGGACGAAGGCCTTCACGTCCTTAGCCACTAGGTGACCATAGATACGGTCGGCCAGGGCACGGGTGTTGGTGAAGATGATCGCCTTCTGGTAGGTCTCGTTTTCCAGCAACCACTGGACGATCTTCTCTTTGTGCTGGTCGTGGTCAGCCATGATGATCTGCTGACGAGTGCCTTCGGCCAGCTGCGAGACGCTGTTGAGCATCAGGTGCTCAGGGTCTTTCAACACCTTGCCGATGATGTCGCGCAGGGCCGCGCCGCCTGTGGTGGCGGAGAACAGCAGGGTCTGCTCACGGTTCTCACACTCCTTGCACAGGCGCTCCATGTCTTCGGCAAAGCCCATGTCGAGCATGCGGTCGGCTTCGTCGAGGATCATGACCTTGACGTGGGACAGGTCCAGGTTGCCGGCGTTGAGTTGCTCGAGCAGGCGGCCCGGGGTGCCGATCAGCACGTCCGGCACCTTGCGCAGCATGGCGGCCTGTTCCTTGAAGTCCTCACCGCCGGTAACCAGGCCAGCCTTGATGTAGGTGAACTGGGAGAACAGTTGCACCTGCTTGAGGGTCTGTTGCGCCAGCTCACGGGTGGGCAGCAGGATCAGCGCACGGATTTCTACGCGCGGGCCGCTCAGGTCGACCAGGCGATTGAGCATTGGCAGGACGAATGCCGCGGTCTTGCCGCTGCCGGTCTGCGCGGTCACACGCAGGTCACGCCCTTGCAGGGCCAGGGGGATGGCCGCTGCCTGCACCGGGGTCGGCTCGACAAATTTAAGCTCGGCCACGGCTTTAAGCAGGCGTTCGTGCAGGGCGAATTGGGAAAACACGGAGGTAACCTCAGGCAAGTGCGGGAAATTCAGTTGCATAGGGTAACGTTTTCTGCCGCCGTAGCCGAATTTCTTTTGGCAACTTTATCGGCATCCGCGCTCTAATGGCGCTTCGTTTGGCAATACAGACTGTTCAAAACCCCATGGATATCCAACGAATCTGGCGTGACTCCCTCGACCTCTGGGGCACCCTCGATCAACATCCCATGCTCCACGCCGCCATCGGCCTGGCCGTCCTGCTGCTGATTTCTCTAGTCGTCGGCCGCCTTTCGCGCTTCCTGATGCTGCACGGCACCCGCCTGCTGGCGCGCCAACAGGCGCTGAAATGGCTGGATGACCTGCGCCACAACAAAGTGTTGCACCGGCTGGCCCAGACCACACCGTCGCTGGTGCTGCAGTTTGGCCTGAAGTTAGTGCCGGAACTGTCCGACACGGCGCAGCACTTCCTCGGCAACGTTGCCCTGGCCTTTACCCTGCTGTTCATGACCATGGCCCTGTCGTGCCTGCTGGATGCCTTGCTCGACATCTACGCGCGCACCGAGCATGCGCGCACCCGCTCGATCAAGGGCTATGTGCAACTGGCCAAGATGATGCTGTGGATCTTCGCCTCCATCGTCATCGTCGCCACCCTGATCGACCGCTCGCCGTTGCTGCTGCTGTCCGGCCTGGGTGCCATGTCGGCGGTGCTGCTGTTGGTCTACAAGGACACCCTGCTGTCGTTCGTGGCCAGTGTGCAATTGACCAGTAACGACATGCTGCATGTGGGTGACTGGATCGAAATGCCACAGGTCGGTGCCGATGGCGATGTGGTGGACATCACCTTGCACACGGTGAAGGTGCAGAACTTCGACAAGACCATCGTCTCGATCCCGACCTGGCGCTTGATGAGCGAATCGTTTCGCAACTACCGCGGCATGCAGCAGTCAGGCGGCCGGCGCATCAAGCGCAGCCTGTTCATCGACGCGGCGGGTGTGCGTTTTCTGACCCGCGAAGAGGAACAGCGCCTGACCCAGGTGCGCCTGCTGGGCGACTACCTGGCTGGTAAGCGCCAAGAGCTGCAAACCTGGAACGAAGCGCTGGGGCCGGTGGCCGAGCTGTCCGCCAACCGCCGCAAGCTGACCAATATCGGCACCTTCCGCGCGTTTGCGCTGGCTTACCTGAAGAACCACCCCAATGTGCATCAAGGCATGACCTGCATGGTCCGGCAGATGCAGACCACCGCCGAAGGGGTGCCGCTGGAGATCTACTGCTTCACCACCACCACGGTGTGGGCGGAGTACGAGCGGATTCAAGGGGATATCTTCGATTACCTGCTGGCGGTGTTGCCGGAGTTTGGCTTGAGCTTGTATCAACAGCCGAGTGGCAATGACATGCGGGTGGGGTTGAGCGGGCGAGTGCCGCACCGGTTGGAAGAGATGAGCGAGGCTTGAGATCGCCGGGGCTGCTTTGCAGCCCATTCGCAGCACGAGGCTGCTCCTACAGGAGGTACGCGCTCCCTGTAGGAGCAGCCTTGTGCTGCGAATGGGGCGCCAAGCGCCCCCGAATCACCCCGCGTAACCCAGCAGGTACAACAACCCGGTCAGGGTCACCAACGAAGCCACGGTCGACAACAGGATCGTCCGCGAAATCAACCCCGCCTCGCGGTTGTAGTACTCCGCCAGCATGTACGGCCCGGTCCCGGTCGGCAGCGCCGCCAGCAGCACCGCCGAAGCCGCCCACATGCTCGGCAGGCTGAACACCTTGTACGCCAGCACCCAGGTCAGGGCCGGCTGCCCAACCAGTTTCAATCCCACCAACGGCCACGGGCTGGCTTGCGCACCCGCGCGCTTTTCTGCCAGGAATGCGCCCAGCGATATCAAGGCGCACGGCGTGGTGGCCAACGCCAGCATGTCGAGAAAATGCAACACCGGCTCGGCCAGACCCAACCCGCTCATGGCCCACCCTGCCCCCACCACCGGCGAAACCACCAGCGGGTTCTTCGCCAGTGCCTTGCTCACCACCAGCATCGCCCGGCCGACCTGCCGCTCTTCCTGCAACCCGACTTCAATAAAGGTCAGCGAAATGGCGAACACCAGGCACACCACGATCAACGACGAGATCAGCGCCGGCTGCAAGCCCGCCTGGCCGAACAGCAACAGGCACAGCGGGATGCCGATATAGCCGGTGTTGGCATACCCCGCACTGAGCCCGTCGATGCTCGCCGCGACCAGGCTATGGCCGCTGTACAGCCGCCACGCCAGCGTGACCACGAACATGGCCAGCGCGCCCGTGCCAAACGCCACGATGAAGCCTGGGTGCCAGATCTCGCTCCAGGTCGCAGTGGCGGTCACCTTGAACAGCAAGGCCGGCAGGCAGAGCCAGACCACCATCTTGTTGATTTCGGCAGCGGCCTTGTCGCCGAGCTTGTTGGCGCGACGGCACAGGTAGCCGACCAGGATGAGGGCAAAGATCGGCGCGACGATGACAAAGAGGGTATGCATATCAGGCCTTGCGGGTCAGCGCGGCGTCAGTGCGGCTACCCAACCGGCTCATCCACACCGACGCCAGAATCACCGCGCCCCCGATAAGCAACCGCCCCAATGGCTCGTGCTGGTTCCAGATCAACAGGTTGAGCAACAGCCCCACCGGCACATGCAGGTTGTTCATCACGGCCAGCGTCGCCCCAGAAACCAGGCACGCGCCCTTGTTCCACCAGTACAGGCCCAGCGCGGTCGGGCACAACCCGAGGAACAACAGCACCAGCCATTGCACATCGGTGCTCGGCAGGTGCTGGGCATTGCCGAACAGCAGAAACGCCGGCAGTACGACGATCAAGGCCCCGAGGTAGAAGTAACCGAAGCGCTTGTAGTGCGGCAGGTCGCTGGGGTTTCGGGCGATCAGGTGACGGTACAGCACCTGGCCGGCGGCATAGGTGAAGTTGGCCAGTTGCAGCAGCAGGAAGCCGATGAAAAACTCACCACTGATGCTGTCGAAACGAATCACCGCGGCTCCCGCCACGGCCACCAGCGCGGCCAGTAATGCCCATGGGTTGAAACGCCGGTTCAAGGCATCTTCGATCAGGGTCACGTGCAACGGCGTGAGGATGGTGAACAACAGCACTTCCGGCACGGTGAGCACGCGAAAGCTCAGGTACAGGCAGACATAGGTAATGCCATATTGCAGCGCACCGATCAGCAGCATCGAACGCATGAAGCGCGGCTCGACCTGGCGCCAGCGGGTCAGCGGCAAGAACACCAGGCCCGCCAGCAGCACCCGCGCGAGCACGGCAAAGTAGCTGTCGACGTGCCCGGCCAGGTACTCGCCGATCAGGCTGAAGGAAAACGCCTGAATCAGCGCGACGATAATCAGGTAGCCCATGGTTGCCTCTCGTGGATCAAGGCGGCGACCTTAGCGGGTTGCGGTCAATCTGTTCAACCCTGCGGAATGTGGGGGCTGAGTTTTTGTAGGAGCGGCCTTGCGTCGCGAAAGGGCTGCGTAGCGGCCCCAGATTTACGCTTCACCTCAAGCATAATGAGGCTGCTTTGCAGCCCTTTCGCGACACAAGGCCGCTCCTACAATTGATCGCATGGGCCGCAGGCATAAAAAAGCCCAGCCATCAGGCCGGGCAGGTACACCCAAAGGAGCAAAAACAGGTGTCAGGGTTGGGAATTCGTTGACGCTCAGGCCACCGCAGCCAGCTTGGCCTTGGCCTGGTTGATGCCCTTCTCGTGGAAGTCGCCGCTCATGTTCAGGCCTTCGGCATGGATGAAGTTCACATCATGAATGCCGATGAACGCCATCACCTGGCGCAGGTAGGGCTCCTGGTGGTCGCTGGTGGCGCCAGCATGAATGCCACCGCGGGCGGTCAGGACGATGGCGCGCTTGCCGGTCAGCAGGCCCTGCGGGCCGGTCGGGGTGTACTTGAAGGTGATGCCGGCGCGCAGCACGTGGTCCAGCCAGGCCTTGAGGGTGCTGGGGATGGTGAAGTTGTACATCGGCGCAGCCATCACCAGCACGTCGGCCGCCAGCAGTTCATCCGTCAGCTCATTGGAGCGGGCCAGCGCTTCGAGTTCGGCGGCACTGCGCTGCTCTTCGGGCTTCATCCAGCCACCGAGCAGGTTGGCATCCAGGTGCGGCACCGAGGTCACAGCCAGGTCACGTACGGTGATCTCATCGCTCGGGTGGGCGGCCTGCCATTGCTGGATGAAGTCGCGGGTCAGTTGACGGGAAACGGAATCCTGCTGGCGGGCGCTGCTTTCGATGATCAGTACGCGGGACATGGGGTGCCTCCATCGGCAAAAAGGGTGCGATTCGATGGAGGTGAGATTAAGGCTTGACCTATCGATAAAAAAGCGTAAAAAGTGGGTTCAATCAATCGATTAATCCGTTTATTCCGCTGTACAGTTCACGCTGATCCGCAGTTTGATGATCTGGCGATTGAACTTGGCGGTGACGTCGACGCTTTTACCTGCCGGCACGTTCACCCGGCGCACCCGCGGCGCTTCCGGGCCGTTGCGGAACATCACCTTGCAAGCTGCAGGCACCTGCCCATAGTTGTTGAGGGTGATGGCGCCAATGTCGTAGGCGGTATCGTGGGCCGTGTAATCGAGCTTGACCCCGTCCAGTTGCTTCTCCACATCGATGGGGTAAGCCATGGCACCGAGGGGCAGGCACATCAGTATTGCCGCACAACATTTCTTCATGGGGCGCTCTCCTTGGAAGAGCGCAGCTTAGGACAACAGGAGCGAAACATGAAAGCGCCGCGCGTAACCCTTGATCAGTGGCGAACACTGCAAGCAGTGGTCGATCACGGGGGGTTTGCCCAGGCCGCCGAGGCGCTGCACCGTTCGCAGTCTTCGGTCAGCTACACCGTGGCCCGCATGCAAGAGCAGCTCGGTGTTCCGCTGCTGCGCATCGATGGGCGCAAGGCGGTGCTCACCGAGGCTGGCAACGTGCTGCTGCGCCGTTCACGCCACTTGGTCAAACAGGCCAGCCAGCTCGAAGACCTTGCCCATCACATGGAACAAGGCTGGGAAGCCGAGGTGCGCGTGGTGGTCGACGCCGCCTACCCCAGCGCCCGGCTGGTCCGTGCGCTGAGTGCGTTCATGCCGCAAAGCCGCGGTTGCCGGGTACGCCTGCGTGAAGAGGTGTTGTCGGGCGTCGAGGAAGTGCTACGCGAAGGCATCGCCGACCTGGCCATCAGCAGCTACAGCATTGGCGGCTATCTGGGCGCCGAGCTGAGCGCAGTGGAATTCATCGCCGTTGCCCACCCCGAACACAGCCTGCACCGCCTGGGCCGTGAAATTACCTTCCAGGACCTGGAAAGCCAGCTGCAGGTGGTGATTCGCGACTCTGGCCGCGCACAACCGCTGGATGTCGGCTGGCTGGGCGCTGAACAGCGCTGGACCGTCGGCAGCCTGGGCACCGCCACCACCTTCGTCAGCAGCGGCCTGGGCTTTGCCTGGCTGCCGCGGCACATGATCGAACGCGAACTGCGTGAAGGTGTGCTCAAGCCGCTGCCGCTGGATCAGGGTGGCAGCCGTCACCCACTGTTCTACCTTTATTCGAGCAAAGAGAAGACCCTGGGCCCGGCTACGCAGATTCTCATCGACCTGCTGCGCAACTTCGACACCGCGCCTCTGGACGTGCCCTTCGCAGCCCCCCCACAAGCCTGAGAGGACCGCGCCCTTGGCCTATTTCGAACACGAAGGATGCTTACTGCATTACGAGGAATACGGCCAGGGCGAACCCTTGGTGCTGCTGCATGGCCTGGGCTCCAGCTGCCAGGACTGGGAGCTGCAGATACCGCTGTTGAGCCGCTACTACCGGGTCATCGTCATGGACATTCGCGGCCACGGCCGCTCCGATAAACCCCGCGACGGCTACCAGATCGCCACCTTCAGCGAAGACCTGCTGGCCCTGCTCGAACACCTGCAGACCGGCCCGGTGCACTTCGTGGGCCTGTCGATGGGTGGGATGGTCGGCTTCCAGTTTGCCGTCGATCACCCGCGCTGGCTGCGCAGCCTGTGCATTGTCAACAGCGCCCCGGAGGTGAAGCGCCGCACCCGCAGCGACTGGGCCTGGTGGGCCAAGCGTTGGGGCCTGGCACGCCTGCTCAGCGTCGAGACCGTGGGCAAAGGCCTGGCCCAGCGCCTGTTCCCCAAGCCCGGCCAAGCTGACCTGCGCCAGAAGATGGCGCAGCGCTGGGCACGCAACGACAAGCGCGCCTACCTCAAAAGCTTCGACGCCATCGTCGACTGGGGCGTGCAGGAACGCATCGGGCAAATTCGCTGTCCCACGCTGGTAATTGCCGCCGACCACGATTACACGCCGATACATCTGAAAGAGCGCTACGTAGCCCTGATGCCGCACGCCAGGCTGGTAGTCATCGACGATTCCCGGCACGCTACGCCCCTCGATCAACCCGAGGTCTTCAACCAGACCCTGCTGCAGTTTCTTGCAGCTGCTTCCACCTCTCAAGGATCTTTGAGCCCATGCTGAAAAAACTCCTGCTCACCGCCTGCTCGGTCGCCTTCGCCACCAGCGTCATGGCGTCCGACAAGACCCCTCACGTGTTGCTGGACACCAGCTTCGGTCAGGTCGAAATCGAGTTGAATGCCGAGAAGGCGCCGATCAGTACCAAGAACTTCCTCCAGTACGTCGACAGCGGCTTCTACAACAACACCATCTTCCACCGCGTGATCCCGGGCTTCATGGTCCAGGGCGGCGGCTTCACCGACCAGATGGTGCAGAAGAGCACCAAAGACCCGATCCGCAACGAAGCCAGCAATGGCTTGCAGAACACCCGCGGTACCCTGTCCATGGCCCGCACCTCGGACCCGAATTCGGCTACCAGCCAGTTCTTCATCAACGTGGCTGACAACGACTTCCTCAACCCAGGCCGTGACCGTGGCTATGCCGTGTTTGGCAAGGTGACCAAAGGCATGGAAGTGGTCGACCAGATCGTCAACTCACCGACCACTGTGAAAAAGGGCATGCGCGACGTGCCGGCCGATCCGGTCTATATCAAGTCCGCCAAACGTATCGACTGAATGCAGGTTTCACAGGGACGTGAACCCGCCTGAAGGCCGGACCAACAGGAGTGTTGTCACCCATGCTGTACCGCCGTTTCGAACGACTCATCGACATTTTTCGCGAGGCACCGAGCGAAGCACCGCCGAGCACGGTGTGGCCGTTCTACCTGTATTACCTGCGCCAGGTCTGGCCAAGCTTTGCCGCCCTGCTGGTGGTCGGCCTGGTCGCTTCGTTGATCGAGGTGGCGATGTTCAGCTACCTGAGCCGCATCATCGACCTGGCCCAAGGCACGCCCAATGCCCACTTCTTCAGCGAACACAGCGGTGAACTGATCTGGATGCTGGTGGTGATCCTGCTGCTGCGCCCGCTGTTCTTCGGCCTGCACGACCTGCTGGTACACCAGACCATCAATCCGGGCATGACCAGCCTGATCCGCTGGCAAAACCACTCTTATGTGCTCAAGCAGAGCCTGAACTTCTTTCAAAGCGATTTCGCCGGGCGTATTGCCCAGCGCATCATGCAAACCGGCAACTCGCTGCGCGATTCGGCGGTACAGGCAGTGGACGCCCTGTGGCACGTGCTGATCTATGCCGTCAGCTCGCTGGTCCTGTTCGCCGAGGCCGACTGGCGCCTGATGCTGCCGCTGCTGGCGTGGATCGCCTGTTACATCGCCGCGCTGTTCTACTTCGTGCCACGGGTAAAGGCGCGCTCGGTAATTTCGTCCGACGCACGCTCCAAACTGATGGGTCGCATCGTCGACGGCTACACCAACATCGCCACCCTCAAGCTGTTCGCCCACACCGACTACGAACAGCAGTACGCCCGTGAGGCGATCCGCGAGCAGACCGAAAAAACGCAACTGGCCTCGCGGGTGATCACCAGCATGGACGTGGTCATCACCACCCTCAACGGCTTGCTGGTGGTCGGCACCACCGGCCTGGCGCTGTGGCTGTGGAGCCAGTCGCTGATCACCGTGGGGGCAATTGCCCTGACCACCGGGTTGGTGATCCGCATCGTCAACATGTCGGGCTGGATCATGTGGGTGGTCAACGGCATCTTCGAGAACATCGGCATGGTCCAGGACGGCCTGCAGACCATCGCCCAGCCGGTCACCGTCACTGACAAGCCCAATGCGCCGGCATTGAAGGTGAGCCGTGGTGCGGTGCATTTCGACGATGTGGACTTCCACTACGGCAAAGCCAGCAACGTGATCGAAGGGCTCAATCTGAACATCCGCCCGGGCGAGAAGATTGGCCTGATCGGCCCTTCTGGCGCGGGCAAATCGACCTTGGTGAACCTGCTGCTGCGGCTGTATGACGTGCAGGGTGGGCGTATCCTCATCGATGGTCAGGACATCGCCGAAGTGAGCCAGGCCAGCCTGCGTGCGCAGATCGGCATGATCACCCAGGACACCTCGCTGCTGCATCGCTCGATCCGTGACAACCTGCTGTACGGCCGCCCAGAGGCCAGCGAAGCGGCACTGCTTGAAGCCGTACGCCGCGCCCGCGCCGACGAGTTCATTCCGCAGTTGACCGACGCCCAAGGGCGCACCGGCTTCGATGCGCATGTGGGCGAGCGTGGGGTCAAGTTGTCTGGCGGCCAGCGTCAACGTATCGCGATTGCCAGGGTGTTGTTGAAGAACGCACCGATCCTGATCATGGACGAGGCCACTTCAGCGCTGGACTCTGAGGTTGAAGCCGCGATCCAGGAGAGCCTGGAAACGCTCATGCAGGGCAAGACCGTGATCGCCATCGCCCACCGGCTTTCGACCATTGCCCGGATGGACCGGCTGGTGGTGCTGGACAAAGGGCATATCGTCGAGAGTGGCAGCCACAGTGAATTGCTGGCGCAGCAAGGGTTGTATGCGCGATTGTGGCATCACCAGACCGGCGGGTTTGTTGGGGTGGATTGAGATGTGCGGTTGCCTGCCCCGCGAAGAGGCCGGGGAAAGCGACATAAAGTTCAATCCCTGCGGTAAGGCAACATCCCCCGCGCCTCTTCGGCATACCCCTGCACCCCTTCCCGCTCCTGCAACAAAAACCCTTCCACCGCCCGCCGCAACCCGGGATGCAGCAGGTAATGCCACGACCGCGTCAGCACCGGCTCGAATCCTCGGATCAGCTTGTGCTCACCCTGGGCCCCCGCATCAAACCGCTGCAAGCCTTCAGCAATGGCAAAGTCCATGCCCTGGTAAAAACACGTCTCAAAGTGCAGCCGGTCGAACTCATCCAGGCATCCCCAGTAACGGCCATACAGGCTGTCGCCGCCCACCAGGCTCAGGGCCATGGCCACGTCACGCCCTCCTTGCCTGGCCATCACCACCCGCAGCGCCTCGGGCATGCGCTCGGCCAGCAGGCTGAAGAACTCCCGGGTCAGGTACGGCGCGCGCCGGCGCACTGCATAGGTGTTGGCGTAGCACAGGTAGACGAAGTCCCACTGCGCCTCATTCAGTTCATCACCCCGGTACCACTGAAAGTCGATGCCCTGCCCGGCCACTTGCTCGCGCTCCTTGCGCATCTGCTTGCGCTTGCGCGAGCTGAGCGTGTCGAGAAAGTCCTGGAAGTCCCGATAGCCTCGGTTGCGCCAGTGGAACTGGCAACCCAGCCGTTCCATCCAGCCTGGCAAGCCGGCCATCTGCTGGTCCAGTGCCGGGTCGGTGAAGTTGATGTGTGCCCCAGAGAGCCCACCCTTGCCCAGGTACTCGGGCAGCGCTTGCAACACCAGCAAGCCATCGGCGGGGTCGGCGGCCAGCAGGCGCGGGCCGCTGACCGGGCTGAACGGCACTGCGCCCAGCAGCTTGGGGTAATAGGCAATGCCAGCCCGCTCACAGGCATCGGCCCAGCCGTGGTCGAACACGTATTCGCCAAACGAATGCCACTTGCGGTAGGCCGGCAGCACGGCGCGTACCTGCCCTTCACGCTCCAGCACCAGGTGCTCGGCAGCCCAGCCGGTGGAGCGTGCAACGCTGCCACTGTCCTCCATCGCGCTGAGAAAGGCGTGGCGCAGAAACGGTTGGCCCGCAGGCACCAGGGCATCCCAGGTGGCCGCGGGAAGATCACGCAGATGAGCAAGGCTGTACAGGCTGGTCACGGTTTCGACTCGCTGTCTTAAGGCCCTCAGTATCCCGGAAGAATGGCCCATCACTCAAATGACGATCACCCGGCCAATCCGTTCATTGCCGATTACTTAACAACAGTGCCACTAATTAGACATTAATCTGTCATTCCCCCCCGCAATACTTGCGCCTGTTTTCCGGAACCCCAGAACCTGTCTATTCAGGCCCTTTCCGAAGACATGCCAACACAGGGGCGGGCGCTGAGCCTCCCCCATTTTTTTCTAGTAGGGAGAACCTTATGCGTCTTGTTTCCACACTTACCGGAGTGAGCCTCACCGGCATGATGCTGGCTCTGAGTACTCCGGCCAGTGCTGCTGTCGACGCCAAGCTGCTCGAAATGCTCCGCGCCAATGGCTCGATCAACCAGGCGCAGTACAACGAACTGCAAGGCGATCTGGCAAAAGAGACCAAGGAAAAGGCCGACCAGAAAGCGCAGTCCGAGCGTATGAGTTCCTTTGAACAAAAAGTGGCATGGGCCGCCAAGACCCAGATCAAGGGTGATGTGCGCCTGCGTTACGAAGACGTCAACGTTGACGACCCGAACAGCAGCAGCGGCAACCAGGACCGCCAGCGCGTCCGTGCCCGTGTCGGCTTCTACAGCGAAATCAACCCGCAAGTCGATGCTGGCGTGCGTATCGCCACCGGTAGCAGCGCCGACCGCCGCTCGACCAACCAGAGCTTCGACAACTATTTCGACAAGAAATCGCTGTGGGTCGACCTGGCCTACCTCGACTGGCACCCGACCGCAGTGCCAAACCTGCACCTGATCGGCGGCAAGATGCCACAGCCGTGGGTGAGCATGGGGGATATCATCTGGGACAGCGACATCAACCCAGAAGGCGTGGCCGCGACCTACAAGGCTGACCTGGGCGGTGCCGAAGTGTTTGCCAGTGCCGGTCAGTACACCCTCAAAGACAACGTCGACGGCGACGGCGTGCAGTACAAGCACGATGCGCAGGTCTACCACGGCCAGCTGGGCGCCAAGTTCGCCCCTGCCGACGTGATGAAGGTCACTGTGGGTGCGAGCATCTATGGCTACGACAACGACAAGGAAGCGGCCATTCTGCAGTCGTTCGGCAACACCACCAATGAGTTCAACCTGGTGGAAGGCTTCGGTCAGCTCGACTTCACCGGCTTCGCCATCCCGCTGTCGGCCTACGGCCAATACGTGAAAAACACCGAGAGCACCGACGGTGAAGACCAGGCCTGGCTGGCCGGTCTGAAAACCAAGGTCGGCGCTTGGAGCCTGGACTACAACTACCGCGATGTTCAACGTAACGCCGTGGTCAGCCTGTTCACCGACTCCGACTTCGGCAACGGCTTCACCGGCTCTCGCGGCCACAAGTTCAAGGTCGGTTACGAGATCGACAAGAACTTCTCGCTGGGCGCGGCGTACCTGATGGCCAAGACCGATCTGTCGCAATTGCCGAACAGCAATGCCGACGTAGACACGCTGCAGGTAGACCTGGAAGCCAAGTTCTAAGCAACCGCTTCACTGCTTCACTCAAGGCGGGAAATGCCGACCCCATCCGGTATTTCCTGCCTTTTTTTGTCTGTGACATTGAGGGGGCTGCTTTGCAGCCCATTCGCAGCGCAAGGCTGCTCCTACCGGTGCGGTTCGCGTTCCCCTGTAGGAGCAGCCTTGCGCTGCGAATGGGCCGCAAAGCGGCCCCGGCAATCAGCGTTTGCGCAAAATCACGCTACCCACCGAATACCCCGCGCCAAACGAGCTCAGCACGCCCACCGCACCCTCGGCCAGGTCATCCTGGTACAGGTGGAAAGCAATCACCGACCCCGCCGAACTGGTGTTGGCATAACGGTCCAGAATCACCGGTGCCTCTTCCTCGGTGGCTTCACGCCCCAGCAGTTTCTTGACGATCAGGTGGTTCATGCTCAGGTTGGCCTGGTGCAACCAGAAGCGCTTGACGTCGCTCGGCTGCAGGTCATTCGCTTCAAGGTGCTCACCGATCAGCTCAGCCACCTTCGGGCACACTTCACGGAACACCTTGCGGCCTTCCTGGATGAATAGCTTGTCCGCAGCACCTTCCCCCTCCTCCGCCGCGCGGTTTAGGAAGCCGAAGTTGTTACGGATGTTGTTGGAAAACCCGGTCCACAACTTGCTGCTGACAATCTCGAACTGGTGCTTCGAGGTGGCCTGGTCGGCACGCTCGATCAGCACGGCGGTGGCGGCATCACCGAAGATGAAGTGGCTGTCGCGGTCGCGGAAGTTCAGGTGGCCGGTGCAGACCTCGGGGTTGACCATCAGTACCGAACGCGCCTGGCCCAGCTGCACGCTGTTGGCGGCGGTCTGGATGCCGAAGGTGGCTGACGAGCAGGCCACGTTCATGTCGAAGGCAAAGCCCTCGATGCCCAATGCATTTTGCACTTCGATGGCAATGGCCGGGTATGGGCGCTGCAGGTTGGAGCACGCGACGATCACACCATCGACATCGGCAGCGGTACGGCCCGCACGTTCAAGCGCCTGGCGAGCAGCGGCCACAGCCATTTCACATAAAATCGACGGCTCGTCATTGGAGCGCTCTGGCAGGCGTGGCTTCATGCGTTGCGGGTCGAGGATGCCGGCCTTGTCCAGCACGAAGCGGCTCTTGATGCCCGAGGCCTTCTCGATGAAAGCGGCGTCGGACAGCGGCGCTGCCTCGACCTCGCCGCGCTCGATGGCGGCGGCGTTGTCGTGGTTGAACTGCTGCGCCCACGTGTTGAAGGACTCCACCAGTTCTTCGTTGGAAATGCTCTGGGCCGGGGTATACAGGCCGGTGCCGCTGATCACGACGTTATGCACGGTCGTTCCTCTGGTCAAAGGCCATCGCCACGGGGCGCTGGCTGGAAAATGCGTAATAGCACTTTAGTGCCAACTCGAAGGCGAGGGCGTTGCCCTCGTTCGCAGGTAAACCCGCTCCCACAGGGGCCGCCAGGCGACCCCAAATTGCATCAATATTGCCACATCTTCTGCGGTTTAGGCTTCCACCTGACTCCACTGTTTGCTGAGACGCTTGTCAGAAATCGGCACTTTGGTACCCAACTGCTGAGCGAACAACGACACCCGGTATTCCTCCAGCAACCACCGGTACAGCGTCAGTTGCTCATCACGCTTGCCCTCCTGGGCGTGCTTGTCGGCACGTGCCTTGTACTGGGCCCAGAGGTTTGCCAGCTCGCCACTCCAGACGCGGTCCTTCTGCACCTGCGAGCCGAGCTTCTCCAAGCGTAACTCCACGGCCTTGAGGTAACGCGGCAACTCCTTGAACCAGGCGCCCGGGGTTTCGCGAACGAAACCCGGGTACACCAGGTTGGCCAGCTGTTGCTTGATGTCGTTCAGCGCCACCGCCTGGCTCAGGTCGATCTTGCCTTTGAAACGCTTCTGCAGCCCGTGCCACAACTTGAGCACTTCCAAGGTCTGGCGCGCCAGGCGTTCAGCGTGCTCGGCCCAACTGCCACGTTTGCGCTCGGCCAAGCCGGCCAAGGCGGCACCGTCGCGCGGCAGCGGGTGTTCACCCTCGAGGATGCAGCTGTCCAGGCTGGCCAGCAGAATGTCTTCGACCACTGCCTCGACACGGCCCAGCTCGCGGTACAGCAAGCCCAGTTCGGTCAGCCCGGGCAGCTTGCCACGCAAAAACTTGGCAGGCTCCGCCAACTGCTGCAGTAACAGGCGCTGCAAGGCGCGACGGTGCTGGAACTCGGCTTCGGCCTGGGTCGAAAAACGCCCTTCGCGCACGGTGCCGTTTTCGTCCACCAGCGCCGGGTAGACGGTCATCGACAGGCCGGCGATCTTCTGCTGGGTGCTCTGCGCCACTTCACTGAAGGCCTTGGCCTGCACCGGGCGTTCGGCGTTCTCGCTGCGTGGCACGGCCAGTGCGGCCTGGCTGGCGGCGACAAAGCGTGCGGTCAGCTCGGCCAGGTCGCGGCCTTCGCCGAGGAACTTGCCCTGGCCATCGACCACTTCGATGTTCATCCGCAGGTGGCCTTCGACCAAGTTGACCGATTCTGCCCAGGCTTCGTCGGACACGCGCGCACCGGTCATGCGCAGCAGCTCCTGGCCCAAAGCCTGGGGCAACGCGCCCTGGCCGAAGGTCATGCGCGCCAGCGCGGCCTTGACGAAGTCCGGTACCGGCACGAAATTCTTGCGCAGGGCCTTGGGCAGGTTGCGCACCAGCGCCACGCACTTGGCTTCGATCAGGCCCGGCACCAGCCATTCCAGGCGCTCGCCCGGCAGGCTTGGCAACAGCGGCGCCGGTACACGCACGGTCACACCGTCGCGGGGGTGGCCCGGTTCGAAGTGGTAGGTCAACGACAGGCGCAAGTCCCCTACCTGCAGGCTGTCCGGGTACTGCGCTGCGGTGACTTCGCTAGCTTCACGCGCCAGCACGTCTTCCTCGCGCATGATCAGCAGGTTGGCGTCCTTCTGGCTGGTCATGCGGTACCAGGCATCGAAGGTCGCGGTCTGGTGGATTTCCTCGGGCAGGCGCGCTTCGTAGAACGCGTAGAGGGTCTCTTCATCGGCGAGAATATCGCGCCGACGGGCCTTGGCCTCCAGTTCGTCGAGCTGTTCGAGCAGGCGTTTGTTGGCGGCCAGGCACTTGGCCCGCGACTGGATCTCGCCGCCCACCAGCCCCTCGCGGATGAACAGCTCGCGGGAGGTCACCGGGTCGATCGGGCCAAAGTGCACCGGTCGGCGCCCCACCAGAATCAGCCCATACAAGGTGATCTGTTCATAGGCCACCACTTGCCCGCGCTTTTTCTCCCAGTGCGGTTCGAAGTGGTTCTTCTTGACCAGGTGGGTGGCCAGCGGCTCGATCCAGTCCGGCTCGATCTTGGCAACCACCCGCGCATACAGTTTGGTGGTCTCTACCAGCTCGGCCGCCATGACCCACTGCGGGCGCTTGCGGCCCAAGCCCGAGGACGGGTGGACCCAGAAGCGCCGCTGACGGGCACCTTGGTAATCGCCCTCTTCCGTCTTCTGGCCGATCTGGCTGAGCAGGCCGCTGAGGATGGCCTTGTGCATCCGCTGGTAATCGGACGGTTCCTTGTTGACCGTCAATTGCAGGTCACGGCAAATCAGCGCCAGCTGGCGGTGGGCATCGCGCCATTCGCGCAGGCGCAGGTAATTGAGGAAGTTCTTTCGGCACCAGTTACGCAACGGGTTGGCCGTCAACGCCTGGCGCTGTTCTTCAAAGCCACGCCACAGGTTGACCAGTGCGGCGAAGTCGGAATCGACGTCCTTCCACTGAGCATGCGCCTGGTCGGCCGCCTGCTGGCGCTCCGGCGGCCGCTCGCGCGGGTCTTGCACCGACAGGGCGCTAGTGACGATCAACACTTCCTGCAGGCTGCCCTGGCGTGCGCCTTCAAGCAGCATGCGGCCCAGCCGTGGGTCGATCGGCAAGCGCGCCAGCTGTCGCCCAAGCGGGGTCAACTGGTTCTCGCGGTTGACCGCCGAGAGCTCCTGCAACAGGTTGAAACCGTCGCTGATGGCCTTGCCATCCGGCGGCTCGATGAACGGGAACGCGTCGATCGCACCCAGGCGCAGGTGCAGCATCTGCAGGATCACCGCCGCGAGGTTGGTGCGCAGGATCTCAGGGTCGGTGAACGCCGGCCGGCCGTTGAAATCCTCTTCGCTGTAAAGGCGTACACAGATGCCCGGTTCGACCCGGCCGCAGCGGCCCTTACGCTGGTTGGCGCTGGCCTGCGACACCGCCTCGATCGGCAGGCGCTGGACCTTGGCGCGGTAACTGTAGCGGCTGATGCGGGCGGTGCCGGTGTCGATCACATAACGAATGCCCGGCACGGTCAGCGAAGTCTCGGCGACGTTGGTGGCCAGGATCACGCGGCGCCCGGTGTGCGACTGGAAAATGCGCTGCTGCTCGGCGGGCGACAGGCGCGCATACAGCGGCAGAATCTCGGTATGGCGCAGTTGCGCCTTGCGCAAGATCTCGGCGGCGTCGCGGATTTCCCGCTCGCCCGGCAAGAAGATCAGCACATCCCCAGGGCCCTTGGCCTCGCTGCGCTCATGCTGCGCCAGTTCGTCCAGGGTGGAGAGGATCGCCTGGTCGACGGTGAGGTCTTCCTCGATCTGGTTGCCTTCCTCGTCCTGCTCGCTGGTCAGCGGGCGGTACCAGGTTTCGACCGGGAAGGTGCGCCCCGACACCTCGATGATCGGCGCGCCATCGAAGTGCTGGGAGAAACGTTCAAGGTCGATGGTCGCCGAGGTGATGATCAGCTTCAGTTCCGGGCGGCGGTGCAGCAGGGTCTTGAGGTAGCCGAGCAGGAAGTCGATGTTGAGGCTGCGTTCGTGAGCTTCGTCGACGATGATCGTGTCGTAGCGTTCGAGGAAGCGGTCGTGCTGGGTTTCGGCCAGCAGGATGCCGTCGGTCATCAGTTTGACCAGGGTATTGGCATCACTCTGGTCTTCGAAACGCACCTGGTAGCCGACCAGCCCGCCCAGCGGCGTGCCGAGTTCTTCGGCGACACGGGTAGCGACGCTGCGCGCAGCGATACGGCGTGGCTGGGTGTGAGCGATCAGGCCATGGCTACCGCGTCCCAACTCGAGGCAGATTTTCGGCAACTGAGTGGTCTTGCCCGAGCCGGTCTCACCGGCAATCACCAGCACCTGGTGCTCGGCCAGCGCCTTTTTGATCTCGTCACGTTTGGCAGCAATCGGCAGGCTGTCGTCGTAGCGCACGGTTGGCACGCTTTGCTGGCGTGCGGTGACCTGCGCGCAGGAGGCCTGGACCTTTTCCACCCACTGGGCGAGCTTCGCTTCGTCCGGGCGTTTGCGCAGCTCGTGCAGTTGCCGACGCAGACGGTGGCGGTCGGCGATCATGGCGTGGTCGAGGTTTTTCAGGAGCTGGTCGATGGCTTGGTCTGTCATGGGGCTTTTTAGTGATGCAGGTGAGCCTGCTTTTTCATGATCGGCGTTTGAAGAGGCGCGATTGTCGCAGATTTGCGGGTTCTTTGCTGTCCGCGCTGGCCCCACCTTTGTGTGTAGGAGCAGCCTTGTGCTGCGAAGAGGCCGGTGACAACAACGGTGATGTCGGTTGCTATCACCGGCCTCTTCGCAGCACAAGGCTGCTCCTACAACGATCAGGCAGGCGCGCTATGTTTAGTGAAGGCTGATGTAAAGGTTGCCATTCACTGCTTTAATCAACCTTACGCCGCATGTGAGTATCAAAGGCATGACTCCCGCCCAGCCTATCGCCCCACCGTCCTCCCGCCCTTCGCTGCCGAAGGCCCGGAGCCGTGCTGGGGAAAACCCGCTGGTCCACATCATCCTCGCCTTCTGGGCTTTGTGGCACTGCCGTCACGCGCGCCCACCGGACACTTCGCTCACGCCATTGTGACCCAACCCGGCCACCGTCTGGCCGTTTGACTCAACTGGGCCGCCCGCATACGCGGTGGCCCTGTGCGCCCGTGAGCGAATTCATCATGCACTTTGCACCCGTAGAGCACGCCAGCCAATTCCTGGCCGACAACCCCGATATCGAGCTGTTCGAACTGTTCATCCTCGACGCCAATGGCGTCCCCCGCGGCAAGCTGCTGCACCGCGAGGAACTGCTGGCGGTCTACCAGACCGGCCGCCCGCTGCCCAGCACCATCCTGGGCCTGACCCTCAATGGCGATGACGTCGAAAACTCTGGCCTGGTCTGGGACGTTGGCGACATCGACTGCCGCGCCTACCCGCTGGAAGGCAGCTTGGTGCGCCTGCCCTGGCGGCGCGTACCCACCGCCGCAGTGCAGGTCAGCATGCACCCCAGCGAAGGCCTGCCGGCGAGCATTGCCGACCCACGCCATGTGCTGTTGCGCACGATCGAAGCGCTCAAGGCCGATGGCTACCACCCGGTGATGGCGTGTGAGCTGGAGTTCTATCTGCTCGACCAAAAACGCGATGCCCAGGGCCGCCCGCAGCCGGCCCTGGACAACGACGGTGGGCGCCCGCGCAGTACGCAGGTGTATGGCCTGCGTGAACTGGAACAGATCGAGCCCTTCCTCGCCGACCTTTACGCCGCGTGCAAAGCCCAGGGTATCCCCGCCCGCACGGCGATCTCCGAGTACGCACCTGGCCAGGTGGAAATCACCCTTGAGCACGGCGATGCGCTGCTGGCCATGGACCAGGCCGTGCGCTACAAGCGCCTGGTCAAAGGCGTGGCCCATGCGCATGGCATGCAAGCCTGTTTCATGGCCAAACCCTTTGCACAACTGGCCGGCACCGGCATGCACATGCACCTGAGCCTGGCCGACAGCGCCGGCAACAACCTGTTCGCCAGCGAGGACAAGGCCGGTACGCCGTTGCTGCGCCACGCCGTGGCCGGCATGCTGCGCCACCTGCGCGATTCGCTGCTGCTGTTTTGCCCCAATGCCAACTCGTTCCGCCGCTTCCAGGCCAACAGCTACGCGCCACTTGCGCCCACCTGGGGCGTCGACAACCGCACGGTCAGCCTGCGCGTACCGGGCGGCCCGGCCAACAGCCGGCATGTGGAGCACCGCATCTGCGGTGCCGATGCCAACCCGTACCTGGCCGCAGCGGCCATCCTCGCCGCCAGCCACCGCGGCATCCGTGAACAGCTGGACCCCGGCGCCCCCGTTGAAGGCAACGGCTATGCCCAGGCCACCGAGCACTTGCCCACCGACTGGCTGACCGCCCTGGATGCCCTGCAGCATTCGGGCTGGGCCCGGGAGGCACTGGGCGCTGAATTTCTTGGGGTGTACCTGAAGGTCAAGCGCGCCGAATACCGCCAGTTCATGGCTGAAGTCAGCGAACAGGACTGGCGCTGGTACCTGCACCAGGCCTGAGCCCCATTCATAACAAGGAACACCCATGAACGCAGCATTGAACAAGGGACCGGCCCAACGCGCGCCGTCCTATTACAGCGCCACCCTCAATGACCACACCCAGTACCCGACCCTCAAGGGCACCGTGCACGTCGACGTGGCCATCATCGGCGGTGGGTTCACCGGCGTGGCAACCGCAGTGGAGCTGGCAGAGCGCGGCCTGAAGGTGGCCATTGTCGAAACCAACCGCATCGGCTGGGGCGCCAGTGGGCGCAATGGCGGCCAGGTGACCGGCAGCTTGTCGGGCGACGAAGCCATGCGCACGCAAATGCGCGATCGCCTGGGCAGCGAGGTGGATGATTTCATCTGGCACCTGCGCTGGCGCGGGCACCAGGTCATCGAGCAACGGGTGGCACGCTACGGCATCGACTGCGACCTCAAGCGCGGCCACCTGCATGCCGCGATGAAGCCGTCGCACTTGAACGAACTGCGCGGTTTCGCGGCCGAGGCGGAGCGTCGCGGCATGGGCGACCAGGTCGAGATGCTTGACCGCAGCGCCATGGCCCAGCACCTGCAGAGCCCACTGTACCTGGGCGCCTTGAAAAACCGCCGCAACCTGCACCTGCACCCGCTCAACCTGTGCCTGGGCGAGGCCCGCGCCGCCCACAGCCTGGGCGCGTTGATCTTCGAGCATTCAGAGGTGCTGGACATCGTCCACGGCCCACGCCCAGCAGTGGTGACCGCCGAGGGGCGCATCGAAGCCCGCCAGGTAATGCTGGCCGGCGATGTCTATCACAAGCTGGAACAACGCAAGCTCAAGGGCAAGATTTTCCCGGCCATGGGCGGCATCGTTACCACTGCGCCGCTGGGTGAACTGGCCGAGCAGATCAACCCGCAGGACCTGGCGGTGTATGACTGCCGCTTTGTCCTCGACTATTACCGCCTGACTGCCGACAAGCGCTTGCTGTTTGGCGGCGGCGCCAACTACTCCGGGCGTGATTCACGCGACATCGAAGGTGAACTGCGGCCCTGCATCGAACGCACCTTCCCGGCGCTCAAAGGGGTGCCGATCGAGTTCCAGTGGAGTTGCGCCATGGGCATCGTGGTCAATCGCATCCCGCAACTGGGCAAGCTCTCGGACAATGTCTGGTACTGCCAGGGCTACTCCGGGCATGGCATTGCCACCAGCCACATCATGGGCGAGATCATGGCCGAAGCACTGACCGGGACACTGGAGAAGTTCGACACCTTTGCGCAGTGCAAGCACGTGCGGGTGCCGATGGGGGACTTGCTGGGGAATCCGCTGTTGGCGGCAGGGATGTGGTACTACCAGATGCTCGAGAAATTGCGCTGATTTGACCGGCCCTTTCGCGGGCAAGCCCGCTCCCACAGGTAGTTCACCGTACAAAGGCTGGTGGAGTACCTGTGGGAGCGGGCTTGCCCCGCGAAAGGGCCAGCAAAGCCAGCTCAGAATAGCGGCTCAAGCGATCTTCTTGAGCCCTTGCTTCTTCAGCTCTTCATCGCGCAACTCACGGCGCAGGATCTTGCCCACGTTGGTGGTCGGCAACGTATCGCGGAACTCGATGTAGCGCGGCACCTTGTAGCCGGTGACATTGGCGCGCATGTGCTCCATCACCTGCTCCTTGGTCACGGTCATGCCAGGCTTGACCACGATGAACATCTTGATCACTTCGCCCGATTTTTCGTCCGGCACGCCGATGGCCGCACACTGCAGCACACCTGGCAGGCCGGCCAGCACGTCTTCCAGCTCGTTGGGGTACACGTTGAAACCGGAGACCAGGATCATGTCCTTCTTGCGGTCGACGATACGCATGTAGCCGTCCGGCTGGATCAAAGCGATGTCGCCGGTCTTGAGCCAACCCGCGCTGTCGAGGATCTCGGCGGTGGCGTCTTCGCGCTGCCAGTAGCCCTTCATCACTTGCGGGCCCTTGATGCACAGCTCACCCACCTCGCCCAACGGCAGTTCATTGCCACTGTCGTCGATGATCTTGCACAGCGTCGAAGGTACCGGAATACCGATGGTGCCAACCTGGTTGGCCTCGGACGGGTTGACGGCGGCCACCGGGCTGGTTTCGGTCATGCCGTAACCTTCGCAGATGGCGCAACCGGTAACGGCCTTCCAGCGCTCGGCCACGCTCAATTGCAGAGCCATGCCGCCAGACAAGGTGATTTTTAACGCAGAGAAGTCCAGCGCGCGGAACCCCTCGTTGTTGCACAGGGCGACGAACAAGGTGTTGAGGCCAACGAAGCCGCTGAATTTCCACTTGCTCAGCTCTTTGACCATCGCCGGCAAATCACGCGGGTTGCTGATCAGCACGTTATGGTTGCCGATCAGCATCATTGCCATGCAATGGAAGGTAAAGGCATAGATGTGGTAAAGCGGCAGCGGCGTGATCAGGATCTCGCAGCCTTCATGCAGGTTTGAGCCCATCAGCGCCCGGCATTGCAACATGTTGGCCACCAGGTTGCGGTGGGTCAGCATCGCGCCCTTGGCCACGCCCGTGGTACCGCCGGTGTATTGCAGCACGGCGACATCGTTGGGTTGCGGGTTGGCCTCGGTGACCGGCTGGCCCTTGCCCAGCGCCAGGGTGTCGTTGAAGCGCACAGCACGCGGCAAATCATAGGCCGGCACCATCTTCTTCACGTACTTGATCACACTGTTGATCAGCAGGCGCTTGAGCGGCGGCAGCAGGTCGGCCACTTCGGTGACGATGACATGCTTGACCTGGGTCTTGGGCACTACTTTTTCGGCCAGGTGGGCCATGTTGGCCAGGCACACCAGCGCCTTGGCACCGGAATCGTTGAACTGGTGCTCCATCTCCCGCGCGGTATACAGCGGGTTGGTGTTGACCACGATCAGCCCTGCACGCATGGCGCCGAATACCGCTACCGGGTATTGCAGGACGTTGGGCAGTTGCACGGCAATGCGATCACCCGGTTTCAGGTCGGTATGTTGCTGCAGCCAGGCGGCAAACGCCCCCGACAGCGCATACAGTTCGCCATAGGTGATAGTCTTGCCCAGGTTGCTAAAGGCCGGTTTGTCGGCAAAGCGTTGGCAGGATTGCTTGAGTACCGCCTGGATATTGGGGAATTCGTCAGGATTGATTTCCGCCGTAATCCCGGCTGGGTATTTATCCTTCCAAAAATGTTCGATCATGGAAGCCCACTCCTTCAGCAACAGCGAAGTTCGATTCACGCGTCGATGCGCTTATTATTGATATGTGATGGCGGCTCATTGCAAACCGGATCATCTGAAAGCGGCCCGAGAGTAACAGCTTTGCCAGGGGTCGCCTAGAGGCCAAAACAGGCCTCACGGTCACAAAAATGACTCAATGAACGATACAAGTCATTTTTAGAGTATTTATCCAAAATGTCGCAAAACGGGCCAAAAGGCCCGTTCCAGAGGTGTCCTGCATCGCTGTCAGGCGATATCACGCAACTCGCGCCGCAGGATCTTGCCCACCGGGGTCATCGGCAGCGACTCGCGCAGCACGATGTGCTTGGGCACTTTGTAGCCGGTGAAATTGGCTTTGCAGTACGCCTTCAGCTCATCGACGCTCAAGCCACCCTCGCGCGGCACCACGAACAGTTTCACCGCCTCGCCAGAACGCTCGTCCGGCACGCCGATGGCCGCGCAGTTGGCCACCTGCGGATGGCCCATGATCACATCCTCGATTTCGTTGGGGTACACGTTGAAACCCGAGACGATGATCATGTCCTTCTTGCGGTCGACGATGCGGGTAAAGCCATCCGGGTCGATCACCGCGATATCACCCGTCTTTAGCCAGCCTTGTGCGTCCAGGGTCTGCGCGGTGGCCTCGGGTTGCTGCCAATAGCCCTTCATCACCTGCGGGCCCTTGATGCACAGTTCACCCCGCTCGCCTAGCGGGAGCTCGTTGCCGTCGTCGTCGATTACCTTGAACGCCGTGCCTGCCACCGGGATACCCACCGTGCCCAGCCGCGCCAACTGGCCATAAGGGTTGGTACTGGCGACCGGCGAGGTTTCGGTCAGGCCATAACCTTCGACGATGCGGCAGCCCGTGAGGCTCTCCCAGCGCTCGGCGGTGGCCTTGACCAGGGCGGTGCCACCGGAGTTGGTGACCTTCAGCGCAGAAAAATCCAGTTGCCGGAAGCCGGGGTGGTCCATCAGCGCGACGAACAGCGTGTTGAGCCCCAGCAGGCCGGAAAAACGCCACTTGCCCAACTCCTTGATGAAGCCGGCAATGTCCCGCGGGTTGGTGATCAGCACATTGTGGTTGCCGGTGACCATCATGCACATGCAATTCGCGGTAAAGGCATAGATGTGATAAAGCGGCAGCGGCGCGATCATCACCTCCTGGCCTTCTTTGATCATCTTCTGCCCGTCTGGCCCGTGCTGCGAGAAACACGCCAGCACTTGGAGCATGTTGGCCACCAGGTTGGCATGGGTGAGCATCGCGCCCTTGGCCAGGCCGGTGGTGCCGCCGGTGTATTGCAGCACGGCGATATCGTCCAGGCTCAGCGGCACCGGCTTGTGGCTCAGCGAGCGGCCCTCGCGCAGCACCTGCTTGAATGACACCGCCTGGGGCAATTGATAGGCCGGCACCATCTTCTTCAGCTTGTCGACCACGGTGTTGATCAGCCAGCCCTTGGCGGCGGGCAGCAGGTCGCCCATCTTCGCCTCGATCAAATACTCGATACCGGTATCGGGTAGCACCTCCTGCACGCGCTTGCCGAACATGTTCAGGTAAACCAGCGCGCGGGCGCCGGAGTCCTTGAACTGGTGGCGCATTTCACGCTCGGTATAGAGCGGGTTGGTGTTGACCACGATCAGCCCGGCACGCAGCGCGCCGAAGACCGCAATCGGGTACTGCAGGACGTTGGGCATCTGCACGGCGATGCGGTCGCCCGGTACCAGGTCGGTGTGTTGCTGCAGCCAGGCGGCGAAGGCCGCCGAATGGCGCTCCAGCTCGGCGTAGGTCAGGGTCACGCCCAGGTTGCTGAACGCCGGGCGGTCGGCGAAGCGCTTGCAAGAACGCTCGAAGACCTCGACGACGGAGGTGTAGGCATGAATGTCGATGGTGGAAGGCACGCCCGCCGGGCGCTTGTCATTCCAGAAGTCGGCTTGCATTTATTATTGTTCCTCTGCCTGGACCTGCTGCGGGGGGTGTAGCGGGTCGTTTTAGTCCTTTGACCTGATCGCCAATGGCAAACAGGCGTTTAACCGACGTTAGCAGGTAAGCCCAAGGCGGCATATACGCCAAGCTCCGCCATTAACATTGTGAATCTTATTTGTGCCCTTCCTGCAATCCAGCCGGTTGCGCATACACTGTGCTCGTACCCCCCGCGCAAAGGACCGGCCATGCCCCACGACGCCTTCTGGCTGCCCGCCAGCGAGCATTGCAGCCTGTACGTACACCAATGGCTGCCGGCCACGCCGGTCAAGGCCGTGGTACTGCTGGCCCATGGCATGGCCGAGCACGCCGGGCGCTACCAGCGGCTGGGCCACGCGCTGAGCGAGGCCGGCTTCGCCCTGTTCGCTCCCGACCTGCGCGGCCACGGGCGCACCGCCGAACTGGGCAGCCTCGGCCTGTTCGCCCGCCATCATGGCTGGAATGCCGTGGTCAATGACCTGGGCTTGCTCGCCCAGCACATCGGCCAGCAATACCCCTGCACGCCGCTGTTCCTCTTCGGCCACAGCATGGGCAGCTACATTGCCCAGGCGTACCTGCTGCACCACAGCGCCAGCCTGCACGGGGCGATCCTCAGCGGCTCGAACTTCCAGCCCGCGGCGCTGTACCGCGTGGCGCGGCTGATCGCCCGGGTCGAGGCCTGGCGCCAAGGGCCGCTGGGCAAGAGCGCGCTGATCGAGTGGCTGTCGTTCGGCTCGTTCAACAAAGCCTTCAAGCCCAACCGCACCGCCTTCGACTGGCTAAGTCGCGACCCTGGCGAGGTAGACCTGTACGTAAATGACCCCCTGTGTGGCTTTCGCTGCAGCAACCAGTTGTGGCTCGACCTGCTGCAAGGCTTGGCGCAGATCAGCCAGGCAAGTAACCTCGCGCAGATCGATCCGAACCTGCCCCTGCTGGTGATTGGCGGTGAATGTGATCCGGTCAGTACCGGCAAGCGTCTCACCCATCTGGCCGACGCGTTACGCGCGACCGGCAACCAGCATGTACAGCTGCGCATCTACCCAGAGGCACGGCACGAAGTGCTCAACGAAACCAACCGTGACGAGGTCACCGCCGACATTCTCGGCTGGCTCGAACAGGCGCTGGCCCTTGGCCGCCCTGCGCGCAGTGAATGATAGCCGCCCTCGCCCACCGCTTAAGGAAGCCCCGATGTCCCAGGTCACCAACACGCCTTACGAAGCCCTTGAAGTCGGCCAGACAGCCACCTATGAAAAGTCTGTGGAAGAACGTGACATCCAGCTGTTCGCCGCGATGTCCGGTGACCACAACCCGGTGCACCTGGATGCCGAGTTCGCGGCCAAGAGCATGTTCCGTGAGCGCATTGCCCATGGCATGTTCAGCGGCGCGCTGATCAGTGCGGCGGTGGCGTGCACGCTGCCTGGCCCTGGCACCATCTACCTGGGCCAGAAGATGAGCTTCCAGAAGCCGGTGAAAATTGGCGACACCCTGACCGTGCGCCTGGAAATCCTCGAGAAGCTGCCCAAGTTCAAGGTGCGGATCGCCACCAATGTGTACAACCAGAACGATGAGCTGGTGGTCGAGGGCGAGGCCGAGATCCTGGCGCCGCGCAAGCAGCAGACGGTCGAGCTGGTATCGCCACCGAATTTCGTGGCCAGCTGATTTCAGCGCGGGTTTCTTCGCAAGGCCCGCCCCTTGATTGAGTGGGAGCGGGCTTGCCCCGCGAACACCGGCGAAGCCGGTGCCCTGCACCGCGTGACCCCTTCGCGGGGCAAGCCCGCTCCCACAAGGGCAGTATTGCCCGCTCATTTCAGTGCCTGGAGCCGCCGCTCGATATGCCGCCGCTCCGGCGCCTGCCGGGTCAACGCCAACGCCTGCTGCCATGCCGCGCGGGCCTCTTCGACATGGCCCAGTTGAGCATGCAGCTCCGCCCTTGCCGCATGCGCCAGGTGATAGTCGTGCAGCTCACCCGCCGTCAGGATCGCTTCAACCGCCGCTAACCCCACCTGCGGCCCATCCCGTTTCGCCAGCGCCACTGCCCGGTTTAGCGCGACCACCGCCGACGGCCAGTGCCGTTGCAATACGTCATACAGCCCGACGATCTCGTCCCAGTCCGTGTCAGCCGCCGTGGCCGCCTCGGCATGCACTGCGGCTATCGCCGCCTGCACGGTATAGGCGCCATAGCCGCGGCTTCGCAGGGCGTGACGCACGAGCTCACAGCCTTCTTCGATGCGCGCACGGTCCCACATGCTGCGGTCCTGCTGTTCAAGCACCATCAGGTTGCCCTGCGCGTCGATGCGCGCACGCTGCCGCGATGCCTGCAACAGCATCAGCGCCAGCAAGCCGATCACCTCCGGGTCTGGCAACAATTGCCCCAGCAGACGGCCGAGGCGGATTGCTTCGTCTGTCAGGTCCTGCTGCAGCAAGGCGTCGCCAGACGATGCCGAATAGCCTTCATTGAACACCAGGTAAATAACCCGTAGCACGCTCTCGAGGCGCTCGGGCAACTCATCGAGCGCCGGCACCTGGTAGGGGATGCCCGCGTCGCGGATCTTGGCCTTGGCGCGTACGATGCGTTGGGCGATGGTTGCCGGGCTTTGCAAAAACGCCCGGGCAATCTGCTCGGTGGTCAGGTCGCAGACCTCGCGCAGGGTGAGCGGCACCTGCGCGTCGGCGGCCAAGGCCGGGTGGCAGCAAGTAAATATCAGCCGCAGGCGATCATCGCCGAGCAGCGCTTCCTCGCTGGGGTCTTGCACCTGGCCTTCCAGTAGCATGATCAGGTCCGCCTGGGAGCGGTCGAAGCGGGCACGTCGGCGCAACGCATCAATGGCCTTGAAGCGACCGGTCGACACCAGCCATGCCCGAGGGTTACCGGGGATGCCATCGCGGTGCCAGCGCTCCACAGCGATGAAGAACGCATCGTGCATGGCCTCCTCGGCCAGGTCGAAGTCGCCCAACAGGCGGATCAAGGTCGCCAGGATGCGCCGCGAATCGCGACGGTAGACCGCCTCGACTTCGGCGCGCACCTGCGCCAGCCCTGCCATCAGTCCGGCATCCGCAGGGTCACCACCTCCACCAGGCGGTCCAGGCTTTCTCCCCAGCCTTGGTGGAAGCCCATTTCCTCATGGGCTCGGCTGTCGGCGGCGCTCCAATGCCAGGCGCGGGCGGTGTAACGGGTCTTGCCATGCTCCTCGTCAAAGGTCACCACAGCGGTCATGAACGCTTTGTCAGAAGGTACCCAACCCGGCCCGAAGGCGTCGGTGAACACCAGCCGCCTCGGCGCGGCAATCTCCAGAAACACCCCCTGGGTCGGGAACTCGGTGCCATCCGGGGCCCGCATCAGGGTGCGGAACAGGCCACCGACCCACAGTTGCATTTCGCATTCCGGGGTGGTCATGCCGTGCGGCCCCCACCATTGCATCAGCCACTGAGGCTCGGTCCAGGCGCGGAACACCTTGGCCGGGGGCGCGTCGATCAATCGGCTGATGGACAACTCGTGCTGCGCTTGCGCAGGGTGTGCAAGGCTCATGCTGGTGGTTCTCCGTGAGTGTCAGGGTTGCAGTTCGCGCACAGGTCGCACTTCAACGCTGCCGACCCTTGCGGCGGGGATGCCTTTGGCGATGTTCAGCGCCTCGTTCAGGTCTCGGGCATCTACCAGATAAAAGCCGGCCAGTTGCTCTTTGGTTTCGGCGAACGGGCCATCGGTGAGGCTCATGTGCCCACTGCGCACACGTACCGTGGTGGCGGTTTGCACCGGCTTGAGCGCCTCGGCCGCGAGCATGCGCCCAGAACCCTGCAACGCCTCGGCATAGGCCATGCATTCGGCGTCTTCCGGGCTGTCGGGCAGGCTGTGCAGCAGCCCTTCGTCACAATAGACCAGGCACAGGTATTTCATGGTCGCCTCCAGGGCATTGGCAAAGTGCGTTTGGCGATATCAGATCAGGGCTTCAGATCGAACAGGGCTTTCTGCGTTTCCATGTCGAACGGTGCCGACCAGTGTTCATGGATGACTTGCCATTGCCCGCCCTGGCGGCGATAGCCGACCGTGGCGCGCATGAAGCCGCATTGGCTCTCGTCGTCCGACGGGCCGCAGCGGTTCAACCAGTGCGCCAGGCCCAGGTCGCCGTCGGCGTATACGGTGAGCTCGGCGAGCTCGAAGATCATCGGGCCGGTGCACAGGCCCATGCACATTTCCCAGTGGGTCTGGTAAACAGCCTTGCCTTTGAATTGCAGGGTTTTGATGGCATCGAAGGCGACAATGTCGTCGGCATAGGGCGCGGTGATGCCGGGGATGTCACGGTCGCGCACGGCCTGCATCCAGCGGTCGATCAGTTGGCGGAGTTCGTTTTCGGCTGCGGTGCTCATGGGGGGCCTCCGATCGTTCGTCAGGTTTGGGCACAGGTGGGGCCTGTGCTTTCAACTGTTAGTCGAACGGTAGCGGGGGAAATCGACAGGCCGGTGAAAATAAATGGGCTTGAGGTTGGGTGAGGGCTACCAGGTGCTTGCCTACACCCCAGGGCTGGCGAGAATGAACTCGCGATACCCCGAAACAATCACGTAAACCGCGAAATAGCAGAAAATCGCCGCCGACAGCAGGTACGACCAGGTCAGCAATCGATCCCCCAGCAATCGCCCTCCGTGGCTGGCAATGCCGCACAGGCTCAGGCACCAGACCAACCCCGCCGCAAAAAAACCGCTGAGGAACAACCCGGCCTCCAGCAAGCTGCCACCGCCGGAACGGGAAATCAGCACCCCACCGACCGCCGCGAACCACAAAATCGCGGTCGGTGAGGACATGGCCAAAAAGATCCCGCGCAAGAACTCACGCCAGCCCGAGTCCACCACCACGTCTGCCCGCGTGTCCATGTGCCCGCCGCGCCACGCCGCCAGCAGCATCTTCACTGCGAACCACACCAGCAGCGCAGAACCGCCCAGCCACAAGGTCCAGCGCACGCTTTCAAACTGCAGCAGCACGGTCATCCCGGCCAGTGCGGCAACGGCATAGATCAAATCCCCCACACAGGTCCCCAGCCCCAGCCAGAAACCTTTGAGAAAACCACGCTGCATGGCCAAGGTGATCATGGCGATGTTGGCGATGCCGATGTCCAGACACAGGGACAGGCTGAGGAGAAAACCATTGGAGAAAGGCATTGAGCACTCGATGACCGGCCAATTAAGCGCCGTAGAGCCTGCCACGAGTGATCAGGGGATGGGAAGAAGAAGTGTTCGATCAGGCAAAGGCCGCCTGCTCGAATACTCAGGATTTTTCATCACCCGCCAGCACGCGCGCATAACGCGCGCGATCCACGTTCGCCCCGCTCAGCACCACGGCCACCCGCCGGCCCACTTGCCGCTCGCGCTCCTGCATCAACGCCGCCAGCGCCGCAGCGCCCGCACCTTCGGCGGTGTTATGCGTGGCCTCGTGGTACACGCGCATGGCTTCGGCGACTTCACTGTCACTCACCCGCACGATGCGCGCGGCATGCTCGCACACCAAGGCGAACGCCTCCGGGTGTGGTACCCGGCAGGCCATGCCATCGGCGAAGGTGTCAGCAGTGGCAGTGGTGACGATGCGCCCGCGCTCGAAGCTTTGCGCATAGGCATCGGCCGCACTAGACACCACCCCCACGATCTCGGTCTTCAACCCCAGCAGGTTGCGTGCCTGGATCAGCCCGCAGATGCCCGACCCCATGCCGATAGGCACGTAGACACAGTCCAGCTCAGACACGGCCTCGAACAGTTCCAAGGCATAGGTGGCTACCCCGCGCACCAGCTCCGGGTGAAACGATGGCACCATCATGTAGCCCAATTCGTCAGCCAGCCGGGCCGCCTCTTCACGGGCCACATCAAAATCGACACCGTGCTCTACCAGCTCGGCACCCAGGGCGCGCATGGCGGCGTTCTTCTCGGTGGAGTTGCCTTCGGGCACGACGATCACCAAGGGTATGCCCGCCTGGCGTGCGGCCAGTGCCATGCTCTGGCCATGGTTGCCGCGCGTGGCGGTGACCAGGCCACGGGGCGGCGCGCCATCCGCCAGCAGCGAACGCACGTAGACCAACCCGCCGCGCACTTTGAACGCCCCGGTGGGCGCATGGTTTTCATGTTTCACCCACACTTGGCAGCCCAGCCGCTCGGCCAGCAAAGGCCAGGCGTGCTGGGGCGTTGCGGGCACATGCTGGTGAACGAAATCGGCGGCTTCGCGCAGGGCTTTCAAGTCGAACATGGCGATCATCCCTCATCGGTAGGTGGTTGATCAGATCCTAAGCGCCGGGCATTGTATGGGTACAACCTTATATTGCATGGGTAGCAATTTCGTGTGGATCCCAACGCTTGTGGATGATGACCAACCCCGCTACCTGGCCTTGGTCGATGCGATTGCTGACGCCATTGAGCGCGGTGAGCTCAAGGTCGGTGACCGCCTGCCACCCCAGCGGCGCCTGGCATGGAAGCTCGACCTCAACCCCAGCACCACCCAGCAGGCCTACCGTGAAGCTGCCGCGCGCCACCTGGTGGCAGGTGAAGTCGGCCGCGGCACCTACGTGCTGGCAGGCAGCAAGGAAGCGACGCTGTTCCGACTCAAGCACCACGATGGGCAACAGCCATTGATCGACCTGTCGACTAACGTCCCGGTGGCCGACCCGCACAATCAGGACCTGCAAAGCAGCCTGCGTAACCTGCTGGAACGGCACGGTAGTGGCCTGCTGGATCATTACCTGGGGCCCGATCAGCTACTGCTGGGCCGCATTCATGGCGCGCAATGGCTGGCCAATCGCGGCTTGGCCCTGCCCCCGGACGCACTGCTGCTCAGTAGCGGTGCGCAACAGGCACTGACCCTGGTGCTGCAGTCGTTCTGCCAGGCCAGTGAGCCGGTCATGCTCGAAGCCTTGACCGCCCCCGGCATCAAGGCGGCCTGCCGGCAGTTGCGCTTGCCCGTGCACGGTGTGGCGTTGGACAGCCAAGGCCTGCGCCCCGACGACCTTGACCGCGTCGCCCGCGCCAGCGGTGCCCGTGTGCTGGTGACCACGCCCACCCTGCACAACCCCACCGGCGCCTGCATGGATGACGCTCGCCGCGAAGCGCTCGCTGCGGTCGTCAAACGCCTGGGGCTGTTGGTGATCGAGGATGACGTGTATGGCGCACTCAGCGACAGGCCGCCGCTCTACCCCCTGCTGGGCGAGCAAGGGATTTTCATCAGCAGCCTGTCCAAGACGGTGGCTGCCGGTTTGCGCCTGGGGTGGATCGTGGCCAGCCCGCAGCTGCTGGCACAGGTCGACCCGCATGCCCAGGCCAGCCACTGGCCTGTATCGCCGTTGAACCTGCACATCGCCTGCCAGTGGATCGAAGACGGTACGGCTGCGCGGCGGCTGGCCTGGCAGCGGGCGGAAATTACCGAGCGTTGGCGCCTTGCGCGAAGGCTGCTGGGCGATGGCCTGCACAACACAGCGCAGCCTTCACCTCATGCATGGTTGGCCACACCGCAGGGTGCGGAGGGGGTGGTAAAACGGTGTCGCGAGCAGGGTGTGGAAATCGTCCCGGCCAGTGTCTTCGCCATTGGTGCGACCGAGGTGCAGGCGGTACGCATCAGCCTGTCGGCGGCGGCTAGCCGGGCCGAGCTGAAACGCGGGCTGGAGGTGGTGCGCCAAGTACTGTCCAGCCCATGACACCGAGATCGGCCTGGCCACCTCTTCGCGACGGTTCGGCGCGAAGAGGTGGTTGGCGTTACAGTATCAACCCTGCTGGCAACCCTCGCCCATGGCGCGGTACTGAATAGTGTGCACCTGGCCTTGGTGGTCTTCGTAGGTCATGGTCGCAGGCACTACTTCGCAGACATTAGGGATGGTCGACAGGTTGATGACCCGCTTGATATCCAGGTTCATGGAGTAGTCGTATTGCTGGGCCACGGGCTCGTTGGAGACAGGTTTGACCTCATCGGCGAGGGCGAACGAGGACATACCGACCAATGCAAGAATCAGTAATGGTTTCATGTGGGTTTGCCTATAACGCAATCAAGCTGATCGATTGACTTCTAATGCCGTCACTGGCGCGGAGAAGTTGTCATCGACTGCAAAGATGACACGAAGTACCGATCCCGCTTCGTCGTACTGCTGGTGGGATGAGTAAAAGTCTACTCCCGGTTTGCAATAGTTGAACCCCGAAGTCGGATATTCACCCTTGCCGGTTTTGCAACAATCTGCGACATAATGGGTTGAAAATAGTGGGATAGAGCCTTTGGCATGTACTTGCCGGTGTTGGCCGTTTAAACAAGGGATACACGCCATTTCTGATCATCTGCATTGCTCCGAGCTGTCAGACACGGAACGTCGCCTGCTCGATCACTTCTACCGCCAGCACGGCTCGCCCATGCGCGCAGCACGTGATGCTGCACTGTGGGTGGCGCGGGCCAGCGGCATCATTGCAGGCATGAGCCTGACCGCCGTTGGCGATGGCTATTGGCTGACCGGGCTGTTCGTCGCCCCGCCACAGCGTGGCCAGGGTGTCGCTGGGCGGCTGATCGACAGTGCGTTGGCGCAAGCGGCTGGGCCGACCTGGCTGTTTTGCCACGCGGACCTTGTGCCCTTCTACCAGCGCCTGGGGTTCGATGACGCGCAAACGCTACCCGAGCCCTTGGCTGCGCGCCTGCAGCGCTACCAACGCAGCAAGCGCTTGGTGGCCCTGGTGCGCGGTCAGTCGTCGCTGGCGTCCAGCCCGGGGAACAGCACCTCGGTGTAACCGAATTTAGCGAAATCCTGGATGCGCGAGGGGTACAGCCGGCCGATCAGGTGGTCGCACTCGTGCTGCACCACACGCGCATGGAAGCCATCGGCAAAGCGGTTGATCGGGTTGCCCTGAGGGTCGAGGCCTTCGTAGCGAATGTGCTGGTAACGCGGTACCACGCCGCGCAGGCCGGGCACCGACAGGCAGCCCTCCCAACCGTCCTCGACCTCACTCGACATCGGCGTGATCAACGGGTTGAGCAGGATGGTCTGCGGCACCGGTTCGGCATCCGGGTAACGCTCGCTGCGTTCGAAGCCGAAGATGACCAGTTGCAGGTCGATGCCGATCTGCGGCGCAGCCAAACCCACACCCCCGACATGGCGCATGGTTTCGAACATGTCGTCGATCAGTTGCTGCAGTTCAGCGCTGCCGATCATCTGCGGGGGCACGGGCGGGGCGATGCGCAGCAAGCGTTCGTCGCCCATCTTGAGAATGTCACGGATCATCGGGGATTCGGCTCGGTGGTTTGCGGCTCGACGGGGTGTTCATGGCCGAGCACAGTGATGGTTTCCTTGGGCTTATCGCCGTCGAAATCCTTTTCGCCAGGGTTCTTGCCCTCGGCCGACATGTGTTCGATCACGGCGTTCATTTCCGCGCCAAGCAACAGCACGGCGGCAGAAATGTAGAAATACAGCAACAGCACGATGATTGCACCGATGCTGCCATACATGGCGTTGTAATCGGCAAAGGTTTTCACGTAGTAGGCAAAGCCCAGCGACGCGACGATCCACACCACCACGGCCAGCACCGAGCCTGGGGTGATGAAGCGAAACTTCTGCTTAACATCGGGCATCACGTAATAGATCAGCGCCACCGCCACCATCATCAGGATGATGATTGCCGGCCAGCGCAGGATGGTCCACACCGTGACGATGACTTCCTGCATGCCGACCTGGGCGGCAATCCACTCCATCACCTGCGGCCCTAGCACCATCAGCGCGGCGGCGGCCAGCAGCATGACGGCGATGCCCACGGTGTAGAAGATGGACAGCGGTATGCGCTTCCATACCGGGCGGCCTTCGGGTACGTCGTAGGCGGCGTTCATGGCGCTCATCATCAGCCGCACACCTGCCGAGGCTGTCCACAGGGCAATCACGATACCCACCGACAACAGCCCACCCTTGGACTGTTGCAACTGGTCGATCACTGGGTTCACCTGCTCCAGGGCCTGGGGCGGCAGCACCAATTCTGATTGCAGGCGCAACCAGGAAAAGAAATCTGGCAAATGCAGGAAGCCGATCAGGGCAATCAGAAACAACAGGAAGGGAAACAACGAAAAAAGCATCTGGTAGGCCAGCGCGGACGCATAGGTGGACATCTCGTCGTCAAGAAACTCTTTGACGGTGCGCACCAGCACGCGGTGCAAGGGCAAACCTTGCAGGGCGGAAAAAATCATAGCGTCTCCTTTCGCCGCTCGATCGATACAACAGACAAGTCTAATAGACCACGCCGTTGCTGTGCTGCTCCCGAGGGTTTAAAAGAAAATGCCTACGTTAAAACGCAATCCTTGTAGGAGCAGACTTGCGCTGCGAAGAGTCCCGTAGCAACTTACATAATATTCATTGCTATCACTGGCCTCTTCGCAGCACAAGGCTGCTCCTACAGGGCGACGCCTACACCCTGGTGAACAGGGCAGGATGCATCAAGGCTTTTTCACAGCGTCCTTCACATTGCCTTTGATCTGCTGGGCTTCACCCTTCAGTTCCTGCGCCTTGCCTTCGGCCTTGAGCTTTTCATTGTCGGTCACTTTGCCGACGCCTTGTTTCACGTTACCGATTGCTTCGTTGGCCAAGCCTTTCGCTTTGTCTTTAGTACCGCTCATGGCAAAACTCCTGCAAATGGAGACACGTGAACCGTGTCGACAGTCTGTGGACCTGAGGCCCTTCGCAAGAGTTTCAACCAATTTGCCACGATCAAGCCGAGCGGCAAATCTGCGGGCGAATACCGCACCAATTCCCGCCAACCACCTGCGCAGGGCCGACTGCCTGCCCTAGAATCCCCGCATACGACCGCCTGCAATAAAAACAACGACTTATCGGAAAACCCGCCCCATGCGTTTGATGCCTGTGCTCGTGGCCATGCTGCCACTGCTCCCCCTGCCTGCCCTCGCCGCCTCGCCGGCCGTCACCGAAGCCCTGCGCGTCGAGCACTATGCCGATGACGGCCAGCCCGGCAGCCTGCGCTGGGCGATCGAGACCAGCAACCAGAACCCCGGCCACTACCGCATCGAGATTGCCGCGGTGGGCCAGGCGCCCTATGTAATTAAACCCACGCGCGCGCTGCCTGAAATCAAAGGCCCGGTGAGCATTACCGGCCTGGCTTGGGCCCGCGACGGCCAGTACATCGCCATCGACGGCTCGGGCTATATCAAAGACCAGGGCGTGCACACCTGCCCCGGCGCCCTGCCCGGCCAGTTCGGCACCAACGTACGCACCACGACCCACCCGGGCCTGGTGCTGCGCGACACCCAAGGCGTGCACCTGAGCGGCCTGGAGGTGCGCAACTTCTGCATCGGCATCCTGGTCAACCGCGCCAGCGGCAACGTCATCGAAGACAACCGCGTCATCGCCAACAAAGGCGGCGCCGGCATCATGCTCACCGGTGACGACGGCGCCGGTAACCCCACCGCCACCAGCACGGTCAACAACAAGGTGCTGCGCAACCAGCTGATCGACAACGGTGACGGCCTGGAGCTGACGCGTGGAGCGGCCTTCAACCTGGTGGCGGACAACCTGTTCCGCTCCACACCGGCCAACCCCGAGCCGTCCCAGGGCATCGAGATTCTGCTGGGCAATGACAACACGGTGGTGCGCAACCGTTTCGAGAACTACTCGGACGGCCTGCAGATCAACTGGGGCAACCGCAACTACCTGGGCGCCAACACCTTCACCGGTAACTCGATCGGCGTCAGCGTCACCGGCGAGGGCAACATCCTCGATGGCAACCTGATCCACGGCAACCGCATCGGCGTGGCCTTGCGCCCAGAGCCGAGCGTCACCGCCACACGCCTGAGCGCCAACCGCATTTGGAATAACAGCCAGGACATCCGCCGCTGCGAGGCCGGTGGCTCCTGCGTGCCCAACCAGCGCACCGGCGCCATCATCTTCGGCGTGCCGGCGCAGGCGCATGCGTTGTATGTAGGGTCGCGCGGGGTGGGCGCGGAGCTGGCGAAGAAGGACCAAGCGATCATCTGCGATGCCAAGGGCGAACCCAAGCCTTGCCAACCGTTGCCTAACCACAACCAGCAGCCACCTCGGCTGATCGCGCTTGAGGGGAATGTGATTCGCGGCGAGGTGCAGGGGCCGGCGTCGAGCCTGTTGCGCGTCGAGTTGTTCGGCAATGCGCAGGCTGCGGGCAGCGAAGCGGAGCAGTATCTTGGGGAAGTGCTGGTGAACAGCGATGCCCAGGGGCAGGCGCGGTTTGCCCATCCGCTGGAGAATATCGGCGGGTTGCGCAGCTTTACTGCGACGGTGACCACTGCCGATGGGGCCACTTCCGAGTTGAGCCGGCCGGTGAGTCGCTGAAGCAATCAGCCTCTTCGCGGGGCAAACCTTGCCCCGCTAACCGCCACCCCTCACAATGCAGGCCTTATCACGCGTCAACCCGCAGGAACCTGCATGAAACTCGACAAACCCGCCGCCATCGCCCGGCGCAACGAAGCACTGGCCCGGCCCGTGCTGACCAGCAGCAACACCCTGTTCGCCATCCTCGACCCCAAACGCAACCTGTGGTGGTTCGAAGTGCCAGTAGCGCTGTTGGGCAAAGGCCAGCCCGATTGGGTCAACCTGCTGCTGCACACCCCGGACAGCGATGAGCTGCAGCACCTGAAAGTACCGACCAACTTCCTCAAGGCTCACCTGGAGCAGATGGAAGTGCGCAAGCCAGGCAAACGCCGTTCGACCATCAGCCTGGCCCTGAGCGCTGACCGCGACTCGCTGCTGCGCGACACCCGCCCGGGTGGCGAGCAGCTGGACTTCCGTACGTTCGTGCAGGCCTGATCAGACCCGCTCGATGCGATCGTCATGGATGACGATGCGGCCTTGCTTGAACAACGCACCAATGGCCTTCTTGAAGTTGCCCTTGCTGACGTTGAACAACTTGGTGATCACTGCCGGGTCGCTCTTGTCGCACACCGGCAACACACCGCCTTCGGCGTCCAGGCGCGCCATGATCTGCTCCTGCAGGCTGTCAGCCAGGGCAGCGCCCACCGGTTGCAGGCTCAGGGCGATTTTGCCGTCGTGGCGAATTTCCTTGATGAAGCCCTTCTCGTGCATCCCCGAACGCAGGAACTTGAACACCTCGTTCTTGTGGATCAGGCCCCAGTGGCGGTTGTTGATGATCGCCTTGAAGCCCATCGGCGTCTCGCCGGCCACCAGCAGCTCGACCGGCTGGCCGACCTGGTAATCGGCCGGGGTACGGTCCAGGTAGCGGTCCAGGCGCGCGGTCGCGGTGATGCGGCGGGTACGTTTGTCGAGGTACGCGTGCACCACGCAGTAGTCGCCGATCTTCAGTGGCCGCAACTCTTCCGAGTAAGGCATCAGTAGGTCCTTGGACAGGCCCCAATCCAGGAAGATACCGGCACCATTGATGTCCTTGACCTTGAGGCTGGCGAACTCACCGACCTGCACCTTGGGCTTCTCGGTGGTGGCAATCAGCTGGTCTTCGCTGTCCAGGTAGATGAACACGTTCAACCAATCGTCTACCTCGGTCTCGGCGTTCTTCGGGATGTAACGCCCCGGCAGCAGGATCTCGCCATCGGCGCCGCCGTCCAGGTAGAGGCCGAATTCCACGTGTTTAACGATTTGCAAACTGTTGTAACGCCCAAGCAGAGCCATTTCCGATGTTCCTCAAGACAAGACGGCTATTCTACACCTGAAGCCACCGTACTGCCCGACCGCTGATTCGGTGGAACCGTCATCTTCCCCCTTGCGTCTACCGACTGGCCAGCCACTGCAAGGATCAGCACATGCCTCGACGCCTGCTCAAGCCCCTGCTCATCACCGTCGCGTTAGCCCTGGCCCTGGTCGCGTGCAGCCGCATCGACCTGGCCTACCGCAACCTGGACCGCCTGGTGCCGTGGTCGCTCGGTGACTACCTGGACATGAACCGCGACCAGAAGGTGCTGCTCGACGAGCGGCTCAGGCAGCACCTGGCCTGGCATTGCAAAACCCAACTGCCCAGTTACCTCGACTGGCTGGACCGGGTGCGGGCTATGGTCGCCGAAGACCAGGTGACCGACCAGGCGTTGCAGCAGCGCACCCGCGAGGCGCGCGAGGCGATTGGCCGGGTTGCCGAAGAAATCACCCCCTCCGCCACCGAACTGCTGCGTGGCATGAGCGACGCGCAGGTGGCGGAAATGCGCGAGGCGTTCCGCGACGACATCAGCGAACGGCAAAAGCAGTATGTCGATACGCCGTTGCCCAAGCAGATTGCCCGCCGCGCCGAGCGCATGGAAAAACGCCTGACGCCGTGGCTGGGTGAACTCAATGCAGCCCAACGCCTACGCGTGCTGACCTGGTCACAGGCGCTGGGCGATCAGAACCGCCAGTGGATCGCCAACCGTGCCCACTGGCAGCAACAGCTGGTGCTGGCAATGGACAAACGCAGCGATGCCAGCTTCGAACCGCGCCTGGCGCAATTGCTGCAGCGCAAGGAGAGCCTGTGGACCCCGGAGTACCGCATCGCCTACCAGAACACCGAGCTGCAAGCACGCAGGTTACTGGTCGACCTGATGCACTTGAGCACCCCGGAGCAGCGTCAGCAACTGCAGGCGCGACTGAGCAAGGTGCGCACCGATTTCAGCGAGTTGAAGTGCCTGAAGGGCTGAAACCCCAGACGTGCGTGGCGCTGATTTTTTACGGCCGCAGCGCAGCCCCAGGGGTTACCGCACCTTACGCCGATACGGGAACACATCGATCACCTTCCCGTCGCGAATCGTTGCCTGCAAACCCTTCCAGTAATCCGCGTCATACAACTCCCCATGCAAGCGGCTGAACAAACGCCGCTGGCCCATATCGGCAAACAGAAACGGCGGGAACTCTTCGGGGAACACGTCATGCGGCCCGATCGAGTACCACGGCTCGCCTGACATCTCGTCTTCCGGGTAGCGCGCTGGCGGTATATGGCGGAAGTTCACCTCGGTCAGAAAACAGATTTCGTCATAGTCGTAAAACACCACCCGGCCATGGCGGGTGACGCCGAAGTTTTTCAGCAACATGTCGCCGGGGAAGATGTTCGCCGCCGCCAGTTGCTTGATGGCCAAGCCGTAATCCTCCAGCGCTTCGAGCACTTGGCCTTCGCTGGCGTGCTCCAGATAAAGGTTGAGGGGCGTCATGCGCCGCTCGGTCCAGCAGTGGCGGATCAGCACCGTATCGCCTTCCAGGGCGACCGTGGACGGCGCCACTTCCAGCAGCTCGGCCAGGCATTCCGGCTCGAACTTGCTGCGCGGAAAGCGAAAATCGGCGAACTCCTGGGTATCGGCCATGCGCCCTACCCGATCGACGCTTTTCACCAGGCGGTATTTGTCGATCACCGTGGCACGGTCAACGGTTTTCGACGGTGAGAAGCGGTCCTTGATGATCTTGAACACGGTATTGAAGCCCGGCAGCGTGAACACGCTCATGACCATCCCACGCACCCCGGGCGCCATGATGAAGCGGTCGTCACTGTTGGCCAGGTGGTTGATCAGTGCCCGGTAAAACTCCGACTTGCCATGCTTGTAGAAACCGATCGAGGTGTACAACTCGGCAATGTGCTTGCCGGGCAGGATGCGCTTGAGGAAGTTGACGAATTCCGCCGGCACCGGCACATCGACCATGAAATAAGAGCGGGTGAAAGAGAAGATGATCGACACCTCCGCCTCGTCGGTGATCAGCGCATCGGCCTCGATGCCATGGCCTTCGCGGTGCAACAAAGGGATCACCAGCGGCCACTGCTCGTCGGGGGTGTACAGGCGGCCGACCAGGTAGGCGCCCTTGTTGCGGTACAACACCGGCGAAAACAGCTCGACCGCCAGGGCTGGGTCCTTGCACACCCAGTCCGGCAGGCATTCGCGCAGTTGTTCTTCCAGCCGCGTCAGGTCGCCCTCAAGGTCACCATAAGGCACATCGAACGGGTAATCGGCGAAGATCGCCCGCAGCAGGCCCTTGAGCCCCTCCCCAAGCTGATAGGTGCGGGTTTGCGCCGCGCGCTCGTGGCTGCGCATGGAAGGCCGGGTGGTGTGGATGAACATGCAGCCGTCGCTGATCTGGTCGTGGCTGAACAGGCTGCAGAACAGCGAGTTGTACCAGGTCTCGGACAACTCGTCGTCGAGCCGTGGGTCAATCAGGTGGATGTAGGCGCTCTTGACCAGCGGCCACTGCTCCACATCCAGCAGCACCTCATCGGCAAAGCTTTGCCGAAGCCGGCCGTTGGCCTCGGCCACCTTTTCTTCATAGAGGTTGATACGCGCCGCCGATGCGCGTTGGATGTCTTGCCAGCGCGCCTGCTCGAAGCGCTCACGGGCGCCGAGGGTGATGCGCCGAAAGTGTTCGCGGTAGTCATCGAAGCCATCGAGGATCATCCGGGCGATTTCGCTGGCAGGCCAGTGCTGGGACATGCAGGGCATCTCGGTGCAGGGTGAGTGATACAGCTTAGCCGGTCCACAGCCTGCCTAGATTCACAGCGCAAGAAAGCACAAGAATCCCACTCCCCCCTGGCGTAAACTCGCGCCCTGCCCAGACCCCGGAGACCGTTGTGAACCCCATTGCCCTAGCCCGCCTGCTGACCCTTGCCGCTGTCTGGGGGGCGAGCTTCCTGTTCATGCGCATCATCGCCCCCGAACTCGGCACCGTGCCGACCGCGTTTTTCCGCGTGTCGATCGCCTGCCTGGGCCTGGTCGCCATCGTCGCCGCCGCGCGGGTACGCTGGGACTTCCAAGGCAAGCTCGGCGCCTGCCTGGTGCTGGGCATGATCAACTCGGGCATCCCGGCGACGTTCTACTCCGTGGCCGCGCAGGTACTGCCAGCCGGCTACTCGGCGATTTTCAACGCCACCACACCGCTGATGGGCGTACTGATCGGCGTGCTGTTCTTCCGTGAACCGATGACCCTGCCCAAGCTCTGCGGCATCTTCCTGGGCCTGTTCGGCGTCGGCGTCCTCAGCGGCGCTGGCCCCGTCGCGCTGGACCTGGCCTTGCTGCAAGGCGCCCTCGCCTGCCTGGCGGCCACCACCTGTTATGGCTTCGCCGGTTTTCTCGCCCGCCGCTGGGTCAGCGGCCTGGACAGCCGCCTCTCGGCCCTGGGCAGCATGCTCGGCGCTACGCTCCTGCTGAGCCCGCTGTTCGCCTGGAGCGCCCTGGCTCAGCCGCCTGCCAGCTGGGGCGGCTGGCAGGTGTGGCTGTCGCTGCTCGGGTTGGGCCTGCTGTGTACCGCATTCGCCTACATCCTGTACTTCCGCCTGCTCGAAGAAATCGGCCCAGTCAAAGCCAGCACCGTGACCTTCCTGATCCCGGTATTCGGCGTATTGTGGGGGGCATGGTTGCTGGATGAGCCGCTGTCGATGGCGCACCTGTACGGCGGTGTGTTGATTGGCGCGGCCTTGTGGCTGGTGCTGCGGCCGACGCGCCATTGAAGCGGGGCACACGATGAACAGTGCATACAAGAAAGTGTTGTTCCGCCTGGTGCAGGACGCAGACGGTTACCCGCCGGCCTCGGTCGAGGGCCTGTGGGCCAAGGCAGTCGACGGCGGCTACCAAGTCGATGGCATCCCGTTCTATGTCTACGGCATTGCGCCGGGCGACATCATCAACACGCGGGAGGACGGCGGTGAAACCTGGTTCGACAGCTTGCGCATCAGCAGCGCCCGCTCGGTGTTCCGGGTGATCGTCAAGCCACCGGAAACCCTCGACCAGGTGCACGCAGCCCTGCAAGACTTCGGCTGCAACTGCGAAGCTGAACAGGCGGTGAGGATGCTTGCCGTCGAAGTTCCCTCGCAGCGCGCGCTCGACACCTTGCTCTATTACCTGCTGACCCAGCGCGAAGCCGACCTGCTGGACTTCGAGGAAGGCGTGCTGCGGCACACCATCCCCGAAGAGTTTCGCTAGAGCGCTACGCTTACGCCTCCGCCAACCGCGCAGCCGGCTTGCGGAACACGAACAGCAAGCCCACCACGATCAGCCCCATCCCCAGCAGGCTAAGCGCTGCCAAACGGTTACCGAAGATCAGGAAGTCCATCACCGCAGTCACCGCAGGCACCAGGTAGAACAGGCTGGTGACATTGACCAGATTGCCCTTGGCGATCAGGCGATACAGCAGCAGGGTCGCCAGCAACGACACCACCAGCCCCATCCACAGCAGCGCACCGACGAAGCCGCCGGTCCACTGCACGTGCAACGGCTGCAAGGGGGCGAACAGCGCGCACAGGGCAAACCCTGCCAGGTACTGCAACGGCAAGGTGCCCATAGGGTTGTCGGTGATGCGTTTTTGCAGGATCGAACCCAACGTCATGCTGCCCAGCGCCAGCAGCGCGAACAGCATGCCGGCCAGGGACACCCCACCCAGGTTGATGCTTTGATAGACCACCATCACCAGGCCAGCAAGGCCCAGCCCCAGGCCGAACAGCCGGCCCCAGGAACGCTGACGCTCCATCAGCACCACGGTGAGGATCGGTTGTACCCCCATCACCGTGGCCATGACGCCAGGGGTGACATGGGTATTGAGCGCCAGCAAATAGAAGATCTGGTAGGCCCCCAACAACACGCAGCCAGTGCCCAGGGCGCGCAGCATCGCCCCACGACTGCGCGGCCAACGCAGGCCCAACAACGGGCCGATCATCAACAAGCCCGCGAGGGCCAGCGCCGAGCGCAACAACAGGAAAGCGAACGGGCTGGCGTGCGCCAGGCCCAGCTTGGAGACGATTGCCCCGCTGCTCCACAGCAGGACGAACAGGCTGGTGGTGGCCGCCGAGGCCACGGATGCTTTGGAAATGACAGACATGTATTGCCACCTTTCGGGCGAATGAGCCGAACGGAGGGCGTACGCTTCAGCGAGGGAAGTAGCCGACCGTGTTCAGTAGGTTGCGAGTGCGGTGGGATGCGGCCAGAAGCCGATCAGCCCAGCACGACCACGCAAAGAGGCGGAGCTACGCCGCCTACAACGCCACTGACAGGTGGTGGGTAGTGACTGATCATGGCCGGCTGCTGGCTACCACGCACGACCTCGCCCGCGACTGGCGCGATGGCAAAGCATGAGGTGGAAGGGATGGCTGGCATGAACAGGTCTTCAGGATGAGATCAATGGCCTGGACTATAGCCCGGCGTTTTCTGGCTGGCAACTGGCTAAACCGACCTTTGTAGGCGCGGCCATTGGTTAATTTTTCACCGCCTTGGCTCGTCTGAATGCGAAACGCCGCACGCATTCACCCGCTCCGAGGACCACTCATGAACGCAAAAGCCTGGCTCTACCGGCCAGCCCAGATCACCTGCCTGCTGCTGGTCAGCGCCTACGCCCACGCGGCCAAGCCAGGTGATGTTTTCCAGGACTGCAAGGACTGCCCAGAGATGGTGGTTCTGCCCGCCGGCAGCTACGTGATGGGCGCACCCGATGACGAAGCCGGCCGCCAGCCCGACGAAGGCCCGCTGCACACCGTGACCTTCGCCAAGCCTTTCGCGATGAGCCGCTACCAGGTCACCGCCGGCGAGCTGGACGCCTACATCAAGGCCACCGGCACCGTCATCAAGAGCGGCGACGACCGCCCCGGGCGCTGGTGCGAAGCCAGCAAGCCCACCTACAAACAAACGGCCCGCCAACCTGCGGTGTGCGTCGACTACGACGAAGTCCAGGCCTACACCGTGTGGCTGGCAAAAAAAACCGGCAAGCCCTACCGCATGGTCAGCGAGGCCGAACGTGAATACGCCGCCCGCGGCGGCTCTACCGGCCCGTTCCCCTTCCCGTTCGACGAGCCGGGCAAGTACGAGATCAGCAAGCACGCCAACACCTACGGCCCCCGTGACGGCTACACCTTCACCGCCCCCGTGGGCAGCTACCCGGCCAATGCCTTCGGCATGTACGACATGCACGGCAACGTCTACGAGTGGGTCGCCGACTGCTACCACGAAAGCTACGAAGGCGCCCCCAGCGACGGCAGCGCCTGGATCCAGGACCCCAAGTGCATCCGCGCGCACATGCGCGGCAACGATTGGGGCGAGCCACCGATCTTCTCGCGCTCGGCCAACCGCAACGACCGCCTCAAGACCACCCGTGGCGACTTCCTCGGCTTTCGCGTAGCCCGCGAACTCTGAACGTTGTGACGCGGTTAACAGCACCTGCGAAAAAACAGTCAATAAGAATCGTTCCGGTTTTTCACAGGTGCTGCGTCACATACAGCACATAGAAAAAAACCCCTCTGCCAACGAGAACGCAACAGATGTCCATGCCATTGCCCAGTGCGCTCAACCCGCTTGCCAAAGCCTTACTGATTCGTCATTCCCTTCGCCCCCAGCGTGCGCTGTCACGCATTGGCCTGGGCCTGGCGCTGTCCTCTGCGCTGGTTGCACAAGTGCAGGCACAGGAATGGACCCTGGATATTCCCGCGCAGTCGATGAACTCGGCGCTGCAGGCGCTGGCCAAGCAGACGGATACTCAACTGCTGTACAGCCCGGAAGACATCAGCGGGCTGCGTTCTTCGGCGCTCAAGGGGCGGCATGATTTGCAGTCCTCGCTGCGCACGCTGCTGCAAGGGACGGGGCTGCGTTACCAGATTGATGGCAATACGGTCACCGTAACCGCCGCAGCGAATGCCGAAGGCCAGATGGAGTTGTCGCCAACCAACGTGAATAGCCACGTGCTAGGGTCGACCACAGAGGGCACTGGCTCCTACACCACTGGGGTCACCAACACTGCCACCAAGATGAACCTGTCGCTTCGCGAAACCCCGCAGTCGATCAGCGTCATCACCCGCCAGCGTATGGATGACCAACAGCTTCACAGCATGACCGATGTGCTGACCCAAACCCCTGGCATTACCATGTCCCAGGATGGCGGCGAGCGGTTCAACATTTATTCCCGCGGCAGCCAGATCAACACCTATCAGATCGATGGCGTCACCACGACCCAGGAAAATCAGACCCGCACCCTGCCGAGCACGTTTTTCGACACGGCGCTTTACGACCGAATTGAAGTGGTCAGGGGTGCGACCGGTTTGATGACCGGTGCCGGCGACCCAAGTGGTGTAGTCAACATCATTCACAAACGCCCCACACGCCACTTTCAGTCTTATGTGCAGGCTGGTGTAGGGTCGTGGGATTACAACCGCCTGGAGGCGGACGTGTCCGGGCCGCTGACTGACAGCGGCAATGTGCGTGGCCGCTTCGTCGCAGCCAAGCAAGACAATAACTCCTTCATGGACTGGTACAGCCAGCGCAAGGACATTGTCTACGGCGTCGTCGAAGCCGACATGACCGATTCCACCCTGGTACGTTTCGGCGTCGATTATCAAAAGTACAAGGCCAATGGCGCCCCTGGCGTACCGTTGATGTACAGCAACGGCCAACAGACCAACTTTTCTCGCTCCACCAGCTCGGGCGCGCGCTGGGCATTCGACGATTACGAGACGCTGAACTACACCCTCAATGTCGAGCAGAAGCTGGCCAACGACTGGGAATTCAAGGTCGCTGCCAACTACATGGACGTGGACCGTGATTTTGCCGATGCCACCTATGAAACCGCCAGTGGCACCTCATCGCTGGATCCGGTGACCCTCGAGGCATCTGCAGACATTGGCAAGGCGCATGCCGAACAAGTCCAGAAAGGCGTGGATGTCACCCTGCAAGGCCCCTTCGAGCTGCTCGGGCAAACGCATGATTTGATCTTCGGCTGGAACTGGAACGAGTACAACAACGATCACTTCTCTGCGATAGGCTCAGGGTCGAACAGCTTCAACTTCGGCAGCTGGGACAACTACATGGAGAAGCCAGACAGTTACATTCCGCTGCTGGACTTCAACATCAACTCACGGCAAAGCGGCTACTTCGCCGCCACACGCCTTAACTTCACCGACCAGCTTCACCTGATCCTCGGCGCCCGCGGGACCAACTACAGCTACAACTACTACTCAAAAGTACTCACCATCGCCCGTGCGCCGACCGACTATCACATTGGCGAAACCGGCGTGGTTACCCCCTATGCAGGGCTCGTCTACGACCTCACGCCCGAACAGTCGGTGTATGTCAGCTACACCGACATCTTCAAGCCCCAGTCTGCACGTGACATCGAAGCCAAGGTACTGGACCCCGTGCTTGGCAAGAACTATGAGATGGGCTGGAAAGGTGAGTTCTTCGACAGCCGCTTGAATGCCAGCGCAGCAGTCTACTGGATTGAAAGGGACAACCTGGCAGAGCGTACTGGCCAGACCATCCCCGACAGCACGAATGGCGAAGAGGCGTATAAAGCTGTCAACGGTGCTAAAACCAGAGGTGTTGACCTTGAGCTCACGGGTGAAATCCTGCCAGGCTGGAATGTGCAAACCGGCTACAGCTATTCCAGGACCGAGAACGGCGACGGCGATCGCATGTTGACGCAACTGCCGATGGATTCCCTGCGTTTCTGGACCACATACCGCCTGCCGGGTGAGTTCGACAAGCTGACCGTAGGGGGTGGCCTTAACTGGAACTCTGGCACTTCATTGTACTTCTCGTCGTACAAGACCCGGGCTACCCAGGATGACTACTACGTCGCCAGCCTGATGGCACGTTACCAGATCACCGACCATCTATCGACAACGCTGAACCTCAACAACCTCTTCGATGAGAAATACTACGCCGGCTTCGCGGGCAACTACGGCCACTACGGTGCGCCACGCAATGCACAGATGAACCTGCGTTACGACTTCTGATCCTCCTTGGCCCCTGGCGTCAATGCCAGGGGTTTTCCCCGCTCGTATAGCATTCGCATCACCTCCCTCCTCGCCTGTGGCCAAACCCCGCGCAAACGCATGACCACGCTGGTGCCTCAAAAAAAGGGGCTTCACGTGATGCCGGGGAAGCGTGGCTGCGATGTGTTGGGCGAGAAATAGGGTGAAGGCTGCCAGGTGCTTGTCTTGGGTTCTGAGGGGGGCGCAAATCGAGCGCCGCGCAGGCGGCGCTCGATCTCAACGGCGCAGAAGATCCAGCAACAAGCCCCCAAAAAACGGGAAGCTACCCTCACTCCACCATTGAACCCTCCTGAATCAACTGCACTGCCAGCCCTTCGATCACCTCAGAGGCCTTGAGGATGTCGTAATGGCCAGCGTCCACCTGACAATGGACTGCCTCTCCCAGCACCGCGCCGGCCGTGTTCCCAGCCCACCAGCAATGCGCCATAGCCTTGGTCTGCGGAAGCCCGGCAAGCTGCTGCGACAACGCTTTCAAACGCATGGCCACGACGAAGGTATGAGCCAGTTCGGCACTGTCGATTTCGGCATAGGCCGATTGCAGCGCCTGGGCCGAACGGACCTGATCGATCACACCCTGCAAATGAACGACGTCGCTGTCGGCAGAAACGCCAGGCACCGCCAGGTCGTCCTTGGCCCCTCCCAGAACCACACTCAGGAAGCCCTGCAAATCCTGGCTCCAGTCATCAGAGAACGACTCGCGCAGGCCTGCCGGAATGAAGCTGTCAACCAAACCAAGCAATGCGACCTTCTGCCCCTGGTTTTCCAGCTCTTGGGTGACAAGTACCGCCAACGCCCCACCCAGCGACCAGCCCGCCAACCGGTACGGCCCTTCGGGCTGCTTCTGGCGAATGTACTGCGCATACTCAATCGCCATCGACTGGAGCGAGTCGTCTTGCCATTCACGGTCAAGCAACATGCGGCACTGGATACCGTAGACACTGCAATACCCATCCAGGCGGCGAGCCAGAGGCTCGTAATCGAACACGGTACCAAAGCCGGCATGCAGGCAGAACAGCGGCGGTGCCTGATCGACACGGGTGTTGAGCAATAGCAGTGGGTCAAGGCTTGCCTCATCGGCCGAATAGCCAGACAGCTCACCGATTGTCGGCTTGGCCATCACATCGCGCAGCTTCAACTCGATGGGCAGATCATCGTGGCTGCGCACTTTTGACAGCATTTTCAGCACACGCAGTGAGTCGCCGCCCAGTTCGAAGAAGTTGTCGTCGATGCCCAGCGCCTCCACCCCCAGCACGTCTTGCCATATCTGCACCAATACCCGTTCGATGCCGTTACGCGGCGCCAGACGTACACGCTGGCCGCCCAGCTCAGGCGCAGGCAGCGCCTTGCGGTCGATCTTGCCATTCGGGGTAAGGGGCATGGCCGCCAGCAGCACAAGTTGTGCTGGCACCATGTAGTCCGGAAGCTCAGCACGCAAGGCATCGCGCAACTGGCCAGGCGTCGTTACGCCTGTACCGGTCACGACATAACCGACCAGTTGCTTGCCAGTTGCACCTTCCCGTGCAACAACCACCGCATCCCTGACCTCTGGCAGATTGCGCAGGCGCGCTTCGATCTCACCCGGCTCAATGCGGAAACCGCGAATTTTCAGCTGATTGTCCAAGCGCCCGATGAAGTCGATCACCCCATCTGCGCGGCGGCGTACTCGGTCACCGGTGCGGTACAGGCGTGCACCTTGACCGAATGGGTCGGCAACGAAGCGCTCGGCAGTAAGGGCTGCACGCTGATGGTAACCTCGTGCAACACCTTCCCCACCAATGTACAGCTCTCCAGCCACCCCATCAGGCAACGGGTTGAGGTCCTGGTCGAGCACATGCAGTGTGCGCTGACCGACCCGCTCACCGATCGGCGCATAGACCGCAGCGCAGGCCTGTTGCGCCGATACCTTCCACAGCAGCGGCGTGACCACGGTCTCGGTGGGGCCGTAACCGTTAGTCAGGTATTGGGGCTGCAAGGTGCGCTTGACCAACTCGAACAAAGCGTCAGGCACTGCATCACCGCCGAAGCAATAAATGCGCACAGGCGGTGCAGCCTGCTGTTGGCTTTCGGCAAACTCGGCCATTTGCTGCAGGTACGCCGGTGGGAAGCAGGCAATGTCGATGCGCTGCTCATGCAGCACCTGCAAGGTCTCCTCAGCAGTCCACAAGCGATTGTCCCGCACGATCAGGCAACCACCCGAGGAGAGTGTCGACAGCCAGCGTTCCTGGGCACCATCGAAGGCAAACGACATGAACAGCAATTCGCGGGTGGACGCGTCCATCTCATAAAGCTGCGCAATAGCCTGGCAGTGCATACGGATCTGGCCATGGCTCACCGCGACGCCTTTCGGTTTGCCGGTCGAGCCCGAGGTGTAGATCAGGTAGGCAAGGTTGTCGTCCATCACCGAGACCTCAGGCACATTCGCAGCCTGCTCAGCCAACGCCAAACGGTCCAGCGCCACGCAATGCTCCACCTCCGGGAACCGCTCACGCAAGGCGCTGCTGGTCAGCAGCAAGTGCATGGCCGAATCCTCGACAATCCACTGCAAGCGCTCCTGAGGATAATCAATGTCCAGCGGCACATAGGCAGCGCCCGTCTTCATCACTGCGAGGAAGGCCACGATCACCTCGACTGAACGTTCCAGGGCCACCCCCACGGTGACTTCCGGTCGGGCGCCAAGGCCGATCAGGTGATGAGCCAGGCGGTTGGCACGGTCCTCCAGTTGCGCATAGCTCAGTTGCTGATCGGCGCAGATGACCGCCACCGCATCGGGGTATGACTGCGCATGCCGGGCGATGACCTGCGCAAGCCGAGGGCCATTCGGCTCGCTTGGTTGCAACAGATTGCGCTGAGCCGCTTGCTGTATTTGTACGGCGCTGAGCATTTCCAGGTTGCCGATCGTGGCATGCGGATCATCCAGCATCGCGCTGAGCAGGCATTCGAAACTGCTGCGGATGGCTTCGGTAGCCGCTTCGGTGAAACGGCTACGCAGGTACATGAACTCCACCGAGAAGGTGTCATTCAGATGCACGGCCAGGTCCATCGCATAGTTGGTGACGTCGCGATCATTGACCTCGCCAAATTGCAGCGTACCGCTGCCATCGCCCTGCAAGCGCTCACCCACAGGGTAGTTTTCAAAGACCAGGATGCTGTCGAACAACGGCTGCCCCGGACGACCCGCCCAGCGTTGCACGTTGGAGAGCGCAGCATGTTCGTGGTCGCGCAGCTCCAGGTTGTAACTCTGCAATTGCTGCAACCAGTCACTGACCTTTTGCTGCGGCTCTGGCGTCTGCACCACCGGCAAGGTATTGATGAACAAGCCCAGCATCTCGTCGGAACCCGGCAAAGAGGCGGGGCGGCCCGCCACGGTCGCACCGAAGCAGACCGTCTGTTGGCCGGTATAACGCTGCAACAATAGCAGCCAGGTCGCCTGGACGAGCGTGTTGGGTGTCACGCGCAGGCGCTGGGCGCGCTCACGCAGGTTCTCGGTGCGCTTGGCATCCCAGTGCAAGTAGAGCGCGGCATGCCCTGTCAGTTGGCCAGCGGGCTTGGGTGCGAGAGTGTCCGCCAACAAGGTCGGGCCTTCGAGCGCCCCAAGCTTGCTGCTCCAAAATGCTTCCAGCTGTGCCTGCGACTGCCCATCGAGCCAACGGATGTAATCGCCGAACCGTCCTTTAGGGCTGTCGAAAGCTTTCCCATGATAAGCCTGGAACACCTCTCCCAGGAGTCTGGCGTTACTCCAGCCATCCATCAGAATGTGGTGACGGGTCCAGATCAATTGCATGCGATGGTCGTCCAGGCGCACCAGGATGACCCGCATCAAGGGCGCCGACATCATGTCGAACGCTTCACCCGACTCTGACGCGGCCAACGCCTCCAAGGCCTCTTGCGTGACAGTACGGTCGCGCCAGTCAAGCACGCGGATCGGCAAGTTCAGATGACGATGGACAATCTGCAGTGGCTGCGCCAAGTGGGCCGCCGACCAGAAGCCGGTACGCAAGATATCGTGACGCGCGATCACGAAATTCCACGCTTCGACGAACTGCTCGATCACCAAGCCTTCCACCGCCACCGAAGTCTGGTTGATGTAGATCCCCCCTTCCGCTCCCTGTGCGCTGTAGAACAGCATCCCTTGCTGCATGGGCGACAACGGATAGATGTCGCCGACCTGCAAGGCAGGTACCGGCAAGCCGTCGAGTTGCGCCTGGGTCAGGCCGGCCAATGGGAAGTCGGACGGTGTGACGCCTCGATGTTGTTCCTGGCAACAGTGAGTTACCAGTGATTTGAGCTCCTCGGCATAAGCATCTGCCAGCCCGCGGACGGTCGAGCGTTCGAACAGCTGCGAACTGAACGACCAGGCCAGTTCCAGTTCACCGCCGTACACCTGCCCGTTCACTGCCAGCAAACTACCCAACGGGGCGCACGCATCATGGCTTGCGCCGCCGTACTCTTTGGCCGGTACGAACAGCCCTGTTTGCTCATCGAAACTTGCGTCGAACTGCCCCAGGTAGTTGAACACGATCTCGCCCTGCGGCAGCGCAGCCAGCGTCTCAGCGGCCTTAGCACCACTCAGGTAGCGCAGCAGGCCATAACCCAGGCCTTTGCTCGGCACTGCTCGCAGCTGTTCTTTGATGGTTTTGATCGAGCCGGCCAGGTCGGCCTGCGGGCTGAGCTTGACGGGGTACATGCTGGTGAACCAACCCACCGTACGGCTCAGGTCTACGTCATCGAACAGGTCTTCACGGCCATGACCTTCCAGGCGCACCAATACGTCACTGCGCTGGGTCCAGCGGCTGACTACTCGTGCCAGGGCGGTCAGCAGCAGGTCGTTGATTTGCGTACGGTAGGCAGCCGGGGCGTCCTGCAGCAGTTGTCGCGTGGTTTCGCGATCCAGGCGGGTGCTGACCGAGGAGGCGTGCTGCAGCTGGTTGCCACCTTGTGGGTGATCGCAAGGCAATTCATCGCTTGCCCCTTGCAGCTGGTTTTGCCAGTAGGTCAATTCGGCACGCAGGGGTTCGCCTTGTGCGTAGTGTTGCAAGTGCTCGGCCCATGTTTTGAGCGAGCTGGTCTTGGCCGGCAGGGTCACCGGCTGCCCGTCCCTCAGTGCCTGGTAGGCCTGCTGCAAGTCCTCCAGCAGCAACCGCCACGACACACCGTCCACCACCAAGTGGTGAATCACCAGCAGCAAGCGCTGGCTGCCATCTGGCAGCCCGACCAGCAGCGCCCGTAACAGCGGGCCTTGCCCAAGGTCCAGGCTGCGCTGCGCCTGCTCTGCGATATCGAGCAGGTCTTCTTCGGCGGCCAGTGTCCGCACCCAGACCAAATCCTGAGCCGTATCAGCGGTGAACTCGGCTCGCCACGTCCCCTCGACCTGCTCGAAGCGCATGCGCAGCGCATCGTGGTGATCGAGCACCGCGCGCAACGCCGCATGCAACTGCTCAGCGACAATAACCTCGCCAGGTTGCAACAATACCGACTGGTTCCAGTGATGCCGAGCGGCGATGTCCTCTTTGAAGAACCATTGCTGAATCGGTGTCAGTGGCGACGATCCCGCCACCCTGCCTTGATCAATCGAGGTGCCGACAACACGCCGGGCCACCGCGGCCAGTTCCTGAATCGTCTGATGCTGGAACAGCTCCTTGGGTGAGAACTGGATGCCAGCCTGACGGGCGCGGCTGACCACCTGCAGGGAAATGATAGAGTCGCCACCCAGTTCGAAGAAGTTGTCGGTAACGCCAACCTGCTCCAGCTTCAGCACGCCCGACCAAATTTCGGCCAGTTGCTGCTCAAGCGCGCCCTGCGGGGCAACATAGTCCTTTTGCAACTGATCGTGATCGGCAGCAGGCAAGCGCTTGCGGTCCAGCTTGCCGCTTGGCGTCATCGGCATGTGCTGCATGATCACCAGGTAGGTCGGGATCATGTAGTCCGGCAAGCTGGCCTTCAGGTACTGCTTCAAGGAGGCACGCAGGTCGCTTTCGTCCTCGACTTCATCAGTCGGCACCACATAGCCGCACAGCTGTTTGCCAGCGGCCTGATCGACAGCGATCACGGCGGCCTCGCGCACCTGCGGATACGCCTGCAGATGCTGCTCGATCTCTCCTAGCTCAATGCGGAAACCGCGCACCTTCACCTGATGATCAACGCGGCCGCGGTAGGCGATTTCACCCTGCTCGTCGAAATACCCCAGATCCCCGGTGCGGTACAGCCGCCCCCCGCCGACTTCATCGAATGGGTCCGGGATGAAACGTTCTGCCGTCAGCGACGGTCGCTGGTGGTAACAACGCGCCAGACACCCGTCACCGCCAATGTACAGTTCACCGGCTACGCCAATCGCGGTCGGCGACAAGCCGCCGTCCAGCGCGCGCATGACCCGCCCAGGCAGTGCGCGGCCAATCGGCACACCGCTGTCTGCCGCCGGGGCATGGGCCAGGCGCGAGCAGTCATAGGTCGTGGCGACCACCGTGGCTTCAGTCGGCCCATAGGTGTTGAGCAAGCGTACTGCCGGTGGGCCATCTGCCAGCCAGGCTTGCAGGCCATCGAGGGCTACGGCTTCGCCACCGACATGGATCTGCTTCAATTGGCCATAGGCCTCAGGCTGGCGGCGATCGAGTGCCAGCAAGCGCCAATACGCGGCAGGCAGGTCGGCGACGGTTACCCCATGCCGAATAATCTGTTGGCTGAAGGTGTCGGTATCCCAGAGCGGTTGACCGCGCATCACGATGCAAGCCCCCCGGGACAGTGGCGGGAAGAACTGCTCGATGAACCCATCAAAACTGAACGTCGCGAACTGCAACACGCGGTCTTCGGCTGACAGGCGCGAGTAACCACTGGCAACTTCGCAGAAAACCGACAGCGCATGGTGAGCAATGGCTACACCCTTGGGCATGCCGGTGGAGCCCGAGGTGTAGATCACATACGCCAGGCTGTCTGGCGTGACCTGTGTTTCCAGCGGCTCGGCACTGAGGTGCTCCAGCCATTGCCCGCCTTGCTCCAGGCCCACGCACGGCAAGCCGTCAGGCATTGGCAGACGCGCCATGGAGGCCGCGTCCGCCAGCAGCACACCGATGCCACTGTCCTGGATCAGGTAGGCCAACCGATCTTGCGGATAGTCCGGGTCCAAAGGCACATAGGCCGCACTGGCCTTGTGGATGGCAATCAAGGCTACAGCCAGCGCAAGCCCACGTTCAGCAGCAATACCCACCAGTGTGTTCGGTGCTACCCCTTGCTCCATGAGCTTACGCGCCAACTGGTTGCTGCGCAGGTCCAGCTCGCGGTAGCTCAGTTGCTGGTCGTCGAACACCAGCGCCACCGCATCCGGACGCTGGTGTGCCTGTGCTTCGATCAACTGGTGAGCGCACTTGCCGGTTAGCGCAACGGCTTCGCTGCGGTTCCACTCGTGGAGGATCTGCTGACGCTCGGTGCTGCCGAGCAACGACAGCTCTCCCAGCGCCGTGCTCGCATCCGCAATGAGCGCTTGCAGCAGGTTGAACAAGTGATCGGACACCCGCTGAATACTGGCTTCGCTCCAGCACGCGCGGTCATAGCTGTACTGGATGGACAGTGTTTCCCCATGCATTGCAGCAAGCGTCAAGGGGTAGTTGGTCTTCTCACGGTGTGAAACCACGCCGAAACTCAGCCCCTGCGGCGCCCCTTCCTGAAGCGCCTGGGAAACAGGATAGTTCTCGAACACCATCAGCGTATCGAACAGCGCCTCACCCCCCAGGCCTGCCCAGCGCTGAACCTCATTGAGCGGCGTGTGTTCGAACTCGCGCAGGGCCAGGTTGCTCGCCTGCACCTGTTCGATCCACTCGGCCACGCTCTGCTCCGAGCGTGGTGCACAAATAACCGGCAATGTATTGATGAACAGGCCGATCTGTTCCTCCACCCCCAGCAGCTCTGCAGGGCGCCCGGCTACGGTAGCGCCGAAACACACAGTGGATTGCCCGGTGTAGCGTTGCAGCAGAAGCAGCCACGCCGACTGAAGCAACGTATTGACGGTTACCCGATTGGCTCTTGCAAACCCTTCGATGCGCTGGGTCAATGCCTGATCGAACACTTGATGAAGCTCACCCTGGCCTGGCAGTTCTTGCGCCGACGCGCTACGCAGCACCTGAGCCAGACGGGTCGGTTCTTCCAGGCTGGCCAGTTGGTCCTGCCAGAAGGTCTGGGCGGCACTCGCACTCTGCTGCTGCAGCCAGCCGATGTAATCGCGGTAATGCACAGGCTGAGTGGCCAGCGCGTGGCCGGTGTAACGCTGCAACACTTCGCCCAGTAGCCGAGAGGTGCTCCAGCCATCCATGAGGATGTGATGATGGGTGCAAATCAAGTGATGCCGATCGGCGTCCGTACGTACTAGGACCAGCCGCAACAAGGGCGCCTCGTCCAGCACGAACCCCTGCTGCTGCTCGCTTTCAGCCAGCGCATGCAAGGCGCTTTCCAACATCGGCTGGGTGCGCCAGTCAAACGTACTGAACGGCAGGGCAACCCGCTTGCGCACCACTTGCACTGCCTGGTTCAGTTCTCCCTGCCAGACGAACCCGCTTCTCAGGATGTCATGGGCATCCAACGCTGCCTGCCAGGCCTGCTTGAAGCGCTCCACGTCCAACCCGTCTACGTCCACTCGCAGTTGGTTGATGTAGCTGCCGGCTTCCTGCTCGTACAGCGTGTGGAACAGCATGCCCTGCTGCATCGGTGACAGCGGGTAAACGTCGGCGATCTGCTCCGGCGGTACCGGCAGGCCATCCAGTTGCGCCTGGGTTAGCCCGGCCAACGGGAAGTCCGAAGGCGTAACGCTGCGGTGCTCTGGCTGGCAGCAATGAGCGATCAGTGCCTTGAGCTCTTCGGCGTAGTCATTGGCCAGCCGCTCAATCGTCGCTTCATCGAATTGCTCGCGGCTGAAGTTCCAGCCCAGTTTCAGCTCACCGCCGTAAATCTGCCCGTTGAGCGCCAGCAGGCTACCCAGAGGGGCCTGCGCGTCCTGCGGGGCGCCGGCATATTCCTTGGCAGGTACGAACAACCCCGCCTCATCGAAACTGCCATCGAACTGGCCCAGGTAGTTGAACACGATCTCACCCTGCGGCAACGCTGCCAGGGCCGCATTGGCCTCGGCGCCGCCCAGGTAACGCAGCAGGCCGTAGCCCAGGCCTTTGCTCGGGACCGCTCGCAGTTGCTCCTTGATGGTCTTGATCGAACTCGCCACGTCAGCCTGGGGGCTGAGCTTGACCGGGTACATGCTGGTGAACCAGCCCACCGTGCGGCTCAGGTCGATGCCATCGAACAGGTCTTCACGGCCGTGGCCTTCCAGGCGCACCAGTACTTCATCTTGCTCCGTCCAACGCCCAACCACGCGCGCCAAGGCGCTCAGCAGCAGGTCGTTGATCTGTGTGCGGTAGGCTGCTGGGGCCTCCTGCAGCAGTTTCCGGGTGGTTTCCCGGTCCAGGCGGGTGCTGACCGAAGCGGCATGACACTGTTGATTGCCCCCCTGCGGATGGTCGCAAGGCAAGGTATCGCTGGCCCCCTGCAACTGCGCCTGCCAGTAGCCCAGCTCAGCCTGCAGCTCGGCGCCTTGGGCGTAGGCTTGCAAGTGCTCTGCCCAGGCCTTGAACGAACTGGTCTTGGCCGGCAGCTTCAGCGCTTGCCCTGCACGCAGCGACTGGTAGGCCTGTTGCAAGTCTTCCAGCAGCACCCGCCACGACACACCGTCCACCGCCAGATGGTGGATGACCAACAGCAAGCGCTGCTCACCCTCGGGCATCTCGACCAACACAGCACGTAGCAGAGGGCCTTGCTCCAGATTCAGGCTACGGTGTGCCTCATCGGCGACGCGATGCAACGCCTGTTCATCCGCACAAGGCCTGACCCACAACAACGCGGTCGTTTCAGGGGTGCCGAAGGTGGCCTGCGCCCCGAAGCGCAGTCGCAGCGCGTCATGATGCTCAACCAGGGCCAGCAACGCGGCATTCAGCGGTTCGCTCAGCAGTGTTTCGCGGGGCGCCAGCAACACGGACTGGTTCCAGTGATGAGGCGCTGGCATCTTCGCCTCGAAGAACCCGTGCTGGATCGGTAGCAAGGGCGTATCACCCGTCACCGGCCCCTGATCGATTGCGCTTTGGGACGCACGCCGGGCGACCGCTGCCAGCGCCTGTACGGTCTGGTTGAGGAACAGCTCTTTGGGCGTGAACTGGATGGCTTGCTGGCGCGCTCGGCTGACCACCTGCAGCGAGATGATCGAGTCGCCGCCCAGCTCGAAGAAGTTATCGGTCAGGCCGACCTTCTCCAGCTTCAGCACATCCGCCCAGATCGCTGCGATCTGTTGCTCCAGCTCGCTCTGCGGCGCCACGTACTCGCCTTGTAGCAGGCTGGCATCCGGTTGCGGCAGGGCTTTGCGGTCCAGCTTGCCGTTCGGTGTTACCGGCAGCTTGCCCAGCAGCAGCAGGTGCGCGGGCACCATGTAATCCGGCAGGCCGGCCTTGAGGGCCTCACGCAGGCTGTCGCGCAATGCGGCCTCGTCTTGCGTGCTGTCGGCCGGTACCACATAGCCCACCAACTGTTTGCCGCTCGGCCCGTCCTGGGCCAGCACCACCGCTTCCTGCACCGCTGGCAATTCCAGCAGGCGCGCTTCGATTTCACCCAGTTCAATCCGCAACCCGCGGATTTTCACCTGGTGGTCGAGACGCCCGGCGTAGTCGATCACGCCATCGGCGTTGTAACGCGCCAGGTCACCGGTGCGGTACAGGCGCCCGCCGTTGTCACTGAACGGGTCCGGCACGAAGCGCTCGGCCGTCAGCGCCGGGCGCTGGTGGTAACCACGGGCCAGGCCCACGCCGCCCAGGTACAGCTCGCCGGCACTGCCGCGTACCGCCGGTTGCAGGCTGCCTTCGAGGATGTGGGTCTTGAGGTTGTCGATCGGCTGGCCGATCGGCACGCTGATGCTCTCGTCTGGGCGGCAGGTCCAGTGGGTGACGTCGATGGCCGCTTCGGTCGGGCCGTACAGGTTGTACAGGCCGGCCCCTGGCAGGCGTTGCAGGGCCTGGCGCGCCAGCTCGGCCGGCAATGCCTCGCCACTGCACACCACACGCTTGAGGCTGCGGCAGCTTTCCACCGCTTCGTGGGTCATGAACGCCTGCAGCATCGAGGGCACGAAGTGCAGCGTGCTGATGGCGTACTGGTTGATGGTGTCGACCAGCAGCTGCGGGTCGCGGTGAGCACCCGGCTGGGCCATGACCAGGCGTGCGCCGGTCATCAGCGGCCAGAAGAACTCCCACACCGACACGTCGAAGCTGAACGGGGTTTTCTGCAGCACGCTGTCACTGGCGTCCAGGCCGTAGGCTTTCTGCATCCACCACAGGCGGTTTACCAGCGCCTGATGGCTGTTGCCGGCGCCTTTCGGGCGGCCGGTGGAGCCGGAGGTGTAGATCACATAGGCAAGGTTCAGCGGCGCGACGTCGATAGCTGGGTTGGCATCGCTGTAGCCAGTCAAGTCCTCGACATCCAGGTCCAGGCTGCGCAGGCCAGCTGGGATCGGCAAGGCATCGCGCAGGTGCGACTGGGTCAGCAGCAAGGCAATGCCGCTGTCCTCGAACATGTAGCTCAGGCGGTCCTGCGGGTATTCCGGGTCCAGCGGCACATAGGCGCCACCGGCTTTGACGATACCCAGCAAGCCGATGACCATCTCCAGACTGCGCTCCATGGCGATGCCCACCAGCACGTCCGGGCCCACGCCCAGTTCACGCAGCTTGTGCGCCAGCTGGTTGGCTTTGCCGTTGAGTTCGGCGTAGCTCAGGGTCTGCTCACCAAACACCAACGCCGGGGCGTCCGGGGTGGCGAACACCTGGGCTTCGATCAGCGAGTGAATGCTGCGCTCGACGGGGAATTCGGCGGCGGTGGCGTTCCACCCCTGCACCATCGCCTGCTGCTCTTGATGGCTCAACAAAGGCAAATCAGCAACCTGCTGCCCAGGTTGGCTGACAATACCTTCCAGCAGGTTACGCCAATGTTGCGCCATGAGCTCAAGGGTCGGCGCCTCGAACAAATCGGTTGCGTAGGTCAGTGCGGCCTCGATCCCACCCGCGTGCTCGACGGTGTCCAGCTTCAGGTCGAACTGGGCCGTGTCATTGCTCCAGGCCACCCCTTCGACCTCAAGGCCGGGCAAGCTGTGGCGCTCACCTTTGACCTGCGTCTGGTGGTTGTACATCACCTGGAACAAGGGGCTATGGCTCAAGCTCCGCTCAGGCTGCAAGGCTTCGACCAATTGCTCGAATGGCAGGTCTTGATGGGCCTGGGCCCCCAGCACACGCTGTTTGATCTGCGCCAACAGGTCATTGAAGCGGGCATCTGCAGCGAACTCGGCCCTGAGTACCTGTGTGTTGACGAAAAAGCCGATCAAGCGCTCCGTCTCCACCCGGTTGCGGTTGGCCACAGGCACACCCACACGAATGTCCGCCTGCCCCGAATACCGGTGCAGCAGCACCTGGAAGCTCGCCAGCAACAGCATGAACAATGTCACACCCTGCTGTTGCGCGCACTGCTTGAGCGATGCGGCCAGCTCGGCCGGCAAGCTGATGCCGACACAAGCACCGGCACCGCTCGGTACGGCTGGGCGTGGTCGGTCGGTGTGCAATTCGAGGACCGGCTGTTCATCGCCCAGCTGTTCCTTCCAGTAGGCCAGCTGGCGCTCCTGCTCCCCAGCTTCCATCCAACGACGCTGCCAGATGGCGTAGTCGGCGTACTGGATGGGCAGCGCCGGCAGCGTAACTTCCTGGCCTTGGCTGTAGCCCTCATAAAGACGGACAAGCTCTTCCACCATCACCGGCATGGACCAACCGTCGGAGACAATGTGGTGCAGGGTTACCGCCAACACATGTTCGCGCTCCGCCAGGCGCAACAACTTGACCCGCAGCAGCGGCCCGTTGGCCAGGTCGAAAGGCTGACGCGCCTGAGCCTCGACCCACCCGCGAACAGCCTGCTCGTCTGCCTGTTCCTGGTCCTCCAGCGACAACTCAAAAGGTTGTTCTTCGTGTAGCCGCTGCACGGCCTGCTCGCCCTCCAGGTGGAAGGTGGTGCGCAGCGTCTCATGGCGGGCGATCAGCGTTTCAAAACTGCGCCGCAGTGCAGTCGTGTCCAGTGCCCCCTTGAACTTCAAGGCAGTGGGAATGTTGTAGGCCGCGCTGTCTGGCTCCCACTGCCAAAGGAACCATTGGCGTTGCTGGGCATAGGAAAGCTCGGGCCTTTCTACCTCATGGCGCACGACCGGAATGGGCAACTGCGCGAGGCTGATGCCTTTGTCACTCAGCTTTTCGAGAAAGAGCTTGCGCTGTGCAAGAGGCAGCCGAACGAAGCGCTGGACCAGGTCCGAATTTCTTTTATCCATGTGCATCTCAAATTGCCTCAAGCTCATTCATGAAGTCCTGGAGCTCATCCAGGTCTTCGTCACTATTGGTATTCAGTTCACTGATCATGGCCGCGTAGGCCTGCAGGTTTTCAGCCTGGAACAACAGGGCCAGCGGCAGGTTCACGCCCAGCTCGATCTGCAGACGGGCCAGCACCTGGGTTGCCAACAGCGAATGGCCGCCCAGTTCGAAGAAGTTGTCGGTCAACCCGACTTTCTCCAGCTTCAGTACCTCGGCCCAAACAGCTGCGACTTGCTGTTCAAGCTCACTGCGCGGGGCGAGGTACTCGCTCTGCAGCAGGCGTGCATCCGGTTGTGGCAAGGCCTTGCGGTCGAGCTTGCCGTTGACGGTGAGCGGCAAGGTGTCCAGCAACAGCAGATGTGTTGGCACCATGTAATCCGGCAGGTCAGCCTTGAGCGAAGCACGCAAGGTGTCGCGCAGGGCAGCCTGTGCCTCGACGCTGGCGAGCGCCGCGACGTCGGCAGGCACCACATACCCCACCAGTTGCGGGCCACTCGGCCCCTCCTGGGCCAGGACCGCGACTTGACGCACTGCCTGCTGGTTCAGCAGGCAGGCTTCGATCTCGCCCAGTTCGATGCGGAAGCCACGAATCTTCACCTGATGGTCGATACGGCCCATGTACTCGATCACCCCGTCGGTGCGGTAGCGGGCCAGGTCGCCCGAGCGGTACAGGCGACCGCCGTGTGCGCCAAACGGGTTGGGCACAAAGCGCTCGGCGGTCAACCCTGCACGGCCGTGGTAGCCACGGGCCAAGCCGGCCTCACCGATCACCAGCTCGCCATGCCCTCCGGGTACCGCAGGGTGCAGCGCTGCATCGAGCAAGTACCAGCTAAGGTCGGGAATGACCTCGCCGATAGGGCTGGTCGCGCCCCTGTGCAAGTCTTCGAGGGTGATTGGCCGGTAAGTGACATGCACCGTGGTTTCAGTGATGCCGTACATGTTGATCAACCGTGGCTGGCTGTCGCCGAACACCTCGAACCAAGGTTTGAGGCTTGCAACTTCCAACGCCTCGCCGCCAAACACCACGTGCCGCAGCGCCAGCTTCTGCCCTGCCGTTGCCCGCTCACAGGCAACAGGCATCAGCTGTTTGAAAGCCGAAGGCGTCTGGTTGAGCACGGTCACGTGCTCGCGCACCAGCAACGCATGGAACGCGTCGAAATCGCGAGCCACATCCTTGGCCACGATCACCGCCTTGCCGCCATACACCAGCGCCCCGAACAGCTCCCACACCGAGAAGTCGAAGGCATAGGAGTGGAACACCGTCCATACGTCGCTCGCGTCGAAGGCAAACCAGTCATGGGTCGCTGCAAACAACCGCACCACGTTGCCGTGCGGCAGCAAGGTGCCCTTGGGCTTGCCGGTGGAGCCCGAGGTGTAGATCACGTAGGCCAGGTTGTCCGGTGTCAACGCGATCGCCGGGTTGGCATCGCTGTAGCCGGCAAACGCATCAGCGACGATATCCAGGCACTGCACCTCAGCAGGCACCGGCAGGGCGTCGGCCAGATGTTTCTGGGTCAGCAACAGCTCGATACCACTGTCTTCGAACAGGTAAGCCAGACGCTCGCTCGGGTAGCCTGGGTCCAGCGGGACATAAGCGCCGCCGGCCTTGAGGATGCCCAGCAGCCCAATCACCATCTCCAGGCCGCGCTCCATGGCAATACCCACCCGCACATCCGGGCCAACGCCAAGCTCGCGCAGCTTGTGTGCCAGCCGATTGGCACGGCGGTTGAGCTCGCCATAGCTCATCGTCTGCTCACCGAAGGCCAGGGCCGGCGCGTTAGGTGCACGTTGCACCTGGGCCTCTATCAGGTGGTGGATAGCGCGGTGATCCGGATACTGCCCGTGGCTGGGGTTCCAGCCTTGCAGGATCTGTTGTTGCTCATCGGCATCAAACAACGACAGCTCGCCGAGCACTCGGCCTGCATCCTGGGTCATGGCTTGCAGCAGATGGCTCAGGTGGCGAGCGACCTGCTGGAGGGTGGTCGGGTTCCACCGCGCGAGGTCATGGCGGTACTGGATCGACAATGTCTCGCCGAGGCTTACCAACAGGGTCAACGGGTAGTTGGTCTGCTCCTGAATACCCACATCACCAAACTGCAAACCACCTGGCGCGCCCTGCTTGAGTGCCTCGGACACTGGGTAGCTTTCAAAGACCACCAAGGTGTCGAACAGCGCCTCGCCGCCCAGGCCGGCCCAACGCTGTACATCGTAAAGCGGCGTATGTTCGAACTCGCGCAGGGCCAGGTTGCTCGCCTGCACCTGGGCAATCCAGTCACCCACGGTCTGCTCCGCACGCGGGGCACCGACTACCGGCAGGGTGTTGATGAACAGGCCGATTTGCTCCTCGACGCCCGCCAGCTCAGCCGGGCGCCCCGCAACCGTGGCACCGAAGCACACGCTGGCCTGGCCGGTGTAGCGCTGCAGCACCAGCAACCAGGCAGCTTGCACCAAGGTATTGACGGTAACCCGGTTGGCACGGGCAAAGGTTTCGATGCGGGCGGTTTGCTGCGCATCAAAATGTTGCTCCAGATCGTGCTGGCCCGTGCCGGTGCTTGCCTGCGGTTCGCAAATGGCTTGAACCAGGTGCGTCGGGGCCTGCAGCTCATTCAACTGCACCTTCCAGAAGGCTTCTGCCGCAGCACCGTCCTGGCGTTGCAGCCAGGCGATGTAGTCACGGTAGTTGCCTGCCTGGGTCGGCAGCGGGTAACCGGCGTAGTGTTGCAGCACCTCGCCCAGCAAGCGTGAGCTGCTCCACCCATCCATGAGGATGTGATGGCTGGTGTAGATCAACTGGTGGCGCCCAGCACCGGTGCGCACCAGCACCAAACGCAACAAAGGTGCCTGGTCCAGGGTAAAGCCCTGCTCACGCTCGCCTGCGGCAAGTGTCTGCAGCGCGTGCTCCAGCTCAGGCAGGCCGCGCCAGTCATGCTCGGTAAACGGCAGCGCCACGCGCTTGTGCACCACTTGCACCGCCTGATCGAGCGTGCCCTGCCAAACGAAGCCGCTGCGCAGTACAGGGTGGGCGTCCAGCGCCGCTTGCCAGGCCTGCCTGAAGCGCTCCACATCCAGGCCATTCACATCCACCCGCAACTGGTTGATGTAGTTACCCGCCTGCTCTTCATAAAGCGTGTGGAACAACATCCCTTGCTGCATCGGCGAGAGCGGGTAGACATCCGCAATCTGCGAGGCAGGCACCGGCAGGCTGTCCAGCTGAGCTTGGTTGAGACCGGCCAGCGGGAAGTCCGATGGCGTAACGCCACGGCTGTGTTCCAGGCAGCAATGGGCAACGATCTCAGTCAACGCCTGCTGGTAGGCTGTCGCCAACCGTTCGATGGTTTCGGCCTCATGGATGGCCTGGCTATAGCCCCACTCCAGGCGCAGCTCACCCCCGTAAACCTGACCACTCAGGGAAAGCAGGCTGCTCAGCGCAGACGCTTCGTTCTGCTTGATGCCATCATTTTCCTGCGCGGGCACGAACAGCCCCGACTCATCGAAGCTGCCGTCGAACTGGCCCAGGTAGTTGAACACGATCTCGCCCTGCGGCAGTGCCGCCAGGGTCGCGCTGGCCTCGGCACCGCCCAGGTAACGCAGCAGGCCGTAGCCCAAGCCTTTGTTCGGGACCGCTCGCAGTTGCTCCTTGATGGTCTTGATCGAGCTCGCCACGTCAGCTTTGGGGCTGAGCTTGACCGGGTACATGCTGGTGAACCAGCCCACCGTGCGGCTCAGGTCGATGTCATCGAACAGGTCTTCACGGCCATGGCCTTCCAGGCGTACCAATACTTCTTCGCGCTGGGTCCAGCCACCGACTACCTGTGCCAACGCTGTCAGTAGCAGGTCGTTGATCTGAGTGCGGTAGGCGGCGGGGGCGTCCTGCAACAGTTGCCGCGTGGTTTCACGGTCCAGACGCGTCGTGAACGAAGCGGCATGGCGCTGCTGATTGCTGCCCTGCAGATGGTCACAGGGCAAGGCATCACTGGCGTCCTGCAACTGCCCTTGCCAGTAGCCCAGTTCGGCCTGCAGTTCGGCGCCATGGGCGTAGGCTTGCAAGTGCTCTGCCCAGGCCTTGAACGAACTGGTCTTGGCCGGCAGGCTGACGGGGTCGAACGCTGCGAGGGCGCGGTACGCCTGCTGCAGGTCTTCCAGCAGGACGCGCCAGGACACACCATCCACCACCAGGTGGTGGATCACCAGCAGCAAGCGCTGGCTGCCATCCGGCAACGAAGCCAGCACGGCTCGCAACAGCGGGCCATGTTCGAGTACGAGGCTGCGCTGGGCATCGTTGGCGACGTGCTCCAGTGCCGCTGCGTCCGGCAGGTCAAGCACCCACAACAGTTGATCCGCTTGCGCCTGGGCAAATTCGGCTTGGCCCGTCTCTTCAGACTGCACGAAGCGCAACCTCAAGGCATCGTGATGCTCGACCAGGGCACGCAAGGCGGCGTCCAGCTGCGTGGCCTGCAAGCTGGCATTCGGCTTGAGCAGTACGGACTGGTTCCAGTGATGGCGCTCGGGCATCTCGCGCTCGAAGAACCAGTGCTGGATCGGGGTAAGTGGCAACGTCCCGGTAACAGCCCCCTGATCGATGAACGTGCTGTCTTCACGGCGGGCCACGGCAGCCAGAGCCTGCACCGTCTGGGCCTCGAACAGCTCCTTGGGCGTGAACTGGATATCCATGAGGCGCGCTCGGCTGACCACCTGCAGCGAGATGATCGAGTCGCCGCCCAGCTCGAAGAAGTTGTCGGTCAGGCCGACCTTCTCCAGCTTCAGCACATCCGCCCAGATCGCTGCGATCTGTTGCTCCAGCTCGCTCTGCGGCGCCACGTACTCGCCTTGTAGCAGGCTGGCATCCGGTTGTGGCAAGGCCTTGCGGTCCAGCTTGCCGTTCGGTGTTACCGGCAGCTTGCCCAGCAGCAGCAGGTGCGCGGGCACCATGTAATCCGGCAGGCCGGCCTTGAGGGCCTCACGCAGGCTGTCGCGCAATGCGGCCTCGTCTTGCGTGCTGTCGGCCGGTACCACATAGCCCACCAACTGTTTGCCGCTCGGCCCGTCCTGGGCCAGCACCACCGCTTCCTGCACCGCTGGCAATTCCAGCAGGCGCGCTTCGATTTCACCCAGTTCAATCCGCAACCCGCGGATTTTCACCTGGTGGTCGAGACGCCCGGCGTAGTCGATCACGCCATCGGCGTTGTAACGCGCCAGGTCACCGGTGCGGTACAGGCGCCCGCCGTTGTCACTGAACGGGTCCGGCACGAAGCGCTCGGCCGTCAGCGCCGGGCGCTGGTGGTAACCACGGGCCAGGCCCACGCCGCCCAGGTACAGCTCGCCGGCACTGCCGCGTACCGCCGGTTGCAGGCTGCCTTCGAGGATGTGGGTCTTGAGGTTGTCGATCGGCTGGCCGATCGGCACGCTGATGCTCTCGTCTGGGCGGCAGGTCCAGTGGGTGACGTCGATGGCCGCTTCGGTCGGGCCGTACAGGTTGTACAGGCCGGCCCCTGGCAGGCGTTGCAGGGCCTGGCGCGCCAGCTCGGCCGGCAATGCCTCGCCACTGCACACCACACGCTTGAGGCTGCGGCAGCTTTCCACCGCTTCGTGGGTCATGAACGCCTGCAGCATCGAGGGCACGAAGTGCAGCGTGCTGATGGCGTACTGGTTGATGGTGTCGACCAGCAGCTGCGGGTCGCGGTGAGCACCCGGCTGGGCCATGACCAGGCGTGCGCCGGTCATCAGCGGCCAGAAGAACTCCCACACCGACACGTCGAAGCTGAACGGGGTTTTCTGCAGCACGCTGTCACTGGCGTCCAGGCCGTAGGCTTTCTGCATCCACCACAGGCGGTTTACCAGCGCCTGATGGCTGTTGCCGGCGCCTTTCGGGCGGCCGGTGGAGCCGGAGGTGTAGATCACATAGGCAAGGTTCAGCGGCGCGACGTCGATAGCTGGGTTGGCATCGCTGTAGCCAGTCAAGTCCTCGACATCCAGGTCCAGGCTGCGCAGGCCAGCTGGGATCGGCAAGGCATCGCGCAGGTGCGACTGGGTCAGCAGCAAGGCAATGCCGCTGTCCTCGAACATGTAGCTCAGGCGGTCCTGCGGGTATTCCGGGTCCAGCGGCACATAGGCGCCACCGGCTTTGACGATACCCAGCAAGCCGATGACCATCTCCAAGCTGCGCTCCATGGCGATGCCTACCAGCACGTCCGGGCCCACGCCCAGTTCACGCAGCTTGTGCGCCAGCTGGTTGGCTTTGCCGTTGAGTTGGGCGTAGCTCAGGGTCTGCTCGCCGAACACCAACGCCGGGGCGTCCGGGGTGGCGAACACCTGGGCTTCGATGAGTGAATGAATGCTGCGCTCATTCGGGTACGCCGCGACGGTGTCGTTCCAGCCCTCGACCATCCACTGCCGTTCTTGCAGGCCCAGCATCGGCAGCTCGCCGACCACTGCACCCGCATCGGCGACCAATGCCTGCAACAGGTGGGTGAAGTAACCCGCCAACCGGCCAATGCTCTCGTCGCTCCACAGGGCACGGTCGTGGCTGTATTGCATCGACAGGGTCGCGCCCAGTTCTACTACCAGCGTCAGCGGGTAGTTGGTCTGCTCTTGCACAGCCACGTCGCCAAAGCGCAATCCGCCCGGCGCGCCTTGTTGCAGCGCCTCGGACACCGGGTAGTTCTCGAACACCAGAATGCTGTCGAACAGCGCGTCACCGCCCTGCCCGGCCCAGCGCTGTACGTCGTACAGCGGGGTGTGCTCGAACTCGCGCACGGCCAGGTTGCAAGCCTGCACCTGGCTGATCCACTCGGCTACCGTCTGCTCGGCACGGGGCGCGCCAATCACCGGCAGGGTGTTGATGAACAGGCCGATCTGCTCTTCCACCCCGGCGAGGTCCGCGGGGCGGCCGGCCACGGTGGCGCCGAAGCACACGCTGGCCTGACCGGTGCAGCGCTGCAACAGCAGCAGCCAGGCCGATTGCACCAGGGTGTTGACGGTGACGCGGTTAACCCGGGCGAAGGCTTCGATGCGTGCGGTCTGCTCGGCATCGAGGGCCAGGCGATGATCACCGTAGCCGTTGCCCGCAACGCCTGCGCTCCCGGCAATGGCCTGGGCCAGGCGCGTCGGCTCGTCGAGTGCAGCCAGCTGGGCCTTCCAGAAGGCTTCGGCGACCGCCGCGTCCTGGCCTTGCAGCCAGGCGATATAGTCGCGGTAATGCGTGGCCTGGGCCTTTGGCGCCAAGCCAGCGTAACGTTGCAGCACTTCGCCCAGCAGACGTGAGGTGCTCCAGCCATCCATCAAGATGTGGTGGTTGGTGTAGATCAGGTGGTGGCGCGCCTCGCCCGTTTGCACCAGCACCAGGCGCAGCAGCGGCGCTTCGGTCAGCTCAAAGCCTTGTTGGCGCTCGCCTTCGGCCAGCGCCTGCAGGGCCTGCTCAAGCGCCGGCTGGCCACGCCAGTCATGCTCGCTGCACGGCAACGCCACCGATTTGCGCACCACCTGCACGGCCTGCTCCAGCTCGCCCTGCAGCACAAAACTGCTGCGCAGGATGTCATGGGCATCGAGCGCAGCCTGCCAGGCCTGCTTGAAGCGCTGCACATCCAGCCCCTCGACATCGACCCGCAACTGGTTGATGTAATTGCCGGCCTGCTGATCGTACAGGGTGTGGAACAGCATGCCCTGCTGCATCGGCGACAGCGGATACACATCGGCGATCTGCGCCGCAGGTACGGGCAAGCTGTCCAGCTGAGCCTGGGTCAGCGCGGCCAGCGGGAAGTCCGAAGGCGTCACGCCGTGCTGCTGCGCCTGGCAACAATGCTCGATCAACTCGGCCAGTGCCTGCTCGTAGGCCTGGGCCAGCTGCTGGATGGTTTCCGGGCGGTAGACGTCTTCGCTGTAGGTCCACTCCAGGAACAGCTCGCCGCCATACACCTGGCCGGTGATGCTCAGCCAGTTGCCCAGTTGCGCACCGGCGCATTGGGTACGCCCGGCGCTTTCGCCGCTCGGGCTGAACACGGCAGCATCGTCAGCCGTGAAACTGCTGTCGAACTGGCCCAGGTAGTTGAAGGTGACGCGTGGCTGCGCAGCGCCGCTGAGCCGCTCACGCACCGGGGTGTCGCCCAGGTATCGCAGCAGGCCGTAACCGATGCCTTTGTCAGGCACCGCGCGCAGTTGCTCCTTGATTGCCTTGATCGAAGGGCCCATCGCCTGGCCAGGGGCCAGGCGTACCGGGAACACGCTGGTGAACCAACCCACCGTGCGGCTGAGGTCAAGGTCGTCGAACAGGTCTTCGCGGCCATGGCCTTCCAGTTGCACCAGCACCACGTCCTGCGCGCTCCACTGGCACAGGGTACGCGCCAGCGCGGTCAGCAGCAGGTCGTTGACCTGGGTGCGGTAGGCGGCGGGTGCCTGCTTCAGTAACTGGGCGGTACGCGCGGCATCCAACCGTGATGCAGCGGTGCGGGCATGCTGGTTGCCCAGGCTGCCCTGCGGATTGTCACGCGGCAGTTCTGCCGGGCTGCCTTGCAGCACCTGCTGCCAGTAGTCAGCCTGGGCGTGCAGCGCTGGGCTGCTGGCATGAGCGACCAGGCGCTCGGCCCAGGTTTTCACGGCGCAGGTTTTGGCCGGCAGGCTAACGACCTGCCCGTTCAGGCGTTGCTGATAGGCCTCTTGCAGGTCCTCCAGCAGTACCCGCCAGGACACGCCGTCTACCACCAGGTGGTGAATGACCAACAGCAAACGCTGCTGGCCATCGGCGACGTCGAACAGTTCGGCACGCAGCAGCGGCCCGTGCTCCAGGTCGAGGCTGGCTTGCACCTCGGTGCCCGCAGCGTCCAGTTCGCTCAACGCCGCGAGGCTGCGCTGGCGCACCATCGGCGAAGCGTCCAGGGCCTGGAAGCGGGCCTGCCACTGACCGTTCTGGCGGCTGAAGCGCAGGCGCAAGGCATCGTGCTGTTCCAGCACCGCACGCAGGGCCGCTTCCAGGTGCTCCACTTGCACACGCTGGGCCGGTTTCAGCAGCACCGACTGGTTCCAGTGCGCAGGCTGGGCGATGTCCATCTCGAAGAAACGCACCTGGGCCGGCAGCAGCGCCACCTCACCGCGAGTCGCGGTATCCACGGGGGCTGCAAGCGGTTGCTTGGCTTCGATGCGCTTGGCGACCTGGGCCAGTTGGCCAACGGTCTGCTGCTCGAACAGTTGCTTGGGGGTGATCTTGATGCCTTGGCGCTTGGCCCGGGCGATGATCTGTAGGCTGAGGATCGAATCGCCACCCAACTCGAAGAAGTTGTCGCTGCTGCCTACGCGCTCCAGCTTGAGCACATCGGCCCACACGGCCGCGAGCTTCTCTTCGATCTCGCCTTCTGGGGCCACATAGCCGCGGCTTACCGCGCCCGCTGTCGGCAAGGCACGCTTGTCGAGCTTGCCGTTGGCGGTCAGTGGCAGGCGCTCGAGCAACAGGATGTGTGCGGGCACCATGTAGTCAGGCAGGCGCGTCTGCAGGTGCGCCTGCAACTGCTGTGTGCTCATGCCCCCTTCAGCCACCACGTAGGCCACCAACTGCAGGCGCTCGGCATCGCCTTCCAGTGGCACGGCCAGGACCACGGCGTCGCTGACACCGGGCAGCCCGGCGATGACTCGGCCGATTTCACCCGGCTCGACGCGATAGCCACGGATTTTCACTTGGTCATCGGCACGCCCGATGAATTCGATCAGGCCTTCTGCACTCATTCGCGCTCGGTCGCCCGTGCGGTACAGACGGGCGCCACCCGCAGCCGGTACAAAGCGCTCGGCCGTCAGCCCCGGCTGGCCCAGGTAGCCCTGGGCAACGCCCTGCCCACCCAGGTACAGCTCGCCGACCACGTGCGGCGCCAGCGGGTTGAGGTAACCATCGAGCACCTGGGCGCAGGCATTGCCCAGCGGGCGACCGACCGGCACCGTGCGGCAACCTTGCAGACGCTGGCCTGGCTCGAAGGTCAGCACGCCGACCGTGGTCTCGGTCGGGCCGTAGTGGTTGATCACCCGGCACCCCGGGCGCAACTCACGGACTTTTTCCAGCAGGCTCCAAGGGCACGCTTCGCCGCCCAGAATCAACGCTTCGGCGGGCAGCACCTCGGCGGCACGGGACGCTTGCAGCAGGCCTTGCAGGTGGCTAGGCACCAGCTTCACCACGCCCACCTGGTGCTGCGCCATGTAGCTGGCGAAACCGTCGGGGTCGAAGGCCAGTTCTTGCGGCAACAAATGCAGCAGGCGGCCCGAGGCCAGGGCACCGAACAGCACGGTGTGGCCCAGGTCGGCGGCGGTGGTGGACACCATGGCCATGCTCGCGCCGGCAGGCAGTTGCAGGCGCTCCAGCATGGCCTGGAGGTAGCTGGCCAGCGCCCCATGGCTGACCACCACGCCTTTCGGCTGGCCGGTCGAGCCCGAGGTGTAGATGAGGTAGGCCGGCTGTTCAGGGCTGACCGCGACCTCTACTCGGCTGTCGCTGCAGCCTGCCCAGGTGGCGGGTTCACAGGCAACCGCCTGCACCCCGTCGAGGCCCGCGAAGCGTGTATCGCCAGGCTCATGCAGCAGCACGGCAGCGCCACTGTCGACGATCAACTGCTGCAAGCGCTCCTGCGGCTGCTGGGTGTCCAGCGGCAGGTAGGCGGCCCCGGTCTTGAGGACTGCCAGCAAAGCCGTGACCCACTCAATGGAGCGCGGCAGGCACAGGGCAACGATGCTGCCAGCACCGACGCCGCGCTGGCGCAGGTAGTCGGCCACGCGGTTGGACGCAGCGTCCAGCCCGGCCTGGGTCATGAAGCGGTCACCTGCACGCACGCCACCCTGGGCCTGCCCTTGGGCCATCGCCTGGTGCCACAAGGCGAGGAAGTCGCGGTGCGGGTAAGCTGCTGGCGCGGCCTGCTGTTGCGCCGCCACTTCAAGGTGCTCGACGATCGGCGTGTGCTGAGCGTGGCTGAGCACGTCCAGCACGCGCCGCAGCGAATCCGCCAGGCGCTGAATGGTGGCCTGCTCGAACAGGTCGGTGGCGTAGGTGAAGTACCCCTCGATGCCATCGGCTTTGTCCGAGAAGTCAAAGGCCAGGTCAAAGCGCGCATCGCCTCCTTCGCGAGCAAAGCCTTCCACTTCCAGCTCACCCAGGCGCTTGCGCGAGGGGTCGCCGGCCGCCACGTGCTGGTTGATCTTGAATTGGAACAGCGGGTTGTGGGCCAGGTTGCGCTCTGGCAGCAAGGCATCCACCAGGTGCTCGAACGGCAGCTCTTGGTGCGACTGGGCGCCGCCAATTACGTCCTTGACCTGCTCCAGCAGCGCAGCGAAGGTCGCGCGCTCGTCCACCTGCACACGCAGCACTTGGGTATTGATGAAAAAGCCGATCAGGCCTTCCAGCTCGGTGCGGTTACGCCCGGCATTCGGCGCGCCGATGCGGATGTCCGACTGCCCGCTGTAGCGCGACAGCACCACCGCCATGGCCGCCAGCATCAGCACGAATACGGTGTGGCCGCCCTTGCGTGCCTGGGCGCGCAAAGCCTCGGCCTGCTCGGCGCCGATGTTCAGCTTGAGCACCGCGCCGTGATAGCTCGGCGTGGCCGGCCGCTCGAAGTCCAGCGGCAGGCTCAGCAACGGCTGCTCGTCACCCAGTTGCGCCTGCCAGTACGCCAGCTGGCGCTGGGCCTCACCGGCCTCCAGCCAGGCACGCTGCCAGATCGCATAATCGGCGTACTGGATCGGCAGGGCCGGCAATACGGCCTGGCGGCCTTCAGCCAACGCGGTGTACAGCTGGATGAATTCCTGCACCAGCAGGTCGCTCGACCAACCGTCGGAGATGATGTGGTGCATGCTCAGCGCCAGCACATGGTGCTCGGCGTCCACGCGCAGCAGCGTAACCCGCATCAACGGCCCGGCCAGCAGGTCGAACGGCTGCTTCAGCGCGGCATCGACAGCCACGCTCAAGGCGGCTTCATCGTCCTGGCACTCGACCACGTCCAGCACCAGCGGGCATGCGTCGAGAATGTCCTGATGGAACTCGCCTTCATCCGAGACGAAGCGGGTACGCAGCGACTCGTGACGGCTGACCAGCGCATCCAGCGCCTGCTGCAATACCGCCAGGTCGAGTGCGCCCTTCAGGCGCACGGCCATCGGCACGTTATAGGCCGGGCTGTCGGGCTCCAACTGCCAGAGGAACAGCAAGCGCTGCTGGGCAAACGACAAAGGAATGCGCGCCAGGCCCTGGCGTGCGGGCACGATGGGCAACAGACGGAAGCTTTGCCCAGTGGCCTGCATTTTCTCCAAAATCTGCTGACGCTGCTCCACAGGGAGGCCGACGAAGCGTTGGGCAATGCGTTGTGCTGCAGTGAGTTCCATGTCAGGCCTCTGTGAATTCATTCATCATTTTTTCGATATCGCTCAGGCCGTCGTCGCTCAGCGACAGGCCCTGCTCCTCCAGTGCCTGGGCGAACGCACGCAGCTCGGGGTGGGCGAAGATCAGCCGCAGGGGCAGGTCCAGGCCCAGCTCCACGTTGATGCGCGAAACCGCCTGTGCGGCCAGCAAGGAGTGGCCGCCGAGCTCGAAGAAGTTGTCGTTCAGGCCAACCTGGCCGAGGTTCAGCAATTGCGCCCAAATCTGCGCCAGTTGCTGTTGCAGTTCGGTCTGAGGTGCTTCGTAGTCGTGCTGCGGCTGGCTGGGGTCGGGCAGCGGCAGCGCCTTGCGGTCGAGCTTGCCGCTGGGGGTCAGCGGCATGTTCGGCAGGGTCACCAGGTAGGACGGGATCATGTAGTCCGGCAGGCTGGCCTTGAGGTACTGCTTGAGCGCCTGGCGCAGGTCGCTGGTGCTGCCTTCGACAGGCACGGCATAGGCGCACAGCTGCTTGCCACTGGGCAGGTCGATGGCCAATACCGTTGCCTCGCGCACCTCCGGGTGCGCGCGCAGGTACTGCTCGATCTCGCCCAGCTCAATGCGAAAACCGCGCACCTTCACCTGGTGGTCAGCTCGCCCGCGATAGGCCAGTTGCCCCTGCTCGTCGTAGTAGCCAAGGTCGCCGGTGCGGTACAACCGGCCTCCGCCGACGGGGTCGAACGGATCGGGAATGAAACGTTCGGCTGTCAGCGATGGGCGTTGGTGGTAACCCCGCGCCAGGCACCCTGCCCCGCCGATGAACAGTTCGCCCGACACGCCGACCGGGGTCGGCGCCAGGCCGTCGTCCAGGGCGTGCAAGGTCCGGCCTGGCAACGCTCGGCCAATCGGCACACCGCCTGCGCTGATCTGCTCGGGCGTCATTGGCGAGCAATCGAACGTGGTGGCGACCACGGTCGCCTCGGTCGGGCCGTAGGTGTTGAGCAGGCGCACCGCCGGCGGACCGTCGGCCAGCCAGGCGCGCAGGGCATCTTCCGGCACCGCTTCACCGCCCACGTGGATCTGCTTGAGCCGGCCATAGGCCTCGGGTGCGCGACGTTCCAGGGCCAGTAGGCGCCAGTAGGCCGCTGGCAGATCGGCCACGGTAACCCTGTGGCGGTTGATCTCGTCCACCAGGGTGTTGGTGTCCCACAGCCGCAGGTCGCGCAGCACCACGCAAGCGCCTTGCGCCAGCGGCGGGAAAAACTGCTCGATGAAGCCGTCGAAGCTGAAGGTGGCGAACTGCAGCACACGGTCTTCCGGGCTCAGGCGCGAGTAGTCGCCAGCCACCTGACAGAACACCGACAAGGCATGGTGATCGATGGCCACGCCCTTGGGCATGCCGGTGGAACCGGAGGTGTAGATGACGTAGGCGAGGTTATGCGGCGCGGCCAGGTTTGGCAGCGGCTCGGCCGGCCAGGCGTGCAGCCACTGGGTGCCGGGTTCGAGCACCACGCAAGGCAGTTGCTTATCCAGCTGCAAGCGCGCCAGCGACGGCGCATCGGCCAGCAGCAGGCCGATGCCGCTGTCCTCGACCATGTACGCCAGGCGCTCTTGCGGGTAGTCCGGGTCCAGCGGCACATAGGCACCGCCAGCCTTGTGAATGGCGATCAGCGCCAGCGCCATGCCAAGGCCCCGCTCGACGGCTACACCTACCAGGCGGTCCGGGCCTACGCCCAGGGCACGCAGGCGGTGGGCCAATTGGTTACTGCAGCGGTCCAGCTCGGCGTAGCTCAGTTGCTGGTCGTCGAAAATAAGCGCCACGGCGTCCGGCCGCGCACTTGCCTGGCGTTCCAGCAACTGGTGCGCGCACAGGCCGCTGCTGGCCTGCGGTGCCGGGTTCCAGCCTTGAGTCAATTGACGGCGCTCAGCGTCGGCCAAGAAGTCCAGCTCGGCGATGCAGCGCTGCGGCTCGGCACAGATGGCTTCGAGCAGCGCTTGCCAGTGCCCGGCCATGCGCTCGATACGCGGGGCATCGAACAGGTCGGTGGAGTAGTTGAACGAGGCCGTTACACCGTCGGAACGTTCCAGGGTGTTGAGCGAAATGTCGTATTGCGCGCCCGGTTCCAGCAGGTCCACTTCTCCGACCTTGAGGCCGTGCAGGGCATCGCTGGACACCTGCTCGCCCAAGTCGCGCAAGTGGTTGTACAGCACCTGGAAGAACGGGTTCACGCCCTGGTCGCGCTCGGGGTACAGGGCTTCGGCGACCTCAAGGAACGGCACGTCCTTGTTGGCCTGGGCCTGCAACGTGGTCTCCTTGATCGCGGCCAGCAGCTGCGGGAACGGCAGGCTGCCATCGACACCCACCCGCGCCACCACCACGTTGATGAAAAAGCCGATAAGCCCTTCGAGCTCCAGGCGGTTGCGGTTGGTGACGGGCACGCCGATGTTGATCGTGTCCTTGCGGCTGTAGCGCGACAGCACGATGGCATAGGCTGCCAAAAAGACGTGGAACAGCGTGGCATTGGACGCCACCGCCAATGCCCGCAGGCGCTCGGTCAGGGCCAGCGGCAGGCGCACATCGAAGCGGCTGCCCTGGTAGCTTTTGACCTGCGGGCGAATGCGGTCGGCGGGCAGTTCGAGGACTTCGAAGTCGTCTTCCAGGCGCGCCTTCCAATAGTCGATCTGTGCCTGCATCTGCCCCTCGGCCAGCCATTTGCGCTGCCAGGCGGCGAAGTCGGCGTACTGCACCGGCAGCGGTTCGATGGCCCGCACCTGGCCGCTGGCGGCCGCGTTGTAGGCCGCTGCAAACTCGCGTACCAGCAGGCTCATCGACCAACCGTCGGAGACGATGTGGTGCAGGGTCAGCGACAGCAGGTGTTCCTGCGCATGCACCTTGAACAGGCGGGCACGCAGCAGTGGGCCGTGCTCCAGGTCGAACGGGGCGAAGGCTTCGGCCTCCAGCTTGCGCATCTGCGCGGCGTCGTCCTGGCCACTGAGGTCTTCCAAACCGATCGGCACCGAGGCGGCGGGCAGGATGCGTTGCCACGGCAAACCGTTGGCTTCGACGAACACCGTGCGCAGTGATTCGTGGCGCGCCACCAGCGCGTCCAGCGCGGCCTGCACCGCAGCACGGTCAAGGGGGCCTTGCATGCGCACGGCCATTGGCGTGTTGTAGGCCAGGCTTTCGGGGTTGAGCTTCCAGAACAGCCACTGACGGTTTTGCGAGCGGGACACCGGCAGTGGCTGCTCGCGGTCGAGGATCTCGATCTCAAGCCCAGCGCCCTGCTCGCCCTCGGCCACCGCCTGGGCGAAGGCCTGCAGGTCGACCGTGTCGAACAAGGTACGCAGCGGGATGTCCAGGCCCAGGTGCTTGCGCACCCGCGATACGGCCTGGGTGGCCAGCAGCGAGTGCCCGCCCAAGGCAAAGAAGTTGTCGCTCAGGCCCACTTTCGGCACTTGCAGCACTTCAGCCCAGATCTGCGCCAGTTGCACCTGCAGCGGGGTCACTGGTGCCTGATAGGCGGCCTGGGTGGCGACCGGCTCGGGCAGCGCCTTGACGTCGACCTTGCCGTTGGCCGTGACCGGCAGTTGCGCCAGCACCATTAGGTGGGTCGGCACCATGTGCTCGGGCAGCAGGCCGTTGAGCGTGGCGCGAATCGTGTCCTGCCAAGCCAGGCTGTCTGCCGGCATTTGGCTGGGCACCAGCCAGGCCGCCAGCACCGCTTCCGGTGCCTGGCCCTTGACCCGGACCACGGCGTTGGCGACGCCTTCCAGGCTAAGCAACTGCTGCTCGATCTCGGCCAGTTCCACGCGGTAACCGCGGATTTTCACCTGGCCGTCCATGCGCCCGGCAAACTGCAGCTCGCCAGCGGCGTTGTGCCGTACCCAGTCGCCACTGCGGTAAAGGCGTTCGCCGTGGGCACTACTTGGGTGGGGCACGAAGCGCTCGGCGGTCAGCGCCGGGCGGCCGAGGTAGCCACGGGCAAGGCCGGCGCCGCCGATGTACAGCTCACCCCTGGCCTTGGCCGGCACTGGCTGCAGGCAGCTGTCGAGCACGCTGACGGTTGCGTTGGCCAGCGGTTGGCCGAGCGACGCCTGATCGTCCAGTTCAGCCACCAGCACGCCGACCGTGGTTTCGGTCGGGCCATAGTGGTTGAACACCTTGAGTGTCGGCGCCAGAGCGCGGATTTTGCCGAGCAGGCCCGGGCTGATGGCCTCACCGCCCAGCACCAGGCACTGGCCAGGCAGTGCTGCGCGACCGGCGACCAACATGGCCTCCAGGTGCGAGGGCACAATCTTGAGGGCGTCCACCTGGTGCTGTGCCAGGTAGGCCGCAAAGCCCTCGGCATCCAACACTTGCTCGCGCAGCATCAGGTGCAAGGTCTGGCCGCCGCACAGGGCGCCGAACAGCATGGTGTGGCCAAGGTCCGCTGCCGGGGTCGAGACTTGCGCCATGCTGCGGATCTGCCCCACCGGCAGGCGCGCGGCGATGCCCTCGACGTAGTTGCCCAAGGCGCCATGGCTGACTGCGACGCCCTTGGGCTGGCCGGTGGTGCCGGAGGTGTAGATCACGTAGGCGAGGTTGGCTGCGGCAGCACTCGGGCGTTGCGTTTTTTGGCTTAGGGCTTGGGTGTGTTCCCACGCCAGGCGGGAGACGCCTTCAGGCAGTTCCGCATGCCAGCTGCCAGGCGCCAGCACCCGTTGGGTGCGGCTGTCGGTGAGCAAGTAGGCCAGGCGTTCGGCCGGTTGTTCAGGCTCCAGGGGCAGGTACGCGCCGCCCGCCTTGAGCACGCCGAGGATGCTGGCGAGCATGCCGACACTGCGGTCAGCCAGCACGCCGACCAGGGTGTCTGGCTGCACGCCGGCTTCGACCAGCCTGTCGGCGATGGCCTCGGCGCGGGCATCGAGTTCGGCGTAGCTGGCTGCCTCGCCGGCGGCAATCACTGCGGTGCGCGCGGGGTGGCGGCGGGCGGCGTCGGCAAAGCGCTGGTGAACCAGCAGTGGTTCGACCAAATGACCTGGCACACCCTGAGTGGCTGCCAGGCCCGGCAACGGCAACTCGCCCACCGCGCCAGCGGTGTCATCGGCCAGCGCCTGCACCAGGGCCAGCCATTGCTCGCCCAGGGCCTCGACAGTGGCCGCATCAAACACGTCCAGGGCATAGGTGAAGGCCGCATGCAGCTGCCCGGCACGCTCGTGGGTATCCAGCGCCAGGTCGAAACGGGCGCTGTGCTTTTCCAGCGTGATCGGCGCCAGGCTCAGCCCGGAGCGGGTCTTGATGGCTTCGACATCCGCCACCTGGGCCTGGTGGTTGAACAGCACGCGGAACAGCGGGCTGTCGGTGCTGCGGGGCAGGTCCAAGGCTTCGACCAGTTGCTCGAACGGCAGGTCCTGATGGCTCTGCGCGCCCACGGCGGTTTCGCGTACGCGCTGCAACAGGCCGGTGATATCCAGCAGCGGGTCGAGCTCGGTGTGCAGCACTTGGGTATTGATGAAGCAGCCGATCAAACCCTGGCTTTCGGCGCGGTTGCGGTTGGCGATGGGCACGCCGACGCGGATTGCGCCCTGCCCGCTGTAGCGCTGCAGCAGCAGCTTGAAGGCCGCCAGCAAAACCATGAACAAGGTAACGTTGTGCCGACGCGCCAGGCCGCGCAGGCGCTCGGCCACATCAGCAGCAATCGGGAATGCGTGGCGAGCGCCGCGGTAGCTTGGCCGGCCGTTACGGGTGCGGTCCAGCGGCAGCTCCAGTGGGGAGTGATCATCGCCCAGGCGCGCCTGCCAGTACGCCAGCTGGCGGTCCTGCTCACCGGCCTCGAGCCAGCTGCGCTGCCACAGGGCATAGTCACGGTACTGGATCGGCAGGGGCTCGAGTGTGGCTGGGGTGCCGGCCACGGCGGCGTCGTACAGGTGCAGGAATTCGTCGATCAGCACGTTCATCGACCAGCCATCGGCGACGATGTGGTGCAGGGTCAGCAGCAGGACATGTTCCTGCGCTGCCAGTTGCAGCAGGCGCACGCGCAGCAGCGGGCCGGTGGCCAGGTCAAAAGGCGCCAGGGCCTCTGCTTCGGCAATCGATTCGAGGGTGTGTTGGCGGGCCGCTTCAGCCAGCTCGCTCAGGCAGTCCTGGCGCAATTGCAGCGGGGCAGCGACGGCATCCACGTGCTGACGCACGTCATCGCCGTCGGCGACAAAGCGGGTGCGCAGGGTTTCGTGGCGGGCGACTAAGGCGTCGAAGGCGCGTTGCAGGGCGCTCAGATCCAAGGGACCATTCAGGCGCACGGCCATTGGCAGGTTATAGGCTGCGCCTTGGGGGTCGAGCTGCCAGAGGAACCACATGCGCCGCTGGGCGTAGGACAACCGGTCACGCTCGTCGACCTCGACACCCGGCGCAATCGGCAGCACCGAGAAGTCCATGCCCTCGCCCTGCAGCGCCTTGAGGAACAGGCGGCGCTTGTCGGGGCTGAGTTCGATGAAACGGCGGGCGAGTTTGAGCGTCTGTTCAGCATTCATGTCGAGCGGTGTCCTGGCAGTCGAGCGGTAACTGTCAGACGAAGGCATGGGGGGCTGATTTAGGGGTTGGGGTGCATGCCTTAAGTTTTGCAGCGCCTGTGAGATCGAGCGCCGCCCGCGCGGCGCATCGCGAGCAACGCTCGCTCCTACGTTTGTTTCGGGCCAATTATTCCTGGGGCATTGGCGCGCGGCCCCTTGGCGCATGGCTCGATATCGCGTCGAACAAACAAGGCGGTCGCGCGCGCCTGTCACAGGCGTTATTGGCCAATAACAAACGTAGGAGCGAGCGTTGCTCGCGATGCGCCGCGCGGGCGGCGCTCGATCTCACAGGCGACAAAACTCCCAAGGCATGCACCTCGTCACCGCCCCACCTGCGAATGCCCCTCCGCCATCGCCACCACCACCTTGCGCTTCCCCGTAAACGGCGAACGCGCATGCGCCGCGAGCATGTTGTCGAGCATCAGCACATCATTCTCCAGCCAAGGAAAACGGATGGTGCACTCATCCAATACCCCGCGTACCTCATCAAGCAACGCGTCCTCAATGGCCGACCCATCGCCGTAATAGACATTACGCGGCAGGTCCTCTTCCTCGACGATATCCATCAACGACTCCCGCACCTCCGGCTGCAGGTTCGACACATGAAACAGGTGCGCCTGGTTGAACCACACGTCCTCTCCCGTCACCGGATGCCGCGCCACCACCTGGCAGCGTTGGCGTGTGCGCAACTCGCCATCCTCCTTCCAGATGCATTCAATGGCATGCGCACGGCAGTAAGCCTCGACCTGCCGCGGGTCTTCGGTGTTGAACACCTGCGACCATTCCACGTCCAGGCCGTTGCCGTAGTTGCGTACATACATCAGGCCCTTCTCGACCAAGCGCTCGCGGATACGCGCTGGCATCCGCCGATACACCTCGCGGCTGTCGGCAATCGGCGTCTCACCGCCGGTCTCGGCGGGGATCACGCTGTAGAACCAGATCTTCATCGGCCACTCGAGGGTGTAGGCCTGCTCGTTGTGCAGCGGGATGCTCTGGTGCGCCGGGTACTCGGTCGAGGTGTACACGCCTTGGGTCACGTTGCTGCGCGGCGTAGAGCCGAACTCGTAGTTGAGCAGCGGGTGGCCGAACGCGGCGGCGAACTGGCGAAAAGCCTCAGCCCCGCCTACCTGAAACCCCCTGAACAGGATGCCGCCGGCGTGCAGCAGGTGGCGCTCAACCAGCGGTTTCAGCTGGTCAAACGCGTCGAGCAGGTCGATGCCAGGCTCCGGCGCGCGCACCAACAGCGGCAGGTCGCCGCGGGCAGCGTCCAGGGGTTCGATCGCAAAGCTCAGCAATTCACTCATGTACCGTCACCTCAAGCCAGGGCCGCCGTGGCGGCGAAAGGGATGCTGCGCCATCAGGGCGCCTGACTAGATGAACGAGCATGCCCGGCAGAAATTCACCCGCGCGAACACACAAGGTAAAGCGAACGCGCGCCGGTTCGTCTGAACGATGTGCACCCTTTTATCGCCCAGGAACCCTACATGACTCGCCAGCTTCTGCTCCTCGCCTTGCTTGCCGCGGCCCCTGCCGTCGCCTGGTCGGCCGAGCACTGCGCCGTGGAAATACACGGCACCGACCAGATGACCTTCGACAAGGCCGAAATCACCATCCCCAAGGCCTGCACGTCGTTCACCGTCACCCTCGCCCACCCTGGCGAAATGCCGAAGAACGTGATGGGCCATAACTGGGTCCTGAGCAGCCAGGCAGATATGCAGGACGTGCTGGACGACGGCCTGAAGGCAGGCGAGGCACAGGACTACGTGAAGCCAGGCGATACCCGGGTCATCGCCCATACCCGCCTGATTGGCGGTGGCGAAAAAGACAGCGTCACCCTCGACACCCGGTCGTTGAAGGCCGGCACTGCCTACAGCTTTTACTGCTCGTTCCCGTTCCACAGCACCTTGATGAAGGGCACCCTGGCCCTCGGGAGCTGACCCCGCCGCGCCGCCCACCTCCACTCCCTCACCGAGATCGCGCTTCATGAAAACGTCTTCCCCCGGGGCCATCCGCGAATTGCTGGGCCTGCTCAAACCCTACCGCCCAGCGGTCATCGTCTCGGTGCTGCTCGGCATGGTCGGCGGCCTGGCCGTGACCGCGCTGCTGGCCACCGTCAACCAGGGTCTGCATGCCCCCGATGGCATGAGCCAGGGCGTGATCCTGGCCTTCGCCGGCCTGTGCGTGCTGGCGCTGGTGAGCAGCGTGGCCGCCGACAGTGGCACCAATTACGTTGGCCAGAAGGTCATCGCCCGGCTGCGTAAAGACCTCGGCGCCAAGGTACTGTCGGCGCCGATCGAGCAGATCGAGCGCTACCGCACCCACCGCCTGATCCCAGTGCTGACCCGCGACGTCGACACCATCAGCGACTTCACCTTCGCCTTCGCCCCGCTGGCCATCTCGCTGACCACGGTGATCGGCTGCATGGCCTACCTGGCCTGGTTGTCGTGGCCGATCTTCCTCATCACCCTGGTGGCGATCGGCATCGGCAGCGCTGTGCAGTACGTGGCCCGACAAAAAGGCGTGGCCGGTTTCAACGCCGCCCGCGATGCCGAGGACAACCTGCAAAAGCACTACTCGGCGATTGCCGAAGGCGCCAAGGAGCTGCGCATCGACCGCCGCCGCCGCCATGCCATGCTGACCCGCAACATCCAGGGCACCGCCGACTTCATCGCCAACACCCACATCCGCGCCATCAACATTTTCGTGGCTGCCAAGAGCCTCGGGTCGATGCTGTTCTTCGTGGTCATCGGCCTGACCCTGGCCCTGCAGTCGCTGTGGCCGAGCAACGACCCGGCCGTAATGAGCGGCTTCGTGCTGGTGCTGCTGTACATGAAAGGCCCGCTGGAGACGCTGATCGGCAACCTGCCGATTCTCGGCCGCGCGCAAGTGGCGTTCCGCCGCATCGCCGACCTGTCCGAGCGTTTTTCCTCGCCCGAACCGCACCTGCTGCTAGACCAGCCGGTCAAGCACACCGCCCCGGGCAGCGCGCACCTGGAGCTGCACAATGTCGAATACGCCTACCCACCGGTGGACGGCAACGAACCCTTCCGCGTCGGGCCGGTGAACCTGAGCATCGCGCCGGGCGAGATCCTGTTCATCATCGGCGAAAACGGCTGCGGCAAGACCTCGCTGATCAAGCTGCTGCTGGGCCTGTATACCCCGCAACGCGGCGAAGTACGCCTGAACGGCAAGGCCGTTGACCCACAGGGGCTGGACGACTATCGCCAGCTGTTCACCACCGTGTTCGCCGACTACTACCTGTTCGAAGACCTGCCCGAGCACGAGCACAGCCTGCCCAGCGATGCCACGCGCTACCTGGAGCGGCTGGAAATCGCCCATAAGGTGAGCGTGCGCGATGGTGCGTTTACCACCACCGACCTTTCCACCGGCCAACGCAAACGCCTGGCGCTGGTCAACGCTTGGCTGGATGGCCGGCCGGTATTGGTGTTCGACGAATGGGCGGCGGACCAGGACCCTACCTTCCGCCGGGTGTTCTACACCGAGCTGCTGCCGGACCTGAAGCGGCTGGGCAAGACCATCATCGTGATCTCGCATGATGACCGCTACTTCGATACGGCGGACAAGGTGGTGCACCTGAGCCGCGGGAAGGTGGTCGAGGCGCTGGAGCCGGCGTGAGGTAGCGTAGCGCGGGCTTGGCTAAGGGCGGTCACGACAATGGCCGCCCTTTTTTTGCGCTATCTATAATGGCTCTATAATCGATCTATAATTCACTATAAACCCCGAAAAAGGGTCGCCTGCGAGCGCCAGGAACACCTGGCGCAGCGGGCAAATAGCAATCAGAACAACCAGCGGTACAACAGATACGCCACCACCACCGCCAACACCGGCCGCAGAATGCGGTAAGCCTTGGGGTTGGCGCGCTTGAACTGCTTCACGTGGCTGCTGATCTTGTTGCTGAAACGCTTGCTCCAGGCATACGCCTGGTTGATCCCGCCGACGCGCTCGTCGTCAGTGTTCTGCGGCGCGGTGGCGCGGCCGAGGAAGGCACTGACCTGGCGGTTGATGCGGGTCATCAGCGGGCTGCTCAGCGGGCGTTCGATGTCGCAGAACAGGATCACGCGGGTGACGTCGGTCTCGTTTTTGACCCAGTGCACGTAGGTTTCGTCGAACATCACGTCCTCGCCGTCTCGCCAGGCATATACCTGGCCATCGACGTAGATGCGGCAGTCGTCGGAGTTGGGCGTGGACAAGCCCAGGTGATAGCGCAACGAGCCGGCGAACGGGTCGCGGTGCGGGTTCAGGTGGCTGCCACCGGGCAGCAAGGCGAACATCGCGCCCTTGACGTTGGGGATGCTGCTGACCAGCTCGACGGTGCGCGGGCACAGGGCCTCGGCCGACGGCAGCGGTTTGTCGTACCACTTCAGGTAGAAGCGCTTCCAGCCCTTCTTGAAGAACGAACCGAAGCCGGCGTCGTTGTCTTTTTCAGCTGCGCGAATATAGCCCTCGTCGAACAGGCGCATGGCCTCTTCGCGGATTTCCTGCCAGTTGTCCTTCAGTACATCCAGCTCAGGGAAGCGCTGGCGGTCCAGGTAGGGCTTGGACGGCACGCCAGAAAACAGGTACATCAAGGCGTTATAGGGGGCGAACAGCGCCGAATGGTTGACGAACTGGCGCAACACCGGCAGGCGCGCCTTGCCGCGCAGGTGCACGAACAGCACGCTGCCGAAAAACACCAGCAGGACACCCGCCTTGGCTGCAAAGGAAAAGGTCATGCAACACTCCTTGGAAAGGAAGCAGGCCTGCGCCGCCTGCTCCCGAAAAAATCATCCGGCCATCATAAACCCATCCCGCCCCGGTAAAAACAACCTGGGCGGGATCTCATTCATGAAGATTCTGCAATAAACCGGATTACCGAGTGTTGCGCCTGATCAGAGGACGAGGCGATTACTGCTGGTTTTCCTGCTCGCTGAACATGTCGCTGAACAGCATGCTCGACAGGTAGCGCTCGCCAGAGTCGGGCAGGATTACGACGATGGTCTTACCCTGCATCTCAGGTTTTTCGGCCAGGCGCACCGCCGCCGCCATCGCTGCGCCACAGGAAATACCGCACAAAATGCCCTCTTCCTGCATCAGCCGAATGGCCATGGCCTTGGACTCTTCGTCAGTCACCGTCTCGACCTGGTCGACCATGGAAAGGTCGAGGTTCTTCGGCACGAAGCCCGCACCAATGCCCTGGATCTTGTGCGGGCTGGGCTTGAGTTCTTCACCGGCCAGGGTCTGGCTGATCAGCGGCGAGGCCACCGGCTCCACCGCCACCGAGAGGATCGACTTGCCCTGGGTCTGCTTGATGTAGCGCGATACGCCGGTGATGGTACCGCCAGTGCCTACACCGGCCACCAGCACATCGACGGCGCCGTCGGTGTCGTTCCAGATCTCCGGGCCGGTGGTCTTTTCATGGATTGCCGGGTTGGCCGGGTTTTCGAACTGGCCTGGCTGGAAGTACTGGGCCGGGTCGGAGTTGACGATTTCGTTGGCCTTCTCGATGGCGCCCTTCATGCCCTTGGCCGGCTCGGTCAGTACCAGTTCGGCACCCAAGGCCTTGAGCACCTTGCGCCGCTCCAGGCTCATCGAGGCCGGCATGGTCAGGATCAGCTTGTAGCCACGCGCGGCGGCAACGAACGCCAAGCCAATGCCGGTGTTGCCCGAGGTGGGCTCGACGATGGTCATGCCGGGCTTGAGCTTGCCGCTGCTTTCGGCGTCCCAGACCATGTTCGCGCCGATCCGGCATTTGACCGAATAGCCCGGGTTGCGCCCTTCGATCTTGGCCAGGATGGTCACCCCACGCGGGGCGATGCGGTTGATCTGCACCAGCGGCGTGTTACCGATGGAATGGGCGTTGTCTGCGTAGATACGGCTCATGGCAGGGGTCCTTGAACATGAAGATGCAGGGAAAGACTTCAAGGGTAAGCCTGCCCCGTTGGCCCGTAAAGCCTGTTCGAACTCCCAGGCGGCGGCTGCGGTCAACCGCACATCCAGCCTAGGAGAACCTTCGATGAAAGGTCGCTACCGCTGGCCGCTGGTCGGCCTGGCCAGCCTGGTCGTGCTACTGGTGGCCCTGCACCTGGCCCTGCCCTACCTGGTGCGCGACTACCTCAACGACAAGCTGGCCGACATGGGTGACTACCGCGGCCATGTCGTCGACGTCGACCTGGCCTGGTGGCGCGGCGCTTACCAGATCAACGGCCTGAAGATCGTCAAGACCAGCGGCAAAGTCCCGGTGCCGCTGCTCGATGCGCCCCTGATCGACCTGTCGGTGAGCTGGCACGCGTTGTGGTACGACCGCGCCGTAGTAGCCGAGGTGACCTTCGTGCGGCCAGCGCTGAACTTTGTCGATGGCGGCAGCAAGCAGGCGTCACAGACCGGCCGTGGCACCGATTGGCGCCAACAACTGGAAAAACTGCTGCCGATCACCCTCAACGAATTACGCATCGAAGACGGCGTGCTGACCTTTCGTAACTTCACCTCCAAGCCCCCCGTCAACCTCAAGGCCACCCAGCTCGACGCCAGCATTCGTAACCTGACCAACGTGCGCAACGAAAAAGGCCGGCGCGACGCCAGTTTTAACGCTAATGCCGTGTTGTTCGGGGATGCCAAGGTCGAGAGCCGCGCCACCTTCGACCCGTTCAGCGACTTCGACGACTTCGAATTCCGCCTGCGCGCCACCGGCATTCAGTTGCGCAAGCTCAATGACTTTGCCAGCGCTTATGGCAAGTTCGACTTCAATGCCGGGCATGGCGACCTGGTGATCGAAGCCCAGGCTGAGAAGGGCCGACTTACGGGCTATATCAAGCCGTTGCTGCGCGATGTCGATGTGTTCAACTGGCAGCAGGACGTGCAGAACAAGGACAAGGGCTTCTTCCGCTCGGTGTGGGAGGCGCTGGTGGGGGGCACCGAATCGGTGCTGAAAAACCAGCCGAAAAACCAGTTCGCCACCCGGGTGGAGCTTAGTGGCAGCGTGCACAAGCAGGATGTCAGTGCCTTCGAGGCGTTTTTGCAGATCCTGCGTAATGGCTTTGTCCAGGCGTTCAATGCGCGGTATGAGCAGCCTGCGCCCAAGTCCGACTGAAAGCGCGTGACGGGGCATTCAGGGACTGAATACCCGGTCTGCGTTTGCAGGCGTCCGGGGCCGGGGTATAGTCGCTGACAAACGATAAACATGTGTTGCCTGTGCCGGCCCTTTCGCGGGGCAAGCCCGCTCCCACAGAGACTGCATAACCCCAGTGGGAGCGGGCTTGCCCCGCGAAAGGGCCGGCACAGCCACCCGCAGAGGACACTCCCATGAAGTTCGAAGGCACCCGCGACTACGTCGCCACAGACGACCTGAAACTGGCGGTAAACGCGGCCATCACCCTCGAACGCCCGCTGCTGGTCAAAGGCGAACCGGGCACTGGCAAGACCATGCTCGCCGAACAGCTCGCCGCCTCCTTCGGCGCCCGCCTGATCACCTGGCACATCAAGTCCACCACCAAGGCCCACCAGGGCCTCTACGAGTACGACGCGGTCAGCCGCCTGCGCGATTCGCAACTGGGCACCGAAAAAGTCCACGATGTGCGCAATTACCTGAAAAAGGGCAAGCTCTGGGAAGCCTTCGAGGCTGAAGAGCGGGTCATCCTGCTGATCGACGAAATCGACAAGGCCGACATCGAGTTCCCCAACGACCTGCTGCAAGAACTCGACAAGATGGAGTTCTATGTCTACGAAACCGACGAGACCATCAAGGCCAAGCAGCGCCCGATCATCATCATTACCTCGAACAACGAAAAAGAACTGCCCGACGCCTTCCTGCGCCGCTGCTTCTTCCACTACATCGCCTTCCCCGACCGCGCCACGCTGCAACAGATCGTCGACGTGCATTACCCGAACATCAAGCAATCGCTGGTCAGCGAGGCGCTGGACGTGTTCTTCGACGTGCGCAAGGTGCCGGGCCTGAAGAAAAAGCCCTCCACCTCCGAGCTGGTCGACTGGCTCAAGCTGCTAATGGCTGACAACATCGGCGAAGCGGTGCTGCGCGAGCGTGACCCGACCAAGGCCATCCCACCCCTGGCTGGCGCCCTGGTGAAGAACGAACAGGATGTCCAATTGCTCGAGCGCCTGGCGTTCATGAGCCGACGCGGCAACCGCTGAGGGGCCGGCCATGCTGCTCAACCTGTTCAACGAAATGCGCGCGGCCAAGGTGCCGGTGTCGGTACGCGAACTGCTCGACCTGCTCAATGCCCTGCAAAAACGCGTGGTGTTTGCCGATATGGACGAGTTCTACTACCTGGCTCGGGCGATCCTGGTGAAGGACGAGCGCCATTTCGACAAATTCGACCGAGCATTCTCGGCCTACTTCAAGGGCCTGGAAAACCTCGACCGCCACCTGGAAGCGCTGATCCCCGAAGACTGGCTGCGCAAGGAATTCGAGCGCTCGCTCACCGATGAAGAACGCGCGCAAATCCAGTCGCTGGGTGGCCTGGACAAGCTGATCGAGGAGTTCAAGAAACGCCTCGAAGAGCAAAAGGAACGCCACGCCGGCGGCAACAAGTGGATCGGCACCGGCGGCACCAGCCCATTCGGTTCAGGCGGTTTCAACCCCGAAGGCATCCGCGTGGGCGAGGCTGGCAAGCGCCAGGGCAAGGCGGTGAAGGTGTGGGACCAGCGCGAGTACAAGAACCTCGACGACCAGGTCGAGCTGGGCACGCGCAACATCAAGCTGGCCTTGCGCCGGCTGCGCAAGTTCGCCCGTGAAGGCGCTGCCGAAGAGCTGGACATCGACGGCACCATCGACCACACCGCACGCGACGCCGGGTTGCTGAACATCCAGATGCGCCCAGAGCGGCGTAACACCGTCAAGCTGCTGTTGCTGTTCGACATCGGTGGTTCGATGGATGCCCACGTCAAAGTCTGCGAAGAGCTGTTTTCCGCCTGCAAGACCGAATTCAAGCACCTGGAGTACTACTACTTCCACAACTTCGTGTACGAGTCGGTGTGGAAGAACAACCTACGGCGCACCTCGGAGCGGTTCTCCACCTTCGACCTGCTGCACAAGTACGGCGATGACTACAAAGTGGTGTTCGTCGGCGACGCGGCCATGGCGCCCTACGAGATCACCCAGCCCGGTGGCAGCGTCGAGCACTGGAACGAAGAAGCCGGGTATGTGTGGATGCAGCGCTTCATGGAGAAATTCAAGAAGATCATCTGGATCAACCCGTACCCGAAGCAGGCGTGGGACTACACCGCGTCGACGCATCTGGTGAGGGATTTGATCGAGGACAAGATGTACCCGCTGACCCTTAATGGTTTGGAGGACGGAATGCGCTATCTATCAAAGTAACAAACCTTCAATAGGCGGGTGATATTACCGAAAGATCTCTAAGTTGCTTAGAGAGCCGCCTTAGATTGTCGGTGTACTGACGCATCTTATCCAACGTTGCAAACCGTGAAGCGTGACTGACCTTTTTATCCCCCACAACATAATTACCCCACTCATAATTACTCAACTCATACTTACCCTTTGATGTCAACCGAGGGTCTAGAAGATAATTCCCCGACATAACGCTTTGCGACTGGATCGTCCTGACATACCCAAGTGCTACATCAGCGGAAATACGTTCTGTAAGCCACTTAAGATGTGGATTGGCGCTTGTTGCATTCAGAAATTCTCTTCCCCCCTCCCCACCATCTTGCATATACTTAAATATCCGATCTGCAATCGGCGCCTCTTGTTTATATGCATCAACAAGGAAATACACAGCGCTCTCCTGATCCTTATTCGCTTGCTTAAATCTTGCCCTCCATCTTGCTTGTTTTAGTTCTTGTAGCTTTGCTACTCCAGCGCTTGGATGATTGACCGTTTTTTTCATTGATCCCGTAGGATCCCGATAATTCACAGGATCACCTTCACAATAAGCATATGCATTCAATCCCCCCACGCCAAATGGACTAAGGGTATCGGGCGAGATAAACCTCATTATCCATGGATTAAAGGTCCGACGACCGTTGCCAAGTTGATAGCTATCCATGAGAAAATTTAGCCGTTCCCCATTAAACCCCAGGGACAACCTCGATTTTTTTGTAGATATGCTTCCGCCATAGGCGGCGTATATGAAATCCATCGCTCATTCACCTTCTCAAGACAGATGCATTTAACCTCCCACTCCCAACAACATTATCCACTTAAAACAACATTGGCGTACTAGCAGAAATGACAGGTACATCCGTTTCCAAAACCATACTGACGATATGCCCTTTGGACCAAAGAAGGTCAAAACAAGCTTCACGCTACCTGTAGCTGTTTCACTGTTTCGCTAGGCTGATCAGAAACCGAACTATCAGACCCAGTATGCGTTGAATGCCTGCTTCTCCCGCCAAGCCTCCTCCTGCACCACCGCCCTGAACCGCACCCCCGCCCCCGGCATGCACTGCGCCAATTGCGCCAGCGCCAAGGGCGTCAACGCCCCCAACCGCGGATACCCGCCAATGGTCTGCCGATCATTGAGCAGCACGATTGGCTGCCCATCTGGCGGCACCTGCACTGCACCAAGCGGAATCCCTTCGGAGATCATCGGCGCGCCTTGGTAAACCAGCTGTGGCCCAAGCAATCGGATCCCCATGCGGTCTGCTCGGCTGTCCAAAGTCCAGTCACTGTTAAACGCCTCGAACAGGCTCATACCGCTGAAATCACCGATCTGCGCGCCCATCACCAGGTCGAGCACGGGCTTTGCCGAATACACAGGCCGCAACGCCTCAGGCACTTCGCGCAAGGCCGGGGATGACCCGGCAAACGTCAGCCCCTGACCTTTGCCAAGCGCTTCCCCTCGCCCATCGATACCGCCTAATGCTTCACGTACAACGGTGGCGCAACTGCCTAGCACTGTCTCAGCCTGGAACCCGCCAGGCGCAGCAAGATAAGCGCGTACGCCCTGCTTGGGCTGCCTCAAAGTCAGCCGCTGGCCCTTGGCCAGAGCAAAACTGCGCCAAGGCGCCAGGGGCTGATCATCAACCCGCGCATCCAGGTCGGCGCCAGCCAAGGCCAGCACGCAATCCTGCTCGGCCACCACGCTGAATCCGCCCAGCGCCACCTCGATCACTGGCGCACCCAGCGGGTTACCCAGCAACCAGTTGGCCCAATTCATTGCCACCCAGTCCAGCGCCCCGCCCTGAGTCACGCCCAGGTGGCGCACGCCAAACCGCCCGGCATCCTGCAATTGGCACAGCGCGGTGCTGGCCTCAATCTTCAACTGCGTCATGCCTGCGCCTCCAGCGGGCTGTCATTACCCCCCAACGCCTTGAACTCGGCGTGGGAAACCGCCACGAAACGCACCCGGTCACCCGGTTGCAACAAGCTGTAGCCTTCGCGTTCACGGTCGAACAGACGCACCGGGGTACGCCCGATCAGGTTCCAGCCGCCTGGCGATACCGCCGGGTAAGCGGCGGTCTGGCGCTCGGCGATACCCACGCTGCCCGCCGCCACACGCTTGCGCGGGGTGCTCAGGCGCGGCGATGCCAGCCGCTCGTCCACCAGCCCCATGAAGCCGAAACCTGGGGCGAAGCCGAGGGCGAATACCGGGTACTCGCGCTCGCTGTGCAGGCGGATCACTTCTTGCTCACTCAGGCCGGTGCGCGCCGCCAATACGGGCAACTCAGGGCCGACACTGGCGTCGTACCACACCGGAATCTCATGCCGACGGCCACCGCTGCCGGTGTCCGGCTGCAGCCCCTCCAGTGCTTGAGTGATCAGCGCCCTCGCCTGCGCAGGCGGCAGATCGAACTGCACCATCAGCGTGGTATAGGAAGGCACCAAGTCCACCAGGTGCTTCATGAAGGCGGCGCTCAAGCGCTGGCTGGCCGCAAGCATCCACGGCATGTTGGCTTCATCGATGGTGTCGAACAGGCGCACCATCAGGCTGTCGATCGCGACCACTTCAACACGCACCTTCATACTTGCTCCAGCGCATCGAGGGCCTGGCGGATCTGCCGCACTGCGGCCACTGAACTGTCGTTGTCGCCGTGCACGCACAGGGTGCTGGCGCGCAGGCGCAGCGCGCTGCCATCGTCCGCTACAAGGGTTTCGCCGCGGGCCAGGCGCACGGCCTGTTCGACCACAAGGGCCGGGTCATGGTGCACGGCGCCGGGCAGGCGCCGCGAGACCAGGTGGCCACTGGCAGTGTAGGCGCGGTCGGCGAAGGCCTCGAACCACAGCGGCACGCCAATCTCCTCCCCCAGGGCCTGTGCCGCACTGTCGTCGGCGGTGGCCATGAGCATCAACGGCAAGCCGCTGTCATAGGCCGCCACGGCTTCGAGCACCGCGCGCAGCTTGAGCGGGTCGGCCATCATGTCGTTGTACAGCGCACCATGGGGTTTGACGTAGGCCACCCGGCTGCCAAATACCTTGCAGATGCCGTCCAGCGCACCGATCTGGTAGTGCAGCAGATCTCGGATTTCCTCAGGGCTGCAGGCCATGGAGCGGCGGCCGAAGCCGACCAGGTCCGGGTAGGCCGGGTGCGCGCCAATGGTCACGCCATGGGCCAGTGCCAACTCCACGGTGCGGCGCATGATGCTGGGGTCGCCGGCGTGGTAGCCGCAGGCGATGTTGGCGCAATCGATAAACGGCATCACTTCAGCATCCAGGCCCATGCGCCAGCTGCCAAAACTCTCGCCCATATCGCAATTGAGAAGCAGGCGTTCCACCACACAGACTCCCTTGTCGCTGTTCATAGGCCTACCTTACCGCGCCTGAAGGTGTTTGCCGCGTGTTTCCGGCAGGCTGAGCGCTGCCAGAATCACCACGCCGTACGAGACAGCCGAGAAAACTCCAATCCCCAACCCCAGCGGCACCTTTTGGCTAAGCACGCCGATCAGCAAGGGGAACAGTGCGGCGATGACCTTGCCGATGTTGTAGCAAAAGCCCTGCCCCGAGCCACGAATGCGGGTGGGGAACAGTTCGGTCAGGAACGCGCCCATGCCACTGAAGATGCCCGAGGCGAAGAACCCCAGCGGGAAGCCCAGCCACAGCATGACGCCATCGCTGACCGGCACCTGCGTGTACAGCAGCACGATGATGAACGAGCCCACGGCGAACAGGATGAAGTTCTTCTTGCGGCCCAGCAGGTCGGACAGGTACGCGCTGACCACATAGCCGATGTAGGAACCGACGATCACCATCGCCAGGTAGCCACCGGTACCCAGCACGCTGAGGCCGCGCTCGTTTTTGAGGAAGGTCGGCAACCACGAGGTGATCGCGTAGTAACCGCCCAGCGCACCGGTGGTCAGCAAGGAGGCACGCACGGTCGTCCAGAGCATGCCGGGGGCGAAGATTTCGTAGAAGTGCGACGGTGCTTCGACCGCCTCAGCCGCCTTGGCCTGGCGGTACACCTCCGGGTCCTTGACCAGGCGGCGCACGAAGATCACGAACACGGCCGGCACCAGCCCCAGCAAAAACAGCGCGCGCCAGGCCTGCTCGGCCGGCAGCCAGGAGAACAGCAGCGCGTACAGAATTGCAGTCAGGCCCCAGCCGATGGCCCACCCGGACTGCACCATGCCCACCGCCTTGCCGCGGTCCTGGGCGCGGATCACTTCGCCGATCAGCACCGCGCCTGCGGTCCATTCGCCGCCAAAGCCAAAGCCCATCAAGGTGCGGGCAATCAGTAGCTGTTCGTAGTTTTGCGCGAAGCCGCAGAGGAAGGTGAAGAACGCGAACCACAGCACCGTGAGCTGCAAGGTGCGGACCCGGCCAATACGGTCGGACAGGATGCCGGCGACCCAGCCGCCGATGGCAGACGCGATCAACGTACTGGTGTGGATCAGCCCAGCCTCGGCGGTGCTGATGCCCCACAGCATGATCAGCGTGGGGATGACGAAGCTGAGCATCTGCGTGTCCATGCCGTCCAGGCCATAGCCGATCTTGCAGCTCCAGAAGGTGCGTCGTTGCTGCTTGTCGATGTCGCGGTACCAGGCGAAAGGCCCGGTCGAAGAAGGTGAAGCGACCTGCTGCTGCACGCCGGTGGGGTTCATGCTTGCCTCGGCTTGTTGGTATTGTTTTATGGGGCGACCTATTGCGTCGCGGCCTGGGCATCATTGTTCAGAGACCGGGCCGGGTGCGTCCAACGAGAAAAACCGCCGGTCTGGAACAAGAAAAACTGATCATGAACCTTCGTTTCCTCGAAACTTTCGTCTGGGTCGCCCGGCTCAAGAGCTTCCGCCTGACCGCAGAAAAGTTGTTCACCACCCAGGCCTCGGTCTCCAGCCGCATCGCCGCGCTAGAAGCCGACCTGGGCGTCAAACTGCTGCTGCGCGACTCACGCGGCGTCAGCCTGACCCCGGAGGGCAGCAAGGTGCTGGAATACGCCGAGCGCATGCTCGACACGGCCAAGGCCATGAAGCAATCGCTGGACAGCGACCGGGCCAAGGTCGGGCGCATCCGCATCGGGGTGATGGACACGGTGATTCATACCTGGATGAGCGCGTTGGTGGCGGCGTTGACCGAGCGCTACCCGCAGGTAGAGATCGAGCTGGTGGCCGATACCGCGCTGAACCTGCGCGAGCAGCTGCAGAAGGGCTTTTTGGATGTGATCCTGCAGACCGACCTGCTGCGTGAACAGTCGATCCGCAGCCTGGACCTGGCGCGTTACCCGATGGGCTGGATCGTGGCCGCAGGCTCGCTCCAGCACCGTGATTACGCCTCACTTGCGGAACTGGGCCGCGAGCGCATCGTGACCTTTTCGAAAAACTCGAGGCCGCACCAGGAGGTGCTCAGCCTGTTGCAAGGCGCCGGGGTGCAAACACCGCGCTTGAACTGCGTGAACTCGGTGGCAGCGATTACCCGGCTATTGCGCGACGGCTTTGCGGTGGGTGCGCTGCCACCGGCCTTGGTGGATGCGGAGCTAGGCTTGGGGGAATTGGTGCTGCTGGAAGGGCTGCAACCACCGCCTAGCCTGGAGCTGGTGGTGGCCTGGCAGACTGGGGTGGCATTGGTGGATGAGGTGGTCGAGGTGTGCCGGCAGGTGCTGGAGCAGTATGCGCAGGATGTGGGTGGGCAACGGATTGTGCTGGTCTAGGGATTATCGCTGCATTTACCGGCCCTTTCGCGGGGCAAGCCCGCTCCCACAGTGATAGTGCAAAGCTTAAATACTGCAAAACTCTTGTGGGAGCGGGCTTGCCCCGCGAAGAGGCCCGCACAGGCGCTACATGACTCAGCGCCAGCTTTCCTTCACCACCCGACGCCGCCCGCCCATGATCACCCAGCCAAGCGCCAGCAACAGGCTTTCGACCACAAAGGCCAGCACAAACCCAGCACCAATGCCCCAGCCAATCGCCTCTGGCACCAGCAGAATCTGGTAGCTGTAGCCCTTGAGCGTTTCTTCACGCATTTGCGGGTCTGGCTGTACCAGTACATGCCAGGTGCGACTTACCCACGACCCTTGCAGCGCCTGCCATTCGTTTTCCAGCAGTTCGTTGCGGATCATCAGGCTTTCGATGCTGTTGGCATCACTGTTGAACACCGGGTCATCACTGCTGCGGTAATGCCGCAGCAGCGCCTGAAGGTCGCCATTGAAGAAGCGTTCGGCCGTCTGCTTGAAGCCATCCAGCGCCTGACGCGATTCGAACAGGTGCGCCTCGACCCGCTGGGTGTAGTCATTGACCAGCCCCGGAACCTGGATACCGGCCAGCAGGCCGAAGGTGAACAACAACAACCGCAGGTAACTTCTGAACATGCAGCGTCCTTAGCTCTGGCCTTGCGAAACGCACTCTCCGTGCCGCCACAGTGCCCACTCGCCCGGCGCGTAACGCGCCCAGGTCTCGTTCTCGGTCAGGGCCTCGGTGGCAATCACCGTGACCACGTCATTGGGGGTCGTTTCGGTGTGAAAATCGACGATCAGATCGACATCTTTCAACCGTGCCGCACCAAAAGGTGCGCGCCGGGTAATGTGCACCAACTTGGTAGAGCAGAAGCAGAACAGCCAGTCGCCGTCACTGAGCATGCAGTTGAACACGCCCTTGCCACGGTAGCCGGCACAGGCTTCGACCAGCACCGGCAGCAGCTGTTCCACGGCTACCGGCTCCGGGAAGGCCGCGCGGATGCGGTTGAGCAGGTCACAGAAGGCCGCTTCGCTGTCGGTATCGCCCACGGGCCGATAGAAGGTCGCTTCACCCTTGAAGTCGCCCAACTGGCCGTTGTGCGCGAAGCACCAGTTGCGGCCCCACATTTCGCGGACGAACGGGTGGGTGTTGGACAGGCACACTTTGCCGACGTTGGCCTGGCGAATGTGGCCGATGACCACTTCGCTTTTGATCGGGTAACGCTGCACCAGGTTGGCGACTTCCGACTCGCTGCTCGCGGCCGGGTCCTGGAACAGGCGCAGGCCGCGCCCTTCGTAGAAGCCGATGCCCCAGCCATCACGGTGCGGGCCGGTGCGGCCGCCGCGTTGCATCAGGCCGGTGAAGCTGAAAACGATGTCGGTGGGGACGTTGGCACTCATGCCCAGCAGTTCGCACATGCGCGTGTCTCCGATTTACAGGCGAGGCTCGACCCGACCGCCGCCCGCAGGCGCGGCAGGGGGTGGATCGTTGCGGTAACGGTCACGGCGCTCGGCCGCCAGCGGGGCGTCGACCCGGACCTCGTCATCCTCGGCGGCCTGGCGCTTGGCGGCGGCTTCGGCTTGCTCGCGGCGCTCACGGGCACGCTTTTCCAGCGGCCAGCGCAACAACACGAAGAGCAAGTACAGGCCAAAAGCGATCATGCCGTACATGGCAAAATCGGACACCGCGCGCCAGGCGTTGTTGCCGACCTTGAAGGCCACGTCCAGGGCGGTAATGGCGATGGCCGGGGCAAAGCTGTCCTTGACCGGGTCGACGATGGTCGGGGTCAGCAGCAGCACCGCCAGGATCACCCGCAGCGGTTCGCGCAGCCAGCGCCACATCCAACCCGTGAGCTTGAAGCCCACCAACAGGCAGCCCAGGGCGGCAAGGGCGTACAGGCCCCAGGCGAGGGTATAGTCGTTCTCGGTCATGGTGTTCGTGCAAGCCAGGCAAAGAGTTGCCTATGATAAACACTTTTCAGGGCGCAGACAGCGCTTCCCTGTTCAGGCTTGCCCGCGAAGCAACCTGAACAGGCACCGCAAGCCCTCAGCCAAGGACCCCCGATGCCCACCAAGCCCCAGCCCCCCATCGCCCGTGCAGACCAAGCCGCCGACCCGTACGCCTGGCTGCAACAGCGCGACGCGCCCGAGGTGCTCGAATACCTGCAGGCCGAGAACAGCTACCAGGAAGCCTGCCTGGCCGACCAGGCGCCCCTGCGCGAACAGCTGTTCGAGGAAATCAAAGGCCGCATCCTGGAAACCGACCTGTCGCTGCCCTCCCCTTGGGGCCCATACCTGTACTACACCCGCACCACCGCCGGCGACGAATACCCGCGCCATTACCGCTGCCCGCGCCCGGCTGACGACTCCAACACGGTGGATGAAAGCCGCGAACAGCTGCTGCTCGACCCTAACGCACTGGCCAACGGCGGCTTCCTGTCACTGGGGGCCTTCAACGTCAGCCCCGACCATCGCCTGCTGGCCTACAGCCTCGATACCAGCGGCGACGAGATTTACACCCTGTACGTCAAGGACCTGGGCGACGGCAGCATCACCACCCTGCCCTTCGAGGACTGCGACGGCAGCCTGACCTGGGCCAATGACAGCCAGACGCTGTTCTTCGCCGAACTGGATGACACCCATCGCCCTTGGCGCCTGCGTCGTCACACCCTGGGTAGCAGCGGCGCGGCTACCGTGTTCGAGGAGCCCGACGGCCGTTTCTTCCTGCATTGCTACCGCACCAGCTCCGAACGCCAGTTGGTGCTGCTGCTGAACAGCAAGACCACCAGCGAGGCCTGGGTACTCGATGCCGAAACGCCGCAGCTGCCGTTCACCTGCCTGGCGCCACGGGTTGAAGACCATGAGTACTTCCCCGACCACGGCCAGCTCGATGGCGAGTGGCGCTGGTTCATCCGCACCAACCAGGACGGCATCAACTTCGCCCTGTACCACGCCCCGGCCGATGACGTACCGACCCGTGATCGCTGGCAGCTGCTGGTAGCGCACAGCGACGAGGTGATGCTGGAAGGCCTGAGCCTCAACGCAGGGGCGTTGACCCTGAGCCTGCGCGAAGGTGGCCTGCCGATCATCGAAGTACGCCCCCAGGGCCTGGCCGCTTACCGTGTCGAATTGCCGGATGCTGCCTACAGCCTTTACGTGCAGGACAGCCTGGAGTTCGTCAGCCCCCGTGTGCGCCTGCGCTACGAAGCGCTCAACCGCCCGGCCCAGGTGCGCCAGCTGGAGCTGGCCACCGGGGCGCAGGCGGTGCTCAAGCAAACCCCGGTGCTGGGTGCGTTCGATGCTGACGACTATGTCAGCCAGCGCCTGTGGGCCACCGCCCAGGACGGTACTCAGGTGCCGATCAGCCTGGTGCGCCGCCGCGAAGACCTGGGCAAGACCGTGCCGCTGTACCTGTATGGCTACGGCGCCTATGGCGAAAGCCTCGACCCGTGGTTCTCGCATGCCCGCCTGAGCCTGCTGCAGCGCGGCGTGGCCTTTGCCATTGCCCACGTGCGCGGTGGTGGCGAGCTGGGTGAGGCTTGGTACCGCGCCGGCAAGCAGGCGCACAAGCAGAACAGTTTCACCGACTTCATCGCCTGTGCCGAGCACCTGATCGCCGAAGGCGTGACCTCGCCCGAGCGTCTGGCCATCAGCGGCGGCAGCGCGGGCGGGTTGTTGATGGGCGCGGTGCTCAACCTGCGCCCCGAGCTGTTCCGCTGCGCGATTGCCGAAGTGCCTTTCGTCGACGTGCTCAACACCATGCTCGACCCCGACCTGCCGCTGACCGTCACCGAGTACGACGAATGGGGCAACCCGCAAGAGCCCGAGGTGTATGAGCGCATCAAGGCCTATGCACCGTACGAGAACGTAACAGCCCAGGCCTACCCCGCCATGCTGGTGGTGGCCGGCTACAACGACAGCCGCGTGCAGTATTGGGAGGCTGCCAAGTGGGTCGCCCGCCTGCGCACGCGCAAGACCGATGACAACCTGCTGCTGCTCAAGACTGAAATGGGGGCTGGGCATGGCGGCATGAGTGGGCGGTACCAGGGGCTCAAGGATGTGGCGCTGGAGTATGCGTTCGTGTTTGGCGAGTTGGGGGTGGTGTAGCGCAAAGGTGAGACCGCACAGTGTTTTATAGGTGCATGCCGTTGGGGATGCAGCGGCTTTGAAACCGAGCGCCGCCCGCGCGGCGCTCGATCTTCGCCACACTGCAAATTCCACGGCCATCCCTTCCCGCCCAAAACCGTCACTCTAATCCTCCTCCACCGGCACCTTCACAGGCTCTGGCCGCAAGCCTGGTAACGGCTGGTCCTTCGGCGGCCCAGGCACCGGCATTGGCGGCAACAACGGTGCACCAGGCTGGCTGTCATAAGCCTTCGGCGGCGTACTCGGGGTGATCTGCGGATACGGCGTAGGCGTGGGCGTGCCGGGGGCGCCGGGTACGGGTGTATTGAGCCGGGGTGGCGCGCTAGCGGCTTCGGCCATAGGCAGGCCAGCCAGGAGCAACGCGGTGAGGATCGCATGCAACATCAGCAACCTCCTGTCGGGAACCTTCCTACAGGCTACGCCTAAATGGAAGCTTTCGCCTGTCCGCCTGGCCTGCAAGCGCGCTAGACTCAGTGGCATAACCGTCATTTGCCTGATCAGAACAAAGGAAACACCATGAGTTCGGCCTCAACCTCCGCCGCCACCGCACGCCTCGACCGCATCCTTGCCGACGCCAAGCGCGACAAAGAGATGGGCTACCGCGACAAGGCCCTGAAAATGTACCCGCACGTGTGTGGCCGCTGCGCCCGCGAGTTTGCCGGCAAGCGCCTGAGCGAGCTGACCGTGCACCACCGTGACCACAACCACGACAACAACCCGCAGGACGGTTCGAACTGGGAGTTGCTGTGCCTGTACTGCCACGACAACGAACACTCGCGCTACACCGACCAGCAGTATTTCAGCGAAGGCTCGACCAGCACCCCGAGCATCGCCAAGGCTACCCATAACCCGTTTGCCGGGCTGGCTGGCCTGCTGAAAAAAGACTGACCATCGACACAGCACCCGCTGCGGCCGGCGAGCCCGTATAATCGCGCTTTTTTTGCGAAGGGCCCCGGCACGTGGCAAACAAACGATACAGCTGCATCGGCCTGTTCAACCCCAAGTCGGCGGAAAACGTCGGCTCGGTGATGCGCGCAGCGGGTTGCTACGGCGTCAATTCGGTGTTCTACACCGGCAAACGGTATGAGCGCGCCCGCGACTTCGTCACCGACACCAAACGTGTGCACTACGACATCCCGCTGATCGGCATCGACGACCTGCAGCGCATCATTCCGCTGGGCTGCACGCCGGTGGCGGTAGAACTGGTCGACGGCGCACGGCCGCTGCCCGAGTACACCCACCCGGATCGCGCCATCTACATTTTCGGGCCAGAAGACGGCAGCCTCGATGCCGATGTGCGAGGGTGGTGTGAAGAGACCATCTACATCCCGACCCAGGGCTGCATGAACCTGGCGGCGACGGTGAATGTGGTGCTGTATGACCGGATGGCCAAAGGGCTGAATACCCGGTCGGGGCCCAAGTTCAAGTAAAAAAGCCGCCTCTGAGGCTGCCTGTACCGGCCTCTTCGCAGCACAAGGATGCTCCTACAGGTCGGTGCAGGCCTCACCAGAGGCGGCCAGGTGCTGAGCTCCGTCAGAACAGCACCGTCCTGCGGTCAGCTCACGAAGCGTTGATCCAGATGGTCTTCAACTCCGTGTACTGATCGTGCGCCCAGATGGACTTGTCGCGCCCACCAAAGCCGGACTCTTTGTAGCCACCGAACGGCGTCGAAGCATCGCCTTCGCCGAAGCAGTTGACCGTGACCACACCCGCGCGGATTTCCCGCGACAGGCGCAGGGCATTGCGCAGGCTGCCGGTGTAGGCCGAAGCCGCCAAGCCGTAGATGGTGTCGTTGGCCAGCTCGATCGCTTGGTCAATGGTCTCGAAGCTGGTCACGCTCAGCACCGGCCCGAAGATTTCCTCGACGAACAACCGGTTGTCAGGCGTCACCCCGTCAACGATGGTCGGTTGCACGAACACGCCCTGCTCGGTCTCACCGCCCTGCACCACGCTGAGCTTCTGCTCGGCGGCATATTCCAGGTAAGACTTCACCTTCTCGAAGTGCGCTTTGCTGACCATCGCCCCCAAGCGGTTTTCCGGGTCCAGCGGGTCGCCAAGCTTCCAGTCCTTCAAGTGCTTGCCAATCAGCGTCAGTAGCTCGTCCTTGACGTCCTTGTGCACGATCAGGCGCGAGGACGCCGAGCAGTTTTCGCCCATGTTCCAGAACGCACCGGCGGTGACGAACTGGGCCACTTCGTCCAGGTCTTCGCAGTCATTCATGACCACGGCCGGGTTCTTGCCACCCAGCTCTAGCACGATGCGCTTGAGGTTTGACTCGGCCGCGTATTTCAGGAACAGGCGGCCGGTGTCGGTGGAACCGGTGAAGCTGACCATCGGGATGTCCATGTGGCGGCCGATGGCTTCGCCCACTTCACGGCCACCGCCTGGCACCAGGTTGAACACACCCGCCGGTACGCCGGCCTGATGCGCCAGCTCGGCCACGCGCAGGGCGCTGAGGGTGGTTTCCTTGGCGGGCTTGACCACGATCGAGCAACCGGCCGCCAGCGACGGGGCAATCTTCCAGGCCAGCATCAGCAGCGGGAAGTTCCACGGCAGCACCAGGCCGACCACACCGATGGCTTCACGCACCACCATGGTCACGGCCGCATTGCCGGTGGGGGCGGTGTTGTCGTAGATCTTGTCGATCAGCTCGGCGTGCCAGCGAAGGGTGTGGATGGTTTCCGGCACATCGACGTTCTGGCATTCGCTGACCGGCTTGCCGCTGTCCAGCGCCTCCAAAACCGCCAGCTCGTGGCTGTTGTCTTCCAGCAGCTGGGCGAACTTCAGCAGGATGTGCTTGCGCTCAGCGGGTTGCAGTTTCGACCACGAGCCGTCTTCGAAGACACGCTTGGCCGCCGCCACGGCAACGTCGACATCCTGCACGTCGCAGGCGGCGACTTCGGCCAGCTGTTTGCCAGTGGCCGGGTTGGTGGTGACGAAGGTACGGCCCGAGACGGCATCGCGGAACTCACCGTCGATGAATGCCTGGGTACGCAGCTGCAGGTCGGCGGCGATGGCCGCGTACTGTTCCTTGCTCAGCAATTCAGCCATGGTCAGGCACCTCCGGTGATCTGGGCGATGTTGCGCTTGAGTTCAGTGACCACGCGCTCAAGTGCCTGCTTCTCGGCGGCATCCAGGTCGTACAGCGGCTTGCGCACGCCACCGGTGCTCAGGCCGTTCAGCGCGCAGCCGTACTTGATCGACTGGACGAATTTGCCACCTTCGAGGAAGTCCATCAGCGGCATCATGGCGGCCATGATGCGGCGGCCTTTGGCGAAGTCCTTCTCGATCACGCAGGCCTCGAACAGGGCCACGTGCTCACGCGGGATGAAGTTGGAACCGGCGCAAACCCAGCTCTGCGCGCCCCAGGCGAAGAACTCCAGGGCCTGGTCGTCCCAGCCGCACGACAGCTGGATGTTCGGGCGCTGGATGGCCAGGCGGTGCAACTGGGCCATGTCGCCCGAGCTCTCCTTGATGGCGACGATGTTTTTCACATCGGCGACCGCCTCGAAGAATTCCTCGCCCATGCCCACGCTCATGCGGCCTGGGTAGTTGTAGAGCATGATCGGCAGGCCGGCAGCCGCGTCGACCGCTTTGACGTGCAGGGCGATTTCCTGTTGGGTCGGCAGCGCGTACGGCGGCGTGCCCACCAGCAGCGCGTCGGCCTTGATTTCCTTGGCGTGTTTGGCGAAGGCCACGGAATCTTCGGTGCGGATCGCGCCGGTGCCGATGATCAGCGGCAGACGGCCATTGAGCACGTCCTTGGCCTGGGCGGCCAGCTCGATGCGCTCTTGCGCGGTGTGGGCGTAGTACTCGCCGGTGGAGCCACCGATGATCACGCCGTGGATTTTCGATTCGACCAGGTAGTCGAGTACTTCGGCGAACGCCGCCTTGTCGATCGAGCCGTCCGCAGCCAGCGGAGTGATTGCCGGGGTGTAGATGCCTTCGAATTTCACGGTAGGTTCTCCAGTGCGTTGTTCAGGGGTGTAGAGGCCACAGCGGTTCTACGCTGCGGCGGCTTTTCGAATAGCTCAGCTCAGCGATGCCGCTTGCTGCAGGTTCAATGAACGGGTTTCCGGGGCCAGGGCGACAGAGACGGCCAGGCCGACAAACGTGACGGCGGCGGCGGCATACATGGTTGCGCCGATGCCATAGTTGTCGAGGGCGATGGGTACCAGCCAGGTACCGACAGCAGCACCGACCCGCGACATGGAGGTGCCCACGCCCACGGCGCCGGCACGGATTTCGGTGGGGAACAGCTCGTTGGGGTAGACCAGTTGCAATACCTGGGCACCGCCGATGAACAGTGCATAAGCACCGAACAGCACCAGGATAAGCAGCTCGCTACCATGGCTGAACGCCGCCAGGCCCAGCAGCGCCAGCCCCGACCAGAAGAAGCTGTGCAGCAGCGTGGTGCGCCGACCGAGGGTGTTGAGCAGGCGGGTGCCGATGATGCAACCGACCACGAACAGGAAGGTGATGGCGACCGAACCGATCGATGCCCAGTCACCCTTGAGGTTGAGCGCGCCCAGCACTTTCGGGGCGAAGGCGTACACGGCGAACACCGGGATCACCGAACAGGTCCAGAACAGAGTGACGAACAGCATGCGCTTGCCATACCCGGAGTGCAGCAGGCTGAGAAACGACAGCTTGCGGGCCTTGGGCTCTTCCGGCAGGTTGCGCAGCGAGAAGCCATTGCCATAGACCCGCTTGATCACCTGTTCGGCCTCGGCCGAGCGGCCTTTGCTGATCAGCCAGCGTGGCGATTCCGGGGTGCCCAGGCGAATGGCGAAAAGCACTGCGCCAATTACCGCTGCACTGGCCAGTACCAGGCGCCAGGCATCATCGCCACCGTGGCGCAGGATCGCCTCACCGACCATGTAGGCGGTCGCGGCACCGGCGAACCACAGCACCGTCAGGGTGGCCAGGCGCGGGCCGCGGTTCTTCTTGGGCAGGAACTCCACCAGCAGCGAGGTGGCCACCGGGTACTCGATGCCCACCGCGATGCCGATGGCAAATCGCAACAGGAACAAGGCCAGCGCCGACTCCACCCAGAACTGCGCAAGCGACGACAGGATGAACAGGGTCGGGCCGACGAAAAACACACGCTTGCGGCCAAAGCGGTCAGTCAGCCAACCGCCGAAAAAGCCGCCGAAGAAAATGCCGATCAGCGCCGAGGCGGCGATCATGCCCTGCCAGAAGCTGGTCAGGCTCAGGCCCGCAGACATTTGCACCATTGCCACGCCGATGATGCTCAACACATACCCATCGACGAAAGAGCCCCCGCCGGAGCGCAGGGTCAAAAACTGGTGAAAACGGTTGATCGGTACATCTTCAATCGAAATATTCGGACTTGTCATTGTTGTTCCTACCACTTCTTCTGCATGCACGTTTTCAAGGCGAGCGCGTCCGCGAAACTGAAAACAGCCTTCAGCCCCGGGTAATCGGACATGACATCTCGATCATCAATTTCGGGCAAAGCGCGCCCGTGCCGGGCAAATCCGCCCGACGTCAAATATTCAATGGCCTAACTTACAAAACGATCAGCTTTCTTTGCCCGCGCGCAGTTGCCCCCACATCAAGTTGGCGTTCAAGCCCAGGGATACCAAGGGCTGCGGTGGATTCGCGCAAGGCCCGGGGGCATTGAGCAAAAACTCGATAAGTTCGTGTTTGTCACCGGCCAGCCAGTCGGCCAGCAACTTCCCGGTGACCGTGCCGCGGGTAACACCCAGGCCGTTACAACACAGCGCGCCGACTACATTGGGCGCCAGCTGGCCAAAGAACCCCATGTGATTACGCGACAACGCCAGGGCGCCGCCCCAGGTGTATTCGAAGTTCACATCGGGCAACATCGGGAAGCGCCGGGCAAAGGATTCGCGGTGGCGTTGTACGAAACGGTCGAGGTACTTGCGGTTGCTGCGCCCATCCGGATTGAAGCTGAAGCTGTTGCGCACCAGCAAGCGGTTGTCGACGGTGCGCCGCAGGGTGGTGCCGAATGGGTCGGCGGGGATCACGCCCCAGTAGGGTTTGCCACCCAGGCGGGCCTGCTCGTCTTCGGTCAGCGGGCGGGTGATGCTGCCATAGGTGAACACGGGCAACATGCGGCCCTTGAGGAAGCCGAAGCTCATGCCGAAGGCATTGGTGGTGAGCACCAGCTTGTCAGCAGTGATCGAGCCCTTGGCGTGGCGCAGTACCACTTTGTCGCCGTACTCGACGTCAGTGATCGGCGTGTGCTCGTACAGTGAAACATTGCTCGGCAAGCTGTCGGCCAGGCCTTTGACCAGCGCTGAAGGCTGCAGCAACGCAGTACCCGGCGTGAACAAGCCCTTGCGATAGAAGTGCGTGCCGATGTGTTCGGGCAGGTCGCGACCTTCGATCACTTCATAGGGCTGGCCGAGTTTGTCCAGGCCTCGACGGTAGGCATCGAGCACGGCAATGCCGCGATCCTCGACAGCGGCCTGGTATTTGCCACAGTGCCGAAACTGGCATTCGATGCCATGGCGCTCGATCAGCTCCTTGAGGTACGACTGCCCACCCAGGTTGAGCTTGAGCACGGTCTTGGCAGTATCGATGTCGCCGATGTAGTCCTCGGCGCCGATGTCATGGGGCAGGTCGATGGCAAAACCGGCGTTGCGCCCGGAGGTGCCAAAACCGACTTCCTGGGCCTCGACCAGCACGATCTCGTCATGCGGAAAGTTCGTTGCCAACTGGCGCGCAGCGGCCAGCCCGGTGAAGCCGGCACCGACCACCACCCAGCGCGCCTGGCTATGGCCACTGTGGGCCGGCCGTGGCGTGCGGGGTGTGCTCAGGTGATACCAACCACAGGTGGCATCATCGGCAGGTAACGAGCTTATTCTTGTCATGTCACTAACCTGGATCTTGTTGTTGACGAGCGATCAGCGCCAATGGCGACGACCTGGAAACCTCATATCTGAATCGGTACATCCAGCCCTTGCGGTGCGGCGTATTCAGCCATGCGCCGGCGCGACAGCTCGAAGTGATCACGCACCAGTTGCCCGGCGCGCGCGGGGTCGCGGCGTTCGATGGCATCGATCATCTGGTCATGCTGGTCGCAGGCGGTTTCAAGGTCCTGTTGCATGTCATCAGTGGTCGGGTGGCGATAAAAAATCTTGCCCAGGCGGGCATGGTCAATAAGCAGGCGGCGCAGGCTCGGCATCAGGTAGTCGTTGTGCGCCATTCTGCCGATTTCCAGGTGGAAGGCGTCGTTGTAGACCACCCGGTTCTCCACATCACGCGCTTCGATGGCCTGGCGAAACTGCGCCTGGATAGCCTTGAGCCCCTCGACTTCCGCTTCGCTGGCGTAGGTAGCGGCCAACTGGGTGGTGGCGATATAGATGAGCGGCGCGGCGACGAAAAAGCTGTGCAGCGAATCGTGGTTCATCGCGGCAACCCGTGGCGCGCGGTTGGCTTCGAGCTCGATATAGCCTTCGGCGGCAATCTGGCGCAGCAGCTCACGCACCGGTGGGCGCGACAGGCCGAACTCGTCACACAGGGCCAACTCGTCCACCACAGCGCCCGGGGCCAGTTCCATGCTGAGGATCCGGCGGCGCAACGCCTCGGCGAGGACGGCCTTGCGGTCCTGCGGCGCTTCTTCGCTGATGGCTTGAACGGTGGCTTTCATGGCGGCCTTCTTTGTTGTCATAGCGCTGTGTCTACTATTTGTATAACGACTATATGGCACTGTTAGACAATGTGTCTACAGCATTTTCGATGAGCGGTTGAATCTCTCAATCGCCCGTATTTAAAGGGCTTCGCGGTTTTGAAGGGTGAGTTTAAACACCTAGCGGGCTGCATTGCCAAACCGGACAAATAACTGCCCAGACGAGACATTTTTCAGGGGCTGGCGCTGAATGGCAATGCGCAGGCCGTGTGCCTGACAACCATTCGGCATAGCGAATGAACGGCGGCGACCGACCTGCGGTCAGCTGCTTACACTTCATACGGAGGGCTTGCCATGCTCGATATCCATTCCGCTGCGGCGTCGTCGCAGCATAATGTCCAGGGCCTGGAAAGGGTCGGTTCGCTGGCCGGCGGGGCGCTGATGTTCAGCAAGGGGCTGCGCCATGGTGGCCTGGTCGGGCTGCTGCAGATGGTGGTGGGCGGTATGGCCGTGGCGCGCGGGGTCAGTGGGCATTGCTCGACCAAGGCCTGGTGGCAGCGGCATCGTCAGGAATACAACCGGTTGCGCGCGGACATCGAAGACAGTGCTGCGCAGTTGCAGGCGTTGAAGGCGAGTGCCAAAGCGGCTACACGCGGGGTGACGGTGACAGGGAAGGATCCGCTGACTGGCCTTTGATTTTGTTTTGCCTGTGCCGGCCTCTTCGCGGGGCAAGCCCGCTCCCACAATTATTCACTAACCCTGAGAGCAGTGCAGTTGCTCCATGGGGGCCTCAGAGCAGTCCATTGCTCCATTGGCCCCCAGAGCAGTGCAGTTGCTCCATGGGGCCTCAGAGCAGCGCAATCCTGTGGGAGCGGGCTTGCCCCGCGAAGAGGCCGGCACAGGTAACACAAATCGCTAGCGCAACACCTTGCTCTGCAACACCTCGGACCGCCGCCCCAGCACACTCTCGCTGATCTGCACGAACTCTTCGGTGCTCACACTCCGTAATCGCATCAGCGCCCGCGCCACGTCATCCAACGAACGCTTGGCCTGGGTGTGGATGCGGATCTCCTTGTCCAGGGCCTGCAGCAACAAGACGCCACGGGCAACCTGCGCCGGGTTGGCCTGCTCGCCCTTGAGCTGGGTAACCTTGGCAGCCTGCTTGCTCAAACGCGCCTGCCAGGCCTCGTAGCGGTCATCGCTGACCCCGCCTGCCCGGCGCAACAACTCGCTGGCGTAATAGTCGGTCAAGCTCTCGATCAGCCAGTCACTGCCTTCACGGCCGTGAATCTGCGCAAACAGTTGCACCAATTCGCGCAACAACGGGCTACTGCCATTTTCACTGATCATCGGCCGGGCACTGTGCATATACAGCGACCCCTGCGCCGCCATCGCCCCGCGCCACATACCATCCCGGGCGCCGACCAACAGCAGTTTGGGTGGGTTACGCGGGAACACGGCCTGCAATTGCGGCCAGACGAAGGTCAGCAGGGTCAGGCTGTCCATACGCCGCATGCCCTGCCCGACTGGCGCGGCAACGGTGACTTCAGTCTCGCCCAGGCGAGCCCGGCGGCTGCCCAGGTCGCCCGCCAACATCCAGCCAGTGGGGCGGTCGAACAGGCGCGAGACGTTGTCGATGCGGAACTTATCCTTGCCAATGCGCGGCCAGGAGGTTTCGATGCTTTTCCAGCCATCTGGCAGGTCGAACCACAGGCGTGCCACCAGTTCGGTACCGTCCTGCTGATCGAGGCGCGCGGGCGGTACCAGTTGGTCGCCGAGGAACAAGGCCCAATGGGGCGTGATACGCGACGAATAAGCGCCACTGCGCAGCTTTTGGTCCAGTTGCACGCGGTAGCTGAGGCTGGTCTTGCCGGGCGCCGGGTGCCACACACCGCGCTCGCCCTTGTCTGCGACTTGCCATTGGCCGTCAGCCTGGAAGCCACTGTAGGTGCCGGCCTTGCCCAGGTCGAAGTCGAGGCTGCGCACGCTGCTGCCTTCGGCCAGGGTCAGGCGCACTTCGGCCTGGCCGTTGGCGGGCAACAGGCGCACGTGATAATCCAGGTCGACTTTCTTCGCCCAGGCCGGCGAACAGGCCATCAGGCTCAGCAGCAACAACAGCTGGCAACGCATACAGAAACTCCTTGTTTCCCAGAGGCGACGGGGTGCGCCGGTCAGCTGGCGCGAAAAATCAGGTGGTCTTCCCAGTCGTCTTCATCGACATCATGCTCACTGAGCATACGCCCTGACTGGGAAATACGCTGTTCATGGACCTGCTGGCGATCGCCGCAGATCAGGTGGTGCCAGTCAGGCAGGTCCTTGCCTTCGCTGACCAGGCGATAACCGCAGGTGCTGGGCAGCCACTTGAACTGGTCGGCCTTGCCTGGGGTCAGCTGGATGCAGTCGGGCACGTGGGCGAAGCGGTTGGGGTAGTCGCTGCACTGGCAGGTGTCGAGGTCCAGCAGTTTGCAGGCGATGCGCGTGTAATAGATGCTGTTGTCGTCCTCGTCCTCGAGCTTTTGCAGGCAGCACAAACCGCAACCGTCACAGAGCGATTCCCACTCTTGCGGGCTGAGTTGTTCGAGGGTTTTGCGCCGCCAGAACGGCGCGCTGTCAGCGATCATCACACGGGTTTCCTGCATTCATCATCAGTGCGCGGCGCGCGGCGGCGCCAGTCTAGAGCCTGGCCTTCGGCAAAGCCAGACCGCTTGTCAGTCATGACGGGACGCAGTAGCGTGCGGTTTTCCCATCTGCTTGCAGGAACAGCCATGAGCGCCACCCCCCGTATTGCCGATTACGCCATCAACGAGCAGTTCATCAACCGCTGGTCGCCACGGGCCTTTACCGCCGAGCCGATCAGCGAAGAGACCCTGCTGAGCTTTCTGGAAGCCGCGCGCTGGGCGCCGTCGGCGTACAACTCGCAGCCTTGGCGCTTCCTCTATGCCCGTCGCGACACCGCGAACTGGGAGCGTTACCTGAACCTGCTGGTGCCGTTCAACCGCAGCTGGGCGCAACAGGCGTCGGCGCTGGTGCTGATCATCTCCAAAACCACCTTCGCAGCGCCTGGTGCCGCTGAAGAAAGCCCAGCCCTGTGGCACACCTTCGACACCGGCTCCGCCTGGGGACACTTGGCCCTGCAGGCCAGCATCAGCGGATGGCACACCCACGGCATGGCCGGTTTCGACAAGGAGCTGGCGCGTCGCGAGCTGAAGGTGCCAGAGGGTTACGAGCTGCATGCCATGGTGGCGATCGGTAAGCTGGGCGACAAGGCGACCTTGGCTGAGGCACTGCAGGCGCGTGAAGTGCCGAGCTCGCGCCGGCCGCTGAGCGAGCTGGCGGCTGAGGGGGATTTTAGCCTGTAAGCCTTGTTTGTTGGCTGTACTGGCCTCTTCGCGGGGCAAGCCCGCTCCCACCTGTGGGAGCGGGCTTGCCCCGCGAAGAGGCCGGTACAGGCCATTAACAATCAGTAACCCCGGGCGAAATCCACTTCCCCGCGCAACCCCTGCCCTGCCTCATACGCCCGCACATTCTCGACAAACAACCGCACCATCGCCGCCGGCGAGGTGGGCGCCGAGCTGTGCCCGGTCAGCAGCAACCCCCAGGCGGTCCAGAACGGGTGACGCTGGGGCAGTGGCTCCTGGCGGCATACATCGATCACCGCGCCCGCCAGATGCCCCTGCTTCAGTGCTTCCACCAGGTCGGCATCGACCACCGCCACTCCACGCCCGGCATTGATGAACAAGGCACTGGGCTTGAAGCGCTGGAACAGCGCCGCATCGTACAGGTCGTGGGTGGCAGGCGTGTCCGGCAGCAGGTTGATCACGTAGTCGACCTGCTCGACCATGCGCGGCAGGTCCGCCAGGGCCGCCACTTCGACGAACGGCAGCTGCTCGCGGGCGCTGCTCGCGACCCCGTACAGGGTCACGCCGAACGGCAGCAGAAACTCCGCCACACGCTGGCCGATGTCGCCGGTGCCGACAATCAGCACCTTGCGCCCCTCAAGGGTGCGCCCGGGGCGGTCGTCCCAGCGCCGCTCGACCTGGCTCACCAGGCGCGACAGCACCTCGCGTTCATGGCCGAGCAGGTAGGTGAGCATGTACTCCGCCATGACCTGGCCAAAAATGCCGACTGCGCGCGTCAGGCGATAGTCCCGTGGCAAACCGTCGGCCAGCAACGGGGTGATGCCGGCCCAGGTCGACTGCATCCAGGCCGGCTTGTGGCCCTGGCGCAGCAGGCTCGCCAGCAAGTCGGGCTGGCCCAGCCACACCGGGCACTGCGGTGCCTGTAGCGCCAGCTCGGCAGAATCGCTACTGGTCAGGATTTGCAGGTCAGGGGCCACTTCGCCCAGCAGCTGGGTGTACTTGGCATGATCCTGTTCGGCGATCAGAACGCGCATCGTGAAAACAACCTTGGCAGACAACGAAAGCGGCCCGACAGGCGGGCCACTTGGCGAATGAGAGGAACCGGGCCTGGGTCAGACCGGGTCGTTACGGCGCAGCAGCTCTTCGGGCAGGTGCTCGATGTACTCATCCTCGGCCGGCGGCATCTGCAGGTGATAGCCCTGGTTGTCGAGGTTTTCCAGCACCTTGGTGATGTCCTCGCGCGCCAGCTTGCGCTCGGGGCTCAGCACCAGGTCGAAAGCATGCACGGGGGTGCCGAAGAACGGCAGCAAGGCCTCGGGTACGCGCTCCAGGCCTTCGGCCTTGAGCACATACAGGTACATTTCGTTCTTGCGGGGGCTCTTGAAGATCGAGCAAATACGTTTCATTGGGTCTCTCCGGCGCCTGCCAGGTTGTCCAGCAGGGCCTGGCCCATGCGCTCGCGACGCCAGCCGCGCAGCGAATCGGGCAGTTGATAGGGGCCATTGGGGTAGCCGCTCTTGAGCAGCGCTTCCAGGGTTTTCTTGCGCAACATCAGCTCGGGGGCAATGCCTAAGCGCTCGCCTTCGGCCTGGCCGATGGCGCGCAGCTGCTTGAGGATGCCGGCCGCTTCGATCGGCAATGGTTCAGGCAAAACCTGCGGCCACTGATCGGCGGGCAGGCTGGCAGCACGTTTGATCAGCTGGACGAGAAACTCCCCGTCCTGGCGGATGGTGCGCGGGTGCATCTCGTCGATCTTGGCCAAGGCCGACAAGTTAGAGGGCTGGGACTTGGCCATCGGCCACAGCGAGTGCTCCTTGAGGATGCGGTTGCGCGGCACGTCGCGGTTGCGCGCTTCGCGCTCACGCCAGGCGCACAGCTCACGCAACACGGCCAACTGCTGGGGCGCAAGCTTCCAGGCCAGCTTGACGTCGCGGTACAGGCTCTCGGGCTCGACTTCCCGGCGCAGCTGGGCCACCAGCTCGGCGCCGTCTTCCAGCACCCAGGCGTACTTGTCATCGGACAGGCGCGGGCGCAGCGCGATGAACAGCTCGGCCAGGTGCACGGCATCTTCGGCGGCGTAGCTGACCTGGGTGTCGGACAGCGGGCGTTGCAGCCAGTCGGACCGGGTTTCGCCCTTGGGCAGCTCGAGCCCCAGCACGTCCTGGACCAGGCGCGAGTACCCCATGGAGAAACCCAGGTTCAGGTAACCGGCGGCCAACTGCGTGTCGAACAGTGGCTGTGGCAGCTTGCCGGTCAGGCGCAGCAGCACTTCGAGGTCTTCGCTGCAGGCGTGCAGCACCTTGACCACACCGCTATCTTCAAGCAGCTCGGCCAGGGGTTGCCAGTCCTTGATCAGCAGCGGGTCGATCAGAAAGGCACGTTGACCGTCGCCAATCTGGATCAGCCCCGCCTTGGGGTAGAACGTGTCTACCCGCATGAATTCGGTGTCGAGCGCTACGAAGGGCAGTTGGCGCCACTTTCGGCAGAGGTCGGCCAGGGTCTGGTCGTCACGGATCCAGTGAATTTCGATGGCCACGAGGCTCTCCCACTAACATTGGCGCGCAGTATATACGGCGCGGGCACTGCGGGTGAAACCTGCGCCATCCCTGGAATAGATAAACGGTGGTGTAAAAGCCATGCGCGATCAGCGCTTGGCTGCCAGCCACGGCCGGCAGCTGGCGAACATGTCGAGCGATTGCTGGTAGACCTCTGTGCGCACCTGCAACAGGCCGAGCATCGAGTGGAACAGGTTGTCCTGGGACAGCGGCGCGTCGCTGAGCTTGGCCAGGCAGTCGGTGTCCAGGCCAAAGTCCTCTTTGTAGCTGTCGGAGAACCAGGTCAGCAGTGGCACGTGCTTCTGCTGCTCTGGGGCGATGGGGTAAGGGGTGCCGTGCAGGAACAGGTTGTACTCACCCAGCGATTCACCGTGGTCTGAGAGGTAGATCATCGCTGTGTCGACCTTGCCCTGTTTGCTGCGCAGCGTGTCGATCAGGGACGCCAGCACCTTGTCGGTGTAGGCCAGGGTGTTGTCGTAGCCGTTGATGATTTCCTGCTCGCTGCACTGGTTCAGCGCATTGCTCTGGCACACCGGGGTGAAGCGCTCGCTGGCGTTGGGGTAGCGCTTGAAGTACTCGGGGCCGTGGCTGCCCATCTGGTGCAGCACCAGCACGGTGTCCTTGTCGAGGTTGTCGATCAGCTCGCCCAGGCCCTGCAACAGGATCTCGTCATGGCATTCGCCGTTGGCGCACAGCGCCGGGTCGGTGAGGTTGCTGACATCGATGAACTGCACCCGATCACAGGTGCCCTTGCAGCCCGACTGGTTGTCACGCCACTGCACGGCCAGGCCGGCCCGCTGCAGGATATCCAGCAGCCCTTCACGGTTTTTTGCCACGCGCGCGTCGTAGTCTTTGCGCGGCATGCCCGAGAACATGCAGGGCACCGACACGGCGGTTTCAGTCCCGCACGAATGCACATCGGAGAAGGCCAGCAGGCCCTGCTCCTGGGCCAGGTTAGGGGTGGTGTCGCGGTCATAGCCGAGCACGCCGAAATGGTCGGCCCGCGCACTTTCGCCGACGACCAGCACCGTCAACGACTTGCGCTCATGCTTCTGCCAGGCGACATCACGTTTCGCATCCGTGCCATAACTCTGGAAGGGCCTGGCCGCTGTACCGACGCGTTCGCTGACATAACCAATGGAGGCTCCCACGATATTGCTCGGGGTGAGCATCAGGCGCAGTTCGTGGTGATTGCGAAACAGTGACGACAAGCCCTGGTAGTTGACCAACGCCACCGACCCGAGGGCGACCACGCAGGCGCCGCTGACCACCAGCTTGCCCAACAGCTCACGGTGCCAGGCGCGGTAGGCGATCGGTGTTTTCCACAGCACGACCGAGGGCAATACGCCCAGCAACAGTATATAAGCGGCAAACTTGAACGACATCAGGTCGCGCACTTCCGCAACATTGGTCTCGGCCATGTTACGGAACATGCCGGAATCAATAAGCACGCCGTACTGATTCATGAAGTAAGCCACACCTGCGCCACTCATGAACAGCACAATAAGTACCGGCTTTAATACATACCGGAAGGCAAACAAGGTCAAAATCAGGTTGAATGCGAACAGCATCAGCACGGCAAACGCCAGGCTCAGCCAAAGCCCCGCCAGCCCTGGCGGAACCACTTGCTCCAGGTGCTGCCAGAGAAAGAAATTGAAGCCGATCAGCAGGTACAGGCTGGCCAGCAGCGTGACCCATTCAGTCCGCAGGGATTTAAAGTTGAGCATCAGTGTTCGCAATCAAGAGTGATTATCAGCCCGCGGGCCTGTGCGGCACCGGGAAAAGTTGGCTGAACTCTAGAAAGGCCACCATCAATTTTTCGTGAAAAAGACGCCAACAAAACCGTGAGATGGCGCTTTTCCAACATTAAATGAAGTTTATTCAGCCGCCATTCAGCCTGGCAGGCCGAGTTTACTGCCCTATTGCGAGCAGGCTGCGCGGGCCTCCCCCGCCCCCCACCTGCGCAAAGGCGGCTATCCTCAAAGGTCAGGACCGTTCGCCAACCCCCACGAGAGGTGAAGAAATGCCCGTTCCGCATGATCTGCTCGCTGACCTGAACATCACTGCCGAGGACTTCCAGGCGCGCATCGACAAAGACCATGACCTGCACAAACTGCACAAGGAGTACAACGCCAAAGACAAGGAAGTGCTGGCCGCTGAAGGTAACGCCAGCACCGATGACACCATCACCCGACTGCGCAAGGAGCGGCTGCTGATCAAGGACAAGATCGAACGGATCATTCATCCGCCGAAATCTTGAGGGGTTTCTGCTGAATCAACCGGCCCTATCGCCAGCAAGCCGGCGATAGGGCCAGCCGCTTTTATGCGCTAGCCGACGCCTTCAACGCCGTATCCAGATCTTCGATCAGGTCCCGATAGTCCTCGATCCCCACCGACAGCCGCAGCAAGTTCTCACTGATGCCCATCACGCCCTTCTGTTCCGGGCTCAGGGAGTTGTGCGACATGCTCCAGGAGTGGTTGATCATGCTCTCCACGCCGCCCAGCGAATCGGCAAGTACGAAGATCTGCAGCGCCTCGACCAGGCGATTGAGCGCCGCCCGGTCGCCACCCTTGACCTTCATGGCCACCACGGCCCCGCCCGCACGCATCTGGCGCTTGCACAGCGCATGCTGGGGGTGGCTTTCAAGCCCCGGGTAAAACACCTGCTCGATCTGCGGATGGCGTTCGAGAAAACGCGCCACCTGCAGGGCATTGGAGCACTGGCGCTCCATGCGGACATCCAGGGTTTTCAGGCCACGCAGGGCCAGGTAGCAGTCGAACGGCCCTTGGATCGCCCCGACCGCCATGCTGATCTTGCGCAACCGCGCCAGCAACGCGTCGTTGGCGGCCACCACCACACCGCCAGTAAGGTCGGAATGGCCGCCGATGTACTTGCTTGCCGAGTGCATCACCAGGTCCACGCCCAGGGTGATCGGGCGCTGGTTCCAGGGCGAGCAGAAGGTGTTGTCGATGCAGGTGAGGATACCGCGCGAGCGCGCCAGGTCGCAGACCGCCTTGATGTCGACCAGGTGCAGCAAGGGGTTGGTCGGCGACTCGATCCATATCAGCTGGGTTTCTGGGCGAATCGCCGCGGCCACAGCCTGCACGTCGTTGAGGTCGACGTAAGTGGTGGTCAGCCCTGATGTGTGGCTGCGGTAGTCCTCCAGAATACGGAAGGTGCCGCCGTAGACGCCGTTCATGACCACCACGTGGGCATCCTTGGGCAACAGCTCCAGCACCGTCGCCGTGGCGTTCACGCCGGAGGCGCAGGCCACCGCGCCGACACCTTCTTCCAGCGCCGCGACACAGCTCTCGTAAGCATGCCGGGTCGGGTTGCCGACGCGGCTGTAGGCATACTCGGGGTTGTCGTCCAGGCTGCGCTTGATGTACGAACTGGCGGTGTAGATGGGCGGGAAGATCGCGTTGTCGGCAACGCTATGCTGCTCGCCGGCGTGGATGGTACGGGTGGCGAAATTACGCGGCTTGTCGGACATGATCCGGTCCATTGACTGAGGTAAGCCTGCAACTATCGCACAACCATTGCCGGCGGCAAGGACGTGCAACGGGGGTCACGTATTTTTCCGGTTTTGCAGTAATCTGGAGAAAATCATTCTCTGGCCAGCCTGTATTCGACATGGACAATTTCGACCAACACATCCTCACCTTGCTGCAACGCGACGCGTCCATTTCCCTCAAGGACCTGGCCGAAGCGGTAAACCTGTCCACCACGCCCTGCTGGAAGCGGGTCAAACGCCTTGAAGAAGAGGGTTACATCCTTGGCCGCGTCGCCCTGCTCGACCCCACGCGCCTGGGGCTGGGCCTGACCGTGTTCGTCCAGCTCAAGACCCAGCGCCACGACAGCGCCTGGCTGGAGCAGTTTGCCGCGACCGTGACCGGTTTCGAGGAGGTGATGGAGTTTTACCGCATGTCGGGGGATTGGGATTACATGCTGCGGGTGGTGGTGGGTGACATTGCCGCCTATGACCGGTTCTACAAAAAGCTGATCACCCGCACGGACGGGCTTTCCAACATTACGTCGAGTTTTGCCATGGAGCAGATGAAGTACACCACCGCTTACCCGGTACACCGGCCCTAGCGCGATCGTCTGTAGGAGCGGCCTTGCGTCGCGAAAGGGCCGCGAAGCGGCCCCAACAATTTATGCCGCGAAGCTGAAAACCTGGGGCCGCTGCGCGGCCCTTTCGCGACGCAAGGCCGCTCCTACAGAGACCGCGCCTCGATCCGGTTCCCCGCCTTGGCTTTCTCTACCCTGATCGCGATGAACTTCGAGGTTGGTGTATACGTCCCCTCGCCATAACTCTCCAGCGGCACCAGCGGGTTGGTCTCCGGGTAATACGCCGCGGCCTGCCCCTGAGGCACGTCATACGCCACCAGGCGGAACCCGGACACCCGCCGCTCGCGCCCGTCCTCCCACAACGACACCAAGTCCACGTGCTCGCCAGGCTCGAACCCCAGGCGACGGATGTCAGCCTCATTGACGAACACCACCTCACGCAGGCCAAACACCCCACGGTAGCGGTCATCCAGGCCATACAGGGTGGTGTTGTACTGGTCGTGCGAACGCAAGGTCTGCAGGATCAGGTCCGGTTTGTCGCCACGGGCCAGCACCTGGGCATTGACCAGTTGCTCCGGCAACTGGCTGGCACTGAAACGCGCCTTGCCGGTGGCGGTCCGCCACGTGCGATCCGCCGCGTTGTTGCCCAGGTGGAAGCCACCCGGGTGCTGCAAGCGCTCGTTGAAGTCGGTAAAGCCGGGGATCACATCGGCGATCATGCTACGGATGCGACTGTAGTCAGCAATGGCATATTCCCAATCGATCGGTTGCTTGCCCAACGTCGCCTGGGCCATGCCGGCCACGATGGCCGGCTCCGAACGCAAGTGTGGCGAGCGCGGGCGCAATTGGCCGTGGGAGATGTGCACCATGCTGAAGGTGTCCTCCACGGTCACGCCCTGCGGCCCGTCGGCCTGCAGGTCGATCTCGGTTCGGCCCAGGCACGGCAGGATGAGCGCATCGCGGCCGGTGACCAGGTGCGAACGGTTGAGCTTGGTAGAAATCTGCACGGTCAATGCGCAGTTGCGCAGGGCCGCGTGGGTCCGATGGGTGTCTGGGGTAGCCTGGGCGAAGTTACCGCCCAGGGCGATGAAGACCTTGGCCTGCCCTTCTTCCATGGCCTTGATCGCCAGCACCGCGTTATGCCCGTGGGCACGGGGTACACGGAACTGGAAGCGTTTTTCCAGGGCATCGAGCAGCCCGGCCTTGGGCTTCTCGTCGATGCCCATGGTGCGGTCGCCCTGCACGTTGCTGTGGCCACGCACCGGCGACAGGCCGGCACCGGGTTTGCCGACGTTGCCGCGCAGCAGTTGCAGGTTGACGATTTCCTGCACGGTGGGCACCGAGTGGCGGTGCTGGGTGACGCCCATGGCCCAGCACATGATGACCCGCTCGGCCTTGCGGTACATGCGCGCGGCCAGCTCGATCTCAGCCTGGGTCAGGCCTGACTGCTCGACGATATGCGCCCAGGAGGTAGCATCCACCGCCGCCAGGTAGGCGTCGACGCCGCTGGTGTGTTCGGCGATGAAGGCATGGTCGAACACCGCCGGTTCACCCTTGGCCTGGGCCTCGCGTTCCCATTGCAGCAAATACTTGGCGATGCCACGCATGGCCGCCATGTCGCCGCCCAGGGCCGGGCGGAAGTACGCGGTGTTGGTCGGTTCGGAGCCGTTGCTGAGCATTTCGAACGGGTGTTGCGGGTGCTGGAAGCGCTCCAGGCCACGCTCTTTCAGCGGGTTGAAGCACACCACCTGGGCACCACGCTTGACCGCCTCGCGCAGCGGTTCGAGCATGCGCGGGTGGTTGGTGCCGGGGTTCTGGCCGATGACGAAGATGGCGTCGGCCAGTTCCAGGTCATGGAACACCACGGTGCCTTTGCCCACGCCGAGGGTTTCCGACATGCCCACACCACTGGCCTCGTGGCACATGTTCGAGCAATCGGGGAAGTTGTTGGTGCCGTAGGCGCGGACGAACAGCTGGTACAAAAACGCCGCTTCGTTGCTGGCCCGCCCCGAGGTGTAGAACTCGGCCTGGTCGGGCGAATCGAGCGCCTGCAGGTGTTTGGCGACCAGGGCGAAGGCCTCTTCCCAGGAGGTTTCGACGTAGTGATCGGTGGCCGCGTCGTAGCGCATCGGGTGGGTCAGCCGGCCTTGGAATTCAAGCCAGTAATCGGTCTGTTCGGCCAGCGCACTGACGCTGTATTTGGCGAAGAATGCGGGGTCTACCGAGCGACCGGTAGCTTCCCAGTTGACCGCCTTGGCGCCGTTCTCGCAGAACTTGACCATGTCGTTTTCCGGCGATTCGCCCCAGGCGCAGCCGGGGCAGTCGAAGCCGCCGTTCTGGTTGGTCTTGAGCATGGCCCGCAGGTTCTTGAAGGCGTTTTCGCTGCCCAGCCAGCTTTTGGTCACGCTCTTGAGCGCCCCCCAGCCGGCGGCCGCGCCTTTGTAGTCCCTGATATGTTCGTCCTGGCTCATGCGGTGAATCCTCACACTCGGTGTTTTTTCCAGACTATTGAGCGTGGGGCACAAGCGTCCAATCGAAAGATCTTACGGGCTGATAAGCCGTTTCGATCACGGGCCAGCACTGACAATCCAGATCGCGTCCGGGGCCTACAGCCGTGATAGAGCAGATTGATCAACCAGTCGGGGAAAGCAATTTGACGGGGGTGCGGCCAGGTTATAGCTTGGAGCTGAGTCCATCCCATTCGAGCGCAATCGTGGAACAGAACAGCCGGGCCCTGATCGACGGCTTCAACCGGAAAATCGACTACCTGCGGATGTCGGTCACCGACCGCTGCGACTTCCGCTGCGTGTACTGCATGGCCGAAGACATGCAGTTCCTGCCGCGCCAGCAGATCCTCAGCCTCGAAGAACTGTTCCAGGTGGCCGAGCGCTTCGTCGCATTGGGCACCCGCAAAATCCGCCTGACCGGTGGCGAGCCGCTGGTGCGCCAGGGCATCGTCGAGCTGTGCGGGCGCATCGCCGCCCTGCCCGGCCTGCGCGAACTGTGCATGACCAGCAACGGCTCGCAACTCGGGCGCCTGGCCCAGCCGCTGTTCGACGCCGGCGTCTCGCGCCTGAATATCAGCCTCGACAGCCTGGACCCCGGGCGCTTCAAGCAACTGACCCGCACCGGCGACCTCAACCAGGTGATCGCCGGCATCGACGCCTCGCGCCAGGCAGGCTTTCGCAAGACCAAGCTCAACTGCGTAGTGCTCAAGGGCCGCAACGATGACGAACTGGTCGACTTGGTGCGCTTTGCCATCGACCGCGAGCTGGACATCACCTTTATCGAAGAAATGCCCCTGGGTAACATCAGCGAACACCAGCGTGGTGAGTCGTTCTACTCCAGTGACGAGGTGCGCGACCGGCTGGCCGAGCAGTTCACCCTGATCGAGTCCACCGAGTCGTCCCAAGGCCCGGCACGCTACTGGCGCCTGGCCGAAGCGGCGCACACCCGGGTCGGGTTCATCTCGCCGCACAGCCACAACTTCTGCGCCACCTGCAACCGCGTGCGCCTGACCGTCGAAGGCCGCCTGCTGCTGTGCCTGGGCAACGAACATTCGGTGGACCTCAAGCAGGTCCTGCGTGCCCACCCGGGCAACGCCGAGCGCCTGGAAAACGCCATCCGCGACTCCCTGCACCTCAAGCCTTACCGCCATCATTTCGAGGTGGGGGGTGACGTGCAGATCCTGCGTTTCATGAACATGACCGGCGGCTGAACAGCCACCTCTGGATTTCCATGATCGTCCACCCCCGCCCCGACGTGCTGCGCGTGCTGTTCACCCTCAAGGGCTCGATCATCAAGCGCATCGCCCTGCGCTGCCTGATGGTCACCCTGCTGGCCGCACTGATCGTGCTGGTCGAGCGCCACTATCCGGCATTTTTCTACCCGGTCAGCGCCACACCGTTCACCTTGCTGGGCCTGTCGCTGTCGATCTTCATGAGCTTTCGCAACAACGCCTGCTACGACCGCTGGTGGGAAGGCCGCAAGGCCTGGGGCAAGCTGATCATCGAGACCCGTTCGTTCGTGCGCGAAAGCGTGGTGATCGCCGACCCGGCACTGCGCGCCGAACTGTTGCGCAGCCTGTGCGGCTTTGCCCATGCGCTCAACGCCCGGCTGCGCAACGAGGATGATTTGGCGGCCGCCCGGCCTTGGCTGGCCAACCCCAGCGCGATCAGCCCGCACAATGTGTGCGACACGATCTTGCGCGAAGCCGGCGGGCACTGCTCACGGCTGGCGCAACAGGGGCAGATCAGCGATTGGCGCTACAGCGTGCTGGAACAGCGGCTGGTGGGGCTGACCGAAGTGCAGGCCACCTGCGAGCGGATCAAAGGCACGCCGTTGCCGTTCCCCTATACCTTGTTGCTGCACCGCACCATCTACATTTTCTGCCTGCTGCTGCCGTTCGCCCTGGCTGAACCGCTGGGCTGGTTGGCGCCGCTGTTCACCACCATCGTCGGCTATACGTTTTTTGGGCTGGATGCGATTGGCAACGAACTGGAAGACCCGTTTGGGCGCGATGAGAACGACCTGCCTACCGATGCGCTGGTGCGCACCGTGGAGCGCGATGTGCTGGCGGGGTTGGGGGTTGAGCCTCTGCCACCGGCATTGGAGCCGGTGGGGTATGTGTTGAGCTGAGTTTTTTACTGCCTGTGCTGGCCCGCGAAGAGGCCAGTACAGGCAGGGCATTAACCGCGGCTTGCACAAGCCTCGACAGGCTTCAGGTGCGGCACGAAGTTGCACGGCCGGTGGCGCGCATCCAGTTGCTCGGCCAGGATCCCTTCCCACGCCGTGCGGCAAGCCCCGGTCGAGCCTGGCAGGCAGCAGACCAAGGTACCGTTGGCGAGCCCGGCCAATGCCCGGCTCTGAATGGTCGATGTGCCGATATCGAGAATGGACAAGGCCCGGAACAGCTCACCAAAGCCATCGATACGTTTGTCCAACAGGCATTCAACGGCTTCAGGCGTACTGTCACGCCCGGTGAAGCCGGTACCGCCGGTGATCAGTACCACCTGCACCTGCTCGTCGGCGATCCAGGTGGCGACCTGGGCGCGGATTTTGTACAGGTCGTCCTTGAGCAGCGCTCGCGCCACCAGGCGATGGCCGATTTCCACCGAGCGGCTGGCCAGCAGCTCACCGGAGGTGTCGTTGTCGTAGGTGCGGGTGTCACTGACGGTCAGTACGGCGATGTTGAGCGGTACGAAGACCGCATCGGGTTTGACGCTCACGGTGGGCTACTCCTGAAAGGGCATTGTCACCACGCTAGAGGCACGGCCGGGGGGCGTCCAATCGATATGGCGTACCGGGTGATCAATGACATCTATCGCTGACTTGGTTAAGGTCAGCATAACCAGACGCCAGGCACTCCCATGGACATCAAGCAACTCAAGTTCCTCATCGCGCTCGACCAGACCCGCCATTTTGGCCAAGCCGCAGCGCTGTGCCACATCACCCAGCCGACGCTGTCGATGCGCCTGCGCAACCTGGAAGACGAACTGGACCTGGTGCTGGTCAAACGCGGCCAGCGCTTCGAAGGGTTCACCGAAGCCGGCGAACGCATTCTGGCCTGGGCCCGCACGCTGCTGGCGGCCCATGACGGCCTGCAAGCCGAAGCCGCCAGTTGCCGCGGCCAGGTGGTCGGCAGCCTGCGCCTGGGCACCGTGCCGCTGGCCAGCTTCAACCCGATGCAATTGCTGTTGCCGCTGCGCGAAAAATACCCCGAGCTGCACTTCCAGATCAGCTCGCACAGCACCGAGCAAATCATGGATGGCCTGAGCCGCAACCAGCTCGACCTGGGCATCTGCTACCTCGACCAAGTCAATGCCAGCTTCTTCGAAGTGATCGAGCTGGGCACCACCACCATGGGCCTGCTGCACGATACCCGGCACTTCCAGTTCCAGGCCGACACCCTGCGCTGGGAAGACCTCGGCGATATACCACTGGGTTTGCTAAGCAAAGGCATGCACTACCGTCAATCGCTGGACCTGAGCTTCCGCAGCCGCAGCCTGGAACCGAACGCCGTGCTGGAAAGCGACTCGAGCTTCCAGCTGATCCAGGCCATCAGCACCGGCGTGTGCTGCGCGATCATGCCACTGGATTGCGGGCTGGAAGACTTGAGCGAGCACATGCGTATCCTGCCTATCGTCGACGCCAGCATCCACAGCCCGGTGGGCCTGCTGCTGCGCCGCAGCGAACCGCGTTCGGCGATTGCCGAGCAGTGCTTTGACGAGGCGCGCGCGCTGTTTCAACCCTCCTGAGCGGCCGTCGCCTGGCGGTACTGGCGTGGGGTGAAGCCGGTCAACTGCTTGAACTGGCGGCTGAAGGCGCTGTGGTCGGTGTAGCCGCACTGCATCGCCACCTCGGTGATTGGCAAGTCGCTGTGCAGCAAGCGATGGGCATGCTCCAGCCGCGCCTTGTGGATCATCTGCCGTGGCGTGAGGTGGAACACCCGCTTGCAATAGCGCTCCAGCTGAGCCACGGAAATACCCGCGATGCGGGTCAGTTCGCCCATGCTGATGGGCTGGTGAAAATGCCGTCGAATGTGCTCATCCACGGCTGCCAGGCGCTGGTAGGCGGGGTGGGTGTCGGCGGCTGACTGCAGGTCGACCGAGATCCCTACCAGGCCGATGATTGCGCCGTCGGGGTTGAGTAAAGGCCGCTTGTGGGTCAGGCACCAACCCGGTTCGCGGCTGCCGTACAGGTGCAGTTCGAGCTGGTCTTGCAGCACCAGGCCATCCTTGAGTACGCGACGGTCCTGCTCGGTGTAGCCGGGGCCCAGTTGTGCCGGGAAGACCTCGGCGCTGGTCTTGCCCAGCAAGGGTTGCAAACGCTTGAGGCCGCAGCGCTGGACCAGGGTGTTGTTGGCCAGCACGTAGCGGGCGTCGGCGTCCTTGATGAAGATCGCGGCATTGGGGATCGCGTCGAGGATCGGCAGCAGCAGGGAGACCGCGGCGAGCAGGGCCTCCAGGGTGGCGGGGCGGTGCTGGTCCATTGACTGGTACAGGGTTGCCAGGGAAAGGGCGCTCATCGGGTTGATCTCTAATGGCTTTACTGGCCTCTTCGCAGCACAAGGCTGCTCCTACAGGGACCGCACTGCCTTGTAGGAGCAGCCTTGTGCTGCGAAGAGGCCGGCACTGGCACTGCATCTCCCAAGCCCTTATGCGGTATGGCTTTCAGCCTATCCACGAGCCCACCACCCCGCCACTACTTTTCTGCAACTGTGCCGATTTCGTCACCCACCCTGCAGAAAACCATCAAGAACCGATGCCCCGATCGGTCCACTCTATGCCCCACGCAAGCCGCCCAAGACCTACAAGAGCGCGGCCCAAAAAGCCGCACCTCGTGACATCAGACCTGCCTATCCAAAACCTACAAAAAGGCGCACCCATGTCAGGCAAATTCAAAAAACAGCTCTCATTGCTCGACCTCACCTTCATCGGCCTAGGCGCCATCTTCGGCTCTGGTTGGCTGTTCGCCGCCAGCCACGTCTCGGCCATCGCTGGCCCCGCCGGTATTCTGTCCTGGTTCCTCGGCGGTTTCGCCGTGCTGTTGCTGGGCATCGTCTACTGCGAGCTCGGCGCCGCCCTGCCCCGCGCCGGTGGCGTGGTGCGCTACCCGGTGTATTCCCACGGCCCGTTGCTTGGCTACCTGATGGGCTTCATCACGCTGATCGCGTTTTCCAGCCTGATCGCCATCGAAGTGGTCGCGTCACGGCAATACGCCGCGGCCTGGTTCCCCGAACTGACCAAGGCCGGGTCCAGTGACCCGAGCGTGCTCGGCTGGCTGGTGCAGTTCGCGCTGCTGGGGCTGTTCTTTCTGCTCAACTACCGCAGCGTCAAGACCTTCGCCAAAGCCAACAACCTGGTCAGCGTGTTCAAGTTCATCGTGCCGTTGCTGGTGATCGGCGTGCTGTTCACCTTCTTCAAACCGGCAAACTTCGAGGTCCAGGGCTTTGCGCCGTTCGGCCTGTCGGGTGTGGAAATGGCCGTCTCGGCGGGTGGCATCATCTTCGCCTACCTGGGGCTGACACCGATCATTTCGGTGGCCAGTGAAGTGAAGAACCCGCAGCGCACCATTCCAATCGCGCTGATCCTGTCGGTGCTGTTGTCCACCGCGATCTACGCCCTGCTGCAACTGGCCTTCCTCGGCAGCGTGCCAACCGAAATGCTGGCCAACGGCTGGGCCGGTGTGACCAAGGAACTTGCCCTGCCCTACCGCGACATCGCCCTGGCCTTGGGCGTGGGCTGGCTGGCCTACCTGGTGGTGGCCGACGCGGTCATCTCGCCAAGCGGTTGCGGCAACATCTACATGAACGCCACCCCGCGGGTGATCTATGGCTGGGCGCAGACCGGGACCTTCTTCAAAGTCTTCACCCGCATCGACGAGCAGTCCGGCATCCCCCGCCCGGCGCTGTGGCTGACCTTTGCCCTGTCGGTGTTCTGGACCCTGCCGTTCCCGTCCTGGGAAGCGCTGATCAACGTGGTCTCGGCGGCACTGGTACTGAGCTATGCCGTGGCCCCGGTCACCGTCGCCGCGCTGCGCCGCAACGCACCCGACATGCCACGCCCGTTCCGCGTCAAGGGCATGAGCGTGCTCGGCCCGCTGTCGTTCATCATCGCCGCGCTGATCGTCTACTGGTCGGGCTGGAACACCGTGTCGTGGCTGCTGGCCCTGCAAATCGTGATGTTCGTGCTTTACCTGCTGTGCGCCCGCTTCGTGCCAACCCAGCACCTGTCCATCGGCCAGCAAGTGCGCTCGTCGGCCTGGCTGATCGGTTTCTACGCCGTGACCATCCTGTTGTCCTGGCTGGGCAGCTTCGGCGGCCTGGGCGTGATCGGCCACCCGTTCGACACCGTGGTCGTGGCCGCCTGTGCCCTGGGTATCTACTACTGGGGCGCTGCGACTGGCGTGCCGGCGCACCTGGTGCGCCTGGATGGCGAAGACGAGAGCGAAGCCACCGCCGACACACACCTGGGCCACCGCCCTGCCGCTGTCGCCTCCTGACCTCGGCCACCATTCAAGGGACCTGCCCATGAAACACATTCACGTCATCGACTCGCATACCGGCGGCGAACCGACCCGCCTGGTGATGAAAGGCTTCCCACCGCTCAAGGGCCGCACCATGGCCGAACAGCGCGACGAGCTGCGCGAACTGCACGACCCCTGGCGCCGCGCCTGCCTGCTGGAGCCTCGCGGCAACGATGTGCTGGTCGGTGCGCTGTATTGCCCACCGGTCTCGGAAGACGCCACGTGCGGCGTGATTTTCTTCAACAACGCCGGCTACCTGAACATGTGCGGCCACGGCACCATCGGCCTGATCGCCTCCCTGCAGCACTTGGGGCTGATCGCGCCAGGTGTGCACAAGGTCGACACGCCGGTCGGCCAGGTGAGCGCCACCTTGCATGACGACGGCGCGATCACCGTAGGCAACGTGCCTGCCTACCGCTATCGCCAACAGGTGCCGGTCGAGGTACCGGGCCATGGCGTGGTGCACGGCGATATCGCCTGGGGCGGCAACTGGTTCTTCCTGGTGTCCGAGCATGGCCAGCGCATCGAGCTGGACAACGTCGAAGCACTCACCGACTACACCTGGGCGATGCTCAACGCCCTGCAGGCCCAGGGCATCACCGGCGAAAACGGCGAGCCGATCGACCATATCGAGCTGTTTGCCGACGACCCCGACGCCGACAGCCGCAACTTCGTCATGTGCCCCGGCAAGGCCTACGACCGCTCCCCTTGCGGCACGGGCACCAGCGCCAAGCTGGCCTGCCTGGCCGCCGACGGCAAGCTCGACGAGGGCCAGACCTGGGTCCAGGCGAGCATCACTGGCAGCCAGTTCCAGGGCCGCTACCAGCGCGAGGGCGAGCGTATTCGCCCGTTCATCACCGGCCGCGCCTACATGACCGCCGACAGCACCCTGCTGATCGACGAACAGGATCCTTTCGCCTGGGGCATCTGACCTGCCCAGGCCTTTTTATTCGCAACCCAGACTGAATACTGCAAGGAGTGACACCCATGAGCGACAACATCTTCACCGGCTGCATGCCTGCCCTGATGACCCCCTGCACCGCCGCCCGTAAACCGGACTTCGATGCCCTGGTACGCAAAGGCCGCGAGCTGATCGAAGCCGGCATGAGCGCCGTGGTGTACTGCGGCTCAATGGGCGACTGGCCGCTGCTGACCGAGGCCGAACGCCAGGAAGGCGTGGCGCGCCTGGTGGCTGCCGGCATCCCGACCATCGTCGGTACCGGCGCGGTGAATACCCGTGAAGCGGTTTCCCACGCGGCCCATGCCGCCGAAGTTGGCGCGGCCGGCCTGATGGTGATCCCGCGTGTACTGTCCCGCGGCGCTTCGTTGATTGCTCAAAAGCACCACTTCTCGGCCATCCTGGCCGCCGCGCCGAAACTGCCGGCAGTCATCTACAACAGCCCGTACTACGGCTTTGCCACCCGCGCCGACCTGTTCTTCGAACTGCGCCGCGAGTACCCGAACCTGATCGGCTTCAAGGAATTTGGCGGTGGCGCCGACCTGCGCTACGCCGCCGAGCACATCACTTCCAAGGACGATGACGTGACCCTGATGGTCGGCGTCGACACCCAAGTAGTGCATGGTTTCGTCAACTGCAATGCCACCGGTGCCATCACCGGCATCGGCAACGCCCTGCCCCGTGAAGTGCTGCAACTGGTGAGCCTGAGCAAGCAGGCTGCCAAAGGTGATGCCAAGGCCCGGCGCCTGGCCCGCGAACTGGAAGCGGCGTTGGCGGTGTTGTCGTCGTTCGATGAAGGCTGCGACCTGGTGCTGTATTACAAGCACCTGATGGTGCTCAACGGCGACCGCGAGTACAGCCTGCACTTCAACGAGACCGACGCCCTGACCGATGCCCAGCGCAACTACGCCGAGCAGCAATACGCGCTGTTCCGCCAGTGGTACGCCAACTGGTCGGCCGAGCAGAACGTCGCCTGATCACTGTGGGCGTAACCGTGGGAGCGGGCTTGCCCCGCGAACACCGGCAAAGCCGGTGCCATGCACCGCGGCCCCTTCGCGGGACAAGCCCGCTCCCACAATGCCGCTGGGGGATCTCCCACAGGGTATGCGCTACACCCTTGCACCTGAATCCGACTCCAAAGGAGGCTCTATGCCCCTGACAGGCAACCTGCTGATTGGCCAAACGCCGGTAACCGGCAGCCGCGACGCCATCCGCGCCATCGACCCGGCCACCGGCCAAGCGCTCGAACCCGCCTACCTCGGCGGCACCGGCGAACACGTGGCCCAGGCCTGCGCACTGGCCTGGGCGGCGTTCGATGAATACCGCGAGACCTCACTCGAACAACGGGCACACTTTCTTGAAACCATCGCCGAACAGATCGAGGCCCTGGGCGATGCACTGATCGACCGCGCCGTCGCCGAGACGGGCCTGCCCAAGGCACGCATCCAAGGCGAACGCGGCCGCACCTGCACGCAACTGCGCACGTTCGCCCGCGTGGTACGTGCCGGCGAATGGCTGGACGTGCGGGTCGACAATGCCCTGCCCGAGCGCCAGCCCCTGCCGCGCCCCGACCTGCGCCAGCGCCAGGTGGCCTTGGGGCCAGTGGCGGTGTTTGGCGCCAGCAACTTCCCCCTGGCCTTCTCGGTGGCCGGCGGCGACACGGCTTCGGCACTGGCCGCGGGTTGCCCGGTGGTGGTCAAGGCCCACGGCGCCCACCCTGGCACCAGCGAGCTGGTGGGCCAGGCAGTGGCGCACGCCGTGAAGCACTGCGGTCTGCCTGAAGGCGTGTTCTCGCTGTTGTACGGCGCGGGCCGAGAAGTGGGCATCGCCCTGGTCAGCGACCCGCGCATCAAGGCCGTCGGTTTTACCGGCTCGCGCAGCGGCGGCATCGCCCTGTGCCACGCCGCGCAGGCCCGCCCAGAGCCTATCCCGGTGTACGCCGAGATGAGTTCGATCAACCCGGTGTTCCTGTTTGATGCCGCCCTGCAGCGTCGCGGCGAGGCACTGGCGCAAGGGTTCGTCGCTTCGCTGACCCAAGGCGCCGGGCAGTTCTGCACCAACCCTGGCCTGGTGATCGCCCGACAAGGGCCGGCGCTGCAACGCTTCGTCGACGCCGCCAGCGAGCAGGTGCAACGTGCAGCCGCACAAACCATGCTCACCCCCGGTATTTTCAGCGCTTATGAAACGGGCGTTGGCGCATTGGCCGAGAACAGCAACGCCGAAGTCGCCGCCAGCGGTCAACCGGCGCATGGCCCTAACCAGTGCCAAGCCCAGTTGTTCGTGACCCAGGCCAGCGCGTTTCTGACCGACCCGGCGCTGCAAGCCGAGGTCTTCGGCGCTGCCTCACTGGTGGTGGCGTGCGACAGCGACGCGCAGGTGCGCCAGGTGGCCGAGCACCTGGAAGGCCAACTGACCGCGACGCTACAACTGGACGAGGCCGACATCGACAGTGCCCGCGCGCTGTTGCCGACCTTGGAACGCAAGGCCGGGCGCATCCTGGTCAACGGGTGGCCGACCGGGGTCGAGGTGTGCGATGCGATGGTCCATGGCGGGCCATTCCCGGCTACCTCCGATGCCCGCACGACGTCGGTGGGCACGGCGGCGATCCTGCGCTTCCTGCGCCCGGTGTGCTACCAGGACTTCCCAGACGGGCTGCTGCCAGAGGCCTTGCGCCACGGCAACCCGCTGCAACTGCGCCGGTTGCTCGACGGCAAGCGGGAAGGCTGAACCATGGTCGAGCCGCTCAACGCTGCTGAAACTGATATCGCCGTGGTCGGCGCCGGCATCGTCGGCGTCGCCTGTGCCCTGCAGTTGGCAAGGGAAGGCCGTCGGGTGCTGCTGATCGACCGCGAGCCACCTGGCCACGGCGCCTCATTCGGCAACGCCGGGCACCTGGCCACCGAGCAGGTGTTCCCGATTGCCGACTTGTCGATTCTCAAGCGCCTGCCCAGCATGCTCATGGACCCGATGGGCCCGCTGCGCCTGGACTGGAAGTACCTGCCCAAGGCCATGCCCTGGTTCACCCGCTTGCTGCTCAACCTGCGGCCGGCGCCGTTTCAGCGCAGCGTGGCTGGCATCCGCGCGCTGAACGAAGGCAGCCTGGCGGCCTGGCAGCGGTTGTTAGGCTCGATTGGGCGCAGCGACCTGTTCAAGGAAGCGGGGTCGTTGCTGGTGTTCGAACGCAACGAATCGCGCCAGGCACTGGCGGCCTTGCAGGCGCGCATGCAACAGCAGGCGGTGCCGGCAGAGTACTGGTCGGCCGACCGCGTATGGGCAGCGGCGCCTCAGCTGAGCCGCTCGATCCTGGGCGGGCTGTTTTTCCCCCGCACCGGGCATTTCATCGACCCGTACCGCGTGGTCTGCGAGCTGTTCGAAGCGGCCAAGGCCAGTGGGGTTCGCTTCGTCCGGGCGCACGTCGACGGTGGGCACCTGCACGGCAGCGGCGTCAGACTGGCCAGCGACCAAGGCACGTTCACTGCACGCCAGGTGCTGATCAGTTGCGGCGCGCATTCGGCGAAACTCACTGCGGCCCTTACCGGCAAGCGGGTGCCGCTGGACACCGAACGTGGCTACCACCTGATGTTGCCGGGTGAACATCAACGGCTGCCCTTTGCCGTCACCTCGCTGGAGCGCAAGTTCATCATGACGCCGATGGCCGACGGGTTACGGCTGGCCGGCACGGTAGAATTCGCCGGGCTCGATGCGCCGCCAAGCATGCAGCGGGCATGGCAGTTGCATCGGCTGAGCAAGGGCTTGTTCCAGCAAGATCTCGATGCCGAAGGGGCGACGCCGTGGATGGGCTTCAGGCCGTCATTGCCGGATTCATTGCCGGTGATCGACCAGGTGTGCGAGGGTCGGGTAATGCTTGCGTTCGGGCATCAGCACCTGGGGTTGACTCAGGCGGCGGTGACGGCCGAATGGGTGGGGCGGCTGGCCAACCAGGAAAGAGGGCTGCAGATGGAGGCCTATCGGTTGGATCGGTTTTGAAGCCTGGGGCTGCTGCGCAGCCCCCTGCATCACTCAGCGATAACGCTCAAGCCAGTGCGCATAAGGCGCCGGCAAGGTCCACGAGGCTTTATCCACCCCCAACTCCTTGGCCGCGAAGTACGCCCAGTGCGGGTCCGCCAGGTGCGCACGCCCTACCGACACCAGGTCGAGCTGATTGGCTTTCAGCGCGCCTTCAGCCAGCTGCGGTGTACCAAAGCCCCACGCCGACGTCACCGGCAGGCCTGCCTCGCGGCGCACGCGCTCGGCAATCGGCCCCATGAACGCCGGGCCCCACGGGATGTTCGTCTCAGGGATGGTGAACCCGACGCTGACACTCAGCAGGTCCAGGCCACCGGCTTTGAACATCCGGGCCAACTCGATGGACTCGTCCAAGGTCTGCTCATCGCGACCGTCATATTCCAGCACACCAAAGCGGGCGGTCAGCGGCAGGTTCTCCGGCCACACCTCACGCACGGCTGCCAGGGTTTCCAGCAAGAAGCGGCTGCGGTTCTCGAAGCTGCCACCGTAGGCGTCGGTACGCTGGTTGGAATGCTCGGAGAAGAAGCTTTGGCCCAAGTAACCGTGGGCAAAGTGCAGCTCGATCCACTCAAAGCCCGCCTCGTGCGCACGGCGGGCGGCATCGACGAAGTCCTGCTTGACCCGGGCAATGTCGTCCAAGGTCATTTCGCGCGGGACTTTCGGCAAGTGAGCGCCGAAGGCGATGGCCGAGGGGGCGATGGTCTGCCAGCCGCGGGCATCGTCGGCGGCGATATGGTCGTCCCCTTCCCACGGGCGGTTGGCGCTGGCCTTGCGCCCGGCATGGGCAATCTGGATGCCCGGCACCGAGCCTGCTGCTTTGATCGCCTGCACCATCGGCACGAACGCCTGGGCATGGGCGTCGCTCCAGATACCGGCGCAGCCGGGGGTAATGCGCCCTTCTGGCGCGACCGCAGTGGCTTCGACCACCACCAGGCCGGCACCACCGCGGGCCAAGCCGGCCAGGTGGACGTGGTGCCAATCATTGACCATGCCGTCCTCGGCCATGTACTGGCACATGGGCGGAATGGCGATGCGGTTGCGCAGGGTGACGTCTTTGAGGGTATAGGGTTCGAACAATGCGGACATGAGGGACTCCGGGTTCATCTGAATACGATAGTTCGATCATAATCGAACTATGGCAATAATTGAAAGGCCCGTTATCATGTCGACCATGCGAGCCTACAAACATCCCAACCCTGAAGACCTGATCCTCGAGCGCCTGCTTTACGCCTTGAGCGACCCCGTGCGCATGGAGATCGTGCGCCACTTGGCGGGCGTGGCGGAGGCCAGCTGCGGCGAGCTGGACGGCGGCCGGCCGAAGTCGAGCATGTCGCACCATTTTCGCGTCTTGCGCGATGCGGGGTTGGTGCATACGCGTAATGTCGGCACGACCCACATGAACTCGTTGCGCAGTGAAATGCTCGACGAACGGTTCCCTGGGTTACTGGCGTGCATTCTGCGGCAGCAGTGATTCCTGCCCGCGAAGAGGCCCGCACAATCAGCATCAAGTCTGTTCCTTACGCAGTGCAAACCTGCACACCTGCCCTCCCCTCAGCATGCATTCTTCATGGCTGACCTCGGCGCCCCCCAACGCCCCGATCAGCGCCAGGTCCAGCTCGCACACCACCGGGTGCGCCTTGGCCAGGTGATGGAACACGCAATTGTGCGCGACGATCTGCGGCTCACCGGCTGAGCGAAAGAACACCTCGGCCTCATACCCAGCCGTGTTCATGTGCTGAACGATACGCGCCTCATCCACCACCTGCCGCTCCAGGTCTGCCGCCAGCTTGCGCCCCAACTGGCGCATCAGCACCTGCAAGGCGTCATGGCCGATGATGCCGGCCACTTCATCGATCAACAGATTGGCCAACAGCGGATACTGCCGCGGGAACAACTCGCGGGCATGCTCAGTGAGCTGGTGCAGTTGCTCCGGGCGGCGCCCGGTAGGCCGGGTGGCACCGCGCATCACCAGGCCGTCACGCTCCAGTGCGGCCAGGTGCTGACGCACGGCGGTACGGGTGATGGCCAGGGCCTGCGCCAGGTCGTCGATGCTCATGCCAGCCGGCTGATGCAGTAACGCGTGGAGCAGGTCCTGTTGGGTACGGCCAAGCCCTTCGAGCATCAGAACTTGTCCGGGAACTGCTTGACCAGCGCCGCCGTCAAGGCGTCCGCCAGTGCCAGGATATGCTCGCGCATCATCCCCCAGGTGCGTGCTTCACCGGCATAGTCGCCAGTGGCAAGCTGGTCGATCTGCGCAATATGATGGCCGCCATGGGCGCCGAGCATCGTGATCAGGGTCTGCTCGGGCAGGTTGGGGTTGGCCTTGGCCAGGAACGCGGCAAGCGCCTTGGCGTTGCTGGTCAGGTCATCGACAGCGGCCTGCTGGCCTTGCTTGTCCTTGCCCACGGTGGCGTCACTGTAATGCTTGATAGCGCCCCAGTGGCCGGCGAGCAGCTTGAGCAGCTGGTCGGCTGCCGTCTGGCCGTACAACGGCGCAATGCTATTGGCGATGCGGGTGGCATCGGCGACCACTTCGTTGGCGGCGACTTCGGCTTGCTTGGCATTGCCGGCCTGGTTGGCCACGGCGTAATTGCGGACCCAAAATATATGCTCGACCCACAGGTCGCGCAGGGCCAGGCGCGTGGTCAGTGCACCGGCTTGGGCAGGTTTGGCGGCGGGGGTAGCGGTTGAGTAACTCTGGCTCCATGCCGGCTGCGCACACAGGGCTAACAGCAGTAAGGCAGCAATCTTGAGGTTCATGACGGCACCCTCCTGGAGGGGATCGACTGACAAGATTAATTTAAGCATCAAAATATGTTTTTATTGGCTCACGCCAGGGTTTCCGATCAGCGGTTTACTGTGCTGGCCCTTTCGCGGGTGAACCCGCTCCCACATAGGCAGCGGTGAACCTGTGGGAGCGGGTTCACCCGCGAAGAGGCCGGTACAGGCAATAAAAAAGCCACGAGGTCACCCCCGTGGCTTTCGTTCACAACAGTGTCGCTTACAGCGCCATGTCGTTCTCAGGCTTGCTTTCAACCGCTTTGCCTGGCGCAGCACCGAAGTCGACGCTGGCATCGATCACGGGCGGCTTCTCCAGCTGCAGCACTTCAGCGGTGTAGTTCCACTCTTTCTGCGTGGCGGCTGCCGAATCATTGAGCTTGGTACCGTAGCTCGGCACGATCTCTTTGATCTTGGCTTGCCACTCAGGCGTCGCCACCTTCTCTTTGAACACGGTTTCGAGCACGTTCAGCATGATCGGCGCAGCAGTCGAAGCACCTGGCGAGGCACCCAGCAGGCCGGCAATGGTGCGGTCCTCGGAGGCCACGACTTCGGTGCCCAGCTTCAGCACGCCGCCTTTTTCGGCATCACGCTTGATGATCTGCACGCGCTGGCCGGCCTGCCACAGGCGCCAGTCTTCTTTCTTGGCGTTCGGGAAGTAGGTGCGCAGGGCTTCGAAGCGGTCGTCGTCAGACAGCATCAGCTGGCCCGCGAGGTACTCGACCAGCGGGTACTGTTCGATACCGACCTTGGTCATCGGCCACACGTTGTGCAGCGTGGTGCTGCCCAGCAGGTCGAGGTACGAGCCGTTCTTCAGGAACTTGGTCGAGAAGGTCGCGAATGGCCCGAACAGGATCACGCGCTTGCCGTCCAGCACGCGGGTGTCCAGGTGCGGTACTGACATGGGTGGCGCGCCGGTCGAGGCGATGCCGTAGGCCTTGGCCATGTGCTGCATGGCAACGGTTGGGTTCTCGGTCACCAGGAACGAGCCGCCCACCGGGAAGCCGGCGTATTCCTTGGCCTCAGGGATGCCCGACTTCTGCAGCAGCTTCAGCGCGCCGCCGCCGGCACCGATGAACAGGAACTTGGCGTCGGTGGCCGATTCGGTACCGTCCTTCAGGTTCTTGTACTCGACGTGCCAGGAGCCGTCCTTGTTGCGGGTGATGTCCTGCACTTCGCTGGACAGCTTCAGGTCGAACTTGTCCTGGGTCTTCAGGTGGCCAACGAACTGGCGGGTGATCTCGCCGAAGTTGACGTCGGTGCCGATCGGCGTCCAGGTCACGGCCAGCTTCTGGTTAGGGTCGCGGCCTTCCATCATCAGCGGGACCCACTTGGCGATCTGCGCGTGGTCCTCGGAGTACTGCATCGGGCGGAACAGCGGGCTGGCCTGCAGCGCGTCATAACGCTTCTTGAGGAACTTGATGTTGTCATCGCCCCAAACGAAGCTCATGTGCGGGGTGCTGTTGATGAACGAGTGCGGGTTCTTCAGCACGCCCTGACGCACCTGCCACGACCAGAACTGGCGAGAGATCTGGAAGGCTTCGTTGATTTCGATAGCCTTGGTGATGTTGACGTTGCCGTCTTTGTCTTCCGGGGTGTAGTTCAGCTCGGCCAGCGCGGAGTGGCCGGTACCGGCGTTGTTCCAACCGTTGGAGCTTTCTTCGGCGACGCCGTCCAGGCGCTCGACCATTTCCATCGACCAGCTCGGCTCCAGCTCGTGCAGCCAGACCGCCAGGGTGGAGCTCATGATGCCGCCGCCGACCAGCAGCACGTCGACTTTCTTGGTTTCTACCGCGTGCGCTTGCATGACGCTAGCCGCGACAGCCAGACCCAGCAAGGTCTTGCCAGCTTTCTTGAACATTGATCAATCCCAATGGTTAGCACGTAAGGGAGGCCTAGGCGGGGCCTCGTGTCGTTCTGTCCTTCAGCGCGCGCTTGTTATTGATCATTGGAGTCAGCAGCCAAGAGAAACAGTGAACGCCCAGCCGATGGTCGAATTGACCCGCCATCGCTGAAACGTTTTTCCGATTGTATCTGAATTGCCAGCACAAACAAATTGAGGGGCCGCGCGTCAAGGCGACAGGTTGTCCCAGCCACGCGGGAATATTCGACAGCGATTGCAGTATTCTTCCGCCACCCCTACTATTGCGATCATTTCTCATTCGCACCAGTACGCGCTCGCGCCGGATGCCGCCGTGGTTTCGATACCTGAGTTGAACACCTCGATCCATGCCCTGTACCACAGCCATTCGCGCTGGTTGCTTGGTTTTTTGTACCGGCGCCTGGGCAGCCGTTGCGATGCTGCCGACCTGGTTCAGGACACGTTCCTGCGCATCCTCAACCGCCCGCGCCAGTTCGACGGGGAGCGCGCTGAACGCTCCTACCTGGCCACCATCGCCCGTGGCCTATGCGTGGACCACTGGCGGCGCCAGCGGCTGGAGCATGCCTGGCTGCAACAGCTGGCGTTGCAGCCCGAAGCCGTGCAGCCCTCCCCCGAGCAGCGAGCGATCATCGTCGAAACCCTGCACGAGGTGGACGCGATGCTGTTGCGCTTGCCCAGCAAGGTGCGCCTGGCGTTTCTGCTGGCACAAATCGATGGCCTGGCCTACCGCGATATCGCCGCGCACATTGGCGTCAGCGAACGCATGATCAAGAAGTACCTGGCGCAGGCCTTTTTGCACTGCGCCATCCTTGAAGCCGAACTCGACGGCATGCTGGTGGAATGACGCCATGAGCACACCCACACAGAAACTCAGCCACGCCAGTTTGCAAGAAGCCGCGCACTGGTACGTGCAACTGCAAGACGAGGACGCCAGCCCGCAGGTGCGCCACCAGTGGCAACACTGGCTCGACCAGCACGGCGACCACCGCGCAGCCTGGCACTACGTGCAACGTGTCGGCCAGCGCTTCGCGCCTTTGCAGGCCGAAGGCGCTGCCGCGGGCCGGGCCCTGCGCGAGCACGACCCGAGCCGCTTCAGCCGGCGCACCGGGCTCAAGACGTTGCTGGTGCTCGGCGCCAGCTCGCTGCTCGGCTGGCAGGCCTGGCGGGGTGCGCCATTGCCGGGCTGGGGTGCCGACTTTACCACCGGCATTGGCGAAACCCGGCAAACCCGCCTGGCCGACGGCAGCCAGCTGTGGCTGGGCGCCCAGAGTGCAGTGGACCTGGAGTTTTCTGCGCTGAGCCGCGTGCTCACGTTGCGTTTTGGCGAAATTCTGGTGGAAACCGCCGCCGACACGCGCCGGCCATTTTTTGTCGACACCGCGCAAGGTCGCATGCAAGCCCTGGGTACCCGTTTTGCGGTGTGCCAGCAGGGCGAGACCACGCGGCTGGACGTGTACGCCGGTGCGGTCGAAGTGTGCACTGCGCAACGGGCCGAGCGCCTTATCGTCCAGGCCGGGCAGCAGGTGGTCTTCACCGCCCAGGGCATCAGCGCGCCGCGCCCGGCGCAAAGCGCGGGTGAGTCGTGGATTCATCAGCGCCTGAATGCCGAGGACATGCCCCTGGCGCAGCTGTTGCAGACGCTGGGCCGCTATCGCCATGGCCACCTGGGCTGGCACCCGTCGGTGGCACAGCTGTCGGTGATGGGGGCTTTTCCGCTCAACGATACCGACCGCGCACTCGACCTGCTGCAGGCGGCGCTGCCGGTTCGCGTGCAAAGGCTGACGCCCTGGTGGGTGAGCGTCGAGCCCGCGTGAGGAGTGGGGCTGATGGTTGCCGATAGGTTTGTAGCGCCATACCCCCCACAATCCTCATGCAAAAAAAACGCACCCACCGGTTCCCTTTTCCCAATCTCGTTCGGTTAACCCCTCACAACCTTCCTCAACTGACCGTATCGACCTCAGGGACCAGCATGCCGACGCCCCTCCACCCCGCCTTTCGCCTGGCGCTTGCCGCCCCGCTTTCCCTTTGTGCCGCTGCACCGCTGATGCTGCCGGCAACCTTGGCGCACGCCGAACAAGCGATCAATGCCGAGACTGCCTTCAACATCGCCCCCGGCTCGCTGACCAGCGCCCTCAACCAGTTCAGCAGCCAGGCCGGCATCTACCTGGCCGGCAGCAACGCATTGGCCGCCGGTAAAACCAGCCAGGGCCTGCAAGGCCGCTACAGCGTCACCCAAGGGCTGGCCCGCCTGCTGCAGGGCAGCGGCCTGCAGGCTGTACCGCAAGGCAGCAGCGGCTATGTGCTGCAACCGGTCGAAGACGGCAACGCTTTGCAACTGGATGCCACCGCCATCAACGCCGCCACCCTGGCCGTCAGCAATGGCCAGGGCGACACGGGCTACCGTGCGGTCTCCAGCGCCACGGCCAGCAAGACCAGCAGCGCCCTGGCCGACACCCCGCGCTCGGTCTCGGTGGTAACGCGCCAGCGCATGGACGACCAGCACTCGCAGACCCTCACCGAAGTGCTCGGCTATGTACCGGGCATCTTCTCCCCACCCTTTGCCGGTGGTGACGGCCAGGCCGGCGACCTGTTCTTCATCCGTGGCTTCAACGCCACCGACTATGGCTACGGCTTGCTGCGCGATGGCCTGCGGGTGCAAGGCAACCGCTACGACACCAGCAGCGAGCCCTATGGCCTCGAGCGCGTGGAAGTGTTCCGCGGCCCGACATCGATCCTGTACGGCGAGAACGCCCCTGGTGGCGTGGTCAACCTGGTCAGCAAACGGCCGACCGCCGAGGCCCGCGGCGAAGTGCAGCTGAGCTATGGCTCGCACAACCGCCGCCAGCTGGGTGTCGACGTCTCCGGCCCGTTGAACGATGAAGGCAATGTGCTTGGCCGCCTGGTAATGATGGGCCGCAACGCCGATACCCAGGTCGATCACCAGCCTGATGACCGCCTCTACATCGCCCCGTCGCTGACCCTGAACTTCGACGAGTTCAACAGCTTGACCGTGCTGGCCACCTACCAGCGCGACCGCACCTTGATGGAGCTGGGCTACCCCGCAGCCGGCACCTTGCTGCACAACCCCAACGGCAAGATCGACAAGGACCAGCTATCCGGTAACCCGGACTGGGACAACTTCGAACGCGAAACCTGGAGCCTGGGCTATGAGTTCAGCCACCGCTTCAACGACACCTGGCAGTTCCGCCAGAACTCGCGCTATATGCAGTCGCGCATCGACCGCCAGGAAATGTGGCCAGGCAGCCTGAACAACGGCGGCTTCGGCACCACCTTGGGCAACACTGCCTACGACCGCTACAACAAGTCCATCGCCTACTCGCTGGACAACCAGTTCGAAGGCCACTTCATCAGCGGCGCGTTCGACCATACCTTCCTGGTAGGTGCAAGCCTGGACCGCACCTCGTTCAACCAGGATTGGGACGCCGGCAACGGCGGCACCATCAACGTGTTCAATCCGGTCTGGAACGGCAAACCAAGCACGCCCCTGCATGTGCAGAACGCCTTGCTCGATCAAACCATGTACGGCCTCTACAGCCAGCTGCAAACCAAGGTCGACAACTGGGTGTTGCTGCTCGGCGGGCGCCTGGACCGGGTCAACAGCCAGTTCCGCAACAAGGCCGGCACCCTCAATGCACAAGCCGACATGGACAGCTGGGACAGCAAGTTCACCTGGCAGACCGGGGTGATGTACCAGTTCGAAAACGGCCTGTCGCCGTACTTCAGCTATTCCACCGCCTTTGCCCCCACCCAGCAGACCGAGAGCAAGAGCGGCCCGCTGGACCCGACCACCAGCGAGCAGTACGAAGTGGGTATCAAGTACGAGCCCAAGGGCTGGAACACTGCCTTTACCGCGTCGGTGTACGACCTGCGCAAGAAGGACGATGTGCTGTTCGACTCAAGCGTCGGTGACTACCGCCAGATCGGCGCCAGCCGCGCCAAGGGTGTGGAACTGGAGCTCAACAGCGACCTGAGCGAAAACCTCAACCTCACCGCGGCCTACACCTACACCGATTCGCGCATTACCAAGGACGTGGCGGGCTCGCTGTATGAAGACCACCAGATGACCGGCGTGCCGCGCAACCAGGCATCGGTGTGGAGCACCTACCGTTTTCGTGACGGGCTGTTGAAGGGGCTGCAGATTGGCGGTGGCGTGCGTCACTTCGACAGCACCTTCGCTTATACCCCGGCGAGCCTGTACGGCAAGCTCGATACCGGTGATGTCACGCTGGTGGATGCCAAGGTGGGGTATACCCTCGACGAAAACTGGTCGGTCGAGGTCAATGCCCGCAACCTGTTCGACAAAGAGTACGTAGCAGGCTGCAACAACGCCGGGCGTTGCTACTGGGGTGAAGAGCGGACCTTGCTCGGTACCGTTTCGTTGCGCTGGTGACCCCTTAAACAAAAGACCCCGGGCATCTGCATGACCGGGGTCCTTGGATCACGCCGCAAGCGTCGCGATCAGGGTATCGCCAAGATTACTGCGGCTGAGGCAGTTTATCGATCGGGCCGCAGCCACCGATGACCTTGGAGATGGAAACCGAAGGGTGGAACAGGTAGTCGTACGAGCAGTTCTTCTGCTGGTTGTAGACTTGACCAGTGCAGCCGGACAGCAGGGCAACGCCCGAAACGACAGCAACAGCAACAGTGGCTTTCAACAGCTTTTTCATACTAAGTCCTTTAAATGAATCGTCGGCCATCGTACTGATGGCGCCCGGATCATACAGAACCAAAGCATTGGATCCAAGTCACAGAGGGCTCGATGTAACAATACGTCGCGTTATCGCAGCATTAACCGACAGTTGAAAAGTAAGCCGCCGGGGAAGATAGTCTGTAGTTCTGCCTTGCACCTGCACTATTACAGGAGTTCCCCCCATGCTCGGTGTTACCGACTACGGCGCCTTCGTCATCGCCTTTATCATCGTCCTGGCCATCCCTGGCCCGGGCAACTTTGCCTTGATCACGGCCACGGGCAAGGGTGGCATCAAGGCCGGTTTGGCGGCGACCTTCGGGGTAATCCTGGGTGACCAGGTGCTGCTGTGGCTGGCCGTGGCCGGCGTTGCCACCTTACTTGCCGCCTACCCTGCCGCCTTCCACGTGGTGCAATGGGCAGGTGCTGCGTACCTGGCCTACCTGGGCCTGCGCATGGTGCTGAGCAAACCCGGCGGCGCCCCGCGTGCAAGCCGCATGGACAACGGCCACTACTTGCGCCAAACGATGATGATCACCTTGCTCAACCCCAAGGCGATCATGTTCTACATGGCGTTTTTCCCGCTGTTCGTCGACCCGGTGAAGCACCAGGGGTTGCTGACCTTTGGCTTTCTGGCGGCGACCGTGGCGGTGGTGACGTTCCTGTATGGGCTGATTGCGGTGGTGCTGACCCACAAGCTGGCCGAACGCATGCGCGCGAACCCACGGATTGCCAACCTGTTCGAGCGGTTGGCGGGGGTTTGCCTGGTTGGGTTCGGGATCAAGCTGGCGGCGATGCGCTGATTCGAGATTTCCGGGGCTGCTGCGCAGCCCATCGCAGGCAAGCCAACTCCTACAGGTACTGCACTGCCTTCAAGGCTTGCGCTGTACCTGTAGGAGCTGGCTTGCCTGCGATGGGCCGCAAAGCGGCCCCAGGTTTACCCAAAACGCATAAACAACAGAAGAGCGCAGTTGTCATTTCTTGAACTGTAAAGGATGGCGAATCAGCCATCCGCCCTACAGCTAACCTTCAGTTTTTTCCCCTATCTTGTAGTCCATTTCCCAAACATACTCACGATCCGCTCAAACTGTTGCTAGTGCTTGGGTCGCGCTCTAGTCTCGCCGTGTCGTTGCCAATGTAGCGACCGGCTTTGACAGGCTGACGATTACTCCGAACACGTGCGCCGTTATGGCGGCAGTACGTGGGGCACCTTGTGTGCGCCGAGTCTCCGGAGTCCTCGGTCTGTCAACCCGCGTACCGCTGCCACCCTCTTGTTTGACAGCAAGTCTGTAGCAGCACCTCAGACTCTGGAGCTGTATATGCGCAAGATAGTCCCCGATCCGCCCTACCCCCTCGATTCCTCGCAGATATTGCAGGACACCCTGATCCAATCGACAGAGTACGTCCTCTGTGCCCTGTCTGTAGCCCGCCAATCAGTGCAACTCAAGCCCACCTCCCCCAACTCGATCGTGATGCAGGCAGTCATCCACGAGATGGAGGCAGTACAAAGCCTGGTTGAGTCCGCATTGATGCAATTGCAGATGCAGCCGCACATCCCCGCAGCGCCGGGCACGGTGCATTGAACGTTCGAGTAGCTGCGTACCCCTCCCACAGGGCTCTTCTTTATACCTGTGGGAGCGGGTTCACCCGCGAAGAGGCCAGGCCCGGCACTAAAGATTCCAGGGAGTTAAATGACGACTACAGCCACCCCAAAGCCGCCCACCACTGTCGGCATGACAACGTTCTACCAAGGCGAAAACCAAACCCACCCACTCTTTCGCATCGAGCCAGGCATCTGCTGCCAAAGCGCCCGCGAACAGGCATCCGAGCTGATGGGCTATGTACGCGACATGACCCTGACAGGGTTAATGGAGGGCGATCAGAAGTTGATCTGGGCTTCGCATTACCTGAGCGCGATGGCCAAAGCGCTGCTTGATGATGCGGAACTGGGGATGATGAAGCATTAGGGACAGGCAACGAAGGCATCGAACCTCTCCGCCAAGGCGCCATCATCAAGATGGCGCCCCACACATCGACAAGGAGTAGCCACTAGGCTACATTTAAAGCATGGCGAACCAAATCGACACAACGCCTGAATTTGACGATTGGCTGGGTGGAATCAAAGACGCGATAGGCAAAGGTGCCGTCAACGGAAGAATAATCCGCGCACAAGGCGGGAATTTTGGTGATACAGAACCTGTCGGCGACGGTGTCAGCGAAATGCGTGTATTCGTCGGCCCCGGCTATCGCATTTACTACGTGCGTACAGGCACAACCCGCTACCTGATGCTCTACGGCAGTGATAAGACGGTTCAATCCAGAAGCATTAAACGAGCGAAGGAAATTCTTGACGCTCTGCGAGGTAAAAATCATGAGTAACACAGCCCATCACGACGAGATGCCAATCCTCGATCTAGATTTGAGCAATACCAAGCCTTTCGAAGCCTCTCGGTTCCTTGATAGCCCTGAAACCATTGCCGCGTTTCTAGCTGAAGCGATGAAGGCTAACGACGCTCAGGTCTTGATGCACGCCATGGGAGAAGTGGCGAAAGCAAGGGGCGTGAACCAGTTCGCTCAGGATGCCGGGGTAAACCGGGAATCTCTTTATAAAACACTCAAAGGTGGCGACAAGACTCGTTTCGCTACAGTTCAAAAGCTCATGCTTGCCCTGGGAGTGGAGTTAACGGTTAGGCCGCTTGATAAGCATCTAGCGTAAAAGATGCCGCCTAGACCAAGGTGACGTCTTTTATGACGCCGACCAGGCGACCGATGAGGGCGTATTAGAGACCAACGAAAAAGCCCCTGAAAACTCATCGTTTTCAGGGGCTTCATCTACCACATGTATGGCGGAGAGATAGGGATTTGAACCCTAGGTACTGTTGCCAGTACAACGGATTTCGAATCCGTCCCGTTCGACCACTCCGGCATCTCTCCAATGGCGCGCATCATACCAGCGAATTTCTGAAACGCAAACCTTTATTTCAAAAAAATTCGCGTGGTATCAGGCGCTTGCGTGAACGGGCCGCTTACAGCGGCACGCCCAGGCGCTTGGCAACTTCTTCGTAGGCTTCGATGACGTCGCCCAGGCCCTGACGGAAGCGGTCCTTGTCCATCTTCTTGCGGGTTTCTTTGTCCCACAGGCGGCAGCCGTCTGGGCTGAATTCGTCGCCCAGGACGATCTGGCCGTGGAAGACGCCGAACTCCAGCTTGAAGTCGACCAGCAGCAGGCCGGCGTCATCGAACAGCTTGTTCAGCACTTCGTTGACTTTCAGCGACAGCTTTTTCATTTCGACCAGCTGCTCGGCGGTGCCCCAGCCGAACGCGACAACGTGGGATTCGTTGATGAAGGGGTCGCCCTTCTCGTCGTTCTTCAGGAACAGTTCGAAGGTGGACGGCTCCAGCTTGATGCCCTCCTCCACGCCCAGGCGCTTGACCAGGCTGCCCGCGGCGTAGTTACGCACGACGCACTCGACTGGGATCATGTCGAGCTTCTTCACCAGGCACTCGTTGTCGCCCAGCAGCTTGTCGAACTGAGTCGGCACGCCGGCTTCTTCGAGCTTTTGCATGATGAAGGCGTTGAACTTGTTGTTCACCATGCCTTTGCGGTCGAGCTGTTCGATGCGCTTGCCGTCGAACGCCGAGGTGTCGTTGCGGAACAGCAGGATCAAGCGGTCGGCGTCGTCGGTCTTGTAAACCGATTTGGCCTTGCCGCGGTAAAGTTCTTCGCGTTTTTCCATGATGGGCTCCGCTTGCTTGAGTAGTTGGGCTAGGCGATTTCGCGCCAGTCGAGCCCGTGTTCCTGATTCGCCACCTGAAGCCAGTCCGGGTCGCACCCGAGGGTGTCGACGAAGCACTGGCGGGCCAGTTGTGGCAGGTTGTTCTTGCTGCTGAGGTGGGCCAGCACCAGGTGTTGCAGGTTGCTCCAGCCCAACTCGTCCACCAGGCGCGCAGCCTGGTGATTGTTCAAATGCCCTTGCGCGCCACCCACCCGCAGCTTCAAGAAGGCCGGGTAGTGCCCGCGCGCCAGCAGGTCACGGCAGTGGTTAGCCTCGATCAACAAGGCATCCAGGCCTTGGTAGCGCTCCAGCAACAACGCATCGTACGAGCCCAGGTCGGTGAGCATGCCGAAACGCCGCCGGCCGTCGCTGAACACGTACTGCAACGGCTCGTAGGCGTCGTGTTCGACGCGCGCCGCCGTCACCTCCAGGTCACCGATGCGCAGGCTGTCGCCACACGCGAGAAAACCGGCCACCTCCACCGGCTTGCGCAGGCCGCGCAAGGTCCCTTGGCTGAGGTAGACCGGTACATTGTAGCGCCGCGACAGCAACCCCACCCCATGCACGTGGTCGGCATGTTCGTGGGTGACCAGCACGGCGCTCAGCTGTGCTGCGCTGACCCCGAGCAGCGCCAGGCGCCGCTCGGTTTCACGCAGGGAAAACCCGCAATCGACCAGGATGAGCGTGTCACCACTGGCGATCAGCGTGCCGTTTCCCTGGCTGCCGCTTCCGAGTACCGCGAAGCGCACTTAACCCAGGTGGTCCTGAATGGCGCTCAGCACGCGGCGGGCGACATCGGCCGGAGCCACGGTGTTGATGTTTTTCTCGACCGTTACCTGCACGCTTTCACCGACCTTGCTCAGGCGTACCTGGTAGCGTTCGGCACGGGCTTCACGCTCTTCCTTGGACGGCGCACTGCCGAACAGGCGGCTGAAGAAGCCCGGCTCGTTCTGCTTGTCGTCAGGCTTTTCGGACAGGTTGATGTAGTACAGGCCCAAGCTGCGGTTGATGTCTTCGACACGCCACTCGCCACCTTGCTCCAAGGCGCGGCCTACGCTGGACCAGGCGCGATCCAGGTCGGCGCCCAGGTACAGCACCGGGTTGCCGCTGCCGTCTTCGCTCAGGCTGACGCGGCTCGGGGCATCGAAATCGCGTGCGGCCAGCAGCGAGACCGACCCGCCCTTCTCGGCGCTGCGGTTCATGCTGGCAAGCATTTCGTCGACCAGCAGGGCATCAGCGCCGGTGTTGCTGGACGAGGACGGGAAACCAGGTTCGGCGGTGCTGCCGGCCGGGCGCTCGACGCTGACGATGTACACCTCGGAGGTGTTGCGTTGCACGCCGGGCTCCATGCGTACACGCACGCGCACTTCGCTGTCTGCGCTGCTGGCGGTGCTCGCCAGGCGCTGACCGAGTGACGCGGAGAGTTCGTCGAAACGCTGCCAGGTGGTGTTGAATTCGCCAGTCTGTGGGCGCTCTTCAGCAATGCGGAAGCCATTGTCTTCAAAGAACTGACGGGCTGCCGGCCAAACTTCGGCGGGCGAGCGCTGGGCCAGGACCCAACGGCTGTTGCCGCTGCGCTGCAGGCTGAAATCGCTGACTTCGGCACCCGCAGTCAGGGGCTGCGGGCGCGGTACTTCGAACTCGCCGGCGGCACGGTCATCAGCAACGTTACGCGGAATAGGCAACAGCGGGTCGAGGCGCTTGACGTTGCTGGCGTCCGGCGGCAGTTGCATCGGCGCGGTCGGGTGCGCCTGCAGGTAATCGCTGCCGCGGTCGCGGAAATAACCCTCGTCGCCCCACAGCCAGCCGCAACCGCTGGTGCTGGAAATGATCAGGGCAAGGGCGGAAAGACCAGCCAGTCGCTTCATGCGGTGTACTTCCTCGATTAAACCAGTACGCCGGACTGGCGCAAGGCAGTACGGACTTTTTCGTGACAGCCTTCGCTCAGCCAGGTCAGCGGCAGGCGAATGCCCTTGTGCATCAGGCCCATTTCAACGAGCGCCCACTTCACCGGAATCGGGTTGGCTTCGCAGAACAGGTCTTTGTGCAGCGGCATGAGTTTTTCGTTGATCGCGCGGGCCTTCTCGGCATTGCCCTCAAGGGCGGCCTCGCACAGATCGGCCATTTCGCGCGGGGCTACGTTGGCGGTCACGGAGATGTTGCCCTTGCCGCCCAGCAGGATCAGCTCGACAGCGGTCGGGTCGTCGCCGGACATGACGATGAAGTCCTTGCTGACGCCATCGAGGATGGCTTTGGCGCGGGCCAGGTCGCCGGTGGCTTCCTTGATGCCGATGATGTTCGGCACGGTCGACAGGCGGATCACGGTCTCGGCCTGCATGTCGCACGAAGTGCGGCCGGGCACGTTGTAGAGGATCTGCGGGATGTCGACGGCTTCGGCGATGTGCTTGAAGTGCTGGTACAAGCCTTCCTGGGTCGGCTTGTTGTAGTACGGCACGACCAGCAGGCAGGCATCGGCGCCAGCGTTTTTGGCGTTCTGGGTCAGGTGCACGGCTTCCGACGTGGAGTTGGCGCCGGTGCCCGCGATGACCGGAATGCGGCCATTGACACGTTTGACAACAAATTCGATGACCTCGATGTGTTCTTCAACAGTCAGGGTGGCCGACTCGCCGGTGGTGCCGACGGCGACGATCGCATGAGTGCCGTTTTCCAGGTGGAAGTCTACAAGTTTGCCGAGGCTGTCCCAGTCAAGACGCCCTTGTGCATCCATGGGAGTGACCAATGCCACCATACTGCCCGCAATCATGTAACTGCTCCTGCCGGAAAAAGAGAGCGGTAATGGTACTGGGGGCATCGGCCTTGCACAAGCGAAGCAGGCGGGCGGAGCATTCCCCTCGGCGGCTTATTTCGCTACCCTTGGCCCTTTGATCGGTGCAGCGCGGCCCGCCGGGCCGTCGACCTTGCTCCCCGCCGGCGTCCACGACCTCGCATGCGAGCCCCGGGCCCTGCCGACTGGAGGCTTTTGCCTGTCCTGCACCGACCGCTCATCGCTTTAGGAATGCTGCATGTCCACCCCCACCGTCCGCGAACAATTCCTTGTCATCAGTGCCCTGGGCCCAAACCCCATGGAACTGGCCAACGTCCTCAGCCGCGCTGCCTTCGAAAACCGCTGCGCGGTCGTCACTTCGCGCCTGAGCCGCCATGGCGAGACCAGCGCCCTGGTGCTGCAGGTCGGTGGCAGCTGGGACGCCCTGGCGCGTCTTGAAGCTTCCCTGCCGGGCCTGGGCAAAAAGCACGGCCTGACCCTTGATGTGGTGCGCAGCGCCGACCAGGAGGTGCGCCCGCAGGCGCTGCCTTATGTGGCCTATGTCAGTGCGGCCTACCGCCCGGACATCATCAATGAACTGTGCCAGTTCTTCCTCGACCACCGCGTCGAGCTCGAAGCCATGACCTGCGACACCTACCTGGCGCCACAAACCGGCAGCAGCATGCTCAACGCCCAGTTCACCGTGATCCTGCCCGCCGGCACCCAGATCAGCTGGCTGCGTGACCAGTTCCTGGACTTTGCCGATGCCTTGAACCTGGATGCGCTGATCGAGCCTTGGCGCCCACAGAACCCCGTGTAAGGAAGCCCCTATGGCCGTAGCACTCGACCAACCCGTTGCCGACTTCCAGGCCCAGGCCACCAGCGGCCAAACGGTCAACCTCGCCGAGCTCAAGGGCCGCCAGGTGGTGGTGTACTTCTACCCGAAGGACAGCACCCCGGGCTGCACCACCGAAGGCCAGGGTTTCCGCGACCAGCATGACGCCTTTGCCGCAGCCAACACCGTGGTGTTCGGCGTGTCGCGCGATGGCATCAAGTCGCATGAGAACTTCAAGGCCAAGCAAGGCTTCCCGTTCGAGCTGATCAGCGACAAGGACGAGGCCCTGTGCCAGCTGTTCGACGTGATCAAGCTGAAGAAGCTGTATGGCAAGGAATACATGGGTGTGGACCGCAGCACCTTCCTGATCGACAAGGACGGTGTGTTGCGCCAGGAATGGCGTGGGGTGAAGGTACCAGGGCATGTGGAGGCCGTTTTGGCGGCGGCCCAGGCTTTGAACAAGGCTTGAGATTGGTTGGGGCCGCAAAGCGGCCCCAATGTCATTCAGAGCAGTGGCGAAACACTCGGTTCCTGCCGCGGCCAGGCATCCAGCACGGCCTTGAACAGCGTCGCCAGCGGGATCGCGAAGAATATCCCCCAAAAGCCCCACAGCCCACCAAACAACAACACCGCGCAGATGATCGCCACCGGGTGCAGGCTGACCGCCTCGGAAAACAGCAACGGCACCAGCACGTTGCCATCCAGTGCCTGGATGATCGCGTACACCGTCATCAGGTAGATGAACTGGTCCCCCCAGCCCCACTGGAACAAAGCAATCAGCGTCACCGGCACCGTCACCACCACCGCGCCCACATAAGGCACCACCACCGACAAGCCCACCAGCAGCGCCAGCAGCGCGGCATAGTTGAGCCCCAGGCTGATAAAGGCGATGTAGGTGGCAATCCCGCAGATCAGGATCTCGATACCCTTGCCACGGATGTAGTTGGCAATCTGACGGTTCATCTCGCTGCCCACCCGGTTCAACAGGGTGCGCTGGCGTGGCAGGTAACCACTGACCCAGCGGGCGATCATTTCCCGGTCCTTGAGGAAGAAGAACACCAGGATCGGCACCAGCACCAGGTAGATCATGGCGTTGACCAGCAGCGGCAGGCTCGACAGCGAGAACGTCAGCGCCCATTGGCCGAACTTGCCGATTTCACCGCGCACCGACTCGATAGCTCGCAACACCTGCTCATCCGACACCAGGTGCGGGTAGCGCTCAGGCAGCAGCAGCAACAGCGACTGCCACTTGCCGAGCATGCCGGGCAACTCGTTGAACAGGGTGATCAGCTGATGCCAGAGCAACGGCACCAGCACCAGCAGGATGACCGCCAGCGCCCCCATGAACAACGCGAACACCACCGCCACCGCCAGCCGAGTAGGCACGCGCAGGCGCTCCAGGGCGTTGACCAGGCCTTGCATCAGGAACGCCAGGACCATCCCCGCCAACACCGGCGCGAGCATGCCGCCCAAGGTCAGTACTGCGGTAAAGGCCAGAAACAGCAGGACCGCCAGCACCACTGCTTCTTCATCGGAGAAGTAGCGCTGCATCCAGTCGCGAAGCACTTTGAACATTGACGATCCTTGGTTAAGACTCAGGCCTTGCGCAGCCAGTAGGTGTAGGTACCGGCCTCGGCCGTTTCGTGCAGCAGCGTATGACCGGCCAGCTTGGCAAAAGTGCGGAAGTCACGCTGCGAGCCGGCATCGGTGGCAATCACCTTGAGCACCGCGCCGCTTGCCAGGCGGTTGAGTTCCATCTTCGCCTTCAGCAGTGGCAGAGGGCAGTTCAGCCCGCTGGCGTCGAGTTCGGCGTCGCAGGTCAGGGTGTCACTCATCAGGGGTTCTCCACACGCGGGTAGACGTCTTTGGTAACAGGCCCGCTAGGATACCGCCACTGGTCGCCAACGTGTGAGCGGGCTACAGTAGAGGCCTTTGACCCGACGCGAGCTTCGTGCATGAATCTACTGCGCCCTACCCTGTTGACGCTGGCCTGCCTGATGGCCCTTCCCGGCCATGCTGACGACCTGCCATCACTGGGTGATGCCAGCTCTGCGATCGTCTCGCCGCAGCAGGAACACCAGCTCGGCCGCGCCTGGCTCAGCCTGTTGCGTGGCCAGGTCAACCAGCTGAATGACCCGCAGCTCAAGGACTACGTAGAAACCAGTGTGTACCGCCTGGCAGAAACCAGCCAGCTGCAGGACCGACGCCTGGAATTCATCCTGATCGACAGCCGCGAGCTCAACGCATTCGCCGCCCCTGGGGGCATCGTCGGGGTCAACGGTGGCCTGTTCCTCAATGCCCAGACCGAGGGCGAATACGCCTCGGTACTGGCGCACGAACTGGCGCACTTGTCGCAGCGCCACTTTGCCCGTGGCGTCGAAGCCCAGCAACGCATGCAACTGCCGATGATGGCCGCACTGCTGGCCGGCATCGTGCTGGCGGCCGGGGGCGCTGGCGACGCTGGCATCGGCATGATTGCCGGCACCCAGGCGGCGGCGATCCAAGAGCAACGGCGCTTCTCGCGGCAAAATGAGCAGGAAGCCGACCGCGTCGGTATTCAGAACCTGGAAAAGGCTGGCTACGACCCGCGCAACATGCCGAGCATGTTCGAGCGCCTGGCGCGTCAGTACCGCTACGATGCCAAGCCGCCAGAATTTCTGCTGACTCACCCGGTTACCGAGTCGCGCGTTGCCGACACCCGCAACCGCGCCGAGCAGGCGCCCAAGGGCGGCATCGAAGACACCCAGCGCTACCAGTTGATCCGAGCCCGCGTGGCCCTCACCTACGAAGGCACCCCAGGCCTTGCCGCCAAGCGCTTCCGCGCCCAGCTGGATGAAGACCCTAAACTGGACGCCGCACGCTATGGCCTGGCCCTGGCGCAGATCAAGGGTGGCCAGCTCAACGAAGCCCGCGAACTGCTCAAGCCATTGCTGGCCAAAGCGCCCAACGACATTACCTATAACCTCGCGCAGATCGACCTGGACATCACCAACAACCGCCTCGCTGACGCCCAGCAGCGTGCCGAGCGCATGCAGGGGCTGTACCCGGGCAACTACCCGCTGAAACAGGTGCGGGCCGACCTGCTGGTGAAGCAGAACAAGCCAGCTGAAGCGGAAAAAGTACTGAACGACCTGCTCAAGAGCCGGCCGGACGATCCGGATGTGTGGTACGACGTTGCCGAAGTGCGGGGGTTGTCGGGTAATACCATCGGCTTGCACCGGGCGCGCGCCGAGTACTTCACCTTGGTCGGTGACTTCGACCAGGCTATCCAGCAGCTGGATTACGCCAAGCGTCGTGCGGGGAGCAACTTCCCGCTGGCGTCACAGATCGATCAGCGCCAGCGTGAAGTCATGGAGCAGCAGCGGATGGTCAGGGAGATGATGGGGCGCTGAGTTATTCGGGAGCGCTTTGCGCTCCATTCGCAGCACAAGGCTGCACCTACAGGAGATCGTATTCCCCCGTAGGAGCAGCCTTGTGCTGCGAATGGGCCGCAGAGCGGCCCCAGCATTTTCAGGCGTTACCAGACAGCTTCAAGCGCGCCGCCTGGGTGAAATCCAGCATGCGGTTAAGCGGCTTGATCGCCTTGGGCACCAACGCCGGGTCAACGAATATCTCGTTGCTGCCCGTGCGCAAGCATTCCAGCACGCGCTCCAGTGTGTTCATCGCCATCCATGGGCAGTGCGCGCAGCTGCGGCACGCGGCGCCGTTACCGGCAGTCGGGGCCTCGACGAATTCTTTGTCCGGGCACAGCTGCTGCATCTTGTAGAAGATACCGCGGTCGGTCGCGACGATGAAGGTCTTGTTCGGCAGGGTCTGCGCGGCTTTGATCAACTGGCTGGTGGAGCCAACCGCGTCAGCCAGGTCGATCACCGATTCTGGCGATTCAGGGTGGACCAAAATCGCGGCATCCGGGTAAAGCGCCTTCATGTCGGCCAACTGACGCGACTTGAATTCTTCGTGGACGATGCACGCACCGTCCCACAGTAGCATGTCGGCACCGGTTTGCTTCTGGATGTAACGGCCCAGATGCTGGTCCGGGCCCCAGATGATGGTCTCGCCGTTGTCCATCAGGCTTTCGACGATCTCCAGTGCGCAGCTCGAGGTCACCACCCAATCGGCACGGGCCTTCACAGCCGCCGAGGTATTGGCATATACCACCACGGTGCGTTCCGGGTGCTGGTCGCAGAAGGCCGAAAACGCTTCGACCGGGCAACCCAGGTCGAGGGAGCAGGTGGCCTCCAGGGTGGGCATCAGCACGCGTTTTTCGGGGGTGAGAATTTTTGCCGTCTCACCCATGAAGCGCACGCCGGCGACGATCACGGTTTCGGCGGGGTGGTTCTTGCCGAAGCGGGCCATTTCCAGCGAGTCAGATACGCAGCCGCCGGTTTCTTCGGCCAGCGCCTGGATCACCGGGTCGCAGTAGTAATGGGCGACCAGCACGGCGTTCTGGGCCTTGAGCTCGGCAGCGATGGCCGCACGGTATTCGGCCTCCTGCTCGGCTGTCAGCGGGTTGAGCTGTTTGGCATCGAGGTGGGCCTGAACCAACAGGCGTTCGGAAATCTGGGTCATGATCGCTGGACCTGCAAGCGCGTGCGCGCATCAAATCGAGTGTATCACCCGGCCCTGGCAGATCGGCTAAGGGCGCCGGACGGCGCTCAGGCCATCACGGCCCTCTGCGGGCGCGGATTATTATCGGACGCCGAAGGCTACAGACAATCGAGGGAATTCAAAAGGGGTTTTTATGCAGCCTGCCCCGGCGAACGAGCCGGGGCAGGCTTAGCGAATCAACCTTGCGGCTGCAAGGCGGCAAGACGCATGGACATCAGCATGGCGAACTCCTCTACGGTCATCTTCTGGCCATTGAAGTCGACCATGCCATCGGCATAGTGCAGGCGGGTCACCACGTCGTTGCCCTGCACCGTGGCCATGCCGCTCTGCAGCGCCATCATGCCAACCATTTCACCTGCCTGGCTCGACTGCATGGCGATGGCCTGGGCATCGGTCTGCCCGTCCAAAAGAGCCTGCAAAGTTGCCAGGTCACCGATCATCGGCTTGGACAGCGACAGCGACGTCTTGACCTCGGTGATCAGTTGTTTGCTCAGCTGGTCGGGCGGCAGGTCGAAGGAGGCCGGGCTGGCAAAGTCCATTGCCAGGTTGAAGCGGCTCTCGCCGTTGGCGGTCTTGAACGACAGGTTTTCCACCGCGAGCTTGGGCTTGGAGGCCAGCAGCTGCTGCAGGTCAGCCTGGAACTTGGCCTTCTCGGCTTCGCCCATCTGGATCTGTGGCACTGCCTGGCCCGCTGCGGCCGCAGCCTCGAACTCCGGCAAGTGCGCCTGGTACCAGTGCGACAGCGCTTGCAGCGCCGGTGCATTGACCGACTTGATGCTCACGGCCATCTGCGCATTGCCGACGGCGCGGCCGTCCCAGGTGATATCCGCCAGCGTGTAATCCGCGCGCCCACCGACGGTGTCCGGGCCGTCGAGGGCTTGCTGGGCTTTCTGCTCAAAGCCTTTGATCGACAGCACCTGCTGCTTGGGCCCCAAGGTCACTTTGGTTTCCGCCAGCGACAGGTCGACCTTGCCGACATAGATCGCATCGTGCTGGGTGGCGGCCAGGTCGCCGTCGACCTTCAAGCCCTTCAGCTCGAAGGTGGCAGGCGGCTGATCGTCGTGCACCCACTTCATTTCGAAGCGCTCGGCGCTGCCCTGGAATTTCGTCGCCTTGCCTTCGCGGTCGCCGCTGAGCTGCAACTGCATGCCCGAGAACGCGAGGCTGTTGCCGTCGCTTTCGTTGACCTTCAGCGGGGCCAGCAGGACCGTGCTGTCGACGTTGCCGCCGTAGCCCAGGCTGGTCTGCGCGCTGATCGGCGCCTGTTCGCCCGCTGCCGCGAACCAGGGGGCGGTGAAATCGTCCTTCTGCAGCGTGCTGTTGCTGACAGCCAGCACGGGCATCAGCTTCAGTGCCTTGACCCGCGACCACGGGAATGGGCCATGCTCGATTTGGTCGGTCATGCCTACATCGAAACTGACCACTTCGTCGTCGCCCAGGTTGATGTCCTTGGCCTTGAGCCGGTACTGGGCGGTACTGCTGAAGAAGTGCCGATCCAGCGAGACCAGTTCGACGGTCAGGCTGCCACCGACGCCCACCAGGGCTTTTTTCAGTTCGGCGTTGCTGCGGTTGACGGAATATTCCAGCTCCGCAGGCAAGCGCTCGCCGGTGTACCAGGGGCCAGCGGTGGTTGCGACGGCAATGGCAATGGCCAGGCCGGTAAGGATGCCTACTGATTTCTTCATGAATAGAACCGAATGCTGTCCATAAGGGCTTACACGTGGCCAAGGTGCCACGCAAGGCCTGAAGAATATCACCGCAGCCACGGCCAGGTGGTGGCCGAAACCGAGAAATCCCGCTTTTAGGATCCGTCTGATAGGCCCATAGGCAACATCCTATTTGTTCATTTTTACGAACATCCAAATCGATCAAAAAAGCAAAAAAACGCGTAAAAACTGAACAAAACCCCATTGAAATCGATAAATGTTTCAGTTTGGCAACATCTTGTCATGTTTAACTTGACACCAACCTACCCATCGTTTTTTATTTTCACCACTTGCACCGCGCCCACCCCACAAAGAACAACCGGCGCCTCGCACGCGCCTCCCTCTGCTCCGAACAATAAAGGTGAACAACATGGAGCCCACCCGCTCGCCCTTGCCGCATGCGCAACTCACTGTGCCCGCCGTTCACGTCCAGCCGCAGGAGCCATGCCAGCATGCAGCCTGACCACAGCGCTTCCGGCGGCGACCAATTCCGCAAATCCCTGCGCCTTTGGCACGTGGTGATCATCGGCCTGGCCTACCTGACGCCGATGACCGTGTTCGACACGTTCGGCATTGTTTCCGGCATCACCGCCGGGCACGTGCCCAGCGCCTACATCCTGGCACTGGCCGGTATCCTGTTCACGGCGGTGAGCTACGGCACCCTGGTACGACGCTTCCCACAGTCAGGCTCGGCCTACACCTACACCCAGCGCGCCATCAACCCGCACGTGGGCTTCCTGGTGGGCTGGTCATCGCTGCTGGACTACCTGCTCCTGCCCATGGTCAATGCCTTGCTGGCCAAGCTTTACCTGTCGGCCATGTTCCCCGAAGTGCCCGCGTGGGTCTGGGTGGCCGGGTTCGTCAGCCTGATCAGTTTGATCAACATGCGCAGCATCAACCTGGTGGCGCACTTCAACCTGTTGTTCGTGGCGGTGCAGGTCGCGATCATCGCTGTGTTTATCTACCTCTGCGTGCGTGGCCTGGGCCACGGCGAAGGGCTGGGCACCACCTGGAGCCTGCTGCCGTTCGCCGACAACCAGACCCACCTCAGCGCCTTGGCCGCTGGCGCCACCATCCTGTGCTTCTCGTTCCTGGGCTTTGACGCAGTGACGTGCCTGTCGGAAGAAACCCGCGACCCGGGCAAGACCATCCCACGGGCCATCTTCCTGACCGCGCTGATCGGCGGGATGGTGTTCATCCTGGTGTCGTACTTCATCCAGGCCTACTTCCCGACCATGGCGCGCTTCCATGACCAGGAAGCCGCCCTGCCGGAGATCGCCCTGTACGTGGGCGGCAAGCTGTTCCAGTCGGTGTTCATCGCCTGCACCGTAATCAATACCATCGCCTCGGGCCTGGCCTCGCAGACCAGCGTCTCGCGCCTGCTGTACGTGATGGGCCGCGACAATGTAATCCCGGCCAGCATCTTTGCCCGCCTGCACTCGCGCTACAAGACGCCGGTGATGAACATCGCCGTGGTCGGGCTGATTTCGCTGTCGGCGATCTTCTTCGACCTGGTCACCGCCACGTCGATCATCAACTTCGGCGCCCTGGTCGCGTTCAGCTTCGTCAACCTGTCGGTGATCAACCACTGCTACCTGCGCGAAGGCAACCGCAAAGGCCTGGCCAACAAGCTGAAGTACCTGATACTGCCGACCATCGGCTTCTGCATCATCGTTTCGCTGTGGCTGGACCTGAACGAGCATTCGTTGATGTTCGGCGGGCTTTGGGCGCTGCTCGGGGTGATTTACCTGGCCTGGCTGACCAAGGCCTTCAGGGTTGCGCCACCGAACTGCATCGCTGAATGACCCACGCTGCCGACAACGCCCGCGCCTGACCGCGGGCGTTGTCCTTGATCGAAAAGGAAAGCCCTCATGTCGCTGCGTCGCCTCTCCATCCAGTGGAAGATCACCCTGCTTGCCGGCTTGTGCCTGCTGGCCATCGTCGCACTGCTGGTCACCACCTCGCTGACCCAGGCCCGGCGCAGCGCGGCATTGGTCAGCCAGGCCAACTCGGAAATGCTCGACCACAGCGCGCGCCTGCGCCTGCAGGCGCACGCCGAAACCCAGGCGCTGCGTATCCAGCGCTACTTCATGGATGCCTATCAGCACGGTAATGGCTTCCGACGCCTGGTACAGGTGCTGAAGGCCCGCGGCGGCAACGACTTGCGTGGCGAGCTGACCCGCGAGGCGCGCGCCAGCCTGGCCAGCAACCCGGACGTGATCGGCCTGTACCTGGTGTTCCAGCCGGACGCGCTGGACCACCAGGACAGCCAGTTCGTCGCGCAGGAGGCCGTGGGCAGCAACGACAGCGGGCGCTTCTCGCTGTACTGGTCGCAGCCACGCCCAGGCACCCTGGAGCAAGAAGCCATGCCTGAGGCGATGCTAGCCGACACCCGCACCAGCACCAGCGGCAGCCCGCAGAACCGCTGGTTGACCTGCCCGCAAGAAACCGCGCGGACTTGCATGCTCGAGCCGTACCTCGACGAGGTCAACGGCCGCCAAGTGCTGATGACCAGCATTGCCCTGCCTCTGCTGGAAAACGGCAAGGTCGTCGGCGTGGTCGGCCTGGACATTGGCTTGGACAACCTGCAGCAGTTGAGCCTGAATGGCCGTCAGGAGCTGTTCGATGGCCAGGGCCAGGTCAGCATCGTCAGCCCGGCCGGCCTGCTGGCGGGCCACAGCCGCGACAGCAGCCAGCTCGGCAAGGCGCTGGACACGGCGGTACCGAACGGCTTGCTGCGCGTTGCTCACCCGTTCAGCCCCATCCCCGACGCAGCGCCCTGGCAAGTGTTGCTGGAGTTGCCTGAAAGCGTGCTGCAAGCACCGGCCATGGCGCTCAATCAACGCCTGGATGCGCACAACCAAACTGCCAACCTCACCAGCCTGCTGATCGGCCTTGGCGCTGCTGTGCTGGGCCTGGTGCTGGTCTGGCTGACCGCCCGCGGCGTGACGCGGCCGATTCTCGCCGTCGCCGCGCGCCTGAAAGACATCGCCAGCGGCGAAGGTGACCTCACGCGCCGCCTGGACTACGCCCGCGAGGACGAACTGGGCCAACTGACCGGCTGGTTCAACCGCTTTCTCGACAAACTCCAGCCGGTGATCGCCCAGGTCAAAGGTTCGTTGCAGGAGGCCCGTGGCACTGCCGACCAGTCCGCCGCCATCGCCAGCCAGACCAGTAGCGGCATGCAGCAACAGCACCGGGAAATCGAGCAGGTCGCCACCGCGGCCAACGAAATGAGCGCCACCGCCCTGGATGTTGCCCACAACGCCTCCCAGGCCGCCCAGGCGGCCCGTGGCGCCGACCAGGCAAGCCGCGAAGGCCTACAACTGATTGCCAGCACCCGCCAGGCCATCGACCGCCTGGCAGCCGACATGAATACCGCAATGGACGAAGCGCGCACCCTGGAAAGCCGCAGCGATCAGATCGGCTCAGTGCTGGAGGTGATCCGTGCGATTGCCGAGCAAACCAACCTGCTGGCGCTCAATGCCGCCATCGAAGCGGCCCGCGCCGGCGAGGCTGGCCGCGGCTTTGCGGTGGTTGCCGATGAAGTGCGCAGCCTGGCCCAACGTACTCAGGTGTCGGTAGAGGAAATCCGCCAGGTCATCGAGGGCCTGCAGCAAGGCACCCAGGATGTGGTGGGCGCCATGCACGAGGGCCAGCGTCAAGCCCAGGCCAGCGCAACGCGCATGGAGCAGGCGCTGCCGGCCCTGCAGCGTATCGGCGAAGCGGTGACGGTGATCAGCGACATGAACCTGCAGATCGCCTCGGCGGCCGAGGAGCAAAGTGCGGTGGCCGAGGAAGTGAACCGTAACGTGGCAGGTATTCGTGATGTGACAGAATCGCTGGCCGGCCAGGCCGATGAATCGGCGCGGATCAGCCAGGCGCTGAACCGGCTGGCTAATCAACAACAGGCGCTGATGGAACAATTTCGCGTGTAGGAGCGGCCTTGTGTCGCGATCGGGCTGCACAGCAGCCCCAGCACTATCGGCGACGCCTCTGAAGTCTTGGGGCTGCTCTGCAGCCCGATCGCGACACAAGGCCGCTCCTACAATAATTGCGCAACACTGAAGATAGTTACTTCGTTACGACTGAGCTCATTTCATGGATCTCCAAAACAAACAACCGTTCTTCGACATCACCAGCGAACAAGGCCTGCTACGCACCTCGATCGCCGTTACCTTGTTCATCGCCACCATCGGCATTGCCTTCGGCCTGGCCTCGGGCTCGTTCTCGATCATCTTCGACGGCGTTTACTCGCTGGTCGACGCCAGCATGAGTGGCCTGTCGCTGGTGGTGGTCAAGCTGATCACCTCTCACGCCACCAGCCTACAGATGTCACGCAAGCTGCGTGAGCGCTTCACCATGGGCTTCTGGCACCTGGAACCCATGGTGCTGGCGCTCAATGGCATCCTGCTCAGCGGCGTAGCCATCTATGCGTTGATCAACGCCGTCAGCAGCGTATTGCAAGGCGGGCGGCACCTGGAGTTCGGCATCGCCATGGTCTACGCGGTACTGACCGTGATCGCCTGCGTGACCATCGCAGTCGTCGAAGCCCGGGCCAACCGCAAGCTGGGGTCGGATTTCGTACGCATGGACGTCAAGGGTTGGGTAATGTCGGCGAGCATCACCGCCGCGTTGCTGATCGCTTTCTGCTTTGGTTATGCGGTGCAGGGCACGCAGTGGGAATGGATGTCCCCGTACATCGACCCGGCGGTGCTGGCATTGGTCTGCCTTGTGATCATTCCATTGCCGCTGTCGGTGGTACGCCAGGCGTTTTCGGAAATATTCCTGGTGACGCCGGGGGACCTCAAACTGCATGTAGACGAAGTCGCCAAGGCCTTCGTCGCGCGCCACGGGCTGCAGTCGTACCGCGCCTATGTGGCCAAGGTAGGGCGTTCGCGGGAGATCGAGCTGTACTTCATCGTGCCTACCGGCATGGGCGCGAAAACCATCGATGAGTGGGATGCGCTACGCAACGAGATCGGCGATGCCGTGGGCGGCGAAGGGCCGGACCGTTGGTTGACCGTGGTGTTTACCGGAGATCCGGAGTGGGCTGAGTAATCGGCAGTACACGCCAGAAACGACAAAGCCCGCTACCGTTGCCGGTAGCGGGCCTTGACTTACTGCATATGGTGGGTCGTGTAGGATTCGAACCTACGACCAATTGGTTAAAAGCCAACTGCTCTACCAACTGAGCTAACGACCCGTTGGATGGCGCGTATAATACTGATTTCTAACGGGAAATCAACACCTCGCCATAAAAAAAATCAAAAATAACGCGTCGGGTCGGCCACCCCGGCAGCCTTGAAGCCATCAGCACGCAGGCGGCAGCTGTCGCACTTGCCGCAGGCACGGCCTTGATCGTCGGCTTGGTAGCAGGAAACCGTCAGGCTGTAATCCACACCCCGGGCGATGCCCGCCTGAACGATCTGCGCCTTGCTCATGTTCTGCAACGGTGCCTGGATGCGGAAGCCCTGCCCTTCGACACCCGCCTTGGTCGCCAGGTTGGCCATGCGCTCGAAGGCGTCGACGAATTCGGGGCGGCAGTCCGGGTAACCGGAGTAATCCACGGCATTGACGCCGATGAAGATGTCACGCGCTTCGAGCACTTCCGCCCAGCCCAGGGCCAAGGACAGGAAAACGGTGTTGCGCGCCGGTACGTAGGTGACCGGGATGCCTTCACCTGGGGTTTCCGGCACGTCGATGCTGCTGTCGGTCAGGGCCGAGCCACCGATACCGTCCAGGCTCAGGCCAATGACCTTGTGCTCGACCACACCCAGGTCACGCGCCACACGGGCGGCAGCATCGAGCTCGGCCCGATGACGCTGGCCATAGTCGAAACTCATGGTGTAGCAGCTGTAGCCTTCGGCTTTGGCCATGGCCACCACCGTGGCCGAGTCCAGGCCACCGGACAGCAAGATTACCGCGCGTTTCTCAGTCATGTACTGCAACTCCTCAATCAACGTCCGGGTTCGTCGTTCCACAGCAGCTTGTGCAGCTGCAACTGGAAACGTACGGGCAGGTTGTCGGCAACGATCCAGTCGGCCAGGTCACTCGCGCTCACCTGATGGTGGCTGGGCGAGAACAACACCTCGCCGGCACGCTCGGCCAGGTTGTACTGGATCAGCTTGGACACGGCCCAGTCATAATCCTCACGGGAGCAGATCACGAACTTGACCTGGTCGTTGCGGGTCAAATGCTCGATGTTCTCATAGCGATTGCGGTGCGACTCCTCGGAGCCTGGGGTCTTCAGGTCGACCACACGGCTGACGCGGGTGTCGGTACCGGAAATATCCAGGGCGCCACTGGTCTCGAGCGAGACCTCGTAGCCGGCATCGCACAGCTGCTGGAGCAAAGGCAAGGCATTGGGCTGGGCCAGCGGTTCGCCACCGGTGACACAGACGTAGCGCGGCTTGAAGCCGGCCACTTGCTCCATGATCGAATCGAGGGTGCGAATAGTGCCGCCAGTGAAGGCGTAGGCACTGTCGCAGTACTGACAGCGCAGGGGGCAACCGGTCAGGCGCACGAATACCGTGGGCAGCCCAGCCGTTCGTGTTTCACCCTGCAACGAGTAAAAGACTTCGGTGATGCGTAATGTGTCTTGCATGATCGCCACGGGCGTGACAGCTAAACAGGCTGTCCGCCTCCGTCAGGCACTGTCGCGGACTCGACATGGCGTTATCCGCAGCAGCGTGTTTAGGAAAAAGGGCACTGATTCTAACGAAAAAACCCGCGACTCGCGCGGGTTTCTTTTGAAAGGTACTGCTTAGAGCTTCTGCAGGTCGCGCTGCGCCAGCTGCGCGGCAGAGGTGCCGGGGTACTGGGTGATGACCTGTTGCAGAATGCCTTTGACCTTGTCGGTGTGGCCCATGCGGCGCTCGACGTCGGCCAGTTTGTACAGCGAATCAGGCACCTTGCTGTGCTTGGGGTACTTCTGGCTCACTTGAGCGAAGGCCTGGCTGGCACCTGGCAGGTCGCCCTTGGCCAGGTTTACCTCACCCAGCCAGTACTGGGCGTTGCCGGCGTACTGGCTGTTGGGGTACTTGCGCAGGAAGGCGTTGAACGCCTGACTGGCCTTGTCGAAGTCCTTCTGCTTGATCAGGTCGAAAGCAGCATCGTAGTAGAGCTTTTCTTTCGCCGGATCACCGGGCTCGCTGCTGGCGGCCGGTTGTTGTGCAGCAGCGCCAGCGGCGCCTGCTGCTGCACCGGCGGCGGCATTGGATGCGCCACCGGTAGCGGAATTGTCAGGGGTCGCGGCAGGCGCGGCACCACTGTTGATGCGACGGTCCAGATCCTGGTATCGCTCCAGGTTTTCCTGCTTCATGCGCGACACATCGTTTTGCAGCTCTTCGATGATGCCTTGCTGGCGGGAAAGCTGATCCTGCATCTGTTGCAGCTGCATGAACAGCTGGCCCTGTGCTGAGGCAGGGGTCGAAGCCCCTGCCCCGGCATAGGCGCCGCTCGTGCCATAACCCGCAGGTGGATACCCACCCGCGTTGTCATCTACTACAGGGACCTCAGCCCAGGCCGCGAGCGGCAGGCTGAGTGCGAGGACGGTTACAACACGGCGGCACATTCGCATAGGAACTTACTTACGCAGTTCTACGCGACGGTTCTGAGCCCAGGATTGCTCGTCGTTGCCAGTGGCAACCGGACGCTCTTCACCGTAGGAGACCAGTTCCAGCTGAGCAGGGGAAACGCCCTGCAGAACCAGGTAACGCTGAACGGCCTTGGCACGACGCTCACCCAGAGCCATGTTGTACTCGCGGGTGCCGCGCTCGTCGGTGTTGCCTTCCAGAACAACGCGGTTGCCGTTGGACTTCAGGTCCTTGGCGTGAACGTCCAGAGCGCGCATGGCTTCTGGCTTCAGGTCCGAGCTGTCGTATTCGAAGTAGAAGGTGGTGATTGCGCGCAGGGCGGCTTCTTCGCTCAGGGAGCCGTCGACAGCGCCAGTGTTGGCACCGTAGCCAGCGTTCGGGTCAACAGCGCCTTCACCAGCGTTGTCACCGCCTTTCGAGGAGCAACCTACAGCTACAGCCATGGCCAGAGCCAGCGCAGCGAATTTACCAAACTTCAGCATTTCCATCGTGAAACTCCTAATGAAACCCCAGTGTGTTAAGCAAAACGTATTACGCCGCAATCAGTTCAGGAAAGGGGACCAGGACGGTTCTCTGACTTCGCCTTGAGCGGTAGGAAGTGGGAGCCTCACGCGGCCATTAAGCGACACGAGCATCAAGACTCCCCGGCCCTGCTGGCGGGTGGCGTAGATTAGCATGGTGCCGTTTGGCGCAACAGTGGGAGACTCATCAAGACTTGTTTCCGAGAGAATCTTTACACTTCCGCGTTGCAAGTCCTGTGCCGCCACTTTGAAGTTGGTGAAGCCCTGCTGACGGTGAATCATCACCAGCGTCTTTTCGTCCGCCGAAAGTTTCGGGTTGGCGTTGTAGTTACCCACGAAAGTTACGCGCTCGGCACCACCACCACTGACCGACTGCTTGTAGATCTGCGGCTTGCCGCCACGGTCGGAGGTGAAGTACAGGGTGTTGCCATCTTTGCCCCAGAACGGCTCGGTATTGATACCCGGGCCTGCAGTGACACGGCTGATCTGACGCGAAGCCACGTTCATCACGTAGATGTCCGGGTTGCCATCTTTGGACAGCACGAACGCCAGGCGCGAACCATCCGGCGACCAGGCAGGCGCGCCGTTTAGGCCTTCGAAGTTGGTGACCTGCTCACGGCGACCGGTGTCGATGTGCTGAACGAAGATACGCGGGCGCTTCTGCTCGAACGACACATAGGCAATGCGCTTGCCATCCGGTGCAAAGCGTGGCGACAGGATCGGCTCACGCGATTGCAGCAGGGTCACTGCCCGGGCACCGTCGTAGTCCGAACGCTGCAGGGTGTAACGGGTGTTATTGGTAGAGAAACGCTCGGCCGTCACGTACAGCATGCGGGTCGAGAACGCACCCTTGATGCCGGTGAGCTTTTCGAACGACTGGTCGGCGATGTAGTGCGACATGTCGCGCAACTGGTCGACGCTGCCCGCCACGCTACCGGTCAGCACTTGCTGCTCGGTGGCGACGTTGAACAGGGCGTACTGCACCTGCAGGCGGCCGCCGGACGGCACGATGCTGCCGACCATGACGTACTGCGCGCCCAGCGCTTTCCAGTCACGGAAGATGACTTCGCTGGCCTGGGAAGGCTGGCTGATCATGTTCTGACGCGGAATCGGCGAGTAGTAGCCGGAGTTGCGCAGGTCGTTGCCGATGATCTCGGCCATGTCTTCGGGCAGCACGCTGCCGCCCTGCAGACCGAACGGCACTACCGCGATGGGAGTGGCCCGGTCGCTGCCACTGGTGACCAGGATGTTCTTTTCATCTGCTACCGCCATGCCTGCTACGCAGCAAAGCATGACCAGCAGTCCTCTCAGACGTTTAATCACAACGCTAGATCCTCAGGTGTAAATGTCATCTTGAACGAACGATACTGATTGAAATCGCTCGGCTTCATACCCTGCATTTCGGTCAAACGACCGATGTTCTTCACTGCTGCCACCGCCGAACTGTCGAACGGACCGTCGCCACTGGAGCGCAGAACGCTGGCATTGGTGATGGTGCCATCTGGCAACATGTTGATCTGCAGGACCACCGTCATGCCCTTACGCGCGGAAGGCGGACGCGCCCAGCCTTCGGCCGCTCGCAAACGGATCAGGTCGTCGAAACTGCCGGCCACCTGGTCGCCTTGCTCGTCAGCCAGTGCCTGCTGCCGCTCTGTGGTGTCGGACAACAGCTCGGCCAGGGCCTGGGCTTTCTTGTCTTCCGCCGACTTGCGGGCCGCTTCCTGTGCCTTTTTCTTCTGGGCGTCTGCAGCGGCCTTTTTCTTGGCCTCTTCAGCTGCCTTCTTCTTCGCGTCCTCGGCCGCCGCTTTCTTCTTGGCGTCCTCGGCTGCTTTCTTCTTGGCCTCTTCGGCTGCCTTTTTCTTGGCGTCCTCGGCGGCTTGCTTTTTCGCTTCTTCGGCGGCCTCTTTCTTGGCCTCCTCGTCGGCTTTCTTCTTGGCCTCTTCCTCAGCCTTCTTCTTGGCGATGTCGGCCTGCTGTTTCTCGGCGGCCTTCTTCGCCTCCTCGGCTTTCTTGGCTTCGGCGGCTTTCTTGGCCTCGGTGGCCTTGGCAGCCTCCTCAGCCTTCTTGGCTTCAGCGGCTTCAGCCTTCTTGGCCTCGGCGGCTTCGCGAGCCTCTTCGGCCTTTTGAGCGGCGTCGGCTTTCTTTTGTTCCGCGGCCTTCACGGCCTCTTGCTCGACCTTCTTCTGTTCCAGCTGCTCGACTTCGGTCTGGCGCGAGGCGGTTTTCTTCGCTTCCCCGGCAATCTTCTGATTGGTCTGGGTAGTTGCCTGGCTCTTGGACTTCAGCTGATACAGGGTAGCCTGGACGATCGGCTTGGAAGGCGGCAGTTCAGGCGTCATGGCAAAACTGACGAACAGCATGCCGAACACCAGCACGTGCAGACCGATGGCCCAGACACTGGGCCAGAAGTAGCTTTCCGAGGCGGATGGCTCTCGCTGTTGCATCAGGGCGCCTCGGTAATCAGGCCAACGTTACCGACACCGGCCTTCTGCAACCCGCCCATGGCACCCATGACCGCGCCGTAGTCGACAGCCTTGTCGCCACGAATGAAGACCTGTGTCTGCTTGCCCTGGTCACGGCCGGCGGCAATGATCTTGGTCACTGCGTTGGTCATGTCGGGCAAGGTCATGGCCTTGTCCATCTGCTTGTCGGTATCGACTTCGCTGCCGAGGTTCCAGTAGTAGGTCTTGTCGGCCTTGATGGAAATGGTGAGGATCTGGACGTTGTTGTCCTGCGGCAAGGCTTCACTGGAAACCTTGGGCAGGTCGACCTTCACGCCTTGGTTGAGCATTGGGGCCGTCACCATGAAGATGACCAGCAGCACCAGCATCACGTCGATGTAGGGCACCACGTTCATCTCGGCGACCGGCTTGCGTTTGTGGCGAACTCGGGCCATGGGCTTCTACCTGATTACTCTTCGCTGGTGTGCACTTTGCGGTGCAGGATCGCCTGGAACTCGTCGGCGAAGGTGTAGTAACGACCGATCAGCACTTCGCTGCGCGCGGCGAAACGGTTGTACGCGATAACGGCTGGGATTGCTGCGAACAGGCCGATCGCAGTGGCGATCAACGCTTCGGCAATACCGGGGGCAACCGTGGCCAGGGTGGCTTGCTGGGCGCTGGCCAGGCCGCGGAAGGAGTTCATGATGCCCCATACGGTACCGAACAGGCCGATGTACGGGCTGGTCGAACCGACAGTGGCGAGGAACGGCAGGCTCTGCTCGAGCTTTTCTTCTTCACGCGAAATGGCCACGCGCATGGCTCGGCCAACGCCTTCCATGACCGCGTCCGGGTCTACACCCGGCTGCTGACGCAGGCGCGAGAACTCTTTGAAGCCTGCACGGAAGACCTGCTCCACACCCGAATCCGGGTCTGGGTTGCTGCCGGCCTGACGGTACAGCTTGGACAGGTCGATACCCGACCAGAAACGCTCCTCGAAGGCATCCAGCGCTCGACGACCGGCGCGCAGCATGGTGCTGCGCTGGAAGATCATGATCCATGAGGTGACCGAGGCGGCCACAAGGATCAGCATTACCAGCTGTACCACCACGCTGGCATTGCTGACCAGACTCCACATGGAGGTATGGTCGACGACGTTAGCTTCCACGCTTATTCTCCTGCATTCGATTGAGTACCCGAGCCGTCCGCCATAAAGGCGTCGCGCAGCTTGGGGGGTATGGCTCGGGGTTTGAAAGTGTCGGCGCGCACGGCGGCCACCAGGAACTGCCCCTCGCAGAGCAGCGTTTCATCCTTTTCCCGCCAAACCTGCTGCACGAAGCGCAGGCTGGCACGATTGAGTTCAAGTACTTGCGCGGTCACCCGCAGTTCATCGTCCAACCGCGCCGGCGCGTGGTAGCGCGCCTCGCTGGAATGGACCACGAACAGCAGGTTCTCCCCGGCCAACTGCAACTGGGAAAAGCCCAGGTGCCGCAGCCGCTCGGTACGCGCGCGCTCCATGAATTTCAGGTAGTTGACGTAATACACCACGCCGCCCGCATCGGTGTCTTCGTAGTAGACGCGACAACGGTGGGCGAACGGTTCGAGCTGATTTTGCGCGCGCATACTCTAGTGCTTACTCCTCAGCTTGCCAATCCGCTGCGGCAACTGTTTTTTCTCATTAATGTCTTATTGCCAGCGCGCCGAGGGCATGCCAGCGGTAGGACCACAAAAAGCCGGTTTTGATCTGTCATTCATCGCCTGGCTCGGAAAAATCACCACCCTCCCCCAAACGCCCAGGAACATTCAGGCCAAAGTGCAGGTAGGCATGCCGGGTGACCACACGGCCGCGCGGTGTGCGCATGATGTAACCCTGCTGGATCAGGTAGGGTTCGAGCACGTCTTCGATGGTATGACGCTCTTCACTGATCGCGGCGGCGAGGTTGTCTACCCCCACCGGGCCACCGTCGAACTTCTCGATCATGGTCAACAGCAGGCGGCGGTCGGAATGGTCGAAACCACGCTCGTCGACGTCCAGCAGGTTCAGCGCCAGGTCGGCCACGGCCTTGGTGATCTGGCCCTTGCCGCGCACTTCGGCATAGTCGCGCACACGGCGCAGCAGACGGTTGGCGATACGCGGCGTGCCACGGGCACGGCGGGCGATCTCGAAGGCGCCCTGGTCTTCGATGACCAGGCCCAGGATGCCAGCGGAGCGGCTGACGATGGTTGCCAGGTCCTTGTCGCTGTAGAACTCCAGGCGCTGGACGATGCCGAAGCGGTCACGCAAGGGGTTAGTCAGCATGCCGGCGCGGGTGGTGGCCCCCACCAGGGTGAACGGCGGCAAGTCGAGCTTGATCGAGCGGGCGGCGGGCCCTTCGCCGATCATGATGTCGAGCTGGAAGTCTTCCATCGCGGGGTAGAGCACTTCTTCGACCACCGGTGAAAGCCGGTGAATTTCGTCGATGAACAACACATCATGAGGTTCGAGGTTGGTCAGCATCGCCGCCAGGTCACCCGGGCGCTCGAGGATTGGCCCCGAGGTGCTCTTGACCGAAACACCCATCTCGTGGGCAATGATGTTAGCCAAGGTAGTCTTGCCCAACCCGGGCGGGCCAAAGATCAAGGTATGGTCGAGTGACTCGCTGCGACCACGAGCCGCCTGGATGAACAGCGACATCTGCTCACGCACCACCGGCTGCCCGATGTATTCGTCCAGGCGCAGGGGGCGGATCGCGCGGTCCTGGACCTCTTCGCGGTCACGCCCGCTGGCGGCGATCAGACGGTCGGCTTCGATCACTTGGTAATCATCCCTTTGAGGCTGGCGCGGATCAGCTCTTCACTGCTCAGGCCTGCCTTGTCCTTGATGGCGGACACTGCCTTGCTGGCTTCCTGCGGCTTGTAGCCCAGGGAAACCAGCGCACTGACGGCATCGGCCTCGGCGGTGGAGGCACTGCTGACCGGCACCGGCCCGTCAGACACCAGGGTGAACATAGCCGGTGAAGTTTCCCAGGCCTTGAAGCGGTCCTTGAGTTCGACCAGCAAACGCTCGGCGGTCTTCTTGCCGACACCAGGCACACGTACCAGGGCCGAGGTGTCCTGGGCCTGCACGCAGCGCACCAACTCGTCGGCTTCCAGGCCCGACATCAAGGCCAGCGCCAGCTTCGGCCCAACGCCATTGAGGCGAATGAGCTCGCGGAACAGTTCGCGCTCGCGCTTTTCGTGGAACCCGTAGAGCAGGTGCGCGTCTTCGCGCACCACCAGGTGGGTATGCACGGTAACCGTTTCGCCTACCTTGGGCAGGCGATACAGGGTGGTCATGGGCACTTCCAGCTCATAGCCCACGCCATTGACGTCGATAATCAGGTGCGGCGGTTGCTTTTCCGCCAGGGTGCCGCGCAAACGTCCAATCACGTTCCGATCCTTCCTCATGGGGAGCCGATCAAAGACCGCTCAACCCTATCAGCAAATGCCTCAGGTGAACGCTTCACCTGAACAAAATGTGTATCACCGCATGAAGCGACTACAGACGCAAGCGCCCGCCGCGACGCCGTGCCGTGGCCAGGCCGTGCGGTACCAGGCTGGAACGGGTGTGGGCATGGCACAGGGCGATGGCCAGGGCGTCGGAGGCGTCGATCTGCGGCTTCTTCGTAAGTTTGAGCAGGTGCATGACCATCATCATCACTTGCTCCTTGTTGGCCCCGCCCGTACCCGCCACGGCCTGCTTGACCTGGGTGGCGCTGTACTCGGCGATTTCCAGGCCGGCCTCAGCGGCGGCGACGATCGCCGCACCACGGGCCTGGCCGAGCTTGAGCGCCGAGTCGGGGTTGCGGGCCATGAACACCCGCTCGATGCCCATGGTCACCGGCTCGTGCAGCTTGATGATCTCGCTGACACCGCGAAAGACAATCTGCAGACGTTCGTGCAACTCACCACTGCCCGTGCGGATACAACCCGACGCCACGTACTCGCAACCACGGGCAGTCTGGCGCACAACGCCATACCCGGTGATGCGCGAGCCGGGGTCGATACCAAGAATCAGAGTCATAAAGCCTGTCGTATAGGGAGATGCTTGGAAGCCTGAGCTTGGTTCAAGGCCATTGGGGCCGCTGCGCGCCCCATCGCAGGCAAGCCAGCTCCTACAGGTACAGCGCATCTTCCTAGATCAGCGCGCTACCTGTAGGAGCTGGCTTGTCGTGGCGACGAACCGCTGCGATGGGGCGCGCAGCGGCCCCAATTACAGCCTTGTAGACGACACCTTAGCCGAGTTTTTCCATGATCTCGTCGGAAATCTGCGCATTGGAATAGACGTTCTGTACATCATCCAGGTCTTCAAGCATGTCGATCAGCTTGATCACCTTCTCCGCACCTTCCTGATCCAGTTCGGCACTGGTGGTCGGCTGCATGACGATTTCGGCGTCATCGGCCTTGAAGCCAGCCTCTTCCAGGGCATTACGCACGGCATAGAAGCTGTTGAACGAGGTGAAGACGTCGAACGAACCATCGTCATTGGCGACGACGTCGTCGGCATCGGCCTCCATCGCGGCTTCCATCAAGGCGTCTTCATCAACGCCCGGCGCGAAGCTGATCTGGCCCTTGCGCTCGAACAGGTAAGCCACCGAACCGTCGGTACCGAGGTTGCCGCCACACTTGGTGAAGGCATGACGCACGGCAGCCGCGGTACGGTTGCGGTTGTCGGTCATGGCCTCGACCATGATCGCCACGCCACCTGGGCCGTAACCCTCGTAGCTGAGTTCTTCGACGTTGTCGCTTTCGTTGGTGCCAGCACCACGAGCCACAGCACGGTCGATGATATCGCGGCTCATGTTGGCGCCGAGGGCCTTGTCCAGCGCCAGGCGCAGACGCGGGTTGGACGCCGGGTCACCACCGCCTTGCTTGGCGGCAACGGTCAGCTCGCGAATCCACTTGGTGAAGATCTTGCCTCTCTTGGCATCCTGGCGCTCTTTGCGGTGCTTGATGTTCGCCCACTTGGAATGACCAGCCATAACGACTCCAAATTCTTTGAAACACAAACAATTGCGCCCCTGACGGGGCGCAACGACAAAAATACCTGCGCCGTAACGCAAAGGCGCATCCATCTGGATGCGCCCGGGGCCCGCTTACTCGACCTTGGTCTGTTCGCGCAGGCGGATGTGCAGCTCGCGCAAGGCCTTGGCGTCGACCATGCCTGGGGCTTGGGTCATGACGCAGGCAGCGCTCTGGGTTTTCGGGAAGGCGATCACTTCACGGATCGACTGGGCGCCGGTCATCAGCATGACCAGGCGGTCCAGGCCGAAGGCCAGGCCACCGTGAGGCGGTGCACCGAACTTCAGGGCGTCGAGCAGGAAGCCGAACTTCTCTTCCTGTTCCGCCGCTTCGATACCCAACAGACGGAACACCGCCTGCTGCATCTCTTTGCGGTGGATACGGATCGAACCGCCACCCAGCTCAGTACCGTTCAAGACCATGTCGTAGGCACGGGAAAGGGCTGTAGCCGGGTTGGCCTCGAGCTCTTCCGGCGAGCACTTCGGCGCGGTGAACGGGTGGTGCAGCGCGGTGAAGCTGCCGTCTTCGTTCTCTTCGAACATCGGGAAGTCGACGACCCACATCGGTGCCCACTCGCAGGTGTGCAGGTTGAAGTCGTTGCCGACCTTGATGCGCAGTGCGCCCAGGGCCTCGCTGACGATCTTGAACTTGTCGGCACCGAAGAAGACGATGTCGCCATCGACCGCGCCAACGCGATCGAGGATCACGTTGAGGTTGGCTTCAGGGATGTTCTTGACGATCGGCGACTGCAGGCCTTCGACGCCCTTGGCGCGCTCGTTGACCTTGATGTACGCCAGGCCCTTGGCACCGTAGATGCCAACGAACTTGGTGTACTCGTCGATCTTGCTGCGCGGCATGCTGGCGGCGCCAGGCACGCGCAGGGCGGTAACGCGGCACTTCGGATCGTTGGCCGGGCCTGCGAATACCTTGAAGTCGACATCCTTCAGCTGGTCGGCAACGTCGACCAGTTCCAGCGGGTTACGCAGGTCTGGCTTGTCGGAGCCGTAGCGGCGCATGGCTTCTTCGAAGGTCATGTGCGGGAATTCACCGAACTCCAGGTCCAGGACTTCCTTGAACAGCTTGCGGATCATGCTCTCGGTGAGGCCCATGATCTCGGACTCATCCAGGAAGCTGGTCTCGATGTCGATCTGGGTGAACTCCGGCTGACGGTCAGCACGCAGGTCTTCGTCACGGAAGCACTTGGCGATCTGGTAGTAGCGGTCGAAACCGGCGACCATCAACAGCTGCTTGAACAGCTGAGGCGACTGCGGCAGGGCGAAGAAGCTGCCTGCGTGGGTACGGCTCGGTACCAGGTAGTCGCGCGCGCCTTCTGGCGTGGCACGGGTGAGGATCGGCGTCTCGACGTCGAGGAAGCCGTTCTCGTCGAGGAAGCGACGGATGCTGCTGGTGATGCGCGAACGCAGGCGCAGCTTGTCGGCCATTTCCGGGCGACGCAGGTCGATGAAGCGGTAGCGCAGGCGGGTTTCTTCGCCAACGTCGGAGTATTCATTGAGCGGGAACGGCGGCGTTTCGGCCTCGTTGAGCACTTGCAGCTCGTAGCCCAGGACTTCGATGCCACCGGAAGCCATGTTCGGGTTGACCGCGCCTTCCGGACGGCGGCGTACCTTGCCGGTGATCTGCACGACATATTCGCTGCGCACACGGTCGGCGGCGGCGAAGGTTTCGGCGCGATCGGGGTCGAATACGACCTGGGCCATGCCCTCGCGGTCACGGATGTCGAGGAAGATCACCCCGCCGTGGTCGCGGCGACGATGGACCCAGCCGCAAAGGGTGACTTCCTGGCCGTCCAGGCTCTCGTTCAGTTGGCCGCAATAATGGCTGCGCATCATGATGGTGGTTTCGCTTCTCGTGATTCGTGTATTCGGTGGAGGCCTTGGCCGCCCAGAGGGCTAATACTGCAAGACCCGGTCACAGCATTCAACTCAGTCGGCTTTGTCGCCGCCTGCAAGGTTCTTTTTTGCCCCGGTCTTGAAGTCGGTTTCGTACCAGCCGGTGCCGCTCAGGCGAAAGCCGGGTACCGACAGCAGCTTCTTCAGTGCCGGCGCCTGACAGGCCGGGCAATCGGTCAGCGGCGCAGCGCTGATCTTCTGCAGCACTTCCATGCGGTGCTCGCAGGACGCACATTGATAGTCATAAAGGGGCATGGGTGTCTCTCGTCAACCATAACACTGGCTGCCGGGGCAGCAAAAAGCGGGATTATATATGGTTAGCAAGCACTGCGCAGCCCGCCTGGCGATCAGCGTGCACTCGGCGGATCGAGCAACCAGGCGACGCAGATGACGCGGATCAGGCCACTGAAGTTGCGCACCCCGCCCTGGCGCAGATGCACCTCGCGGTCCACGTAGGACAACACTGCGCTGACCGAGCAGCGGTTGGCCTCGGCGATACGCTCCAGGATCCCCCAGTAGACCGCCTCCAGGCGCAGGCAGGTGGAAAACCCGTTGAGCCGGACCGAACGCGACACCGGCCTGATCTGCAGCATGTCAAAGTCGGCCTTGAAGGGGTCGACGCATTGCTTGCCAGGCCAACGCCCCTGACCACCGCCTCGCTTGTCTTGTTGCATCATGCCTACCATCCGGCCACTCCATCGCGACTGCCATTGCCCCTGTACCCGGGGCCCTAGGGCAACCATGAAGCGCCAGCCTGCGCCTTCGAAGCAGCGGCAAAACCTTCCCGCAGAAACACAAAAAGCCCGGCTGCACTGCCGGCAGCCGGGCTTTCAGACGCTTCTGACGCTACGCGACGACTATTGGCCGTCCAGCAAGACGCGCAGCATCCAGGCGGTCTTCTCGTGCACCTGCATGCGCTGAGTCAACAGGTCGGCGGTCGGTTCATCGCTGACCTTGTCCACCACCGGGAAGATGCTGCGCGCGGTGCGCACCACCGCCTCCTGGCCCTGGACCAGCTGACGGATCATCTCCTCCGCCGCTGGCACGCCCTCCTCCTCCTTGATCGAAGAATGCCGCGCATAAAAAGCATAGGACCCCGGTGCTGGGAAGCCCAGTGCACGGATCCGCTCGGCAATCGAGTCCACCGCCAGCGCCAGCTCGTTGTATTGCTCTTCGAACATCAGGTGCAGGGTACGGAACGACGGACCGGTGACGTTCCAGTGAAAGTTATGGGTTTTCAGATACAGCACGTAGGTATCCGACAACAGGCGGGACAGCCCATCGACGATGGACTTGCGATCTTCTTCACTGATACCGATATCAATTGCCATGAAGTTCCCCTTTCCATGAGCTTGATGATCAAGCGGGCCCTTCCAACTGTATCAACACTTGGCGCAACCTGCCTGTGACATGGCGCAACACATCGGCTGTGGCGGCCTGCGGTTTGAGTAGCCTGCGCCTTTGCTGTTAAATAGGCAGGGTGCCACCCGTGCGGACTGTTATTGCCGGGTGCATAGGCTGGCCTACCACGTGTTCGCGCTTTACACCTCATGCGCACCGTGTCGCCAGCTCTTCCTGTGATCAGCTTGTCAACTGTGAGCCAACCCATGTTCAAGATCGTCCATCTGGTGACGGGCGTAGCGGCTTTGCTGCTATCGCTCATACCCAGCCTGAAAACCGACGCAACACCCTTCCTGCAGCAACCCGACGCGGTCTACCTGGCACTGCTCGGCCTGCTTAACCTGGTATTGGCCCCGGTCGTGCCGCTGTATTACCGAGGCGCCCGGCAACAATTGCAGCACCTGGCTTGCGCCCTGCTGGTGGTGGCCGTGGTATTGCAGACCCTGACGCTGCTGGCTCGCCCCGAAATGGGCAACCTGGCCGCCCTGGTCTGCGCGGCATTGGCCGTGGTGCTGCACCTGGCTGCGGGCTTCGCCCGAGCCAACCGAAAAGCCCGCACCAGCCAAAGCGCCCCCTTGGAGGCCGGCAACCGCGATACGGGCACCGTCAAGTGGTTCAACACGTCCAAAGGCTTTGGCTTCATTTCCCGCGATTCGGGCGATGACATCTTTGTGCACTTCCGCGCCATCCGCGGCGAAGGCCACCGCATTCTGGTCGAAGGCCAGCGCGTCGAGTTTTCGGTCATGCACCGTGACAAAGGCCTGCAGGCCGAAGATGTGGTTGCGGTAACCCGTCGCTGACCGTGTGCAGCCCTGGTGCAAGGCCAGGGCTGCCTCAACTCAATAATGAGGGGGCGGCGCCTCTTCACCTTCGCTGCCGTACTGCCCCACCATTTCTTCGTAACGCTTGAGCAGCTCGGCCATCTGCAGTTGCAGGCGCTCGATCACACGCCCTTGCTCGACCACCACATCATTGAGCGCCTGAAGCGTGTCGTCCTGGAAGGCTTGGCGGGTTTCCAGCTCGATGATTCGCGATTCAGAGGACACTTCAGGCCACCTGCTGGTAGTCATCGTTGAGCAGCGCGCGCAGGCGCTGACCAATGGCATCGACTTGCCCCGGCGCATACTCGGCGGCGGGCACTTTGCCCCATACCGGCGCTGGCCATGCGGCGTCATGGGTGTGACGGACGATCACGTGCATGTGCATCTGGCTGACAACGTTACCCAGGGTGGCCACGTTCATCTTGTCAGCCTTGAATTCACCCTTCAGCACTTCAGCCAGATACGTGGTTTCTTTCCACAGCTGCGCCTGGTCTTCCTGGCTCAAGTCGAACAATTCGCTCACCCCAGCGCGACGCGGCACCAGGATGAACCAAGGGTAATTGGCGTCTTTGCTGAGCAACACACGGCACAACGGGAAGTCTCCAAGTACATAGGTGTCTTGCTGTAAACGCGAATCCATCTCAACCACTACCAACCTCCAATACTCGACAACGGGCCCGCAACACACGGGAACATTGCGCAAGGATACCTTGCTTCGCACGCGCCGGCATGCAACAGCAGCCCGGCATTGCACACTTTAAGTTCATGAATACCTCCTGCCTGCACAGCAGCGGTAACACACCGCTACTTTTCGCACCAAAATGAGGCCGCAAACGAGCACACCACTACGCTTTTACCCACACGAATGACTCCGCATGAACAGTTGCCGGTAACACATTGACTTTTATGGCAGGTTTTGAATTTGAAAACTGCCGCTGCTGTGGCACACCATCAGACAAGCCTCGCCCCGTGTTTACGGTACTTTCCGACCTTCGGCAGCCTCATTTGTGAAAATTTCATGAACCGGTGGTACTTTTGAGCACGCTTGTTGCATTCCTCTCCCGCCAAGTCGGCACGACATCTGCATCAAGCGATGTACGCAACAAATAACAACAGCCGCTTTGGATACACCAGGGAGTTTCCCTAACCGGAACCTGTAGTTACAGATTCGTTACGGTGACAGGAACAGCGCTGGCGTTGTACGACCCGGGAATCCGGGACGTGATTTGCGACATGGAAATACCTGAAAGCGACATGGCCATAAAGTTCCCGAAACGTTGAATATGTCCATATCGCCAACAACGGTCAGCGTGTTATACATTTCCGCCGACATAACAAGAAAGAGCTGCCCCATATAACTAAAAGACTTGGGCGCAGCGGTACTCTTCCTAAAAAACCAAAGGAGCAAATCACGATGCGCGTGATGAAGTGGAGCATGATCGCCCTGGCCGTTTCGGCAGGGACCTCGCAATTGGCCTTCGCCTCTGCACAAGACGAGTCCAAGGGTTTCATCGAAGACAGCCAGCTGAACGTCAAAACTCGCATGCTGTACTTCAGCCGTGACTTCCGCAACAACCCAGCCGGCACTCAAAGCCGCGTGGAAGAGACCGGCCTTGGTTTCCTCGGCACTTACGAATCGGGCTTCACCCAGGGCACCGTAGGCTTCGGCGTTGACGCCATCGGCATGCTCGGCCTGAAACTGGACAGCGGCAAAGGTCGCGCCGGCACCGGCCTGTTCCCACAAGGCTCCGACGGCCGTTCGCAGGATGATTACTCCGAAGGCGGCGGCGCTGTAAAAATGCGCATCTCCAATACCGTGCTGAAGTTCGGTGACCAGTTCACCGCCATGCCAGTATTCGCCACTGACGACAGCCGCCTGCTGCCGGAAGTTGCCGAAGGCGGCTTGATCACCAGCAACGAGATCAATGGCCTGACCCTGAACGCCGGTCACTTCACCGCCATGAACGCCCAGGCTCAGACTTACCATGACAGCCTGAACCTTACCGAAGCCAACATCTTCGGCGGTACCTACGCGTTCACTGACAGCCTCAGCACCAGCGTTTACTACTCGCACATCGAAGATCACTTCCGTAAGTGGTACGGCAACATCAACTGGGCACTGCCGATCAGCGACAAGCAAGGCCTGGTGTTCGACTTCAACATCTATGACACCAAGTCGATCGGCGCCAACCGCACCGGGGCATTCGTCACCAAGTCCGACGGCACCAACGAGCTCGACAACATCGCAGCCAGCCTGTCGGCCGCCTACAACATCGGCGCCCACACCTTCACCCTGGCCTACCAGAAAGTCAGCGGCGACGGTGACTACGCCTACGGCGTGGACGGCGGCGGTACCGTGTTCCTGGCCAACTCCATTGCCCGTTCCGACTTCAACGCCGAAGACGAGAAATCCTGGCAGGCTCGCTACGACCTGAACTTCGCCGAGTTCGGCGTACCAGGCCTGACCTTCATGACCCGATACGCTCGCGGTACCGGTGCAACCACTCGCACCACCGACGACGGTAAGGAATGGGAACGCGACGTAGACGTCAAGTACGTCATGCAGAGCGGCCCAGCGAAAGACCTGAGCTTCCGTGTCCGTCAGGCCACCTACCGTTCCAGCGACGGTGTGTACTACGGTTCGAGCTCGATCGACGAACTGCGTCTGATCGTCGAGTACCCGCTGAGCATCCTGTAAGCCTGGCTTGCAGTGCCCCGCACTTGAAAAAGCCCGGCGATCACGCCGGGCTTTTTCTTGGCTGACAAGTGTCACGCCCTGGGGCATCCTGTACGCCTTCGTTTCGCCCCCGTACAATGCGGGGTCATTTCAACGTCTTAGGCAATCGACACGGCCCACCATGCGCACCAGTCAATATTTGCTCGCCACCCAGAAAGAAACCCCTGCCGACGCAGTGGTCATCAGCCACCAGCTCATGCTGCGCGCCGGCATGATCCGCAAACTGGCCTCTGGCCTGTACACCTGGCTGCCGATGGGCTTGCGAGTGATGCGCAAGGTCGAAGCCGTTGTACGCGAGGAAATGAACGCCGCCGGCGCCCTGGAAGTGCTGATGCCCAGCATCCAGCCCGCCGAACTGTGGCAGGAATCCGGCCGTTGGGAGCAGTACGGCCCAGAGCTGCTGCGCCTGAAAGACCGCCACAACCGCGACTTCTGCGTCGGCCCGACCCACGAAGAAGTCATTACCGACCTGGCCCGTAACGAGCTGTCCAGCTATAAACAGCTGCCGCTCAACATGTACCAGATCCAGACCAAATTCCGTGATGAGATCCGCCCACGCTTCGGCCTGATGCGCGGCCGCGAGTTCATCATGAAGGACGCCTACTCCTTCCATGCCGACCAGGCTTCCCTGCAGGAAACCTACGACCGCATGCACCAGGCGTACAGCAACGTCTTTACCCGCCTGGGCCTGGACTTCCGCCCTGTGCAAGCCGACACCGGCTCCATCGGTGGCAGCTACTCGCACGAATTCCACGTGCTGGCCGAATCCGGTGAAGACGATGTGATCTTCAGCGACAGCTCCGATTACGCTGCCAACATCGAGAAGGCCGAGGCCATCCCGCGTGAAACCGTGCGCCCTGCCCCTGCCGAGGAGCTGCGCCTGGTCGACACGCCAGATGCCAAGACCATCGCCCAGCTGGTCGAAAACTTCGGCCTGCCGATCGAGAAAACCGTCAAGACCCTGATCGTGCGCGGCGCCGAAGAAGGCAAGCTGATCGCCTTGATCGTCCGTGGCGACCACGAGCTCAACGAAATCAAGGCCACCAAGCTGGAACAGGTTGCCGACCCGCTGGTCATGGCGACCGAAGCTGAACTGCGCGACGCTATCGGCGCCGGTGCAGGCTCGCTCGGCCCGCTGAACCTGCCACTGGAGTGCATCATCGACCGTTCGGTTGCCCTGATGAGCGACTTCGGCATCGGCGCCAACATCGATGACAAGCACTACTTCGGCGTCAACTGGGAGCGCGACTTGCCGGTTCCGCAAGTCGCCGACCTGCGCAACGTCGTCGAAGGTGACCCAAGCCCAGACGGCCAGGGCACCCTGGTGATCAAGCGCGGCATCGAAGTGGGCCACATCTTCCAGCTCGGCACCAAGTACAGCGAGGCACTCAAGTGCCAGGTACTGGGCGAGAACGGCAAGCCTGTCGTGTTGTCCATGGGTTGCTATGGCATTGGCGTGTCCCGCGTGGTCGCCGCCGCCATCGAACAGAGCTACGACGACAAAGGCATCATCTGGAACGACGCCCTGGCGCCTTTCCAGATCGCCCTGGTGCCGCTGCGCTATGAAACCGAAGTGGTTCGCGAAGCGACCGACAAGCTGTACGCCGAACTGACCGCCGCCGGCTTCGAAGTGCTGCTGGACGACCGCGACAAGAAGACCAGCCCAGGCATCAAGTTTGCCGACATGGAGCTGATCGGCATTCCGCACCGCATCGTCGTCAGCGACCGCGGCCTGGCCGAAGGCAACCTGGAATACAAGCACCGCACCGAACAGGATGCTCAAGCGCTGCCACTCAATGAAGTGCTGTCGTTCCTGCAGGCCCGCGTTCGCCGCTGATAATCAATGCACGAGTGATCATGTCCAAGCGAAGTACCTTTCCCCTGGGGGGCGCCGCACTGTGCGGCGCCCTGCTCATCAGCGGCTGCGCCAACCAGATGTCCCAGCGCAGCGAGCACGAGGAGCGCGTCGAGCGAAAACTGCTCGAACACAGTCTGCAGATCGATGTCGGCGAGCCGAAGGTGATGGAGCTGCCGCAACGACGTGTGCGCGTGCATGAGCTGAAGCGCTTCGAAGTCACCGAGTTCGAAGTTACCCGGCGCTACGACCGCTACACGCCTTACCAGCCCTGGCGGGAGATCTACGAGATCCCACTGGGTGCGGTGGCTGTGGTGGCGGGCGTGGGTGCCAACGTGGTCAATGTGTTCGCCTTGGGCAACCTGCCTGAAAGCGTGACTCACGACTGGCTCAGCTACGGCGTGGCGGGGCTTAACCCGTTCATGAACGTGCAGTCCAACGGTCGTGCCCAGCAGAACCTTGCCGGGATCAGCGAAGTGCAGAAGGACCAGCGTGAAGAGTCCACCAGCCTGCCCTGGAGCGAGCGCCTGGTCGAAGTCAAGGCCGGTAAACTCACCCACGAGCTGACCACCGACAGAAACGGCGTGCTGCGCCTGAACCTGCTCGACAGCCCGTTCTCCGAGCAGAACCTCAACCACATTGGCACCCTGCACCTGCAGGTGGTCGATGAGGACAATGCGGTGCGCGGTGACGCCAGCCTGCTGGTCAGCGCCACGCTGCGCAACAAGCTGCTTGAAGCGCATGAGCTGATCTTCGACGACCTGGAAGACGATGATGTCAGCCAGTGGGTACACCGGGTCAAACGCCTGTCCGAACTGGGCCTTGAAGAGGAAGCCAGTGAAATGGAGCAGAGCCTGATCGAGCTGACGCGCAACGATCCGGAACTGCAGCAGGAATTCCTGCAATCCCTGACCAAGGCCACCGGGCGGCTGGTAGCTGACCCAGGGGTGCAATAAATGAAAGGGGCCGCTTAGCGGCCCTTGTTCATTTAGGTGGGAACAGCTCCAGTTGCTCATGCCCACCGCGCAAATCCCGCAACCTCACCCCAACCCCCAGCAAGCGCACCGGCTTGTCACCCCGCGCGAAGGCCTGCTTCATTAATTGCCGGTAACTCTCCAGGTCCCTGCCTGCCCCCGCCTGCTCCATGGTCGTCTGGCTGAAGTCATGGAACTTGACCTTGACGAAAGGCTTGTCTGGCCGGTAGCTGCTGTCCATGCGGGCGATGCGTTCATTAAGGCTGTCGAGCAACGCAGGAAGACGCTCCAGGCAACTGGCCAGGTCCGGCAGATCGGTATCGTAGGTATTTTCCACGCTGACCGATTGCCTGCGGCTGTCATTGTGCACAGCACGCTCATCAATACCCCTCGCCAGCCCCCAAAGCCGCTCACCAAAACTGCCGAACTCACGCACCAGGGCCAGGCGGGACCACTCGCGCAGGTCCAGGCAGGTATCGATACCCAACCGCGCCAGCTTGTCCGCCGTGACCTTGCCCACACCATGCAACCGGGCGACGGGCAAGGCCGCGACAAACGCCTCGACCTCCCCCGGGGTGATGACGAACAGGCCATTGGGCTTACGCCAGTCACTGGCGATCTTGGCCAGGAACTTGTTGGGGGCGACACCCGCCGACACTGTGATATGCAGGGTTCGGGCGACGCGCCGGCGAATGTCCTCGGCAATCCGTGTCGCGCTACCGGCGTACCACTGGCTGTCGCTGACATCCAGATAAGCTTCATCCAGCGACAAGGGCTCGATCAGCTCGGTGTAATCGCGAAAAATGGCGTGAATCTCACGCGATGCCTCGCGATAGGCTTCAAAACGGGGTTTGACGATCAACAAGTCAGGGCACAGCTTGAGCGCATGGCGCGAGGACATGGCCGAGCGCACGCCATAGGCGCGGGCTTCATAGTTGCAGGTGGCGATGACCCCGCGATGGTCGGCCGACCCGCCGACCGCCATGGGCCGACCGGCCAGGCGCGGGTCATCACGCATCTCGATCGCGGCGTAGAAGCAATCGCAGTCGACATGGATGATCTTGCGCAAGGACATGGATGACCGTCAGTACTGTAGATTCATACAGATAGTATCGCATGGCCCCTCTGGCGCAACAGCCTGCACGGCGCATCCCTCGACAATTGGCCTGCAACGCCCGCCGCGCCTGCCCCGCGCGCCTTGCTCAAACGCTAAGGGTTTGAACGAAAAAGGGTTTTCTTGGAATAATGCTTGACATAGGGCGGGAAATCCGTAGAATTCGATCTCACAGGCGCGGGATGGAGCAGCCTGGTAGCTCGTCGGGCTCATAACCCGAAGGTCGTCGGTTCAAATCCGGCTCCCGCAACCAGATTCGAGAAAAGGCCACTGTTAACGCAGTGGCCTTTTTCTTTGGCCTCGAAAAAGTCATTGTAGAAAATTGACGATAAATCAAGAGCTAACGCTTGACACACCGTCAATAAACTGTAGAATCCGCCCCACAGACGCGGGATGGAGCAGTCTGGTAGCTCGTCGGGCTCATAACCCGAAGGTCGTCGGTTCAAATCCGGCTCCCGCAACCAAACAAAGAGAAGGCCACTGTTAACGCAGTGGCCTTTTTCTTTGCATCGAAAATGATGCAGAAGAAAAAAGGTTGAGAAATCAACAATTAACGCTTTACACAGATTCAACAAGCTGTAGAATGCGCACCTCTGACGCGGGATGGAGCAGTCTGGTAGCTCGTCGGGCTCATAACCCGAAGGTCGTCGGTTCAAATCCGGCTCCCGCAACCATATTCGTCAGAACAAACCCCGCCTGTGTAAAAGCAGTGCGGGGTTTGTTGTTTTATGGCCCCACGCTTTCCACCGCCACGGCACGAAGCTGCCACTCGCCTGCCCCTCAGGCTGGGGATGCCCCTCTCAGGATGAACTATCTTTAACCCGGCCAGAACGCTGAAAGCGCCTGTGCACGGAGTACTATTGGATACGTTTTCCTAAGGGACTTTCACTTGGCCGCACCTCTCCCCTACCTCGCGCTGCCGGCTCGGGGTACCAATCGATGACTTCCCACAACCCTGAACCTCCGGTGCCCCTCGCATCGGCGCTACCGACTGCTGCGCAGCGCCTGCCCATGATCGAGCGCTTGAGCCGCTATCGTCAGCCCATTGGCCTGGCGGTGACGCTGGTACTGTTCGCCATGGCGCTGGTTGCCTGCCGCCACCTGCTGAGCGAACTGGACATCTATGCGCTGCACGATGCCATGCTCAGTGTGCCGACGCAGTCGTTGCTCGGTGCGTTGCTGGCGACAGTCGTCGGGTTCGTGATCCTGCTGGGGTACGAATGGTCGGCCAGCCGCTACGCCGGCGTCAAACTGCCCGCGAGCAGCTTGGTCCTGGGCGGTTTCAGCGCCTTCGCCATCGGTAACGCCATCGGCCTGTCGATGCTGTCGGGTGGTTCGGTACGCTACCGCCTGTATGCGCGCCAGGGCCTTGGGGCTGCCGAAGTTGCGCGGATGACCGTTTTTGCCAGCCTGTCGCTGGGGTGTGCGTTGCCGCCCCTGGCTGCCTTGGCGACCTTGAGCGATCTGCCCGCCGCCTCCACGGCGCTGGGCCTTTCGCCGGGCCTGTTGGCGGGTATCGCTGCTGCTGTACTGGTGCTGTTTGCAGTGTTGGTGATCGGGCTCTACCGCAGGCGCCTGGCCGAACAACCCATGGCCGATAACCTGTTGGTGCAACTGGGCCGCCGCACGCTGCGCCTGCCGGGTGCCCGCTTGGCCGCGCTGCAATTGCTGATCACTGCCCTGGACGTGGCCGCCGCAGCCACCGTGCTGTACCTGCTGCTGCCCGAAGCACCGCCCTTTGGCGCGTTCATCCTGGTGTACCTGCTGGCCTTGGCCGCCGGCGTGCTCAGCCATGTACCCGGCGGTGTCGGGGTGTTCGAGGCGATCTTGCTGGCAGCCTTTGCCGACCAGTTGGGCGCCGCGCCACTGGCAGCAGCTTTGTTGCTGTATCGCCTGATCTACGTGGTATTGCCGCTGCTGCTGGCCTGCGTGCTGTTATTGGCCAACGAGGCACGGCGCCTGCTGTTCGCGCAACAGGCGATCAAGGTAGCTTCAGGGCTGGCCGCCCCGGTGCTGTCGATCCTGGTGTTCCTGTCCGGCGTTGTGCTGCTGTTCTCCGGTGCCACGCCGGAGATCGACACGCGCCTGGAGCACATGGGTTTTCTGGTACCCCATCGCCTGATCGATGCATCGCACTTCGGCGCCAGCCTGATCGGCGTGCTCTGCCTGCTGCTGGCCCAAGGGCTGCGTCGGCGCCTGTCTGCGGCCTGGCTGCTGACCACCACATTGCTGCTGGTCGGTGCCTTGCTGTCGCTGCTCAAGGGCTTTGACTGGGAAGAAGCGTGCCTGCTCACGTTCACCGCCGCCCTGCTTGCCCTGTTCCGCCGCTCCTTCTACCGCCCCAGCCGCTTGCTGGAGCTGCCTTTCTCGCCGGTGTTCCTGGTGGCAAGCGCCTGCGTGGTCGGGGCTTCGGTGTGGTTGCTGCTGTTTGCCTACCAGGATGTCCCCTACAGCCACCAGCTGTGGTGGCAGTTCACCCTGGATGCCGATGCCCCGCGCGGCCTGCGAGCGGCCATGGGCAGCGCCGTGCTGCTGGTGGCCGTGGCCTTGACCTGGCTGCTGCGTACCGCCCCGCCGGTCATCCACTTGCCCGATGACGAAGAACTGCAACGCGCCAACCGCATTCTGCTGGCGTCCGACCAGCCCGATGGTGGCCTGGCGCTAACGGGGGACAAGGCCTTGCTGTTCCACCCCCGCGACAACGCCTTCCTGATGTATGCCCGTCGCGGTCGCAGCCTGGTAGCCCTGTATGACCCGATCGGCCCCGCCCAGGAGCGCGCCGAGATGATCTGGCAGTTCCGTGACCTGTGCGATCTGCACCACGCCCGGCCGGTGTTCTACCAAGTGCGCGCAGAGAACCTGCCCTTCTATATGGACATTGGCCTGACCGCCCTCAAGCTGGGCGAGGAAGCCCGGGTCGACCTGCGCCGCTTCGACCTCGACGCCAAGGGCAAGGAAATGAAAGACCTGCGCTACACCTGGAACCGTGGCGGCCGTGACGGCCTCAGCCTGGAGATCCATGAGCCCGGTCACGCCCCACTGGCAGAGCTCAAGGAAATCTCCGATGCCTGGCTCAGCGGCAAGAACGTGCGCGAGAAAGGCTTCTCGCTCGGGCGCTTCAGCCCCGAGTACCTGCAGCATTTCCGGATTGCCCTGATTCGCTTCCAGGGCCGGCCTGTGGCGTTTGCCAACCTGCTGGAAACCCACAGCAACGAGCTGGCCAGCCTCGACCTGATGCGCGCCCACCCAGAAGCGCCGAAGCTGACCATGGAATTCATGATGATCGGCCTGATCCTGCACTACAAAAGCCATGACTACGGCCGTTTCAGCCTGGGCATGGTCCCGCTTTCCGGGTTGCAGCCAAGGCGTGGCGCGCCGTTGACCCAGCGCCTGGGTTCAATGGTGTTCCGCCGTGGCGAACAGCTCTACAACTTCCAGGGGCTTCGACGCTTCAAGGACAAGTTCCAACCGGACTGGGAACCCCGTTACATGGCTGTGCCAGCAGGGCTCGACCCGCTGGTGGCACTGGCCGACACTGCCGCCCTGATTGCTGGCGGCCTGACTGGATTGGTGAAACGCTGATGATCCGACGCTATTGGCTGTACCTGGTGATTGCGCTGCTGCTGGCCGCCCTTGGCGGGGCCGCGGCCTTCTGGCTATGGACGCGCCCTGCTCCCGAGGCACGCCTTGAGCAATTGACCCTGAATGACACCCACATCACCCGTGTCTCCCCCGGCGTGCACGCCAAAGCCCGGGTCGCCATCGGCGTCCCCCAGGACCAGGCCCTGACCGACAAGCAGTTGCTGGACCTGAGCCAGGCCGGGGAAGCCCAGCTGGTGCAGGTGATCCTGCCGCCTAACGACTGCAGCAAGCAGCAGCAGGCGCTGGACCTGGCACTGACCCAGCTCGCCGAGAAACCGACCCTGGTAGCCGGCATCGGCCCGGGTGCAGCACAGGCCTGGCGCTGGCTGGCCGCACAGACTGACGACAAGGCGCGGGCCATTTCCGTCGACTTCACCCTGGAGCAACCCGGCTGCCAGGCCACGCTGCCCAAGTCGGCCGCCCACGGCCACTGGAACGTCGCCTGGAACGACAACCCGGATGACGCCAGCGCCGCCTTCGTGCGCGATCAGGCCAACGCCGAAACCAGCATCAGCGATTACGACATCCACTTGCCCCAGGTACTCAAATCGCAACTGACCCAAGCCCTGGTCGGGCATGACGGCAATGCCCTGGCCATCCCGGTGGTCGAGGTGCCGGCTGGGCAAACTACCGACACCGTCACCCTGTTCCTGTCCGGGGATGGTGGCTGGCGCGACTTGGACCGGGACGTGGCCGGGGAAATGGCCAAGCTGGGCTACCCGGTGGTCGGTATCGACACCCTGCGCTATTACTGGCAACACAAAACTCCGGAACAGAGCGCCGCGGACCTGTCGGAACTGATGCAGCACTATCGTCAGAAATGGGGTACCAAGCGCTTTGTATTGACCGGCTATTCGTTTGGCGCCGACGTGCTGCCCGCCATCTACAACCGCCTGCCGGCCGAAGACCAGCAACGCATCGACGCAGTGATGCTGCTGGCCTTCGCCCGCAGCGGCAGCTTCGAGATCGAGGTCGAGGGCTGGCTGGGTAAAGAGGGCCAGGAGGCGCCAACCGGGCCGGAAATGGCCAGGCTGCCAGCGTCCAAAGTGGTGTGCGTCTACGGCGTGGAAGAGACCGACGAAAGCGGCTGCACCGACAAGACGGCCGTCGGTGAGCGACTGAAGCTGCCAGGGGGGCACCACTTCGATGAGAACTACCCTGCGCTGGCCAAGCGCCTGATCGGCGAGATCGAGACGCGCCAGGGCAAGTCGAGCGTGGCGGAGCAGAACTGATAGAAAGGGGCCGCCATGCGGCCCAATCGCCGGCAAGCCGGCTCCCACAGGAAGTGTGCAGCGCTTGAAGGCGCTGTTGAACCTGTAGGAGCCGGCTTGCCGGCGATGAGGGTAGAACGGGCTGGGCAATTCCAGCAGCCCGACCTGGCTCAAATCTCGACCTGGGTCCCCAGCTCGATCACCCGGTTCAACGGTAGATTGAAGAAGCGCAGATTGCCGTTGGCGTTCTTCAGCAGAAACGCAAACAGGTTCCCGCGCCAGCGCGACATGCCCTCCAGCCGCGACGCAATGACGGTTTCGCGGCTGAGGAAGTACGTCGTGCGCATCGGGCTGAAATCCAGGTCTTCCAGGTGGCACAGCTTCAACGCCGCCGGCACGTCCGGCTCGTCCATGAAGCCAAAGTGCAACAGCACGCGGAAGAACCCATCGCCATAGGCCTCCACCTCGAAACGCTCCTGCTCCGGTACCCGTGGCTGGTCCTCGCTGACCACCGTCAGCAGCACCACCTGGCTGTGCAGCACCTGGTTGTGCAACATGTTGTGCAGCAGCGCATGGGGCACCGCGTCTGGGCGCGCCGTCAGGAACACCGCCGTCCCTTCAACCCGGTGCGGCGGCTGGATGCGGATGCTGCTGATGAACACCGGCAGCGGCAGCGCGCCTTCATCGATGCGCTCGACAAGAATCTGCTTGCCGCGCTTCCAGGTGCTCATCAACAGGTACAACACGCCGCCCGCCAACACCGGGAAGGCCCCGCCCTGCACGATCTTCGGCACGTTGGCGGCGAAGAACAGCCCGTCCACGAACAAAAAGCCCAGCAGAATCGGCACTGCCAGCACCGGCGGCCACTTCCACAACAGCAGCATCACCGACGACACCAGGATCGTGGTCATCAGCATGGTGCCGGTGACCGCCACACCGTACGCCGCAGCCAGGGCGCCGGACGATTCGAAACCGATGACCAGCAACACCACACCGACCATCAACGTCCAGTTCACCGCACCAATGTAGATCTGCCCCTGTTCATCGCTGGACGTGTGCTGGATCTGCATGCGCGGTATGTAGCCCAGCTGGATAGCTTGGCGCGTCAGGGAGAAGGCCCCGGAAATCACGGCTTGCGAGGCGATCACCGTGGCCATGGTCGCCAACCCCACCAGCGGCAGCAACGCCCAGGACGGTGCCAGCAGGTAGAAGGGGTTGCGCGCCGCCTCCGGGTTTTGCAGCAGTATTGCACCCTGGCCAAAGTAGTTGAGCACCAGCGCCGGCAGCACCAGGGCGAACCAGGCGCGGGCAATCGGCTTGCGGCCGAAGTGGCCCATGTCGGCGTACAGCGCCTCGGCACCGGTCAGCGCCAGCACCACGGCACCAAGAATGGCCACGCCCATGCCGGGGTGAACAATGAAGAAGTTCACCGCCCAACCGGGGTTGAATGCCCTGAGCACTTCAGGGCTTTGCGAGATGCCATGCACCCCCAAGGCCCCCAGCACTACAAACCAGGCCACCATGATCGGGCCAAACAGCTTGCCGATCTTGTCGGTGCCATGCTTTTGCACCAGGAACAGCGCCACCAGCACCACCAGCGAGATGGGCACCACCCAGTGATCAATGCCGTCAAAAGCCAGGCCCATGCCCTCGACCGCCGACAGGACCGACACCGCCGGGGTGATCATGCTGTCGCCATAGAACAGCGAAGCGCCGATCAGCCCGCAGATGACCATCAGCGTACGCAGCCGCGGATGGGCCGCCGTGGCCCGCCGCGCCAGCGCGGTAAGCGCCATGGTGCCGCCCTCGCCCTGGTTGTCGGCACGCAGGATGAACATCACGTATTTGAACGACACCACCCACAGCAGCGACCAGAGGATCAGCGACAGGATCCCCAGCACACCGTCATGGTTGACCGGCACGCCATAGCCACCGGTAAAGACTTCTTTGAGCGTATACAGCGGGCTGGTGCCAATATCGCCATAGACCACCCCGACCGCCGCCACGAGCAGGCCCAGCGACCGCGTCGCACCCTGCTTCCCCTCGTGCCCGCCTTCGGCATGACTGCTTGCCTGAACCATCGACCACTCCCGCAGACGGCCCTCTCGGCCGATAGAATTCACCCCCACGTCAGGGCATGGCAGATACCCGGACGCAACGGCGCGAAGCATAGCGCAGCGTTCGTCGTATTTCTTCCTGTGGCGCTGATGGGCTCGCCTGGAGTGGTAGGGCTAAAGGTCCAGCGACTGCATGGGGATGCCCAGCGCTGCGGCGATCTTCTCGCGAGTAGCCTTGCGCGGACGCTCTGCGGCCTCTTGCTGGGCATAGGCAGACTGAGAAATGCCCAACCGTTGCGCAACTTCTGCCTGTGTCAGGTCCAGATGCCTGCGCCACGCAGCTATGGCAGTCAGGCCCTCTTTCACCATGTACCCCACGACTTCATTCGGGACCAGGTCTTCTTGGGGACGACTGGCAATGTAGTCGGCGTAAGGCAGGACGACGAACGCAGGGCGGCCATCCGCGCCGTTGATAATCTGCACGTTAGTAGGTGTGTTCATCGCGCTTTTTGACCTCCTCAATGTTGACAATCTTCACCCCACCGTCCCAGTCGAAAAGGATGCGGTAGTTTCCGACCCGAAGCCTGTAGCCATACGGATGATTGACCAACGTCTTGATGTTTTGAACGTTCGGCATATCGGCCAACGCCTGAGCAGCATCGTAAATCTTCGGCTGGTCAGCCCTATTGATTTTTCTAAGCTGTTTCACTGCTTTGCGCGACCAATTGATGGTGTTCATATCCGCCCCGTTCCCCATAAGCGGATTATAAGACTTCAATAAGCTTTAACAAGAGATTAATGGCACGGCACAGAGCGACTGACGACATAGGCAGTGCCGGGCCGCCGCGCAACACAGCGTTCGTCGTATTTCTGCTAGTCAAGCGACCTTGCGCTCGCTAGAATTGCGCACTTTTTGATCAGAGGCGCCCAAAAGCGCCCGTCAAGATCGCCCCCGTTTCCGGTCGGGCGACCTGTATTCAATACCGAGGTTAGTCATGTCCACCACTCCCGCCACCCCTAAGGTAGGTTTCGTAAGCCTGGGTTGCCCAAAAGCCCTGGTCGATTCCGAGCGCATTCTGACCCAGCTGCGCATGGAAGGTTATGAAGTCGTGCCCACCTACGAGGACGCCGACGTGGTGGTGGTCAACACCTGCGGCTTCATCGACAGCGCCAAGGCCGAGTCGCTGGAAGTGATCGGCGAAGCGATCAAGGAAAACGGCAAGGTCATCGTCACCGGTTGCATGGGTGTCGAGGAAGGCAGCATCCGTGATGTGCACCCGAGTGTGTTGTCGGTTACCGGCCCGCAGCAGTACGAGCAAGTGGTCAACGCCGTGCACGAAGTGGTGCCGCCACGCCAGGACCACAACCCGCTGATCGACCTGGTGCCGCCTCAAGGCGTCAAGCTGACCCCGCGTCACTACGCCTACCTGAAGATTTCCGAAGGCTGCAACCACAGCTGCAGCTTCTGCATCATCCCGTCGATGCGCGGCAAACTGGTCAGCCGCCCGGTGGGTGAAGTGTTGAGCGAGGCCGAGCGCCTGGTCAAGGCAGGCGTCAAGGAGATCCTGGTGATTTCCCAGGACACCAGCGCCTACGGCGTCGACGTCAAGTACAAGACCGACTTCTGGAACGGCCGCCCGGTCAAGACCCGCATGCTCGAGCTGTGCGAAGCGCTGAGCAGCCTGGGCGCCTGGGTCCGCCTGCATTATGTGTACCCGTACCCGAACGTCGACGACGTGATCCCGCTGATGGCCGCCGGCAAGATCCTGCCGTACCTGGACATCCCGTTCCAGCACGCCAGCCCGAAAGTGCTCAAGTCGATGAAGCGCCCGGCCTTCGAAGACCGTACCCTGGCGCGCATCAAGAACTGGCGCGAGCAGTGCCCTGAGCTGGTGATCCGTTCGACCTTCATCGTCGGCTTCCCTGGCGAAACCGAAGAAGACTTCCAGTACCTGCTCGACTGGCTGACCGAAGCCCAGCTCGACCGCGTCGGCTGCTTCCAGTATTCGCCTGTCGAAGGCGCCCCGGCCAACGACCTGGGCCTGGACGAAGTGCCGGATGACGTCAAGCAGGACCGCTGGGACCGCTTCATGGCGCATCAGCAAGCCATCAGCAGCGCCCGCCTGCAGCTGCGCATCGGCAAAGAGATCGAAGTGCTGATCGACGAAGTCGAGGAGCAAGGTTCGGTAGGCCGCAGCTTCTTCGATGCACCTGAGATCGACGGCAGCGTGTTCATCGATGGCGACCACGGTTTCAAACCCGGCGACAAAGTGCGTTGCCGGGTTGTGGATGCCGATGAGTACGACATGTGGGCAGAGCCTGTCTGATCAACGCAAAGCGCTGAAGTACCGGGGGCGCATCGCGCCCCTTGTGTTGCCACATCCGCCCACACCCTCCGGTCATGCGCACTCCCGGTAGGAGCAGCCTTGTGCTGCGAAGAGGCCGGTACTAGCAGCGAAGATTTACGGAATTGCCACTGGCCTCTTCGCAGCACAAGGCTGCTCCTACAATGGAATGGTTAGGCTGATCTGACGCCGACCTTTGCATTTGCATCTATCGTTCTCCTCAGTCCCCAGGAGGATTACACGGATGCGCCAGGTTTCGACGCTGCACACCCCCCATCTGCGCGACTACCCCGAGCTGACCCAGGTTTGGGAAGACTCCGTACGCGCGACCCACGATTTCCTGCCTGATGCCTATATCCTGCTGCTGCGCGAACATGTGCTGCACCGCTACCTCGATGCGGTGATGCTGATTTGCTGCAAGGACTCACAGCAACGCATCCAGGGCTTTGCCGGCGTGGCCAATGGGCGGGTGGACATGCTGTTCGTCGCGCCCTCATGCCGTGGCAAGGGCATTGGTAAACGGCTGCTGCATTACGCCATCGATGAACTGAATGCAGAATGCCTGGATGTCAATGAGCAGAACCCGCAGGCGCTGGGGTTCTACCTGCACGAAGGTTTTGAGGTAGTTGGCCGTTCGCAGACCGATGGGCTGGGGCAGCCCTACCCTTTGCTGCACCTGCGGCTGATCCGCGCAGGGGCCTGACGCTTCTGCCGTGTTGTCTCGCCAAAATGGCGTAAATGACACAGATTCCCAGCCCCTCGACCGCCCAGGCAGGTACAATGGCGGCCTTTCCCTGCCTTTGCGAATCGCCGTCATGTCTGAGCCCGTCCGCCTGTCCAAACGCCTTATCGAGCAATTCGGCTGTTCCCGCCGCGAAGCCGAGCTGTACATCGAAGGCGGCTGGGTCACGGTCGATGGCGTGGTGGTCGAGCAGCCGCAATTCAAGGTCGACGGTCAACAGGTCGAGCTGCTGCCCGGTGCGCGCGCCGAGAACCTCGAGCCCGTGACCCTCTTGCTCAACCAGCCTGCCGGCCTGGACACCGAGTCGGCCCGTATCAGCATGACCATGGACACCCTCAGCGAGGCGCACCGTGAAGGTGTTCGGCCGCTGCATGGGCACTTCACCAAGCTGTCCTGCATTGCGCCACTCGAGCGTGGCGCCAGCGGCCTGCAGATTTTCACCCAGGATTGGCGCGTAGCGCGCAAGATCGACGCCGACCTGCGTCGCCTGGAGCAGGAATACATCATCGAAGTCAGCGGCGAAGCCACCCCGCAGGCGCTGGAGCGCCTGGCCCGTGGCGTGATGCGCAATGACCGGGAGTTGCCCAAGGCCAAAGCCAGCTGGCAGAACGAAACTCACCTGCGCCTGGCCTTGAAAAACCCGCAGCCGGGGCAGATTTCTGAACTGTGCGCCAGCCTGCGCCTGCAGATAATCAGCATGCGCCGCATTCGCCTGGGCGGTGTGTCCATGGGCAAGCTGCCACTGGGACAGTGGCGCTACATGGCGGCCAGCGAACGTTTCTAAGCAATACCGCCGCGCCGGATGGCACGGCTCAGAACAGGATTTCAGTCAAATGAACCACAACGATGTACTGCGCAGCCTGCGCTACATGCTCAAGATCAACGATGCCAAAATGGTCGGCATCATCAAGCTGTCGGGCCTGGAGGTCAGCGCCGAGACCCTGGCCAGCTACCTCAAGAAAGAGGAAGAGCCCGGCTTCGTGCGCTGCCCCGACCCGGTCATGGCGCACTTTCTGGATGGCCTGGTGATTCATCGCCGCGGCAAGGACGACAGCCGCCCGCAACAGCCGGTCGAGCTGCCGGTGACCAACAACACGATTCTGAAAAAGCTGCGCGTAGCGTTCGAGCTCAAGGAAGAAGACCTGCACACGATACTCAAGTCGGTCAACTTCCCGGTCTCCAAACCCGAACTCAGCGCGCTGTTCCGCAAGGTCGGCCATGACAACTACCGGCCCTGCGGCGACCAGTTGCTGCGCAACTTCCTCAAGGGCCTGACCCTGCGCGTGCGCGGCTAAGTGGCCATGCAGCATACGGTTTCACCGGTCGGCATCGTCCGCTCCTGCTTCAAGGAAAAGTTCGCCATCCCGCGCCAGCCCCACCTGGCACCCGCGGCGCGTGGCGTGCTGGAGCTGCTGCCGCCGTTCGACCAGGGTGATGCCGTGGCGGGCCTGGAGCAGGTCAGCCATGTCTGGCTGTTGTTTCTGTTCCACCAGGCCCTGGAAGACAAGCCACGCCTGAAAGTGCGCCCACCGCGCCTGGGCGGCAACAAGAGCATGGGCGTGTTCGCCACCCGTGCCACCCACAGGCCCAATGGTATTGGCCAGTCGGTGGTACGCCTGGAAGGCGTGGAGCCTGGGCGCCTGCTGCTGTCTGGGATCGACCTGCTCGATGGCACCCCGGTGCTGGATATCAAGCCTTACGTACCGTATGCCGACAGCATTGCCGGTGCCAGTAACCAGATGGCCAGCGAAGCGCCCGCCGCCATCGCCGTGCAATGGCACGACGATGCCCTGCCCCAGGCCCACGCGCATGCCCTGCGCCTGGGCGAGCCACTGGTGGAGCTGATCGAGCAGTGCCTCGGGCAAGACCCGCGGCCGGCGTATCAGGTGCCACCAGCGGAGCGGGTGTATGGGGTCAAGTTCTGGGATGTGCAGGTGCGCTGGCATTATCCGCAGCCGACGCTGATCCGCGTGCTGGAAGTGGTGCTGGATCATTGATCCGAGCGTGTACAAAAAAGGCGACCCGAAGGTCGCCTTTTTTCATTGCCTAACCGCGATCAGCGAGCCGGGCCTTCAGCCACGCCCAGGTCGTCGGTCGGACGGGTGTCTTCCAGCGGTGCGCCGCCAGATGCCAGCTCCGAAGCCAGCTTGTCGTTGTCCATTTCATTGACCCACTTGGCCACGACCACGGTGGCAACGGCGTTACCGACCAGGTTGGTCAGAGCACGGGCTTCGGACATGAAGCGGTCGATGCCCAGGATCAGCGCCAGGCCGGCAACCGGCAGGTGGCCAACCGCCGACAGGGTGGCGGCCAAGACGATGAAGCCCGAACCGGTCACGCCAGCAGCGCCTTTGGACGCCACCAACAGTACCAGCAGCAGGGTGATCTGGTGGGTGATGTCCATGGTGGTGTCAGTCGCCTGGGCGATGAACACGGCGGCCATGGTCAGGTAGATCGAGGTGCCGTCCAGGTTGAACGAGTAGCCCGTCGGGATGACCAGGCCAACCACCGATTTCTTCGCACCCAGGCGCTCCATCTTCGCCAGCATACGTGGCAGCGCGGACTCAGAAGAAGACGTGCCCAGCACGATCATCAGCTCTTCGCGGATGTAGCGGATCAGCTTGAGGACGCTGAAGCCGTGGGCGCGGCAGATACCGCCGAGGACCACCAGGACGAACAGCAGGCAGGTCACGTAGAAGCAGGCCATCAGGTAGCCCAGCTGCACCAGCGAACCCACGCCGTACTGGCCGATGGTGAAGGCCATGGCACCGAAGGCGCCGACCGGGGCCAACTTCATGATCATGTTGATGATGTTGAACATGACATGGGCGAAGCGGTCGATCAGGTCGAGCACCGGCTTGCCGTAGCTGCCCAGGCGGTGCAGGGCGAAGCCGAAGATCACCGAGAACATCAGCACTTGCAGGATATCGCCGTTGGCGAAGGCACCGACCACGGTGTTGGGGATGATGTTGAGCAGGAAGCCAACGGTGGTCTGCTGCGCGCCGGCGGCGGCATAAGCGGCCACGCTGCTGGCGTTCAGGGTGGTGACGTCGATGTGCATGCCAGCGCCTGGCTTGACCACGTTGACGACGACGAGGCCGATGATCAGGGCGATGGTGGAGACGATTTCAAAGTACAGGAGCGCGTAGCCACCGGTCTTGCCTACCGACTTCATGCTCTGCATGCCAGCGATGCCGCTGACCACGGTGCAGAAGATGATCGGGGCGATGACCATTTTGATCAGTTTGACGAACCCGTCACCCAGGGGTTTGAGGGCAACGCCGGTTTCGGGATAGAAGTGGCCGAGCAGGATGCCGATGGTGATGGCGACCAACACCTGGACATACAGGGATTTGTACAGCGGCTGACGTGTCGTCATGGCTAATTTCCTCAAGTGTGCCGGTTCACCCTTCCCAGGGTGATGGGGCACCTGAATCGCTAACCCTCCTGCACATGGAGGGATTTGTCGTTGTGTTCGAGCTGCCTGGGCAGGCCCTCTGCCAGGATCAATAGCAAGGGCAATGCCAAAATGCCCATGAAGGGTGCAAAGGCCGAGATTGCTAGGGATAAGTGCCCAACGACAGGGCGAGAAAGCTGAGGAAGGCTGGCGGATTTCCGCCCGTTGGCGGAATTTGTACAAGAGGTGATGGCGGAAATCCGCCCATAATGTATGGCGGTACTGCCCTTTCGCGGGTGAACCCGCTCCCACAGGGGGCGCACTGCCTTCCAGCATTGTGCATGCCTGTGAAAGGGCTGGTACTGCCGATCAATCCAGCGTGAAGGTGATTCGGAACGCCGCGCCACCCAGCGGCGAATCACCCAGGCTCAACCCGGCGTCATAGCTGTCGACGATGTCTTTGACCACCGCCAGCCCGATGCCCTGCCCCGGGTGCTGGCTGTCCAGCCGCTCGCCGCGCTCCAGAATGCGCTCGCGCTGATCGGCCGGCACCCCTGGCCCATCGTCTTCGATGCACAGCGTCAGTTGGCCTGGCGCCTCTTCCAGGCTCACCCGTACGTGCCCCAAGCTCAACCGGTAGGCGTTCTCCAGCAGGTTGCCGAGCAGTTCCAGCAGCGCGCCCTGCTCCATCGGCAGTTGCGCGGCCTCGGGTATGTCCAGCGCGACGCTGACCTGCTTGTCGCGGTAGACCTTGGCCAAGGTGCTGCACAAGCTGTCGAGCAAGGGCTTGAGTTGCACGCTGTGACGCACCAGGCCGCTCTTGCGCAGGCTGGCGCGCTGCAGTTGGTAGTCGATCTGCTGGCTCATGCGCTCGATCTGGCTTTGCAGCACCCGCGCCTGCTCGCGCTCACCGCTGCGCTGGCGCAGGCTCTCGCCCACCCCTTGCAACACCGCCAGCGGTGTCTTCAGGCTGTGCGCCAGGTCATCCAGCGAATCCCGGTAGCGCTGGCGCTGCTCGCGCTCGCTGTGCAGCAGGCGGTTCAACGAGCCGGTCAGGCGCAGCAGCTCACGGGGGTGCTCGCGGCTCAACCCGTCACGCGCGCCGGCCTCGACCTCGTCCAGCTCGCGGCTCAGCCGCCGCAACGAACGCAGGCCCCAGGTCAGTCCGGCCCACAGCAACACCAGCAGCGCCAGCAGGGCTGCGCCAAACCCCAGGTAGAGCTTTTCTCGCAGGCCATCGAGGGTGTGCTGGTACTCGCGCACCGGCTGCAGCGCAACGATGCTGTAGGCCGCGCTCTGGCCGCCGAGCAGCTTGATCTCGACGTCATAGACGAAGAACTCTTCGCCATCGCCTTGATGGATGCGGGCGAATTCATTGCCACGGCCGTCATAGCGGGGGCGGTAGTTGATGTTCTGGTCTGCAGTGGCCCGCGACTGCCACACCAGGTTGCCGTCGCGGTCGAAGATATAGCCGAGCAGGCCGGTGTAGGGCAGGTTATAGCGTTCGTCCGGCAGCAGTGTCGGCATCTGCAACTGGCCGTGCTCGATGCGGGCGGCGGAGATCAGCGTGGTCACGTCCGAAGCCAGGCGTTGCTCGATGGATTCCTGCAGGGCAAGGCTGAACGCCTTCTGCAAAGCAGGCAGCAGCGCCAGCATGAACAGCAGCGCCAGCACTGCGGCCGCTAACATCAGGCGCACCCGCAGGGAACGGATCATCGGCAGCGCTCGGTAAACAGGTAGCCCAGGCCACGTACGGTGTCGATCGGTTTGAAGCCGTTTTCACCTTCCAGCTTGCGGCGTAGGCGGCCGACCAGCACCTCGATGACATTGGGGTCACGTTCTTCATCGCCTGGGTAGAGTTGCTCCATCAAGCGGTCCTTGGCCACCACCTGCTGGTGATGGCGCATGAGGTATTCGAGAATGCGGTATTCGTAGGCGGTCAGGGCCAGGGGCTGATCGTCCAGGGTGGCCTGCTTGCGGTTGAGGTCGAGCAGCAGCGGGCCTGCGGCGATGGTCGACTGGGTGAACCCACTGGAGCGGCGCAGCAGCGCGTTGAGGCGCGCTTCGAGTTCTTCGAACTGGAAGGGTTTGACCAGGTAATCGTCCGCACCGGCGGCCAGGCCTTCGACCTTGTCCTGCCAGTTGCCACGGGCGGTGAGGATGAGTATGGGGAAGGTCTTGTTCTGGCTGCGCAGGCGGCCGATCAGTTCCAGGCCGCTCATGCCCGGCAGCCCCAGGTCGATGACGGCCAGGTCGAAGTGGTACTGCTCGGCCTGGTAAAGGGCCTCTTCGGCATCGGCGACAGCCTGGACCACGTGGCCGCTTTCGCCCAGGCGGGTGTAGAGGTGATGGCGAAGCAGCGCTTCGTCCTCGACCACCAGCAGTTTCATGTGCAGCTCCTTGTTTATATGGCCTGTGCCGGCCTCTTCGCTCCTACAGGCACAGTGGTTGCCCGATGTAGGAGCAGCCTGGTGCTGCGAAGAGGCCAGTGCAGGATAACAACTACCTCAGAACTTGTAGTTCGCCGACAGGTAAGTTTGTGCGCTGCTGGTCAGGCGCAGGGTGCCGTCTTTCGGCCCACCGCTGGCGCCCACCTCGGTGGCAGCATTGGTGCGCAGGTAACGGTAGCCCATCTCCACTGACGCCTTGTCGGTGATCTCCTGGATCACACCTGCCTGCAGGCCCACCGCGTAGCCATAGTCGGTATCACGGCTGGCACCTGGGGAATCCTGGGTCAGCTTGGTCATGCCCAGGCTGCCGCCACCGAACAGTTTGGTGGTGTCGCCCACCGGCAGGAACAGGTCATAGCTGCCCAGCAGGTTTTCCTGGCGCAGCTTGAGGCCGCTGTGGTCGCCCGAGACGTTATCGTAGGTCATGTAGTAGCGCCCCTGGTCGTTGATCTTACCCACGCGCACGCCCCAGGTGTCGTCCTTGCCGATGATGCCGTCGGCGTTCAGGTTGTCGGTGTTGCGTTGCAACAGGCCCGACTTGCGGACTTTATCGCTGGTCTGGCCGTAGGTCAGGCTGGCGAAGTTTTCATCGGCGGCCTGGGCGGTGGTAATGCCTGCGGCGCAGACGGCCATGGCGGCGAGCAAGGTGTTGAAGGTTTTCATGGCTTCGTACTCCAGTTGGATGCGCTGTTTCTGTCTGGAAGCTAGAGTAAGGAGGGCACCCTGAACCGTGACTGAACCCTGGCTGAACCAGGGCTGAACGAACTGTCTGCAAGACAAGGAGTAGTAAACATGCGCGCCCTGCTGGCCCTGACCTTGATGTGCAGCGCCGCCCTCGCCCAGGCGGCGGTAGTGACCCGCGAGATCCCCTATCAGGACGACGATGGCAAGCGCTATGTCGGCTACTACGCCTATGACGATGCACTGGACGACAAACGCCCGGGCATCGTCGTGGTGCATGAGTGGTGGGGCCTGAACGACTACGCCAAGCGCCGCGCCCGTGACTTGGCAGCCTTGGGCTACAAAGCGCTGGCGATCGACATGTACGGCGATGGCAAGCACACCGAACATCCGCAGGATGCTCAGGCGTTCATGGCCGAAGCGATGAAAGACCCGGCTGCGGCGGCCGCGCGCTTCGACGCTGGCCTGGAGTTGCTGAAAAAGCAGCCGAACGTCAACAAGCACCAACTGGGCGCCGTGGGTTACTGCTTCGGCGGCAAGGTGGTGCTCGATGCGGCGCGTCGGGGAGAAAAACTCGATGGCGTGGTGAGTTTCCATGGCGCGCTGGCCACCCAGACGCCAGCCAAGCCGGGCGTGGTCAGGGCCGACATACTGGTCGAGCACGGCGCGGCGGACAGCATGGTCTCCGAACAACAGGTCGATGCGTTCAAGGCGGAAATGGACGCGGCCAAGGTCAACTACAAATTCGTCAGCATCCCCGGGGCCAAGCATGGCTTCACCAACCCGGACGCCGACCGCTTGAGCCATGGCGAGCATGGTGGGCCGGACATTGGCTACAACAAGGCCGCCGATGAAAGCTCATGGGCGGATATGCAGGCATTCTTCAAGAACGTGTTCAAGTAACGATCGCCGGGGCCGCGTTGCGGCCCATCGCGACGCAAGGCCGCTCCCACACAGCCGTCGCGGCTGGCACAATAGCCCCCATGAACACACTTCCCACCTGCTGCTCCCCACTTCAGCACCACTGGCCCCTGCCCCGCCCGTTGCCGGGTGCAGTGCTGGTCAGCTGTGCCTTCGACCCGGCCCACCTGGCTGCCGACGACTTCGAGCGTGCCGGCATTGTACAAAGCGCCAGCCTGCAACGCTCGGTGGCCAAGCGCCAGGCTGAGTACCTGGCCGGCCGTGTCTGCGCCCGCGCCGCCTTGCAACGCCTGGATGGCCGCGACTTTGTGCCGGGCACCCACGAAGACCGCTCGCCCATCTGGCCGGCCGGTATCCACGGCTCGATCACCCACGGCAAAGGCTGGGCCGCCGCCGTTGTCGCGGGCCAAGGCAGCTGCCGCGGCCTGGGCTTGGATCAGGAGTCGCTGCTCGATGACGAACGCGCCGAGCGCCTGAAGGCGGAAATCCTCACCCCCGCAGAACTTGAGCGCCTGGACCGCCGCCACCTCGGGCTGACAGTGACGCTAACCTTTTCGCTCAAAGAAAGCCTGTTCAAGACCCTCTACCCGCTGACTCGCCAGCGTTTCTATTTCGAGCACGCCGAAGTGCTGGAGTGGTCCACCGAGGGCTTGGCCCGCCTGCGCCTGCTCACCGACCTGTCGCCCGAATGGCAACGCGGCAGTGAACTGCAAGGCCAGTTCTGCCTTCAGGACGGCCACCTGCTGAGCCTGATCAGCGTCTGACCTTTATTGGGGCGCCTGTACCCGCGGCCAGCTGAGGCTGAAGCAGGCGCCGCCCAGCGCCTCGCTGCGCCCTACCGTGGCCCTGCCAGCGTGCCAGTAGATGATCCGCCGAACGATCGACAGGCCCAGCCCATGCCCGCCGGATGCCCGGGTGCGGCTGTCGTCGAGCCGGGTGAAGGGGGTGAAGATGCGGTCCCAAACGCCCTCCGGGATGCCTGGCCCGTCATCTTCCACATCGACCCTGCAGCGTTGCTGCCCCAGTTGGTAACTCAGCCGAACTTCGCCCTCGGCATGGCGCATGGCGTTGCTCACCAGGTTCTGCAGCGCCCGGTGCAGGTAGCGCGGCTCGGCCTCGACCCAGGCCCCATCGGTTGCAGCCCCTTGGCAAGCACCGCGCACCACCCTGATGCCGGCCCGCAGCGGCGCCAGTTCCTCGATCACCCGATCAAACAAGGCATCGAGGTCGACACGCTGGAATTTCAGCGCCGGCGCACCTTGCTCAAGGCGCGCGTAAGTCAGCATCTCGTCGACCAGTTTGTCCAGGTCCTGGATGTCGCCATCCATGCCAGCCAGGTGCTTGGCGCGGGCTTGGTCGGTACTCGCGGTCTCGATCATCTCCAGGCCAAAGCGCAGGCGAGCCACCGGTGTGCGCAGCTCGTGGGACACCGCCCGCACCAGCTCGCGCTGCATGGTCAACGAGCGCTGCAGGTGCTCGGCCATGCCATTGAATGCTGCAGCCAGGCGCCCGACCGAATCGGCGTCACCGGCCGGCACACGGGTGTCCAGGCTGCCCTGGGCAATACGCGTGGCCGCAATCTCCAGGCCCGACACACGCCGCTCCAGCTGGCGCACCAGCAAATACACCACCAGCCCGATCAGGCACAGCCCGAGAAAGGCAATCAGGATCAGCAACTGCGGCGGGTACGGGTTGAGCTGATGCAACGGGCCGATTTCCAGCACCCAGGGTGAACCCGAGAGCCCGGAGAACACCCGGATCGAATCGCCATCCTTGCCCAGGGCCATGACGGTATCGCCCTCCTCTACCCGCCGCCGCTGGTCGTCATCCAGGCCGACCCGCTCCAGCCGTTGCAGGGCGATGTCGAAACCAAACCCCTTGCTCTGCTTGAGTTGCGCAAGGCGCTGCTGCTGCTCGGTCACCGGATAACGCACCAGCTCGTCCGCCAACAGGTAGAGCGTGGCCCGGGCCAACTGCTCGCTGACCTGCTTGATCTGGGCCACCAGCAGGACATCCTCGCGGCCGACCTTGCGCAGCACCTGGGCGGCGTGCGGGCCGGTCTTTTCGACCACCACCAGACCGCGATACAACCGGGCCCGCTGGCCACCGTCAAGGGTGCGCGCCGACATCGGCTGCAGCGCCAACGGCACCCCAAGCAGGCGCTCCCACATCAGCAATGAGCGCTTGCGTTCGGTTTCGTTCTGCACGGCCAGGTTGTCGGCCATCAGGCTGAAAGTGCCTTGGGCCAGGCCCTCGCGGTGCTGGGCGGCGCGCACTTCGTTGACCAGGTGCAGGCTGAGTACCCCGAGCAGCGCCACCAGTACCAGCACGGCGAGCATGCCGCCATAGATGCGCAGAAAGATCGAGTTGTTCATGGCGCCTCGCCGACGAACAGGTAACCCTTGCTGCGCAGGGTCTTGATCAGGCGTGGGTGGATCGGGTCGTCACCGATCTTGGGGCGGATCTTGGAAATGCGCACATCGATGGAGCGGTCCTGGCCGTCGTAGCCAACACCGCGCAGGGCGGTGAAAATCTGCTCGCGCGACAAAACCCGGCCGGCGTTGCTGGCCAGCAGCCAGAGCAGGTCGAATTCGGCGCCGGTCAGGTCTATCAGCTGCTCGCCCAGCCGCGCTTCGCGCAGGCGGTTGTCGATGCGCAGCGGGCCGAAGGCCAGGTCCAGGCGCTTGCTTTCGGGCGCCTCGCTGCGCCGCAGGAGGGCCTGGATACGCGCCAGCAACACGCGCGGGCGCACTGGCTTGCACACATAGTCGTCAGCGCCCAGGTCCAAGCCCTGCACTTGGTCGAGTTCGTCGCTGCGGGCGGTGAGCATGAGGATCGGGCCCGCATATTGGCCGCGCACCCGGCGGCAGATGCTCAGGCCGTCTTCACCGGGGAGCATGAGGTCGAGAATCACCAGGTCAGGCTGGCTGTCGACAATGCGTCGCACCGCGCGGCCGCCATCGCCCTCGACGGCCACCTCGAAGCCGTTGGCCTGGAGGTATTCGGCCGTGAGCTCGGCCAGGCGCTGGTCGTCTTCGACGATGAGGATGCGGGTGGTGGGTTGGTCCATGGCCTTTGCCTTTCGATTGTTGTTTTTCTATCGCCGATACTACGTTCCGCCCTGAGCACTGCCAACCGACCTGCAGTACCGCACTCGCCACTGGACTGAACCGTTTTTTGTGGTAGGGTTCGCGCCCTCAAAATTCTGCCTTGGGGCAGCGCGCTGAAGAAAAATACTGCAAACCACTTGGCACAAGGCCTACAGGCCATACCCACAAAGTACGCACAACTTATCCACAGGCGCTCGCCTTGCAAAGACCCTGATACCGCATTATCTTGTATCCCGATCGCAGCGAACCACTACATGTTGGGGTTCGTGCAAAATCACACACAAAAGTCAACCCGGCAAATTATTCGATTTTCCGGTTGAACTTCAGGTGATTTGACCAGCCATACCGCTCCAGCGGACTACTGAACTGCAACAGCTTTTGGGTACTGCCCAAAGCCTTTGACTTCGGCCAGGGAGCGGCAAGCTATTGCCCCTTATTCCTGAGTCTGTCCCGAAGTCGGTACGCCCGAGCGGGCGGATGCGCGCGCATGACGCATCCCCGCACGGGTGATCGAGCAAGTGGACGGAACGGTGGGCGCCCAAAAGGCGCCTGTACAATATAGAAACTGTGGAGACACCCACCCATGCAAACCGACACAACTCGCGAGAACCCGCAGGCCCAGGTGCCGCAGGCCGCCGATTCCAACCAGGATCTGGCTGCCACCGCCCCCGGCCAACTGCGCGTGATCAAGCGCAACGGCACTGTCGTCCCCTACACCGACGACAAGATCACCGTGGCCATCACCAAGGCGTTCCTCGCAGTTGAAGGCGGCACCGCCGCCGCCTCGTCGCGTATCCACGACACCGTCGCGCGCCTGACCGAGCAGGTCACTGCCACGTTCAAGCGTCGCATGCCATCGGGTGGCACCATCCACATCGAAGAAATCCAGGACCAGGTCGAACTGGCCCTGATGCGTGCCGGTGAGCAGAAAGTCGCCCGCGACTACGTGATCTACCGCGACCAGCGTGCAAAAGAGCGCGCCACCCGCGCCAACACCGACGCCGTAGTCGAGCCGCACCCAAGCATCCGCATCACCCTGGCCGACGGCAGCCTGGCGCCGCTGGACATGGCGCGCCTGAACACCATCATCAGCGAAGCCTGCGAAGGCCTGGCCGAAGTCGATGGCGACCTGATCCAGCGCGAAACCCTGAAGAACCTGTACGACGGCGTGGCCATCAAGGACGTCAACACCGCCCTGGTGATGACCGCCCGTACCCTGGTCGAGCGCGAGCCGAACTACTCGTTCGTCACCGCCCGCCTGCTGATGGACACCCTGCGTGCCGAAGGCCTGGGCTTCCTCAGTGTTGCCGACAGCGCCACCCACCACGAGATGGCCGAGCTGTACGCCAAGGCGCTGCCAGCCTACGTCGCCAAAGGTATCGAGTTCGAGCTGCTGAACCCGGCGCTGGCTGACTTTGACCTGGAAAAACTGGGCAAGGCGATCAACCACGAACGCGACCAGCAGTTCACCTACCTGGGCCTGCAGACCCTGTACGACCGCTACTTCATCCACAAAGATGGCGTACGCTTCGAGCTGCCACAGGTGTTCTTCATGCGTGTGGCCATGGGCCTGGCGCTGGAAGAGAAAGAAAAAGAAGCCCGTGCGATCGAGTTCTACAACCTGTTGTCGTCCTTCGACTACATGGCCTCGACCCCGACCCTGTTCAACGCCGGTACCCTGCGCCCGCAGCTGTCCAGCTGCTACCTGACCACCGTGCCGGACGACCTGTCGGGCATCTACCACGCGATCCACGACAACGCCATGCTGTCGAAATTCGCCGGTGGCCTGGGCAACGACTGGACCCCTGTGCGTGCACTGGGCTCCTACATCAAGGGCACCAACGGTAAATCCCAGGGCGTCGTACCCTTCCTGAAAGTGGTCAACGACACCGCCGTTGCGGTCAACCAGGGCGGCAAGCGCAAGGGCGCTGTCTGTGCCTACCTGGAAACCTGGCACCTGGACATCGAAGAATTCATCGAGCTGCGCAAGAACACCGGTGATGATCGTCGTCGTACCCACGACATGAACACCGCCAACTGGATCCCTGACCTGTTCATGAAGCGCGTCTTCGATGACGGCAAGTGGACCCTGTTCTCGCCCTCGGAAGTGCCTGATCTGCACGACCTGACCGGCAAGGCCTTCGAAGAGCGCTACGAGTACTACGAAGCCCTGACCGAGTACAACAAGATCAAGGTGTTCAAGACCATCCAGGCCAAAGACCTGTGGCGCAAGATGCTGTCGATGCTGTTCGAGACCGGCCACCCATGGCTGACCTTCAAGGACCCGTGCAACCTGCGTTCGCCGCAGCAGCACGTGGGCGTGGTCCACAGCTCGAACCTGTGCACCGAGATCACCCTGAACACCAACAAGGACGAGATCGCGGTCTGCAACCTGGGCTCGATCAACCTGCCGAACCACATCGTCGATGGCAAGCTGGACACCGCCAAACTGCAACGCACCGTGAACACCGCCGTGCGCATGCTCGACAACGTGATCGATATCAACTACTACTCGGTGCCGCAAGCGCGTAACTCGAACCTCAAGCACCGCCCAGTCGGCCTGGGCATCATGGGCTTCCAGGACGCACTGTACCTGCAGCACATCGCCTACGGTTCCGACGCTGCGGTCGAGTTCGCCGACAAGTCGATGGAAGCGGTCAGCTACTTCGCGATCCAGGCGTCCTGCGACCTGGCCGACGAGCGTGGCGCCTACGAGACCTTCCAGGGTTCGCTGTGGTCCAAAGGCATCCTGCCGCTGGATTCGCAACAGATCCTGATCGAGGCCCGTGGCCAGAAGTACATCGATGTCGACCTGAACGAGACCCTGGACTGGGCGCCAGTGCGTGCTCGCGTACAAAAAGGTATTCGTAACTCGAACATCATGGCCATCGCGCCGACCGCGACCATCGCCAACATCACTGGCGTGTCGCAGTCCATCGAGCCGACCTACCAGAACCTGTACGTGAAATCGAACCTGTCGGGCGAATTCACCGTGATCAACCCGTACCTGGTTCGCGACCTGAAAGCCCGGGGCCTGTGGGACTCGGTGATGATCAACGACCTGAAGTACTACGACGGTTCGGTGCAGCAGATCGAGCGTATCCCGCAAGAGCTGAAAGACCTGTACGCCACCGCGTTCGAAGTCGAGACCAAGTGGATCGTCGATGCTGCCTCGCGTCGCCAGAAGTGGATCGACCAGGCTCAGTCGCTGAACCTGTACATCGCTGGCGCTTCGGGCAAGAAGCTGGACGTGACCTACCGCATGGCCTGGTACCGTGGTCTGAAAACCACCTACTACCTCCGTGCCCTGGCTGCGACCAGCACCGAGAAGTCGACCATCAACACCGGCAAGCTCAATGCTGTTTCCAGCGGCGGCGACAGCGCCCCGGTTCAGGCCGCCGGCCCGGCACCTGTGCCAAAGGCGTGTGCGATCGACGAGCCTGACTGCGAAGCCTGCCAGTAAGGCCTGATGCCGCAAGGGGTGCCCACGGGCGCCCCTTGCGGCATTTTTGTATCCGCGCGCCAGAGAAGCCTTGCCCTTTGCCCACCGCTCGCGCGGCTCGGTAAAAGAGCAGGACCTCTCAAAAAAAGGATGTACCCCATGGCGCGGAAAAAAGTGGCAACTCGCAAAATTGGTCGCAATGCTGAAACCGGCCGCTTCACCTCGGTCGAAGAAGCACGCAAGCACCCCAAGACACACGTGGTCGAGACCCTGCGCAAGCATTGCAGCTAACACGCGCTGTGTAGGAGCAGCCTTGTGCTGCGAAGAGGCCGGTGATGGCAGCGAAATGTGCTGTGCATGCGCCGGCCTCTTCGCAGCACAAGGCTGCTCCTACATGACGCACAAACCCCATATACAGTGTTTAACAAACAAAAAACCACAACATATAGTGCCAAACCTTCGTTTAGCGGCTACACTCTTGCCCGAACGAACGGCACACCCTTGGTGAACGGATGCGCGCCAAACCGGTCGAAAAAGTTACCCTCGCCGGCCAGACTCGCACCCCGATCGAAGGCGAATTCCGGTATACTGCGCCCCCTCTGAAAAGGGCACCTTTCAAGTCCCTGGCCCCTCTGTGAGGCCTGGCCAGGCACAAGCACATCCAGATGTAACGAGAGTCAGCCTCTCGAGCTGTCCATTCGCCGTAACGGCCTTGCGTCAGGCATCACATTCTTAAAATCCAACCGGTTGCCTGAGGGCGACCCTCAAGCAGGAGCCAAACCATGCTGAGCTGGGACGAATTCGACAAGGAAGACGGCGAAGTAGCCGCCAAAGGCAACACCCCTGCGCAGGCCAACGCCGCTGCCACCCTCGACAAGCTCGACAGCGCCGGCGGTGCCGCCGCCCTGGAAGCCCGTGCCGCTACCGCTTCTGACTCCGAAGCCGTAAAACGCGCCAAAGCTGCCCTCGACGCCCTCGACGTTGCCGAAGGCCTGGCCGAGCTGGAAGGCTCTGCCGCCCGCGTTGCGGTCGATGAAAAGCGCATGATCAACTGCCGCGCCGACCTCAACCAGCTGGTGCCATTCAAGTACGACTGGGCCTGGCAGAAGTACCTCGACGGCTGCGCCAACCACTGGATGCCGCAAGAGGTCAACATGACCGCCGACATCGCCCTGTGGAAGAGCCAGGACGGCCTGACCGAAGACGAGCGCCGCATCGTCATGCGTAACCTCGGCTTCTTCTCCACCGCCGACTCCCTGGTTGCCAACAACCTGGCCCTGGCCGTGTACCGCCTGATCACCAACCCGGAGTGCCGCCAGTACATCCTGCGCCAGGCCTTCGAAGAGGCGATCCACACCCACGCCTACCAGTACTGCATCGAGTCGCTGGGCATGGATGAAGGCGAGATCTTCAACATGTACCACGAGATCCCGTCGGTCGCTAAAAAAGCCGCCTGGGGCCTGAAGTACACCCGCGCCATCTCCGACCCGGAATTCAACACCGGCACCGTCGAAACCGACAAAGAGCTGCTGCGCAACCTGATCGCCTACTACTGCGTACTGGAAGGCATCTTCTTCTACTGCGGCTTCACCCAGATCCTGTCCATGGGCCGCCGCAACAAGATGACCGGCGTTGCCGAGCAGTTCCAGTACATCCTGCGTGACGAGTCGATGCACCTGAACTTCGGTATCGACGTGATCAACCAGATCAAGATCGAGAACCCGCACCTGTGGGATGCCTCGATGAAAGAAGAAGCGACCCAGATGATCCTGCAAGGGACCCAGCTGGAGATCGAATACGCCCGCGATACCATGCCGCGCGGTGTACTGGGCATGAACGCAGCGATGATGGAGGACTACCTCAAGTTCATCGCCAACCGTCGCCTGACCCAGATTGGCCTGAAGGAAGAGTACCCAGGTACCACCAACCCGTTCCCGTGGATGAGCGAGATCATGGACTTGAAGAAGGAGAAGAACTTCTTTGAGACGCGTGTGATTGAGTATCAGACTGGTGGGGCGTTGAGCTGGGACTGATTGTCCGGGCTGAGCATCGAAAAGGCTGCCAATGGGCAGCCTTTTTTTTGCGTGCTAACAAGCCATGCGGTACTCGATTACCCCCGGCTTTTCAGCAATCCAGTCGTACAGCCGCTGTGCAGTCTGGTTGGTTTCCTGGGTATGCCAGTACAGCCGATCGCACTGTTTCTCCCGCGCCTGGCCCTGAACGTGCTCGATCAACTGCTTGCCAACCTGCCTCCCTCGCGCGCTTGGGCAAACGTACAGATCTTCCAGATAGCAGAAGTCGTTACACCCCCAGGTCGAGCGATGGAACACAAAATGGACGAAACCGAGAATGCGCTCACCGTCCGTGGCGACGGCGCAGTGCACGGGCTCTGCCGGGTCGAAAAACCGGGCCCAGGTCAGCTCGGTGGTGGCCTGGCTCAGCGCTACTTTGTAGAACGCCTGGTACTGGTCCCAATAGGCGGACCATTGAGGGAAATCGCTCTGCTTCAACTCGCGGACTGACATCAATGCTGGTGCAACTGTCATCGTGGACCCCTTTCAATGTGGGAATGGTCTGAAAACAGGTGCATTTATAGCGATAGAATGGCCTGAATAGCCCCGCCACTTTTTGCAAGCGAACCAGACCAATGTTCAAACACGCACAACTGCAATCGGTCAAAGCCTGGATGAGCGACCCAGCCCATGGCGCGTTGTCGTTGCATGTGCGGATCCAGCGGGCGATTCGCCAATTGATCCTTGATGGCGCGCTGCCGGTCGGTAAATCGCTGCCGGCTTCACGCCCATTGGCCCAGTCGCTGGGCGTCTCGCGGGATACCGTGGAGGCGGCTTACAGCCAGTTGCATGCAGAGGGCTTCATCGAGCGTCGGGTGGGCAGCGGAAGCTTCGTCTCGCAACGCGCACGGCATCTGCCACGGCGACAGCAAAAACGCGAAACGCGCTGCGATGAGCCACCTCAACTGAGCCGCCGGGCGATGGCCGTGCTGCAGAGCGGGGGCGTGAATAATTTCCAAGGGCCGCGCCCTTTTGCACCGGGCGTAGCCGAGACCCGGCACTTCCCCCTGGCGATCTGGGAAAGGCTGGAGCGCCAGGTGTACAAGGAATTTGGCACCCAGGCATTGGAGCACAGTGCGCCACAGGGCATCGCCTGCCTACGCAGCGCGATCGCTGACTACCTTAACCTTGAACGGGGCGCGCAGGCGTCTGCCGACCGGGTGCTGATCCTCACCAGCTCGCAGCAGGCGCTTAGCCTATGCGCGCAGGTGCTCATGGATGCAGGCGATCAGGTACTCGTCGAAGACCCGCTCTACCAAGGCACGCGCAAAGCCGTCGCGGCAGCAGGCCTCGAAGGCTTGCCCGTGCCGGTGGATGAAAACGGCTTGCAGGTGGAACGCATGGCGCGGTTGGCCGCCAATGCCAGGGCGGTGTTTCTAACACCGTCCCATCAATACCCCACCGGCGCGACGTTGTCGCTGGACAGGCGCCTGCAGGCCATCGAGTGGGCAAGGCAGCAGCGCGCCTGGATCATCGAAGATGACTACGACAGCGAGTTCCACTACGAAGGCCGGCCGACTGCCTGCGTGCAGGGCCTGGACCCGCATGAACGCACGCTGTACATCGGCACGTTCACCAAATCGCTGTTCGCCGGGCTGCGCATCGGCTACTTGCTGTTGCCGCCTGCTCTCGTCGCGCCGATGACCAGTGCACGCACACTGCAGGACGGGCATACGGCCTCCATTGCCCAGCTGACCCTGGCGCGGTTCATGGAGGGCGGGCACTACTCGGCGCATGTGCGGAGCATGCGGGCGCTGTATGCCGCGCGCCGGGACATGCTGGGAGAGCTTGTGCACAAGCACTTGGGGGCGTTTCTGGCGCCAAGCATTCCGGCCGGGGGGCTGCAGATGCCCTGCCACTTCGTGCAGGACTTGCCAGAGGATGCGGTAGTGAGGGCAGCGCATGCGGCGAGGATCGACCTGTTGGGGCTCGGCAGTTTGTATGCATCGCCGAGGAATGATGCGGGCCTGTTGATGGGGTTCGCGGCGCTGACGCCTGGCGAGATGCGTGTAGCGGTGGGCAAGCTGGCTAAGGTGTTTGCGGGGCTCAAGTAGAGGCCTCGCCCCCGCCACAAAGGCATCGATGTGCCGTACTGGGGCGCCCAGAGACGTGGTCGAGGGTGAGACCGTTGCTAAGTCTAGAAGCAATTGCAGCTGCTTCAACTCACCGACTGGAGCAGCGCACTGTTTTCGTCGATACGGCCTTGCACGGTTTGAAGCGTGTCTTGGGTGATCATCTGCGGATACATACGCTCGGCCATGTACCTAAACTGGCTCGCTGCTGCGCATATGCGGTCGATGATGGCGGCGGCGGCCGCCGGCGTAATGTCTGCTTCGCTTGCCAGGCGCAGTATCGCTTTCCGGTCGATCGCCAAGGCCTCCCCCATCACATCCATCTGATGATAGCCGCCAGGGCCTTCGCAAAAGGTCACGTCATACGCGGGTGCCAGTTTCCACTCGCCTGCTCGCGACATCACGTAGGAAAAATTCTTGGGATGGTCATCGCGGTTATTGAACACCACGTTAAAAACAACTCGCTCAAAGGCGCGCGCTTTCTCTCGCAGGTCGTTGGTGCACAGATGAGTCGCCCGCAAGAAGTTGACGTAATCCAGGGCACCGGGTGACCTGAAGTCGGCGCCGGTATAGGCCGCCAAGCTCTGCATCGGCACACGCAGATCCCCCTGGCGATCAAAACGTCGGCTGGCGAAAGCGGCCAGCCCATTTGGCAAACTGAAATGCTGGGTATCAGGCGTCGCAATGCCGCACTGACGTAGACACTCGGCATAGACCATTTCGATAGCGCAGACTTCAGGGTGCTCTTCTCTCGCCGGGAACTTGATCAGCCAAGCTTCCAGGCCTGCCCTGGCAACGGTAGTAAATGCCCCCGTGTGCGGATCGCGATAGAACAAGGCTTTTGGCCTGGCGCCTTGAGGGGAGCCCCCCACCAGCAGCAGCTTCTGCACAAACGCGGCTCCGTCCCCCTTGAGTACCTCTTGTACCTCGGCGGCCAGCAGGTCGAGCGGGATATGCTCCGCAGGTTGCAGCCCCTCGGCCGCAACGGGCTCGAACGAAAGGGCACCCATGGCGTTATTGCCGATGTAAGCCAACCGCTCCAATGGCCCTACGCGAGCAACGTTGAGCCCACGACGCTTAAACAGGCGGTCCATCAGCAGCATGCCCCAGCCATCGGGCATCGCATCGTAGACAGGCCCCGGCAAACCGGATTGATGGGCAGGGAAGCCTCGACGCAACGCGTCACCTTGCAACGGCATGGCATACGACGACAACTCAAGCCCACGCAGCTTCGCTTCGCTGCTGTACTCGAACACAATCTGCGGACGGCTAGAGACGGCCGTGGTGGACACGAGCGTGCCCCACAGCCAGCGCTCACCCCAACCTTCGTAATAGATGCGCACGTGCTCAAGCATTGTCGTGTTTACTCCTGATACGCTGCCGCTTGGCACTCTGCTCGTAGCGATGCAGGTCTGCGAGGCTGTCAAGCTTGGGCAAGAAAAGGCTTTCCAGCTCCTTGCCGCGCCCCAGCACCATGGCCACCTTGACCAGGTTCTCAAAGCCGACATTTCGCCCAGCCTCCAGATTGGACACGGTATTGGTAGCGATTCCCGCCCTGCCAGCCACATCGGCCTGCGTCATCTGCTGCGCTAGCCGCTCGGTGCGCAAACGTTCGCAAAGGCGCTTCACCACTTCGCTCGGCTTACTGAGGCTTAAATCCAGCATAGCGAGTAATAACTCCATGAAATCCACTTAACACACAAGATAGTAGTAGTAGGCCCTGCCAGCGATCAATCTCAATAAACACAATATTTTGTGTCTTATTGATCAAAAAACCAGTTTAGCAACAAAATAATGTAATTAAATTAAGATACGCATACATGATCTTGATCGTCATGGAGGTTAGAGAAAATCAAAGCCCCCTACCCTACACAGACTCAGTCATCGTATCTCCACACGACCCCCTGGCCCCCGGTATAGAGCCCACTACCCCTCATACCACCCAGAATGCCGCGACAACATCTCACCCTCATCACACCACAAAGCGTTGACATCCCCACCACCACTTGATAAAAATCGACTAAGTTGTACGACAACGCATAACAAAAACAACAATCCGTGGACGATCGCCATGTCGACTTCAATCGCGCTATACCCCCGCGTTGCACCTTTCCCGATTTCGTCACCCGCGGCCACCTAGGGCCGTAAGCCCGTTTCACCCTCCCTGGCCGTGACCGGCCCGTGACCTACCCGCCCCTACCGCTGGCCGCTTGCGCGTGCACGGTGGACGGGCCGCCACACCCTTTTGTGGAGCACAACAATAATGAGAATCTGCCAAACCCTTCCCTTTGCCCTGCTCGGCGTCGGCATGCTCGGCAGCCTGCCGGGTACCACCCTGGCGGCGGGCTTTGTCGAGGATGCCAAGGCCACGCTCGGCCTGCGCAACTTCTACATCAACCGCAACTTCACCAACCCCAGCAACCCGCAAAGCAAGGCCGAGGAATGGACGCAGAGCTTCATCCTCGATGCCCGCTCGGGCTTTACCGAGGGGCCGGTGGGGTTCGGTGTGGATGTGCTGGGCATGTGGTCGGTGAAGCTTGATGGCGGTGGCGGCACCTACGGCACCGGGCTGCTGCCGCGCCACGACGATGGGCGCCCAGCCGATGACTTTGGGCGCCTGGCGGTGGCGGGCAAGGCGCGGATCTCGAAGACCGAGCTGAAGATCGGCGAATGGATGCCGGTGCTGCCGATCCTGCGCTCCGACGACGGCCGTTCGCTGCCGCAGACGTTCCGCGGGGGGCAGGTCACCTCCAACGAGATCGCCGGGCTGACGCTGTATGGCGGGCAGTTCCGTGGCAACAGCCCGCGCAATGACGCGAGCATGGAAGACATGAGCTATGGCGGGGCGCTTTCGGACCGCTTCAACTTCGTCGGCGGCGAATACAAGTTCAACCAGGACCGCACGCTGGTCGGGCTGTGGAATGCGGTGCTCAAGGACGTCTACCAGCAGCAATACCTGCAACTGAGCCACAGCCAGCCAGTGGGTGACTGGACCCTGGGTGCCAACCTGGGCTACTTCCATGGCGATGAAGACGGCTCCGAGCGTGCCGGGCAGCTGGACAACAAGACCTATTCGGGGATGTTCTCGGCCAAGTATGGCGGCAACACCTTCTGGGTAGGCCTGCAAAAAGTCGATGGCGATACCTGGATGCGGGTCAATGGCACCAGCGGCGGGACGCTGGCCAACGATAGCTACAACTCCAGTTTCGACAATGCCAACGAACGCTCGTGGCAGGTGCGGCACGACTTCAACTTTGTCACCGTCGGGGTGCCGGGTTTGACGCTGATGAACCGTTATATCAGCGGGCAGGATGTGCACACCAGTGCGGTTACCGATGGCAAGGAGTGGGTGCGGGAAACGGAGCTTGCGTATGTGATCCAGAGCGGGGCGTTCAAGGATCTGAGTGTGAAGTGGCGGAACTCGAGCATTCGCCGGGATTACAGCAACAACGAGTTTGATGAGAACCGGTTGATCTTCAACTATCCGTTGTCGCTGTTGTAACAAGAGGCTAGCGCGCTCCGTGTAGGAGCGGCCTTGCGTCGCGAAAGGGGCGCGCAGCGGCCCCAGTAATGGTAAGGGCTGCGCAGGTTTGGGGCCGCTGCGCAGCCCTTTCGCGACACAAGGCCGCTCCTACAGTGGATTGCGTAAGCCGGTAAAACCCACACACGGCTCATTGACAACAGCCAACCCCACTGCCAATAATTCACATAGTCATACGACAACCTACAACAACTAACAACGAGCCGGCCATGACCCCAACTCCCCTCAATCGCCTGCTGCTCACCGGAGCCGCAGGCGGCCTGGGCAAGGTCCTTCGCGAACGCCTGCAAGGCTACGCCGAGGTCCTGCGCCTTTCCGATATCAGCCCGATGGCACCTGCCGCGGGCCCGCATGAAGAGGTGGTGGCTTGCGACCTCGCCGACAAGGCAGCGGTCCACGCCCTGGTCGAAGGCGTAGACGCCATCATCCACTTCGGTGGCGTGTCCACCGAGCATTCCTTCGAAGACATCCTCGGCCCCAACATCTGCGGCGTGTTCCACGTCTACGAGGCGGCGCGCAAGCATGGCGTCAAGCGCATCATCTTCGCCAGCTCCAACCACACCATCGGTTTCTACCGCCAGGACGAGCGCATCGACGCCCACTCCCCGCGCCGCCCCGACAGCTACTACGGGCTGTCCAAATGCTACGGCGAAGATGTCGCCAGCTTCTACTTCGATCGCTATGGCATCGAGACCGTGAGCATTCGTATCGGCTCGTCGTTCCCGCAACCGCAGAACCCGCGGATGCTCTGCACCTGGCTGAGCTACGACGACCTGGTCCAGCTGATCGAGCGCGGGCTGTTCACGCCCGACGTCGGCCACACCATCGTCTATGGCGCCTCCGACAACCGCACCGTGTGGTGGGACAACCGCCATGCCGCGCACCTGGGCTATGCGCCTAAAGACACCTCCGAGGTCTTCCGCGAGGCCGTCGAAGCCCAACCGGCGCCCGCCGCCGATGACCCGAGCATGGTCTATCAGGGCGGCGCTTTCGCCGTGGCCGGACCGTTCAACTGACCCCCGCGCGCCAGGAGGCACGGCCATGAACTGCGAACTGATCGTCGACGCCCGCAACGGTACCGGCGAAAGCCCTGTGTGGCACCCTACCGAACAGGCCCTGTACTGGGTCGACATCCCTGCCCGCACACTGCACCGCTGGCAGCCCAATGGGGCCCAGCAGGCGTGGCAAGGTGACGAAATGCTCGCCTGCATCGCCCGCACCGAACACGGGTGGGTCGCGGGGATGGAAAGCGGTATCTTCCACCTCGAACCCAAAGCCGACGGCAGCCTCGACAGCCGCCTGCTCAGCACCGTCGAACATGCCCAGGGTGGCATGCGCTTCAACGATGGGCGCTGCGACCGCCAGGGCCGCTTCTGGGCCGGCACCATGTTGATGGACATGCCGCAGGGCGCCCATGTCGGGGCGCTGTACCGGCATGACGGCGAAGGGCATCTGCACCTGCAGCAGGACGGCATGATCGTGCCCAATGGCCTGGCCTTCAGCCCCGATGGCACGCGCATGTACCTGTCGGACTCGCACCCCAACGTGCAGAAAATCTGGGTATTCGACTACGACATCGACAGCGGAACGCCCCACAACAAGCGGTTGTTCGTCGACATGCATGCCTACCCTGGCCGCCCCGACGGCGCCGCCATCGACCAGGACGGCTGCTACTGGATCTGCGGCAACGACGCCGGCCAGGTCCACCGCTTCACCCCCGATGGCCGCCTGGACCGCTCGCTCAATGTGCCGGTAAAAAAACCGGCCATGTGCGCCTTTGGTGGCGCCAACCTGGACACCTTGTTCGTCACGTCGATCCGCCCTGCGGGCATTGACCTCTCCGACCAACCGCTGGCCGGTGGGGTATTTGCCTTCGAGCTCGGCGTCAAAGGCCTGGAGGAGCCTGCCTACCGGGGCTGAACACCCGCTCTGCCACACACTTGCACACACGAAACCGGATAATAAAAACCACGGAGTTTCACCATGACCTTCAAACGCAAGCTGCTCCTTGCCGTACTCCCCTTCGCCTTCAGCCTGTCGATGCCGGCCTCCGCGCTGGACATCAAGTTTGCCGAGATTCACCCGGCCGGCTACCCGACCGTGGTCGCTGAACAGAACATGGGCAAAAAGCTCGAAGCCGCCAGCAATGGCGAGATCACCTTCAAGATGTTCGCCGGTGGGGTGCTCGGCTCCGAGAAGGAAGTGATCGAGCAGGCACAGATTGGTGCCGTGCAAATGACCCGCGTCAGCCTGGGGATCGTCGGCCCGGTGGTGCCGGACGTGAACGTGTTCAACATGCCGTTCGTGTTCCGTGACCATGAACACATGCGCAAGATCATCGACGGCGACATCGGCCAGGAGATCCTCGACAAGATCACCAACTCCGAATTCAACCTGGTGGCCCTGGCCTGGATGGATGGCGGCTCGCGCAGCATCTACACGAAAAAACCGGTGCGCAGCCTTGAAGACCTCAAGGGCATGAAGATCCGCGTGCAGGGCAACCCACTGTTCATCGACATGATGAACGCCATGGGCGGCAACGGCATTGCCATGGACACTGGCGAAATCTTCAGCGCCCTGCAGACCGGCGTGATCGACGGCGCCGAGAACAACCCGCCGACGCTGCTCGAGCACAACCACTTCCAGAGCGCCAAGTACTACACCCTCACTGGCCACCTGATCCTGCCGGAACCGGTGGTGATGTCCAAGACCACCTGGAACAAGCTCACCGCAGACCAACAGGCACTGGTGAAGAAAGTCGCGCGTGAAGCGCAGATGGAAGAGCGTGCGCTGTGGGACGCCAAGTCTGCAGCCAGCGAAGAGAAGCTCAAGGCGGCCGGTGTCGAGTTCATCACCGTCGACAAGAAGCCGTTCTTCGACGCCACCGCATCGGTCCGCGAGAAGTACGGTGCACCGTACGCCGACCTGATGAAGCGTATCGACGCCGTCCAGTAATACCGGCCCCTTCCAAGACGACCTCGACAGTGCGGCAGCCGCCGCCCTGTCGCTTTGGTGATGCCTATGAAATCGCTTTTCCTGAGCGTGAACGACACGCTGTACCGCGGCTGCATCTGGATTGCGGGCCTGTCGATCCTGACCATGACGCTGATCATTCCGTGGGGCATCTTCGCCCGCTACGTGCTGGGCACCGGCTCCAGCTGGCCTGAGCCAGTCGCGATTCTGCTGATGGTGGTGTTCACTTTCGTCGGTGCCGCCGCCAGCTACCGGGCGGGCGCGCACATGGCGGTGGCGATGATCACCGACCGCCTGCCCCCCCTGCAGCGCCAGCTGGTTTCGCTGCTGGTGCAACTGCTGATGATCGTGGTGTGCGTGTTCATGACCTATTACGGCACCAAGCTGTGCATCACCACTTGGAACCAGTCGCTGGCTTCTCTGCCAGGTATACGCGTGGGCATGACTTACGCGCCGATCCCGGTGGGGGGCGTGCTGACGCTGATCTTTGTCGTGGAAAAACTCCTGCTGGGCGACCAAAGCAACCGCAAGGTGGTGCGTTTCGACCTGGCTGAAGAAAGCGAAGGAGCTGCGTAAATGGATGCGTTCATTCTGTTGGGCAGTTTCATCGCGCTGATCCTGATCGGCATGCCGGTGGCTTACGCCTTGGGCCTGTCTGCGCTGATCGGCGCCTGGTGGATCGATATCCCGCTGCAGGCGATGATGATCCAGGTGGCCAGTGGGGTTAACAAGTTTTCGTTGCTGGCGATTCCGTTTTTCGTACTGGCTGGCGCGATCATGGCCGAGGGCGGCATGTCCCGCCGGCTGGTAGCGTTCGCCGGGGTACTGGTGGGCTTCGTGCGGGGCGGGTTGTCGCTGGTCAACATCATGGCCTCGACCTTCTTTGGCGCGATTTCCGGCTCGTCGGTGGCCGACACCGCGTCGGTGGGCTCGGTGCTGATCCCAGAGATGGAGCGCAAAGGCTACCCGCGTGAATTCTCCACCGCCGTGACCGTCAGTGGCTCGGTGCAGGCGCTGCTGACCCCGCCCAGCCACAACTCGGTGCTGTACTCGCTGGCCGCGGGGGGCACGGTGTCGATCGCCTCGCTGTTCATGGCCGGGGTGATGCCTGGGCTGTTACTGAGCGCGGTGATGATGGGCCTATGCCTGATCTTCGCGAAAAAGCGCAACTACCCCAAAGGCGAAGTGATCCCGCTGCGCCAGGCGCTGAAAATCGCTGGCGAGGCACTGTGGGGGCTGATGGCGATGGTCATCATCCTCGGCGGTATCCTGTCGGGCGTATTCACCGCGACCGAGTCGGCCGCCGTGGCCGTGGTCTGGTCGTTCTTCGTGACCATGTTCATCTACCGCGACTACAAGTGGCGTGACCTGCCCAAGTTGATGCACCGCACGGTACGCACCATCTCGATCGTGATGATCCTGATCGGTTTTGCCGCAAGCTTCGGCTACGTGATGACGCTGATGCAGATCCCCTCGAAGATCACCACGGCGTTCCTGACCCTGTCGGATAACCGCTACGTGATCCTCATGTGCATCAACTTCATGCTGTTGCTGCTGGGCACGGTGATGGACATGGCGCCGCTGATCCTGATCCTGACTCCGATCCTGCTGCCGGTAATCACGGGCATCGGCGTAGACCCGGTGCACTTCGGCATGATCATGTTGGTGAACCTGGGTATCGGCCTGATCACACCGCCGGTGGGCGCAGTGCTGTTCGTCGGTTCGGCCGTCGGCAAGGTGAGCATCGAGTCGACGGTGAAGGCGCTGTTGCCCTTCTACCTGGCGTTGTTCCTGGTATTGATGGCCGTGACCTACATCCCTGCCATCTCGCTCTGGCTGCCCAGCGTGGTGCTGTAAAGCCAAATGGGGCCGCTTGCGGCCCCATCCTCTTTTGCAAATGGATCCTGCACATGGCTGTTCCCTCCTCTGCCACTCCCCTATTTCCTCGCAAGCTGGCGCTGGCGCTACTGGCGCTGCTGGCCTGCTCGTTCGCCGCCAACCACGTTGCCGCACGCATCGCCTTCGATGACGGCACCGGCGTGCTGCTGGCGATTCTCTGCCGCTCCGGCATCACCTTTCTGGTCCTGGCCTGCCTGCTGCTGTGGCAACGCCAGGCAGTGGGCCTGCCGACCGGCACACGGCGCTGGCAATTGCTGCTTGGCCTGCTGATCGCCACACAGAGCCTGTGCCTGTATTCGGCGGTGGCGCGTATCCCGGTGGCACTGGCGCTGCTGGTGGGCAATACCTTCCCGATGTTGCTGGCGCTGCTCACGTGGGCGTTGGGCGGTGCGCGCCCGACTGGCCGCACCGTGCTGTTCATGGGCCTGATCCTCTGCGGCCTAGTGCTGGCGCTGGATGTACCGGCACGGCTGGCCGACAGCGCCGACGCCAACCCACACTGGGCCCTGGGCGTCAGCCTGGCCTTCTGCGCCGCGTGCGCCTTCGCCTGCGCATTGTGGATCACCGATCACAAACTGGCCGCCGTGCGCGGCCCGGTACGCAGCCTGCTGACCTTGCTGATCGTGTTCTCCAGCATGCTGGTGGCAGGCGCAAGCGGCGTGATGCCTTCCGGGCTGTCGCTGCCCGCCAGCAGCAGCGGGTGGGCGGCCTTGGCCAGCCTGGTGGTGCTGTATGGCGTGGCCTTCACCCTGCTGTTCGTCTGTGTGCCCCGGCTGAACATGGCGCAGAACGCGCCGGTGATGAACATCGAACCGATCGCCACCTTGCTGCTCGGTTGGGCGTTGCTGGATCAGCGCCTGAGTTCCTGGCAACTGATCGGCGGTGCCGTGGTGGTGTGCGGCATCGTGCTGCTGACCTATCGCCGGGCGAGCTGAGCAAACATTCTGAAAGGAGCCGCTGATGGCTGTCACCGAACTGCACCTGCAAGACCACCTGACCCGCCTGAGCCTGGCGCCGGACCTGGGCGCCAGCCTGATCAACTGGGAAGTGAAAGCGACCGGGCAGGCGCTGTTGCGCCACTCTGACCAAGACGCGCTGGCCAGCGGCACGCCGCGGCAACTGGCGTGCTACCCACTGGCGCCTTGGTCCAACCGAATTGCCCAAGGAGGGTTCGAGCGGCCCGAGGGTTGGCTGGCGTTGGCGCCCAACACCGCACACGACCCCTACCCGATTCATGGCACCGCCTGGCAGCAGGCCTGGCAGGTGGACCACCACAGTGAACGCCGCGCCCGGCTGACGCTCGACAGCCCGTTGCCCTTTGCCTACCGGGCGACGCTGGATGTGCACCTGCTCGACGGGTGCCTGAACCTCGACTTGCATGTAACCCACCTGGATGAAACGGCCACCTGGTATGGGCTGGGGCTGCACCCCTACTTCCCGCGCTATCCGGACACCCGGCTAAGCGCTATGGCGCAGCATGTGTGGCTGGCAGAAGAGGGGCGGCTGCCTTCGTACCCGGCTGAGCTGCCTGATGACTGGTGCTTCGACACCCCGGCCGGGTTGCCGACCAGGGTGGTCGATCATGCGTTCGGTGGTTGGCCTGGCAGCTGCGTGATCGCACAGCCCAGCGCAGGCTATGCCCTGGAATGCACGGCCAGTGGGTGTGAACACTTTCTGTTGTTCTGCCCACCGGGCAAGGCGTTTTTCTGCTTCGAGCCGGTCAGCCACCCGATCAACGCGCATCACCTGCCAGGGCGGCCAGGGTTGCGGTTGTTGCAGCAGGGTGAGGCGATGAGCTTGGGGTTCAGGATGCAGTATCGGGCGCTGTAAGGGGCTTGCCTCTATAGGGGTCGCTTTGCGACCCATCGCCGGCAAGCCAGCTCCCACAGGTGCGGCGCTAGCCTTGGAGGCTACACAGTTCGGGTGGGAGCAACTGTCTTGTGGTGCTTGTTCCGGCCTCATCGCCGGCAAGCCAGCTCCCACAGGTGCGGCGCTAGCCTTGGAGGCTACACCGTTCGGATGGGAGCTGGCTTGCCGGCGATGGGCTGCAGAACAGCCCCGCGATCTCAAGCTTTAAACCAGCACTTCGCCGGTGGCCACGCCCTGACGCGCGACCGGCTCACCCCGGACCTCACGCGCAACCTTCCACACCAGCACCGCCGCAACGATGTCGAACGCTGCCAGCACCACGAACAGCGGGCTGTAGCCGATCTGCGTCACCAAGATGCCGAACACCAGGGTAAACACCGCCGCGCCCAGGTACCCACACATCCCGCCCATCCCTGTCGCGGTGGCCACCTGGTCCTTGCTGAACGAGTCCGACGTAATCGAATACAGCGCCCCCGACAGCGTTTGGTGCGCAAAGCCACCAATGCACAGCAGCAAAATTGCGGTATATGGGCTTTCAACCAAGCCAATGCACGCTGGGCCGATCATGCAGCTGGCACCGAATACCAGCACCATCTTGCGCGACGTGAACAGCGACACCTTAAGGTGACGGTGGAACAGCGGGCTCAGGTAACCACCGAGCACACAGCCGATGTCGGCCGCGAGAAACGGCAGCCAAGCGAACATCGCCACTTCCTTGATGTTCATGTGCCGCTCGGTCATCAGGTACAGCGGGATCCAGGCATTGAAGGTTTGCCAGGCCGGCTCCGAGAGGATTCGCGCGGAGGCGATGGCGTAGAAGTTTCGGGTCTTGAAGATGCGTTTCCAGGCGCCCTTCTCGCGCTTCTCTTCCTTGAAGTGCGCTTCCTGGCCAGACAGGATGTAGTCACGCTCTTCGCTGCTCAAGCGCTTCTGATCGCGAGGGTGTTTGTAGAACAGCATCCACAAAACCGTCCAGACGATGCCGGACACCCCGACCATCACAAAGGCCAGTTGCCAGCCGCTGTGCAGGATCGCCCACACCACCAGAGGCGGCGCCAGCAAGGCACCCAGCGAGGAGCCGATGTTGAACCAGCCGATCGCCACCGACCGCTCTTTGGCCGGGAACCACTCAGTGGTGGCCTTGACCCCGGCAGGCAAGCCGGCCGCTTCGGTCATGCCCAGCAGGCCGCGCATGAATGCCATGCTTTGCCAGCCCGTGGCCAAGGCTGCGCCAGCACACGCCACCGACCAGGCCATGGCGAACACGGCAAAACCGAGCTTGGTCCCAATGAAGTCGATAAACCAGCCGGCGATCGGCTGCATAAGGGCGTAGCACACCTGCCAGGCGGCAACGATCTTGGCGTATTGCTCGGTCGTGATGGAGAGGTCGGTCATCAAGGTGGGCGCAGCCACCGAGAGGGTATTGCGGGCGAGGTAGTTGACGACGAGCCCAGCCGTGACGAGGCTGACCATCCACCAACGGATGCCTTTCATCTTCATGGTTCACCTGAATCTTATTTTTAGAGGTGCGGGTGAGTGCCTCAACGCTGGCAGCGCTAATTGAGACAATTTGTTTCAGGCGCAAGATTGCCATGTCGTAGGTCGTCGTACAACATAAATTGTTACCGGATGTGTATCCATAGGGGGTCTATTGCAGGGGGTTGTACGACCTCAATCCAGCCCTTGGGCTCGAAGCGCATGGGCTAGCATGTCGATGAAGGTCCTGACTTTGGCGGACCCGTACTTGCTCTCCCGGTGCAGCACATGAATCGGCCAGGGGGCTTCTTCGTACTCGGCCAGAATGACCTGCAACTGCCCGTTCGCTATCTCGTCCGCCACTTGGTACGACAGCAACCGTGCGATCCCCAGCCCGCCACTGGCTGCAGCAATCGCCCCATCATTGCTGGTCACCGTCAGTCGCGGCTTCATACGGACCAGGGTCGGCTCATCCGTCACGCCGAAGCGCCAACCGGCCCGGGGCGACAAGTTGGTGGTGCCGATCACCGCATGGCCTGGCAAGTCCGATGGGTGTTGCGGCACGCCGTGGCGCGCCAGGTAGTCCGGCGAGGCGCAGAGCATGCGCCGCACCCTGCCCACCCGCAGCGCCTTCAGGCCGGAGTCTGGCAGCGGGCCGATGCGCACGGCCACGTCCATGCCCTCCTCGACCATGTTCACCACCCGGTCGAGGAAGTACGCAGACACGTCGACCTCGGGGTATTGCTGCAGGTAACGAACGATGCACGGCATGACGAACTTCTTGCCGAACAGGATCGGCGCGGTAACGGCCAAGTCCCCCTTGGGCGTGGCGTTGATGCCGGCCGCGGCTTCATTGGCCTCGTGGATGCTGGCGAGAATATGCCGGGTGTCTTCCAGGTAGCGGCCACCCGCTTCGGTCAAGCGTACGCTGCGGGTGGTGCGCAGCAGCAGTTTGACCCCCAACTGGTCCTCCAGGGCACTGACGGCACGGGTTACCGCGGCGGGCGAGATGTCCAGCCGGCGGGCGGCAGCGGCGAAGCTTTCCAGCTCGCCGACTGCTACGAACACCTTCATCAGGTGAATCTGATCCATGCCGGCTCCTGGAATGTCGGGGGGTGGGGATTATCGATTATTTGCGGTTTTTTCGCTGCCCTATGAGCAGGCCGCATCAGGCAGCACTACAGCGCCAGCACCAAGGCCTGCGCGCCCTCCTCCACTTTAGCCGGCACGGCACAGCAGATCAGCGCCGTACCGCTTTCCGGCAGCTCGGCAGGCGGGTTCGGGTAATGCACCTGCCCACTCACCACCCTGGTCTTGCAGGTGCCGCATGAACCACCCCGGCAGCTGAAATCCGGCGACAGCCCACGCGCCTCGGCAAGCTCCAGCAAGGTGCCGCTGCCCGGCGACCATCGCGCCTCCTTGGCCGAGCTGGCGAAGTACACCGGCACCGGTTCGCTGGCAGCCGGAGGTTGCTGCAGCACCGGCTGGTCGTCATCGGTGTGCCGCCTGAGCGTCGATGGCCCAAAGGCTTCGGCATGGATACGTGCGTCGGGTACATGCACGGCACGCAGCCCTTCGTACAGGTCCTGGGTAAAACTCGCTGGGCCACACACATAGAAATCGTAGTCATCCAGCACCAGCTGGGCTTTCACCTGCTCAATGCCCAGCCGGCCAGCATGCTCGTAGTCGCGCCCCCTGACCGCATCGGCCTCAGGCTGGCTCAGGCAACGGTGCACACGCAACCATTCGCCCGCTTGCTGGCGCAGCGCCCCCAGTTCTTGCTGAAAGGGCAAGTCAGCCAGGCTTCGCGCACCGTGAAACAGGTGAATAGGCCGCGACTGACGCCGGGCCAATTGTGCTCGTAGCATGGCGATCAATGGCGTGATACCCACGCCCGCGCCGATCAGTACAATCGGCCGAGCGCTTTGCTCATCCAGGGTAAAACTGCCCATGGGCAGGCGCACATCGAGCAGGTCACCCACCGCAATGCGCTCATGCAGATAGCGCGATGCAGGGCCCTGGGCCTTGACGCTGATGCGCAGGTAACCGTCCGATGGGGCGCTGGAAACGCTGTAGGTGCGAATCAGCGGGGCATCGCTGCCCAGCGCGATACGCACAGGAATATGCTGCCCTGGCGCAAACTGCACGGGTGCATCTGCCGCCAGGTAGAACGAGCGAATATCACGACTCTCCTGCTCCAGGCGCACCACCCGCCACGCCTGCCATTGACGCTGACGTTCACGCTGTTGCAGGCGTTCGCCGGCCTCGGCCCAGGTGCCGGTCATCAGGCTGGTCGGCGCATATTCTTTAAAGGCCCAGCGCAGCGACACCGCTGCCGGGCGCCATACCACGTGCTCGACGTCCAGTGTCCACAACCGCTCGGCGCCCTCGAACGCATTGATGGCAGGGCTCTCCAATACCACTTCGGCATGCCCGCAAAGCTGCAGTACATTGCCGGTGGCGAAGTCGATGAACAGCAACCCTGCCTTCGGGTTCACCAGCAGGTTGCCCAGCGTGTTGAAGTGCAAATTACCGGCGTAATCGGGAATGGTCAGGCGGTTGCCCTCGACCTTGACGAAACCAGGCCGACCGCCGCGGTGGGACACATCGACCGAACGCGGGCCATCGTCTTGCTCGACGTAGCTTGCGACAAAAAAGGTATCGGCCGCTTCGATCATGGCAACCGCGCGGGCATCCAGTGCAGTGGCATCGACGCGCCCGTTTGCCGGCTCATCGCTACGGGTGTACTCGCGCAGCTGGATGTACTGAGGGCAGTTGCCGAACGACTGCTCCACCGTCACTTCCAGTTGCCCGTTGCGTACCTGGCCGATCAGGCCGTTGATTCGGTTGCGCCGGCGCGTATGCAACTCGATGCCCAGCAGCCCAATTGCCTGCCCGCTCGCCAGCCCTGGTGTGGCGGGGTCATCCGCTTTCAGGTCCACGTTGATCAGCAACTGGCGTGGGTCGGGCGAGCTGACGAAGCCTTGCGGGCCTTCGAGGAAGGTCGCCCACGGCCTGCCGTGGGCATCCACACTGCCCGCCACCATGAACGGCAACTGCTGATAGAACGCGCGATGCTGGTCTGGCATGAAGTCGCGGATGACCTTCTGCCCGAACACCTCCATGCGCTCCGACACACCGACCTTTTCCTGCAGGATCTTCTCACCGCTGTGCCAAGGTGACGCGCGATGGCCTGGGAGCTGATGCATGGTGGCATTCCTCGAAGGGGGTTGAGCTCAATCGCCGGCTTGCAGGCCCGTGGCGGTGCGCGGCATCGGCACGAAACCTGGCAGCGCCTCGATCCGTGCCAGCCAACTGCGCACGTTGGCGTACGGCTCCAGCGAGACATTGCCCTCCGGCGCGTGGGCGATGTAGGAGTAGTTGGCAACGTCGGCGATGGTGGGCTCACTGCCTGTCAGGAAGGGGGCCTTGGCCAGTTCGGCGTCGATCACCTTGAGCAGGGTATGGGCACGGCCGATGACTTCATCGGTGTTGAACGCGGCGCCGAACACGGTCACCAGGCGAGCGGCAGCCGGGCCAAAAGCCAAAGGGCCTGCGGCGACCGACAGCCAGCGCTGCACGCGCGCTGCGGCTTCGGGCTCCTCGGGCAACCAGGTGCCGTTGTCGTATTTCTTGGCCAGGTACACCAGGATGGCATTGGAGTCGGCGATGACCGTGCCGTTGTCGTCGATGACCGGCACCTGGCCGAACGGGTTGAGGGCCAGGAACGCGGGCTGCTTGTGCTCACCTTTGGCCAGGTCGACGAAAACCAGCTCGGTCGGCAGCTTCAGCAACGAGAGCATCAGCTCGATACGGTGCGCGTGGCCAGACTTGGGGAAGTTGTAGAGTTTGATCGCGGTCGACATGGGCTTGGCTCCTGGTCAGCGCCGGAATGGGCTGGTGGAGGCCATGTTGGACCGATTCGACTGGCAGCAGAATCAGTGCTGGGGGGAAACCATAATTTCGCGTGGCGGAATAATGCTTGTAGAAGCGGCGCTAGGCCGCTTTTACAGTGCAGTGCACAGGCTGCATCTTCGGCTCAATGCCGCTGATTATGGAACTTGAACAACTGGCGTGCCGCCTCGATCACCTGAGGCACACAGGCTTGAATGTCCTCTTCACGCATTTGATCGAGCAACTCGAAGTTGTCCTCCAGCCCATGCAGGGAAATGGCCTTGAGCAGTTGATCCTGCTCAGGCGGCAACGCGTCCCAGCTGGCGACCTGGGTACCGCGCATATAGCCGAAGCACCACTCTTCCATGATGATCACAGCGCCATCGTCGGTTTCATTTTCCTCGAACAGCGGTTCGAACTGATCGATGTTGTCACCCAGTTCGTCCGCCACTTGGCTGGCGTAACGCAACATCAACGCCGTGTACGCCTCTTCATGCGCGGGCTTCTTGAATTTCGGCACTTTGCCACCCGCAACGGCTGGCAACCATTGTTCGGGGTGGACGGTGATGGGGGAACTGGCCAGGGCGGTAAAAAAACCATTGAGCTCGGCCAGGTTGAGTACCGAATAATCGTTGCCGTAGGTGATCAGCAGGTCTTCGAGGCGGTCGAGTTCTTTTTCGCTGAGCGCGGGGAGCATGGGGGTTGTCCTGAAAAGCAAAAGTGCACGCACCCTAGCACAGCACGCACCAGAAGGCTGCCCGCAGCGACGAGGCTGCGGGCAGTTTCGCTAGCGTGGCAACCACGTGGGCAGCAGGGCCTGCCTGCCTGACCCGATCAGCAGCCAGAGCAGGACTCGGCACTTGCGCGGGCAAAGTTGCCCAGCCATGTGCAGCCCTTTTTTCTGCAGGTCGATCTCGCCGCCGACAAACCCATAGGTCGCCAGCGCCGTAGGCCCCCTGCCTGTGCGGGTAGCCACGATCACTGGCAAGCCAGGCGTGAGCTGGCCCAGCATCTCGGACCAGGCGCCCGAGACGTGCCCGGCACCAAACCCCGCAATCACCAGCCCCTCGTAACCCAGCGCTGGCAAGGCCTGTAACAAGGCAGTGTCCGCATCCAGGCAGGCCTCCAACAGGGCAACGCGATGATCGAGACGATGCGGCAGTGGCAGTACCTCCCGTGGTGAAGGCTGGTGGTGATAGCGCGCAACACCTTCGACCACTTCGCCCACGGGGCCACTGCCTGGTGACTCAAAAGCCGACATCGCCAGGCTGGCGACCTTGCGAACCTTCGCGGCGCTGTGGATCTGGTCGTTGATCACAACCAGCACGCCACGCCCCTGACTGGCCTGGGCTAACGCCACTTGCGCGGCCGCCAGTAGATTGGCCGGCCCGTCACAGCCCGGTTGGCTGGCCGAACGCATGGCACCGGTCAGCACCAAGGGGGCATCGAATGGCCAGAGCAGGTCGAAGAAATACGCCGTCTCCTCCAGCGTATCGGTCCCTTGGGTGAGCATCACGGCCTGCGCACCGCGCGCTATCTGACCACGCGCCCACGCCAGCACTTCAAGCAGCGTCACAAACCCAAGCGAAGCGCTGGGCAGCATGCCTAACGTCGCCACTTCGAGGTGCGCCATCTGCCTGAGCGCTGGCAGCAAGGACAGTTGCTTCTCACAATCGAGCGTTGGCGTTACACCCCCCTCAACTGTATCGGCCTGCATGCTGACGGTGCCGCCCAGGCTGGCGATCGACAGCCGAGGCAACTCTGGAGACTCAGTCATGCCGCACCTCCTATCAGCCCCACCAGCGGCACGATTGCCAATGTACTGAAGGCCATGGACAAGACATTGCCGATGTAGCCATGCATATAGCTTGGCAACCGGCCACTGATGGCCACCGCCAATGGCGGCGCTACCAACGCACCCAGCACCGCGCTGGTTACCACGACCTGCCAGTCACCACCGTGCATCAGCACGGCAGCCGGAACGATCGACACAATGGGAATGTAAGTGGGGTACCAGCCGCGCGCCTGCCATTGACGACGCCACACCAGCACCCCCACCAATGACGCCAGCGCCTGGCCTGCCACCATCTGCACGACCAGTTGCGAACCGTAGGCCGGTGCAGCAGGAGCAATCACGCAGGCCAACAGCAGGCCCAACAACAACCCGAGGCTGGCAAGCTCATTGCCGAAAAATGGCGCTTCACTGAAGTCAGCCAATACACGTCGAAGGGTCCAGACCACACCGTAGTCAGGTTGACGGGTGACGGGCTGCAACCCAGCGGGCCTTTTGCCTTGGTGCACCCATGACGGGAAACGCTTGCACAGCAGGAAAGCCACTACGCTCGCCACGGCCATGCCGCCAACGTTGCCGATGACCACCGGCAACTGCAAAGGAATGCACAGGTAATTGACCAGGAGCAGGCTGGCAGGCGTTACCAGAAGCGCACCGAGTAGCGCCCCGGTAATCGTCACCTGCCAGCCTCCGCCAAACAGCAATACCATGGCAGCCGGCAGCGACACGAAAGCGACGAAGGTCGGTTGCCACCCTCCCCCAGCCAGCGTCCACCCCCACAAGACGTGGCTGAGCAGCAGGCCGAGCAGCGAGCTGGTGAACACCCACGGCCACAGCCCAGTGCCATAACAAATGGCAAAACCTTGCCAGCGGTAGCCACGAATGCCAGCCCAATGCGCCAGACAGGCCCCCAGCAGCAGGCCCAAAGCCGGCAACTCGTGCTTGTAGAAAGCGACTTCGCTGATGTCGCCGACTATCCAGCGCAAACGGCTCAGGGGTTGATCAAGGGTGGCGGTAAGCTGTGCGTAGTCCGGCCATTGGCCGAAAACCAGGCTAACTATCAGCAATACGCTCAGGCAGGCCAATATCACCAGCGGTGGCCTTTGCCTGTTCGGGATGCTTATCTCGTTCATGTTCTGCCTCCTCAGCGCGGCATCGGGGCATGCAGGCGATATCCGAGGGTGAGGTCATAAAGATCGGTACGCCGATCTCGCGGCAGATCATTGAGGCTGTTCCAGATCGGCGCAGACCGAGCCGCACTGAGGTCCACATCGGCATAGAGGATGCTTTCCTCTTCAGCGCTTGCCACTTCTCCGATCGGCCAGCCGTTGGTGCCGGCAATCAGCGAACAGCCCAGAAAACGACCGCCACGCTCGCTGCCAATTCGGTTGGCAGCGGCGATATAGACGTTGTTGACGTGCGCTGCGGTCATGGTCAGGTAAGAAGCCATGCAGCGCCCGGCCTCATCGAACAGCGGCGGCGGCGTCCACACCCAGTTGTTGAGGCTGCAGAGGATGTCGGCGCCTTGTGCAGCCATCAGCCGGGGGACTTCGGGGAACCAGATATCCCAGCAGATCAGCAGGCCGATACGCCCAATGGGGGTTTCGAACACCGGGAACCCGAGGTTACCGGGCGTGAACCACAGCTTCTCCTGGTTCCATAAGTGCGCTTTGCGGTAGTGCCCAAGCATTCCTTCCGGGCCGAAAAGTACGGCGCTGTCATACAGCTTCATCCCATCCCGTTCGGCGAACCCCGCCGCCAGATAGATGTGATGATCCCGCGCAAAGTCCGCCCAGGCTTGGACGCTGCGCCCGTCTTGCAGAGTCTGCGCATGGGCATAGGCTTCTGCCCGCGAGTGGAACGTATAACCGGAGTTGGCAAGCTCTGGCAGGACAATCACGTTGGCACCTTCGCGCACCGCGCGCCGGGCCAATGCCAGGCCCCTGCTCACGTTGCTATCACCGTGCTCGACCCCCACTTGAGGGTCATACTGGATGACTGCGATGCGCACGGGGCTGACAGGGGTGCAGTGTTCAGACATGGCGGCTTCCTTTTATGTTTGTTGTGGAAGGGCGCCAGTAAAGCGGGGTTGAGCCTGGGAGCGACAGTCAGGACGCTCCCGCAAGATCGTAGGGAAAAGGAAGTGTTATTGAGGGAAGGGTCCTACATATTGATTGCCGACGCCCTGATTACCGCACTTGATAATGCGGGTAATGATCCAAGGTGAAGCCACCATTGAAGGTGGCTTTCGTGCGATTGCAGAGGTTGATCACGGTATCGATTGCAGTGCGCAGGCACGGCTCAGTCCAACCCGCGTCAACAGAGAAGGACTCTCCCGCCAGATAGAGTCCGGAGGCCGCGCTGAGGTCGCGGTTGTATTTCATCAGGCTGAGCGCGTCGTAATAGGTACCAGCCCTGTACAGCTTTGCGCAGCCGAGAGCATTTCTATCTGTCATCCAGCGCTGTATGCGGATGTTTCGAGTATCGATGTAAGGCGATATGGCTTCCCCCATATTGGTACAGCGCATCAGAATCCGGTCGAGTTCCTGGATGCATTTGTTGCCCAACGCCTGATCTGATATCGCCCCCAATTTAGTGGCGTCATCTTCCCAGGTATAACTGAGCAGGATGCAGTCATCGGAGTAGCTGTCGTTGTAGCGGTAGGCATAAACATCGTGCACGAAGCTGTCAGTGACGAGGATTTGAGGGATGGCCGCTTTGCGGTCGAGAAAGCTTTTTTTGAGTGGTGCATAGACCTTGCAACTGGTTTCCCAGTGGGCATGCTTCCAGGCATCGATGATCCGTTGCGGCAAAATCTCTCGATTGAAGCCATTGATCTGTATCTGGGTTTCAATCAGCCATGAAGGCGTGGTGAGGATTACGCTGTCGAAATCCTCGTGCAAGACCTGGCTATGTGCCGGATCACTGTGCTGCCAGCGATACTCCACCCGGACACGCCCATCAGACTGCTTGTGCAATGCGCAGACTGAACTGTCGGTCAGCAGACCGTCGTCTCGTTGAATGAAGTGATCATAAAGCGATGTGCCTTGCATCCCAACGTCCATGAACAGCAGACAATCATCCATCGCTGCAAGGCCCAAATAGGCAGGCGCCTGAAACATGAGCCCTTTGCTATCGGGTAACTGGCCCGCTCCCAAATACGGTGCGACGTAGGGTATGCCGCCCTCATCAACACGCCCATGCACCAACTGCAAATGGCTGCTGAAGCCAAAGATCGCAGTACGCAGCGGGTACAAGCAGCAGACGTCATAGAATGCGCCCCAGCTGCCATCTCCAATGCCGATTGCATAGAAAATTGCCGACTCATCGCTGTTCATCCCCAACCCGCCGAAGTCTCCGGGGTTTTCAGCGCTCCAGGCGTCAAGGGCAGGCAACTGCACTAGGTCCCGGAAAGACAAGCGGTGATAACGTTCGACGATTGCCGACCACATCGCCTCCCAACCCCCCGTCCCATAATGAGCAGCGACCCGCTCGGCGAAATGCTCCGCAAAGCGCCGCCATTTGTTGTAGACATTCTGCAGCGTGAGGGTGGGAGGTGGTGTGTCTCCCTCCGGGTTAAGCCAAATCAGCAGCGTTGGATCCCCCTTCCCATCCAGCTGACCCTCTCGCAGATAAATACCGGTGGCATTCACCCAGGGCGTACCGGGATTGGGAAAGTCAGTCAGACGCAGCTCGAACACACTGGCGTAATAGGCCATAAGCGAGCGACCGTCCTTGGGTGGCTCTCCTGTCCTATTGAACAACGGCATACGCATAGCCCCCATTTCGAATGGGGTGGTGGGGTGCTTGTGATCCCCAAGCGTGTTCACCACAGTCAAATGACGCCCGCCCACACGCTTCGATTGCTCAATCAGGGTGATATGGGTAAAACCGCAACGCAACAGCTCCCGTGCGGCGGTCAACCCCGTTACACCAGCACCGATAATGCATATTCGGTGATGCGGCTGAGTAGCACGGGCTATACCTCCCGCTTGCTCGAGCAACCGGCGGTAATCAAAACAGAGATCGGGTGGATTGGGGTAACGTGCAGCCCATGGCTGGGCTGGGGATGACGGCTCAACGGCCAAGTGTGCGGGGTGGTTGTGAGTCGATCCGATCGTCATGTTCTCGTGTTCGCCAAGGGTTGGGGAACCTGAGAATGGAGAATCGTAGAGTGACAGGCGCGGTGTTTATCTAATACCACTTGGTGTCTGGCGCAAAGCATTCGCGGGGGCGTGCCTACTCCCAAGGTAAGCACAGTCCTCAGGAACTGTGCAGTACTTGTGGGAGCGGGCTTGCCCCGCGAATAGGCCGTTAAGCCTTACACCGCCAGCGCGCGCTCACGCAGCTCGCTGTTGAGGATGCGGTCGTTCTCGCTGTAGTCGACCGGGCAGTCGATCACGTGTACGCCAGGGGTCTTGATGCAGTGCTCGAGCAGCGGCAGCAAGCCTTCGGCGCTTTCCACGCGGTGGCCATTGGCACCGTAGGCTTCGGCGTATTTGACGAAGTCCGGGTTGCCGTAGTCCAGGCCGAAATCGGTGAAGCCCATGTTGGCCTGCTTCCAGCGGATCATGCCGTAGCCGTCGTCACGCAAGATCACCACAGTGATGTGCATGCCCAGACGGACTGCGGTTTCGAGCTCTTGGCTGTTCATCATGAAGCCGCCGTCGCCACATACCGAAATTACTGGGCGGTCCGGGTACACCAGGTGCGCTGCCATCGCCGACGGCAGGCCGGCGCCCATGGTCGCCAGGGCGTTGTCGAGCAGCACGGTGTTCGGCTTGTGGGCCTTGTAGTTACGGGCGAACCAGATCTTGTAGATGCCGTTGTCGAGGGCAACGATACCTTCAGACGGCAGCACGCGACGGATGTCAGCGACCAGGCGCTGCGGGTAGACCGGGAAGCGGTCGTCGTCGGCACCTTCGGCGATTTGCGCTTCGTTGGCTTCACGGATGGCCATGAGGCGGGTGAAGTCCCAGTGCGAGGTGTCGCCCAGGCCTTCAGCGATCTGCCAGACGGCGTTGGCGATGTCGCCGATCACTTCGACCTGCGGGAAATACACGGCATCGACTTCGGCGGAGCGGAAGCTGATGTGGATGACTTCAGTGCCGCCACGGACCATGAAGAACGGCGGCTTCTCAATCACATCGTGGCCGATGTTGATGATCAGGTCGGCCGCTTCGATGGCGCGGTGGACGAAGTCACCGGACGACAGCGCGGCGTTGCCCAGGAAGCGCGGGCTGCGCTCGTCGACCACGCCCTTGCCCAACTGGGTAGTGACAAACGGGATGCCGGTCTTGTCGATCAGCTGCTTGAGGACCTTGGCAGTCATCTTACGGTTGGCGCCGGCACCGATCACCAGGATCGGGCTGCGTGCGGTGCGCAGTTTTTCGATGGCGGCTTCAATGGCCACGTGCTCGGCCAGCGGGCGGCGGTGCAGGCTGCGCGGGATCGGCATGGCATCGGTTTGCTCGGCAGCGATGTCTTCCGGCAGTTCCAGGTGGACGGCGCCTGGTTTTTCTTCTTCAGCCAGACGGAACGCTTCACGCATGCGCGAAGGAATGTTGTCGGCCGAGGCGAACTGATGGGTGTACTTGGTGATGGGGGCCATCATACCGCACACATCGATGATCTGGAAGCGGCCCTGTTTGGACTTCTTGATCGGCTTTTGGCCGGTGATCATCATCATCGGCATACCGCCGAGGTAGGCGTATGCACTGGCGGTGACCAGGTTGGTCGCGCCAGGGCCGAGTGTCGACAGGCTGACGCCGGTCTTACCGGTCAGGCGGCCATAGGTGGCGGCCATGAAGCCCGCAGATTGTTCGTGGCGGGTCAGGACCAGTTTGATCTTCGACTTGCGCAGGGATTCCAGCAGGTCGAGGTTTTCCTCACCAGGGATGCCGAACACATACTCGACACCTTCGTTTTCCAGGCATTGCACAACGACATCGGCGGCCTTAGCCATCTTGCTCTCTACCTCAAGTGATAGGACGGTGAAAGTCCATAAATGCGCAGCACGGCACGCTGGCATCGCTCTATTCGGGCGCGAGAGTGCCCCGAACCTAAGTCTTGACGCAGGTTAGGCAGGGCAAAGTCACGTGCACGAACAGGATTAATTGTCGCACCCTTGAGCGCTTTTGGAGAGGTACAGGACGGACAAAACATCTTTGCCTGGAGACAGCGGATCTGCGGTTATAAACGGCAGAAAGACAAAACCCCTACCTGCTCGCGCAGATAGGGGTTTTGCGAAATGAATCTTGACGATGACCTACTCTCACATGGGGAAACCCCACACTACCATCGGCGATGCATCGTTTCACTACTGAGTTCGGGATGGGATCAGGTGGTTCCAATGC